>Ga0160470_100034_pt1 | contig 203770 bp, 174 predicted proteins | sample HID1973I_E11MG_FD_108214 | JGI IMG/M metagenome (GOLD analysis project Ga0160470, IMG submission 108214) | Enriched mosquito-associated microbial communities from UW Madison campus, WI, USA - HID1973I_E11 MG | ecosystem: Host-associated > Arthropoda: Insects > Digestive system > Unclassified ... | reverse complement strand
CTGCTCCCTAGCATCACTATTTGTGTCACACCAGACGGTCAGACGTTACTTCCACGCTCTTACATCACTTTTTGTGTCGCACCAGACGGCGGGACGTTACTTCCACGCTCTTACATCACTTTTTGTGTCGCACCAGACGGGCGGACGCTACTTTCTGCTCCCTAGCATCACTATTTGTGTCACACCAGACGGTCAGACGTTACTTCCACGCTCTTACATCACTATTTGTATCACACCAGGCGGCCGGACGTTACTTCCGCTCTCTTACATCACTTTTTGTGTCACACCAGACGGGCGGACGCTACTTTCTGCTCCCTAGCATCACTATTTGTGTCACACCAGACGGTCAGACGTTACTTCCACGCTCTTACATCACTTTTTGTGTCGCACCAGACGGCGGGACGTTACTTCAGCGCTCTTACATCACTATTTGTGTCATACCAGACGGCCGGACGCTACTTTCCGCTCCTAGCATCACTATTTGTGTCACACCAGACGGGCGGACGCTACTTTCCGCTCCCTAGCATCACTATTTGTGTCACACCAGACGGCGGGACGTTACTTCAGCGCTCTAACATCACTATTTGTGTCATACCAGACGGTCAGACGTTACTTCCGCTCTCTTGCATCACTATTTGTGTCACGCCAGACGGTCGGACGCTGCTTTCGGCGCTCTTGCATCACTATTGGTGTCGCTAGAGTCGTCTCGCCTCCGTCTCCTTCAACGCACATACAACGAGCGACAAAGCATATATACATACAAAAAGACTCCCTGCATGGCAGGGAGTCTTTCGCGTTGCTAGGGCATCTATTATAAGAAGCTTCTTATCTTATAATTTAATGACGTTAGCTGCTTGTGGACCGCGGTTACCGTCGGTGATGTCGAATTCTACAGCTTGACCTTCATCCAGCGTTTTGAAACCGTCGCCTTGGATAGCGGAGAAGTGTACGAATACGTCTTCACCGTTCTCAACTTGGATAAAGCCATAGCCTTTTTCTGCGTTGAACCACTTAACTGTTCCTTTCAAATGAACAACCTCCTAAACTTATCGCCGTATACGACGAATATCCTTATTATACACATGCCGAGGATAAAAAGCAATCACACCTCGATAACAAGTAATTCGGACGTCCCCGGAATGAACGGAAGATCCGATTGCTCCAGTCGCGGCGCGGCTCCCGCCTTCCGAATCGCAGCGAACAGCGCCTCCATATGCGGGTACGGCTCCCAGCGCAGCGACTTAAGCGGATAGATTCGCACCTCGCCGCCGGGGCGGCATACCCGGACCATCTCCAGCACCGCCTGCTCGTGAAATTCCGGTCCGAACTGATCGGCATACAAAAATAAAAAATGACTGCACAGCGCAAGGTCGAACGAGCCGTCCTCGAACGGCAGCGCCGGCAGCGAGCCCGTTATATAACGCTCTTCCTTGCCGAGAGCGGTAAAATCGTCCTTGAATCGGGCGAACGAACGAAGCCGCCCTTCCCGGTGCAGCTCAAGACTGCCGTAGTAGCTCCAGTCGAATCGATGCTCAAGCGAGCGCAGCTTGTCCGTCGACGTCTCGATCTCTTGCCTGGCATCCGCCAGCATAGCGTCCGCATCCAGCGCATAGCGCGGATCGACCGCATAGGCGTTAATGCCGCGGGATCGACAGTCGGCCGCGAACGAAGAGGCTCCTCCCGCAATATCGACGATGCTCTTGCCTTCCAAGCCGCCGGGCAGCGCGAACATTCGCATATATTCTTCATATCCCCGGCACGTTGCTGCAACTCCTGCCTGTTGATACACTTCCTGACGTTGTACGCTCATCTCGTCTCGTCTCCCTCATCTACTCGTTCTCGTCTATACCAGAAGCCGGTCGGTCAAGCCGCCGCGCTTGGCTGGAATCCTAATTTTACCACCCTGTCAGGTTGATTTCCACCCCTTTATTTGGCTATGATGAATGCAAACCGTAAGAGAGGGGATATATGCCCGTGATTAAAAAGCATCAAATTTATAAAACCGACAAATACAACATGCTGACCGTCGAAGTACATGGCAAAACGCTTGTTGTCCGTGAAATTTCCGATCAATGGGGCGAAGAATGCCATACGTTCGTCAGCCGGCCCGAGATGCTCAACTGGGCGGAGAAACGATTCAAACCGTCCGATTTTGCCGGGCGCGAAGCGGAACGGGAATCGATTATTCACGCATTCAAGGAAGTATAATCCAAATCTCGCCGCATACGGAGGAAGGAATTCCCCGGGCCGCGGCGAACATAACGGGTACAGCTTCCGCATACTAGTTTTTACGAGAGGATTAAGTTGTCGATGAATACGCAATCTACGCTTATTTTCGTCATCGCGGCATTCGTTCTCGGCGGCGTCATCATCGTGTACCGGAATTCGATTCCAGCGCCTCTTCGCCGACCGCTCGCTCTGGCAGCCATCGTCTTTATTTTGTTTGCCTTTTTCCTTATTGTGTACAGCTTAACCACTATGGGCAGCTAGCGGCTGCCTTGTCTTGCACGAATAAAAGCGGATACGTCGCTCGTCGAACATGCATACTAGTGGCAAACTGTGCCGCGAGGTGTTCGACTATTGAGATGGCTGCCCGCTCTTTTGTCCGTGCTGCTGCCCGCCGCGCTGTTAAGCGGCGAGGCCTTGAATGATAAGACCCGTTCCATCCCGTCCGACGAAGCTCAAGCTCAAGCCGCTTCGCCGAGCCAGACGCAATGGAAGCCTCATTCCCAATTAAGGAGGAATAAGATGTCTAGCGTACCGAAACGTTCTGAAACCGCACCCGAATTCCGCTGGAAGCTGGAGGATCTCGTAGCCAGCCAGCAAGCGTGGGACGAAGAATATGCCATCGCCAAGAAGCAGATCAAGCAGGCTGCCGAGTTCGAAGGAAAGCTTGCCGATCCGAAGCAGTTGAAAGCATGCTTCGAGCTTGAGGACGAGCTGTCGCTGCATGTGGAGCGCCTTTATGTATATGCCAATATGAAGCACCACGAGGATACGGCGGAGCCCGAGTTCCAATCGCTGTCCGACAAGTCGAAGAAGCTGAGCGTCGAGACGGGCGAAGCGTTGTCGTTCGTCACGCCGGAAGTGCTGAGCTTGTCCGACGAGCAGCTCGATGCGCTTATCGGCAATCCGGAGCTGGCCGTATACCGCAAGACGCTTGAAGAGATGCGCCGGCAGAAAGCGCATATTTTATCCAAATCGGAAGAAGCGCTCCTTGCGCAGGTCGGCAGCATCAGCCAGGCGCCGAATACGATTTTCAGCATGCTGAACAACGCCGACATGAAGTTCCCTAAAGTTAAAAACGAGAACGGCGAAGAAGTCGAGCTGTCGCACGGACGCTACATTCAATTCCTGGAGAGCAAAAACCGCGAAGTGCGGCAGAACGCTTTCAAAGCGATGTACGATACATACGGCAAGCTGCGCAACACGCTCGCGTCGACGCTGAACGCCAACGTAACGAAGAACGTTTTCTACTCCCGTGCCCGCAAATACCCTTCGGCGCTCGAAATGTCGCTGTTCGGCGACAACATTCCGAAGGAAGTGTATACGAATCTGATCGATACGATCCACAAGCATCTTCCGCTCATGTACCGCTACATGGAGCTGCGCAAGAAGCTGCTTGGCGTCGATGAGCTGCATATGTACGATCTGTTCGCGCCGCTCGTCGAGGAGTTCAAGCTCGACATTACGTACGACGAAGCCAAAACGACCGTCAAAGAAAGCTTGAAGCCGCTCGGCCAAGACTATCTGAACGTGCTGCAGGACGGCTTTGACAACGGCTGGATCGACGTATACGAGAATGAAGGCAAACGCAGCGGCGCATACAGTTGGGGCGCTTACGGCACGCACCCGTACGTGCTGCTCAACCATAAGGACAATCTGAACAGCATGTTCACGTTGACGCACGAGATGGGCCACGCCCTCCATTCGTACTACTCGGACACGAACCAGAACTATCGCGACGCGCAGTATACGATCTTCCTCGCGGAGGTTGCATCGACGCTGAACGAAGCGCTGCTCATGGACTACATGCTGAAGAAATCGACCGATCTGAAGGAAAAAATGTATCTGCTTACCTACTACGCCGATCAGTTCCGGACGACGGTATTCCGTCAGACGATGTTCGCCGAGTTCGAGAAAATCGTGCACGAGCGTACGGAAGCGGGCGAGTCGCTGACGCCTGCCGACCTGTCCAAAATTTATTACGACCTGAACGTGCTCTATTACGGCAAAGGCATGGTCGTCGACAAAGATATCGAAATCGAATGGGCGCGGATTCCGCATTTCTACACGAGCTTCTACGTGTACAAATATGCGACCGGCTTCTCCGCGGCAACCAGCTTCGCGAAGCAAATTCTCGACGAGGGCGCGCCTGCCGTCGAACGGTACCTGGGCTTCCTGAAGAGCGGCGGCAGCGACTACTCGATCAACATCCTGAACCGCGCGGGCGTCGACATGTCGTCGCCGGAGCCGATCGAGCAGGCGATGGCCGTATTCGAAGATTTGATTACGCAGATGGAACAATTGACGAAGTAGCACACACGCGAAAAGGCTCTGCCAAATGTCGAACGAACGGATCGACATTTCGGCAGAGCCTTTATTTGTTCGCGGTCTTTCCTCCTCTACCGTTCGACCTTCGCCGTCTCCGGCGGCGTCAGTACGATACGGCCGTCCTCCCAATCGACGCGCACCCGCGTATGATCCTTAAACGCCTCGTTGTCCAGATAAGCAGCCGGAATTTGCAGTCGACCGGCTTTATCGATGACGGCATACTCGACATGCGTCTCGGCCGCCGCTTCCTGCTGCTCCGTCAGCCCAGCCGATTCGCCCTCCGCGTTAGAACTGCGAATCATCTCCGACGAGGTCCGCCCGTCCCGAATCGCCACGACCCGGTCGACCTTGCGAGCCAGTTGCGGATCGTGCGTCACAATGACAATCGTAAGGCCAAGCTCCCGATTGAGCCGACGGAACAAGTCGAGCACCTGGTTCGCCGTCTTCGTATCGAGCGAGCCGGTCGGCTCGTCGGCAAGCAGCAGCTTCGGCTCGTTCGCCAGCGCGATTGCGATCGCCACCCGCTGCTGCTCGCCGCCGGACAGCTCGCTTAGCCGGTTATGCCGCCGGTGCTGAAGGCCGACCGCGTCCAGCAGTTCAAGCGCTCGCGTCTTCTTCCTTCGGCCCTTCAGCAGAATCGGCAGCTCGACGTTCTCCTGCGCCGTCAAATAAGGAATCAGGTTGCGCGCATTGTTCTGCCAGACGAAGCCAACCGTGTCACGCTTGTAACGGATCAAGGCACGGTCTGACATCGTCAGCATATCCTTGCCGTCGACGAACAGCTTTCCGGCCGAAGGGCGGTCAAGGCCGCCCAGCATGTTCAGCAGCGTCGACTTGCCGCTTCCGCTCGTCCCGATAATAGCCATAAGCTCGCCGTCATCAACCTGCAGGTCAAGCCCTTGAAGCGCGACGACTTCAAGCTCGGATGTTTTGTAGATTTTTACAAGACCGTCGCAACGGATCATACGATCACTCCTCTCCCAGCTTCAGCGCCTGATGAACGCGAATGCGGAACAGCCGCATGCCGAGCACGGCCAATCCGACGCCCAGCATAAACAGGACGATGACCATCAAACGAACGTAATCGGACGGATCATGCGCAATCTTGAACGGCAGCATCTGAACCTTGGCATCGAACGACATTTGGAACAGCGGAACGAACCATTGGCTCGTTATTCGCCCGGACAGCAGACCGATCAGCACGGCAACGCCCGATGTCAGCAGTTGCTCGCTGACAAGCATGCCGATGAGCTGTCCGAACGGAATGCCCATTGCACGCAATATGCCGTATTGAAGCGTTCTTCCGGACAAAGTCAAAATCCAGAACAGCAGGAAGCCGCTCAAGCTGATAAGCATGGAAATGACGAAGCCGAGCGTCATCACTCCGTTGATCGCAAGACGGAACGGATCGTTGCGGGACTCGATCAGTTGCGATTCGCGATCTGTAACTTCCACGAGCGCCAATTTCTTCGTTTGAATTTCCTCGTAAACATCATTGATCGAGCTGTCCGGCTTCTTCTTCAGCCACACTTGGTAAGGCTCGACCGTCAGCCGGTTCTGGATCGTGTCCAAGTGCCCGATGACGAGCTTCGGCTGCTTGGCTTTCTTTCCGTCCGTCGTCACCTTAGCGGAAGGATTCCACGACGGCCAATAGTCGACAATGCCGTATACGACGAAAGACGCCGGAGTAAGGTCCTGCCAATTGATGTCGATCGTGTCGCCGACTTTGACGCCATCCTCTTCCGCGAACGATCGCGAGATCAGAACCGCTGTCGGCTCCGGCGCGATCAAGTTCAAATACTGGTTGATATGATGGTCCAGCAAGTCGCTTCGCAGGCTTGTCACTTTGCCGAACTCGTCCGTCTTAATACCCATCAGTTCGACATTTTCCCTGCCGCTGTTAACGGATGCCTGAGCATATGGATTCACGTATACTTGTGCCGCCGTTTCTACCGTCTGCAGTTGCTGATAGATGGAAAAATCCGGTTCAATATATTGGACGCGCTTCGGCTTGGCCGTAACGATCGGCTCGGGGCTTCCCGGCGGCAACATTGCCGGAGGCGGGACATCGTTCTTCCACAGTTGCGTCAAGACGACGTCGCTGCCCGTCGCGTAATTGATTTTGTCCTCCAGGTTATTATTGATCGTCCGCGCGGAATGCGCGCTGAACAAGCCCGTGGCAACCGTCAGCACCAGAAACATCTGAATGGTCAGAAATTGTCTGGACGACCGGCTCGTCTGCGTCAACACCGAGTATAGCGCGGGCGGCCACCACCTTCTGCCGAGCCGATAAATAAGCTTCAGCAGCCAAGGGTATATTCGAAGCATTAGCAAGCCAGCTCCGAACGCAAACATCGCCGGCGTCAGAAACAGCAGCGGATCGATGTTCATCGCCTGATTGTCGAGTCCTAGTTGATCGAAGCTGTCCATTTGGTTGCGGAATCCGTTAAGCAAATAGATCGAAACGCCGAGCAGCACGACGTCAAGCGCAAGCTTGTGCCATACCGACGTCCCTTCTCCTCGGGACACGTTCCGCTTGCGGTCGACAATCGAGACGCTCGCGGCATGAATAACCGGAATAAGGACGAGAACAATAGCTCCGCCCATTGCATAGGCGGCTAACCGTACGGCCGCTTCCGACAGATGGACCTCCAGCGCGGATCGGTTGACGAATTCAAGAAACCCGTTCGCGGAACCGAGCAGCTTCGTGAAGAACAATCCGGCGCACACGCCGATGAGAAGCGCCGGCACCGCAAGCAGAACGGCCTCGATCGCATAGACGCCGACGATCTGAATCCGACTCGCACCGCGGCTGCGAAGCACCGCAATCTCGGTCTTCTGCCCTTCGATCATTTTGTTCGAGATAAGCAGCAGATAGAATACGAGCATCAGCATAAGCGGAGCATACAGCGCCCACACTAATCTGGATAACCGCTCCTCCGTATCCTCGTAGCTCTTCAACGTTCGAATAGCCGGAAATTCCAATTGATAATTGCCAAGACGGTTGTCGAAATACCGGTCGATTCGTTCCGCTTCCCCGAAAAACGTATCCAAATTCCATACTTTTAAATCCGTATAGTCGAGCGCCGCCTGGTACTGCAGCGTATAAAGCTGCAGACGGGACGCCGCAACAATCTCGCGCTCGAACCACTCGTACGGCGCATACATCGCAAGGCCCGTGCCTTCCGTGCTAAAGCGCAAGTAGGACATGTTATCCTTCTCCCGCTGCTCGATCAGGCCAACGGGCTTAAAGCGCATCGTCTCGCCCGTCTTGTCGTTATGGAGCAAGATCGTGCTGTCCAAGTCGCGCTTGAAGTCCATCAGAAACTTTTGCGTGACGAGCACTTCGACGACGCCGTCGACCGGTTCGACAGACGGCATCCGGCCGTCCAGCAGCCTAATATGGTCCTCAAGATCCGATATCCCGACGACGGAAGCGGCTCTGTTCTTGAACTTTCGCTCGGACTCCGGCGCATCCTCTGCGACGACCGGGTAGGCGGCCGTCTCTCTCACTTTCTGATAGGCAAAGACGTCCATATCGAATCGCTTGAATTGCTCATCGATGAACTGATCCGCCGCCGCGACTCTCTCGGGCAGCCGATCCACCTTCGGTATAATCGTATTCGATACCCGGAACCATCCGGGATAATACGGAACCGTCGCCTGCTGCAAGCCCTGCAGTTGCTTCTGCATCGTCTGCTGCATTATGGCGTCCGTATACATCGGCATCGAACTGAACAATGCGGCGCATATAAGAAGGCCGATCAGCAAGTTGAGCTGGAGCCAGCCGTTTTTGCGCATTTTCCGAACGATCATAGTCACAATGGCCACAACGTCACCTGCTTCTGCCGGCCTATGACCGGTTAGTTAGTTATTCAGGACGATCTGGTCGCCCTCCGATAACCCGCGGACAATCTCGACTTCGGTCGTCGTCGTCAGGCCGACTTCCACATCCACTTCTTTGCGGCGGTCACCGTCGAGCAGTTGGACGTATTGACGGTTCAAATAATTGCGAATCGCCGTCTTCGGAAGAATCAACACGTCCGCCTTCTTATCCAGGAATACTTTGATTTGGGCCAAATCGCCGATTCTGCCCTTCAGCCCGTTCGTGCTGACAATTAACGTTCTCATGCTGTAATCGTCCATAGCCTGATCCCCGGTAATGGGAACGGATGAAGGGACTTGTACAATAGTGCTTGTATATTCGGCTTTATTCATTGTCACTTCAACGGGCATGTTCACCGCCAGCCTCGCAAGCTCGGCCGGATTGTTCGATTTGTAAACAAGCTGCATCTGGGAAGGATCGGCGATCGTCATCAAATTTGCGTATGCGCTTACATTTTCACCCGGGGAGATATCCGCCATATAAATCACGAGACCGTCGATTGGCGATACGAGCTGCGTACGTTCCCACTGCGTTTCCAGCGCGTCCAACTGCAGCTTTGCCGCTTTCAAATCGAGCTTCTTCATCTCGATCTCTTCCGAGCCGCCGCCCTTGATCGCGCGTTGAACGTCCATCTGCGTTCGCTCATAGGCGATGCGCTGAAGCTCCAGCCGCAACTTCAAATCTTCATTCTCCAGTTGGATAAGCAACTGCCCTTTCTTCACTTCGTCGCCTTGGGAGACGAAAATATCCGCGACTCGGGCGCCATTCTGCTTAAAGAAAATGTTATGCGTCGATTTCGACACGATCGTCGCGGTTCCGCTGAAGTAGGTCGTCAGTTCTCCCTTCCTCACCTCGACGACGTCGAATTTCTGTTCCGCCGGCTTGACGAGAGGAGGCGCTATCGGCTCTTCTTCGCGAGGCAAGAGCGAGCATCCTGACAACGTTGCAATAACAAGACCTACTATTCCGAGACCTAGCGCAGTCGTTCTTATTCTATTCCACATTGGTCGTGCCAATATGACCATCCTCCAGTGCGATCGTCTGATCCATCATACTGAGCACGCTAAGATCATGCGTGGTCATAATGATGGTCATGCCAAGCCGTTCCACCAGCTCGCGGAACAGCCGGATTACCGTCAATCCGGTCTTCGAATCCAGCTCCGCCGTCGGCTCGTCCGCCAAGAGCAGCACCGGATGATGCGCGATCGCCCGGGCAACCGCAACTCGCTGCTGCTCGCCGCCCGACAGCTCGCCGGGACGATGCTTCATACGTTCCTTCATGCCGACCTGCTCCAACGCCTCTTCCGCCATCCGTTTCGTCCGGGACGACGGAACGCCGGCAATACGCAAACCAAATTCGACATTCTCATACGCCGACATCAAGGGCATAAGTCCGTAAGATTGAAATACAAGCCCGATTCTCTGCCGCCGAAGCGCATTGCGCTGCTTCTCCGTCATCGCGGTCAGCTCCTCGCCCTGCAGCCACAGCTTTCCGTCCGAAGGCTGATCGAGCGCGCCGATAATGTTAAGCAGCGTCGTCTTTCCCGATCCCGAGCGCCCGCGCAGCGCCGTAATCGTTCCCGGCTGCGCCGTAAAGCTGATAGCATTCAAAGCGGTCACCGCACTGTTGCCTTTGCCGAATATACGCGATACCCGGTCGGCCGCGACCATCGATTCGAGCGCTTGTGACGCCGTCATTCGCCTGCCTCCTCCGTCATATGAAGTTTTTAATTCTGCCGAGGCGCCGCCGTCGAATGCCGGACAATAAGCTCAACGTCCTCTACGAGAACCGGCGGCGAATGCTCCGGATTCTCCACCAGTTCGATAAGCTGGTTAATTACGCGTTGACCGATCGACACGATGTTCTGATTGACGGTCGTTAAACCCGGTTTCACAATGGAAGCCAACGCCGTATTATCGAAGCCGACAACCGAAATATCGTCCGGAACGCGAAGTCCGGCATCTGCAATCGCATTCATGACTCCTATCGCCATGACGTCCGACGTACATACGATAGCCGTCGGGCGATCGGGCAATTTCAACAAATTTTGCGTTGCGCCGTAACCGCCTGCAATGTCAAAGTTGCATATCTCGACATAATTAGAATAATACGGAAGGTCGAATTGGCGCAACCCCTGCTGATAGCCTTCGAACCTCATCCGTCCTGCGACATAGCCTAAATAACCGGATACGAAAGCGATTCTTCGATGGCCAAGCTCATAGAGATGCTCCATAACTTGCAGAATGCCGTTCTGGTTGTCGGCTGTAATATAGCCGGCCCGCTTCCCGATCAGGTCGGTATCGACGAACATCGTCGGCAGCTCGGCCTGCACGAGATCCACGCCGATCTTGTTGTCTCGGCCTACGCCGAATACGACCATTCCGTCTACGTTGCGGCTGGAGCAATGCCGGACGACGGAGTAGTCCGGATCGTTGAAGTCGGCGGTCAGATGCAGCAGATCGTAGCCGCTTGACTCCAGCGCTTTCTGCATGCCGGTCATCAATTCCGATACAAACGGATTGGTCATAATGTTGTGCAGCAGAATGCCGATCGTCCAGGATCTTTTTTTGACGAGCCCCCTGGCGACAACGTTGGGCTCGTACCGGAGCAGACGAATCGATTCGTTTACTTTCTTCCTCGTCTTCTCGCTTACGTCCGAATAATTGTTGATTACTTTCGATACGGTCGTAACGGAAACCCCCGCATGCTTGGCCACATCCGTAATGGAAGCCATAGCCATCACCTCTTCTAAGTCGGAATGATTCCGTTATGCGCACGCCACATGCCGGAAGAAGACTCGGTAGCAGAAAAGGGCCGTCAACAAGACGCCCCCTTGATCCGCGGTGCCGATCGAACGGAAGACAATGACCCTCTATCGAGCTGCGCTTTTCATTCGTCTTCCGCAATTACCGCTTTTATTCCGAGCGACGTCTGCCGCCGCCCGAGTCCATGCCCATCTTCATCCCTTCGTTAATGCCGGGTTCGTCAATCGTTTCCCTGCCGATGAATCCATCCGCGTGCAAACATGCGGCAAAGCCGTCCTTCGGCGGTCTTGACCGGCGGCGCCGGCAGCGAACTGCCCGATATTCCGTTCGTTAAACCGTTTCCTTAGCTGGGTCCTGCACTCGTCCATCCTAGTATACCATTGCGATTTTGCCTGCGGCAACGGCTTGTTTGCCGGGAACGCTCGTTCCGGCGCACGCCAGAATCAGCCGAGCCATCGGCTGATTCCCCATGCCGCCGCGCCCGCAACAACGGAGGAAAGGACGTTGACCGCGTCGTTGTTCATCCACGGCAAGCCGCGCACGACCGATGTCCGGCGGCCGCAATGCTCGACGCGCTCCGTTTCTTTACCGCACTCTTCGCAGCGATACATCGCCTGCACCGTCGCGCCCAGATACGAATCGACGAAAGCGCCGATCACGCCGCCGAGCAGCGCCGTCGCAACGATTGCAACAAGCACCGTGCCGGCTTGCCCTTCTTCGGACCAAGCGCCGGGCAGAAGCGCCGCGCATGCGGCGAACACGCCGACGGTCAGCGCTCCCGCCGCCGCCGCCGCGCTGCCGACTGCCGTAATACCGCCGCTCGTCCCTGTCGGAACGCGTCGGCCGGTGCGGATCGAAATCGGCTGAACGCGGCTTAACGAGCCGAGCTCGGTCGCCCAAGTGTCGGCATTGACAGCCGCCATCACGCCGATAAACACATACAGCCAGCCGGTATGCGGCCATATCGCATGCGCGGCGCACAGCGCCAACCCTGCGCCGCCGTTCGCCCACACTTGACCCGCGTCGCGAGCTCCCGTTTTCTCATACAGCAGTTCCGCTTCCGCTTTGCGGCGGTGCTTCCTTTTCCAGCGGGAGAGCCTCGACGACGTCGCAAAAAAAACGAGCAGCGCGCCGAACCAGAGAATGCCGCCCAGCGCCGTGTAGCCCGTCCCCATCACGGCGGCCGAAACCGCTCCTTGACGCGTCAGCGAGCGGGAGCGGACGGCCAGCCAAGCGACCGTTATGCCCCCCGCCGCACCGATTGCCGCTCTCGCCCATCGTCCTTCCGCTCCTCCGAACAACCATGCCATCGATTGAAACCAAGCGTACAAATCGCTCCACATATACCGTCGCCTTGCCTTTCGGGGTTGTCGTCCTATGCGCCTCGACGATAGGCGTCGAGCTGCGCCGGCTAGTTCGTCTGCGGCAGCATCGCTTCCCGCCATCTATCCGGGTAATTCGTGCAAATCATAACATCCGGATCGAGCGCCGCATATTTTTTGATCGTTCTTGTATCGTTCAGCGTCCACAGCATCGTCTTGATCCCCGCATCCTTGAGCGCCTTCAGCCGTTTCGGCGTGGCGTGCGGATAGCCGAGCGACAAAAAATCGGCTTTCCATTCCTTCAGCTCCCGAATCAGAGACTCCCGCCAGCCGTCGATAATAAGACCAAGCGAGATGTCGGCCGACTTCTCGCGGGCCTCGCGCAAAGACGGCGGGTGAAACGAAGTCAGCACCGTATCGTGCTGAAGCCCGTACTTGTATACGAGCTTCAGCACTTCGTCCGCCAGTCCGGCATATCGACCGTCCGTCTTCAGCTCGATATTCAGCCGGCATCGTCCGCATGTCAGCGACAGCACCTGCTCGAGCGTCGGCACCGGCTCGCCGCGAAACGATTCGTCGAACCAGCCGCCCGCATCAAGGCGCTGCAGCTCTTGCGCCGTATGCGCCCTTACTTCGCCGCGGCCGTTCGTCGTACGGCTAAGCGTATAATCGTGAATGACGACCGGGACATTATCCCTCGACAACTGCACATCGATCTCAATCCAGAACAGACGCGGCTCTTTCATCGCAAGCCGGATCGCCGCAAGCGTGTTTTCCGGCGCTTGGCCGGACCATCCCCGATGGGCTACGCAAGGATTCCGCACGGCTTCACTCCCTTTGTTAGACAGTTAGACATCAATGTACGGTGACGTTGCCGTCCTGATCGACCTTGGCTCCGATCGATATGCGGGTCAAATAATCGATCATCTCCGCCGCCTTGACCGAATCGGCCGGCGCCGGTCTCGACTGATCCGCAACCATCGGATGGAAAACCAGCCTGCATTCCCCGCTCTTCGTGCACACGGCGTCCAATACGCCGGTATCCTTCGTCCGCGGCGTCGCGGTTACGTTAAATATAAAGTTGCCCAGACTGTAGGCGATCCACTTGCCTTTGTACGATTCGAACCCTTGGAGCACATGCGGATGGCTGCCGATAATGAGATCGGCTCCCGCATCGATCAATTGCTTGCCCAGCTTGGTTTGCTCGTCGACCGGATCCTCCGCTCGCTCGACGCCCCAATGCACCATAACGACGACGAGATCGGCCTGCTCCTTCGCCTTCTCCACAGCCGCAACCGCGCGCCTCGGGTCGTACCCTTCCGCAACGCCCGGATGATTCTTGTCCGCTTTCCATTCCGTTACCGGCAGCACCCGGCTGATGCCCAGATACGCAACCTTAATGCCGTTCGCCTCCAATAGAACCGGCGCATAAGCTTCCGTATCGTCGTTCCCGCCGCCGACGCTCGGCACGCCGGCTTCTTCCAGATGCCGGATCGTATCCAGCAGCCCCTCGGCGCCTTGATCGAGCGTGTGGTTGTTCGCAACCGACACGACATCGAAGCCGGCATCCTTAAGCGGAGAAAGCAGATCGGGCGATCCTTTGAAGACGTATTGTTTATTTTGTGCCGGCGTGCCTCCGGTTGTGATCGGATTCTCCAGATTTCCGGCCGTCAAATCGGGGGCCGTCAAATAATCGATCGCGCCGGAGAACGGATATTCGAGCCCGTTGCTTCGCATCGTCTTCTCGACCGTGGAGCCCAGCATAATATCGCCGACGAACGCCAGCTTAATCGTCGCGCCGGCGACTGCGCCTCCATTATCGTCCGAAGGCTCCGTGCCATTCGACGCTTCGTCGCCCTGCCCGTCTTCTCCGGTGCCATCCGGCGTGCCGCTTCCGCCTGCTTGCGGATCCGCGGCGTCTTCGTCCGGCAGATCGAAGCTTGGCGTTCCCGCATCCGGCGTCTTCTTTCCCGACTCGGCCGTTTCGCTTGGCGGCTTCGATCCGGACCGCGAATCGGAAGGAAACAGCGTAGACCAGAATACCGCCCCTAATATAAGAATGATGGCGATCATGACCAGATTCATGAGCGCGATTCTGCGAATGCGGCGTTGCTTTCGTTTCTTATTCTGCTGGTGCGACTCCGAGCGCGACACGTACATAATCGAATAACCTCCGATAGGGACTATTAACATAGATAACGGGATGATTCCAACCGATTGTATAAGCTATTAACCTTGGACGAGACTTCTCTAACTGCTAGATTCAAGCAGGAAGACTTCCCCATTATACCAATATTCCAATCGTCCATGAAGCGCTCTTTGCAGCCTCGGCAAAAAAGCGGAGACCGGCGTCCCGGCTCGGTCTTCTGCAAGACACAATCCGGATCGCCAATCTCCGCTTCACGCGTGTTATATACGATTATTCGCGCTTCAGCTTGCCTGCCGCGTCGATGACCGAGTCCGCCAGCGTCTCCATATAATACGGATCGCTGTTCAACATCGCCGTACGCTCCATCGACATGCCGAGCTCGGCGGTGAACGCCTTCGCTTCGATATCGAGATCGTACAGCACCTCGAGATGGTCGGATACGAAGCCGATCGGCGCGACAAGCGCCGCTTCGTAGCCTTCCTCGCGAAGCGAGCGCAGCGTATCGAGCACGTCCGGTCCGAGCCACGGCTCGCGAGTGCGGCCCGCGCTCTGCCATGTAAACTGCCAGTCGGTCACGCCGGCCGCCTCCGCGACCGCCGCCGACGTCTCCAGCAATTGACGCTCGTACGGATCGTTCATCTCGCGTATTTTCTCCGGCAGACTGTGAGCGCTGAACAGCACCTTCGTCCGTCCGTCGAACGCATCGTCGCGCTCCCTCCTCGCCGTAACGGCCAGCTTGTCCAGTCCGCCGCGCACCCGCTCGGTCAGTGCTTCGATCAGCTTCGGATGAAGATGATAGGAATCGACGCACGACATGGCGATGCCCAGCTCCGCGGCCTTCTCCTTCGCACGCTTGTTGTAAGAGCCGACGCTCATGACGGAATAATGCGGCGCCAGCACGATGCTGACCGCCTCCGTAATGCCGTCGTCCGCCATCCGCTGAACGCCGTCTTCGATATACGGCTGAGCATGCTTCAAGCCCTGATAGCACGCGTAGCGGCCGGGAGCGAGCTGATCCAGCTTGTCTTGCAGCGAAGCGACCTGATGGTCCGTATTCTCGCGCAGCGGGAATACGCCGCCGACAATCGCTTCATACCGCCCGCGCAGCTCATCAAGCTGCTCCGGCGTCGGCGGATGCCCGCGGCGGATATGCGTATAATAAGCTTCCACGTCGTTCATGCTTTGCGGTGTTCCGTACGACATGACAAGTACGCCGATTTTGTTAGACATGACTGCTCGCTCCTTCCGTCTTGCCGGACGCGATCGATTCGGACGAATACCGATGCGCGAACGCCGTCAGTTCCTTCAGCTTGTCCAGCGACGCTTCCGGGAACAAGCCGTGTCCGAGATTGAACACGAATCCGGGCTGCTCAAGCCCTTGATCGATGATCGTCTTCGCATGCGCCTCGATGACATGCTGCGGCGCCGTCAGCACGACCGGGTCCAGATTGCCCTGCACGGCAAATTTGCCGCCGAGGCGGCGTCTGCCTTCGGGAATCGATACGCGCCAGTCCAGGCCGATCGCATTCGCCTGCACGTTATGAAGCTCGGCGAGCAGCTCGCCGGACGCAACGCCCGGAAAATAAATTTTCGGCTGCGGCAAATCGGACAGCTCCGCAAAAATACGCTCGATCGTCGGCAGCACGAACGTGCGGAAATCGTGCGGCGCGAGCGCGCCCACCCAACTGTCGAACAGTTGGAACGCTTTGCCGCCCGCCGCCATATGGGCACGCAAATAAGCGATGACCATATCGCCGAGCTTGTGCATCAGCTTATGCCATACTTCCGGTTCGCCGTACATGAGCGCTTTGGTGCGCAAATAATTTTTGGACGGACGTCCTTCGATCAAATAGCTTGCAATCGTGAACGGAGCGCCGGCGAACGTAATAAGCGGCACGTCCAGCTCGCGGTCCAGAATGCGGATCGTCTCCAGCACATGGTCAAGATCGCCCTCGACATCGATCGGCTTCAGACGCTCCACATCCGCCGCGCAGCGGATCGGGTTGGCGATGACCGGTCCGATGTTCGCTACAATATCAAAATCGATGCCGATCGATGCCACCGGATTCATAATGTCGGAATAGAGAATAGCGGCGTCCACGCCCAGCTTCCGTACCGGCATGAGCGTCACTTCCGCCGCGAGCTCCGGCTGCCGGCATATTTCGAGCAGCGAATATTTTTCTTTAATTTTCCGATAATCGGGGTCGTAACGTCCTGCCTGACGCATGTACCATACGGGCACACGATCAACGGGCTCCTGCCGGACGGCCCGAATAAATCGGTCATTGTAGCTCATTTCCGTTCCCCATTTCTGCTGATTTCCCTTCGTTTCCATTATGCCCGTTTTGGATGTGGCTAACAACCGCCCGTCTTCGACTTTCGTTGACAATAGTTTGACAATCGTATGAAGCCGGCCTTCATTTGTGAACGCTAATAGTCGTTCGCGTGCAGCGCGGCTCCATCCGGACAGGCTCCTCTTTTCATTGTCTCCGGGGAACTATGCTATACTGGGTGAACCTGGTTACGGAACGGCAATCGCAATCAAATGCTTCACCGTCGCAGAGCGGATCAGTCAGTAGGAGGCGATCATTCTGGAGCAATGGAAAATTAATTTGGCCGTCCTCGGAGTCGGCCAATTTCTCGTTAACGGCAGCATGACGATGATTATTCCGTTCCTGTCCCTTTATTTGCAGAGCGATCTCGGCGTGCACGGGGAACATAACGTATCGTTGTGGACGAGCGTTATTTTTGCCGCCAACTTTATTACTTCGTTTCTGTTTCAGCCGTTCTGGGGCAAGCTGTCGGACCGGTACGGCCGCAAGCCGATGCTGCTTCGCTCGGGCTTCGGCATGGCCGTCGTCATGGTGCTGATGGGCTTCGCAGCCTCGCCTTGGCAACTGCTGCTGCTGCGGATGCTGAACGGCACGATCTCCGGCTTCAATCCGGCGTCCGTCTCGCTCGTATCCTCGAACACGCCGAAGGACCGAATGGGCTTCGCGATGGGCATGCTGCAATCCGGGGGCATTGCCGGTACGATTCTCGGACCGTTCTTTGGCGGGCTGCTCGCGGATGCGGTCGGCTTCCGGCCCATTTTTTATTTGACGGGAGTCACGCTGTTTCTCGCATCGCTGCTGTCGATGATCGTGGTCAAAGAAAAATTCGACAAGCAGGCGGCAGCGGCAACGCCGCAAATGACGGTGACGGAAGGGCTTCGCAGACTGAGACGCGTTCCGCAAATTCCGGCGCTTCTGGCGGTAACGTTCCTCATTCAATTCGCAATGATGAGCCCGATGTCGCTCATTCCGCTGTACGTGCAGCGGCTGCACGGCACGGCGGACAATCTGGCGTTCTACGCCGGCTTCGTCAACTCCGTGACCGGCTTGTCCAACATGATCGCCTCGCCGCTGCTCGGGAGGCTGAGCGACCGGATCGGCGGCGAGAAAATACTCGGCGTCGCGCTTGTCGGCGCTGCCGTCGCGTTCATTCCGCAGGCGTTCGTTCATACGGTCTGGCAGTTGCTGCTGTGCCGGTTCGCGCTCGGCATGTTCCTCGGCGGGCTCGTGCCGTCCGTCAACGCCCTGCTGCGCAAATATGCGCCGGAAGGCATGGCGACGCGAGCGTTCAGCTTCAACAGCAGCACGCTCGGCCTCGGCAATATGGTCGGCCCGATTACGGGTGGCGTGCTGTCGGCCTGGACCGGCATCGAAGGGCTCTTCCTGCTGTCGGCCGCACTCATGTTCGCGAACGCGGTGTGGGTATATCACAGCTTGCTTCGCGGCAAGCGCGCGCCGTCGAAGACGTAGCGGCGGCACAGAGAGCGAATCATGCAGGCTTTTCTGCACGATTCGCTCTCGCCGCTCGCTCGACAGCCCCGTTATGCAAACGATCTGCACTATCCATCCGCCTCGCCTATCGCTCCGCTCTCGCCGCCCCTACCAATCCGGGAAACACTTCCTTCCGACCAGCAATAATCAGCGAAGAAGTCCGCTCCCGTTATTTCACCACCGCGAGCGCCAATCCGTCATATGCCGGGAGCATAGCGCCGATCAGCCGCTCGTCGCGGGCAATCGCTTCGTTGAACGCACGAATCGCCAGCACCGACGGACCGCTGCGGGTATCGTCGACCGTCTTGCCGCGCAGCAGCGTGTTGTCCGCCGCTATCACCGCTCCTGACCGCGCCAGCTTGATCGCCCATTCCAAATACTCGGGATATCCTCCCTTATCCGCATCGATAAAGAAAAAGTCGAATTTCCGTCCTTCCTTCTCCAGCTCCGCGAGCGACTGCTTCGCATCCCCGATCCGGTATTCGACGACATCGCCATAGCCGGCCGCTTCCATATTGCGCTTCGCGACCGCCGCGAATTCCGGCTTCAGCTCCAGCGACACAAGCGCGCCGCCTTCCTGCATGCCGCGTGCCAGACAGATGCCGCTGTAGCCGCCAAGCGCGCCAATCTCCAGCGCGTCGCGCACCCGAGAAGCGCGCACCAGCAGCGTCAGCAGCCTGCCGTAGCCCGGCTCGACCGAAATGTCCGGCATATCGTTCGCAGCAAGCGCCTCGCGAACTCGGCTCATCTCGGCATCCTCCGGGAATAGTCCGTCCACATAAGCCTCTACTTTCGATTTCGATTGCATTTGTTCATCCATCGTCCGTTCCTCCAACTCCGTGTTTGTACAAGCAGACCTTTTATTCTATACTTGATTGTATGATTTTGACCGGCGACGCACAACTGTACGAGCGGGACGCCGCTTACGATAGGAAACGGGGATGACTATGACTGAACGCACCATTCAACTAATCGCCACGGCCCCGATGGGGCTGGAGGCAATCGTAGCGCGCGAGCTGAAAGAGCTTGGCTACGAGGATATGCAAGTAGAGAACGGAAGAGTAACGTTTACCGGCGTACCCGCCGACATTTGCCGAACGAATCTATGGCTTAGAACCGCCGACCGGGTGCTCGTGAAGATGGGCGAGTTCGAAGCAACGACATTCGACGAGCTGTTCGAAGGCACGAAAGCGCTTGATTGGCCGGACTGGATTCCGGGCAACGGCGAATTTCCGGTAGAGGGCCGTTCGCATAAATCGCAACTGTCGAGCGTACCGGCATGCCAGAAGATCGCCAAGAAAGCGGTCGTCGAAAAAATGAAGGAGCGCTACGGCACCGAATGGTTCCCGGAGGACGGCGCGCGGTTCGTCATCGAAGTGTCGCTGCTGAACGACCGTGCGCTGCTGACGCTCGATACGACCGGCCCCGGCCTTCATAAGCGGGGCTACCGCAAGCTCGTCACGGAAGCCCCGCTCAAGGAGACGATGGCCGCGGCCATTTTGCAACTCAGCCGCTGGGCTCCCCATCGCCCGCTGTACGATCCGTTCTGCGGCTCCGGCACGTTTCTCGTCGAAGCGGCGATGATCGGCTGGAACGTCGCGCCGGGCCTGCGCCGGTCGTTCAACAGCGAGCATTGGCCGCTCGTGCCGGAGGAGCTGTGGGCGAAAGCTCGCGAAGAAGCGTTCGACGCGGTGAAGGATGACATTCCGCTCGATATTGCCGGCTCCGACATCGATCCGTCCGCCGTCGAAGTCGCCGAGGCCGCCGTCAAGCGCGCCGGCTTCGCCAAAGAGATTAAGCTGCGGGTGCTGCCTGTCGCCAAGGCGCAGCCGCAAGGCTCGTACGGCGTCATCGTGACGAACCCGCCTTACGGCGAGCGGCTTCTCGACGAGAAGGAAGCGGAGAAAGCGGTCAAGCAGCTCGGCTTCACCTACCTGATGCTGCAGAACTGGTCGCTGTTCGCGATCAGCTCGTCGAAAAACTTCGAGCAGCATTTTACGAGAAACGCAGACAAAAGGCGCAAGCTGTACAATGGCCGCATCGAATGTCAATTGTATCAATATTTCGGACCGCTCAATGCCCCAAGATAAAACGGACAAGATTGGCATATGAAGGCTAACTGCATACCCAGTTCAATAAGAAGAGCCGCGGATTCCCCCTCGGCTCTTTACCTCTTTATTCCCCCCTCATCCCGATGACATTTGCTGCCCGTCGGCTTTGTCGTTCCTTTGCTCGCTTTATCATTTTCCCAATAATACCCATTAAGAAGTGGGATTGTTCATTTTAATAGGACTTTGCTCCTTCATGCCAGACCGTCCCATAGCTTCTCCCCCGCCGCAGTGTCATTCATCGCTGGAGCGCGCCTTGCATTATCAAGTCACTGGTCTATAATGAATAATGTTTATTAATCATGCGTAAAGAAAGAAGGCTTATCAAGGAATGGAAAGATCGTTGCAAAATGCGGCGCGGCGCGGCTTGCAAGCATCGGCCGAGCTCGCCGTGCGATTCATGGCCCTCGACGTGATCGGCTTCTACGCGATCATGATCGTGAAGCTGGTCATGTTCGACCGTTATATCAATGTGCAAAACATGACGATGACGTTCGACGACGTCATTATCGGGTTCGGCTCGCTGGCGCTTGCGTCGTTCTGGACGATGCTGCTGCCGAAGCGGGGACGAATGGTCGCTCTCCTGCTGCTGAACCTCATTCTCACGTTCGTCATTTTCGCAGACCTGATCTATTATCGTTATTTCCAGGATCTAATCTCGGTGCCGGTATTAACGCAGGCCGGTCAAGTCGAATCGCTCGGAGACAGCATTTATTCGCTCTTGTACGGGGTTGACATATGGTTTTTCGCAGACTGGCCGTTCGCTATCGCCTTGACGATACTCGGCCTGCGCAAGCGCAAAACCGCCGACATCGGCCTGAGCTTCCGCCGCACGCGGATACCGGTTATTCGCCGGATTTTGTTCCGCCTCTCGATGACGCTCCTTATTTTTGCGGCCGGCGTGACGCTCGTGTTCGTTCCGGTCAATATTGCCAAAAAAACGTGGGCGGTCGGGCTGTTCGTCGGCAACTGGTGGAACGTATCGATTTATAACGTAACCGGCGTGCTCGGCTTCCACGGCTACGACGTATACCGTTACGCGAATCAGCACTGGATTCACAAAGCGGTTGCAACCGAGGACCAAATCAGCGAGGCGGAGCAATGGTTTCAGGAACGGGGCGGAGTCCGGCGCGCGCTGGAAGCCGATCCGAGCTTCGGCGAATATAAGGGCAGCAACGTCGTCATGGTGCAGGCGGAGGCTTTCATGAACTTCGTCGTCGGGCAATCGATTGGCGGACAAGAAATTACGCCGAATTTGAACGCCTTAATCAAGGAGAGCGCCTATTTCGACCGCTTCTCGCACCAGACGTCGCAAGGGCGGACGTCGGACGCCGATTTCGCCGTTCAATGCTCGCTGCAGCCGCAGCCGAGCGGCTCTATTTTTATCCAGTACGCACAGAACGATTTTGACTGCACTCCTGCGGCGCTCAAAGCGGCCGGCTATTCGACTTCCGTGTTCCATGCGTACGATGCCGGCTTCTGGAACCGCAACACGATGTACTATCGGATGAAATACGACACGTTCTACAGCCGGACCCACTTCGTGAAGGACGAGCCGCTCGGCTGGTCGATCGGCGACAACTCGTTCTTCCGGCAGTCGGCGGACATCATCGGGGAGCAGAAGAAGCCGTTCTATTCGTTCCTTATTACGCTGTCGAGCCATCATCCGTATGCGCTGCCCGCCCGCTATCAGAAGCTGGACATCGGCTCGTTCAAGGGCACGATGTTCGGCGATTATTTGCAGGCGGTTCATTACGTCGATGAATCGCTCGGCAACTTTATCGAGAAGCTGAAGCAAGAAGGCGTATGGAACAATACGATCTTCCTGTTCTACGGCGATCACGACAACTCGATTCGGGACTGGGCGCCGTTCGAGCAATTGCTCGGCCATCCGATGAACGAGATCGAGCGCCAGCAGGTGCTTCGCGAAGTGCCGTTCATCGTCCATCTGCCGGGCGGCGGCCATGCGGGCGTCTATCATAACGTCGGCGGTCAGCTCGACGTCTCGCCGACGATCATGCATCTGCTCGGCCTATCCAGCGCCGATCAGCATAAAGTCGGAACGCCGCTCATTCTGGAGAAGCCGCTCGAGGGCAAAAAAGTCGTCTACCGCAGCGGCGCGTTCACGGACGGCAGCGTATTCTACCTGCCGCCGACGGACGGCATACTTGAGCACGGCACCTGCTACGACGCCAATACGGGCGGCCAAGTCGATATGGCAGGCTGCATCGCCGGAGCGAAGGAAGCGCGCGAGGAGCTGCGCGTATCCGACGAGACGGTGCAGTACAACATTATCGGACGATTGAACAGCCGCAGCGCGACGACGGCTGCTAACGCTAACGACGCTGCCGCTGGCGCGTCCGTTTCCCGATAAGGGGTCGTTGCTGCTTCTAACGAATCGCAGTAAAGCTATGGGGCAACAAAACGTTGTTTGTCCCATGTAACGAATCGGACAAGCGCTATGATGCCGATTTGCAACCGTCTTAGGCTCGTTTTCCGCCAATAGCGTGTCCTCCGTTCGTTACGTTTAAAATAGACGTCATTCTTACCAAATAGCGCCTGTCCGGTTCATTAGCTGCTCCGACGCGAGAAGAGCTTCGCGCTCATTGAACGAATACAAGAAGAAGGCCCCTGCTTCATTCCCGGCGGAATGAGAGGAGCCTTCTTCTTGTTAGTAAGGTTTGATATATTTTTTCGCCGCTTCGATCGCTTCGTCTTCCGTCGCCGCCTTCAAGTATCGGCCGTTAATATAAATAAACGGGTACTTCGCGCAAGGACCGCAGTAAGACTTGCAGCCGACTTTAATGTCCGATTCCGGGACGAGCTTCGCCAGCTTCGGCAGCATCGTCTTCACGCGGATATACTTGCATTTGTCGCAAATCCGTATGTCGTTAGGCATAATGTTCGACGACGGCGATTAATGATCGCCGTGGTTGCCCTGCGAAGGGTTCGACAAAGCAAAGCCTTCTTGCGGCACGTAGAAATAATCGACCCGGACGCCGTCCAAGAAGTCGACGCCTTTCTCCAGAATGACGTCAATGCCGGAATCGGTCGCAACGACAACGTCGTTGTCTCCCGGCGTGTCCATCGACATGCCATAGTGCGCGTGATCGCCATGCGCATGCGTGACATGAATGCGAAGCAGCTTGCCTTCGTTCTCCGGCTTGTCCAGTTCCGTGCGAAGCACTTTGGCCGCCGCACGCGATATTTTGCATTTCATTGCTATTCGCTCCTTCAATCTAGGTTGGTGACGATCTAAGCTCATTTATCTTAATCATTGTATAGAATGCGCCGCATAAGTTCAACCCATAAACTGCAATCCGGCTGCTTGCCTTAGGCTCCGTTCAATGAATGCCGTGCTTGCGCTCCATCCATCCGGCGAACCACCCGGCCGCAAGCAGCGTAACGGCAATGTCGTCGATTGGGAGGAACGGAATCGGCAGTATGTCCGGCAGCACCCAGTACAGCCCGACCGGAATAATAAACACCAGCTTCTCTCCAAGCGAAATGCGAGGCTCCTTCAGCAGCCGATAGACGCGAACGAGCGTGTCTTTCCAGCGGCGGAGCGACAGCCATTTGTTCATGCCGAGCTCATCTCCTTCTGTGTTGTATACAGTATACCACGCGCATAAAGGCCGCTAAACCTTAATACGGTTCAGCGGCCTTTGCGGTTTCCGATTAAGCTACAGCCGCCAGCTCATCGCCTCCAGCAGCAGCTTGGCAACGTCGTCATACATATCGTCGAACTGGCTGAGCGGCAGCGGATTGACGCCGATTCCGGCTTCAATCGTAAAGCCCGGCTTCCGGTACGTATGGATGAACCAATCCTTGTATCCGGCATCGCTGCCGGTCAGCTTCACCGGGCGATAGCCGCACGCTTGGCCGAGCTTGCCCGCCAGCCCTTCCGATTGCTCCGGCTCATATCCCCGGTAGTTCCAATAAATCTCTTGCCCTTGCGTATGGAAGGCAAGCGCCAGCTCGAACCGCCGCTCGTCCGTGAACGCCGCCATCGCCGCCGCCTCCGGCTCGCTAAGCGGCTTGGGGCCGGGATAGTCGCGCGGCCCGGGACCGGGCGTTCCCCGACGACTGCATTCCTCTTCCCAATACGCGGGAAACTGATCGTTCAAATCGACGCCTCTCACATTCGCCTTCCATCGCCCGAATCGCAGCGAGCCGCGATTCATCGTCAGCAATTGGTCATATAGCGGATGTCCGGTATGCAACCCTTCCTGCACCAGCTCCACGCCGTCGGGATTGACCATCGGTACGAGCCATAGCGACACCTCGTCCAGCAGTCTCTTCATATTGGCGCCTCTCCATAGGCAGCCCGACTCGTACGCCCGGGCGGCGTCCTCGGCGAATGTCATCAGCAGCGCGCTCGTAATCCACTCGTTCGCATGGAAGGAGCCGTTCGCATGGAGACAGCGCCCCCCGTTGCCCAGCTTGAGCGCTACAATCGGCTTGCCGAGCACGCTTTGCCCGATAACGGCCGTCTCTATGACGCCGCCGTGCTGCTCCTTCAGCAGCCGGCAATCTCTTGCCAGCTCTGCCGGTCCGTACTCCGCTCGCGCGTCGACAATGCGATTCGGCGGACCGGCCGGGATGCGCAGCAGCGTCCCGGGCGTCCAGCCGCCGCTGGCGGCAATGCCCCGGTTGGACGCTTCAATCGCGGATGCCGCGACGCCGAACAGCGACGACAGCCGTTCCAGCGAATCGCCTTCCTGCACCGTATACCAGACGTCGGAGGCGGACGGAATGCGCAGCACGATACCCGGCGGTATCGGCTCCTCTTCGGTAAGACGAGGATTGCAAGCGAGCAGAGATGCAGCCGATATGCCGAAATGCCGTGCGATGCGCAGCAGCGTATCTCCAGGGCGAACCGTATAAGAAAGCACGGGATTTCCTCCCTTCACGTTCACACGCTCATGATAGATGCTTATCCGTACATGTTATTCACAAGCAGGACCGCTCATGCAACGAACGTGAAAGGCCTCCATTCCGATGCTCCGAAAAAAGGGCATACCGCTGCGGCTGCCCTTTTGAACATGTATTCAACTTAACCGATGTGCGACACTTGCCATACGACAGGCGTCAGCTCGATCTGCTCGCCCAGCCATTGTTGTGCAATCAATTTGAACGTATTCGGCTCCCCGCTGCAAAAAAAACGATGTACCGGCATGCCCTTCGCATTGACAAGCCTGCCCTGCTCATACAGAACGGTACGGATTTCCCGCGCCGTCTCCTCCGCCGAGCTGATGAGCGCCACCCGCGGGCCCATCACTTCGCCGATCGTCTCGGCCAGGAACGGATAGTGCGTGCAGCCGAGAATAAGGCAGTCCAGATCAAGCGGATATTGCCGCAAATGGGACAATGACGAACGGACGGCCGCATACGTTTCCGCCGAACGAAAATTTCCTTTCTCGACAAGCGGCACGAAGGCGGGGCAGGCTTGACTGACAACGTGAACATCCGGCGACAGATGCTTCAGCGCCGTCTCGTAAGCCTTGCTTTTGATCGTTCCGTCCGTGCCGATGACGCCGACGACGCCGGTATTTGTCCTCCCTAGCGCCGCACGCGCTCCGGGATGAATAACGCCGACGACGGGCATCGTCACCTGCTTCTTAATCGGTTCCAGCGCGAACGCCGTAGCGGTATTGCAAGCGATAACAATCAGTTTCGGTTCGTATTGCACCAGATAATCGACGATTTCCTGCGTGAAGCGAACAACCTCGCCGGCCGGCCTCGGTCCGTAGGGCGTGCGAGCGGTGTCGCCGAAATAGACGATTCGCTCCCGAGGGAGCTGTCTCATAACTTCCTTGGCAACCGTTAATCCGCCAACTCCGGAATCTAATATTGCAATCGGCTGCTGCACATCTACACCGCTTTCTGCTCAGCAATTATACAGGTTTCAATAGCATATGAAGGTTCCCTATGAAATGTACCTATATTGTAGCCTACGAGCGGATAGGCTCGGCTCCATTCGCAAGCCCGGACAGCGTCCCCGTACGCCCGCATCGTCTCGGGTGCGCCAACGCCGCTTTACGCGTGGTCGGCCGAGTACGGATTGTAACGAATCGTACAGCATCGCTCGCTTCTAACGAACCATAGTCACGCTATTCTCGCGTTTGGAGCTGCTGTCGTGCTGCAACGAACCTGATGAGCGCTATTCTCGCCTTTTCGCGCCATACCAGCTCAAGTCGAAGGCTATAACGGCGGATGGATTCGTTAGAAATTGGATTTGTCTCACTAGCCTCATATAGGGTGTGTACGATTCGTTGCGGCAAGTCCCTCGTTGTTATGCTGGAACGGTTTGATGTTCCACAACGAGGGATTTAGCGGAATAGCGGCTCTATTATGTTCGACTGCACGGCGGCTCGATGCGACTACACGGCGGTGCGGCGGCCGACGGGCACGGATTCGCAGCATGCCCAAAGAGGCCGCCCGCAAGGGCAGCCTCTTTGAAGCACGAGCGTTCGTCAGCCGATCGTCTGCAGGGTAGGGGCGTCTGACGGCCGAGCTTCTTCGATCTGCTCCGTTTCCGGCTCCAGCACGGCGAGCGCGTTCTCGGCAGCATTCTCGTGCTCGGACGACTCGATACCGGCCGTCAGCGTGCTGACGATTGCCTTCTCCAGCTTCGCCTCGACGTCCGAGCCGCTGCCCCGCCACGATTTGACGTTCGCGATAACATTGGATGCCGCCTGCTTCGCGCGATCCGCTACCTCCGATGCGCCGTCGCCGACTTGATGAGCGAAGCGCGCCGTCGTGTCGCCTACCTTCTGTGCGCCTTCCGCAATATCGCCGCGCAGCTCCTTACCGGATTTCGGTGCGAACAGCAGCGCCGTTACCGAACCGACGATCGCTCCCGCCAACGCCCCGAACAGAAAACCTTTCGTACTTGTCGATTTTGCCATTATGAATCGCTCCCTCCACGATTATCGTACCCATCGCCCTCCCCGGAGCATGCGGGCTTTTTCGCAACTTTGTCACGAACGGATTGCCACAGTTGCCATGCCGTCATCCCGACCTCTGCCCAATCGAGCGCTTCATCGAGCCCGCGAAGCTTCTTGTTCTCGATTCGTTCGGCCTGCTGCCTCGCTTTGTTGGACAACGCGGCTGTCATCGAATTGACGGCGGCCGAAGCGTTCTCGACCGATTCGCCGAATAGCGACGCCGCTTGGAACAAGCCGCTGACCGACTGAAGCTGATTGCTCACCAGCTCCAGCGTCTCATCCGCCCGCTCGGACGTTCCTTGAAGCTTTTTCATAAGCGCCCGCACATCCTGCTCCAGCCGTTCGGAGGACTGCTGGATAAGCGCGATTCGGCTTATGATTTTTTTTAACCCGATCAGCAAACCGACCGTTAGCACGGCGAACACAATCGTCGCGGCAACCTCGCACCATACCGTTATCATGACCATTCGCTCCTTCCCGCTGTCGTTTCTCTCCGGTGGAAATAGACGAATGCCTATTTTGTAATGACAGTATAAGCACGTTGGGCTTGGCACGACACTGCGAACGGACAAAATCCGACAAAAAAAAAAAAGAACACCGCATGTCTTCCGACGACGCGCGTGTTCCGTACTGGCATAATGCCACCTGTATGAAGTTATGGAATTAGTTCATTTAACCGCCGCCGCGGGTCCAATCCTATACGTGCATTTGCCTCCGCCCTTCGCCAGACATTCGGTACGCTCCACCTTCGTCTGAAGCAGCTCCGCGAACAACTGCAGCTCGCAGGCGCACGCCTGCTGGTACGGCTTCGCGACTTGGGCGATCGGGCAATTATATTCGTGCAGCCGGTAGCATTGATTCGCCTCCAGCCGCTCGACCTCCACCATGTAGCCGCCGGCATTCTGAATGGCCGCCAGCTCGTAGACGCGATTCTCCAGCTCCTTGCCTTCCATGCGGGGGGCGTAGCGTTCCAGCAGCTTGCGTTTGCGGCTGTGAAACAGCTTGTCGATCAGCGGAGCCGTCTCCTCGTCCGACGCCAGCTCGTCGAGCATTTCCAGCGTCAAGCCGTGGTAATTTTTCGGGAACAGCTCCTCGGACTCGGGAGTCAGCGCGTACATATGCTTCGGTCGCCCGGCTCCCCGCACGACGGAAGACTGCTCGATATAGCCGTCATGCTCCAGCGCGTACAAATGCCGGCGAACCGCCATCTCCGTCAGGCCGAGGCTGGTCGCCAGTTCGCCGGCGCTCTGGGCGCCTTTCGTCTTTAGCAGCCCGACAACCGTCTGCCTTGTCGGCTGTTCGCTGCGAAGTGGGGGATGACCGGTTCCGTCCCTGCGTTCGCTTCGTTTCATCCTCCCACCGCCTTCTCCTGCTTTTACGACACATTGTAACCGATTTTACTGCTTTCGTAAATTTGCATTGTATGGATGGCCCAGCGCCCCGCCTGCAAAAAAGCCCGCCGCCGTCATACCGGCAGCAGGCTCTCTTATCTCTTCCCGCTTCCTAACGAAGCTCCCGCTCCAAATATTGCTCGACGGCCGACTTGAACGCGGTCAGCAGCTCCGGCAGTCTTGCCGACAGCGGATGCAGCTCGGCGCGCGGCCATTCGTAGTAGTATTGCACCAACGGCTTGCGAAGCTTCACGAGCTCCGACAGCGGCGCGCTTAAGCTCCCGGGCAGCACATTCTCCTCGGCGATAATATCGACGAGATCCTCGTAGCTGCTCGCATCGCGCATAATGAAGCCGTCAATGAGAAAGCTGCCGACATCCGTCACCGTCTCGATGGCGAGATGCAGCGCTCTTTCCTGCGCCATTCCTTCCAGCAGCGACCCGCTCCAACGGCTCGACAACGCGGACAGCGTCTCCGCAATCGCGGGAATGGCATCCAGCCGCTGACGGATCTGATCTACGTTTACGTAATACATTATCGGCTGCCGCTCCTTTCCAATACCGCTATGGCTTCTCGTTACTCTGCGTCCCGGCTCGAACCGGAACGGCGTCCCCGGCGTTTCAGCCATGCCACCATAATAAGGCTGCTGACAACCACAACGATGAGGTAAGTCAGCAGCTCGAATACGTCACCCATCCGTTTACGCTCCTTAGCTTACGAAGTCGACGCTGACCGACGCTTCGCGCGCTTGCGTCATATGCTCGATTACTTTTTTGTGAACCGGGTGCACCTGATACGCCTCCAGCGCTTGCATGGAATCGAATTTCGTAATGAGTGCAATATCATACGAGCGCTCCGAGTGAAGCACGTCCAATCCGACCTCCAAATGTTTCAGCTCCTCGATCTTGCCTTCCATATCGCGAAGCACTTGCGCGGTGCGCTCGACGCTCTCCGGGCTGCTGTCCTTCAGCTTGAACATGACGATATGCGTAATCATCCGTTATATTCACTCCTGTGATGTCATTTATTCGGCCCTCGGCTTCGCATGATCCAATGGCCATTGTCGCATAATAATGTTACCGCTACAGGCCAAATTGACGAATAAAGGGGCTTGGCAACGTTATGCGTTTTACGGTTACGATTGCGGCCGCCCTCATCGGGCTAGCCATATGCTTATTCAATTCGACAGGGTATGATCCGCATAATTTCGTGTTCTTTATGCTCAGCATCCCTGCCTGGATCGCCGATCTGCTGTTCGATATTCATAACGTCAGCGTCATGTCCTTGTACGTATGGACGGTGTTGACATGGGCTGCGCTCGGCTTTATCGCGGATGCGGTCATTAACCGGCAGCGGGCCGCCAAGCGTTCGCACTATTAGCTCTAACTAAGGAAAAGGAGCCTTCCCGGCTCCTTTTCTCTTACTCCACAATAAGTACGGATTTCATGTCGGCATGTCCGGTACCGCACAATACGGAGCAATGCAATTCATATTGGCCCGGTTTATCGAACGTAACGTCCGCTTGCGTCTTCTCTTGGTTCAAGTTTACGTCCATTCCTTTAATTTCGACGCCGTGGAATCCGCTTTTGTTCTTCAGAAGGATACGTACCGGCTCGCCGGCTTTCACATGGTATTCCTTCTCGTTGAATTCATAGTTCGAAGCCTCGATCTTAAGCAACTGCGTCCCTTCCGGCAGTCCTGCCGATTCGTCCTTCGGCTTCTCCGGAAGACCGAACGTGAGCAAGTAGACGCTCAGTAAGGTCGCCGCCGCGAATACGACGAACATCGTCCATTTGTGCATAATTCTGTGCTCCCCCTTGCAGGCATTTGTCTACTCCTTATAATACCCAACTTCGTCCAATGTTCTCAACCTTAAACACGGCTGAGATTAAACTTTTTTCTGCGGAATGTGACAAATGTTTGAACGTTCTATCCGCGAAAATACGTTTTCATCAGCCGCTCCGACTCTTCCTTCACCGCTCCCCACACGATAGAAAATTGGTGGTGATAGCCCCGGCAGGCGTATTGAACTTGAAGACCGGCCTTCTCCTGACGCTCCTCATAAATCTTAATGCCGGCATCGCGAAACTGTTTGCGGAACGCGGCCAAGTCAAGCAGCACCCGATCCTGTATCGCCCGCAAAACCGAATCGTACAGCCGAGGCAGCTTCATGCCGGAACCGCTGACGACCCGGATATCATGATCCAATATGCGCATAACGATGCCGAGCAGCACGTACCGCTTCACCAGTCTAAGCTCCGCCTCGCTTTGCGCCGGCGGAGCCGCAGCCGCATGGGATGCGGCCGGCCGTTTATTCATAATCGCCATCGGCGAACCCTCCAAACGAGAACATTTGTTCTTATTATAACGACAATAGGCCCGCTTATGCAAGCGGACCTTCGCCTTATGTGCCGTAAAATTGTCTCGTCCGGATTCCCGCCCTCTCACACCGTGCGTCACTTGCTGCCTTTATCGTTATCGTTCTCTTTATCTTTCAGCACTTCGATAATTCGCCTCAATGTATCGGGCAGCGGCAATCCCATCCGCCCGTAATTTTCCGTAATCGAGATAAGCTCGTTGGCCAAATAGAAATAAATCGCGGCCGACATGGTCGCATCGCCGATCCGAAGCATCAGATCGATCTGATGGGCGAGAAGCACAATCATCAAGGACATCCCTTTGCGGGTCAGTCCCCATGAGCCGATATGGCTGCTAAGCCCCTTTTTCTCCCTCAGCGCGGCTACCACGCCGGTAACGTAATCGATCGCCATCGCCACAAGCAGAACGGTGAGCGATTGCGGCCACGCGCCGACGGCATACGTAGCGATCGTGCCGGCAAAGGCGACGGCTGAACAAAACCAGGCAAGCTGCATATTCCCTCCCTCCTTCATGCATGCGTGCAGGTATCCCGGCATGCCTGCGCGAGCCGCGCAGCATCGGTAACCTACTCTATCTATATGCAGGCGCGGGAGAGGTTGTCCGAAGCATCCGCCCTATTGGGACTGCCCTATTTGCACTATTCGCATATTCTCTTGCACGATCCCGGCCGGTTTTTGTGGTAGGATACAAATAAGGGCGATAGCCCACCATTCCCTACCATAATGGAGGCGGTTTCATTGGCAGCAGATCAACAAGCGGCAGAAGGCTACTTCGGGCAATTCGGCGGAAGTTTCGTCCCTCCCGAGCTGCAAGAAGTGCTGGACTACTTGGCGGAGCAATTCCGTAAATTCAAGGACGATCCGGCGTTCAATGAGGAACTGAGATACTATATGCGCGAATATGTCGGCCGGGAGAACCCGCTCACTTACGCCGAGCATTTGACCGAGCAATGGGGCGGCGCGAAAGTTTATTTGAAACGGGAAGATTTGAATCATACCGGCTCTCATAAAATCAACAACGTCGTCGGCCAGATTTTGCTCGCGAAGCGGATGGGCGCCAAACGCGTTATTGCGGAGACGGGCGCCGGGCAGCACGGCGTCGCAACGGCGACGGCATGCGCGATGTTCGGTATGGAATGCATCGTCTACATGGGCGCCGAGGATACCCGCCGCCAAGCGTTGAACGTATTCCGCATGGAGCTGCTTGGCGCAAAAGTCGTAGCCGTCGACAAAGGCCAAGGCCGTCTCAAAGACGCCGTGGACGAGGCGCTGAACGATCTGGTTATGAACTATAAGTCGACGTTCTATCTGCTCGGCTCCGCCGTCGGCCCGCATCCTTACCCGACGATGGTCAAGCATTTCCAATCGATCATTAGCGAAGAGTCGAAGCGGCAGATCGTGGCCAAAGAAGGACGTCTGCCGGATGCGGTCATCGCGTGCACCGGAGGCGGCAGCAACGCGATCGGTTCGTTCGCCCATTACATCGAAGAGCCGTCGGTCCGCCTTATCGGCGTCGAGCCGGATCAGGCGCCGTCGCTGACGCAGGGCGTGCCCGCCATCATTCACGGCTTCAAATGCCTCGTGCTGCTGGACGAGCAGGGCAATCCGAAGCCGACGTATTCGATCGCCGCGGGCCTCGATTACCCGGGCATCGGACCCGAGCACAGCTATTTGAAAGAAAGCGGCCGCGCGGAATACGTGACGGTGACGAACGAAGAAGTGCTGGCAGCGTTCCAGGAGCTGTCCCGCACCGAGGGCATTATCCCGGCGCTTGAAAGCGCGCACGCCGTGGCGCACGCGAAGAAGCTGGCTCCGACGCTCGGCAAAGACAGCATCCTCATCGTCAACCTATCCGGACGCGGCGACAAGGACGTCGAGCAAGTATTCCACATGCTGAACAAATAATCGGCAAGCAAAAGAGCGCCCTGCGGGATCCCGGAGGAGCGCTCTTTTTGCTATGCCAGCAGCAGGAAGACCCGCCGGCTCGGCGGGACCGGCGAATCGACGGACGTTGCTCGCTGTTGCATCACTTTGTGTGTCACACCGGACGGCTCGGCGGGCTCTCTACCTCTCTTGCATCACTTTTTGTGTCACATCAGACGGCTCGGCGGACGCTCGACCTCTCTTGCATCACTTTGTGTGTCACACCAGACGGCTCGGCGGATGCTCGACCTCTGCTGCATCACTTTTTATGTCACATCAGACGGCTCGGCGGGTGCTCCCCCTCTGTTGCATCACTTTTTGTGTCATACCAGACGGTTCGGCGGACGCTCGACCACTCTTGCATCACTTTTTGTGTCACACCGGGCGGCTCGGCGAGCGTTCTACCTCTCTTGCATCACTTTTTGTGTCACACCAGACGGCTCGACGGGCGCTCCACCTCTGCTGCATCACTTTGTGTGTCACACCAGACGATTCGACGGGCGCTCGACCACTGCTGCATCACTTTGTGTGTCACACCAGACGGCTCGGCGGACGCTCTACCTCTCTTGCATCACTTTTTGTGTCACATCAGACGGCTCGGCGAGCGTTCTACCTCTCTTGCATCACTTTTTGTGTCACACCAGACGGTTCGACGGATGCTCGACCTCTGCTGCATCACTTTTTGTGTCACACCAGACGGCTCGGCGGGCTCTCCACCTCTGCTGCATCACTTTGTGTGTCACACCAGACGATTCGACGGGCGCTCGACCACTGCTGCATCACTTTGTGTGTCACACCAGACGGTTCGGCGGACGCTCTACCTCTCTTGCATCACTTTGTGTGTCACACCAGACGGTTCGACGGGCGCTCCACCTCTGTTGCATCTCTTTTGATGCTAACGCCCCCACGCCAGCGCATGATGCAACTAAAAAAGCGGTTGAGCAGGACGCCGCGCGCCCTGCTCAACCGCTTATAGTACAAGATAACGTTAGCCTGCCGAAGCCGCCGCCGATTCGTTGAACGCGCGAAGCAGCGTGTGGCGATTGGCTCTGACGCGATGCGCCTCGCGCAGGCTGCGCGCCAGCAGCCCGCCGTCAATGCCAAGCTCTTCCGGCGTGGACGGACCGCCGGCCGTCTGCAGCAGACGCTGCAGCTCCTCCGCGGTCGGAATTTCGGCGATCGCCTGCTCGAGCCTGCCGCGGTCCGCTGCGAGCAGCTCCGCCTGCTCGCCTGCGATGCGGCGGTATTGGTCGGCAATAATTGCGCATGCGACGCCAACCTTCGCACCGTGCAGCAGCGCGCGGCGGCCCTGACGCAAATACTCCATCTCCCAGTAATGCGACAAATGATGCTCCGCGCCGGAGGCCGGATGCGATTGCCCGAACAGCAGCATCGCCAGCCCCGATTCGATCAGCGCCTCGGTCAGCACCCGAATGCCCGCCGGCTCGCGGCGTCCGATCGACTCCGCATGCTCGACGCATTTGTGCAGCGCCTGCTTCGTAATGGCGGCGATAGCGTCCGCATAAGGCTCATTGGCCGCCGCGGCGCCGTACGTCCAGTCGAACAACGACGTATATTTGCCGAGCATATCGCCGAATCCGGCAGCAGCCATGACGCCGGGCGCGGCGCATAGAATGTCCAGATCCGCGAAAATCGCATCCGGCGCAATCGCCGCGAACGTTCTCTTCTCGCCGCGAATAATGAGCGGCGCTCCCTTCGAGTTAAAGCCGTCTACGGACGGCGCGGTTGGAACCGATATGAACGGAATGCCCGTCGTATAAGCCGAATACCGCGCAATGTCGTGAATCGTTCCCGAGCCTACGGCAATGACCGCTTCCGCTCCCGTCTGGCGAATGTCCAGCATCAATTGAACGAGGGAAGCTTCGTCGGCGATAACGTCGCCCTGAGCATCCGGCTTAATTAGCGTCGTCTGTACGGAAATGCCCGAATCGGCAATCCGAGGCCACAGTTGCGTGCCCGCCGCGGCGTGCGTGTTGACGTCCGCTGCGATCAGAACGCGCCGAAAGCCGCGGTCGAGCAAATAAGGAGCTACCTGCCGGAGCGCGCCGGATTCAATGACGATCGGATCAATCACAATCGAGCCGAGCGCCGCGTCGTCCAGCTCCGGCGCCGCCGCCTTCAAATTTTGAAATACATTACTCATCCGTTCCCTCTCCTTTATTTCCGACTATCCTGACCAACTCCGCAATGGAGGGCCAGACCCAATCCGGCCTAGCCGGCCACAAGCCGTCCGAGGCTTCCGCCGTCGATCCGCTCAGCACGAGCGCCGTCTTCATGCCGGCCCGCTTGCCCAGACCGATATCCGATTCGATGCTGTCGCCGATCACGAGGCACCGCTCCGCGGGCAAGCCGAGCGCCGACAGCGCCGCTTCCGCCATATAAGCCGAAGGCTTGCCGACGACGACCTCGACCTTCGCTCCCGTCGAGGCCGTAATGGCGCCGATCATGCCCGCGACGTCGATCTGGTCGCCGTCCGCGCCGGGGAACGAGCGATCCTCGTTCGTCGCGATCATACGGGCGCCGTGCCTTACGGCGCGGAACGCCTCGTTAAGGTCCCGGTAGGTCAGCGTTTCATGCAGCGTAATGACGAGCCAATCGGCCTCCTCGGGCCGGGCCGCATGCCGAATGCCGAAGGAAGCCAGCTCTTCGCGCAGTCCGATATCGCCGAGCGTCCACACTTGACAGCCGGGCTCGCGATCGCGCAAATAGCGCGCCGTCACCGTAGACGAGAGCAGAATCTCTTCCTCCGCCGCCTCGATGCCGTGCTGCGCAAGCCTTTCCCGGCACATCGCACGCGAGATATTGCCGCGATTGCTAAGAAATACGAATCGTTTGCCTGCTTGGCGCAGCGCCGCTATCGCTTCCGGCGCTCCGTCAATAATACGGTCTCCCCGAAACACGGTGCCGTCCAAATCTATAACAAATCCGTCCAATGACGTTGCAATCATTGATGGAAGCACGCCTCCTCGCGAACCTATTGCGATCGCTTGCGTTAGGCGATCCTTACTCTACTATTTTCCTTCTCTCGGCATTCGAATGTCAACGATTGTTTGTTTTTATCAACGTTTGCATTCGTTACGCTAATGATTACCGTTCGTCAACATTCGACCGCCATAAATACATCGTTATACTTCCGATTAAATTCGTTTTACTCTGTCCAATGACGATGTTCGGCAGAACTATCCGCAATATGAATCTCAATTCCGCTTATGCGCCGCAAGAAAGCCGGATCTGCTCCATCGTCCGTAATGATCGTATGCACCGCACGCGTCTGGACGCTTGTCGCGATTGAACGGCGGTCGAGCTTCGTATGGTCGAGCAGCGCGACAATGCGCGAGGCGTTGGCGGCCATCAGCTTTTTTAGCTCCGCCTCATACAGGCTGAAATCGGTCATCCCCTCTTCGAGCGTGAAGCCTAAGGAAGACGTGAAGAACAGGTCGGCATGAATTTCTTCCAGAATCGTCCGGCCGAGCACCCCTTCGACCGAGCCGGAGCCCGGCCGCAGCACGCCGCCGATCAGAATAACGTTAATGCGCGGATTGCGGTTCAGCGTCAGCGCCGCCTCCACCCCGTTCGTCACAACCGTTAAATAATCGCACTCGACAAGCGCCTTCGCCAATTCGAGCACCGTCGAGCTGGCATCCAGCAGAATGCATTGCCCCTGATGAACAAGCTCCGCCGCTTTTCGACCGATCGCTTGTTTAAGCTCGGTGTTCAGCTCGGTCCGGTACGTCACGCGCAAATCTTGAAACGACGGCTTCTTCGACCGGACCGGAACCGCTCCGCCGTGCGTCCGTTCAAGCAGCCCTTCCTCCTCCATCTGTCTTAAATCGGCGCGCAGCGTGCCTTCCGACACCTTCAGTTGACGCGCCAAATCTTTGACGATCACTTGCTTATGCTGATGCAGCAGTTGTAAAATTTGTTCCCGGCGATGAGGGGCGAACATCATATATTCCTCCTAATAATCCGTCAAGCGGCTATCTCCTACCGTCATTATATCGAAACTCGGCATCAAACAACAGTAAGCGACAATAATATCAGCCTGCTGTCCATCGTCCAGCCAGCCTCCGCCAGCCTAACTGCCGCCGCTCCATAGGAGGGAACGTCCGCGCCCAAAGCGAACAGGGCTGTCCATGAAGGACAGCCCTGTTCGCTTTACGGCCGATGGCCGCCTTACGCTTGCAGTTTGTTGAACGTATCGGTCAGAACCGGCACGATTTGTTTTTTGCGGGATACGACGCCTTTCAGCACAGCCGTGTTGTTCGACAGCGTAACGTTGTAAGCCTGCTCCACAGCGCTTGCGGAACGGCCAAGTGCCAGACCGACCGAATCGTTCGTCAGAATGTCCGTTACGACGAACAGGAACAGGTCGAGCCCTTTCTCGTCGATGATCGCGTTCAGCGCAGCTTCCAGCTCGCCTTGGCGAGACAGTACGTCGTTCGTGTCGACCGCGTTCACTTGCGCGATTTCGACTTTCGCGCTGCCCATCGAGAACTCTTTGGCATCGAGCGAGATCAGTTGCGCGATCGATTTGTCGCTCAGGTCCGCACCCGCTTTCAGCATAGCCAGACCGTAGCTGTCCGCGTCCACGCCTGCGATTGCCGCCAGCTCGCGAGCGGCGTCAACGTCTTCTTGCGTGCAGGTAGGCGATTTGAACAGCAGGGAATCGGAGATGATTGCCGACAGCATCAGACCCGCGATTTCTTTGCGGATTTGAACGCCTTTTTCTTTATAAATTTTATTCAAAATCGTCGCCGTACAGCCAACAGGCTCAGCGCGGTAGTACAGCGGATCGGCCGTTTCGAAATTCGCGATCCGGTGGTGGTCGATAACTTCGAGAACGCGTACGTCCGCGATATCGCTTGCGCTTTGCTGACGCTCGTTGTGGTCGACGAGAATAACTTCTTTCGCTTCTGCCGCAACCGCTTCAACAAGACGCGGCGCTTCGACGCCGAAGTGGTCCAGCGCGTATTGCGTTTCGCCGTTGACTTCGCCAAGGCGGATCGCTTCCGCGTCGACGCCGAGTTGTTTCTTCAGCTCCGCGTACGCGATAGCCGAGCAGATCGTATCCGTGTCCGGATTTTTATGTCCGAATACAAGAACTTTAGCCATAATTCACTTTCGCTCCTTCAGTAACGATATTAAATTCCGGCATCCCTCGTCTTAACGTATAAGGGAGAAATAGGCTCGTCCTTTATCATAGCACACTTATCGGAATATTTTCACGTCGAAAATAAGCGAATTTGGCGGCCCTCACCCGCCTGCGGCCGAAATGCCGCTTTCCCCGGCTTCCTTCAGCTTGCGGATGCCCAGCTCGGTAATGATCCATTGATCCCGGGCAACCGGTCTGATGAAGCCGGCCAGCTTCAAGGAAAGCTTCGCGTAACCGACAATGGCGACCCATTGGTTGCGGCCGGACCTGTAGCTCGCGCCGCGCTGCTCGTCGTCAAGCGAGAACCGGGCCGCCATAATGCGGTTCGCATCCCCCGTCGTCATCGGATTCATTGCTTTCTCGTAACGCTCCAGCATATGGAAGGCCAGCTCGGTTCGTACCGCACGCTGCGAAGGCATAGGCATCATTGCGTTTCCCTCCTTTTAGTTGTCTGCAAGCTCGCTGCCGCACTGCTCGCACCGAACCGGACGAATCTCCCAATCGTCGTTAATATACAGCTCGATTGCCCCTTGAATCCGAATTTTGTTCCCGCCTTTCAGCACATTCGCGGGCTGCAGCGTTACCGAGCTTTCCGCGCCGCAAGGACATTTAAGAATGAACATGGTCTATCCCCCCCCTCCTGTATTCGGTGCCCTGTAGCCGATTGTCTGTTGTCAGTATACAGGCTGGCTGCCGGCGAAGGCCGGTTTCACCAAAGATGAATCGGTTTCACCGCCCTATTCACCGGAGCGCAAAAAAAGCCGCTTCACAATGGAAGCGGCGCCGCCGCGAGCAGACCGGCGAACTTCAGGCTCATCGAGTCTTTCGTGTCGATCGAGTAATGGAATATTCCGTCTTCCGACACGGCGGTATATTCGTTGCCAATGACGCCCGGCATATAGTCCGCCCGGTCCAGATGCGCGATCACCGCGCTTAAAGCCTCCTGCATGCCGGGGTGCAAGCAGCACTCGTAATCGAGCCGGTCCCGTTCGTTCGTATAGGAACGAAGCACATAAACCTTCTGCTCCAATATCGATTCGAGCACCAAGATGCCTCCGATCCGGCCGTCCGGCGCATAGAGCAGAAACTGCTCCCGCTTGCCAATCAGCAGATAGCGATTGTATGCCGGATTCGCTTCCGGATTGCCGCCGGGCTCAGCCATGCGCTCATACATTTGTATGTAGGCTATATCGTCGACGAATTTCATAATCAAGTCGCTAAGCTTGTCGATTCTCATCCCGCTATCCTCGCCCTCTTCGATGGCCGGGCCGTCTCCGGCCGGCTCGGACTGGAGATATTGCTTCAACTGCGCCGAGAAGGAATCAAGCGTCTCGATCAGTTGCTTATGCGCGGCGAGACGGTCCAATCCTCTTCGGAGCAGATCGAACATGTAGAAAAGATAATGTACGCACTTGGCATTCAATTGCCGGCAAGCGCAGTTGAACGTAAGCTTGTCCTTTTGACCGTAGCCGCCGTTCACATCGCATTGCTTATAATTGGCCAGCGTCACGGCCGGAATGACCCGATCGCCTATTTTTCTTCCGTGGGCCAAATAGTTTAGTCTCGACCGGAGCTGCTCCCGATTGCGCAACCGGGGGTTCTCGTGCCAGCCGTTCGGCTCGGGCAAATGGTAATCGGCTACCGCCATATCCGCAAAGCCTTCAAATATATAGCCTGCGATATTGACCAATTTTTCTTTGTCCTGAAATTGCTCCGACAACCACTTGTACGGCGGAAAGCGATCTTCGAATTGAAAAGCGGTCTCGCGGTTCGCCATCGGATTCGGTTCCTCCTCATCGTCCTGCCTCGTAACAGGCATCGCTATAACATTGTCTCACCCTCTTCCCCGCTCGTAAAGGAGCAGGCGAACGCCCGCCTTGTCCGGGACGGCCGGAAGCCAACCGTTCGCCTGCAATCCGCTCCGCGCCCGCCGCTAACCCTTCACCAGCGCATCGATCGCCGCTTTCGTCTCGGCGCTGAAGCCGCGGAAGAACGCGACCAGCTCATCGCTGCATAACCCCGCGTTGTACAGCATTTGGATCATCACCAGCTCCGCATGGCCCTTGTCGTTCGAAGTCGTAATATAGCCCGCGCCTTTGGCTGCGGCAATCGCATCGTTGGCCCAAGCCGGGGGCGTCTGGTTGCCGGACATGTTCACGCGCTTCTCCAATGCCGCCACCCGGCCGGCCAACGCCTCCAACTGCTGTTTTTCCGCCTCCGTCATCGGTTCTTCCCCCTCGTCCTTATCCTTATGCGGGTCGTAAGCGGCTGCCAGCTCCGCTTCCGTTCCGTTGTATTCGTTCAAGTCGACCGGCCCGCCGATGCCGTCGACCGACCGTCGGCCGTTCGGGCGAACGCCGCCCTGCGCCCCGTCGCTATACTGCCAGAACGTCCATTGGCTCCATCCGCCTACGTTCTGGGGAGGATCGTTCGCATACCGCGCCATCCACAGCTCGTAAGCGCCCAGCGAGTCGTCGAAATAGCTGGCGGCAAAATAAGGGTAGGAGTATACGATCGGCCGTACGCCGATAAGCCGCTCCGCCTCCGACAAGAATGCGCGCGCTACCTGCGTTGCTTCGGACCGTCCCATCCCCGCCGCAGCCTTCTCGTAGTCCATAGCCGGGGGCAGTTGAAACGCCGCGGCGCCTCCGGCCGCAGCGATTGCCGCAGCGAAATTGGTTGCCTCCCGCTTCGCCTCCTCGACGCTTGACGCGTCTATAAAGTGATAGGCGCCGATTCGAACGCCCGCCGCCCGCGCGCCCGCCGCATTCGTCAGAAACGTCTCGTCGCGCCAGCTCTGTCCCTGGCTCGCCTTCAGAAACGCGAACGACACGCCGTCGGCCCGAACCTTCGTCCAGTTGACGGCGCCTTGATAGTGAGACACGTCGATCCCTTGCGCATTGCCAGCGCTTCTTGCCTGCATATCGGATGATCCGCCTCCTTCTCAATAGGCAAATGCAGTTCATTGTATGCCTGAAAAGCCGTTTCATGTAACTATTTTCAAAGCCACCCTTTCGTTCGGAGGCCCTTATCATATAAAATAGGAGAGAGTTGCATATTCAACGCCTACATGAACTGACTCCGAAGCTACATACAGAAAGGAACGTTCTAATGATTATTCAACCGAAATCCCGCGGATTTATTTGTACGACAGCTCATCCGGAAGGCTGCGCAGGCCAGGTTCAGCGTCAAATCGAATATGTGCAGGGCAAGCCGGCCATTCAAGGTCCGCGCAACGTGCTCGTCGTCGGCGCTTCGACCGGCTACGGCCTCGCTTCCCGCATCGTATCCGCTTTCGCATCCGGCGCCAACACGATCGGCGTATACTTCGACAGGGGCGCGGAAGGCTCCCGCACCGCAACGGCCGGCTGGTACAACTCCGCCGCATTCGAGAAAGCGGCGCAAACGGCGGGCAGCAAGTCGTTCAGCATCGTCGGCGACGCGTTCTCCGACGAGATTAAGGCGAAGACGCTTGACCTGATCCGCACCGAGCTCGGCAGCATCGATCTCGTCGTATACAGCGTTGCATCGCCTCGCCGCACGCATCCGAAGACGGGCGAATCGTTCGCATCGGTCATCAAGCCGCTCGGCGAGACGTATTCGAATAAGACGGTCAACTTCCATAACGGCGAAGTGACGACGGCAACGATCGAGCCTGCGACGGAAGACGAGCTGCGCCAGACGATTGCCGTCATGGGCGGCGAGGATTGGGAGATGTGGATCGACGAGCTCCAGAAAGCCGGTCTGCTGGCCGAAGGCGCGACGACGGTCGCTTATTCGTATCTCGGACCGGAAATTACGCATGCCGTATACAAGGAAGGCACGATCGGCGCCGCGAAGGACGATCTCGAAGCGACGTCGAAGCGTCTGGGCGAGAGGCTTGCCGCAACCGGCGGCCGTTCGTTCATCTCCGTCAACAAAGCGCTGGTGACGCAGTCCAGCTCGGCTATTCCGGTCGTGCCGCTGTACATCTCCGCTTTGTACAAAGTGATGAAGGAAAAAGGACTGCACGAGGGCTGCATCGAGCAAATGTACCGTCTGTTCAGCGAGCGTCTGTACGGCGCGGCGCCGGCGGCGCTCGACGAGAGAGGCCGCATTCGCATCGACGATTGGGAGATGCGCGACGACGTGCAGGCCGAAGTCGCTCAATTGTGGGCCGATCTGACGACGGAGAACGTATACGAGAAGTCCGATCTGCTCGGCTACCGCAAAGAGTTTTTCCAACTGTTCGGCTTCGAGACGGACGGCATCGACTACGAGGCGGATACGAATCCGGAAGTCGACATTCCGAATCTGCGCTAATTCGCCGGGCAACGGCATATAAGAAAGCCTCTGCAAGCCTGTAACGATAGGCCGCAGAGGCTTTCTTTGCGCTGCTTGCGCTTTGTCCCGAGCCCGCGCAGCGGCCCTCGCCAACGTACAAAGCCTTAGCGGCGTCTGCCCGATGCAGCGCCGCTAAGGCTTTGTACGCTTCTACGCCTTCTTCTTCTGCCGGGTATAAATGTCGATATACACCGCCAGGATGAGGATGCCGCCCTTGACGATATACTGCCAGAACGACTCCAGATTCATCAGACTCATGCCGTTGTCGAGAGTTCCCATGACGAGAGCGCCGATGATCGCGCCGGCAATCGTGCCGGTGCCGCCCATCAAGCTCGTGCCGCCGATGACGCACGCGGCGATGGCATCGAGCTCGTAGTTCTGGCCCGCGCTCATCGTCGCCGCATTCAGCCTTGCCGTCAGGACGAGGGCGGCGATGGCGGCCAGCGTATTGCACAATACGAAGACGAGCAGAATGCGGCGTTTAATGTTAATGCCCGACAGTCGAGCCGCTTCCGGATTGCCGCCGATCGCATAGACGTGGCGGCCGAATGTCGTATTGCGCGAAATAAACGTAAAGATAAGCGCCAGCACGATGACCATGACGAACGGAACCGGTATGCCCTTATAGCTGTTCATGAGATAAACGAACCCGATAATAAGGACGCCCGTTACGCACAGGCGCAGAAGACTGAGCGGAAGCGGCTCGACCTCGAAGCCGAACCGGGCGCGCGCGCGCCGTTTGCGCAGCACCAGCAGCGCAGCGACCGCAAGACCGACAATGCCGAATGCCCAGCCGATGCCGTCGGCGACGTACGATTGTCCAATCGATTTCAAAGGCGGCGACAGCGGCGCGATCGTGACGCTCCCCGTCGTGCCGAACAGCGCGCCGCGGAAGATAAGCATCCCGCCGAGCGTGACGATAAAGGCCGGTACGGCCCGATAAGCGATAATCCAGCCTTGAATGAAGCCGATGCCGGCTCCGGCGGCAAGCGTCGCGATAATGACCGGCACGGTGCTCCAATCGTACCAGACGTTCAGCATCGCCGCGATGCCGCCCATGAAACCGACGAGCGAGCCGACCGACAAGTCGATCTGGCCGGCGACGATGACAAGCACCATCCCGATCGCCAGAATCGACGTGACCGACATTTGCAGGAACAGGTTCGATAAGTTTGTTGCGGACAAAAACCTTTCGTGCAGCAGCGAGAACAAAATCCAGATCGACATTAAAGCGCCGATCATCGTATACGCGCGGGCATCGAATTTGAACCAGTTCGGACGCTGCTTCAAGCTCGCATGCTCCATAATCGTTTCGTGCTTAACGCTCATGCTCGAATCCCTCCAGTGGCGGCTGCCATGATCCTTTCTTGCGTCGCTTCCTCCGCCGTGAACAGCCCCGTCTGCCGGCCTTCGGCGATGACCATGACCCGGTGGCTCATTCCGAGCAGCTCCGGCATTTCCGAGGAGATCATAATGATCGCGACGCCTTGGCCGACCAGTTCGTTCATCAGGTTGTAAATCTCGAACTTCGCGCCGACGTCGATTCCGCGGGTCGGCTCGTCGAGAATAAGCACCTTCGGATTCGTCATCAGCCATTTGCCGAGCACGACCTTCTGCTGATTGCCGCCGCTCAGCGTCCCTGTGACCGTCTCTACGTTGTTGGCCTTGATGCGCAAGGTGCGCATATATTCGTTGCCCTTGGACGATTCCATATAATGGTTGATAATGCCGCCCGGCGAGAGACCGCCAAGGCTAGCCATGCTTACGTTGCTTTTGATGTCCATGCCGAGCACAAGCCCGTATTTTTTGCGATCCTCCGATACGAGCGCCAAGCCTTCGCGGATCGCCGTTCTCGTATCGCGGAGCTTCACTGGCTTGCCGTCGATTTCAACCTTGCCGTACGCTTTGCCGGCGTACGCGCCGAATAAGCTCATGACAAGCTCCGTCCGGCCCGCGCCCATCAGTCCGGCAATGCCGAATATTTCGCCTTTGCGCACTTCGAACGAAATGTTGTCGATCGCTTTACGGCCCGGACGATCCGGATTCATGACCGAATAATCGCTCACCTTCAAGACGACGTCGCCGGGCTTCGCCGGCATGCGAGGGAAGCGCTCCTTCAATTCCCGGCCGACCATGAGCGAGATCACCCTGTCTTCCGTCACTTCCCCGATCGGATACGTGCCGATCGTCTGGCCGTCGCGCAGCACCGTTACCGTATCCGCGATGGCGAACACCTCGTTCAGCTTGTGCGAGATGTAGATGCACGTTACGCCGCGGCGTTTGAACTCCTGCAAAATTTGCAGCAAAATCTCGACCTCTTGCTCCGTCAAAGCGGCGGTCGGTTCGTCCAAAATAAGCAAATTCGCGTTCTTCGAAAGCGCCTTGGCAATCTCGACCTGCTGCTGCTTGCCGATGCCGAGCGTTCCCGTCAACTGCTCCGGGTTAATGTCGGTCAAGCCGACCTCGCGCAGCCAGCGCTCGCTCTCGCGAAAAACATATTCCCAGTTAATGACGCCCCACTTGGCCGGCTCCTTGCCCAGAAACAGGTTCTCGCCGATGGACAAGTCCTTCACAAGCGCGAGCTCTTGATAAATAATAGCCACGCCGGCATGCTCGGCATCGCTGATCTGGCGGAACTGCTTCTCTTCCCCGTTAATCAGAATCTGACCGTCGTACGAGCCGTAAGGATGCAGGCCGCTCAATACTTTCATCAGGGTCGATTTGCCCGCGCCGTTCTCGCCGCACAACGCGTGAACCTCGCCCTTCTTGACCGTGAACGTAACGTCGTCCAACGCTGTCACACCTGGGAACCGCTTCGTTATATTGCGCATTTCTAATGCGGCTGTCATCGGTCTATGCTCACCCCGTTACAGACGGAAGAAGGAGAAGCAAGCGGGAATGACCAAGCCGCTTCTTCCCCTTCCAGTCCGATCATATTCAGCGCTTCACGCGTTACTTCACGTTCTTGTATACGTCTTCTTTCTTCTGGAAGCCGTCTGCGATGATCGTCGCGTCGATATTGCTCTTGTCGACGGCAACCGGATCAAGCAGCACGGACGGAACGTCGATTTTGCCGTTGTTGACGACTTTGTCCGCGCCGACGTCTTCGCCTTTGGCCATCTTGACGACCAGCTCCGCCGCCGTCTCGGCCAGCTTCTTGATCGGTTTGTATACCGTCATCGTCTGCGTGCCTTCCACGATCCGCTGAGCGGCCGCAAGCTCGGCGTCTTGGCCGGATACCGGAATTTTGCCCGCCAGCCCTTGCGCCGCAAGCGCCTGGATAACGCCGCCGGCCGTGCCGTCGTTCGCCGCTACGACCGCGTCGACCGCATTGTTGTTCGCCGTCAGCGCGTTCTCCATATTCGACAGCGCGTTGGCCGGGTTCCAGTCCTTCGTCCATTGGTCGAAGACGACTTGAATGTCGCCTTTGTCGATCAGCGGCTGCAGCACGTTGAATGCGCCTTGCTTGAACAGATGCGCGTTGTTGTCCGTCTCGGCGCCGCCGATGTAGACGAATTTGCCTTTCGGCGCCAGCTTCACAATCGCTTGGGCTTGCATTTCGCCGACTTTCTCGTTATCGAACGAGACGTACAGGTCGAGATCCGAGTTTTTAATGAGACGGTCGTATGCCAATACTTTAATGCCCGCAGCATGCGCCTTCTCAACGATCGCCGCCGTCGCTTCCGCGTTGTGCGGCACGACGACCAGCACGTCGACGCCTTGGCTGATTAAGCTTTCCGCCTGCGCGATTTGCTTCGCGTCGTCGCTGTTCGCCGCTTGAACCTCCACTTCTCCGCCCAGCTTCTCCACCGCCGCCTTGAACAGATCGCGGTCCTTCTGCCAGCGCTCTTCTTGCAACGTATCAAGCGACAAGCCGATTTTAATTTTGCCGTCCGCCTTGCCCGAAGTCGAAGCCGTCTCCGAATTGTCCTTATCCTTGCCTCCGCAAGCCGCCAGCATCAGCAGCAAAGATGCCGTGACGAAGAGTAAACCGCCTTTTTTCCAACCGGAATTCATTTTCTTCTCCCCTTCAATACCAAAATGTAAATGCTTACATTTGAAATGATACCATTCAAAAGAGAATTATTCGCCGATGATGATCTGCAATCTTTTGCGATCGTCTGCACTTTTCGGGAAAAGCGCGCTTTAAGCCGACGCTAGCGAAACACCATTTTGCGATATTCGCTTGGCGAGCAGCCGCACACCTTTTTGAACACTTTGCTAAAATAATTCGGATCGTTATATCCCACCTCGAACGTAATTTCCTTCATGCTGAGCTGCGGATCGAGCATAAGCGACTTGGCTTTGTCGATCCGGCACTCGGTCAAGAAGTCGATATAGTTGACACCCAACTGCTCCTTGAACATTTTGCTTATGTAGTACGGGCTCAACTGCACGCGCTGCGCGATCGTTTCCAGCGAAATTTCCTCCTTTACATGCTCGATGATGTACTGCTTGATCTGTCCGATCATATCCGGCTCGAGCTTGCCCCGATGCGCGACCAGCGATCTGATCAGACCGTCCAGCACGCAATTCGCCTCCGCCCGAAGCTGATAATAATGCCCCGCCTGGAACGAAAACATCGGCCGCTCGGCATCCGCGCCCAGCTCGATCGCCGTCCGGTACACGATCCACAGAAGCTCGAGCAGCGATTGACCGCATTGCACAAGCGACGATCCGCACCGCTCGCCGGCATCGATCAGCGCGTTCAGCGACGCGCGCAGCTCCTCCCACTGGCCGAGCCTGCTCCATTCGACGATATCCTTCTCGTCCCGGCGCAAGTCTTGATTGAGCCGCTGCGGCTGACGCGCGTCCATATCGATATACAGCAGATGGCGGGACGGCAGCGTCACGTCGGCCGTGGCGAGCAGCGCCTCCCGGAACGAATGGCGAATATCGTACAGCGACGGATACGGACTGCCTACGCCGATGAAGCTATCCGCCCCGATCATACGCCGCTGCGTCGTCAGCAATTGCTGAACGAGCGAAGCGGCCTGTGCCCGGAACGTTAGGCCAAGCTGGCGGAATACGACGATCGGCACCTGCCTTCCCGTCAGCGCGCCGACCCAGCCGCAGCCAAGCCTGCGCACCTTCGCCTTCACGGCGGCATACGCCGCTTCCGGCTGGCAAGCGCCAAGCGTGACGAGCATGACGAACGCTTCCTTCGTCGTGTCGCCGCCGAGCATCGCCAGCATCTCCTCGATATGGATCTCCTGTACATGATCGTACAACAAGCCCGTCACGACGTCGCTCTCGATAAGCGGCATGACGCGGTGAAGCGTCTGTCTCTCCTGGCGGATCGACTCCGACAGCTCCCGTTCGGTCTGTAGTTCCTCGATGACCTTGCGCACCACCGCCACAATCTCGCTCGCTTTGCTCGGCTTCAGCAAATAGTCGCTCACGCCGAGCTTCAACGCTTGCCTTGCATAGTCGAACATCTCGTAGGCCGTCACCATAATAAATTTCGTGGACGGATTTGTCCGCTTCATCAATTCGATCGCTTCCAGACCCGATATGCCCGGCATCTTAATATCCATCAGCACAAGATCGGGTTTGAACGCCAGCGCCTGCTCGACGGCAGCCGAGCCGTTGCGCGCCTGCTCGACCGCAAGCCCTTGTATGCCGCTCTGCACAATCGCTTGCAGGCCGTCTCGTTCCACTTGTTCGTCATCGACGATCATGAGCTTCAGCAAGCTCCTCCCTCCTCCCCGCAAGCGGAATTTTTAATGATATTTTCGTGCCGTGAGGGACGACGCTGACGATTTCAATAACATCGTCCCTGCCCGTAAACAGCCGCAGCCTTCTTACGACATTGCTAAAGCCGATGCCCGTCGAATGTCCTATGGCCGCGGGCTCCTCCAGCGTCTGCTCCTCTACAATACGCTTCGCCAGCTCGGGCGCCATTCCTTCGCCGCTGTCTTCGACTTCGATCCGGACGCTGTCGCCTTCCTTCATTACCCGAAAAATAATCGTCCCGCCCTCCTCAAGCGGCTCGACCGCGTGAATGACGGCGTTCTCGATAATCGGCTGAAGCGTTAAGCAGGGCATCCGGACGTCAAGCAGAGTATGATCGATCTGCTGACGGAACGTAAGCCGGTCGGTAAAGCGCGCTTGCTGGATTTCAATATATTTGAGCACGACGTTCAGCTCCTCCGCCAGCGTAACCGAGCGGTCGAGCCGACGAAGATTGTAGCGAAGCAGTCCGGCGACGCTGGCGATCAGATCGCTCGTTTCCTCCGACCCGTCCAAATACGCCTTCTTCGACAACGTATCGAGCGTATTGAACAGAAAGTGCGGGTTGATCTGGCTCTGCAAGCTCCGAAGCTGGCTTTCCTTCAGCAGCAGCCTGCTCTCCTGCAATTCAAGCTCGAGCTGCGCCTTCTGCTGCATTTCCGATATGAGCCCGTTAATATTGACGCGCATCCGGTCGAACGTACGGGCGAGGAACGATATTTCGTCGTTGGATCGAATCTCGATCCGATTGTCGAACTTGCCTCTGGCCAGCTCTCTCGCCGCAACGGTCAACTGCTGAATCGGCCTCGTAATGCTTCGCGAGAACCAGTAAGCGAAGAGCAGCAGCGTTACGGTCAAGAAAGTGAGCAGCCATATCCCCAGCCTTTTGAGCATAGAGCTCTGCACCATAATATCGCGGTAAAACCGGTCGTACGTTTTTAAATCCTGATCGATCAGCGACAGCGTCGTCTCCGATATGTACGTATGAATGCGCGTCGCTTCCTCGAAGCGGGCCGACGACAGCTCGTTATTGTTCTGCCCCTGAAACATGACGGACAACTGCTCCGCTTCCACCAAGCTTTCAATCATGTGCATATAGTTCGTCAAGGTGAACGAATTGTTGGCCGTCCGCAAGGTGGACAGTCCCGCCTTCGCATTCAGCAGCCGGGCGGTCGCGCCGTTGAACGCGGACTTCGTTGTCGCGGACGGCTGCGACAAATAAACGTTCAGATCGGCAACCGACTGCTGGCTTAAATTCGTAATCTCGTTCATGCGCAAATACCGCTGGAGCACCTCGTTGTACTGCTCCTGCGTCTTCTGATTGTAATACGTCAGAACCACCCATATGATGACCATAATGAACAGCACGATGACGGACAACGACATAATTTTGCGCTGAATGCCGTTCATTCCGCATCCTCCGCCTTCAGCACCCGAATGTCGGTGAAATATCCGTCCGGACGAAGCGGCACCGTCTTGCCGCTGAGCCAATCGACCATCAGCTCGACGCTAAGCTCGCCCATCCTCTCCGGCGACTGCGTAATGAGCGCATCCAGCTTGTTCTGCTTCAGCAGCGTCATCGTCTCGGGATTGTCGTCGAACGAATAAATATAATAGGGCTCTACGCGCGATCTTCTTTCGATCTGCTGAATAATGATGCCCGCATGCGCGGCCGACACGGCAATGAACGCCTTCGCATCGGGCCGGTTATTCAGTATGTTGTCGACCGCTTTGACGATGGCATCCCGCGAATCGCCGGACGTTACATTGATCGTCTCGATGCCCGGATAAGGCTTCAGCACCTGAAGAATGCCTCCGAGCCTCTGGCTCTGATAATCCTCTTCTTCGTCGGAGGTCATGAGCACGACCTTGCCCGAGGCGCCCATTTGCCGAACGAGCTGACGGGCGATGAGACGGCCGGCTTCCCGATGATCGGAGCCGACATACGTTCGGCGCAAGCTTTCCTGCATCGGAACGTCGTTCGCGACCGTAATGATCGGAATGCCGCTGCCGGCCGCTTTAATTTTGGTCAAGTTGGTAAACTCCGGCGTGTCGAGACCTTGCACGATGATTCCGTCCACTTTGGAAGCGATTGCAATTTCAATCTTCTTCAGAAATTCGATCCGGTCCGAACTGTACGTCCCCCACATTTCGAGACTCGCCCCGTTCGCCGCCGCCGAACGGTCGGCTCCCTGCTTGAACTTTAGCCAGAACGGCGTATCGAGCTCCTGCGTAATGACGACAAGCCGCAGGGAACGCCCCCCGTCATCGGCGGCTGCAAGAAGCGACGGCTCGGACTTATTCGGAGCCATCAAGCCGGTCGCCGTATGAAGCGTAAAGTACAACATAACCAGGCAGCCGATGGAAAGGGCCGCAATCGCGATTGTGCGTGTGCGCATGGTGGGATGCTCCTTCGTAATCGATCCGTTAAGTTGCGCTCCGAATGGACGCGCATGCATCTATTCTAATCAACGCCGTATATACTGTCTATTCCCTCTGCTGCCATTTCTTTATAGAACGCCAAAAAAGGTTCCCGTCGCAGACGAGAACCCTTTATGGATGAACCTTATAATTAGCCTTTTACGCCGCCGAGCTGCAAGCCCGTTACGAAGTAACGCTGCATGAACGGGTATACCAGAATGATCGGAAGTGCGGCAACGATCGTAATCGCTGCGCGGATCGACAATGGCGTAACCATACCCGCCGACGAGTTTTGACCGCCTTGGTTGACGCCTGCCGATGCTCCTGGAGCACCGCTGCCCGCGCTCATCGTGTTGTTCAGCAGCTTCATCAGTTCGTACTGCAGCGTGCTGAGACTTTGCTTCGGCGCGAAGATGAACGTATCGAACCAAGAGTTCCATTGTCCGACTGCGACGAAGAGCGAAACCGTTGCCAATACCGGCATACAGAGCGGAAGAATGATGCTCATGAACGTTCTAAATTCGCCTGCGCCGTCAATCTTCGCGGATTCGACAAGACTTTCCGGAAGCGTATGGATATACGTCCGAACGACGATCATATTGAATGCGCTAATCATAGCCGGGATGATGTAGACCCAGAACGTATTCAGCATGTGCAGATCTTTAATCAGGAAGTACGAAGGAATGAGACCGGCGCTGAAATACATCGTAAGCACGACGATGATCGTAACCGATTTCTTGAACATGTATTCCGGACGGCTGAGTACGTAAGCAAGCATTGACGTGAAGAATACGCTGAGTACCGTGCCTGCTACCGTACGTGCAATCGAGATCCAGAATGCATGCGGCAAATGACCAGATTTGAATACGGATTCGTAGTTCTGCCAAGTAAACTCACGAGGCAATAAGTAAATGCCGCCGCGCGTCGTATCGAGCCCTTCGTTGAAAGAGACCGCAATCGTATTCAAGAACGGATACAACGTGACGACGAGAATGCAGAGCAACAAGAAATAGTTGATCGTATTGAAAATTGCCGGCTCCAGTCCGAACCGTTTTTTGACAGTATCCATGTGGAGCCCCCCTATACCAGTCGTTCTTCGCCAAGCCTCTTGGCGATGTTATTGGCTGCAAACAATAATACAATGCTTATGACGGTTTTGAACATGCCTGCTGCGGTAGCTAGTGAGTAGTTGCCGACCCTTAGACCATACTTCAGAACGAATATATCGATGGTCTGCGAGTAGTCGATGACTTGACCGTTACCGAGCAAATATTGTACCTCGAAGCCAGCTTCGAGAATATGACCAAGGTTCATAATAAGCAGGATGATAATGATCGGACGAATGCCTGGCAGCGTAATATGATAAATTTTGCGATAGCGATTCGCGCCGTCCATATCGGCCGCTTCATAGAGTGACGGGTCGATGGAAGTGATGGCCGCCAAGTAAATGATCGTGTTCCAGCCCACTTCTTTCCATACGTGCGAAGCACCTACGATACCCCAGAAATATTTTGGCGTTCCGAGCCATAGAATCGGCTCGCTGATAAGACCGAGTCGCATGAGCACGTCGTTGACGATACCGTCCTCAATCGACAAGGAAGTCGCGACGATACCGGTTACGATAATCCACGACAGGAAGTGAGGCAAATACGAGATTGTCTGAATGAAACGTTTCGTGAATTTTTGTTTAACTTCGTTCAGCATCAGTGCGAGCACGATAGCCGTAACGAATCCAAGCACCATATTAATAACGCTCATCGCGAGCGTATTTCTCAATACTTGAAGAAACACTTCGTCGGCAAACAGAAATCTAAATTGATCGAATCCAACCCATTCTTGATCGAACAGCTTCGCACCTGGTCTATATTGCTGGAAAGCCATTAACCAGCCCCAGATCGGGACATATGCGAACAAAATAACAAGTGCCACTAATGGAAATGACATCAGGATCAACTCGCGCTGACTCCACAGCCGCTTCCGGAACGTGGCGGCTTTTCGTTCCGTGCCTACAGCCGTTTCTCCTTTAAGAACCGTTTCTCGCATGCTCTCCGCCTCCTCACCCATTGTATGAACGCCGATTCGACGTCCCGTTTCTGTTTTTTAAAGAATAAGGGAAGGCCCGAAGGAACTCCTCGTGCCTTCCCTTTTTATTCATTCACTTATTTTTCGAAGCTGCCGTTGCTGGACGTCCACGTGTCTGCACGCCATTTCAGTTGTTCGTTAATGCGATCTTCGTAAGCTTTAACGTCAACTTTGGACATTGCTTTCACGTAATCATCCCATGCGCTTTCGAAGCTTTCAGGCTTCGACATGATGACTTTAGGCAGATGTTTCAGAGCAAGCTCTTCCATCTTCGTGCTTGCGATCTTAGCAGGGGAACCTTCGATCAGATCGATGCTCCATGCTGGGTACGATACACGGTTTTCTGGTGGAGCCGAGAACAGGTCGGATGGCAGTTTAGCGCCGTAAGCCGCGTATACTTCTTTATCGAAGTCCGTTTGGCCTGCGAAGAACTCGTCCGGTTGGCTGCCAGCGTCCGTCGCGTTGCCGTCGCTGTATTGGCCTTGAATCTTAGGCAGGTACTCGAGCAGCTCTTGCGCACGGTTCGACGCTTTCCAGTCCGCGTTCGTCTGGATGTCGCGCATTTCTTGCGTACGAGCGAATTTGCCGTCTGGGTTTACGATATAGTCTTCGCCTTCGATGCCCCATTGCAATACTTTGGACCATTTCTCGTCCAGCATCGTGTCGAGGAATTTCAGGATTGCAACCGGGTCTTTCGCGCCCTTCGTAATACCGAAGCCGTTATTCAGGTTGAGTGCCGGACGGTCGAGATAGTAGTCCGTAACCGTGCCGTCATACGTCAGCGGAATGCCGAGGTACGTGCGCTCGATTTTGCCTGCGTCCGTCAGAGCCGTTTCGGCGTTGTTGAAGTTCCAGTGTTGGTCGAACATACCGAGTACGCGGCCGCTGGAAATCTTCGCTTGGTATTGGTCGTAGTTTTGAGCGAATGCTTCTTTGTCGATCATGCCTTTAGCATTCATGTCGTTCAGCTTTTTGTAGTAAGGTTTGTCGATGTCCGTTGCGAAGAACGCTCTAGCAACGTTCGTTGCTGGATCGACAACGACGTTACCGTCGTTCGGATGGCCCGTCAGATGCTCTGGAGCATTGAGCAGCGGCCATTTGCGCCAGTCGTATGCAAGCGTCGTAAAGCCGATCGTAGGCTGTCCGTCGATTTGCGGATATTTCGCTTTGTACTGCTCGAGGAGATCGAAGTACTCGTCAAGCGTTTTCAGCTTAGGATAGCCGAACTCCTTCAGAACTGCTTTTTGAATCCAGAATGCCGGACCGGAGTACCAAGTTGTTACGAAGTCGCCTTGGTATACGCCGTAGTTAGGCAGCCAGTAGATGTGGCCGTCGCCCGGATCTTTCATTTGCTCCCAAACTTTTGCATAGTGCTCTTTCAGTCTTGGAGCGTTTTGCTCGATCAGGTCTTCCAGAGGAAGCATTGCGCCGGCAGAAACCAGCTTAGGATTCGCCGTAATCAGGTCAGGATAGTCGCCGCCGGCGATCATTACGCCGAGCTTTTGCTCGATATCGCCAACGAGGTATTCCTCTTTCAGCGTTACGCCGAGCTCTTCTTTAATTTTTTTGTAGATTTTGTTGTCTTCGTTCGGGATTGGACCTTGCGCGCCGATGAATACCGAAATCGTGATAGGATCGATTTTTGCCGGCTCATCTACTTTCGTGTCCGTGTTGTTTGTTTCCGTCGACGTGTTAGCGCTTTCAGTAGGCTTAGGATCTTCTTTCTTGTCCGAGCAAGCTACCAACAACGTGCCGAGCGTCAGTACGGTGGCCATGCTGAGCATAGCCGATCTTTTTACGTTAACCCCCATGCAGTGTCCCTCCTTAACTTTTGCGGAACCAGGATGAAATGATTCAATGTGTTCCGCTCCCTTTTAATTATCTACATTTTGAATGCGGTTACAATTCACGAATTATAGGTTAACCCCCCCTAAAATTATAAAACAACGGGACGATTCGACACGTTCGTAAATTCTGTCGGTTTGGAATGATAGCGCTTTTCATACTCCTTAAGAAAATGGTTGTAATGGGAGTATCCTACGCTTTCGGCGATATCGACCATCTTGCGGTGAGGCTCGGCCTGCATCAGCTTTCGGGCTTCCTCGATGCGCAAATCGTGCACATATTCCAGAATGCCGCGGGCGTACCGCGCTTGGAATGCCTGCCCCAGATAGGACGGATTCATGAAGAAGCGCTCGGCCAATTCCCTAACCGTAATCGACTCGCGGAAGTGCTCCAATATATATCTCTCCGCTTCCTTAAGCGGGTGCTTTCCTCTCTCCTCCCGCTGCGCCATCAACTCGTCGATCACGTCGCTTGCAAAGCGGTTGAACGTATCGAACCGGTTCTCGAGATCGTTCATCGCATTCATGGAGGCTCCCCGCTCCTCCCATGTCCGAAGCGCCGACGACGTATCGACGTTCGAATCCTTCAACAACAGCAGGCAACGGTAAACGAGATGCTCGATAAACGACACGATCCACGCCGGTTCGACACGCCGCTCGCGAAACAGCAGCTTCATACGCTCGATTTCGTCGGCGAGCCGCGCCTTGTCGCCCCATTCCACCGCTTCCAGCAGCACCTCGTCCTCCCAGCAGCCCTCCAGCGCAGCGGCGGAGCTATCGCTTGCCTCTCGCGCATAACGAACCGATTCGCAGCCGGACGGCTCGAAGAAAAAGCTTTTCATGCATTCGCAAGCGGAAAGGTAAGATTGGCGAATAGCGGACAGCTCCCGCTGGGCGCTTCCTACCGATAAACGATATTGGCCGGCGGACAATAATTGTTGCAGCTCGCCGACGACGCGCTTCGTCTCCTCGTCGCCCTGCTCCGTGCCGTGAACGAGCAAAAACGCGCTGGCGCTTTGCACAAGCACATAAAGATGCTCGTAGCGCGAGGACAATTGCTTGATCGGCAGACCGACCGACTCGTCGCCGCTCCATTCCAGCAGCAGCGCCCGCCATTGCCCGCACCGTCCGGAGAGCGCGCTGACAGCCGCTGCATCCGCAGCCGTCAACGCAGCGCTATCGCTCCCGATCAGCCGATGCAGCATTTCCTCCGGGCGCTCCCGCTCTTCCTGCCCGTGCTGTGCAGATCGGCTGCGCTCTCCGTCCAGCTTGTGCCGAATATCCGTCATCACGGCGGACGCTTCTCCCGGAATGATCGGTTTCAGCAAATAGTGCGACACGCCTCCCCGGAGCGCCCGCTGCGCAAATTCAAAATCGCTGTAGCCGCTAAGCACGACGAAATGAATCTTGTAATCGATGAATTCGTTCGCTCGCTCGATCAGCTCCAGGCCGTCGACGGCAGGCATTCGAATGTCGGTAAAAACAACGTCGGGTCTCATTTCCTTAATTGCGAGAAGCGCCTCTTCTCCGTTCTCGCATGAACCGCAAATCTCGAATCCATAGGCTTCCCAGTCAATAAACAGCATTAAACCCTCAATGGCGAGAGGCTCATCGTCCACCAACAACGCTTTATACATTCGGAAGCTCTCCTCTCTCTTGAATTTGCGCGCGTATCGGCATTCTGAACATGACTTTCGTGCCGCTGTCCGGCTCGCTGTCGATCCGGAAGTCGACCCTGTCGTCATAGTAAAGGCGCAGCCGCTGGTATACGTTGCGCAGGCCGATGCTTTCCCCATTGCCGCGCGTTTCCCGCACCCGCTGCTTAATCGCGACCAGTTGCTCCGGACTCATCCCGATGCCGTTATCCTCGACTTCGACGATCATGTAAGTGGAGACGATTTTGACGTCGATCCGAATTTGCCGCATCCCTTTGACGGCCTGCAGTCCATGCTTGCACGCATTCTCGACGAGCGTCTGGACGCACATCTTCGGCACCGGCAGCAGCTCCGCTCCGTCGTCGATGCGAATCGTATAGTTGAACCGGTCGGAGAACCGGAATTTCTCGATCTGCAAATACATTTCCGTAAAATGAAGCTCTTCCCGCAGCGGCACCAAATCTTCCGACCAGTCGATCATTCGGCGCAGCAAGAGCGATAAATTGCGGATAATCTCGGTAATGTCCGCGTACTTGTTCTTGGCGCTGACAACGAGAAGCGCGTTGAGCGTATTAAACAAAAAATGCGGATTCATTTGGCTCTGCAACAAATTCATCTCGGCCCGAACGCTCTCAAGCTCCAAATCCTTCTTCTGAATTTCCAGCTCGTATACGTCGTGAATAAGCGAATGAATCTTCGTCGTCATCATATTGAAGCTGCGAATCAGGCCGCCGATTTCGTCCTTGCCTTCCATCGTCTCGATCAGGTCGAATTTCCCGTTCTTTACTTTGGTCATATGGCGAAGCAGCCGCTTGATACGGTCGTTGTACGAGCGGAGAATAATAATAATCAATGCCGTTGGAACAAACGTGCTTATAATGGCGACTCCCCATATAAACTTGCGCGATTCGAACAGCGCCGCGGAAATGAGGTGCGGATCGGCCGTGCCGATCAGCTTCCAGCCGGCAAAATAGTTCGCCTGCCCAAGCGGCCGTTCGAATACGAGCGAATTGCCCTCGTCCTCCGTCCCGCCCTTGTCGTATATCGGAAAATCCTCCTTCTCGGTAAGCTTCGGCCGATTGGAAGCGAAGACGACTCTGCCGTACGGATCGATAAGCGACAGGTTCAAGTCCATCTTGTCCTGATTGAGCAACTGCTCGATCTTGGCGATGCTGATATCGATCTTCAACCATTTGCGATAGGTGTTGTAGATCGGATACTCGTTCATCTCGCGAACGACGCTGAAATACGTTTTTTTCTTCTCCGAATTCATCGGGTCCTGCTCCCGGTGCACGAACAAGCCGATCGGACCGCCGACCTCCTGCATCCGAATGTACCAGACGCTGCTGCGGACGCTCTCGGACAGAAAGAAATAGTGGCCGCCGCTCTCGATCGTCGGATTATCCGTATAAATGCCGATCGTATCCACATACGGATAGGCTGACAGAAACGGCGTCATTTTATCCCTTAACCCCGAATTGAGCGATTCGTAATAAGCAACCGTATCTTCGTACTCCGCATCGAGCTTCTCGTAGAAGGAGCGGTCGACCGAAATCGAATGGCTGAGCGTCACCGCGCCGAGCAGCGTATCCTTCAACTCCCGGACGGCCCGGTCCATCGTAATCTGCAGATTGCGCTCTTCCCTTACTTGTATGTTGCGGGATACTTGTTCGAAGAACATAATATTGATCGTGATAATCGGAAGGAGCACGCAAAGCAAATAGATCAGGCTGAACTTGTAGTTCAGCGAAATATCGTTTACTTTACGAAACAAACCGGAAAAAAGACGCATCCGATTACGACCCCCGTTTGGATTGGTTTTTATAGGCGGATGGCGGCATGCCGGCAATCGCCTTGAATTGGCGGGTGAAATCTTCCGCGTCGGCAAACCCGACATTTTTGGCGATCTCCGCAATCTTCATATCCGTTCGGCGCAGCAGCGTCTTCGCTTCCTCGATTCTTGCCGTATTCACAAATTCATGGAAGGACACGCCGGTTTCCTTCTTGAACAACTGGCCCAAATACGCCGGCTGATATTGCAGCTCCTCCGCCAGGTCGCGCAATTTCAACGGTTTGCGGAACCTTTCCCTTATGATGCGGACCGCTTCGGATACGATCGTTTTTTTGTCCGAGCGCTCCTGCTTCTCGGATGCTTGCACGCATAGGCGCACAAGCATCGATTGAAGCTCGCGGATGCCGGCATACGCATTGGCCGAATGGATCGCGGACAGACTGCGGTCCATCTCCGCCTCGGAAGGCGGATGGCGGCGAAGCAGCACCACCGACAGGTCCGACGCGATCGCGCGCACGACCGAAGCCGGCGTCCCTTGACTATGCAAGCGGGCGAATAAGTCCTCGACCGCGCCGGCAATCGACTGCGCATCTCCGGACTCGATCAGCCGCACAAGCTCGTCTTCGTAATTCATAACCGTAACGGCGGACGGCTCGCCGCTGTCTATGTGCTGAACGCCATAAACGTTCTCTGCCAGCAGCCTCGTTCCGAACGGCCGGTTGTCCCGAAGCTGCACCGCCTGATGGTACAGCCTGTGCAGGTCTACAGGCCCCATTCCCCAATCGCTTGCGTAGATGCAGACGTTCGCTCCGGCGCGCTCGGCAACGCTCGACCGAATATCGGTCAGGGCAGCGGCCTCGTTAGAAGGCCTGCCTGCGGCAATAAGGCCGGTGCGGCCGATGCCGTCGTCGAACGGAAGCAGCAGCATTCCGGCGCTGCGGCCGGCCGCCGCCTCGAACGCGCGCTGCACGGTCTCTCTATGCTCGGGAAGGCTCTCTTCCGCCAGCAGCACGCACACTTGCGTATCGTCGCCGATTCCCAGACGGCTCGCGGCTTGCTGCGCCAAGCCGGACGATTCCATGCCTTGCACGAGCATCGTCAGCGAGTAGCGGGCGAACGCCTGCTTCTCGTCCGCTTTCGCAACCGATTGCTGGCGTTGCTTATCGAGATCGGCGCGAAGCTTCCGCAGCGCCCGGTCGAACTCTTCGGAATCGATCGGCTTAAGCAAATAATCGGCCGCTTCGTAACGCATGGCGGTATGGGCGTAGCTGAAATCGCCGTAGCCGCTCAGGACGATAAACTGCGAATCGGAATTCAGCTTCTCCCTCGCTTGACGAATTAATTCAAGCCCGCTCATTACCGGCATACGGATATCGGTAACGACAAGGTCGGGACGAATTTGCTCGATCGCCTGAAGCGCTTCCTCGCCGTCTCGCGCTTCGCCGCATATTTCGAACCCGTGCGTTTCCCAATCGACTAACAGCTTCAAGCCTTCCAGTACTAAAGGTTCATCATCAACAAGAAATACTTTATACAAGAAACGTGTCCCCTTTGCTCGGTTGTTCGCGGTTGCCATCTACAGTTGCGGCGCTGGCCGCGCGCTGCAATTGACAGTTGTTCGGCGGTCGGGATAACGCTTCCACAAACAATCTGTAAGCCGCGTTTTAAAACACTTTATTTCCCATGATAACATAACAGCGGCGGCAAGCGACAGGTTATCCTATGGCATCATATGCCTGCGGATGCAATCCGCAAGCCTTATAAATCGGCCGGGCGTCTGCCATTTCTTGTCTCCGCAATAGGTCTTCCCTATAGTAAAATAGATAAGACAACTTCAGAATCAAGGGGCTGACTTCCGGTGTCTCGAATGTTTGCATGGCTTATTTTCCCGTTTATTATGCTGCCCGCAGGCTGGGGGGGCATTCGCAAGAAGACGCGCGTCATTGGCGTCGTATGGACATTCGTTCTAGTATGCGCAATATTGGCCTCTATCGCTCCTCTTATGCCGGAGCGTCCGGCGACAGCGCCGAATGGCGAAGGCTATGACGTCAGGCTCGTGTTTCCGTCCGACCGCTACCCGGAGACGGCCGGCCATATTCGGGATGCGATCGCGCAGGGCGAATCTCCCATCTGTACGATCAATAGAGACGGCGCCGATGCCAATCGGAAAATATCGCTCAACCATATTCCGACCAAGAAGGGCTATGACCGCGACGAATGGCCGATGGCGATGTGCGCGGAGGGAGGAGAGGGCGCCGACATTCGGTACGTGACGCCCGGCGATAATCGCGGCGCGGGGTCTTGGATCGGCAACGAGCTTGACCGATATGCCGACGGTACCAAGGTGTTGATCGTTATCGAGGACGGAAGAGGGTCGACACCCGGCATTGCGGAACCGGGCGCCGACGCGACAAGGGAGGCTGCTCCGATACAGGATTATAATCAAGCGGAGAGTGCGGAGCTCGCCCAAGAAGCCGATGCGGGGTCTGCATCGGCGGCCGGAGCAACGATAGGCGAGGATTCCGTTCAACCGCATGTTGAATACCGCAACTGCACCGCCGCGAGGGAAGCGGGAGCCGCTCCGCTGCATAAAGGCGATCCCGGCTACAGCTCGAAGCTCGACCGCGACGGCGACGGCGTAGCTTGCGAATAAACGATGCATTCGACTGACTGCGCAATTCCTCCAGCCGCTAGGTGCAGCATATAAAAAAACTGCCCCGCAAGTCAGTTGACCGTGACTTGCGGGGCAGTTCCTCTCTTACCCCATCATTTCGTTCATCGAATGCTCGGGCGATACGGCCGTTGCCGCTTTCGGCTTCCGAAGCGAGACGCCCAGCAGCAGTCCAAGCACCGCCATACAGGCCAATATCAAATAGGTGTCGTGGAACGCGCTGCCCATCGCATCGCGAACCGTCGTATTTCCGCCCGCCGAGTAATGATTCGTCCGGTTGGCCAGAATCGTCGTCAGCCCCGCCACGGCGAACGAAGTGACGACCTGCTGAGTGGCGCTCGTCAGCGACGTCACGCGGCTGACCAGGTTGGCCGGAGCGGATTGAATCAAATACGTGTTAAGCGGAAGGAACGACAAGCCCATCCCCATCCCGAGCATCGCGCGCGGGAACAGAAACGCCCAAGCGCTCTGATCGGGCCCGATGCGGGCAATCAAATAGGCGCCGACGGATACGAGCGCAAGCCCCGCAATAAGGAGCGGGCGAGCGCCGATCCGGTCGTACAGCCTTCCTCCGATCGGCATGAACACGGCGGCCGCCAGCGCCTGCGGCAGCGTCCATAGGCCGGCGTGAAAAGCATCCATTCCCATTAATCGCTGCATGAAATAAGGGATCATGAATATGATGCCGAACATGACGAATTGCAGCACCCATTGTACGATAATGCCCCGGCTGAACAGAGAGGATCGGAACACGCGCAGCTCCAGCAGCGGCTGCCGCTTGCGCAGCAGTTCCGCGGCTATAAAAGCAATCAGAGCGGCTCCCCCGACCGCGAGGCCGATAATCGTTCGTTCCGACGACCAGCTTGTGCCGCCCTCGCTGATGCCGTACGACAGTCCGGCGAACGCGAGCGGGCCGAGCGCCACGCCCCAGAAGTCCAGCCCGGCCGCCTTGCTGCTTGGCAGCTTCGGCAATTGCAGCATACAGAGGATGACGCCGATCACGCCGATCGGCAAATTAATGAGAAAGATCCACTGCCAGCTTACATAGTCCACAAGGTAGCCCGAAACGATCGGACCCGCAGCCGGAGCGAGCAGAATGGGAATGCCCATCAGCCCCATGATGCTGCCGACCTTGTCCGGCGGGCTGATCCGGTACGTGACGGCGAATGCGATCGGCACGACCATTCCGCCGCCCAGCCCTTGCAGCAAGCGGTATGCAATCAACTGCTCGGCCGTTTCCGCCAGCGCGCACAGCCCCGAACCGAGCGTAAACAAGATGAGCGAGCCGATAAACACTCGCTTGGCGCCGAAGCGGTCGGACATCCAGCCCGCGAGCGGAATAACGGCTGCTTGAGCCAGCGCATATCCGGTGATCGTCCACTGGACGACGGACAGCGGGCGGTTAAAATCCTCGCCTAACTTGGGCAAAGCGACATTAACGGCCGTCGTGTCCAGAATGACCATAAAAATACCGACAATAATTGCAATCAACGGGCCGACGAGCTGGCGGACCGAGCCTGCGGGCATCGGTCCGGCTTCAGATGCTTTGCTGGACATTACGGTTCCTCCCAACGGCAATCCGTCATCAAGCGAATCGCCTATCTATTTACGATGAGATTGTATCTCACTAGTAAATTTTTAGCAAGAATCCGCCGCCAATCAAGCGAATTGGCCGTTCTATCCGCAACGGGCGTCCTCCTTCGTCAAGCTTTCCGGTTGCGCATTCCCGCCACTACGCGAATATTTCCGTCTCCGCCCTCGGCGTAATAACGGTAGGCTTCCGATTCGAGCGGCACGATCGCAAGCCTCCCTTCGTCATCGAAATGGATGCCCCAGCCGTACCGCTTGGGCAGCATCGAGGCTCTCATGCAGGCCTGCGGCTTGCCGAAGAACGACTGCCTCAGCTCCTCGCCCCGCTCCGAAAGCTCTTCCGGCGTGAACCGATGCTGCCGGGCGTATACCTCGAACAACAACTGCTTCTGCGTGTAATAATAAGGACGCCCCGCAGCCAGCTCGTATTCGATGCCCGCTTTGGTCGGTCCGGACTTGCGCTCCGGAGGCACCGTGCCCGTCTCGACCGGGCAGTCGGCCGATACTTTAATAAACGTATTGTAATAGTTCCATTCCACGATTCCGCTCCCCCATCCTCTCGGCCCGGCAAGCCGGGCCTTGCTTCCTTTATTATACATCAATGTCGAGCCGACAAAAAAAGAAGCGTCCGCCTTGTCTGCGGAACGCTTCGAAAAAAAGCTTGATCTATAAAATACGGAAAAGAGGCTGTTCCTCGATATAATGAACGTCCACGCCCGCGAACATTTCGCGCAACTGCTCGGCGAACAGCCGCATGCCGGGCACCTCGCTCTCGGCATGCCCCAATACGATAAGCGCTGTATGCTTGCCCTGCTGAACGGCGTCGCGAATATATTCCGGCGTCTCCCATTCCTGGCTTTCGCCGACGATGAGCACGTCAAGCCGCTCCGGATGAACGAGCGGAATGGCGGTCGATCCGCCGCCGCGATAGCCGACGAGCACGCCGGCCCGCTCGCAAACCATGTCCGGATCGCCGATCACGCGCACATAGCCGATGCCGAGCGAGTGCTTAATATGCTCCACGACGGCTTGCAGCGTCATAGACGGCAGCGTCACGATCGACGAGAGCGGATAATTCGTCTCGATCCGGTCCGACCAGTCCAATTCCTTCAGCAGTCCGGCCGTAATAATGTCCGGATTCTGGAGATGCGCATGGTCATGATTGCGGAATATCGCAATGCCCGATTGCTCGATCAGCCGCAGCTTGTCGAGATAGACCGGATCTTCTTTCAATTCGTCAATCGGAGCAAAATGGTTGTAATAAAGCGCCTCATGCGGAATAAGCAAATTCGCGCCCAACCGCGCCGCCTGCGATATAACATGAACCGTCGGCATGAAAGCGACGGCGATCCCCGTCACCTCGTCGGCCGGATTGCCCGACGCGAGCTTATCCACCGTATGGGCAAGCCCCGTCCCCGAAAGCCGCTCCATAACATCCTGTATCGTAATTGCCATCTTTCAAACCCTGCCTTCAATATTGTGTAGGTCGTCGCTCTCATCCCACATTAATCGTCCATGTCGATATTTGTCAACTCCAGCCTGTCCGCTCCGGCCTTTTCCGGGCCGCAGGCCAACAAGCCGCCCGAGACCCGCTCAGGCAGCTTGCCGCTTAATTAGGAACGAACCGCCGCCGGGAATCGGCTCGTATCGATTCGAATGGCATGATTTTGCGCCAGGATGCTAAGCTCGGCCGCTTTGAACGCATGCTCCTGCGTCATCGCATGCTCCGTGCCGTTCAAGCAATCGAGAATAAGCTGGCCGAAGTACGGATGGCCGACTTGTCCCTTCACATTCAAGTAACGCTCGCCCTCATGGTTGACCAAGTAGACATGGTCGGTTGAAGCTTCGCGGCCGACGTCGACATATTTTCGCAGCTCGATGTAGCCGTCCGTGCCGAGAATAATCGTCCGGCCGTCGCCCCATGTGCTGAGGCCGTCCGGCGTGAACCAGTCAAGCCGGAAGTAACCGGTCGCGCCGTTGTTGCCGATTAGCGTTACGTCGCCGAAATCTTCAAACTCCGGAAATTGCGGATGATTGTAGTTGCCGATTTTGCTGTTCGCAATCGTCGCGTCGTTCGCGCCGGTGAAATAAAGAAACTGCTCGATCTGATGGGAGCCGATGTCGCACAGAATGCCGCCGTAGCGGTCCTTCTTGAAAAACCAGTCCGGCCGGCTGTCGATCCGGGTACGGTGAGGACCCATCCCCATCACCTGCACGACCCGGCCGATTGCGCCTTGATGAACGAGCTGTCCGGCATACGTCGTGCATTCCGAATGGAGCCGCTCGCCGTAATAGACGGCATATTTCAAGCCGGTGGAAGCCGCCATCGCCCGCGCCTCTGCGAGCTGCTCCAGCGTTGTCAGCGGAGCTTTGTCGACAAAATAGTGTTTGCCGTGCGACATGGCGCGCATGCCAACCGCGCACCGGTCGGAAGGAATCGCGGCGCTGGCGACCAGACGAACTTCCGGATCGCCGAGCACCTCCTCCTCCGACGACGCGATGCGGACGCCTTCATACCGCTCCGCGAATCGTTCCGCCTTCGCGCGGTCCGGATCGTACACCCATTTGAGCTGCGCGCCCGCTTCGGTCAAGCCGTTGCACATGCCGTATATATGCCCATGATCCAGCCCAATCGCCGCGAAGACGAACTCGCCCGGCCCGCACACGGCCGACTTCTGGCCGATCGGCGCGTAATTCATACCGCTTGCTCCCTTATCCTGACTCATGCTTCGTCATCTCCTTACGATTTATAGTCGCTGCCTACCGTAATCGTATTGTTGTCGAACTCTCTAACCGAAGCGCTTTTCTCATAGAAGTGAATCGCATTGGCCTGAATGCCCTCGCGCGTATAGAACGGATCGTCCGCGCCGATCGGGAACTTCACGGACTGCCCGAGGCTCGACGCTTTATAGATGCCGATAATGAGCTCCAGCGTGCGACGGCCCGCTTCTCCGTCGACAAGCACGGGCGCTCCCGTCTCGATCGCCGTCAGCATATTGTCAATCTGGCCGACATGCCCCTCGTAGGCGACGTCCGGCAATTGCTCGTAGGCGGCGTTAATTTCGTTGACCAGCTCCGTATTCGGAACCGGGAAGCCGTTCGGCTTGGCATTCGATGCCGTGACGCGCCACGGCGCGGAGATTCGGCCCTTGGCCCCTTGGAAAATAAGCTGCTGCTCTTCGCCGTGATGAACGACCGAGCTCGTAATCTGGGCAAGCGCGCCGTTGGGATAACGCAGAATAGCAATCGATAAATCCTCGACTTCCGCGTTGTCGTGCGACGTGTTCGTCATGACCGATACCAGCTCGCTCGGCTGGCCCATCATCCAGAGCAGCGCGTCGATATGATGCACCGCATGGTTCAGCGTGCAGCCGCCGCCTTCCTTCTCCCAAGTACCGCGCCACCACAGATCGTAATACGAATGGCCGCGCCACCAGAACGAATCGACCTGCACATGGACGACCGGTCCGATCAATTGCCGATCCAGAATCGACTTCAGCTTCATAATCGGCGTCTTGAACCGGTTCTGCGCAACAATGGACAATATTTTGCCGTTCTTGCGCGCCGCCTCGTTCATCGCGTCGCATTCCGCGAGCGACGAAGCCATCGGCTTCTCGACGAGCACATGCTTGCCCGCTTCCAGAAAGTCGATTGCAATCGGCGCATGCGTATAGGGAGGCGTGCATACCGATACAAGATCGATATCGTCATTCAGGAGTTCCTTGTAGTCCGTGACAACCTTTGCCTTCAAGCCATAGCGGTCAAGCTGCGCCTGCGCTTTATCGGCGTTGAAGTCCGAAATCGCAACAATTTCGCATCGGGCGCCGAACGCCAAGTAAGCTTCGATGTGCGCGCTCGAAATCGCGCCGGAGCCGATCACAGCGATTTTCAACATATAGAGAACCCTCCCAATAAGATCATTTGCATCGTAAACGTTTTCATTGCTTCACTATCTAACTATACGTATAATGGGGGTCGAATTGTCTGTTTCTATTGCGCTATAATAACGCTGTATTGCGGTTTTATAAGCGCTCGAATGAGCGGAAAGGGTGAGTTGAGGCATGGCTGCAACAAGACGCTCCGACCTGCGCGATATCCCGCTCTACTTCGCATTCAAGCGAAGAAGTGTCAACAACGAGCATAAAGAAACGTTCCATTGCCACCACGGACTCGAAATTTTGTTTATTCATCAAGGCAGAGGCACAATGGTCGTCAATCATAAACGGTACGAAATCGTCCCGGGCATGCTGTGTATTTTTCAGCCGCATCAGCTTCATCATCTGCAATTCGATTATTCGAACGGGAACGCGTTCGAGCGATCGATCGCCATATTCGAGCCGACGAGGTTCGAGCCGTATTTTGAGCCGTGGCCGGCGCTGAAAGCCTTCTACCAGCATCTGTACCGGAACAAGCTGGCTACGCCGTGCATATACGGGGCGGAGAATGCCGCCGAGCTTACAAGCGTATTCAAGAGTATGCAGGAGCGAATGGCGGCGATCGAGACGAAGGACCAGATCGAGGAAATCTCGCTGTTTCTCGTCTCGCTGTTCCGCTCCCTCAAGCCGGTCTGGCTGACGCTGAGCCGGGAAGCGGCCGCGCCCGCCGCGCGCAAAAACTATCAGGCGGACAACATTCTGCAATGGGTCGAGCAGCATTACGCGGAACCGTTCCGGCTGGAGACGATGGCCAAAGATTTGCACTTGTCGCCTTATCATTTGTCCCATCTATTCAAAGAATCGATCGGCATCAGCATAACCGACTACATTGCGACGCGGCGCATGCATCAGGCCGTGCTGCTGCTGACGACGACGTCAAAGCCAGTCGCGATGATCGCCGAAGAGATCGGTATTACGAACAGCTCCTACTTCTGCAAGCTGTTCAAATCGCAGATCGGCATGACGCCGTTTCAGTATCGCAAGCGTTGGAGCAGCTATTAAAAAGCATGATAAAAAGCCAGTCCCGAGATACGGAGACCGGCTCAGAGTATCGAGCAATCTAGCGACTTGTTTCGAGGCATTGGGGTATGGTCAACCAACCATAACCATGCCTCACGCTGAAATAAGAGCTTGGTACAGACGTTTATTGGGCTGGCTAACGACTCCATTGCTGATTAAGGATCTCGTATGAGCTCCTACTCGCTAAGCCAACGTTTCTTTTCGGCATCAAACGAGTGATTAAACGGCCTTGTGGAGCACTTATTCGACTGCGTGCGAGGCTTCGAACGAAATAAGAGCCTCTAAGGGAGTGCTTATTTCATTCGCAGGCGGTCGTACAAAACCTTCTCGACAGCCGGAGCCAGTCCCGAGATACGGAGAACCGGCTTTTCTTGCGGGATATGCAGTTGTCTTCCAATGGAGTCCCGACCCGCTTGCTCTATACGAGCCGGTAGCTGACGAATGCAAGCCGCGCGCCGTCGGGCGACCATGAGTTGACGTTAATCGTCCCTTGTCCGCCGAACAATCGAACCAGCGTGCGATATTCGCCGCCGCCGCTCGGCATAAGACGAATCTCGACATTGCGGTTGGCCGGATGATCGCCCGGCGCGACATCGCCCTTCCGGTAAGTCAGGTAAGCGACCGTCTCTCCGTCTGGCGATACGTGCGGGAACCAGTTGTTGCTCTCGTCGAACGTCATTTGCGTCTGCTCGCCGCCGTCCGCATTCATCCGCCATACTTGCATCAAGCCCGTCCGAACGGAATTGAACCAAATATGTCGTCCGTCCGGCGAATATTCCGGACCGTCGTCCAGCACCGGGCTATCGGTTAATCGCGTTTCCACGCCGCCGCCGGCCGGAATCGTATAAATATTGTACTGCCCGCCGCGCTCCGCGCAGTAAGCGAGCGTGCTGCCGTCCGGCGACCAGCCGTGCAAATAGCTCGGGGCCAGCGGCGTTATCAGAACGGGCTGGCCTCCGCTTATCGGAAGCGTATAAATGCGGGAATGGCCGTCCTCCTTCGTATGATGGCTGACCGCTATATGCGAATGATCCGGCGACAGCACATGATCGTTGTTGCAGCGCACCGCAAAGCCCGTGTCGATCGCCTTGCTCTCGCGCGTAGTCATGTCAAAGGCGTACAGCCGGCCCTGCCGGTTGTAAACAAGCGTATTGCCGTCGTTCAGCCAATTCGGCGCTTCGATCAACGCCTCGAATTCGGCCAGTACGGTCCTCTCTCCCGATTCAACGTCCACCATTTCCAAATAACTGACGATGCTGCCTTGCTGCTCTGACGCTGCCATCGTATCGGCTCATCCTCTCCGGCTTTCGCTAACGGATTCTCGCATCCGTTCCATCCTCATCATAACGGCGGACGGACCTCCCGGCAATCGTCTTCTTCTCTCCATCCGGCCAAGTCTTGCCCGGTCCGTATGCATCGATAACGTCATCATTTCCCCGGAAATAAGCTCGACCGAAGGTTGAGCAAAGCACCCTAATAGGCGACCGCACATACAATGGGATAAATGCCCGCTACAAGCGAATACGAAAGGCAGGGAAAATCGCCGCATGGCAGTCTCTTATATGGATTTCACGTCGCCGTCCGTACAGTTCACGTATGATACGAGGAACAATAATTTTTTCCGCAAGGATGCTAACAACTACATTAACGCGCTGTCCGTAAACCAGTTGAATACGCTCGGCAACGCCTCGATCCTCGATATTTTTCTGAGCACAGGCAACGTCGTCGAGCCGCATATTCATCAAAATGCTTCCGAGCTCGTCTATTGCGTCTCGGGAGCCGCCGTCGTCTCGCTCATCAATCCTTTTACGAAGAAGCTGCTCAACTTTCCGATCCAGCCGGGCCAAGTCGCCAACGTGCCGCAAGGGTGGTGGCATTATGAGATTGCGACGGTCGACAATACGCATCTGATCGCCATCTTCGATGCGCCGATTCCCGAGTTCATCCCGGCTTCCGACATGCTGCGGCTGACGCCGGCCAACGTCTTTGCCCATACCTACTGTCTGAACGAAGCGAAGGTGAAGGATACGCTCGCTCCGATTACGAATACCGTTGTCATTGGCCCTCCGGCCAACTGCAAGCCGAATCAAGTCCAAGGCGCGACGACGGCCCCTATGCAGAAGGCTTATCACCACAGGCCGTACCCGGATACGCCCTATCCGAGCAACACGATCGGCAACGGCTGGGAGTACGCGCCTTACAACCATTATTAGAACGAAAGCACCCTGTCGGCAGTCGCCGACAGGGTGCTTTGCTTATTTCAATGCCTATTACACGCCGAGCACCGGATGAGGCACGTACGGCTCTTCCAGGCTCGCAATTTCTTCGGCCGTCAGCTTGATCGCAAGCGCGGCGTTCGCATCGTCGAGATGCTCCATTCGCGTCGCGCCGACGATCGGCGCCGCAACCGGCTCCTTCTGCAGCACCCAGGCAAGCGCCACTTGCGCTCGCGGCACTTCGCGCCTGGCCGCAATTTCGGCAACCCGCTCCACCACCTTGCGATCGGCATCGGCGGCAACCGAATATAAATATTGGCCGAACGCGTCCGATGCGGACCGTTCGCTTGCGGCGTCCCAATCGCGAGTCAGCCGTCCGCGCGCCAACGGGCTCCACGGAATGACGCCGACGCCTTCTTCCCGGCACAGCGGCAGCATTTCGCGTTCTTCTTCGCGGTACAGCAGGTTCAAATAATTTTGCATCGAGACGAACTTGGTCCAGCCGTGCCGCTGCGCCGTATGCTGCGCCTTCATGAACTGCCAGGCGTACATGGAGGAAGCGCCGATATAGCGGGCTTTGCCGGATTTAACGACGTCATGGAGCGCCTCCATCGTCTCTTCGATCGGGGTATCGTTATCCCAGCGATGAATCTGGTACAAGTCGACGTAATCGGTTCCGAGTCTTCGCAGGCTATTGTCGATTTCGCTCATGATCGCTTTGCGCGAAAGCCCTGCGCCGTTCGCCCCCGGACGCATTCGTCCGTGCACCTTCGTCGCAATGACCACTTCGTCACGGGAAACGTAATCCTTCAGCGCCCGTCCGACAATCTCCTCGCTCGTCCCGTCGGAATAGACGTTCGCCGTATCAAAAAAATTAATGCCAAGCTCAAGCGCCCGCTTGATGAACGGTCTGCTCCGCTCCTCGTTCAGCGTCCACGTATGATTGCCTCTCTCCGGCAAGCCGTAGCTCATGCAGCCAAGACAGATTCGGGAAACTTCCAATCCCGTACGTCCCAATCTTGTATAGTCCATTCCTCGCACCTTCCTTCCGGCGGTATGTCAATCAGGCCCATCCACTCTATTATAACGGCAGTCATGACGATGGGCATCCTCCGGAAGTCATCGTTACCCAAAAGCCAGGAATCAACGCTCGCGCCAGCAAATATACCTAATAGGGCTGGTCCGTTCCGTAAACGATTCATAAAGCGAACAAGCATATCCTGAAGGCACAGCGCCGGAAGGGCTCCGATGGCTGCTGCGCGTGCTGCTGTCCATGAATGGATTCCGCTCGCATGTCGCTTCCGTCAGTTGCCGCACCGCGCATGGCCAAGCCGTTGTCGCCGCAGCTATGCGGCGCTTCCGCAGAAGCTCCTTCGCCGCCACGTCGGGCATGAACCGGCTGTTCGTTCCGCGGGATACTCCCGTTTCTTATCCGCTTCATCTGTTATGCGGAGAGCTCGACCTGCCGATCGTGAGAGAAGCGGCCGCATCGCTGCACAAGCTGGAAGCGGGGTCCCGACTGACCATGCTGCAAGAAGCCGGCCACTGTGCCAATCTGGACGAACCGCTCGCGTTCAACGCGGCTGTGCAAGACTTTCTTCGCTCCTTGCGCTAACTGCAATTGCGCGCGCAGCGCATAGCGGGTTACAACAGCATGCCGCCGGAAGCTTCGATCCGCTGCGCGTTGACCCAGCCCATCTCTTGCGTGCAGAGCGAGGCGACAACGCCGCCGATGTCGTCGGCCTCCCCCACCCGGCCAAGCGCGGTAAGCGAGCCGATATGTGCCCGCATGCCTTGATTCGCCTTCAAGCCGCCGCCGCCGAAATCGGTCGCAATCGCGCCCGGCGCCACCGCATTGACTCGAATCCCCCGGCTTCCAAGCTCCTTGGCCATATATTTCGTCATCACCTCGATTGCGCCTTTCATCGCGGCATAAGCGCTGTAGCCCTCGAATGCGAATCGGGTCAAGCCCGTCGAGACGTTAACGATCGCGCCTTGGTCGGCGAGCAGCGGGAGAAGCTTCTGCGTCAGAAAATAAACGCCTTTGAAATGAATATTCATCAAGCTGTCGAATTGCTGCTCCGTCGTTTCGGCGAACGGTACGTTCAAGCCGATGCCTGCGTTGTTAACCAAATAATCGAATTGCGTCCTCCCCCACCGCTCGCTCAGAACAGCGGACAGCCGCGATACGAATTCGTCGAACGACGATACGCTGCCGGCATCCAGTTGCAGCGCTTCCGCTTGTCCGCCGATTCCCGCAATTTCGCCGACAACGGCCTCTGCCTGTTCTTTCTGCGTATGATAAGTGACGATTACGTCGATGCCTTTGCGTGCCAAGGCCAGCGCGCTGTTGCGTCCAAGACCGCGGCTTCCGCCGGTAACGAGTGCGATTGTACGTTTCGATTCCATCGAACAACTCTCCTTTTATTCGGGTGATATGCCGCTGTCGGTCGGGACCGTTCCGCGGCTAGAACGAGGTTAACACTTCGAGTCTGCTCTAAGTCAAGCGCTTGAACGAGACCAATCGACGGCAGCGGCAGCATGCAGTGGAACGGAACGGGAGCAGCCATGTCAAAAAACCCTCCGTTCCCGCTGCTATGCGGAAAATGGAGGGTTTCGCTTGCTTCGCTTTTATTTCAGTTGGTCGTAGTCGAGCGTCTGGATTGTGCCGTCTTCGTTGTATTGAATTTCGGTGTACTTCACGCTGCGTTTATGATCTACGCCGCCGGACAGCGAGCAGTCATGGTAGAACAGATACCATTTGTCCTGGAATTGCACGATCGAGTGGTGCGTCGTCCAGCCGAGAACCGGTGTCAGAATCGTACCTTTGAACTCGAACGGACCTTCCGGGTTTTTGCTCATCGCGTATACGAGCTTATGAGTCGAGCCTGTGGAATACGACAGGTAGTAGTAGCCGTTGTACTTGTGCATCCATGGACCTTCGAAGTAACGACGGTCTTCGTCGCCTGCAACGAGCGGCTTGCCGTTCTCGTCGACGATCGAAATCTCTTTCACTTCGCCTTTGAACGACAGCATGTCATCGGACAGTTCGACCACGCGCGGTCCGATTGCCTTAGCATCGGCAGCAGGGCCTTCCGTTACGTCGGCGAGGAACTCGCCCGTCTGCCATTTCTCCAATTGGCCGCCCCACAGGCCGCCGAAATACATGTAAGCGCGGTCGTCTTCGTCCACGAATACGGCCGGGTCGATGCTGTAGCTGCCTTCCATGTAGTTCTCTTCCGGCTGGAACGGACCTTCCGGACGAGAGCTCGTCGCTACGCCGATACGGAAGATGCCGTCTTTGTCGCGCGCCGGGAAAAACAAATAATACGTATTATTTTTGAAAGCGGCGTCCGGCGCCCACATTTGCTCCGATACCCAAGGCACATCCTTCATATGAAGCGCTTGGCCGTGGTCAACGCATGGCGAGTTGAAATCGTCGATCGACAGGACATGGTAGTCTTCCATTGCATATTGGTCGCCGTTATCGTTCGTCGGTCCGTCATGATCGATATCGTGGGAAGGGTAGATATAAATTTTTCCTTCAAATACATGAGCGGACGGGTCAGCGGTATAAATGTGAGTGACCAAAGGCTGATTCGGTTTTACCGGTTTGTTGTCCATACCAACATTCTCCTTAAATATACGATATTTGTGGAACTAAGTTTATTTAATCAACAAACTAAGTTTATCACACCTGTTACGGCAATGTCATCCATCTCATTCAATCGAAATAGAATTCATCCTCTACATTGTTTCCACCCTTGGCAAAATTACTCGCCGTTTGCGGCCGATCCGGCGCTTGCGGTCGCCCGGCACGCGCATCGCGACCGCTTCGGGCCGTTGTTGGAGCTTTTCGGCATCTTCCCGCCTCGCCCCGCTCCGGATTGAAACAATTGACAATTTTAATTGAGATTGATTATCATAACCATAGTTGGATATGTCGATCATCAGGTCAGGAGAAAGAATATGGATACTTTCGACACGTCTCTTCTTATTAGCCGGCACAAATATGGTTTCGGCGCTCCCGCCGACGAGTCGACCGCTTATCGTTTCGACAACGGCCAGACGCAGCGCATAACGGAGCTAGTGGATCGGTTCGGCGAACGGCTGAACACCACGGAAACGAGGACGGTCGGCATTCTGTTCTTCAAAAAGTACAGCCCGCTGTTCGCCGGCGCTCTCTATGCGTGGCTCCGCTACCGTCATCCGCTCGATCTAAGGTTCCGCAACGTTCGCATCTTATTGAACGGCGCCAATCTGAAATATGCTTTGCTTAACGAGAAGCCGCTACCGCTTTCGGGCGACCGCGCGGACAGCGACGATTCGGACGAGGCTTACTTTCGCCATCTGTTTCTGGAGCATGCCGCTCCCGTCGTCGATGCGGTTGCCGGCCACACCGGCGCGGCTCCTGCCGCCCTGTGGAGCATGATCGCTTATTCGCTGACGTATTGGAAGCAGGAATGGCTGCTTGAAACGCAGTCGGCCGAGCTTCGGCAGCGCATTGGGCAATGGTTCGATAACGCCGCCGGACGATTCGCTCCCGAGCTGCTGACGAGCGGCGCGGCCAAAGCGATGGCTTATCCTTTCCGCTCGGTCGACGACCCGCTGCACGACGGACGCCGGATTATGATCCGCCGAACTTGCTGCCTGAATTACAGGCTGTCCGCCGAGGATAACTATTGTTCTACATGCCCGCTCATCTCCGACGAGCGCCGGTTGGAGAAGTTAAAAAACTCCCACGCCGGCGGATAGCGGCCGGCGCGACAAAAAGACCGCCTATCCTCGCCGTTAGCCGGGATGGCAGTCTCCATATTAATCTCTATAATAATAAGCTTAGAATTGTCCCGCACCGGCTGCCACGGCAACCAGCTCCGACGTCGAGTCGACTTGCTCTTTCGCTTGCGCGAGCGTATGACTCGTCTGCATCCGGGTCTTGATTCGCCGGCCGCTCCCGTGAGGAATGCACATCGGCGTGCCGAACAGCGGGTCCGCGACGATATCCGCTTTCATATTGAATACCGCTTCAATCATGCCGGGCGTTACCACATGCTCCGGAGCGCCTTGCGCGAATACTTGATGATCCTGAATCGCGACGATTTGATGCGCGTAGCGGCAGGCCAGATTAATATCGTGCAGCACCATGACGATCGTCCGATTCTCTCTTTCGTTAAGCTCAAACAACAGATCGAGCACTTCCACCTGATGCGTCATATCGAGATACGTCGTCGGCTCGTCGAGCAAAATCATATCCGTGCCTTGCGCCAGCACCATTGCGATCCATGCCCGCTGGCGCTGTCCGCCGGATAACGAATCGACCGGCCGCTCGGCCAGCTCCTCTAGCCCGGTCGTCTCCAGCGCCGTCCGAACGTGACGCTCATCCTCCTTCGACCATTGCTGGAACCAGCTCTGATACGGATAGCGGCCCTGCTTGACGAGCTGCAATACCGTCAGACCTTCCGGAGCGACCGGCCCTTGCGGCAGCAGCGCCATCTTTTTGGCCACTTCCTTCGTCGGCAGCGTGGCGATGCTGTGTCCCTCCAGCAGCACGCTTCCGCTTTGCGGCTTCAGCAGCCGGGCCATCGTACGGAGCAAGGTCGACTTCCCGCAGCCGTTGCTTCCAATCAGCACCGTAATTTTTCCTTTATCGATCGATAAATTCAAATCTTGAAATATGAATTGGTTTCCGTAGCTTATAGACAAACCGCGAGTTTCCAGGGCGCTCATTCCGCTCAGCTCCTTCATTTTCCTCGATTGTATTGTAAGGGGATACCCTCTTTCTGTCAATGAATATGAAAATCATTATCAAATAACTCTTGAAACTGTTCCTCCAATTCACTAAAATAACATAGACGAATGGAAACTTATACATTTTTTTGTTCAAGGAGGACAATTAGGTTGAAACGATACGGGATCGTCGCAATCGCCGCCGCACTGCTGCTGGCAGCGGGCTGCAGCAGCAAGCCGGGGGCGGAAAGCCAACTGATCGAACATCATCACGACGAGTCGACCGGGCCTGCAACAACGGAAACGGACCCGCCCGCGGAGAACGTGCAGGAGGATACGGCCGTTACCGAGCCTTCGGAAGACGCAGGGGCAGATAAAGGGACGGATAAAACGACCGATAAAGCGGCAGATCCGGCGGTTGAACCCGCTGGGGAAGACAAGCCGGCGGTTGAACCGAAGGAAGAAGTCAAGAAAGAAACGAAGAAGCTGACGAAGACCGAGAAGAAAGTGCAGGAAGCGGTCAAGAAGAACGAAGAGATCAGCAAAGCGGTTACCGATTCGATTATGGACAAAAGTCAGGCTCAAAGCGCTGCGAAATCCGAGCAAGCGAAGCAATTGAAGCAAGCGATCGAGAAGATTCGAGCGCAGGTGAAGGATTTGAAGCAGCATGCCGACAGCAATGACTCCGCTCTTATGAAAGATACGGCCGCGCTTATTACAGAAAGCTGGACGGCAATGAAAGCAGACGTCAAGTCATCCGCCCCTTCGATGGTCGATTTCCTCGACGAGAAGATTACGACCTTGAATACGTTGAAGGATGCCGACCCGATCGATCAAGAAGCGGTGCTGCAGGTGGACTACGAGCTGTATCAATCTCTCCGTCAACTGGCCGATAAATTAGGCGTCAGCTAACAAATTGGATGTACTAGCATTTTTTTCTTGACAGTTTGATCCAGCTCGTTCTATCATTCTCATTGATAACGATAATCATTACTAAAATTTGAGAGGTGGGTTTTTAGTCCTTATGTTTAAATCTCTGTTTCGCAATATGGCCTTATGTCTTTCGTTAATCGTTGCAGCCGTTTCCGTTCCATTCACGGCTGCAGCCGCGGCCGCTCCGATCAGCGTCGTTCTCGACGGCGAGAAGCTTTCCTTCGACGTGCCGCCGCAAGTGATCGGCGGTGCAACGATGATTCCATACAGCGCATTGACGAAGAAGCTCGGCGCTACGCTAAGCTCCGATCCGAAGACGAAGAAGCTGAAAGTAACGCGCGGCAAAACAACGGTCGAGCTTACGGTAGGCAGCACGCAAGCGACGGTTAACGGCCAATCGGTGAAACTCGATGCGAAAGCGGTCGAGAAGAACGGCCGCACGCTCGTTCCTCTCCGCTTCCTTGGCGAAGCGTTCGGCTTGTGGGTGAACTGGAACGGCTCTACCAAGACGGTAACGCTGGAGTCGAAACGGACGATTGAGCATGCAATGGGTACGACGACGCTCACCTCCGTACCGAAGCGGGTTGTCGTATTGTTCAACGGCATGGTCGACGTCTCGCTGACGATCGGCGTGAAGCCGGTCGGAGCCGTAGAGTCGTGGATCCAGCAGCCTTGGTACAACTATCTGCGCGCCGACATGGGCGGCGTCAAGAGCCTCGGCAGCGAGCTGCAGCCGAATCTGGAAGCGATCGTCGCGCTGAAGCCGGATCTGATTATCGGCGCGAAAACGCGCCATGAGAAAATTTACAGCCAATTGTCCGCAATCGCGCCGACGATCTTCGCAAGCGAATTGTTCGGCTGGAAAGACAACATGGCTATGGCGGCGAAAGCGCTGAATAAAGAAGACCAATCGACGGCGTTCATGAACGACTGGAACAAACGGGTAGCCGACTTCAAATCCAAGCTCGGCAGCCGTGCGAATATGGAAGTATCGCTTGTCCGCTTCCAGGAAGACAGCTCCGCCCGCATCTACGTAACCGGATTCGCAGGCAGCATCATGCAAGAGCTCGGCTTGAAGCGTCCGAAAGCGCAGCAGCTCGACGGCAAGGTCATCATTGATCTCGATTCGCAGGAGCAAATCCCGCTGATGGACGGCGACATTATCTTCGATATCACGTCTAGCCTAGGAACCGGAGAGCTCGAAGCCCAGCAGGAATGGCAGCAAAATCCGCTGTGGAAAAACTTGAAGGGCGTTAAAAACGGCAAGTACTACCGCGTAAACGAAATTACGTGGAACATGTCCGGCGGCGCAACGGCTGCGAAGATGATGCTGGACGATCTGTACTTCTACTTCGATATGTAATCTTTCATTTACTTATAGCAGCGCACGAAAGAATGAGCCGAAAACGGCTCATTCTTTCGTGCGTATGGAGACGGGAGCGGCGATTATGGGAAGGTTGTTTACCGGTGGCCTGTCGAAGGGCGCCGGCCTCGCAATCGGTTTTATCATTATGATTCTGTTCATGCTGGCCAGCATGTCCTTCGGCCGCACGACCATTGGCTGGTCGGACGTTTATCAATCCTTCGTCCATTACGATCTGTCTTCTTCGGATCAGATCATCGTTCAGACGTCGCGCGTCCCAAGAACGTTCATTGCGGCCGCCGTCGGCGCATGTCTGGCGGTAGCGGGCTCGCTGATTCAAGGCTTGACGAGAAACCCGCTGGCCGATCCGAACGTGCTCGGAATCAACTTCGGCGCTTCGTTCTTCGTCGTATTCGCGGTGACGGTGCTGTCCGTCAGCTCCCTGCCCGTTCTGACCGGCATCTCCTTCGCGGGCGCGGCGCTCGCCGCCCTCGCCGTCTATGTGATGGGCTCGCTCGGACGCGACGGCCTCACGCCGCTCAAGATCATTCTGGCCGGGGCTGCCCTTAGCGCCTTGTTCTCTTCGTTCACGCAGGGCATGCTCGTGACGAACGAGAAGACGCTGAGCGAGGTTATGTTCTGGCTGACCGGCTCGGTGGCCGGAAGATCGCTCGATATGCTGAAGTCGGTGCTGCCGTTCATGGCTGTCGCATGGATCGCCTCGATCTGGATCGCCAGACATATGAATGTGCTGACGATGGGCGAAGATACGGCGCAAGGGCTCGGGCAGCGGACCATTCTTATCAAGCTGGCGACCGGACTTATTATTATGCTGCTTGCCGGCAGCTCTGTCGCCATAGCCGGGCCAGTCGGATTCATCGGACTCATTATTCCGACGATCGCCCGCTTGTTCGCGGGCAACGATTACCGCTGGATCATTCCATACAGCGCATTGCTCGGCGCCATCCTCGTATTGGCGGCCGACATTGCCGCCCGGCTCGTCATTCATCCGCAGGAGCTTCCTGTCGGCGTCATGACAGCCGCCATAGGCATCCCGGCCTTTATTGCGATCGCCAGAAAAGGGGGCGTCAAATCATGAAAAACTATACGTATATCCGGTCGGAGAAGCTGCCATTGTCTTTCTTCGTTCAGAAGAAAACGATGCGACTCACCATTCTTCTGGCCGTTGCAAGCGTCGTTGCCATTCTGCTGAGCATTGCAATCGGCGAAATGCGCATCTCTCCGGCCGCTGTCATCCGGACGCTGGCGGGCGGCGGCACCGAGGAGCATCGTCTTATCATCCATACGCTTCGGCTGCCGCGAATTATCGCCGCCTTCATCGTCGGCGCGGCGCTGGCGGTTGCCGGTTCCATTCTGCAAGGCATTATTCGAAACCCGCTCGCTTCGCCCGACATTATCGGCATTACAAGCGGAGCGTCCGTCGCCGCCGTTGCGTTCCTCAACTATATGGCCGGTACGGTCGGCATCCTCTGGATGCCCGTTGCGGCGATGCTCGGCGCGGCTCTCACCTCTCTCGTCGTCTATTCGCTGGCATGGAAGAAGGGCGTTACTCCAATCCGGCTCGTGCTGGTCGGTATCGGAATCAACTTTCTGCTTGCGTCGATGACGAAGGTGATGCTCGTCATGAATCAGGAGACGACGGCGGGTCAAGCATACGTCTGGCTGACCGGTACGGTATACGGGACGGATTGGACCCTTATACGGACCGTCGTGCCCTGGATATGTCTATTCATTCCGGTCTCCTTCCTGCTCGCCAGAAATGTGAACGTGCTGCAGCTCGGCGACGATATAGCGTCCGGCGTCGGCAGCCGGACGCAGCGGCAGCGGTTCGTCCTGTTGATGATTAGCGTTGCGCTGGCAGGCGCAGCCGTCTCCATCGGCGGAGCGATCTCGTTCGTCGGCCTCATCGCCCCTCATATGACGCGCAAGCTTGTCGGGCCTGCATTCGGAGGCGTGCTGCCGATTGCCGCCATGATCGGCGGTCTAATGGTCGTAATCGCGGACACAATCGCCAGAACGGCGTTCTCGCCTTACGATATTCCGGTCGGCGTCTTTACCGCCGGCGTCGGCGCCCCGTTCTTCATCTATTTGCTTTATCGCAACCGCAACGCATAAGTCAAGCATAGGCATTATGGCATATAAGGCAGTCTCAAAGGTCGTTTCGACCGGCGGAGACTGCCTTTTTTCCCAAGCTTTATGTGTCAAAAAAAGGAGAATTTTGTATTCGCGTTGAACTAATGAATGTACAAAATTACAGCACCTATAAGATGGAGGGACTTCACTGCCTTGAAGAAACGAAGCACTCGAATTATATCGCTGGCGTTGGCGCTCGCCTTGCCGCTGGCTTCAATCGGGAATCCGCCACACTTCGCGTACGCGGCGGGCGAGAGCGGCGCGGTCGTTAACTTCCCCGACGCCAACTTGAAGCAAGCGCTGCTGGACAACGGGGTCGACACGAACGGCGACGGCCAGATTACAAGAGAAGAGCTCGCCGCGCGCGCCGATCCTCTTCATATGGCGACAGGGCTGGATTCGCTAAGTCTCGCCAACCGCAACATTCAGAACTTGTCCGGGCTCGAGTATGCCGTCAACGTACGCACGCTGGCGCTTTCCGGCAACCCGATTACCGATTTGACTCCGCTGGCGAGCATGTCGAGTCTGGAAACGCTTGGCTTAAGCGGCACGCCGATTCAGAACGTGAGCCCGCTCGGCAATCTGCCCGGCCTTCGGTTCATGGAGCTAAGCAATTCCGCTAATCTGGACCTCAATACGATTGCTTCGCTGACCAATCTTGAATATTTGTATTTGGATCAGGATAATATTCGGGACATTAAGCCGCTGGCGAGCTTAACGAAGCTGAAGGTGCTTCATATGTTTCACAACCAGATCAGCGATCTGTCCCCGCTCGCGGGGTTGTCCGATCTGCGAGAGGTTAGCATTCGATCGAATCTAATCACCGAAATATCCGCATTCGCGAATAAGCCTTACATGCATACGCTATGGCTGAGCGACAACCAGATTAATGACGTCGGCGGGCTTAAGAACGTGCCGAGTCTGAGATGGCTCGAGCTCGATTACAACCGAATTACCGACATTTCGTCGTTCTCCGCCTTGACAAGCATGCAGGACATGACGCTCGATTATAACGCCATTGCCGACATCTCGCCGCTTGCCGCGATGACGAAGCTGGAGCGTCTGTCCATTTACGAGAACCGGATCGAGAGTCTGGCTCCGCTCGCAGGCTTAACGAAGCTGACGGGCTTGTACATCGGCATGAACCGAATTCGGGACATTAGCCCGCTTGCGCGATTGACGGCGTTGAAACATCTGCTGCTGGACGGCAATCCGCTGCAAAGCATCGAGCCGTTGCGGAATTTAACCGGTCTGGTGGAGCTGGGACTGACCCAGACGCAAAGCCGCGATATTAGCGCGCTGTCCGGCCTGACGAGCATGAAGGAGCTTTATTTGGAAAACAACGGCATTACAAGTATCGCCCCTCTGAGCGGCATGACCAGCTTGTATTTGCTGTATGTCCGCAACAATCCGATCGCGGACGCCAGCGTGCTGCTGAAGCTGACAAGCATAAGGGATTTGAAAATAGACGGCGGCACCGGCTCCTCGATCGGCCCGGTCGTGACCGGCGTCGCCGAAGGCGAATTCTACAATACCGATCGCACCATTACGTTCGACCGGGGAACCGCCCAGTTGAACGACAAGCCGTTCGCGAGCGGAACGACGGTCAGCGCCGAGGGCGCCCATTATCTGTATGTTCGCGATCAAACGGGTCTTAATACGGGCGTTCATTTCGTCATCGACAAGACTGCGCCTGCCGTAACCGGCGTCGCCAACGGGACGACCTACGATCAGGCCGTTACGATCGGCTTCAATGAAGGAACGGCTGTCCTGAACGGCAAATCGATCGGCAGCGGCGTCAAGGTCGAGCAGGATGGCCAATATACGTTAATCGTCACCGATCAGGCAAGCAACCGTACCATTATCGCCTTCACGGTCCGACTCAAAAACCCCGTCGTACGGGGCGTTGCGGACGGAGGATTGTACAGCGCGAGCAAAGTGATTAGCTTCGATCAAGGAACGGCAACGCTCGACGGCGTCCCGTTCGCCAGCGGCGGGACCGTCAGCGCGGAAGGCACGCATACGCTTATCGTTACGGGCAAGGACGGCAAGAAAACAACGATCGTCTTCACGATCAAGAAGGGAGCGGCCGAATCCGCCGGCCAGCCGGGCACCTCTCCGGCAGACATTAGCGGCCTCAAGGGCGTATCGGGCTGGGCCAAGCCCGATATCGAAGCTGCAAGCCTTCTCGGCTTAACGATTCCCGTGCAGAACAGCACGTTCACCGACAGCGTTACGCGGGAGCAGTTCAGCGCTATTGCCGTAAAGCTGTACGAATCGCTGACCGGTGAGAAAGGCGTTCCCGCCTCGCCTAACCCGTTCAAGGACACGGGCAGCGTTGACGTGCTGACCGCGTTCCAGCTCGGCATCGTGAAAGGGACGAGCGCCGACAAGTTCTCTCCGCGCGCGCTCATTACCCGCGAGCAGCTTGCCGTTATGCTCATGCGGGTCATGGACCAATCCGGCTATCAGCTTCCCGCCGGCACGGCCAAGTCGTTCAAGGACCGCGGCAAGTTCAGCTCTTATGCCGTCTCGGCTATCGACTACTTGTCCTCGGCAGGCGTCATCACCGGCCTGACGGCGACAACCTTCGAGCCGAAGCGCAATGCGACGATCGAGCAAGCGGTCATTATGGCCAATCGGGCCAGCTCGCTGCTGAAGGGCCACCCGACGACGGGCACAACGACGGAACCGGGAACGGCAGCCGGGTCGGGACCGGGCTCGACGACAAGCGGCGCCTGTACGACCGGCGCGGGCTCCGGCTCGCTGTATGCATTCGACGGCAGCGCCTTCGAGTTGTACGTTCAGAAGTCGTACCCTCAGCCTGACGGAACCGACTTCAAGGAGTACGCGGTCCGCAACGCCTGCTCCTTCACGCTGCCGGCCTACAGCGCCATTTATGTTGCGGCAGGCAGCTCAACACAGAAATTCGAAGACCAATATTACAACTACAACTACGGCGGATACGTGCTTGTCGCGAACCATACCGACAAGCCGCGAACAATCGAAGTCGGAGCGGCCGACTACTCCGTCCGCAACTTCTACCGGGACAATATGGGCACGATCACTTATCCAGACGGTACGAACGTGATGGAGACGGCTACCGGCCCTTACGTCCGGCTTATAGCCTTCGACCGCGATTTCGATGAATCGAAGCCATACAAGGAATATTTGGACCAGCAGCAGGATCTGTACCGCGGCGACTGGATTACGGTGAAGCCGACCAAATAAGGTCCCTCGCCGATTGACGCAACATTTTGCCGCCGTACAACAAGCAAAGATAGGCCCGTTCTTCTCCGAGAACGGGCCTATCTTTGTTGTCGAGAAAGTCTCGTCAGCCTGAGAACGAATAAGCGCCCCAAGAGGAGCCTATTTCGTCCGAAACCTCGTACGCAGTCGAATAAGTGCTCCTCAAGACCGCTTAATCGCTCATGATGTGCTGAAAGTAACGTTCGCTTAGGGATTAGGCGTCCAGACGAGACTCTTCATCGATAACCGATTGGTTAGTGCTTGAATCAAGAGTTTGTGACAGACGTTTAATTCACTTGAGGCATGGACTCGACCGACCAACCCCGATGTCTTGAAGAAAAGCACAGGGGCTCGACACGCCGAGATAGGCCCGTTCTCCTCTGGGAACGGGCCTATCTCAAATTAATGGACGGCGCGTGGCATCGCATTAATAGCATTAATACTGTATCGGTTCATTCGCCTTTAGCTCCGTCAGCTCGCGTGTCGACACATCGTATACATAAGTGCCGCTATAGTCGATGCTGTCCGAGCCCGACCACTTCACCTTCACGCTCAGTCTGGTGTCATCCAGCCATTCCGCCGCTTCCGTATACGGATCGGCCCGATACTCGTTCACGGTCGTCGTTCCGTCCCAACGCTTGCGAATCTCATCCAGACCGGGAAGGCCAATTTCCGAGAAGTCGCTCGTATCGACAACAATCGTTCCTCCCCAAATACGCGCCATATAAGATACCGACACGTACCGGCTGTCCGGCGACCAAAGAAACGATTGCGTGTAGTAGCCCGGCATGGACCATTCCGTCCGTTCGGCCGCGATATTCAGCAGCCGAATGCCTTCCGCAGGAAATAGACCGCCTGCCGTAACATTACGATTAGTGCCGTAAGTTTCAATCCGATAGTTGCCGTCCGGGGACTCGGCCGCCGCATGCGCGACTTGCGGTTCGCAGCAATTGTCCGTATCGACGCTTGAAATTTCAGCCTCGATCGAAGCCTCCGGTTCCACCAACGCTTCCGTATCCCCGGCGAAAGCGACCGATGCACCGGAAGCTCCCGTATCGCTGCCGAAGATGCCCGATGGAACCAACGTTTCCGAATCGGCCGGTTGTTCCGCCGTCTGCGCCGCCAGCGGGGTGACCAGCCCGTATTCGGGCTCGGACTGTCGGCCCCCTTCGCCGTCCGCGTCGTGCAACGCCCCCGCTAGCCAGACGCCGAATAAAATGACGGCGCCGAACACCACCAATATAATAAGTACCGGGCTTCTTCGGCTGCGCCATGTGATTCTCACCATATTCACTCCCCTCCCGTGTCCGAACGGACGATACGTCCGTCGCGATAGTCGTAGCCCGTCTCTTCGGGATGATCCCTGGCCTCCGATTCGAGGCTCATAAGCGCACCGATACGAACCCGGTTCGTCGCCTCGTCCATCATCGCCGTGCTTTGCTCCGCAATGCGCCGAAAGGAACCGTCCTCGTATGCTCCCATGTCTGCCGCGCGCGGCTCCGTCTGCTCCAGCTCCCGCAGCTCGACCGGCTGAAATCGGAGCGTTAACGCGGCCGGAACATGATACTTCGCCGCCTCGTACGCTTGCTTCGCTTCGGCTGTCGCGAATGCCGCAGCGGCACCCGACGCCAATTCGGCATGGCGCTTGGATCGACGTCGGCATTCACCTGCTCCTTCGCCTCGCTGCCCGGACTGATGCGGACGCTGTCCGCATCGCGTGCGCCTCCGCACGCGGCCAACAGGAATAATAAACTTGCGATAACGGTCATTGGGGTGCCTCTGAGCACAACCTGTGTCGCCGTGTACATTCCTTTACCCTTTAGACGATTCAGAGCGGAGAATGTTACACGCCAAATTCCTTATTTTGCATCGTTCTCGCAAAAAAAAGCTTCCCTCCTCGCGGCGCAACACCGACGCCCGGCGAAGAAGGAAGCGCTCTCTGCTGTTTCTTTCCAACGTATCTGCAACGATCCGGCGGCCGGTCAAGCTTGTCGCGCGTCGGCGCCGGCGACATTCGCCAGCTTGTCGGGATTACGGACAATATAAATGCTGCGCGCAAGTCCGTCCTTCAGTTCGGTGAAAGCGACGCCCGTTATGCGGCCGTTCTGCCAGATGGCCATCCCCGTCTGCCCGTTCATCGGCAGCGGCTTCACCGCGAAGACGCCGTTCCCCTTGCTCGTCTCCTTGCGGGAGATACCAAGCAGAAACTTCGCGACGCGAACGCCGGATACGACCGGATGAATCGCCGCCGACACTTTGCCTCCCCCGTCGGAGAGGAGCACGGCATCTTCGGCCAGCATGGACAGCACCGTGTCGACTGCCCCGCTCGCAAGCGCGGCGAGAAACCGGCTCGCCCATTGTTCTTCGACTGCGTCCGAGCCGATCAAATCGTCCTCGGATATGCCCATCTTGCCCTTCGCGCGGCTCATCAGCTTACGACAGTTCGTCTCGCTCTTGTCGATGAGTTCCGCTATGGCGGAATAGTCGAAGCCGAGCGCTTCTTTCAACACGAAGACGGCCCGCTCTGCGGGCGACAGCCGTTCGAGCAGTACGAGCAGCGCGTAGGAGAGCAGATCGCGACGGGCGACGCTATCGTAGCCTTCTTCCTCCCCGGTCGCGATAGGCTCCGGCAGCCACGGGCCGACATATTGCTCCCGCCGCGTCCGAGCCGCGCGAAGCTGATCGAGACAGCGGTTCGTAACCATTTTGCACAAATAGGCCTTCGGCTCCGTCAATCGCTGCGGTTCGATCGTCTGCACCTTCACGAAGACGTCGTGCACCGCATCCTCCGCATCGGCCGCGGAGCCGGTCAGTTGATACGCCAGACGGAACAGAAGCCCTTTATACTGCTCGTACATATTCATCTTTATCGGATCGCCTCTTTATCCAATGGGCTCGGTTAACCCTTTATGACTTGCCGGTATGCAGCATGCTGGCGTAGTTCCATGCGAACGTTTTGATCCGGGAAGCCAGCTTGCCCGTTATCATCATATCAAGCCCCCATTTGCGGGTCCAGACGAATCCCTGCTCCGGCCCTAGTCCGATCGCGAACGACGGAATGGACGCCTTGCGGTGCAGAGGAGCCGGGCGGCCTGTCAGATCGGCCCATATCACGCGGCCTAGGCGGCCCGCTTGCGGTATCGCTTCCTTGCACGTCATGCTGTCGGCAAGACCGCTCTCCGGATCAACGATACGGGCGCAATCCCCGATGCTGTAGACGCCGGGCAGTCCTTCGACGCGATAGCTTCCGTCCACGACGACGCTCCCCTGCGCCGTAAGCGGCAAATTCATGTCGAGCAGCGCCGGATTCGGGACGAGCCCCATCGTCCATACCGTCAATCCGACGCGCAGCGGCGCGCCCTGGGATACAGTCAGGCCGTCGCTGTGCTCGCGCACCGCTTGCAGCCGGTGATGAACCGTTACGCCGCAGCCTGCAAGAAGACGCTCCAGCTTACGGCCGATCTTGGCCGGCGCTTCGCGGAACAGCCTGTCGTGCGCATTCAACAAGTGAACTCGCGCCTCCGCCGGATTCAGTCCAAGCGCTGCGGCCTCTTCTTTCATCGCATAGGCGAGCTCGGCCGCCGTCTCGATCCCCGTAATGCCCGCTCCCGCGACAGCCACGCTCATAAGCTGCCGCTTGCTTGCCGCATCGTTCTCTCCGACGGCAAGCTTCATATGGCGACGCCATCTCTCTCCAATCGCGGCCGAGGATTGCGGGTCCGTCAGCGCAATGCCGCCCAAGTCCGGATCCGGCCGGCACGAGACGCTGCCGACGGCGACGACCACTATATCGTACGCCAGCATACGGACGCTGCCGTCGGCATCCGCATAATGCAGCCGCTTGGCGACGCCGTCCACCTGCCTCGCCGTCCCTTGCACGATTTCCGTCCCTTCCGGCAGGACGCGCTGCCAAGGAACCGTAATGCCGCTCTGATCTGCCGCAGGCTTAAAGAGCAACACTTTGCGCAGATGGCCAGGCTCCTTATCCAGCAAGATAAGACGCAGCCTTCGGCCGGTCTGCTCCTCTTGATACGACTTGCGAATAGCCTTCAACGCATGGATGCCCGCATAGCCGCCGCCAACGACTACGCATGTGAAATCGGTCATATAATCCTCTCCTTCGAACGGTTCTGCTCATAGAACGGGGAGAGGGGGATTTTTGTGACATCGGTCGGCACCCAACAAAAAAGACGGCTCTTCAACTCGTGAAGAACCGTCTTCCTGCTGTTCATCGCTATTCCTAGACTTGCTGCTGACTCGCCTCGTGCTCGTCCTTGATCTTGTACAAGGCCTGAAGCACCAGGTCGGAAGGGTCGCGATTCATCAGAATGAAGGTCGCGAGCAGGTTGATCGGAAAAGCGCATACATTGTTGCCGTCCACAATCGACGGGAAACCGGCTTCGAACACCGGACCGTGCTCTTGATGCCAATTCAGGCTCGCATGAACTTGCTCCGGCTCGAATTCCTCGCGAACGGACGCGATGCATTGCGGAACGAGCACGTTGTCGATCATCGCTTTCGCTTCTTCTTCGCTTGCCGGCGGTTTAGGCAGCAGTCTGCCTCCCTCCGTCTTCATCATATCCACGAAGAAAGAAGCCATCCATTGCGCCGGATTGCCTCCGGACTGGAATTGCGAAATAAGCTCGTGCAAAAAGAAACCGCATACATATCCGTTGTTCGAAGCGTCCTTCACTTGGTAAACAAATACCGGACCGTAAACTTCCTGATTCAGCACCTGCCCCTCGACCTGATCGAAGTGCATTTGCAGTGCGGTGAGGCCGTTATGATGAACCGCCTTCACCAATTCGGCAAATTTCTCGGAATCGACTTCCTGATTGGCTTCTTGATTGCCATTGACTTCTGTGTTTGTCGTTTCTTTGTTCATCGTCTGCTTCACCCGTTATCTATCTTATCACCCGTTCGTTTATACAGTCTAGTCCAACAGGCATAAAGTTCGATACAAATATTAGGCAAACGTCTAAGTTCTTATCATAATCCCGCTTGTCGAAAATAATCCGTTTGCCGCCTTTAACCGTCTGACCGTCAGATATCGTCACAAGCTCAGTATAAGGATGGGGTTAGGAAGCCGGATGGGCTGTTTACGCATCGAGCTTGACGCCCGTCAATCGCTCGCTCAGTTGCCACAGCCGTCGGGCGGCTTCCGGGTCGATCGCCCAAGGGCGAACGTCGTAGCCGAGACTGCTGTCGGCCGGCACGGCCGCGGCAATATTGTTGTCCTCGCCTCCCTTGCCGTCCAGATCGCCGCTTGCCGCGCACCAGACCGACGTCGACGCGCCTTGCCCTATCGACTTGAATTTTTCCGCCCGTTCCCTCTTCGCGATATTGTTGACCCATTTGATAATATTCACCTGATTCATTAAGCTCATTGCCGTGCGATGTAGCGAATCCGCGAAGCCGGACGCGCTCTCCTTCCGGCTGAATCTGCCGATGCCCGTCGTCGGGATTAAGCCCGGATGAACGGCGAAGGCGCGAACGCCGCGATCGCTCGCCAATCGGTCCAATTCAACGGCGGACAAGATGTTGGCCGTCTTCGAATGCGCGTAAGCTTTCCGTCCGATGTCCGTCATCAGCTTCTGGAGACTCATCATTCGGCTGGACATATCAAGGTAATAATAATTTTTTGTAGCGACTTTATACATACGAACGATTTCCGCGTCCTTCAACACTTTCAAGTGATGCGAGACGGCCGGCCTCGACAGATGCGTACGCGCCGTAATTTCCCCGACCCGCATGCCGTCGCAGTCGGCTTCGATAAGCGCCAGCATAATATGCTGCCGCGTCTCGTCGCCAATAGCCGCCAGCACTTTCGTGCAGGATTGAAACTGTAATTTAACGTCGTTCAATTTATTGTTGTCGAGCATGCGCATATTCTCCTGTACAGTTGGTTTACAAGTTCGAACCAATGGCAGAATAGCATAGAAAAGGCCGCTCCTTCAACATTGGGAAAGCAAATCGAGACGGAAGCCGGCCGATTAAAAAACCGTTCCCTTCGCTCGTTAAAGCCGATTAGGGGCGATTGCTGCTGCGAGATCAAAATAAAACACGCCTGAAACGGCGCGTTTTATCGAATATTTGCTCTTATGCCGCCCGCTGCCTGCATGTAATGCAGCAAGAGATGAACCGTCAACACAACAAAAAACGGAGTTAGGCTTCCCATGTAGCTGGAAAGTACGAGAATTAGAATCGTGATCGTATGAAAGCTGATCGTTAAAGCAAGCTTTTTTTGTTTGCTTAACGCTTTATGGGAGATCGTTCGCAGCATTCGTTTTTTGATGAACCAAGCCGTCAAGGCTGCATAGATAAGAAGCTTGATCCAGAAGGACGTCGGCGAAAAAATAGGCTTGATCGTATCGCCGTTCGCATCCGTCACGTACATCACATACTTGGAATGTTTTAAATAATGAAATACGACCGTATTCCCGATGCCCACATAATTAAGATTTAAGCTTTCAAATTTATATTTTTCTCCATCAAGCGCCGCATAATCGAATCCCCACGATCGTCTGGACCCGGTCTCCCAATCGTACACCACATCGGTAACGATCCCTTGCTTTTCCTCGTACTGATGAAAAAGGATCGCCGGCGCATCCTGATAGTAGGGCAGCGCCGCCCGCCATGTCGCGCCGGCCAGCGCCAGCAGCCCCGCGAACAGCAAGATGGCGAACGCAATCGTTCCGATTTTGGAGCCGATGCTTTCTCGGGCCTCCTTGCCGCTTCGCGGTTTACGCGCGCCGTACTTCCTTTTGTCCCGGATCGGGTTCACAATTAGCGCATATATAAGAACCAATGGGATAAACATGCCGAGCATCACATTAAGCGCAATTATAGCTAATAATGTCATATCATCCCTCCGGTAAATCATGATAGGGGAGACGCGTCTTTCTGTCAATCTATCAATACCAAGGAGAGTACGGAATAGCGCACACGGCGACGGCACACCAAAAAAGTTCTGCTCGACCGAGCAGAACTTTGCGTTGCTATTTGTTTCTTCGGCAGCGAGACACGCTATTGTGCCGTTGGCAAAGCGAGAGCGTAATACCTATTAAACGTCTCCTTAAGCTTGGCCGCCGCGTTCTCATATTTGTTACTATTATCAGCTTCCTGATAGTTAATTAAATGGATGCAGCCATTCTCGACGAGAGGGACCGGCGTGACGGCCGCCATTTTTATTCAACAAAGTCGCCCAAAATCATCTCGTCCAGCGCAGAACCCGCGACGACCATCGGATACACGTTCTCGTCCGTCGGAATTTCGAACTCGACCAGAACGGGTCCGTCCGTCTGCATCGCTTCCTTCCACACGCGGATTGCGTCTGCCTTGCTGCTCGCACGCAGCCCCTTGATGCCATAGGCTTCCGCCAGCTTGACGAAGTCGGGACTGCCGGACAGATCGATCTGGCTATAATGCCGCTCGTACATAATTTCCTGCTGTTGTCTGACCATGCCGAGCACGCGATTGTTCAGCACGACGATTTTGACCGGTATCCGATGCAAGGCGCAGATCGCAAGCTCTTGGGCGCACATTTGCATGCCTCCGTCTCCGTTAATCGATACGACGAGCCGGTCCGGATTGCCGATCTGAGCCCCAATCGCCGCAGGAAAACCAAATCCCATCGTGCCGAGTCCGCCGGAAGTCAATAAGGAGCGAGGATGGTTGAATCGATAAAATTGAGCCGCCCACATCTGATGCTGCCCGACGTCCGTCGTCACGATTGCATTCCCCTGCGTCTGTTCGTGAATCATCTCCAGTACGAACTGCGGCTTGAGCTCCGTATCCGAATCGGCGTAACGAAGCGGATGCTCCGCCTTCCAGCGCTCGATCTGCCGCAGCCATTCGCCGCGATCGGCCGGCGGTCCCGAATGCGCGGCTTCCGCGGCCAGCCGCGCATTCGCATACGCGAGCGCCGCTTTAATATCGCCGACGATGCCGATATCCGTCTTGACGTTCTTGCCGATCTCCGCCGGATCGATGTCGAGGTGGGCGATCAGGCGAGCATTCGGAGCGAAGCCGCTTACGCGCATCGTCAGCCGATCGTCGAACCGCGAGCCGATTGATATAATCAAATCGGCATTCTGAATCGCCATGTTCGCCGCATAATTGCCATGATGGCCCGCCATGCCGAGCGAGTACGGGTGCCCGCTCGGAAACCCGCTTAATCCAAGCAGCGTGGATGCGACCGGGACATGCGCAGCGTTAACGAACCGAATCAGCTCCGCTGACGCATCCGAATGGACGACGCCCGCTCCGGCAATCATAAGCGGCTTCTTCGACTCGGCTATCGCCCGCAGCAGCGTATCGAGCTGTCCGGAATTGACCTCCGGAGCCGCCTCGTATCCCCGGATGTGCGGCTCGCGGGCCGTCGCATATCGAATAGACGCATTCGACACGTCCTTCGGGATGTCGATCAATACCGGACCTTTCCTTCCCGTGCCGGCAATATGGAACGCTTCATGCACGATACGGGGAATGTCTTCCGCATCGCGAACGGAATAGCTGTGCTTCGTAATCGGCATGGTCATGCTAACGATATCCGCTTCCTGAAAAGCGTCCGTCCCGATCAACGCCGTCGGCACGTTCGCCGTTATGACGACCATCGGTATTGAATCCATATAGGCGGTAGCGATGCCCGTAATGAGATTCGTTGCGCCCGGACCCGAGGTGGCGATACAGACGCCCGCCTTGCCTGTAGAACGGGCGTAGCCGTCGGCGGCATGAACGGCGCCTTGCTCGTGCCTCGTCAGGATGTGCTTGAACTCCGAGTTGCCGACCATCGCATCATAGATATATAAGGCGCTGCCTCCGGGATAACCGAATACCGTCTCGACGCCTTCCTCCACCAGCGCGCGAAGGAGCGCTTCCGAGCCGGTCATCGTCAGCTTCTCCGGGCAGCGGGCTTCGGAGCTGGTTGAATCATTGTGGGACATTGAACGAGCTTGTTCCATTGGGGGTACCCTCCTGTCATCAAATAAACCCCTTTCTCCCATAGGCGCAACGGTTGCGCCATAAGGGACGAAAGGGGTTATTTTTCGCGGTACCACCCTGGGTTCGCCGGCTATCTTGCGATAGCCGGCCTCGTAAGGTAAGGCTTCCCTTACCTTCAGCACGGTAACGTGTGCTTCCCCGGTTGAGTCTACTCGTCGGCGCTTCGGTGTCCGCACGCCCGACTTTCGGTCAACAGCTCCGAGATGACCGCAGGCAGCGCTTATGGCAAAGGTTGCACCATTCCCTTTGCTCTCTGAACATAAGCAGACCGCCGCTATTTCTCATCATAGCTCGCTATATCACAAAAACCCCTCTCCTCCCGCAGACGCAGCCCTGCTGCTGTGCCGTAAGGGACGAAAGGGGCTGATTTTCGCGGTACCACCCTGATTCGCCGGCTATCTTGCGATTGCCGGCCTCATGAGGCAAGCTGCACTTGCCTTCGGCACGGTAACGGGTGCCACTCCGGTCGAATCTACTCGCTCGAACCTCCTGGGTGCATCGTTCGGCTTTCGGTCGACAGCTCCGAGACGACTTACACAGCGCTTACGGCAAAGGTCTCAGCGTCTCCCTTGCTCTCTGAACATAAGCGGATCTGTATATGGTTCTCTTCATCGCTTCGCAATTTTTCCTATAATAACATGCCCGCCGTCCGGTTTCAAATACATTTTCAATAGCGGGAGAACGTCAACGTTCCAACGTCCCGAGGCGTGTGCTGTCGAACCATAGCAGCCTTATGATGAACGCAACAGTTTGCGCTTTGGTGAATGAATATATTTTAAAATATGCGTCATCAAAATAGGACTGAATCCGTCTTATATAATAGAGTCATGTGGTTTGCTTTATGGCGAGTGTAACGCATTGATTTTATCACAGTACCAATTTATCCCAAGGAAGGGATATAATTATAAAAAACGCATCGCGAGCCTTGGCCTTGCATTATGTTTGGTTATTGGAACGTCCGCTTCGGCATTTGCGGCTCCGTACAGTTTTCATTTCTCACCTCCGTTCGTCGGAAGCTTACAATCGACATCTAGTCAAACCGTTCAGACCCTCAACGCTGCGTATGTTAATCCAAGTACCTCGGCTACCCCGACGAGTTATTACTTATCACCGCCAGGCAGTACTTCAGCAAACGCAACGAACATTATCTCGGATATTTCCACTTCCGGATCTCGCTCCTTTACTTACAATTCCGGGTACGGCGGAAAGGGTACTTCCTTAATCCTGAATGCCTGCCCGTCGAATTTTGATTTTGTTGATTATAATGTAAGCGGCACTTGGTCTCCGTGAGTCGTTAACCATAAGGCTGTTCTCTAGCAAAGATGTAGGTGTACTCGCCACCTGCATCTTTGCTACGATTAGAATAGAAAGGGGAAAGAATTGCAATATGCGAATGCACAAGATTTGCTTTCTACTACTCATGATCTTATTTCTGGCCGTATTCTCCGCTTGCAAAGACACACAATCGGAACAACAGCCAACTAGTTCTGTGAGCTTGGCAACCTTTCTTCAGACCGTTAACTTACCCGAAAATCTAACCATCACCTTTGATCCCTCTAAAGTGCAATCTGTTGCCTCAGCTAAAACTTATACGGCAAACTTCTTGGAGTTGAACGCTGATACGGTGGCAAAGCAACTTTTGCGCAAAGAAATCATTAGTAAAAAATCAATGGCGGAGGGCCCATGGTTTCAAACAGGTGATGACTCATACGCAGAATATCTTACCGTACTTGACGGAGGAAAAAGTTTCGGTACGGAAATCGGTGTAAATGGCGGGCTGTACTACGGTGCTTTTATTGATGAAAAACAAGCTTCAAATTATTCCACCGTTATTTCCGGAGACGTTGGGCCGCCAAGTATAAATGAGCAATTACATTCCAGCTTGCTGCGCAGCGACTACGCTTCGCGTGCAGATTTATCTTTTAGCAATTATGCGGATGCGCTCGCTGCCATTGAGCAACAATTAAATGCAATTGGAATTCCGAGGCTTGAAGTGGCTGAGACGTACTCCTTGGACCTGAATACCTTAGAAAAACATTACGCTGCCTATCTGGAGACAACTCAGGATAAAGAAGAGCTTATCGAGTGGTCTAAGAACGATGAAGCCTATCTTTTCCATTTCCTCTAGATCCTTGATAATATCCCGATTATTAATGTTCCGTGGGCATGGGGCAAAGGAACGGCAACGGGCGCTACTGGAAACTTAATGCAGTACCCTGTGATTAACGCTACTTATAACAGATACGGAGCAGTAGATATTCGGGCTAGCGGCTTATATGGTGAAGGCAAGCGGTGGACAGGAACAAACCGTTATCAGTGCTGCCCAAGCGCTTCAAGTCGTGATTGATGAATACCGAGGCCTCCTGCTGGATAAAGGCACTAAAATTACAACTGCTGAATTATGTTATGTATCGATTCCATCAGGTAAAACCTATGAATTGATTCCAGCATGGGTGTTTAGTATTGGTAAGCCTTCGATTTGGGTAGACCAAGCCAATAAAGCCGAGTATCCTTTTGACGAGTTTAGTCAATATATAGTCAATGCAATAACAGGTGAAAAGGAATCGGGAATGAGGTGATGACCGATGAAAACATTTATATCCTTGTAACCCCTCGTATCTATACGCTGGAGGCCATCATTGTAGCATTCTCGATCTGGAATTTCTCCTGGATCTCGGACTATGCTTCCGCCGTAGGTTTTGCTTCATCTCCTTGGGTATTTCCATTTCTACTTACTACGCCGATTATGTTCCCTATTTACGGTTGCTTAACAATTCTGTTATTCTGCAATGCTCCTTTTACGGACAGTCACACCCAATTTCTTATGATCCGGGTGAGCAGACGCAATTGGGTGATTGGACAGCTCTTATATATTATTGCCGCAGCCTTTGTCTACACCGCTTTTTTTATAGTGGCATCCATGCTGGTACTAATTCCGAATCTACAACTCACCATCGATTGGGGAGCTGTTTTAAAAACCTTGCTTTCAATCCGGGAAGCTTATCCAGATACGGAATTACAGGAATGACAATTGTTGGAGGTCCCATTATGACCTTATTTTCAGCAAGTCAAGCAATGCTAATCAGTTTCGGGTTATTTGGGTTGGTTTCCACATTCATCGGCGTTCTCATTTTTTGCTTTAATATCATTTTACGTCAACCTAGCGGATTAATCTTGGCTGGTGCATTTACCGTGCTCTCTTACTTTTCTCTATTCGTCGGCAAATTGTCATTTGGAAATAAGATTTATTATCTATCGCCAATCAACTGGAGCAGCATGCTGTATCTTGATTTTGGCAGCGCAGGATCAATGCCTTCGCCAACTTATGCAGTGAGCATTTTGGTTGTTGCTATTTTACTAATGAGCATCGTTTCAGTCGCAGTATTTTGCCGGCAAGATATAACGATACAAGAAAGGAGGGGCTGAAGGTGACGGCTTACATGATTGAAGTCATCGACGCTGAAAAAAAATTTAGAGAAGCTATTGCATTAAACCGTGTAACGGTTAAGTTTGAGACAGGCCGTATCCACGGCATCATCGGTCGGAGTGAATTAAATAAGGAAGGAATCACAATCCTTCTATCTTCCCACTATGCAGAGGATATTGAGGTTTTATGCGATACCGTGTGTGAATTGGATGGTGGCGTTTTGACGCCCGTGAACTAGTGTTTATGTAAATGCCCCCTATTGGGCCTTTTCATCATCCGCTTCCCCGAACGCTATTTTTGTACCTCCGCCCCATTGGGCCAACCAGAGAACTCTGGTCGGCCTATTTTCATAGACATTCAAGACTTGTCTCGCGACATTCCATGCCTTGCGCTGGATGATTGGCTGTTCCTGCCGATCGCTTGAACCGAAGGGCAGTCATCAGCTCTTTATCGGCAAAATAATAGCCACGGATGTATAACAAATCAAAAAGGCGGCGCAGAGATGAGCTCTGTGCCGCCTTCTATCAATTAGTCGTGGAAGTTCGTGCCGTCCGTTACCGCCTTCACGTAGCCGGCGCGGATGACGAAGTCGCCGAAATGCTCGCCTTGGTTGCGCTCCGCCGAGTAGCGGTTAATGATTGGCGTCAGCGTATCGATAATTTCCTCTTCGCCGATGTTCTCGCGGAACAGCTTGCTCAGACGGTCGCCGGAGAAGCCGGCGCCCATGTACATGTTGTACTTGCCCGGCGATTTGCCGATGAATGCGATCTCGCCAAGAGCCGGACGCGCGCAGCCGTTCGGGCAGCCCGTCATCCGAATGTTGATCTCTTCATCCCGCAGACCCGCTTGCTCCATGATCGGCTCCAGCTTGTCGAGCAGCGTCGGCAGGTAACGCTCCGCTTCCGCCATCGCCAGTCCGCACGTTGGCAGCGCCACGCAGGACAATGCGCTGCGGCGAAGCGCCGAGGCGCTCTCCGCGATGCCGTATTGTTTCAACAGCGCGACAATCTTTGTCTTCTTCTGAGCCGTCGCGTTCGCGATCACCAGATTCTGGTTCGCCGTCAGGCGGAAATCGCCCGTATGAATTTTTGCGATTTCGCGCAGCGCCGTTCTCAGCTTGTAGCCTTCCGAATCGACGATACGGCCGCTTTGCACATACAGCGTCAAATTCCATTTGCCGTCTTTGCCTTTGATCCAGCCGTAGCGGTCGCCGGTGCTATCGAACTTGAACTCGCGGGCTGGCGCAAGCTCCCAGCCGAGACGGTCATGCAGCTCGTCGACGAACCACTCCAGACCGTGACGGTCAATCGTATATTTGAAGCGCGCATTCTTCCGAACGGAACGGTTGCCGTAATCGCGCTGAATCGTAACGATCTTCTCTGCCAGATCGAGGATGCGGTCCGGCGTAACGAAGCCGATTACTTTCGCCAACTGCGGATATGTCGCCGTATCGCCGTGCGTCATACCCATGCCGCCGCCGACGCTGACGTTGAAGCCGATCAGCTTGTCGTTCTCCACGATCGCGATTAAGCCAAGATCCTGCGAATACACGTCCACGTCGTTCGACGGCGGAACCGCGATACCGATTTTGAACTTGCGCGGCAAATAGACGCGTCCATAAATCGGCTCGACCTCGCCCTGCTCCTCCGCGCTGTCGACCACTTTCTCGCCGTCGAGCCAGATTTCATGGTACGCAGGCGTCTTCGGCGCCAGATGCGTCGTCAGTTGCTGCGACCAGTAGTACACTTCGCTATGAATGTCCGATTGGTACGGATTCGGGTTGCACATGACGTTACGGCTTACGTCGCCGCAAGCGGCAAGCGTCGTCAGCAGCGCATCGTTAATTTCTTGAATCGTCTTCTTCAAGTTCCATTTCAGAACGCCGTGAAGCTGGAACGCTTGGCGGGTCGTAAAACGAATGCTGCCCGTGCCGTATTTGTCCGCCAGTTTGTCCATGACGAGCCATTGCGCAGGCGTCGATACGCCGCCCGGCGTCACGACGCGAAGCATGAACTGATAATACGGCTCCAGCTTCTGCTTCTCCCGCTCGTTGCGGTAGTCGCGGTCGTCCTGCATATAGCTGCCGTGGAATTTCAGAAGCCGGTTGTCCAGTTCGGGCAAGCCGCCCGTAACCCGGTTCGCCAGCGAATCGGTCAACGATCCGCGCAAGTAGTTGCTCTCCAGTTTCAAATGCTCGACGTCGCTCGGCGGTCCGCCGATCGGCTGTACTTTTGTTTTTGCCATTGCTGATCGCTCCTTAGCCCACATTAATGGGAACATGCAGTTTGCTTCAATCTATGGGATGCGCGCTTGTTCAAGCGCTTAATATACGTCGCGTTGGTAGCGGCCTTGCTCCTGAAGCCCGGACAGATATGCCGCAGCCTCTTCCGCAGACTTGCCGCCGTATTGGCCGATAATCGAGATAAGCGCCGCTTGCACGTCATGCGCCATATGCTTCTCGTCGCCGCATACGTACACATGCGCGCCTTCCTGCAGCCATTGGTACAGCTCTTCGCCGTGCTCCAGCATCCGGTTCTGCACGTACACTTTCTCGTCCGAATCGCGGGAGAACGCAACATCGAGCTTCGATAGCACGCCGTCGTTCAGCATACGCTGCCAGTCAGTCTGATACAGGAAGTCCGTTACAAAATGGCGGTCGCCGTAGAACAGCCACGTTTTGCCCGCCGCGCCCGACTCCTCGCGCTCTTCCATGAATGCGCGGAACGGCGCAACGCCCGTGCCCGGGCCGACCATGATGACCGGCGTATCCGGATTAACCGGCAGCTTGAAGTTCGGGTTCTGCTGGATAAAAATCGGAAGCTTGTCGCCCGATTGAAGACGTTCGGATGTGTAGACCGAGCATACGCCTTTGCGCTCTCGTCCGTGCGCTTCGTATTCGACCTTGCGAATCGTCAGATGCACTTCTTCCGGATGCGCGCTCAGGCTGCTCGCGATGGAGTACAGGCGCGGCGGCAGCTTGCGAAGCAGCGTCGCCACGTCTTGCGCCTTCAGCGTCCAAGGTCCGAAATCGCGGAGCAGGTCGAGCAGATCGCGTCCGTTCATGTACGCCTTCAGCTCTTCTTTATTTTCCGGCTTCACCAACTCGGCAAGCTTCACGTTGCCGGAGAAGGCGACCGCTTTCTCAAGCAGCGGCTTCGTCAAAACCGTAATTTCATAATGGTGCAGCAGCGCCGTACGCAGCGAGGCAGTCTCGCCCGCCTTGCCGGCCGGGACCGCTTCCTCGGCATTCCACTGCAAGAATGAAATAATGTCGTCGACAAGAGACGGATCGTTCTGCGGATATACGCCAACGGCATCGCCAGGCGCATACGTCAGACCCGAGCCTTCGAGCGACAGCTCGAGATGGCGCGTCTCTCGGTCGGAGCCGCGGCCGTTCAGGTTCAGATTGTCCAGCACTTCCGCCATGAACGGATTGGCGCGCGTATATTCCGACTTGACCGGTGCGGAGGCCGTGCCCGTCGCAGCGCCTGCCGCCGCTTGCGGAACGGCCGAGGCCGAAGCCGCGCTTACGGCGCCGCTAACCGCAGCGAGCCAGCCTGCCGCCGCTTCTTCGAAATCGACGTCGCAATCGACGCGGTCTACGATGCGCTCGGCGCCAAGCTCGGCGAGACGAACGTCGAAATCTTGACCCGTCTTGCAGAAGAACTCGTACGACGTATCGCCCAGCGCAAGAACGGAGAACTTCGTTCCTTCCAGCTTCGGCGCGCGTTTGCCGTGCAGAAATTCGTAGAACGTCAGCGCATTGTCCGGCGGATCGCCTTCGCCGTGCGTACTGGCGACAATGAACAGATACGGCGTTTCTTTCAGCTTATTCGTCTTGTATTGGTTCATCGCCGACAGCGTAACGTCGAAGCCTTGGCCTTTCAGCTTCTCGGCAAGGCGTCCCGCAAGACGCTGCGAGTTGCCCGTCTGCGATCCGAACAAAATCGTCGCTTCGCGCGGACCTTGCGGCACAGCGGCAGCCGCAGGAGCTTCCGCAACGGCGCCGGTTGCCAGCTCGGCAGCAGCGGAGCCTGCGTTGCCCGCAGCGCGATAGAAGGTCAAAAATCCATTCAGCCAGTTCACCTGAGCTTCCGTCAATGTCGGGAGCAGCTTATTCAGAAGCTCTGCCTGCTCGCTCGTAAACGGACTATTCGTCACTTGAAGTTGCAACAACATCCACCTCGCATCAATCTGTAAAAATCCGACTACGTTACTATGCTTTTATACTATATCTTATACTACCCCAGTCTAGCGCAACGTTCAACGACTTCGTCGAGATTTGTCTATAATATATTTTATAAAAAGAATTACTTTTGTTTATAAAATGGCGAACCGGCGTCCGAAGCCGCTCCTTCGGCCCTGCAAGCAGCAAAAAACACGCCCCGGGAGGCGTGTTTCATTATTTCGCAAAGCTGTGGCTGCCGATCTTGGCGACGACGTCCAGTCCGTTCCAGAACGGCCCCCGCGATACGGCGGGATTAAAGAAATAAACCGCGGCCTCGACGTTATTCTTCCCGTTGAGCGCGTCCTTAGCCGCGCGAAGCGCAGTTGCGCTCGGCTTGCTCTTATCCAGCAGCCCGTTATGAGCCGGCGGGAATTGCTTGCCGGAATAAATAACGCCGCGAATCGTATCCGGAAACCGCGAATCATTCACCCGGTTCAAAATGACGTTCGCAATGGCGAGCTGGCCTTCGTACGATTCGTTGCCCGCTTCCACCATCGTAATCTTGGCCAGCAGCCGAAGATCGGCATCGGTGAACGCCGCTGCGGGAGCACCGAGAAACGAAGGAATGACAACCTTCAGCTTCATACCGGATTTCAGCTTCGCCTTCCCATCCAATCCGTTCCGCGAAAGCAGCTCCCCCTTGCCGATGCCGTATTCCTTGCCGATCTGTTCCAGACCGCGCTCTTCCGTCACGGCCTCAAGCGGCACCGATTCAAGCTCGACAACATCCGATTCCGTATTCCACTTCAAATCGGCATGGAGCACGTCGGCCAATTGGCGAAGCGGCACGTAGAGCCTGCCGTCATTCATAAATGGAAACGAATCCATCCGATAGCGGTCTTCGTTGAAATAAACGACCGGCACTCCGTTGCCGAATACGACCGTATCGTTCAATGCCGTATGTAACGTTAATTCCTCATATTCATTATCCCAGCTTGCATTCGCTCCGAACAATCTCGCGATAGGCGCGGCGGGCACGTACGTACGGCCCTTCAGGACGAGAACCGAGTCGGCCAGCTTCACCTTCTCGCCGTCCAGCTTAATCGATATGTTGGCCGCAGCCGCGGATTCCCCGGCAGATACGATTGCGAGCGGTCCCAGGCAAAGCAAAAGCATTCCTAGCCCTATCATGCAAGTAAGTCTTCTAATCAGCTTGCTGCCTCTGATCATGCGTACCCCCCGGCTAATGTGTAGGTTTCGGCTTGCATCGTTCTTTAAGCTAGGCAAATTGTACCACAATTGTTTGCGCATAAAAATTAACATTTTCACAGAATTCATTCACTTTTCACATAACAGCCTGTACGACGGACTCGTTTTCTGCTCGTTCTCCCTTCCGGGAAGAACATTTTCCGCACGCTTCAACCGCGAATGAGCACAGCCTCAAGGACTGCTACCACAGACCTATTATCCGTATAAAAAAGCCTGCGGAATGCATCATTCCGCAGGCAGATATCGCAGTAGACCGACTACGTGCGGCGCATATAAGCGCGCACCGTGATCGGGGCGAATATGGCGACGATGGCAATCGCGCCAATTAGAGAGGCGGTAATTTCCGAGCCGATATGGCCGGCATTCACCATATCCCGGACCGCGGAGACAAGATGCGAGACCGGATTAATATTGACGAACCATTGCAGCCACTTCGGCATCGTATCGACCGGCACGAAGGCATTGGACAAGAAGGTGAGCGGGAATAGCACGAGCATCGAGATGCCCTGCACGCTGGACGCCGTCCGCGCAATGACGCCGAAGAAAGCGAAAATCCAGCTTACCGCCCACGAGCAGGCAATGACGAGCAGGCCAGCCAGCGCGACGTAGCCGATTCCGCCCTCTGGGCGGAAGCCCATAATATAGCCCATTGTGAAAGTGAGCACCGTCGCAATCGTATAGCGGATCGTGTCCGCCAGCAGTGCGCCCGCCAATGGCGCAATACGGGCAATCGGCAACGATTTGAACCGGTCGAATACCCCTTTTTCCATATCCTCGCGCAACTGGACGCCGGTTACGACCGACGTCCCGATGACCGTCTGCACCAGAATGCCGGGAATGATGACAGGCAAGTAGCTCTGAACGTCTCCGGATATCGCGCCGCCGAATATATACGTGAACATAAGGGTAAAAATAATCGGCTGGAGCGTCACATCGAATAGCTGCTCCGGCGTACGCCTGATTTTGAGCAAGCCCCGATAAGCCATCGTGAGCGAGTTGCGCACCGTTTGGCCGAAGCTCGTATATTTTTTGAGCGGGCGGCCGGCGCCCGGCTTAATTGCTGTCGTGTTCATCTTATGCTTCCTCCTTCACGCCTTGTCCTGTAATGGTCAAAAATACTTCATCGAGCGTCGGCTTCTGCACGCTCATCTCCACAAGCGAAATGCCTTGCTCGCGCAGAGCGATCAACAGGTCCGTCACCAGATCGGCGTTCGCCATCGGCGCCATAATCGTGCTCGCTTCGGAGTTCAGACTCGACGGAATGCGCAGCACCTGCTCGACCGTCTGACGCGCCGTTGCGATATGATTCGAATCTTGCACTTTCAGATGCAGCGACGACGTGCCGACGGACGTTTTCAGCTCGTCGACCGTTCCCTCCGCGACGACGTGGCCGCGATCGATGACGGCGATCCGGTCCGCAAGCTGATCCGCTTCGTCCAAATATTGCGTCGTCAGCAGTACCGTCGAGCCCGACTGAACGAGCCTCCGAATCGTATCCCACATCTGCGAGCGAGTGCGCGGGTCGAGTCCGGTCGTCGGCTCGTCGAGAAAAATAAGCGGCGGCTGCGCGATCAGGCTCGCCGCCAGATCGAGACGGCGGCGCATGCCGCCGGAGAAGTTTTTGAGCGGACGCTTCGCGGCTTCCGTCAGCCCGAATTCCTCGAGCAACTGCTCCGCCTTGCGCCGCGCTTCCGCGCGTCCCAGTCCCAGCAGCCGGGAGAAGATGATAAGATTCTCCGTCGCGCTCAGCGACTCGTCGACCGAAGCGTACTGACCGGTAACGCCGATCAGTTGACGGACGACCGCCGCTTCCTTCGCGACGTCCCGGCCGAATATTCGCGCCGAGCCTGCGTCGGGCCGCAGCAGCGTCGCCAGCATGCGGATCGTCGTCGTCTTGCCGGCCCCGTTGGGACCGAGCACGCCATAGATCGTGCCGGCGCGAACGTTCAGATTCACGCCGTCTACCGCCTTGTTGTCGCCGAATATTTTGACCAGCCCGTTCGCCTCGACCGCCCAATCTCCGTTGTTCGGTTCTATGCTTCGTTGGTTTAGTACATTCATCGTCTAAATCCTCCTGCGTCGTTGTTATGAGATTATCATATCCGGCGTATATAAACTGAATTTAAACAACGAAGGATTAAACGATAAATCGTATACTTGGCCGAAAATCCGAGAACGCTATAAGGAACGCATTGACTGCCGCAAGGGACTTGATGGCTTGTCCGGTCTACATATAAACGCAGCGGCGCCCTTTCACTCCGCATGGGGGAAGAGTGAAAAGGGCGCCGCCAATTCCTGGTTCCGCTCTAAAGTTGTTTAGTTGTTTGTTTATTTGCCGCTTGCGATCATTGGCTGCCGACTACGACCGTCAGTTCCTTAACCGCCGCCGAACCGAAATCTTCGACATGGTTGTTCTCCGCGAGCACGAGACGGATCTTATTCGTCCCCTGATGCAGATTCGTCAGCTTGAACAGCTTTTTGCCGGTAATCGGTCCCGTAATCTGTCCGTCAAGATAATAATGGACATGGCCTTCTCCGGCGACGGGCGCGCCTCCGTAATTGTTGTCCGTCAGCTTCAGGTTCGTTAACAGTTGCAAATACTTGTCGCCATTGATCGTTACGATAAAAGCGTCGAGATAATACTTCTTGGCCGGCTGCTGGACAGGATTTACCGCTCCGGCATGGCAGTGAGAGCGGCTTGCCTGTGCAGCATCGGGCGCCGCCGCTACCGCCTGTGCGGTGAATAGGGCGGAGCAGAGAAAAACGGCCGAGAGCAAGAGCGAGAAACGTCGTGATTTCAGCAAACGAATAACCTCCCGTTATCGATTAGGGCAGGCTGTGTTGCAAGCCCCGATACCTATATTAGTAGAATTGCTTCCTGCCCTACATAGACTCGCGAAAGCGTTTGAGCCGTTTTACTTTAGCCGCTAAAACGTTTGGAGCTAGTCCGACTTATTCGTCCGCCGACCCGTTCTTCGAGCAAATAAGCGGTCCCATGCGTTGCTTATTCTCGCGTACATCCACCACCCCCCGTTTGTTCATGCCCCGTAAGTAACTTTCCGAGCCCCTTACTCCGTGCACCGCAGACTGCCCGCCCCTCTAAGCGCCCTCATCCACACTTATTCGTCCGCCGACCCATTTTTCGAGCAAATAAGCGGTCCCATGCGTTGCTTATTCTCGCGTACCTCCACCACCCCCCGTTTGTTCATGCCCCGTAAGTAACTTTCCGAGCCCCTTACTCCGTGCACCGCAGACTGTCCGCCGCTCTAAGCACCCTCATCGACACTTATTCGTCCGCCGCCCCATTCTTCGAGTAAATAAGTGTCCATATACGTTGCTTATTCTCGCGTACATCCACCACCCCCCGTTTGTTCATGCCCCGTAAGTAACTTTCCGAGACCCTTACTCCGTGCGCCGCAGACTGTCCGCCGCTCTAAGCACCCTCATCGACACTTATTCGTCCGCCGCGACTCGTGCTCTCATTAAATACGACGCATGGGCGATTATCCACTCCAGCATCCCTGTAAATAAACAAAAAACCCGCCAAAACGGCGAGTTTAAAGAAGCCGACCCATCAAGCGGCGGACATTCCGTCGACAGCAGCGGCAGTATATCTTCTACCTCCCCACCCGGAATAAATGCTCATTGCATGCATACTCAAACAACGCAGCCATCCGGCTTCAATGCGTCCATAAATAAGCGATATAATCGGTCATCGTCCCGCTGTAGCCGAAGCTTCTCAGCATCGTCGTCATATTGCCGCGATGATAAGTGCCGTGATTGACGACTTGCTGAACGATCTCAGCGATTGAATTGCGGAACGATTGTCCCGCCGCATTGCTGTAGGCTACAATCTTGCGGGCATCGATATCGGACAAATACTGACGAATCCGCGTCTGCAATTCGTCCATATGCCGCCGGGCTTCATCGATGTCGCGGAACGGCTTGGTCGGCCGCGGAGGCGCATCCTTCTCCTGCATTCGCGCAAACCAGACTTCATCGGCGGCAGCAAGATGACCGATCGCTTCCGCAATCGACCGGAAGCCCAGATCGGCCTCCCGGTGGAACACGTCGGCAGGCAGCGATTCGAGATGCTGCAGCACCCGTTCATTAGCCCAGACGTTGTATTCGTATAATGGAGCAGCCGATTCGTTCATATCTATCCATCCTCTCGACATTCAATCTTTGGTGGCCAATCCGCTAGAACGGCGAACAATAAGCGATTGCCCAAATTATACCACCTACGGCTGGCAGGAGAGAATACCGTACGGGCATTGCCTGACGACAAAGAGCAGCCGCCGTCAATTAACGGCAAGCTGCTCTTCTTCCATTTACGATTTCAGTTGCTTCCGCATTAAGGCGCTACGCCCCATACAAGCGTTCCACTCTGATAGAGGGTGACATGATCCCAGTTCGTGTAAGCCGTCTTGGTCGGATCGAACGAGTAGTCGTTCGCTTCGTTGAAGTTGGACCAATCCGACTTCGCCATCCGCAACTGGATATCGCCGGTCTGGCCTCCCGCTGGGATAGAGCCGGCACCCGAGGTGAAGCCTAGCTCCACGTAAGTGTCCGTGAACGTAGTTGTAATGTTGCTTGCGCCGATCTGCGCCCAATCGATCCATGCGGATACCGACGCGTTGCCGTCCTTGCTGAAGTAATAGCGCAGCTTGAGATTGCTCAGACTGATTGGGCTCGTGCCGGTATTTTTAATATTGAAATGCGGCTTGATCTGGCTGTCGGTCGCATTCGTATCTCCCGCCTTATACTGTACAACCAGGTTGCCGGTCGGATTGGTTGGCGGATTCGTCGGTGGATTCGTCGGTGGATTCGTCGGTGGATTGGTTGGCGGATTCGTCGGTGGATTCGTTGGCGGCGTCGAGCCGAACGACGGAACCGTCCAGTCCACCCATCTGGCTTTATCAAAGACATAGCCTTTATCCTGCTTCATAATATTCGTGTTGGCCGTTCCGCCGCCGATAAGGAATTTTTGAACGTAAGCGTTTACATCCGGTTGCTGAGAAGCAGGGAACGACAAGTGAGCGTGGCCGCCCACCATCGAGAAGCCCATACGATCCGGAATGCCTAACGCTTCCCATACCATATGCGTCGTCATGGCATTCTGATAAGCGCTGCTAGGCCCTAACCAGTCGTAATCGGAATTTTCGATAATGAGCAGCGCGCGTGGCGCGACCAATGCGGCGATCGAATGCATATCGAACGGAAGCTTGTTGACTTGGCTGCCGAATTGCGAGAAGGAATTCGTGAACCACGTATTCTCTGTCACAATCTGCGACGCTGTCTGCACGTTCTGGCCGGATGCCAGCAGGCTTTCGTTAATCCGCCAGCTTGAGGAGCCGCCTGCGCCCGGCTCCTGCGGAATCGTCAGGGCGATCCGCTCATCCCATGCACCGGCCGCCAATGCGCCTTTACCGTTGCGGGAACCGCCCGTTACGCCTAACCGCGTAGCGTCGATTCTCGCGCCCGGAGTCGTTTCCAAGGCGTCGATCAACCGGCTGACGCCCCATGCCCATGCCATAATGGCACCGGCCGAATGATTGCTGCCGTACAGATCGTAGAACTTGCCTTTGCCGCGGGAGCTTGCATTCGTCTGATCCGCGATATCGTTGTTCGGCAAGTTAATGACGGCAACGCCTTGCTGGGCAAATGCCGTATTGTTCAGGTTGGACATGCCGATTCCGATAATGGCCGGATACGGCGCCGTGCCCGTGCTCGGATACGTGATCGAAGCGGTGAAGGAGACGGATTTGGTGCCCACCCGGCTTGTTACGGTAATGTTGTTGTTGCTGTACGAGCCGGTGACCGCATCCGGCTTCGGCGGCTTGACGCCGTATTGGAAGGCCTCGGCCAGCGCCTTGATCTCATCGCGGCGGGACGACCATTGATCGGCTTGCGTCATGCGCGTGCCGTTCAAGAACAAGAAAGGATCGGGCAGCTTCGCATTATTTTGCAAAGACGAGAATGGGGGAACCGTTACAGCGGCATCCGTACGCTCGGATGATATCGCTGTCGTTAGACAGACTGCCATCGAAAAGCTTAATACCATGGATATCGACCTCTTCATCTGCTTTAACATTGTTTCTCCTCCTTTTAGATTGGGATGATGAATGAATCGGAGTTCGTAAGCGCTTGCAAAAACCGGTTAGCCGGGTCAAGCCGAGATATTATGCTCACCTCCTTTCGTTTCCATCGCGATCCGCTTTCTAATTGAAGCAGGTAATAACGTTGTCTTTCCGGTAAAGCCTCCGTTCCCGGCTCATGTGCAATACCGCAATACGCGTCTGCGGTCAGCAGACATCAGCGATACCTCCCCCATTATACTCAACGTTGTAATAAATTTCAATTTAAAACATAGAAAGCGTTTTATAAAATTATTAAAAAGCCGCCCCGCACCCATTCGAGTGCGAGGCGGCCGCAAAAATAAAATCTGCTATTAATTCCGGATGAGGTAGTCGAAAGCGCCAAGTGCGGCGGTTGCGCCCGATCCCATCGAAATAATAATTTGCTTGTAAGGGCTGTTCGTGCAGTCGCCCGCGGCGAATACGCCCGGCAGGCTGGTCGCGCCGTGATTGTTCACGACGATCTCGCCGAATCGCGTTCGTTCGAGCGAATCGCCGAGCCAGTCGGTGTTCGGCACGAGACCGATCTGAACGAATACGCCTTCCAATTCGATATGCTGTTCGCCGCCCGAATCGCGTTCGATATAAGAAATGCCGTTCACTTTATCCGAACCGGTAATTTCTTTTGTCTGCACGTTCTTCAGCACGGTTACGTTAGGCAGGCTGTACAGCCGGTCTTGAAGCAAGGCGTCCGCCTTCAATTCCGGATTAAATTCCAGAACGGTCACATGGCTGACGATGCCAGCCAGATCGATCGCCGCTTCCACGCCGGAGTTGCCGCCGCCGATAACCGCTACGCGCTTGCCCGTAAACAACGGACCGTCGCAGTGCGGGCAATAAGCGACGCCTTTGTTCTTGAACTCGGCTTCGCCCGGAACGTCTACGTTGCGCCAACGGGCGCCCGTGGACAGAATTACGGTCTTGCTCTTCAGCACGGCGCCGTTCTCCAGCTCGACCTCGATCAAGTCTCTCTTCTCCAGCCGTTTCGCCTGCTGCAGCTTCATGATGTCGACGTTGTATTCCTTCACATGCTCTTCAAGGCCGGCAGCGAGCTTCGGACCTTCGGTATATTTCATGCTGATAAAGTTCTCGATGCCGACCGTGTCCATCACTTGGCCGCCGAAACGTTCCGCCACGATGCCGACGCGGATGCCTTTACGCGCCGCATAGATCGCCGCGCTGGCGCCCGCAGGGCCGCCGCCGACAACGAGCACGTCGTACGGGTCTTTATTGAACAGCTCGGAGTCGTCGCGCGTCGTGTCGATTTTGGCCAGAATCTCCTCGACCGATATCCGCCCGCCGCTGAAAAACTCGCCGTTCAGGAACACGGACGGAACGGCCATTACCTGACGGCTCTCCGCTTCTTCCTTAAATACCGCGCCGTCGATCATCGTGTGCGAAATGCCGGGATTGAGCAGACTCATCAGATTGAGCGCCTGCACAACGTCCGGACAGTTATGGCAGGTTAAGCTGATGAACGACTCGAAACGGTATTCGCCGCGAATGCCGCGGATCTGGTCGATCACTTCCTGCTCGACTTTCGGAGCCCGGCCGCTGACTTGCAGCAGCGCGAGCACGAAGGACGTGAACTCATGGCCGAGCGGAATGCCCGCGAACACGATACCCGTGTCCTCGCCCGGACGGTTCACGCTAAAGCTTGGCGTGAGCGCCAACTCGGCGTTCTCGACTTTGATTCGGGAGGACATGCCGACGATTTCGTCCATCAGCGCCAGCATGTCCTTCGATACCTGATCCTCAGCCGCGCTGACGCGAATCAGCACGTCGCCTTCCATTAATTGAAGGTATTGATTGAGTTGTGTCTTAATCTCCGGGTCTAATACCATTGACAATCGCCCCTTAGATTTTGCCTACGAGATCGAGGCTAGGCTTGAGCGTTGCGCCGCCTTCTTGCCATTTGGCAGGGCAAACCTCGCCGGGATTGTTGCGCACATATTGTGCGGCTTTGATTTTATTCACGAGCGCGCTTGCGTCGCGGCCGATGCCGCCGGCGTGAATTTCAACCGTCTGGATGACGCCGTCCGGATCGATAACGAACGTGCCGCGGTCTGCGAGGCCGTCTTCTTCGATCAGAACGTCGAAATTGCGGGAGATCGTATGCGTAGGGTCGCCGATCATAATATATTCGATTTTGCCGATCGTCTCCGAGCTGTCGTGCCATGCTTTGTGCGTGAAGTGCGTGTCCGTCGATACGGAGTATACTTCTACGCCGAGCGATTTCAGCGTTGCGTATTGATCTTGCAGGTCGCCAAGCTCCGTAGGGCAGACGAATGTGAAGTCAGCCGGGTAGAAGCAGACAACGCTCCATTGGCCTTTGAAGTTCGCTTCCGTTACTTCGATGAATTTACCGTTCTGGTAAGCTTGTGCTTTAAATGGTTGTACTTCTTTGCCGATAAGGGACATGTTCAAATTCCTCCTAGAGATTGGCTTTGTTTTTTATAATAATTCTAAACTAATATTAATTACTTGGATGGGTATTTGTCAAGTACTTCAGACCCTTTTTGATAATTATTTTCATTCTAATTCGACGGATTGGTGAATGAAAGAATGGGAACGAAGCGTTATCGGGGCCACCTGCTAGCCTCTCCCATCTCGCGGCGCGCTATACCTTTGTTTGCAAGCCGCACGCAGCTTGCAAAGAAGAAGACGGTGTCGCAAAGGCTTGGCGGGATCGCGGGCAATTCGCGGCAGGCGGGAGTGATCGAGGAGAATGAGGAAACGGTCCGCAGGCCGCCGACGTCCGAAGACGCCTTGCGGCCTGTGAAGAAATAGGGCCTGCTAACCTATCGTCTATTGGGGTTTGCCCGACGCTCTGACGTAAAACCGCTCGTCATGCCGCTCCACCGCTACCGGCGCCTCGAAGAAGCCGCTGAGCACATCCGAATTGAACAGGGATGCCGTCTCCCCTTGCCGGACGACCTCCCCGCGCCGAAGCAGCAGCGCTTTCGAGAAAATCGGCAATATCTCCTCCGTATGATGCGTGACAAACAGAATCGTCGGACAGTCGCTGCGGCTAGCCAAGTCTTGAATGCTTTCCAGCAATCTTTCGCGGGAGAACAGATCAAGCCCGTTGCAAGGCTCGTCCAAAATAAGCAGTTGCGGATTCGCCATCAAGGCGCGGGCAATCAGCAGCTTCTGCTTCTCTCCTTGAGAGCAGGTCCGATATTCCCGATCGTACAGATGGGAGCAGCCAAGCAAAGCCATTAACGTCTCGGCGCGGGCGTAGTCCTCTTCAGACGGCTTGTCGTACAAGCCAATCGAGGCGAATTTGCCGCTAATAATAACATTTTGCGCCCGGTCGGTTCCATACAGCTTCTCTTGCAGAGACGAGCTGACCCAGCCTATCGTCTGCCGGAGATACCTGAGATCGATCTCGCCGAATCGATGGCCCAGTACGGAAATTTCGCCTGACGTAGGCCAGATGTATCCGTTAATCATATTAAGCAGCGTCGTCTTCCCCGAGCCGTTCAGACCAAGCAGCGCCCAATGCTCGTTGCGCTCCACCCGCCAATTTATATTTTTCAGAACGGCGTGCTCGCCTCTTCTCCACGATACGCCTTGTACGTCAATGATTCGTTCCATTTCGTTCCCCTCCATTATATTCGCAGTCCGTTCTATTAGCTTAATGGATAGAAGACGCCGATGTCATCCGCAATAATTGCGAATTTGAATGCAGCAACTTTTGCTATTGGTTTGTTTAGGAGTAAAATGTAATGAATAGATAGAACATCCATCCGTTGCTGTATCTGAAATGTATGATGATTTATTTATGCTATTACCTATTTTAGAATGTAACCCAGAAGTTGACACACAACGGACAACGTTGTAAAATACTTGTTGTAAGCGCTTTATTTACAACGAGAGAGCGGGAGGTGAATTTCAATGTGTGGCGTTAGCACTTTTTGCACGACTACTTTTTGCAGAGGCGAGTGGGGTCAGACGCAATATGTAAAATATCTTCTGGATCCTAACGGTTCGATCTGCCAAGGCGTATGCGGTTGCTAATTTAGAGAAGGGACGCGATTACGCGTCCCTTTGTTTTTTGACGAGGCCGTCAGGAATCGAAGTTTTTGACGGGCAAATGTCTTCCGCAATGTCCGACATATAAGATCCGGGATGGCTTGTCTACAAAATAATGAATACGGATATGATTTCCGATTTTGACATGCCACTCGAACAGCTCTTTATTCGTACGGCCGGGAATCGTAAATTCTCTCTCGTTACGATAGTAAGGGTCCTTCATCGTTTCGGGGCTCTCTTTGGATATTTCCAGCCCCGTTGCCTCCCGGAACCGCTCGATACGTACGGTTTCATCTATGCTATCGACAACATTCGGAAGCTCTACGCTTTCCAGTGCAAGCAGCGCCGCATGCACGTGAGGGAAACGACCAAGAAAGTTGTGTCTTCGAGCGCTCCTCTTCGCGCAATCCATCATAACGAGCTGCCGCAAGCCGCGGCCTTCAATATCGTCGAACACGTCTTGAATGCCGGAGAACGGATGAAGTGATCGCAGCTTCGCAAGCAGAGCCGCTCCTCCGATCGCATTCCACACCTCCATTGCGGCGGTGCCGGCGGACAGCGAATAGCCCGCGCTGCTCAAAGCCTGCTCGGCTGCCGGAGATACAACCCCCTCTTGCTTATCGGCAAAACAAAGATGGAGAAGCTTTTCCGCAAAAGCGCCTGCCGCAACATTCGGTTGAATCGTCAGATTCCCGACAAGCGGTTGGTCGCGATAATGAGGGCCTTGATCGACATACGCCAGCACGAGCCTCAGATCCTCCGAATGGGGCATCCCGTACAAAAACGGACGGAGCTCCTGCCCATTCCCCAGCCTCGTCTGCCATAGCTGCTCATAAAATCGAACGCTTGCCCCCTCTTCGCGCGCGCAAGCCGACAACGAGGCAATTTCTTTCAACTGCTGTTGAATGCCGTGAGCATTCCCCGCCGTTCCGATTAAGAAAGAATGATTAAAGTACAGCTCCATCATTCGATAAGTCCCATCATATCCTGATAAGTCTGGTCAAAGAACTGCTCCGGCCACTCTTCGATTTTCCCGTCCTTCGTTATCGCGATCGGCGTATAGCTGATGTCTCCGTCGCTCTTCCGGAAGAAATACACCGAGATGCGGGGCAGCAGCCCGTGACGCTTCTTAATCATCAGGCGCACGCGATTGACGACATGCTCGCTGTGCGTCTCTATAACAAGCTTGCGGCCATGCTCTACTGCCAGCAGGCATAGATCGACGAATTGGGCTTGCAGCTTAGGATGCAAATCGAGCTCCGGATTTTCGATGAGCAGAACATCCCCTTGCTTGCTCGTCAAGATTAACGCCAGCATCGGCAGCAACTGCGAAATGCCCAAGCCTACTTGCTGCAGCGAAAATTTAATGCTCCTGCGCGGCTCGTGAACAAACAGCTTGCTTGCGCCCTCGTATAACTCCGACCGAATCAGATACTCCGGGCCTAGCAGCTCTTGAACCCACCGGTCGAACAATTCAGAGAATGCATATGGCTTCTGCGTATCGGGGTTCATAAAATCGACAGGGGCATTCAATCGGCTTCTAATCAGCTCCGCCGTATATTCGCCGGATAATCCCACCCCTTGGTGAGAGCCGTCTCCAGCCTGCTTGTAGCCGTCCGGAGAGCGATGCGCTCTTAAATAACGAATATCGTCCGTATTCAATCGAGCCAAGTAGGATCGGATTCTCTCCAGCTCCGCCGGGCACAAGAACCGTTCAGTCATGTCGGGATTTTTATAAAATACGAGCTCGGGAACGATGCCCGCCATTCTGGCGTAGCCCTCTGCCGTATCCCCGGTCACTTGGAACAGCGTGTTGCCGTTCTCGTATTGATGAAGCTGAAACTCAACGGTATGGAATTGTTCAGCATCGATTTTGCGATAATAAATTTTCATTCCCGTCAGCAGCGCTTCATCTTCCGCTTGGAATCCGTAAGAGGCATATTGGTTTTGAGCGTGATAGATAAATTGAACCCGCAAGCTTGCCAATGCGTCCTGCTTGAGAATTTCCGGATCGAACGACGCGACAAGCTCCATCGAATCGGTGCGGTCCGTCTCTTTATTCAACACTTCGGAAAATTTGCCCAGCCGAAGCTTCTCGTTCAGGTCCAATGTCGTATGCTTTCCGTTGCCGTTATGCTGCGTCAGCAAATAGATCGCTTGCAAAACCGAGGACTTGCCCGAATTGTTCGTGCCCGACACAATCGTGAGCCCCGGCAGCTCGAAGCTGCTGCGGCCGGCATGCCCTTTGAAGTCCTTCAGATCGATGTGGAGTAGCATAAGTACCCCTTCCTATACGTAATGATTCATAACTTCAAGCCATCTATTATAGCGGTAGTTCACTTGTTTCTCCGCGTAGGGCCGGCTCAGCAACGAATAGGCAAGCCGCTCGTCGCTGTCGAGCAGCGAATGGACGTCGCGGCGTACTTGCTCCAGCAAGGCATAGGGCTTGTTGCGATGACGGGACAGCCCGACAGCCATCCACTCAAAAAAAGCGACATTCGCGTCTGCGTTTCCTTGGAGCCTAGGGTGAAACGACTTCGCTTCGCCATACAGCTCGGCCATCGCTTCCATCGTTTCTTGAAACAGGTTTCCGCCGGACCATAGGCGGCCCGGCTCGTCCAAATACCGCGTCAGATATTGGGTTAAATCGCCTGTGTATGTATGAAAGCCTTGATCCGCAAAAGCGAAAAAACGCAACACCGCATCTTGCGCGTAAGCGTTAGGAATTTTGCCTTTGACGGCTTGGTGAAAATTCCGATCCCATACGCAATCCGCAAGAAACCGCTGCACGTCTCCTTCGAACAGAAGCACCCGAAATTGCCCGGGCTTCATCCGCTGCGAGCCCTCGTGAATGCGCCGAAGCAGCTCGTAGCGCATACGCGGGTCGGTTTCTTGCTTAATAATGCGAACCGAGATCCAATAATCCTGAACCGTTCTTCGCACCGATGCCTCCAGCATATCGAACCGGTTGCCGTTAAGACGGGACATAAGCGACATGCCGCTTAGCCGGAACCGGCCGTCCAGAAATGCGAAGAGGCTGCTTAGCCGATGATGACCGTCCACAACGATCATAGGACCCGACCTCATTTCGGCCAAATAAACGGGGGGCAGCGGGATGTTGGCTAACGCGGATTCAATCACGCCCGATTTTTTGACGACGTCCCATTGGGGCGTGCGACTGAACTGGGGATTCATAAACAAACGATCGGTAAGCTGATAGGTATACAATTCATACAATGAGATTTGCATATGCTCGATCATCACTCTGCGGTTAAATTCCGGTATATCATGCAGCCAGCCGCCGTCGTCGCCCATTGCTTCGTACATGCTCTCTCCCCCTTGCCACCAGCATATTCCGCTTCCGGAGCCGGTAATCATCGCTTCGATTATAACATAACGGTATAAGACAATGAACGCGAACATGCGCCCCATACGAAAACCGAATGCGAGACGCAAGCAAGCCCTCCCGCCAACGCAAAAAGCACGCCGGCGGCGTGCTTTCGGGCGTCCGGCTCGGCCGGACCGTCTTTATTGCCTACAGATTGCGGAAAGCCTCTTCCGGCTTTACTTCCTTCGTCAACTGTCCATGCTCGGTCAGCCAATCGATAACGGTTCTCCATGACGTCTCGGACTGGCTGCCGAACGGTTCTTCCCCCGCATCCATTAGCGGAAGCAGAATGTTCAAGCTGCTCTTCTCGATTTCCGCATCGAGCGGGAATTCCTTGCTCTGCTTATCCAGAAGCAATTGCAGCGCCTCGTCCGGATGGCTGGCCGTATAGGCTTGGCCTTGGGCGGACGCTTCCATGAACTTGCGGAGCGTTTCCCCTTTGTTGTTCAATCCGTCTTCGCTGGCGGTCAGCACCAGCTCGTAATAATCCGGCACGCCGTATCGGGCGGGATCGAAGGCCTTCACCTTCTCGCCATCCTTCTCCAGCAGCAGCTTCTCGTGGTTGACGTATCCCCCGATAATGGCGTCCACTCGCTTGGTCGTCATCGCCGGAATCAAATCCCAAGAGACGTCGGTATACGTCAGCTTGGACGGATCGCCGCCGTCCGACTGCACCATCGTATCGACGATCGCTTGATCGAGCGTAATGGACGGGTAACCGATTTTGTGGCCAACGAGATCCTTCGGGCTATTGATTGCGTCCGAATCCAGCACCATCAATTGATTAAGCGGATGGCGGACGACGGCTCCGACCGATACGATCGGAATCCCTTCGGCGCGCGCTATCGCCACCTGCATCTGATAGCTCAGCGCCAGATCGGCTTTGCCTGTCGCGATGAGCTTCAGCGCATCGTTCGTATCCGCCGGCGTGACCAGATTGACTTTCAAGCCCGCTTGTTTATAAAAGCCTTGCTCCTCGGCCGCATACAAGAAGGTATGTACGGCATTCGGATACCAGTCCAACAGCACCGTAAGCTCCGTCTCCCCCGACCCGGCCGGCTTGGCGGACGAACAGCCGGCCGCGGCCAGCAAGGCTATAGCCGCCGCAACGGCCAGCCACATTTTTCTTCTCATGGACCTGAATTTCAAATGTCATTCCCCTTTATCCCTTTTATGTTCGGCGATACGCAAGGATCGCTTTCTCCAGCCACAAGACGACGAGGAACAGCATAATCCCCATGACCGACAGCAGCAGCACCCCGGAGAATACGGCATCGGCGCGCAGCATGTTGGATGCCCGCTTCGTATACACGCCCAGCCCGCTTTCGCCTCCCAGCCATTCTCCCAGCGTAGCGCCGCCGACGCTGAAAGCGGCCGCCATCTTCAACCCGGTAAAAAAGCCCGGCAGCGCGGACGGAATTTTCCACTTCAGCAGCAGATCGCGTTTGCCCGCTCCCATCGTCTTCATTAGAGCGCCGATATCGGGATCGGCCGAGCGTAATCCGTCCGCCGTATTCACAACGACGGAAAAGAACGTAAACAAAATGACAACCGCAATCTTGCTCCATATTTCGTACCCGAACCACATGACCATAATGGGCGACAGCACGATGATCGGAATCGTCTGGGAGCCGACGATGAGCGGATAAATCGTCTTCTTCGCCAGGCTCGATCGATCGATCCATACCGCAGTCAGCGTCCCGGCCGCCGTCGAAATACCGAGCCCCAATAGAGCTTCCCATAGGGTAGTAGCTCCATGCTTGCTAAGCAACTGTCTGTTCTCCCACATGGAGACGAACACATCGGACAGACGAGGGATAATATAATGCGGAATGTGGAACATGCGTGTCCCGGCTTCCCATAACGCAGCCAGCAGCAGCACGAATGCAAGGACGGGCGCATACGCGGTCAGCTTCCGTCTCATACGCTCCCTCCCGCCTTGCCCCCGCTCCTTCGGCCAAGCCGTTCCAGCAGTTGCCGCTTCAAGTCGACGAATGCCGGGTCCAGCGCCGCTTCGTAGCTGCGGGGCCGCGGAAGCGTGACGGGCAGCTCGCCGAGCGCCGCAATCGGAGAGGCCGCCGCCACCAGCACCCTGTCGGACAGGAGCAGCGCTTCATCGACGTCATGCGTAATGAACAGAATCGTTTTGCGATGCCGCTCCCACACCTCAAGCAGCCATTCCTGCATGCCGACGCGCGTCATCGCATCCAAGGCGCTGAAAGGCTCGTCCAGCAGAAACAGCTCTCCCCCGCCGAGAAGGGACCGCAAAAACGATACTCGCTGACGCATGCCGCCGGACAGCTCGTGCGGATACTTGCGTTCCGTTCCTTCCAGTCCCAAGCCCGGCAGCAGCTCCATCACTTGACGCCTTGCCTCCCGCTTCGGCGTGCCGCCCAGCTCAAGGCCTAATGCCGCATTGTCCAGCACGGTTCGCCAAGGCATCAGGCAATCCTTCTGCGGCATATAGCCGATCTTCCTCTGCTTGGCCGCTTCCGCCGCCGAAGCCTCCAGCGCGCCAATGACGATCGTTCCCGCTTGCGGGGCAAGCAATCCGGCCAGCATCCGGAACAGCGTCGTCTTGCCGATGCCGCTTGCCGCAAGAATGCTGACGAATTCGCCTTGCTTGATGTCGAAATCCAGTTCGTCGAATAACGGAGGCTGTCCGGGAAAAGCAAAGCGAAGCCCGCGAACCGATAAGGCGAGCGGCCGCCCCCCTGCAGCAGCTTGGGTCAAATCGGCCACTCTTCTTTCCGGTAAGCCATATCCCAGAACATATATTCAAGCTTGGACGCCACGAGGAAGCGTTCCTCCAGCCGCGCCAGCTCCTGTTCGGACAAGCCTTCCGCCAGACGGTTCATCAGGTCGATGGTCCAATCGGTCAGCGCGCCGAATTCCTCCGAGCTGTACATTAAGATCCATTCCCGGTACAGCGGATGGTCCAGCGCGCCCGGAAGCTTCGCGTACGCGACTCCAATCTCCCGATAGCTCCACATGCAGGGCAGCAGCGCCGCTACCGCCTCCGCCAGCGAGCCTTGCGATGCGGTGTCCAGCAAATATTTGGTATAGGCAATGGTTGTAGGGGAAGGAATCGTCTGCTCCAGCTGCTCGCGCGTAACGCCGAAACGCGCCGCGTAGGCTCGATGAAGCCCCATCTCCACATGCAAAGTGGAATGCAGCAGCTCGGCGAACTTCGTCATCGTCTCCAAATCGCGGGCTTTCATGCTCGCGATAGCGAACAGCTTGGCATAATCGATCAGATACACATAATCCTGCTTAAGATAATAAATGAAGCGCTCCGGATCTAGCGTTCCTTCTCTTAATTCCGTCAAGAACGGATGCTCGTGGCATTGGTTCCAGATCGTCTGGGTTGATTCGTACAGCCTGTCGCTAAATCGCCGCATATATATATCCCCCATCCTCTTTTAATTGTTGCGATTCCGTTCGGCATGATCCTTCGGGCGATTGCACCAGTCCGCGATGAAGGCGATCATAATTTGGACGTAATCCAGCAGTTCTCGAATATCCGTGCTTTCATTGACGGCATGAGCATGCGCAAGCTCTCCCGGGCCATAGATGACCGTTGGAATGCCCGCCCGGCCCAGCCAGCCCGCGTCCGTAACCGTCGGGCTCATGCCCGCCTCGGGCTCGATGCCGCGCACTTGCCGATGACTGGCGGACAGTGCCTTGAAGCCTTCGCTTTCCCGATCCAGCTCCAAGGAAGGGAATATTTCTCCACGTTCCTCAATCATCGATCGGCCTCCCCAGCGGAACACCGGGGGATGGTTCCGAAGCCACGGATCGCCCGCCGCTACCCGGAGCAGATGCTCCTCGATCTCTGCGGCAACCGACTCGTAGTCCTCGTTGGGATAAAAATGAACCGTAATCCATAAGGAGCATCGGTCGGCGATAAACGCCGCGTGACGGCCGCCTTCGATAACGGCGGGATTAATCGTGTTCGAGCCGGCCGGAAAGCCGGGATACGACTTGCTGACGGCCCAATGGCGCTCCAGCTCCTGGAGTCCGGCGATCAGCTTGACCATTTTCTCGATCGCGCTGGCACCCTCCACCCCGCCTCCCGCATGAATCATTCGGGATCGCATGCCGTCATGGTAAGTAACCGGACTCTGCACCGTGACCCAGCCCGTAAGGACTCCGCCTTGTCCTTGGATCGCCAAGGCGCTCGTGTCCGCGACTACGGCGAAATCGGCCGTATGCCCTCTCTCCATGCAAGCGCGCGTTCCGGCTTCGCCGGCCTCTTCGCCAATGACCGAATGGAACAATAAATCTCCCTTCAGCTCGACGCCGGCTTCGGACAGCAGCTTCACCGCGAATAGAAGCGCCGCAAGGCCGCCCTTCATATCCGCGGTTCCTCTGCCGTAAGCCCGGCCGTCGCTCAGCGTCAGCCGGAAGGGATCGGCCTGCCACTCCCGGCTGTCCCCCACCTCGGCTACGTCCATATGTCCGTTCAGCAGCAAGCTTCGATAGGCGTCTCGCTCCGTGCCGCGCTTCACCGCCGTCACATTCGGATCGCCGGGATACACTTCCCACAGCTCCGTCTCGAAGCCGCAGCCTTGAAGCTGCCGCTCTATGAATTGCTGCGCTTGCATCGTATTCCGCGCCGGCGGACTAACGGTAGGGAAGGCAACCAGCTCGCCCAGCAAAGCGAACAGCTCCTCCCGCCTTTCTTCCGCCTGCTTCTGCAATTGTGTAATAAGTGAGTCGTTCATGGCATGTTCTCCTTGGCTTAGAACGCGGGCGGGAACAATGAAAAAACCATTCGAGAATATACGAATGGCTAAGATCCACTACATTCTCTACGCCAGCATTACCTGGTTCAGATTAACGGTCAGGGAAATATCGTTCCCAATCTCAGCCAGACTCCATCCAGCCCCCGCAGTTCAATATGAATAATTATTCTCACTATAGCTTATAAGTGCGGCGTTGACAACAGAAGCCGGGAAATGCGAAGGCTGCGGAAAGAAAGCCGTATCGTTGGCAGGTAGACATATAAGTATCCACTTTGTATTCCGGAACGATTGCATTATGATGATGATTAATGGGAGGTGACGCTTTATCGACAAGATCAGAGTCATGCTAGTAGAAGACGATATCGATTGGCAGCGCGGCATATGCGATTTTGTGGCCGGTCATCCCCAGATCGATATCGTATACTGCGTCTCCAGCAGATTGGAGTGCCGGACAACGCTTCAGAATGCCGATGTCGATGTCGTGCTGATGGATATCATGCTCGGGGAACAGTCCGGGAACGGGCTGGATGCCGCATTGGACATTACGAGCGAGCATCCGGCGATCAAAGTGATTGTCGTCAGCTCGATCGATTACGACGACGAAATATTTTACGAGGCGTTTTTGAGCGGAGCATACGACTATATTTACAAGAACGATTTCGAGCAACTGCCCCAAGTCATTGTCGATTCGATGGAGAATCGGACGTCTAAATACGGCAGCCGGTTGCGAAAGCTTGTATTCGATAAGAAAAAAGAATTGCTCACCGCGAACGACGCCGCGTTGCTGCGGCATATTGCGCAAGGACGAACGCAGCAAGAAATTTCGCAAATCAACAGCGTCAGTCTGGCTGCCGTCAAAAAGCAAGTCGGCCGACTGCTTGAGAAGTTCAATTGGTCCGGTTCCAGCAAAGAGCTGGCGGACAAGTGCTTGAAGTGGGGCTTGATCGACAAGCCTTGATACGCTCCCGGCTCATCGTTCATCGCCATCGGCTGCCCGTTTATTATGGAGAACCGATGGCTTTTTGCCGTGCGGAGCGTTAGGCCTGCAATCGGTAGACAGAATATTGTCCACTAGTCTTACAGGAATGGAAAATAGTATGATATACCTATAAATGAAAGTTTGAAAGCAACCTAAGTCTCATTTTGGAGTGTGAAACGGTCGGATGCCTTACTATTATTTCAAGGAAATATGGACGCCTCTCAAGCTGATTGGAATCAGTGTGTTTAAGGATGATCGAAAGCACGTTTGGTATAAGCTATGGAAATACAAAAAAAAGAAGCTGTCCATCTGAATCGGGCGGCAAGGCGCCTGTTGTCTGCGAGCTGTCGGCAAAATCGTTAACCGCTTTTAAGTCCCGGTCTCCCACTCCAAGTTGCGACTGCAGAAAGGGCCTCGGCTTCCACACGTTCGTGGATTTCGAGGTCCTTTTCGTGTAAATTCCGAGCCTTCCCCGTTGTATATGAATTTGGGGGACAGGCTCCTAGCTTGCGAAATGCCGGCAGGATGAATCAACGGCTTGCCATACACGTTTATTTCATGGTAAAAACAAGAGGATTGGCCAGTATATTGCCTATCTTTTATCATTCACGCCAGACAGAGAGGAACGGACCAATGGGCAATTTAATTTTTCTGCTCGTGTTTTGCATCATGGTGCCCACAAGCATATATTTGCTCGTCCATCATCATCGAAACGCGCTTGTTTTCTGGGGGACCATACCGCTCTTGTTCGCCGGGTTAAGCGGCTTGCAAGTCGCGCTTGAGCAGCTTGCGATTCCTTATTTCGCAGACCAAGGCATGTCCCCGTTCTGGCTGGCGAAGCTCACCTGGATGTCCGACAAACTAAACAGTACGATACACTCGGTTCCGTACTGGTCCATTCTTATGTTTTTTTTGAAATACGCCGGGTTTTCGAACAAATACTTCAACGTCATTCTGCCTATCCCGATATGGCTTTCCATCTGGAACGACAAAATTGAAGGCCTTACGCGGCTTACGATGAACTACCCGTTTATATTGTCGTGGGGAGTTCCCTACGCCATTTGCTCCTATTTGCTGTTTTTCTATGTACTGTACAAGGAAAAGGACAAACGAAAAATCCCTCGTCATCTGGCAATCGCCGTTATATATTTATTGCCCGAAACCGCTCTAATTTTGTATCAAAGCGACGGCTGGTATGTAAATCTCGATGCGAACCTGTTGATTTACCTTTCATTCCTGCTTATATTCAGCACCTTGCTGGTCGTTATATTGTATCTGAGAAATACGTTTCTTGGCGTCAACCGGGAAGCCGTGATCGGTAAAGTACAGATCGGAACGAGAATGATGCAGCATGCGTTCAAAAACTCCGCAAGCAAAATTAAATTGTACGCGCTTAATATTCGTAAAAGCATGAGCCGTCAAAACTATGAGGAAGCCGACAGGCAGTTGGAGTATTTGCTGGCAGTGAACGATCATTTGCTTGGAATGATGGACAAGCTGTCTTATATGATGAGAAACCGAATAGCGTTGACGCTCGAGCCCCATAACCTGCTCCTTGTAGCGGAGGAAGCGGCTGTCCCGTTCGGCAAGCAATCGGGCATTGTCTTCCCGGTCCCTTCGACAACGACAATGCCGATCCAGATCGATAAAGCGTTGGTGATCGAATGCTTGATAAACATTATTAATAATGCGCTCGAAGCAATGGACGACGCCGGCATCATCGAGATCGGCGTGACCTGCCAGAAATCCAGAGTCGCTTTAACCGTTACGGATTCGGGCAAAGGGATGAATCAGGCGCAGCTTGCCCATATAACGGAGCCTTTCTATTCCACCAAAGAAAAATCCGGACGAAACTTTGGATTAGGAATGTACTATGTCAAAAAAGTAATGGACGCCCATAACGGAAAATTAAAAATATCGAGCCATTTGGGCAAAGGAACATGTGTGACTCTTGAGTTTCCGATTCACCGCAAATTGCCGGGCCGTCCCTCATAACCATAAGGCTATGCGGCACGCCCCGTTATGTTCTTGTTCTTTTTCTTAAGGCTTCAATACGAATTTAATACATTCATCCGCATGGTTATAGAACGTGTTGTAGGCATCATGAGCCTGAGCAAGCGGCACCCGATGGGTAATGATCTCCGAAGGATCGAATTCGCCGGCTGCAATTTTTTGAAACAGCATCGGCATGTAGTGAATGACGGGAGCCTGTCCCATTGTGAGCTTTATATTTCTCTCCCAAATATTGCCTAGCATAAATTGATTGTATTTGGAGCCGTATACCCCGGTAAGCTGAATCGTTCCGCATTTTCTCACCGCATTCATCGCAATATTGACGGAACTCAGCGTTCCGCCAACCAGCTTGGCCGTCTGCTCCTCCTTCTCGAGCGGCGTCTTTTTGCCGTCCATGCCTACGCAATCGATCACGACATCCGCCCCGCCGCTCGTAATTTCTCGAATATGCCGGCCCATATCCGGGAAGTGTTCAAAATTAAAAACCTCGACGTTGTTCATTTTGCGGGCATGGTTCAGTCTGTACGGAAGATGGTCGACCGCGATAACGCGCTTCGCACCTTTCATCCAGGCGAACTTCTGAGCCATTAGCCCGACCGAGCCGCAGCCGAGCACGACAACCGTATCGCCCGGCTTGACGCCGGCGTTGTCCACGCTCCAGTAGGCCGTCGGCAATACGTCCGACATGAACAGCAGCTTCTCGTCTTCCAGCTCGCACGATTCCGGAATTACAAACGGCATAAAATTGCCATACGGCACATAAAGCAGCTCGGCTTGTCCTCCCGCATAATTCCCGTAACGCTCGGTAAAGCCGAAATAGGCTCCCGTATCCACTTGAGTATTGGGGTTGGAGTTGTCGCACTGACTCTCCAAATCATGCTGACAGTAATAACAACTGCCGCAGGAAATATTGAACGGCAGTACAACCCGGTCCCCTTTTTGCACTCTGGTTACTTCGGGACCTGCCTCTTCGACGATGCCCATCGGCTCGTGTCCGATCACGTAGCCGGTTTGCGCCTGAACCGCGCCTTCATAAATATGGAGATCGGAGCCGCAGATGGCGGTCGAAGTGATCCGGACAATAATTCCATCCTTTCTTTGAATCGTCGGATCCGCGACCTCTTTCACTTGCATGTTGTGTACGCCTTGGAACGTTACGGCTTTCATAAACGACCTCCAGAATGAAGCATGCTTTCTCAGATTCGACCATTAATTTTCCCATCTGCTTGCTGCACGATACAAAGTCCCTGAATCCGCCGAGGACTAACCCCGCCGAACCTCCAATATATCTTAATTAGAGCGCAATGAATCGAATCGGTTAAGGCTTGATGAGGGCTGCATGAAGATTGCATGAAAGATGCTGCCGCAGCGTTGATTTCCGGCGTAAATCGTTTTATAAAGAGAAGGAGAGTTAAGCCGTCATAAGCTATTTGAAATCCATAAATGAACAGGAGTTGATCGTATGGATGCTACTTTTTCCGCTAACGCAGGCAAATGCCCGTTCCCGCACGGCAGCGCTGCGAGCCCCAAATCGAGCGGCACGTCCAATCGAGACTGGTGGCCCAACCAATTGAACCTGAATATCCTTCATCAACATGACAGAAAATCGAATCCGATGGACGAAGATTTTGATTATACGGAACAATTCGGCAAGCTGGACTACGACGCTCTTAAGCAGGACCTTCGCAGCCTGATGACCGACAGCCAGGAATGGTGGCCTGCCGATTACGGTCATTACGGCCCCTTCTTTATCCGCATGGCGTGGCACTCCGCAGGCACCTATCGTACAGGCGACGGCCGCGGCGGCTCCGGAAGCGGCTCGCAGCGCTTTGCCCCGCTGAATAGCTGGCCGGACAACGGCAATCTGGATAAAGCGCGACGGCTGCTGTGGCCGATCAAGCAAAAATACGGGAACAAAATTTCTTGGGGCGATCTGTTTATTCTCACCGGCAACGTTGCCATTGAATCGATGGGCGGCACCACGTTCGGCTTTGGCGGAGGACGCGAAGACATCTGGCATCCGGAGGAAGATATCTACTGGGGCAACGAGACGGAATGGCTGGGCGATACGCGGTACAAAGGCGACCGTGAGCTGGACAATCCGCTTGCCGCCGTTCAGATGGGCCTGATCTATGTGAATCCGGAAGGTCCGAACGGCAACCCCGATCCGCTTGCCAGCGGCCGCGACATCCGCGAGACGTTCACACGGATGGGCATGAACGACGAGGAGACCGTGGCGCTCGTAGCCGGCGGGCATACGTTCGGCAAAGCGCACGGCGCGGGAGACGCTTCGCTTGTCGGTCGCGAGCCGGAAGGCGCTCCTGTCGAAGCGCAAGGCTTGGGCTGGATAAGCGCGCATGGCTCCGGCAAAGGCCGCGACGCGATCACCAGCGGCATCGAAGGCGCTTGGACACCCAACCCGACGCAGTGGGACAACGGCTTCTTCGACATGCTGTTCGGCTATGAATGGGAGCTGACGAAAAGCCCGGCAGGCGCACATCAATGGGCCGCTATCCATCCCGACGAGGAGCATCTTGCGCCGGATGCGGAGGATTCGTCCGTCCGCGTTCCGACGATCATGACGACCGCGGATATGGCATTGCGCGCAGACCCGGCATACGAGAAGATTGCGCGCCGTTTCCATGCGAACCCGGATCAATTCGCAGATGCCTTTGCCCGCGCATGGTTTAAGCTCACCCACCGCGACATGGGTCCGCGTGCAAGATATTTGGGTCCGGAAGTGCCGGAGGAAGTTCTCGTCTGGCAAGATCCCGTGCCTGCTGTCGATTACGAGCTGACGGATGCGGAAGTAGAGGAGCTCAAAACAAAAATACTGGATTCCGGCCTAACCGTCGGCGAGCTGGTCGCAACGGCCTGGGCATCGGCCAGCACCTTCCGCGGCTCCGATAAGCGCGGCGGCGCGAACGGCGCCCGTATCCGTCTTGCTCCGCAAAAGGATTGGGAAGCGAATGAGCCGGAACGGCTTGCGAAGGTGCTCGCGATACTGGAAGGCATCCAAGAAGAGCTGGATAAACAAGTCAGCCTCGCCGATTTGATTGTACTCGGCGGCAGCGCCGCAATCGAGAAAGCCGCACGGGACGCAGGCTTTGATATAACGGTGCCTTTCTCCCCCGGACGCGGCGATGCAACCGAAGAACATACCGATGCCGAAAGCTTCGCCGTGCTGGAGCCAATCGCCGACGGCTTCCGCAATTATCAGAAGAAGCAGTACGGCGTAAGTCCCGCAGAGCTCCTCATAGACAGGGCGCAACTGCTGAACCTTACCGCTCCGGAAATGACGGTGCTTATCGGCGGCATGCGCGTTCTGGGTACGAACTTCGGCGGCACTCGACACGGCTTATTCACCGACCGGGTTGGCGTGCTCTCGAACGACTTCTTCGTCAATCTGCTCGATATGGGAGTGGCGTGGAAGCCTGTCGACGGCGGCGTCTACGAAGGACGCGATCGCAAGACGGGCGAAGTCGTGCGTACGGCGACGATCGTAGACCTGGTCTTCGGCTCGAACTCCGTTCTCCGCGCGATCGCCGAGGTCTACGCGCAAGACGACAACAAACGGAAGTTTGTGAACGACTTCGCAGCGGCCTGGGTAAAAATCATGAATGCCGATCGTTTCGATCTTAAGCGGAACGGCTAACGGCCTTGGAGGAATCCATTCCTCCATACTATAAGCAGCGCGCCGGAGAATGGCGTGCTGCTTATTTGCTGTTTGTGGAACCCCGGAGAAATATCGTCCCGTTCGGCATTGATCGGATGTTTATTTTTATTTACGAATCAACCGCTCTGGATTCAAACCTCCATCCCATAATGTGATACTATTGCTTCATACCGTGCAGGGAGCCGGAGAGGCCCCTCGATAACTATCGCAATGGAGGCCTTGGATGTGAACAACGTGATGTCGGAGTGGACAACCTCCCGCTTTCCTTTATATACGGCTGTCGGCATTCATTCGCTGTATACCACCTCGACCATGCCGACGCATAAAATGAACGAGCCGTCGCCCGTGCTGATTGGAATCGCCGGGGGCAAAGGCATTCTGCGGATCGACGATCAGGTCCACGAGCTGTCGGAAGGGAACGTCGTCCTGCTTCCGGCGCACAGCCATGCCGCTTTAATTGCGAATCTCCAGCATCCGCTTCATGCGTACAAGCTTTCGATCCATACGCTGGAGCTGGCGGCGCCTCTGCTTGCCGGCGCAATGGTTCAGAAGAGCGAGGTGGCCTCCCATTCGAATATCAAGCTATTTCCCTACAGGTCCGGAATCGTAGCCCAGATGGAGGAGCTGTATATCCATCGTTCAACCGCAAGCGAGATTCGCCATGTGCAGAATCAAATCGTTGTTCACCAAATCATTCTTCAGTTGCTGGAGCAGCAGGATGCGAGCGACGCGGCAGGCGAGCAGCCGTCGATGGAGCGCAGCATTGCCTATCTGGAAAACCATTACACCAACAAAATAACGCGCGAGCGTCTGGCCGAAATCGCGGGCGTCAGCCGGTCGCATTATTCGATTTTGTTTAAGCGGATGACCGGCTTCTCCCCCAATGAATACTTGTCGCGGCTGCGCATCCATCGTGCCAAGGAGCTGTTGATTAGCGGATCGGGGACGCTTAGGGAGATTGCGCTGGAAGTAGGCTACAAGGATGAATTTTATCTCAGCCGCCGCTTTAAGCAGCAGACGGGCGCATCGCCGTCGGGCTACAACCGCCGTGCCTTCCGGCGCGTGGCGGTGCTGCTCCCTCCGTTCGCCAGTCATTTGCTGCTGCTTGGCTTGGAGCCGACCGTCATCATTGCGGAGAGCAACGAATATGTCCATACGGCCGAGCTGCAGCCGCCGCAATCGATGATCTTTGTAAACATTGCAAGCTCGCCCGAACAAATCGATGCGGCACTGCTCGATAGCGGCATTGAACTCATCATTGCAGCCAACCAGCATTTGCAGCAGTACGAGCTGAATCCTTCGCATCTGCGAGCAATCGCGCCGATCCTTGATATCTCATGGATGGATCTCGGCTGGAAAGAGCATCTGCGGCTTATTGCCCAAACGATTCACCGAAGCGATCGGGCCGAGCAATGGCTGGCTGCTTTCGAGCAAGAGGAACGGTCGGCTCGTACGCTTATGCAGCAAAGCAAGGCTGCCGGCGAGATCGTTACGATATTGGTCGTGAAGCCGGACGGGCTGTACGTCTATGGAGCCCGCAATGCCGGATATGTTTTCTATCAATCGCTTGGCTTGCAGCCTCCCGACCAAATCCGGCGAGAAATCGACAAGCTCGGGGACCGGTTCCACTCCATTCCTATCGATCTGCCGGAGCTCGCCGATTACGCGGGGGATCGCGTATTGGTCATTGTGTTTCCGGATGAAAAAGGCTCCAACACGCACTCGGAAGCTTTATTCCAATCCTCCTATTGGAGCGCGCTTCCCGCCGTACGGCGGAAGAACGTGCATGTGCTCGATCTAGACGAATGGATTCCCTACAACCCGATATCGATCCGGCTGCAGCTTCAACGGGCCGTCGCTTTATTGGGCGGCGACCAATAGTACAAGTCCATATCCCAACAAAAAGGCATGGCTTGCCGCATGAACCATGCCTATAATAATGAATGTTGCCAATGAGAATGATTTTCACAATCAGAATATGGCGGGCACGGCTTTCTATTTATTTTATTGGCCCCGATATTCCAAGGCCGGCATCTCATGAGCGTTAAGTCAGCAACGCAGCATATACAAAGGGAGAGAGTCATCTTATGAAAAAGCTTTTCGTTCCGTTCGTTCTGTCCTTCATTCTTCTTCTGAGCGCTTGCGGGGAATCCGCCACGAACAGCGCCGACAAGACAAACGGCTCGTCCGAGACGTCATCCTCGGAGACGCCTGCCGAAACGTCGTCGGACTCGGCCGATACCCCGTCCGAGACGAGGATCTATCAATCGGAAAGCGGCCCTGTAGAGGTTCCGTCGAATCCGCAGCGCGTCGTCGTCATTACCCGCTTCTTGACGGGCAACGTCATGCTGCTCGGCGTACCGCTGGTCGGGGTGGACGAGATGTCCAAGGAAAATCCGAATTTCGCGGAGCAGCTTAAGGATGTCGAGGTTGTCTCGGACGAGAGCCTCGAGAAAATTATCGAGCTGCAGCCGGATCTTATTATCGGCCTTTCCGATATCAACAACATCGACAAGCTGAATAAAATCGCGCCGACGGTTACGTATACTTACGGCAAAGTCGACTACTTGACGCAGCAGTTGGAGATCGGCAAGCTGCTGAACAAAGAGAAGGAAGCGCAAGCGTGGGTTGACGATTTCCAAGCGAGAACGAAAAAAGCCGGCGAGGAAATCAAAGCAAAAATCGGTCAGGACGCTACGGTATCGGTTATCGAAACGTTCAATAAACAGCTCTATGTCTACGGCGATAACTTCGGCCGCGGCACGGAAATTCTGTATCAGGCATTCGGACTTGCTATGCCTGAGAAAGTCAAGAACGAGACGGCAAAAGAAGGCTACTTTGCCTTGTCGACGGAAGTAATGGACGATTATTTCGGCGACTACGTCATTTTCAGCAAAAACGCGGATGAAGACAACTCGTTCCAAGAAACGTCGGTATACAAAAATACGCCTGCCGTGAAGAACAATCATGTCTTCGAGGCTGACGCCAAAGCCTTCTACTTTAACGATCCGCTGAGCATGGAGTATCAATTGGAGTTCTTCATTCAACATTTTCTCGGCCAATAAACGTTAATTCCATCGACACGGATAAAGCCCTCATTGCGAGGGCTTTATCTTTTTTTAGGATGCGTTTAATAGGAGGCGGAACAAAAGTTATTCGGCTTTACCGCGCTTGCGCGCCGCCCGGATGAGAGATATGCTGGAGGAACCGAGCGTCGAATAAGGAGGAGAGGTCCGTTATGAAAGTGAAGCTTGAGCTAATCGTTCGTTCCACCGAGATCGATGTGAACGGACATGTGAATAATGCCAAATATTTGGAGTACCTGGAGTGGGGACGCGAAGAATGGTATGAAGCGGGCCGGCTGCCGTACGAGACGTTGAAGCAGCTTGGCGTGCAGACCGTAACGGTCAACATCAATATCAATTACCGCAAGGAATGCAGGCAGGGCGACCGCATTACCGTGACGACCGAGCCGCAATCGATCGGGCGCAGCAGCTATGTCCTCCGGCAGCAGATCGTGAACGATCATGGCGAGCTGTGTGCGGATGCGCAGGTAACGAGCGTCGCAATAGACGTGGACACAAGAAAGAGCAGAGCCGTCCCCGATCCCCTTCGCGCCTTATTCGAATAGGAATAGGTCTGTACGTCTGCTCGTCCCGCAGGGCGATATATGTCCAATAACCCCCATGCGGGCATGGAGGTTATTGGCATCCGCTTGATACTTCGTCTTTCACATAAACATGCCGGCGATCGCTCCGCTCAGCAGGTTGGCGAGCGAGCCTGCGATGACGGCTTTGAAGGCGAGACGTCCCACTTCCCCGCTGCGCTCGGGCGCCAGCGACCGGAACGAGCCGATCATAATGCCCATCGAGCCGATGTTGGCGAACCCGCACAGCGCGAAGCTAAGAATGGCGATCGACTTAGCCGACAGGTGGCCCATCTCATTGACTAACGATCCGAACGCGATCATTTCGTTCATAACGAATTTCTGTCCGAGCAAGCTGCCCGCTATCGTAGCTTCCGACCAAGGAACGCCGATAGCGAACGCCAGCGGAGCAAAGCACCAGCCCAGAATCATCTGAAGCGATAAATCCCCGTAACCGAACCAGCCGCCGACCCACCCGAGCAGTCCGTTCAGAAGCGCTACCATCGAAATAAAAGCGATCAGCATGGCGATGATCTGAACCGCCATCTTCATCCCCGCCGAAGCGCCTTTCGATATAATATTGACGAGGTTATCCCGCGACTCCGAATCCTCCTCCTCTTCCAGCTCGCGGGCGCCTGCGGCTGTCGGCGTATCGGTCTCCGGCATCATGATCTTGGCAATGATAAGTCCCGCAGGCGCCGACATGATGCTGGCCGACAATAAATACGCCATCGGAATGCCTAGCGCGGCATAGGCCACCATAATACCTCCCGCGACGGAGGCAAGGCTGCCGACCATGATGGCGAACAGCTCCGATCGCGTCAACCATTTCATATACGGCTTAATCATAATCGGAATTTCCTGCAGCCCCAGAAATATGTTGCCCGCCGCCGACAGCGACTCCGCCCGGCTTGTCTTCAGCAATCGGCCGAGACCGCCCCCGACCGCCCGCATGAAGAACTGCATAATGCCGAACCGGTACAGAATGCCGATCAACGGCGTAACGAACACCGCAAGCATCGCCACGCGAACGGCGAATATATTGCCCGTCGGCTGCGTCTTGTCCGCCAAGCTGCCGAATACAAAGCCGAGCCCTTCATAACCGTAATGAAATAAGTTCGAAAACCCTTGCGATATAACCTCCAGCGCCCGCTTGCCGACATTCCATTGGAGCACGATATAACCGAACAGCAATTGAATGCCAAACCCAACGATAACGGTACGATAATTGATGTTTCTCTTATGGTCGGACAGCAGATAAGCAATTCCCATGACAATCAAGCAGCCTATCAGTCCCCATAAAATATTCATGTTATCCACTCATTTCTGTTAGTTCGTGAGCATAGGGAATGGATTGGAAAGCGCCTTTGCGCTGCACGACGATCGACGAGAACCGGCTTGCGAACCTTACCGCCTCCGCGGCATGCCCGAGCTGCTTCAGATGCTGCCCTTGCAGTCTGGTGCAAAAGGCGCCGATGAAGCTGTCGCCGGCAGCCGTCGTATCGATGGCTTGCACGTTCTCAGCAGGAATCGATAAATATCCGTCAGGGTGACAGATGAGACTTCCCCGTTCGCCGAGCGTGACGATCACGCATCCCGCGCCCTGCGCAAGCAAAGACGCCGCGCCTTTCACAATCTCCCGATCGCGGCTCGTATCGCAGCCGGTGATCGCATGCATCTCGCTTTCGTTGGGAATGAGGAAATCCGTCACTTGCAGCATCGACGCCGGAATCGCTTTGGCCGGCGCCGGGTTCAGCACCGTTGCCTTTCCCGCTTCCTTCGCTATCGCAAAAGCATGCTGGATGACTTCCGTCGGCACCTCGAATTGAGCCACGATCACATCGGACGACTGGATGATTTCTCTGGATTGCTCGACATCCTCCATCGTAATGCCCATATTGGAGCCTGCGCTGACGACGATCATATTGCTGCCGCTGCTGCTGAATAAGATCAGCGCTTCACCCGTCGGCAAATTCGGATTTACGCCGACGCGATCGGTAAGAATGCCCTCTTGCCGCAAGGTAGAGACCAACTGCCGGCCGTACTCGTCCGCCCCGACTTTCCCTATAAAATGAACGGTGGCTCCCAGCCGAGCCGCCGACACGGCCTGGTTAAACCCTTTTCCGCCGGGACCGACCAGCTTTCCTTGAGCAAATAGCGTCTCTCCTTCGATCGGGAGAGATTCCAGCAGCAGGCTGGAATCCATATTAATGCTTCCGAGTATGCATATCTTTTTCATTTCTCTCTCACTCCATTCCACACAGACCTTCTGTTCCAGCCGTTCTGCCGGTCGTTCGTCGATGCCTCCGCTTACGAGAACATGATGTAGGACAAGACCAGCGTACTGACGATGCCGACGATAATCGGCACGGACGTCCGCTTGATAACGGCAATCGGACTTTTCTGGATGATGCTGCATACGACGATGATACAAGCGGCAACCGGCGAAATCGAACGGACAAGATTCGCGATCAACTGCATCGGAATCGATAGCATCGCCCCGTTGACGCCGACGTTATGCGCAATGTCGGGCAGCAGTCCGACCGAGGCGTAGAACACCGCAAGTCCGCCGCCGCTAATAAGACCGATAAGAGCCGTAATGCCCGAGAACGCAAACATCAGAATCATACCCGCGCCGTTCACGTCTTTGACCGAATCGGTCAGCATATCGACAATGCCGAGCGCTTTCAGGCCATCGACCATTAAGCTGGCGGCAACGAGCAGCGCCACAACCATCGCCAGCCCGTCCCCCATGCCTCTGAAGAACGTCATCATCTCGGCGAACACTTGCTGAACCTTGCGTTTACGGATCGCTTCGATGACGACGGTGACAATCAAGGAAATAAAGGTAATTTCAACAAGGCCGATTTTGATCGATTTAATGAAGATACCGAAGATGGTAATCAGCACGAGCGGCAGAATCGGAAGAAGTCCGTAATACACCGGCGGCAAATCGGTGCGCAGCGTTTCGAGCTTCGATTCGTCGATCTCATCCTTCTCCGGATGCTTCTTGTCCATATATTTCTGCCAGAAATAATGCGCGACGGTCATCAGAACGAGCGTCGGAATCGAAATAACGGCATGATATTTCATAACGTATTCCATCAAGTCGATGCCGAGCGTCTGCGCGGCAATAACATTGTCCGCGCCGAGCGGCGTCGGGATGATGGTCGCCGTAGTCGCGATGACGGCTCCAGCCGTCAGCCCCGACATTCCGATCCGCTTCAACACCGGATACAGCGTCGCCATCAGCAGAATGGCAAGGCTCGAAGCGCTCGGAACGACAAGCGACAGCAGGTTGCCGACGACGAAGATGATCGGAACGAGCAAATAGACCGATTTGATTCTCGATAACGGTTTCATCAACGTCTGAACGGTCACTTCGTTCGCGCCGATCTTCGTCATATACGCGGAGAAGCCGAACAGCACCATAATCGTCATGCCGATATTTCCCAAGTTGTTGACAAAGCTATTCGTAATCGCCTTAATCGGGTCGAACCATATCGAGCCCGTCGACGCCTCCGCAGGAAGCACATTGTGCCCCGTCACAACGGCGCCGTAAAGCAGCAATATGCCGGCAATAAACAACGCGACCGTGGCATTGACCTTCTTGAAAATCATCCAGCCTGCAAGCACGATCACCATTAAACCAAATATAAGTTCCGCCATGTGGAGGCTCCTCTCTAAGTTGTACCGATCATTACTTGGCTTTCGCTATACATTCGATCGCCCATGCCCGGAAGGCCTCGACGTCGATATCCACGCCTACGGTTGCGTTCGGCTCTCTCCGATAACGGTTTTTGCGATCTACGATCGTCGTGCCGGCCGTGTACGCGCCTGCGGTCTCGACGTCGACGAAGCACCGCTCGGTTTTGAACAGCTCGGGCTTCACGATATAAGCAATCGCGCACAAATCGTGCATTTTCAGACCTGTCTTCAGGCTGCCGCCGCGATAGTGCTGGAACATCGCATGCATCATACCGCCGGTTTCGTTCAATTCGCGAATCATGGCCACATTATCGGGCGTCAAGGTCGCCTTGCTGGTAATGTCCAGCCCGATCATCGCAATATCGATGCCCGAAGCAAAAACCATCTTGGCCGCTTCCGGGTCGGCATAAATGTTGTACTCTGCCGTAGGGGTATGATTCCCTCCCACAGACGCCGAGCCGCCCATCAATACGATCCGTTCGATACGGGACTTGCATTCCGGATACATCGCCAGCAACAATGCGATATTGGTCATCGGCGCAATCGGCACGATCGTCACCTTGTCTTCGCTATTCATGATCGTCTCGCGAATAGCGTTGACGGCGTGCTCGGGATGAAGGCTCCTCGTCGGCTCCGGAAACGTATAGCCGCCCATGCCGGTCTCGCCGTGGATATGGCTGCTGTCCTCGTACGGTATGCAGAGCGGCTGTCGCGAGCCTTTGGCAACAGGCGTATCCTTGCCGAAAAACTCGACGAGCTTCAGCGCATTGCGGCTCGTCTGGTCGACGGATACGTTCCCGGCAACGGTAGACAGCAGCTTGACGTCCAGCGCTTCATGATGCAAGGCTACGCCGATGGCGACCGCATCGTCGATTCCCGGATCGGTATCGATAATAATAGGGATCTTTCTTTCGCTCATTCTGTTCAGCATCCTCTCTCGTGGTAAAATTTAGTCTTCTGCTTATGCTGCCCGCAAGCGCCGGCAATCATGTAACCGAATGTGTAACCGGTTACCTATTTCGACCTCATATTAATTCAATCCGAATGCCAAGTCAACAGGAAGTTTCTTAGGAAATACTGTATTGACAATCCTATTGCAGGACAGTATTATAACTGTACCTAATATGTGTAAACGATTACACATTGGCTTGAGGGAGATGAGGATATCGCAACGATTCGAGATGTTTCTAAGCTAGCGGGAGTTTCGGTTGCCACCGTTTCTCGCGTTCTCAATCAGAAGGGCTACGTCCACGGGGATACGGTGGAAAAGGTTCAAAAGGCTATCAAAATGCTCAATTATGTACCCAACGACGTCGCGCGCAGCCTGTTTAAGAAGTCGACCAGAACGATTGCGCTCTTCGTTCCCGATATAACGAACCCGTTCTTTAACGAGCTGGCGCTGGCCGTGGAGAAGGTCACCCAGATGTACGGATATACGACGATTCTGTGCAACACCAGCGAGTCTGCCAAAATCGAGCGCCAATATATCCAGAACTTGAAGCAGAAATACATCGACGGCTTTATCATGGCAACGAATACGTTGACGGCGGACGAAATCGAAGGGCTCGAGCTTCCGATGGTCGCCGTGGACCGCAGCGGCTCCTCCGTCATTCCGACCGTCACCTCGAAGAACCGGGAAGGGGCCCGCGTGGCGGTACAAGCGTTATTGCGGCAAGGCTGCCGCAAAATCGCGCATATCCGAGGGCCTAAGGGCATGTGGATTGCAGAGGAGCGATGTCAGGGGTATCTGGATTTGGTCGAGGATGAGGCGTGGTTTACGCCGAAGCTGATTGTGAACGGCAATTTTCAGTTGAAGGAAGCGATCCGGACTGCGACGAAGCTGTTCCGGGAGCATCCGGACATTGACGGGGTATTCGCCGGCAACGACTTGATGGCGATCGGCACGCTCCGCGCCTTGCAGGAGCAAGGCATTCGCGTACCGGAGCAGGTCCAGATCATCGGCTATGACGGCATTGCGCTGGCCGAGATGGTATACCCTGAGCTATCCACGATATCGCAGCCGATCTATGAGATGGGCATGCTTGCCGCTCGCATTCTAATCAAAAAAATCGAGCAGAAGCCTTTGGACGAGGAGAACTATCAGTTAGAGGTCGCGCTAATCCAGCGCGGGACTACGCGGCCGTGATGCGATAGGCCCGAATACAGCAGAAAAGCCCTCCGAGGCGGATGATCCTTCGGAAGGCTTTTCATGCCGAGCGCGAATTTTATTCGGCTTCGATCGTTATATGACAAACCCCATAATCGTTCCCGAGATAACGGAAGCCAATGTTGCGCCCAGCAGCAGCTTCAATGCAAATTTCGACACATGCCGGCCCTGCTGCTCGCTAATCGATTTGATCGAGCCCGACACGATGCCTACCGTACCGAAATTCGCGAAGCTGACCAAATAAACCGATACAATCGCAATCGTTTTATGGGACAAATGCTGGGAAATATCGCCAAAGTGCAGCATCGCCACGAATTCGTTCGTAATCAGCTTCGTAGCCATAATGCCGCCCGCATCGATGGCTTCTCCCCAAGGAACGCCCATAAGGAAAGCGATTGGGGCAAATATATACCCGATAATCGTCTGGAACGAAATATGGAACACGTTCTGGAAAATAACGTTAATCAATTCCATCAACGCAATGAAGCCCAACAGCATGGCAGCTACGGTAATGACAATTTTAAAGCCGTCCATGATGCTGTCTCCAACCATCTGGAAGAACGGAACCCTCTCATGCTCCTCGATCTGAACTAAATCCTCATTCTCCTCAAGGTCGTAAGGGTTCATAATATTGGCAATGATAAGCGCGCTGAAAATATTCAGAACGACGGAGGTTACGACATAGATGGGCTCCAGCATCGTCATATAGGCCCCTACCATCGCCATGCTTACCGCACTCATCGCCGAAGTGCAAATAGTGTACAGTCGTCTTGGAGATAAATGCGGAATCTGCTTCATGATCGTCAAGAATACTTCCGGTTGTCCAAGCGCCGCCGTAGATACGGCAAAATAGCTTTCCAATTTGCCCATTCCCGTAATCTTGCTCAAAGCGAAGCCCAAATATTTGATAACGACCGGTAGCACCTTGATATAATTGAGGATGCCGATCAAGACGGACATAAACACAAGCGGCAGCAAGGCGACAAAGAAAAACGTGGTAGCTCCTTCGTTCACCATACCGCCAAATACGAATTCGATGCCGGAATTGGCAATGGCCATTAATTCCTCGAAAAATTCACCTATGCGGGTAATGACGCGAATCCCTATGCTCGTATTCATCATAAGATACACGAGTACGATTTGCAGGGCCAACATAATCAGAATGGATTTGTACTTGATCTTTTTCCGATCGTTGCTGAACAAGAAGGCCACAATAAATACGAACAAGATTCCTGTAATTAAGAAAACAACATTCATTATGCTCACTTCCCTCGCGATGATAGCGTTTACAATCGGTTTAAAATACAAGCTTCTATAAGGTCGCGTCCCTTGGCTGAAATATGAGGATCTAACGTTATAGAAGCTGTATTGTGTCCTGTACGATGCGAACGGATGAGTCGATTACTTCGCTTTCGCGTTGAAGCTCACGGCGATTTCGCTGCCCACTTTAGCATTGTGCTTGACCAATTCAATGTTGGCATCCAAGCTCTTGCCATTGGTCAGCTCTTTGATTTTGCCAAGCAGGAACGGCGTACTGTCTTTGCCAATGACGTGATTCTCTTCCGCTTCTTTAATGGCTTGAGCAATGATTCCATTAATATAGCTCTCCTCCATTGCATGCTGCTCCGGAATCGGGTTGGCGATTACTGCGCCGCCCTTGAGATTTAATTCCCACTTCGTTTTCAGTGTTTCCGCAATAACGTCGACCGAATCCGTAGAGAAGTTCAATTTATGCTCGCTCGTTCTCGTGTAAAATGCCGGCAGGTACTCTGTTCCGTATCCGATGACCGGAACGCCCTTCGTTTCCAGATATTCAAGCGTAAGCGCCAGATCGAGGATCGATTTCGCGCCTGCACAGACGACCGCAACATCCGTCTGAGCAAGCTCTTCCAGATCGGCGGAAATATCCATCGTCGTCTCTGCGCCTTTATGCACGCCGCCGATACCGCCCGTTACAAAAATCTTGATGTCCGCCAGTTGTGCGCAAATCATTGTCGTTGCAACCGTTGTAGCGCCCAGCTTCTTCGTCGCAATGATTTGAGCCAGATCGCGACGCGATACTTTTGCAACATCCGAGCTTCTACCGAACAATTCCAGCTCGTCGTCCGTCAGACCAATTTTAATTTTACCGTCAATGATTGCAATGGTTGCCGGAACGGCGCCGTTATCGCGAACGATTTGCTCCACTTCGCGAGCCGTCTTCACATTCTGAGGGTAAGGCATGCCGTGCGAGATGATCGTCGATTCCAACGCTACGATCGCTTTTCCTTCCTCTTTCGCTTTTTGTACCTCTGCGGACAGTTCGATGTATGCTTTCATTTTATAATTCCTCCATGTCTAATATAAATTGTTGGGGCGATAATTCTTGCCGGACCGTATGCCGGGACATAATCGTTTTATGCGCATTGACTAATCCTGATTGAATAATGAAATCAAGCTCTCTGTTCTGAAGCCACGAATAGATGACGCCGGAGCAAAATGAATCTCCCGCTCCCGTCACGTCTACGACTCCGGGGGTTTCGATCGCCGGATAATAATGAATCTCCCCCGTATTTACGCCTGCCATGACGCCCTTTGATCCATTCGTTACAACCACATTCTTAATGCCAAGCTCCAGCCACTTCGTTACCGCCTCTTCCCAGTCTCTCTGATCGTTAATGCTCATATTCATATAATTTTCCGTTTCATCCTTATTGACGATAAGCCAGCTTACCGCGCTAAGGCTTTGTGGACGCTTGGGAAGCCTGTCCATTTTGGGAGACGAAACGGGAATCACGATTAATGGAATTTGATGCTCCGAAGCAAAGTCGCATAGAAATTCAATCGTTTCGCTTGGACAATTCAAGTCCACGACCATACATCGAGCTTGGATAAGAAGCTCGGCGTTGCGCAATAGCAGCTCCGGTGTAATTTGATCAAAAATGTCCATGTCTGCGAGCGCGATAGATAAATCGCCGTTCTTATCCAACACGGCTGTATAGGAGCCGGTAGAGGATTGCGCAAATTTCGTCACATAGCTCAAATCCATATATGGCGAGGATGCCTGATAAATATCGAGCCAATCCGGATCGTTGCCTCTGGCGGACAGGAAAACGACCTTCTCACCTAAACGTCCTAAATTTTCAGCTATGTTCCGCGCTACTCCGCCTACCGTTCTTGAGGAGGTTACGGGATTAGACGTTTTAACAACCATTTCATCTTTGATATACAATTTCTTATCCACATTGGCTCCTCCGATACAGATAATGGAGGATGGTCGGGTTGCCGCAGCAACGGCATCATTCATATTTAACACCCCCTTGAACAAATGTTTATGTTGTGGACATGTGTCCAGTATACGCTTTCAAACGCATTTGTCAATAATCCTTTGCCTGTCCTTCTTTTATTATTTTTTTCCAGCTTCGAGCTTTCCCCTAATCGTTGGCAATCCAATTCCCGTAATAATAAACAATACGCCAATCATTTGCAGGACGGAGACGGTTTCATGCAATAACAGGACCGATACGAAGATCGCCACCGGCAGCTCTGCCGCTCCCAGTATGGAGGATGAACCCAGACCGATCTTCGGAACCGAAATACTGAATAGAAAGACGGGAATAACCATGCCGAACAAGCCTAAAGCCAGGCCGTACATCCACAGCCCTTCTCCGAACAAGCGTCCGTCCCATATGATTTGCGGCGACTGAAACACCGCGGTTGTAATTAAAGCAAAGAAGGCGACCAGCACCAATCGGTTGGAAGTCGTCATCGTCGCGCTCGATTTGCCGTTAAAAAATAAAAATAAGGAATAACACAGCGCCGCTCCCAATCCCCACAACCAGCCCTGCAAAGGGATGGCGGACAGATCGACATCCGCTAATCCTGCCGCTCCCAGCGTTCCGACGAACAGGACGAGCAAAGAAATATATTCGATTGCGCTAGGAAATTGTCGCTTGGCAATACAAGAAATCAACATCCCGATCCATGTGAATTGGAACAAAAGCACGACGGCCAACGAAGCGGGCAAATAGTTTAATGAAATTCCGTACGTAACGTTTGTTAACCCGGTTAGTATACCGGCGGGTATAATATAGCCCAGCCCGCTCACCCTTATACGCTTCCTTTGCGATACCGCAATGCATAAGGCAATCGTAAAACCGATAACAAACTGACTGGTAACCGCTTCAGAGGTTGAAAACCCGGCACGCATCGCCAGCTTGATGATCGTCGAGACGACGCCGTAGCTGCAGGCCGCAACCACTACCCATACCGAATACCAATAGCTGCTTCTCACACATTCCTTCCCCCTTCTTATGTTGCTCCGTTGATAATAAACAACGATAATATTACGGACAAAAGTTTATCATAAAAACATTTGTCCGTAAATAAAGAGAAGTTTTTGACAGCATAAAAAACCGACCGTTCCTTGATCGCAAGGAACGGTCGGTTATCGTTCGTCCGTCTAAAGCTAACCTTATTTAGCCTCGATCGTTATTAGACGGTATCGCTTATGTTGTAATGATGGTCGACAAGCGAATAAAGCTGATCTGCCGTTAAATCCGTAACGGTATCCCAGGTTTGCATCGTGATGGCTGCGGCGGCCATCCCCAGACGTACGGCTTGTTCGAAAGACTCGTTATGCGTTACCCCGAACAGCGCGCCGCCGATCAAGGCTTCCTCAACGCCGGTACGATGAATAATATCGGGGAGCAGCGGCGGAAGATGCTCTTGTCTTCCATCGCGAGCTGCCCAGAATACGCCTTGCCGGTCCAAGGCAATCATCACCTGCTCGGCGCCTCTCTGAATTATTCGCTCGGCTGCCTTCTTGCAGTCCTCAATGGTCGCTACGTCCATATTAGCCAGTGCGGACGCCTCTTCGCGATTCGCAATTAATACATGAATACCCTTCAAATTATGCGGCAAGCGGCTCGCCTTCAGCACGGAAACCGGATTCACCCATAACGTTAATTGTTCCTTCTCGCACCTTTGAATCAAATAAGCCAGCGACTCTTTAGGAAGGTTGGAATCGGCAAAAATAATATGAGAGGATGCCAGATGCGGCCAACGCGCTTCTATAAAATCGATACTGAACTGGTCGTAGATATGCATATCCGCCACCGCGAGCAGCATTTCGCCCGAATCGTTATGAATGGCGGCATACGATCCGGTCTTTGCCATATTCATGGTTAAGCACTGGCTAACGTCTACTCCGTAACGCTTCGTTTCTTCCATTAGCCATTTGCCTTCTTGATCGTCCCCGATTAGCGTAATCAACGAAACCTGGCATCCCAGCCTGCCCAGATTCTCCGCCACGTTGCGAGATACGCCTCCGCAGGATTGTCTAATCGTTGCCGGATTGGACGTACCGTACTGAATCGGCTTCAACGTTTGCGATTTGCGATCTATATTCGCTCCGCCGAGGCAAGTAATGCGCAGCTCTTCCCGTACGACATAGGCGCGTCCGATAATTTCCCCTTTTTTGATTAAAGCGGATATATAGCCGGCGACAGCCGATCTGGACAGGCCAAGCTTCGCCGAAAGCTCCTGCTGCGAAATAAATGGATTTTCCTTAATCAACGCCAAAATTTGCTGATCCTTCACTGCGCGTTCTCCTTCCTCGAACCTGACCGCCTTATTAGGTATAACCAACGCTATCCCCATTGTACCCAAGCTGCCTATCCCATCGTCAAGGCCGAATAGGAATGGTTCGGGCGCCCGGATAAGCTTGCGATATCTTAGAAGATCATACCATATCGAGTCGATTCGCGTTATGTCATTCCATAATAAAGGCAGCGATTGGAGCGTTGCGGGGAGCAAAATACTCGAACAAGTAGAAAACGCCATCTTGACCATAACGATCAGATGGCGTTCCCATTTGTAGAAATTCCGGAAGCCCTCCATTTGGTGGAGCTTATTTCCGATTTTGCCAAACGCAGAAAAATAATTTCCTACCTTTTTCTGGATGAATTTGAATCTGTCCTTGAATCGGATCGTTCAAACAGATGGAAGGCGCATTTATCTTTCATTTCCTGTGCAACGGTAGGAAGCACCTTAAAAAACTGACTGCCCTTGCTCATGTTGGACTTAAACCACTGATGAGAGGCGCTGTCGTTGGCTCCCTTGCTTCCCGTACCGGGGTTTACTTTCGGATAGGAGACGATGCCGGATATCAGCGAGTTGAACTTCGATATATGCTGGAGTTGTCTTAGCACCTTCGACGACGTCAGCATATTATTGTCCAGCGTTCTGAAATGATAAGGAACTAAAGCCCTTTCCCCGCTTATCGGATCGATTCGGCGAATCGAAGCGCTTGCCGGTGTTATTTGAGCGCTTCCGTAGCCTAACGGCTTGCCATGACCGATTTTATGCGCATATTTACCGTCGCCGCCGTCGCCTATTGTCAGCGCCCAATAAAGCTGTGCCAACTCCTTCTCGGTCACTTGATCGAAATAAACCCGAAACCGGAAGCCGATATTGGCTTTGACTGCCCGCACTTCCTTTCGCATCGACAAGTTTTCATCCGATTTTTTGGAGTTTGTCTTCGCTTCAGGCGGCTTAACAGGCTCGTGATGCCAGTAAAATTTCCTTCCTCTCAGTCGAGGTTCATCCTCCTTCAAGGGTTGAATCTTCGAGAATACCAGAAGATCATCGTAAGTCCACTTGTGGTACTCTGAGAGTTCCCCTTTCTTACTATACTTAGGAGGAATTGTGTAAAACTCAACGGCTCCCGGCTTCGGTTCTCCCAATTCCGGCAGAGACACCTGCTCGTACAAATTTTTGTAGGAGACTCCGCTTGAATGATGCGAATCTTCATGAATATGCCAAGCATCCGAAAAACGAATTCGCGAGCCAAGAGAAGAACCGGCCTTGTCTCCCGCCATTCCGAATAGTGAACACGCAGGGCATACATTCTCCCGGTGTGTGCAAGGCTGGTACTGTCCATTTGCTTTCAAGAGATCGCCAATCGTTTTCCGATAAACCTCTTTGGATATCATCGCCGGCGTCAAATAAGTAGCTTGCTCCTTAGCATCCTGTTTATATGTGCTGTAATAAACAAGCAACTGCGCTTGTCCATTCGTTGTCAGAAGCTCATCAAATACTTTTTGATACGCAGCATATCCGGTATGGTTTCCTTCATTAATATGACGATTGAGCTTGGGATTTGCATACTGCTCTAAAGCCTTTGCCAATCGTTTGATTTCGTCGGCATCTACAGGGATCGGGGCAGGCTTGACATACGGGATAACAAAAACCGACTCATATTTTTTGCTCTCAAACGCTTCCCCCTTATGCAAATAACCTTTTTGGAAACCGTAGTCTTCAACATGACCAAGCTTCAGCGCTATAACTCGAGACACATTCTTTACTGTATTGATTTTAACCGAGACTTTTGCGCCCTCCTCACATTGATTATATGTCTCACGGGAAATCACATATTTACCATGCGTGGTTCCCCCTGTCGGTGTAACTGGAAGAGGATACCTCTTACAAGGCTCAATCACCCACTCACCGCCTTGTCTACGAAGAATCCCGGCCTTCTTGGGTTTCATCGTCCGACGATGTAACGATCTTCCTATATCTACTGTTGAGAGGCAGCCGTTGAATGCCGCTTCGTGTACGCTGCGTATAACCCCGCGCAGCTCGGAGCCGGGGATGACCGGCTCGTGAAAGCCTTCTTGCGGAGCTCCGCTCCCGTCATGCTTCAGATTCGTGTAGGAGTAGAAATCGTAGCTCTGCTCAACCTCAGTTTTCGAAGTATGCAGCGCCTTATCATTAGACGTATTAGGAATGATAAGCGGCGTCCGCGAAGTTAATGAGCATTCGATAAAACCAGTCAGCCGCTCCCCTTCCCGATAACGTTCGGCCGGTTGGCGCTTGCATTTCCCTTCCAGTTCAACGAAATTATACGGATTTACGAATCGCTTCTCTGGTTCCTGCCGACCATTCACGATTCCGCCCCCCTTTCGTGCCAATCAACAAATCGGACAAAACGCTCGTCTACAAAACGATACAAGCTCGAATCTACATCGTCCGTCTCGTTAGCGGCTGGACGCTGCTGACTGAATTCGATATAACTCCGCACAAGAAGCCCCCGGCTTTTCACCTTTCCTGCCGGTTCCGGGACATACAGGCATGTTCCTCGATCCGAGGAAAGCATACACCATCCCGGTACATTCCTTCTTCCATGTCTGCCGCTTGTATCAACCGTTCCCCATAGCTTGTGCGTCTCTTCGTAAACGGTGTATTTCACGCCATTGGCAGACTCATCTTCTTCAAGCACTCGACAGCAAAAGGTTTCACCGGTGCGAACGGCCTTGAACTCGCCCGCCTCGCCAAATAATCGCAGCTCTTGCACGTAGCGAAGCGAATCGAGCGCCGCCGGACAGCCATCGACGACTAGCACAATATCGCCGTCGCGGCACCAGCCAAAAGCGACGGCATGATCCATCACCGCATAAGTCCAAGTTGCTCCAACGGACTCCATCGCTGCTCTCGCTTGCTCCATAGCGGTCTGTTCATCAACAAAGCTTTGCGTGCGACGATCTTTGATTTGCATATCATTTAATGTCAGACTCATGACCGAATCTCCTCCTTATGCTGCCGTTTGCACCATCTCAACGCTTCACGGCTGCATTTGGACTCGAATGAGGAATCGATAGTCTCGCCGTCCAGCAAAATTTCGCCTGCCTTCTCCATGACGCCGCGTCCAATCGCCGTCTCGCCTCCAATCGGCAGCACGCCGTCCTGCAAATCCCGCACCGCCCACAACAGCAGCCCGCAAATCGACTCGTGCGACAAGCCCGCTTCATTCGTCTCCTGTTCTTCACTTGGTTTTAGCCAGCGAATGACCAGCTCCGCCTGTCCATGTACCCAAGGGCGAGTCGTAAACAGCGCTCCGCTCTTGACACCGCCGGTAAAGCGGTCCACTGCCGTTCGCGATGTCCGAAGCGGAGTGCCGCCGATTATTTCCGTCTCCTCGATGCGCAACAGCGACGCTTCAAGCCGCTTGCGATTGTCTGCCGATCCATCGGTCCCAGAGCCGAACAATTGACTGATTTTTATTGCTGCCTGTTCCCGGTCCACACCTGTTTCTTCAATAATTTGCGTCAAATGCCGACGAATTGCTCCGGCCCAACTCGTGCCCGGAATGACGGGACGATCTTCCGTTCCCCCAGTCAATTGTCCGTAATCGACATCCCCGGATATCGGCAGCTTATAATGTCGAATCATAATCGTCTGCCGGACAGACAGCGGAATCCGCAGCTCATGCCATCCGGAATCTTCCCGCAAGGAGCGGAGACGTTCATTGTCGGTTTCTCGCAACGTACTTTGACCGGCTTGCCACACAAAGGAGCGCTCAAAACTGTCCGGCTGCCAGTCCCAATCCAGCCACCTCAAGCTGTCGTGTTCCACACCCGACTCATGACGAAACGCAGTAATCGACACGCGTTCCAGCTTCAGACGTCCGAACCCTCGTCTGCTCTTGGCGCCGAAGGTGAGCTCGCCTCGGGCAATGCCGTCGAGCAGCACGCACAGCAGCGCTTCTTCCTCATCCTCGCGTACAATGCTGTCCTCGCGCAAAATCCATTCCAGCCGCATACGGAACGAAGTGCCGCTCTCCACCATTTGCAACTCATACTTTGCCTGCTTGACTGCCGTCTTATAATCATCCAGCTTCACGCCATCCCGGCGCGAAACGATGCTTTGATCCGGGACTGCCGAGAACAGCTCCGCATGATAACAATACAATCGGCTGCGATGGCCTTCTCTGGAGCCAAACAGGCTCGTCAAAGCTGCAGCCTGATCGGGACAAGTCGCTTTTAAATAATGAAAGCTTGCTCCCGCCGCCGAGCTTCCGGGCAAGTACGGCCGCCCTTCGGCGTCCACGATTGCATCGCAATCCGTAACATCGTCTTTGCCCGAGCCTGCCAGCAGCGGGGAAGCCAGCCGTCCCTCCAGCAGCAAACCATACCGTTTAACTATCGGATTGCTCATATTCCGCCCTCGCTTTCAGCTCCAATGCTCGTAAATACGACCGGATAAAAACGTTGCTTTGATCTTTGCAGGGCTCGATCAGTTCCAGACAATGCTGCCGCAACTTGTCCTGCTTGATTTGCTTCACTTGCGCATACAGCACAACGTAGCCGCCCTCGTTGCCACCGTCTGCCCTCGCTGCAGCTTCTGCCCATAGCTTCATCTGCTGGATTTTGGTGGAGTTCACTTGCTTGACCGAGATCGGCTCGGCGCACTGTGCTCCCGCCGCCTGCTGCTCCAGCAGCCATTGCTTGCGTCGCTGACGCTCGCTAAGCCAGCTCAACAGCGGATGAGGAGCCGCGCTCCCTGCAAACTGCACCCCGTCCGGTTCCGCCACCGCCAAATGAAACGATTGCGGCGGCCCCGGCTGCGGTTCATCCTCGTGAAGCGGCATGACCCGAACTTGCCCGTTGCCCTCTCCTGTATCCCATCCCCAGAATATCGACTCCAGCTCCTTCACCGCAATCGGCTTCGACAGCTTCAAAGCAATAACGGAACCGGCATCGAGTGCGGTTCGTTGCGGCTTCGGCAGCCTCCATTTGGCGTTATAGCCGGATAATGTCGTATAGCGAAGGCGCACCGACTGCACCTCGACGTCACAGCCTAGCTTGCTTGCGATTTGCTGCGTCAGCCACTTCGGGACAGGGTCCGGACGGCCGCTGTCGTCCAGCAGCAGCATGGGCGTGACAAGCAGCAGTCCGACGAAAGCGGATCGTTCTGTGTCCGGCTCGCCGGACAGCAGCACCGGGCATGAATCCGAACGCGGAACAAAGCGCACGTTGCCGTACTCTGCTGTCCGCGATCGCCCGAGCCGCAGCCGCTGGTGCTGCTTCTCCGCAAGCTCTAGCAGCAGTCGAACGTCCTCCTGTCGTCCTTGCAATACTCCATAGAACCGTTGCCCCGCCTCTATCGCCTCATACTGATAGAGCTGCCCGCCGTTTGCGGCACCGTACTCCAGCGACTGGTCCCGTCCTGTACCTTCTGCCGTCCGTTCCGCGCCAAGCGCGTGTCCGATAGCCCGATTGTTCGCCCGCGAATGGTGCATGCGAACTTGTTTGCGAACCTCATAGCGGCGTATAATCGGTTCGGCTTGCTTCGCATCCGGCGACGGCCTCACTGCATGCACCATCCCTTTCATATCCCGCAATTCCGTATCGGACGGCTTCGATCCCCGCAGCAGGTCAAAACCGCGAGGCTTGTTTTTCTCCTGCTGCCACATGGCAGTGCTTGGCGCAAACACTCGTCCTTCGACCAATGGAAGAGCATATCCAAAGCTGACTCCGTCTCTTAGAAAAATTCGCGAAAAGCGCTCGTCTTCATGCGCTTGCTGACCGCATGCATATTCGCGAATATAAAGCCCCGCGAAAGCGCCGAGCAGCGCACTGCCCGGAATCCACTCCTCACTGCTCGTTTCCAGCCCTTTGCGTCCTGCGATAACGACGGGCTGCTCCAGCTCGAGATGAAAAGGAAGCTCTACTCGGCCATCGCCAAGCTCCTTCTCGTCGGTCACCGCTTGATGGACCGGCTCATCGACGTCGGCAAGCTCCGTTAACCCGCACCGGATTTCGCCGCTGCCTCGCGTGCTGGCCAAGCCCAGATGGCGTAGTCCCTTGACGCACATTCGCAGCGTATGCTCCAATGCTTCCGCATTCATATCTTCATGCAGTTCCACCCGGCTACGCAGTACAATCCCCTTGTGTACCGCTCTCACCGTGCGCAAATGCCCTTCCTTCACCGCACCGTCCCGCTCATCGATAGCCGTTCGGGTATACAGGTCGGTGAACGATTCCAATACGTCCTGCTCCTGCCACCCTTGCTCCCGTAGCTGGCGCAGCAGTTCGACAGCATCCTCGACAGTCTGCATCGCCGAGCCGTCCGGAATCTGATACAATTGGGCGTCATAGAGCTGCAGCGGAGAGCTGGCGTCAAGCCCCGTCTCGCCAAACAATGCATACAAATCCCGAGTCTTCAGAATGCCCCAGTCGACCAGCTCCTTGCCAACCTCGAGCAACGATCCCTTCAGCCGCTTCGCGGGAACGACAGGGAGTCCGTATATATGGGCGATCTCGACATTAACCAGCCCTTCCAACGTATCGCCTGTCGCCGTCGTCAGCTCGCTTCTGAGCTCAATGTTCAACCATCCGCTTCTCATCCCATCTCCTCCTTGCCCCAGGTCCACACCTTCCGGTCAAACATCCGGTACAAATCCAGCGCATCAAGCAGTAGCCTGCGCCCGGCATTCGAGATGTCATCCGCCTCCAGACAGCCGTTCGTAACCTTAAGCAGCAGTTGCTCCAGCGTATAGCCGCGCGACTTGCATTCCTGCAAGTAAAGCCTCCGCTGCTCCGAATCGCCCAGCAACGCGGCGTGAAGTCTTTCCAGCCGCGAGTTGGGCCAATCGCTATCGGCGATCTTAGCTATGCAAGCTGCCAGCGTAGAGAAATCGTCCGGCTGCGCTTGGCGGCTCGATGACGAATGGTCCGACGTGCTGTGCTTAGAGTCGGAAATTCGGTACGGGCGCTCTTGCAGATGCTCCAAATTCGATTGCTTGGGATTGCTGCCTCTCACAATTTCAAACCCCACATATGCTCCATCTCCGCCTTCAGCGATCCGTTGCTTCTTCGCCCGCTTGCAGCACTCCTCCGCTGCCGCATAGCCTAAATGGAACGGAAAATGGCTATGCACAAGCACTACGCCGGCACAAGCCGACAGTGAAAGGTCATCTGCCTTCTTATTGCAGGACGCCTTCTCCAGGTTTTCCAGCAAGCGAGCCGCGAGCGGAACTCCCCAGGCGCCGAGGCAAACGATTGTAAGATCATCTCCATCCATAATAAGCGGACGAATCGGCAATTGCGGCGCCGGACGATTCCAGCAATCGGTTGGCTGAGCTTCCAGCAAGCTGACGATCGTCTCGGCAAACACGTCCGAATACCCACTGGAAATTTGCCTGGACCATTGCCGTATTTTTTGCACCTCATCAGAATACGCGGGCATTTTCAGCTCACGCTGCTTCTCCCGCAACTGCTTCCCCATTCCGTTCCCGTCGATATGAATAATCGCGACAAAGCTGTCCTTATCCCGCTCCCGGATCAAATCGTCCATTTGAAACGCCCATGTCTGGAAGCCAAACTGATTGTCGGGAAATTTAATCGGCTCCTGCTTGTCTTCCTTTGGAATTGCCTCCTGCTTCAGCCGCTGCAATCTGGAAACGTTCGACTTCACCACATGGCTGTAATCCGTAATCGGCAATCCGCTCTGCGCTTCCTGCTCCGACACCGGGAACGCCCCTGGCGGCTTCGGCCGCAGCATTTGTGCTTTCACCGCAGCCATACGCTCTTCCAGCCTGCTTTTATCCGCTATAAAGCTTCCTGCATCCGATTCAATCGCCGCCACCGCCAAATAAAGCGTGTGACTGACTTCTAACAAACGCTTCGCCAACTTTTCATTGACTTCGTTGTAATCGTCTATACTCCGAAATGCAATGAGAGCGTTGCCCCCGCCGATATAAACAACCTCGATCATAACTGCCGAATTGGTCAGGATAGAAAACTCGTTCTGCAAGCTCCATTCGCAAACGACTCGCTCCCCGGCATCGTCCGCATACTGCCGCATCAGAACGTCCCGCAAATGCACCTTGAGCACATCGCCAACAATCCGGGACGCTCCTACATTTTCCTTCATTCGACTTGATTGAAAAATATATTCCTGTATACCGCTCACATCGTACATAGCCAGTATCATAAGTCGTCCCTCCGACTTCTCTTCCGCTTGCTAGATGCCTCGGATTCGGCAGCGGCCAAATGCTTGCAGAACATTTCGACATAGGACTGATGCGGGAAAAACATCGGGTTGTTAATTAGCATCAGCAATTGATTCAATTGGAACGTAAGCGATAGAATGACGTTTTCTTCGTCTGGACCGATCTCAAGATGTCTCATTGTCTTATTGAACGGTTTCTCATGCTCAAGTACCAGCTTCTCGTAATTCGAGCTTTCCTGCCCGTATCGATTCAGACCGTAATGATTCAACTCCTTATACCAGTCTCTGTAATCCCAATGCTCATTCGGAATGACTTTGCTCAGTTTATTTTCTTTGTCTATGTTTAGAACAATGTCGAAGCTGGCGGCGTTTTTATGCAGTATAGTCCCCTCTCTGCCCGGATCGGCGGGATTTCTGCCTTCAACTAATGAACAAAGAATCAGAATAGGACGGGTCGAGGTTTGCGATTTCAATTTCATTGTTCGAACATGTTTGGCTTGACCCTGTACGTTTTCCAGCTCATCAAGTGCATTCTTCAGATTATTATGACTCAAGCCGCCCATAATCCGGGTAACCGAATCAAATGCTGTCCGTAGCCGAGTTATTGTCTCCGCCCACTTCTTTACTCCGTCGATATTCGTGCTTTTGCATTGCACGGCAACCGCGACTGCTTCAATCGGAATAAACTTGATTTTTCCAAGCTTGAAAATGTACGGGGTATAGCTTTCGTCGAATATCGCCAAATCGACTTCATCCGAAATTTGGCCGTTGGAGTCAATGATGAACACGCCTTGCTCGATATGAAATTTACGCGGCACAATCTGCATAAATAAAGTCTTCCAGACTTCCTCCCGGTAGCTTCCCGTCGTCAAATGATGGTTCGGCGTCTCCAGCGTTAGCTGCTGAGCAAGCGAATCAGCCCATCCCTTATAGTTGTTAATAATGGCTCGAACCGCCTTCTGTTCGGTCTTGATCCGCTCCTCGAGCGTTTGCGTTTCGTTCGTCATTGTCGATCTCCCTCCTAAGGGTTGCTGGTCAACGATCATAGAACAACTCGTAATGGCCAAAGCCATGCGTAGCATTTTTGCCGATATGCAACCGCTGGCCCGCTTCGAGAATTGCCGTAAACGGCTCCAGGTCCCCTTCGAACCGAGCCCATCCTTCTATTGCGGGAAGCTCCAGCTTGTTCGGCCGATTGATGGAATATCTTGCGAAATCGATACGGGTCCAGCTTTCCTCCACCGTACGGATCCGTCCGGCTTCGCGAAGCAGCCCCTCCTCGTCCCAAGCCATCCGAACGCCGGCATAGGCATGGGATAATAACGCGATTCTCCTGCTCGCAGCCATAACAATTTGCGCAAACGTTAACGACTCGCAAACCTGCTGCTGAACAACGACGCGCGTCGGCGAGTCAAAACGAATTAGCACGCTTTGCGCCTGCCGCCCTCCCGTCTCCAGGCCTTGAGGTCTAATATTGCGAAGCCAGGACTTTCCTCCCGACCAAACGATTTGACCGCTATGTGGGCTCGTCACTTGCTCCAGCTTGAATCGCATTTGCCGCGCGCCCCAGCCGCGTTCCGACATCGCCTGCAAACCGTCGAGAAATATTCCCGCCGAATTTGCCGATTTTCCCGTCAAGGTCAAATCAAAAACAAGCGTGTCGCCTTCGCTCCATCGCGTCTTGCCTCGGACAGGCGTACAAATGATATAGGGATTCACCGCCCCGGCCTCGTGACCCGGCGAACAAAAATGCTGCGCATAATCGCATTCCGGAGCGTGGCCGCACAAATGACATTTTACATTCGGATAAATGCAGGCAAACTCTCGCATGCAATGCCCAAGCACGCCCCGAATCGTCGATCCGAGATACGCCGGAAGAATCCCTTCTTCCCTCGCCCGAAAATACGCGCGCATCGTAAACAGCTCCAGATGCTTAAACACAATTTCCCTCCCCATCTGACAAATGCACACATAAAGTAGAATGCATAATTCTTTGGGCACACGCCCAAAGAATTACATCCTTTATAAATTTTCGACACCTTGCGAAGAACACCTTCCTGATTGTCCCAGTTCAAGAGGAAAAAGCATGATATTGCGATTGGCAGGAACAGATGACTCTGTCTTATAGCATCAATAAATATATAGCGATGAAATGAATGGTACGTTACGTACCCGAAAGTATACAGCGATGCGGGGATAGGTTAGAAACGGGAACGTCAAGTGTCTGCCGTATTGCAGGAAATGGATATTAAATGAGACTGTAATGCGGGGACTGCCCTTGACCATGCGGACGTTAAGTGTCATATGGGGATGTTATTGCAACAACCGATATATCGTTTGTACAACAAACAATAAGGGCATGGCAGCCCGTATAGCTTATCGCCTAGGCCATTCCCGGCTGCCATGCCCGATCGTCCGTTCGTTTGACTCAGCAATTCGCCCGGAGGGGAATCGCCGACATTAGAGAAGCTCTGTAATATACATCGCTTTGGTCTCTGACTGTGTCTTAAAGCCGATTCGTTCGTAGAACGCTTCCGTTTCTTCGTAAGAAACAAGAAGGATGGTCTTGTAATTCTTATACCGCTCCAGCATTTGCTCAACCAAGCTCCTGCCAATTCCTCTGGACTGGTACTCGGGATGAACCAGAACATAATGAAAATAGACGGTCATGCATCCATCGGACAAGGTATTGATTAAGCCAACTAATTGCTCGTCCGCCCACGCCGTGAGAACCGAATGCGATTGGCGGATGGCCGCTTGCAGTTCATTCGGATATTGTCCGGATTTCCAGTCGACGGAATGAAACAAACGCTCCAGTTGGTTCGTGTCGACCTGCTTGGATTGCGAATAACGGATATGCATCTTCACTGCCCCTAACGCTTGTTGTCATTCTACCGAGCGATGCTGCGGCTTGTCGTCCAATCTCCTTAAATATTGCAAATATACTTCTATTTCCATTAACAAAAACTTTATAGTCGCTCCCTTTATTTCGATCCTCGGGTTCAACCTTCTCGTCATTTCTAATCCCGATAAGCCACTATGTATACCATCACGAAGGAGCTCAAGCCGATTGAGATGATAGCCGATTATTTCTTTGCCTCTTTTATGAAATCTTCCAAACGGATTAAAATGACCCGGAAGAGCCGTTTGAACGTTAAGCTGGCCTTGCCGTTCGATGCTTTGAATCAAATCCTCAAGCGGATTTTGATCGAAACCAACGAAGTAGCTTAAGTTAGGGGGAATTTGGGGCAAAATTTGATCTCCGCAAAATAGGATCTGATTGTGTTCATCCAATAAGCTCATATGCCCCATCGCATGTCCCGGGCTTGCGATAACCTTGCAGTTCCGATCCCCGATCCTTATTAGCTGGCCTTCCGTCAGCAGCTCGAAGCGACTGGGGTGCATTTTCACGGAATGAAGATACTCGTTATGGTCGTGACGAAAAGACTCGAGTAACTCTCCCTTCACTCCATATTCTCTCATCCAGTCGAACAGCCTGTCGGAATACCGTTCTTTATTCAGCCAAATAAATTCAGCTTGTTGAATACACGGCTCCGACGCCCAGACCTCAGCCCCCGTCAGCTTCTGCAACCAGCCAGCCAGTCCGTAATGGTCGGCATGATGGTGCGTCACGACAATTTGTTTTATATGACTGGGACCACCGGCCGATCGAATGATCTCCAGCCACAACGAACGGTTCTGTTCCGTATCCATGCCCGGATCGATGATTGTATGCCCCTCGGTTCCTTGAATCAAGTACGCATTCATCCATTTCATCGGACTTTTAATGGAAAGCTTCACCTTCCACATATCGGGAAACAATGGGTTTACGTATGGATTAACCATCTGCTTGCGTCCCCTGAGCCTAACATCGGGAGGTAACGACTTTTTTTCTGGTATAGAACTCTACGCCGTCAGTGCCATTCACATGCAGATCGCCATAGAACGAATTTTTGTATCCGGAGAAAGGAAACAAGCCTGTGGGTGCAGGAACCCCGACATTCACGCCAATCATTCCGGCATTGATCTCGTCTCTGAATGTGCGGATCGTCGATATGTCCTTCGTATACAAACAAGCTCCGTTCGCAAATTCCGATTGGTTGGCAATTTTTATTGCGTCCTTAAGCGTTGCAACGGACATAAAACATAATACGGGAGCGAAAATTTCTTCCTTCCAAATTCTCATATCTGTCGTTACCTGATCGAATATAGTCGGCCCAAGATAACAGCCTTCCTTGGAAGCAGCCGGGTCCAGCCTTCCGTCCCGCAACAATTCAGCGCCCTCGGCTATTCCCGATTCAATATAGCCAAGCGTCGCCGCTTTGCGCTGCCTGCTAATTAGCGGGCCCATTTCCACCCCATCCTGCAAGCCGTCTCCAATCTGCAATTGATCGGCTGCGCTTGCAAGACGACGCTTAAGCTCCTCCTCGATTTCTCCCACCGCAATAACGACGGAACACGCCATGCAGCGCTCCCCGGCCTGTCCAAATGCCGAATCCACAATGCTTTTTACCGCCAGATCCAGATCGGCGTCCGGCATAACAATTGTGTGATTTTTTGCTCCTCCGAGCGCTTGTACACGTTTGCCGCGCATACTCGCCTCCCGGTGAACAAGCTCAGCAACCGGTTGCGAGCCAACAAAGGAAATGGCTTTAATGGTAGGATCGGCTATCATCTCCTGCACGACGTCTTTTCCGCCATGCACAACATTAAATACCCCGTCTGGCAGCCCCGCCTTCATTAACAGCTCCGCCAAACGGTTTGCCATGTAAGGCGTCTGTTCCGAAGGCTTCAGAATAAAGGTGTTGCCGCAAGCAATCGCAAGCGGGAACATCCAGCAAGGCACCATTACCGGAAAGTTAAAAGGCGTAATGCCTCCAACGACGCCTAATGGATAACGATACATCGCGGTTTCCACCCCGTGCGCCACATCCGGCAGCATGCTGCCTTGAAGAAGGGTTGGCGCGCTTGCGGCGAACTCCACGCACTCGATCCCGCGCTGGACTTCGGCGTACGCCTCTTTAAACGTTTTGCCGTTCTCAAGGCTGATTTCCCGAGCCAGATTTGACCATTCGTCAACCAATAGTTGTTGAAAGCGAAACAAAATACGCGCCCTCTTTTGAACCGGAGTCTTACTCCAGTCAACAAAGGCATGTTGTGCCGTCTCTGCAGCCAGCCGAACCTCGTTTTTTGTCGAAAGCGGAACATCCCACAATGGAGTTTCCGTTGCTGGCGACACAATCGTTGCGGTCCGTTCGCTCTCTGACGCAACCCAATTCCCGCCTACCAGGTTTTCCAAAACTTTCGGCATCTTGAACTTAACCCCCATTATACGTCTTTCAACGCATTTTGTTTTACAGCACGAAGCGAGGCGAGGCAATAGACCGATTCCGCTTTTAAACGCTCTGCTCCCTCCGCGTCCGGCTGTTCCATAACAGGCGACAGGGACTGCGGTACTGCATCGGTTCGAAACGTAATGCGCTCTGCAATATGATCGTTGCGGGCAAGTCGTCCTTCATGAAGCAAATCATCATCGATCCGCAGTGAATAAACAGACTGGGGTCCATCGATCCGGAGGCAAAAGCGATGCCAATACCGGTTCTTATAATGTCCGGCATGGATTGCGCCTTGGCCGCTTTGAACCGAAATCCCGCCATTTCCTATTAGAAATACCGAAACTATCGGAGAATTGCGATTGTCCATCACTTCACAAGCCAGACGGCCCTCCGGTGAAGCGATCAGCAGCATGTCGAACGAGATCGTCACGACAGCACCAGGCTCAAAATAGCGCTCCGCCTTCGCATAGTCGAAATATTCTTTATCGCGAAGCGTTAGACACTGTCTAAAGGTGACGGGGTCCCGATCCATACGAACATTGGAATAGACGGAAGAGTACAGATTCCATCTCCTAAGCCGTTCGTCCTCATCCGCATCGCCGCTATAAAAGCAATCATCTACATCGGCGCTTTCCCCGTGCAAGAACGGGACCGGAATTGTAGTCACCCAAATATCTTCTTTGTTCACACTGTACGTAAGCCATAGATCGTCAAGACAAGCGCCGCCTTCCAAGCCTCGAACGTAATTCAATCCAAAAAATTTATAGTAGCCCTCATATCTGCGCAGCGGAACATCTCCACGCACTAACAATGTTGAAGTGAAGGTTAGACCGTCTGAGCTCGTAGCCATAACGAGCGGCCAGCGGCGTTCGTTCACGGGGCTGCTACTGTAGATCAGCGCATACGTTCCATCCGATAAGCGCTGCCCCCATATTTTATTCCCGGCCGTAACCATCCCTTCAATCGGTTGAACGCAGGTCCAGGACTCGCCTCCATTATGACTGAATGCATGCTTGCCCGTTTTCCAAACCGCCGCAGTTGTCGATTCGCCGATCGGATAAGCGGACATAGCCTTCAAGTCTTTGATCGAGTAAAATCCATCCTCGCTGCGATCCTCCTCCCACCATTGCTGCGTAACAAGCTTGTCTTGAAGGCAAGCTTCGCAGGCGCCAATAAACCCGGCATCGCCGGAGCCAAGGTAGAAGGGGAATTGCGTATTATCCTCATTCCAACCCGCATGACGGTTATAGCGGATGAAGAAGATATCGCCCAACCTGCCGTCCTCATAAATTTCGCGAACAACTCGCCCGATTCCTCCGCCGTCATTGGGCATCGTCGCGGGCTCGGGACTGATACCGTAAAAGCCAAGAGCCAACAGTCTTCCGTTCGGTGCAATATAGAACCCCATTCGATGATGCATAACCGCGCTGTCGGCCAAGACGGTCTGGCTGCAATCCGTTAAATCGTAGTTGGGGAATAATATGACGGGTGCGCTCCAATCCCTGCCATTTGCTGAGGTGGTCAGCATCGTGCGGCAGGGGGGAGTGTTCTCTCCCTTCGGGCAGCTAATGTAGCTCAGGTAAAAACGTTCCTTCCAGAATGTTAACATTGGAGCGTTCTGGAAGGTCCAGCCCGGACCTTCCTCTACGTCTTCTTCCGCTCTTCTGGCTCGCTTTACCTGAAAATGTTTAGTACCCATTATAGGCTTCATATTGCCGTCAAACGTATCCCATGAGATGCTTTGGCTGCTGTTAATTCGTATCGCCAGATGTTCTGTCATAATAAGTAATCCGCCCCGCATGCCGCCGCAAGCTCGTTTTTCATTTCGTCCACCAGTGTAGACAGACAGAGTCGTTCGCTTCGTTGAATGGCGCCAAGCTGCTCCACGCCGTCTTTCAGAATCTTATCCGACTTGGTCATTTCATACCGAATCAGCCCATTTCTAAGCCGAACGACATCTTTAATAAGCTGCCCGTATTGATCCGCTATTCGTTCACGGTCCTTGATGCCGGGATAACCTTTGAAGATGCAGTTCATTCTGTCCAGCATGAGCTTCTTATGTTCCCACAGTATGTGAAGGTAAGCGATATTCGTAACAACCGCCCCCTCTTTTGCAGGAACCAGCCTCAAAGATTCAGATAGACTGTCGTAGCAGTCAAGTCCATACACAAGTCCCGTCTCCGAGCCGTTTGCTACTGTCGAGTGAAGATATTGGCTGATCGATGCCATTAGCTGATTCATGCCAAGAGAGCCAGAGCGCATCGGTTTAGGGCTTATCCAATACATATGTAAGCAACCCGAACGGACAACCCCCGCAGTCAAGGAATCAAACGGCGCCACGGAGCCGCCAAAATCACGTCCGGCCTTAAAGCCAAGAATATGGAATGTCTTGCTGTCCAATTCATAGCCAAACACTAACGACTCCTGAGTAACATGTCTCTTCCCATAAAAAGGATTGTCCGGCACTTCATACTTATCCACATATACATACGCATAGCTATTGCGAGCGATCCCCTCTATCAATAGCTCTTGAATGTCCGACGCGCTCATTCCCTCTAACGATATTTTTCTAACGTCAAGAACGTCAGTGAAGCAGGTCGGGTCATCCACGTAATGAAATCGAAGCTCTGCAACCCCTTCAGCCAGCGTACGAGCTGCCGAATACGATTGGAGTTGAACAAATCGGCTCATCAGCCATTGTTCAAAAAGCGGGTCCTTGTCAAACAAGCATAATGGAAACGCATAGTACATTCGCCCATGAATGACCGGCGAAAACGTTGGAAGCAGCTTGGTCGTCATCCAACGTATCCCCCCTTATGCCCAAACAAACGGGATCGCCGCCAGTCTTTGTTCCAGCTCTGCCATGATCCGGTCTTCATCCTGCTCGTCCGCGGCTTCATAGGTAATCGAGAAACGTACAAAGGAACCTGCGTCGTCCCACGGAACGGTAGAAATGAGCTGCTCACGGATAAGAAATTCAGAGAATTGCTCTGCGGACTGGAACTCCGGACCGTTGTCCACTCCCTTAGGAATCGGAACATACATAAAGAAGGAGGACTTAGGCTTTACCGCGTCAAAACCGATCTTTCTCAGAACCGTTACGAGCTTGTCATGCCTCCGGGAATATTTCGCAGCCGTTCTAGTCGTAATATCGGGGTGCTGCAAGCAGTAAGCGCCAGCCTTCTGGATCGGTATAAACTGACCGGAATCAACGTTGTCTTTGGCATAGGAGAAGGCGTTAACGATTCGCTCGTTGCCGGCCACAAACCCCAATCTCCATCCCGTCATATTAAACGATTTGGACAGCGAGTGGACGGCAATTCCGATCTCCTTGCCCCCAGGCACGCTCAGAAGGGACAGCGGATGTCCGCCGTCGAACACCAATCCCGCATACGCCTCATCGGATACCGCAATGATTCCATTCTCCTTGCAGAAGCTCACTACTTCTTCATAAAACTCCCGCGTTGCGGAGGCTCCTGTGGGGTTATTCGGGTAATTGATATACAGAAGCTTGGCCTTGCTCTTCACTTCTTCAGACAATGAACGCAGGTCCGGCAAATAGCCCCTCTCTTTGAGAAGCGGCAAGTAAACGACTTCGCCGCCGTACCATTTCGTATGAGTCGCCATAACGGGATAACCCGGCGCTGTCATCAGCGTAATATCGCCTGGATTAATGAAAAGCGCCGGTATGATCGACAGCGCCGACTTAGAACCGATGCAATGGTTGATCTCCGTTACGGGATTTAAGTTCTGCACTCCGAAAATTTCGCCCATGTAGCGGGCGGCAGCCTCCTTGAAAGCGAGAACGCCATTATCCGAATAAAACCGGTTCTCTTTTTTAGCCGCTTCAGCCGCAAGAATTTCCACCACGGCAGGGTCCGCCATCCAATCCGGCTCCCCCAGCCCCATATCGATCAGTTGAGCTTCAGGGTTAAGAGCCATAGCCTGCTGCTTGGCTATTTTTATTTTTTCAAACTTGTACACTTCCTTCTTCAAGCCGAACTGGTTTCCACCAATACGCTGTGCGAAAGCCTCTTGAACGTGATTAAATTGCAATTGTGCGGCTTGCATGACTTAATCCCCTTTACGATTGGAATCTTATGTGAGGTACTCGTCGATTAACTGCTTTCTCCTTACTTTGCCAACACCGCTTCTAGGGATTTGCGGGACAAAGACATATTTCTGCGGAAGCTTGAACGGCGCCAAATATTGTTGACAATGATTAATGATTTCATCGCTTTCCAGTTCGGAGCCCTTGACGATAAAGGCTACCGGATACTCCGTTGACTGACGTTCGTTCATTACGCCAACAACGGCGGCATCTCGAATGGCCGGTAAACGAAGGAGCACATTTTCGACCTCGAGCGGATCAACTTTCTTGCCCGCTACATTTATAAGATCGGAGCTTCTTCCGTTAATATAGAGGTGGCCATCCTTCAAGTAGCCAATGTCAGTGGTTTGATAAAAACCGTCGTCCGTCACTTGGAACGGAATTTCTGCCCTGTAATAGCCCGAAGCCATCGATTCCGATTTGATCTGGATAATGCCCGACTCCATTTCCGGAACCAAGTTGCCGTCCTTATCAAGAATACGAATGGTCACTCCCGGCACCGGTCTTCCCAGCGAACGGGCCTCGCTGCCGGAATTATATGTACAAGGTCCGCATTCGACAATCCCGTAATAGTCGCATATTTCAATTCTGACTTTGCTGTAGAACGCTTCCTTGATCGTATAGTGCAGCGGAGCGGCAGAAGACAAACAAAGCCTGAGCCGGTGATTGCCGTTGCAATATTTGGAATTGTTCAGCAAGTCGTATACAACCGGGAAAGCGACCAATATCGTAATGCCTTGATTGGAGATCGTTTCCCACACGGATTTAGGCGTGATTTGTTTATGGATGGTTAAAGATGCTCCCTTAACAAAAACAGCCAGCATGGAAGTGTTAAAGGCAAGTCCATTGTGAAAGAGCGCGGTGCACAGCACTTTGTCGTCAGCCTGAATACCGGAAGCGGCCGCCCAGTTGACGCCTGCCTTAATAATAGCTTCATGGGTAAACATTAAACATTTGGGGCGGCCCGTAGTACCGGAAGAAAATCTGCATGTTGCAACATTTTCAAGCTCCCCGGGTACATATAACTCCGTATCGATGTCCATAGTCGATAGCGTTATCTGACCATCGCTGTTCAAAGAAATGACGGAATTGATGAAGTACGCTTTGCAAAGGTTTGAGACTTCATCCTCCGTAAACGTATGATCGATCAGCATAGGAAGATAGCCTTCAAGCAAGCAGGCATAATAAATGAATAAGTATTCCGGACAGTTTTTGAGACAGATTCCGACCGGGTATTCCGGGGAAACCTGTTGTTTCAGCCAGTTCGAATAGGAAACAATTTCTTCCCACATCTGCGTGTACGAATAAGTCCGTTCGCCGAAGCAAATCGCCGTCCTGGACCCGTGCTGCAATACGGAGCGATACAATAAATCGGTAATTGTCATATCCTTGACTTGATTGTCTCGATTGTCTTGAGCCATTGGAGTTGTACCTCCGCTTTTGGGTTTGTTCAAATAATAGCGGTCCCGCTTCGCCTCGAAGGCTGTATCGTTATACCCTAACGTTCCGGCATAAATGACATGCGTATCCGCCCCCGCCTTTAGCAGATCCTTGACCTCTTCGTCATAGTAGCCGCCAATTGCGGAATATCCAAGATCCAGCTCCTGCGCATGCAAGTACATCATTTGACCCAAGTAGCCTACTTCCAGCAGTCTCTGCTGAAAGGCGGCGTAGCTGCGATCGTTTTCCTTTACGTCCACAGTAAACAAGAACAGCACCGGCGCCTCGCGAACCAGCCCCTGCCCCAGGCAGTAGTAAACCGATTCCTCCACAAAGCTCCCCGCCTGGATAAGCTCGAAATCGTTATTGTACTTATAGACGCCCGGCGCCATATCTTCTACGGCATGTACGATACAATAAATTTGAATAGGCAAGCGCAACGACTGAATCCTGCTCAAAATCGTATTGACTTCGGCTTTCTTCAGCTCCTTCGGCAAATAAGCGGAGGTAGAACGACGCTCGCTCAACAACCGGACGGCCTGCTTATAGTCCCATCCGTGCATCGTCTTCTTGTTCATGAGCCAATCCGCTTGCGGTTCCTTTAATTCGGCGTTCACCATTGTCTGGAACTGTCGAATCGGAGCCCAATCAAATTGAACCTTGCTCGTATCAACGGTCGTAATACACCGACTGTATGCATTCACCTCATCCAGATGCTCCGTTTCTGTCCGCTCCCCGGCATCGGCCCAATTCACCGCGATCACGCTGAACGCCTCGTCAAAGCTGTTCAAGGACAACAACGTTTTTAAATATTGCGAATTGACCGATGTATAGGTCGCATAATCGAAGCCAAGCGAATCGAGCGTTACATGAAAGTTGGCCAGAGCATGGCCCGAGTCGATCAGGCTGAACCTGTACCCGCGATGGGAATATTTCCAACAGCTTCTCCACGGGTCCGCCGTGACAATGATGTAGAAGTCCGCATCACGGTGCTCCTCAAGGAGCGATTCATTGAGAAGGAACGACGATTTAAGACTTCCAATCTTGTGCAGCGAGGTCTGAAGGGCAGAATAGTGATAGACGCCCGGCTCAAAATGATGCAAGCGGCGTATCACCAGATATACTTCGACCGGATAGCATGCACCGGCAGAAGGATACGACCATAGCATTTCAGATTGGTGTCCGTAAAACTTCACGGAGGTCAATCCATAGGAAGGAAGCAAAATCCTTTCAAGAATATTTTCCCCGTTGTTCAAGACGATTGTATTCTCTTCATTAAAAATTGAAGTCTTCAGACGAGCGTACGGTCCCTCATAGGTTTTGACTCTTTCCGGCCTCAAGGATTTGGCGAATCTGCTTCCGACATATTCATGACCTTTGTGGTTCTGAAAAATCCGAAGGAAGTCTTTCGAGGAAGTTGCATAGTTAAGCATTGGCAATCCTCCTACCCGTTATTAAAATGTCGGTCTACTTTTCTGCACCAATAAGACCAATATTCGCGTATTGCCGTTGTCCCGAAAATAATTTTGCTTTTGGTCTTAATCTCAATGCCTTCTGTCGAGCTGTACGGGACGCCCGTCGATTCGGCCAGCAGTTGAAGCTTGCAGGCGTTCTCCAGTACGATCGACCAGCACACAGCCTCAGGCACGGACTTGCCGGCAGCAACAATGCCATGATTTTTGAGAAGCATTGTATTGCTCTTGCCGGACGCAAGGGCAACCTGCTGGGCAACCGGCTTGTTGGTTACCGTATTCGTCGTTAACGTAAACCGGGCGGTGTTCATAATCGGAGTCGCGTCATGCGTAACGGCCTTCAACGGCAGATCCGTGGCGCTAAAGATCATGGCGTAGGGCGGGTGAGAGTGAATGATACAGTTAATATCTTCTCTGACCCGGTACATCTCCGTGTGAAGAGGCCACTCTGATGGAATAGCCCCTTCGCCTTCCAACCGGTTCCCGTCAAAATCGATGCAGATAAAGTCTTGGTCCGTCGTTTCCTCCCAGCCAAGAAAGCCTCTGCGTATCCAGATTTTGTCCCCTATTCTGTAGGAGATTTGGCCGTTATTAATATCGTTGTGCCCTTCCAAATAAAGCAGTCTGGAAGCGTAAGTCATTTCCTCAATATGGGGTTGAATCCCCAGAGCTGCGGCATCAACAGACATCGTTGCTCCTCCTTCCCGGATCAGGATGTTATCAGCTTGTTAAGCCGTTCTTCGACGTACTCGGCCAACAGAGCAAGCGAATCGAACACTTCGGCTCTTACTTCCTCTACGTCAATCTCAAGGTTATATTCTTCTTCGATTTGCACGACAACACGAATTTTCGCCAAAGAGTCAAGTCCGAGATTTTTAATGGTGTCCCCTACCCGGTCTAGATCCTCCATTGCCACGTTCCCATCGGCAGCTTCAATGATAAACTGCTTTAAATTCTCCTTAAGGCTCATGAGTATCCCTCCTGACTTGAATGAGAAATAAAATAGCTGTTATCCGGATACGGATGTCGACAATTTGTTGTCGGCCTGCTTTCTTTCTCTCACAACGTAATATCCTGCGCAGCTTGCCAGACTCAGAACGATATTAACGACAATTAATAATTGATAGTTGTGGAACAGGTCGAAATTTATACCGCCGGCCGTTGCCGCCACGACGCCGCCAAGCTGGTGAAAAAACAACAATATGCCGGCTTGAAGGCCAATCGATTTCGTTTTCAAGCTCTCGCTTGCAAGCAAAATTCCGCCCGGTATAGCCCCCAAATAGGTCGCCCCAAAAATAAGCGTGAACAATACCGGCGACCAGTAAAGCTGGGTGAACAGGATCGTGAAGGCGATTGCCCGTATAAAGTACAAGCTGCTCAACGCCATCGCCCGCGGCAACCGATCCAGCAGCGCCGAAAACACAAAGCCGCCGACAAGCTCCAGAACACCCAAAATGCTAAGAGACCACATAAACATACTGTGCGATACATGTGCCGTCTGTTGAATAGCCATCAGGTGCATCTCAACCGTTCCCATGCTGAATCCGCATGTAAAGAGAGCAAAAATGACGACAATAAGCACTGGGCTTCGCGAGTAAACCAGCAAGGTCTTCAGCTTGTCTCCGACAGTAAGCTTCTCCGCCGGAGGGTCGGCCTGTTCCTCATTGCCGGATGTTTCAGTCTCCTGCGACGGCTCCTCTGTCCGCTTGTTCTCCTTCACCAAAAAGACGATCGCAATGATAAAGAGAACCCCGACGGCCATCGAAATCCGGTACGCCACGCTCCAGCCCAGCCACGAGTCGTTCATGACAAAGAACGGAGTAATAACAGCCAGTCCGATCGAGGAGGCGCTGCCCACGATCATAAGCGCCTTGGCCCGGTGATGCCTAAACCATTCCGAGACGATGACATAGCTACTCGTGGAACTAATACCCGCCAGACCGCCAAGTATGCCGAATCCAATGAAGTAACCGACAGGATTAGTAAACAATACGATGGCACCCGCCGACAGCGCTCCGAGAATGGTGCCTCCGATCATGGTCACGCGATAGCCGTAACGGTCTGTAAACCAGCCGCCGATCGGAGCGCAAGCCGCCCCGATCAAAATGCTTGTCGACCATGCAAGTCCCAAAAAGCCCCGCGACATACCGATATCCTCAGTCATAGGCTCTTGGAAGTACTGCACAATTACACGGCCTATTGAACCTAGAAAACCAAAAATCCATAAGATGCTAATGATAAACCAGGCATACTTGGGCTCTTTAAACCACATTCAGCTTCCTCCATTGCACTTCGAGTATGAATGCTCGCTTTTCGCTACACCTCTACTGCCGGCTTCTTTGGTTTGGCAACCAAGGCGTCCGCATTGTCAAAGTACAACGGTCTTAAACGCTCCGGCCCTTCGTTTACCCCCCAAGTGACGACCTCCAGCAGGGAGCGGCTATCCATCTTCGAAATAAAATGGCGTTCGGCATTAAGGAATTGATAGTGATCCGGAATAAAATCGCACTCGCCGTAAATCCGATAGATTTGATCCACTGCCTCGTCCACGCTTTGCTCACCCCGTCCAACCGCTTCAACAATTGCCGTAACTTTATCAAACAATTCCTGATATTCGGGCAGATCCACGCAAAGCGAGCCAACATAAGGGATATTTTCAAGCTGCATCAATTCTGCCTTGTCCTTTGTCTTATAGTATTTGGACAGCACTTGAGTCAACCGCAAAGAAGTAAACGCTTGGCCAAGAGCCCAAATCCGATACCAGGCATTCCATAAATTAAAGTCTTTAAAGGCAATATACGAGCATCTGACAAGTCGGTCATTCGTGTCGAACGAATTCTGAATGATATCGGCGACGCGGGAAAACCGTTCCGGCGAGAAATCATTTTCTTTCGTAGCGTCTATCAAACGTTGAGCTAACGAGAAGATCGTCTCGCTTGTAATGGCAAGTCCCCTTGAGAAGAGAGGCTCAATAAAAGAAGCCGCGTGAGCCATTAGGCAATACCGCTCGCCGATAACGGAGCCCGCAGAATATTGCAAGCGATCGGTAGCCACCCATTCGCGAACCGGCTTGGCCGCAGCAAACTGTTTCTTAATATCCGGAAACTTCTCCATGAAGGCCCAAAACTCTTCTTCCGCCGAGAGATCCGGATTTTTAGGATATTTCTTAAGATCAAGTTGAAGCCCTACGCTGCACAGAGGGTTGGTGGCTTGATCGTGGTTATTGAACGGAATGACCCACAGCCATCCGCCATCGAAAATATGATGGAGCGTTCCCTTATGTAGAGGACTCGGTAAAGCGACTTCTCCGGCTTCATAAAATTGATCGTAAGGAATGACGTCAATCATATGGGTAAATATCGATCTTGAGTTGGATTGCATCCGTGTCGGCTCTTCGCGCAAATTCAGCTTTTTGGCCAGAACCGAGTTCATTCCGCTGGCATCTACAATATATTTAGCTTCAAAATTCCCTTGCGTCGTTTCAATGACGACCCTATGCTCCTCAAAATGCAAATCTTTAATAAAGGTTCGCTGCTTCACATCCGCCCCATGACGAACCGATATTGCATGCAAGTACGCATCCGTATCTTGTCTGTACAGATGCGCTTCGGGGCCGTATGGAATGTTCGGAACGGGAAGCTGCGTCATCTCATTCGGATTCTGGCTCTCGCCTTCGCGATGGTATACAAAGGAAAAGTTCCGTTTGATGCCGGCGGATGAAGCAATGTTCTCGCGAACCAACGGAAGAGTGCTGCAGTGCAGCAGCTCAGGCACATCGTAACGCTCTGAAATCGCTCTCATGAAAAACGAAGTCGCCGGTATCATCGATTCGCCAATCGCAAATTTGGGGTGAGCTCCTGCATCGATAACTAATGTGTTTACGTTATGCCTGGCCAGAACGGCCGCCAGAGTCGCTCCGGCAATCCCCGATCCTACAATCGCTACGTCATAGCTTGCCTTGATCTCCATGATATAAATTCATCCTCCCGGTCGGTTTTAAACCATGATCCCAACATACGCTTTTAACTCTCTTAGAGTGAAATTCTCCTCTGCTATCAGCTTTTCGCACTTGGATATAAGCTTGGCGTTATCCAGCTTGCCGGTCATATTCTTTTTGGCAATGGTATACCGTACCGATTCCAGCAGGCCAATGGTCTGATCGATCGAATCCCAAACAGCAGGACATAGTTCCGCATGCTTCAAAAACTTCAAAACATGTGCTCTTGAACCGAGCGTAATCGTCAACGCTTGCAGCAGCGGGTCCTTGGCCAGATTGTCGGTTTTGGCATTCTCCTTTACAAATAAGGGGACCTGTTCGTAGAGCGAGAAATCATCCTCAAACTCTCTCACGAGTTCCCCAAACAGTGGATATAGCCGTTCCTTCAAATAAGGCTTGGAAAAACGATGGCCGCTAACGTCAAGCGAGAGCAAATCCCATTTGGAATCCGTCGTTTCATTCCCCTCGGTCGTGTAGTGATCGTAGAACTGTGCAAGCTGTTCCGCGGAAACGGAGTAGCTGCTGTAATCTTTCCCGCTCATGTAGTTGACGCCTTCGTAAACATCGTCTACAACGGTATAGCCTGTTCCCGCTCCGTTGGCGCTAATATTCGTGAGCATGACGGAATGGAATTCATTTCGAACCAGATAGGTGTTCCTCTTGTAAGGGAGGTAATATCCGTCTCCGAACAAGAGGACGGCGCCGTACCGGTTCAGCATTTCGTTTATTGCAGGCATTCCCTCGCTGAACGACTGCTTCGTCACCCTCTGCGGGAAAATGTCGAGAAGATTTAAATCCCGATCCTGGATAACGCGATCCAGATAAAGATTTCGATCCATTGCAGAGAAGTACAGCGCTTCGAAAATGTCTCCCGGTTTCTCGTAGGCCCTGTAAAAGAGACCTTCCACTTTCACTCCCCTTGACTGCAAGAAGCTTACGATTTGATTTTTCCTACAGTTCAAATACTGGTCGTTCAAGTCGTGCTTGGCAATCGGAACCAACAGGATTCCTCCCATTCTAAGACATTAGGTCAATAACCAGCTCGCTCGTTTTTCTAATCGATGCGAAGTTTCCGAGTCTGACGACATCTTCATCGAAGCTGACATCATACTCCTCTTCTATCAGAACGATAATCCGAACCACTCCCAGAGAGTCGAAGCTAAGCTCTTGATCGTATTCAAGCTTAAGCTCAAACTCATTCTCGATCAGCCGTTTTACGGTTTCCATTACTTCCTCAATAGCCGGTTTTGTCGTACTTTGGGTCACGGTTATCCCTCCATCCGGAATATATTCTTAAAGCTATATCAGCTATTGTATTCGAATTTCATTTATGGTGTCTCTACCCAAAATTGGGTACATACACCGACAATCTTTCTATGTAGACTACAAATTAAAACATATTAAACAAAGGAGGACGGGTTGATGGAGCGCGTACTTGTTGATGAAACAATTTCCGACAAAGTACAACAAATACTTGCGCAGGAATTCAACATCAATGCGGAGAAGGACGAGAATCTCCATTTTGATTCCTTGCGGATTGTAAAGCTGATCGTTGCTCTCGAAGCTGCGTTTGACGCTGACCTCGACAGCGACCTCGTTACGCTTGAGAGTTTTGCCACCATTAACAGTATCTCGCAGTTGATCGAAACAACTTTAAATATAGAGATTGAGGTGTGAAAGAATGGAAGTGCGGAAATATGACTTGAACGATCAATATTTGCACTGCAGAAAAAATCAGCTTGTCAGTTACCTCGATTACAAAAAAATACCGGTCGATTTATTGTTCTATAATGCATTGGAACGCTCCATGGACGTCTACGACAGCGTCTTTGCGAATCGGATGGACCGCAACCATTATTTGGACAAAGCCGCGCCGGAGGAAACTCTCAATCTTCTGGGCGTGACCAGCACGCACTATACGATGACGGATTTCGAGCAGCTTCAGCCGGAAATCGAGAACGGGCTTCGAACGCACGATATTGTCTTTGTTTACGGGAATGGCAGATTTCTCGACTACAAGCTTGATTCCTACCAGACCAAGGACATTTTGCACTCTCTGGCCATTTTCAAAATGGAGCAAGAAAATGAAGGCGTCAGCTACCACATTTTTGACGATATTTACGATGGCCCTACCTATATGAGCGGACGCGACTATGTGCACTACAAGGTGTCGGACAAAGTCGCCCGTGAATTTTTTATTAATCAAAGAGATGATGAAGGCGTAAATCTGCTCGCCAAGGAAAGAATGACCGTCCTCGATTTTCATCCCGTTGACCAACAGACGGCGCTTGCGGCTATTCAGGAGAACTATGCGAAGTGGCTTGCGGACTACGATGACGGCTTCGAACTGTACAAGCTCATTCCTTCCCTTGTTCAGGACGAGTCGGTAATCGGCAGCTTTAATACAAAAGAGGATTTCTTTGAAGCCATCACCCAAGTCATCACACTCCTTATTGGCTCCAAAAAGCACTTTATACGCTTCCTCCAGTATACAAACTCTTCTCCCGAGCTTATAACGATGCTCGAAGACTCGATAAGCAGCATGGAGGGCGTTCGTTTTGTATTGAACAAGATTCGCTTCAGCGGGCGTGTCGATCTTGTCAAGCTAACCCAGAAATCCGACCTGGCCTTCAACAAGGAGCAACAATTTTTGCAAGCTCTGCGGAGCCATACAAATCTAAATCTGCTCACCCTTTAAGCGATGATTCTTGTATTGAAGAGAGGTGCTTCCGATGACCATGACGGTAAATAATCACACCAAAAAAACGCTCGAAACGTCCAGCCCTTTTCTAACCTGTTACATGCATCACTCCTGCTTGCTCAGCATCACGCAGCACAAGGAAGGCTTTCATGATTGGTTCCACAGCAACTATTTCCAACTGCGCTGCCAACGCGATTTGCTGAAATATAAATTCACCGACTATTTCAATTTCTACAACTACGATTTTGCCATTTATCCGTGGCCTAACGCCAATGTAGAAAAGCTGTCTCGCGCCGCCTTCGACAAACAAAATCTCGACATTATCGATTTCATCGTCTCTATGGTCGACCTTGATTACTACTTGTATTTCTTTGTCGACGAATATTACCTGCCGATTCATTCCAATCACAACCAGCAGCATTTCACTCATGATATTTTGATTCACGGCTACGATTTCGAGAATGAAACGATCGATGTCTGCACGTTTAATCAGGAACAGCTTTTCGGCAATTATCAGGTGAGCTTCGACAGTATAAGAACAAGCTTTGTCGAGGCGCATCCGCGGGCGGATTATGACAAGTATTTATATTTTATTTCCTCCAAAGCCAATTCCGATTACAAGTACGATATTGCCAACGTTAAAGCGCTTATCGACGATTATCTGCACTCGCGCGACACATCGGTCCGGAACAGCATGCATAAAAATCCGGAGGTGCAAATGGCCTTCGGGCTCGACGTATACGATGTGCTGCTCGATTATTGTTCGTTATTCAGAGAAGATAAAATTTTCTACGACATTCGGCCGTTCCATGTTCTGTGGGAGCATAAAAAATGTATGATTGCTAACATTCAATACATAGAGCAACAAGGGTATCTCGACCCTGAAAACGCCGCGGAAATTTTGAATCGTTACCGGATTATCGAGCAAAAATGCCAGTCGATTCGAGTTCGCTTCCTGAAGTACGAGATTACCAAATCCGACAAGCTGCTGACTAAAATTGAAGGGCTTCTAAAGGAAGTCCATAACGAGGAGAAGGAAATTTTAGAGCATCTGGTTCAAGCTTATAAATAAAGCATGTTTGAACAACAACACGCCAATCGAGCGGCCCGGGGGAATGCGACATTCCCCGCAAGCAGCTCGATTTGGGCTGACTGAAATCATCCGAGCGGGCTATAGAACGAGCGAACAATCCGCCGCTAACCGGATGCGAATCGCCCTTATTGCATTTTGCTTGCTGCTAACAAATTTAATCCGAAGGCGGTCGTTGGATGAACATTATTCGCGCAATCGAGCAATACGCTTATACGAAACCGGAACACCCTGCCTACATTTTAAAAGATACGAGCATAACATATAAGGAACTGAAGGAGCGTTCGGATGCGCTTGCCAGTTGGATGCTGGAAACCTATCCGGGGAACAAGCAGCCTGTCATCGTGTACGGACATATGGAAATCGAAATGGTCATATGCTTCCTGGCATGCGTAAAATCCGGACATGCATATATCCCGATCGACGATACCTTGCCAGGCGAACGAATCAACAAAGTCATTGAAAACGCTTCACCTTGTCTGCTTTTTGCCGTATCTCCGCTTCCCGAGGAAGTAAGCCTTCAAAAGGTTCCTGTTATAAAAAAAGAAACCGCGTCCTCCTCACTCGGTATCGAAGAGATTATTCATACCTACATAAACCGTTCTCCAGAACCGGCTCACTCGGTTGGAGAGCATGACAACTTCTACATCATTTATACGTCCGGCTCTACGGGAGAACCAAAAGGCGTCGAGATTACGCAGTATTGCTTGGTTAGCTTCCTGCAATGGATATCCGAGGACTTCGCAGATCCGGGAGCCTCCGTATGCATGAATCAGTCCCCGTACTCCTTTGATCTTTCCGTTATGCCCCTATATGGAACATTAACGAACGGGGGAACAGTCGTTGCCGTTGATAAAAGCTTGTATTTCAAACCTAAGCGGCTAGTTGCCGCCTTACAGAAGCATGCCGTCAAGGTGTGGGTATCCACCCCTTCCTTTATGAATTTACATTTGGATAACCCGGCCTTCTCCTCCGAGTCATTGCCTGATCTAATTAAATTTTATTATTGCGGCGAATCGCTGCCCAACAATACGGCAAGGAATGTGCGGGATCGCTTCCCGGGCTCGGTGCAGATCAACACATACGGCCCCACAGAGGCAACTGTCGCTGTCACGTCGGTTGTGTTGGACAACGATATGATCGATAGCCCGACGCCCATTCCACTGGGATATAAAAAGAATGACTGTGACATTTTTGTAATCGATCATGAGGGAGAGGCAGTCCGTGAAGGAGATATCGGGGAAATCGTCATATCCGGCCCTTGTGTCAGCACAGGATATTTAAACAATCCCGGACTGACCGCCGCACGGTTTTTCGAGCTTAACGGACAGAGAGCCTACCGGACCGGGGACTACGGGTATTATCGGAACGGGCTGCTATATTTCGGCGGACGCAAGGATTTTCAAGTAAAAATGCACGGTTACCGGATCGAGATGGAAGATATCGAGCACAACATTCGTACTGTGCCTTATGTAGAGAACGCTCTCGTGTTTCCGCACGAAACCGATGGCCAGTATGACTATTTTGTTGCGATGGTCGCATTGTATGCGCATGCGGCGGTAAGCTTCTCCAATGAGGCCGAGTTCGTGCAGGACATCAAGCGGGAGCTCGCCAATACTCTTCCTGCTTATATGATTCCGCGCGAGTTTATCGTCATCCCTCATATGCCGATGAATACGAGCGGAAAAGCCGATCGAAAAAAACTCGTCGAGCAATATCTTAATGCCGAAGCGCAAAAGGTATAAACAAGGAGGTAATTTCTATCCATAACGGCAGCACGCTTTACTTTTCGGTAATCATTTCCATCGTTATCATCTTAGTGTTTTGCCGAATTGCCGGAACGATCGCCGTTCGCCTTGCTCAACCTAGAGTGCTAGGTGAAATGGTAGCCGGCATTCTGTTAGGTCCTACTTTGCTAGGAGCATTAGCGCCGGGACTGATGACCGATTTATTCACCAAGGATGTGAAAGACGTTCTTTCCTTTCTAAGCTCTATAGGTCTTTCCTTCTACCTTTTTCTGGTCGGGCTTGAACTTCGGTCATTGAACAATGGCGAATCCTTAAAGCAATCCGCATTTCTCACCATTTCAGGCTTTTTACCCCCATTTATTCTGGGTCTTATGTCTGGCATGCTCCTATATGAGAAGCATGCCGCATCAAGCATTACGTTCTGGACATTCACGCTTTATATGGGGGTTGCCTTATCCATTACCTCTATTCCTATGCTGGCTCGGATTCTTCAGGAGGAGAAGCTTCTAAATACCAGACTAGGAAACTTGGCTCTGGTTTCGGCCAGTATTGACGATGCGCTCGCATGGTGCTTCTTATCCGTCGTACTTGCTATGGCACAATCTGAAAGTATCGTCTCCGGCTTGCTGACATCTGCTTTTTCCGTCTTTTTTGTCATCATGATCTTCTATGTCATCAAACCGTTACTTAAACGCTATGGACAGCATATTCAAAAAAAAGGGACTCTCACGACAAGCGGTCTATCGTTTATTATCATCCTTATTCTTCTTGCGGCTTTAAGTACCGATTACATTGGCATTTCGTCCGTCTTTGGCTGTTTTGTACTTGGACTGGCCATGCCAGACACTCCCGTCATACATCAGGAGCTGCGGTCCAAGCTTGAAGATATTACCTTAACGCTGTTCATTCCTATCTTCTTTGCCGTTTCCGGGCTTAACGCGAATTTACTCGGACTGTTCAACAACTCCATGCTTGCCGCCTTCCTGCTTATCATACTCGCCTCAACGCTCGGCAAGTATGGCGGCTGTTACGTTATGATGCGATATTTGAAATTCAATCCGAGAGAAGCATCCGCATTCGGGGGACTCATGAACGCAAGAGGGCTAATGGGATTAATCGTTGCTAATATCGGTCTTAGCTACGGTATTATTTCAAACCAAATCTTTTCCCTGATTGTATTGATGTCTCTCATTACTACTGCGCTGGCCATGCCAATATATAACGTTTCCCTGGGAAGAGGCAAACTAATGCGAAGAATGTTGACCGGACTTAAAAATGCGGTTAACAGCACCGTTAAGTAACCGGAATTCCATCGGACAGCTATGAATCAGAGTCGTCTCTTCGCACGCACTCTGATTCTCGTTCGTGGAATACAATCTGCCTGCTCTTCCTTTATAAGTGGAGCAATTGAAAAAGATCCCCCTTGCTCCCGACATTCGTCTTGGCATAAATTTTTTTAATAAAAGTTCGCACCGTCTGTTCACTGATCGTAAGCTCTGACGCAATCTCCGGAACGGTTTTGTTCTCAAGCCATGCAACGGCAATTTCTTTCTCACGTTTGGTAAAACTATAAGCATTAAATTTCTCCTCCCGGAGACCCTCGCTTGTCTTTTCCAAACTATACAGATCGGTAATTTGATTCACCATTTGAAGAAGCAGCGGGACAGCAAATGCTATGTTCGTCAAATGATCGAAAGAAAGATCCAGCATTCCGAGCATGTCGCCGTCAACCATGATAGGCGTACATAAACAGTTCCAGTTAGAAAATTCCGACAAAGAATGCTCGGCCCCTTGAACGACTACAGTTTGCTTGACATGATGGCACAAGGAAATAGCATTAATGCCCGCGTGCTCAATAGAGAACGAACTTCCTATATGCAATCCGTCCTCCTCGATTTTACTTACTGCGCTCGGTGTTCCCCCATAGTAGATGACCCGCCCGTTGGCAGTCGTCATGAGAAGGAGAATGGGCTCGGCTGCAATATTAACGACAGGATCGGTAACCTTTATTGTAATACTCCTCAATCTTTCCATTTCGGGGCTCAACGTTGGCATTTCATCATTTTTTCCATCGTAATTAAGAAAAGTCTCCGATGCTTTAAATAATTGTTCTTTCTCCCCAATATCTAAATCATCCAATGTGATCCAACATTTCTTTCGATTTTGGTCAGACTGTTGAAATAGATTATTCAAGCTTGCACCTCCGGATGCTAAGATACAATTAATTCAAAATCACTGACGTCACATCAATGTACGCTGAATCTTCACTTTTCGATAGGACAGAAATTTTATGTAATGCTAGTGATGAATAAGGTTTGAGGACCAACACAATAACTGCCTCTCTTCGCGAGTATCCCCCTTGTTATGAATGGCTAAGCCAAAACGCCTTCCCCTCCTCTTGTTACAATTAAAATGAGCGGAGTCTACCTATGTTCGAAGCGGGGTTTCAACTGTCCGTATATTTCCAGCCATCTGCGCCCGCCGGCTCCGATCCGCCATTCCGATACTACAATTCCGAACTCTTACATTTATCATAGCATTCCGATTCTTATCCTGTATACTGGTTAAGTCCCAAATATTTGCGTTTCTGTCACTTAACCTTACGTTTCCTTAACTTCTCTCTGTATTCCTTACGTTTTAACGCTCTTGCCCTCCGTTTGCTGTATGGCTGACGATTAACGAAGCTGCTTCGAGGTGAATTATACGAATGTGAACGTCAAATAAGCTCCCATCTGGCGTTGAGAACGAAGATAACCGTCTTTTCTTTCCTCGACAGCCCTACCTCAGCCTAACTTTTATTTGGAAATTTATAGGTCTAAAAAACGACTTATTTATACAAATTTCGAGTCTTTACACCTAAACCTTTCCAAACAAATGTTCAAAAAAGCACGCCAGCGAATGGCGTGCTTTTTTGTTGTTGCTTGGTGGAGCCTAAGGAGATCGGCCCTTGGACCTGATAATCATCACCTATGAAGGTATCCGCATTTATTTAATCCAGCGTTGGACGAATCCACCGCATATAACAAATCAAGCCTATGCCCAACACCACCGACGTTAATAAGAAGGGCATCCGATAGTCTGCGCCGGCCAATATCCATCCCGCCACATAAGTTGCAATAGAGGAGCCTACACTACGGAACACGGACCGCATACCCGCGAAGAGATTTCTCTCCTTTTCTTTGAGCACAGACATTAACTGGCTGTCGACTAAATTCGAGAGCATGGTTACGCCTCCTCCGCGAACGAGGAATAATATCATGAACAGCCAGACCGGCATTAACCAGAAAAGTGCGGTAAAGAGCACAATATTGATAAGAAAAACGGAAATAATAGCATTATGCGGGCCGAATCGCTCCATCATATAAGGGGTCAGCAGGGAGCTCACGAAGAGGACTATACCTGCTACCGCGAGCAGCAGGGAAACGTTATCGTCCAGCCAGCCTAACCGGTATTTGACGATGACATTTAAGAACGACCCCGTAATGGCGAGCGCGCCCCCGAGTAAAGCCATGAACACGGAGAACAGCCACAGCCTAGAACTCGGCAGCCTCTTCCTCCAACTGGGCAAGCTTCCACGGTTCAAGCTTGTTCCTTGACTTTTCTCGTTCAGAGCAGCGTTGCTCTCCTTAGGCAATATTAGGCCGCGGGCGGTCCCATGTATCACAAGCACCAAACCGGCCAGAAGCAGCGCAATCCGATAGCCTTCTCCATCCCCTCCTCCGCTCGGCAAATATCCTGCGATTAAAGTCCCGGCTCCCGTGAAGGCGGTAAAAACTGCGAACATGAGAGAAAATGCACGCAGCTCGTCCCTGCGTGAAGCGCAATAATGGAAGAGAAGCTGTACCTCTGTCGTTTCGACCAGCGTAAGTCCAATCGAGACCAGAGCTTGCGCCAAGTAGAAATAAGCAATTTCTCCCGTGAGCGCATACAGAATATTGCCTGCCGCAATAAACAGTATGCCGGCAACCAGCAGTTTTTTGCGGCCGAATCGATTGGCCAGCAAGGATACGGGGATAGCTAATATCCCCATAATTAATATCCCTACCGATACCAATGCGCCGATCTGGTCTTCTTTTAATCCTTTGGACAATAAATACAAATTGAGGACGAGTGAATACATGCCGATCCCGATCCCGTACAATGCTTCGGTCATTAGGAAGCGGCGAACGCCCACTGGCAAGCGCAATAAACCTTTGAGATATTCCGTCATTCCCTATCCCTTTCTTTCGCTTCCAATCTCATCTGACGACTGAGTCGCTCCGGAGAGGCATCCTCGGAAAGATAGGGCTTGAGCAGTATCCGGAATCGGAACGCCTCCGACGTCACTGCGCAGTCCGGCGATTGAGCGGGCCCGCAGCTATTGCTGCCAAGACCATTCTGCCGGTAATCCAAATTCAGCGTGATAAAATTCCGCGGAACAAGCTCGCTCGCATGCTTGGCCGCTTCCAGATCGGCATCCGTATAACGTCGAGCGCTGAATTCAAGCGTTGGCGCGCCAGCAGCCAGCAGCCCAATTCCGCTGCCGTCCGTGATCGATACCCAACGAACATCTGTCCGATTGCCGTTCTCTTGCGGATAGATATAAGGGGTAAAAAGCTCATCCACAGACTTTCGATATACACCGAAGCGTCCCGCTTCCTTGCTGTCGGAATAATTCTCTCCCGGTCCACGGCCATACCATTGGACAGCATCCATGTCTGAAGGGAGCTCCAATTGGAGCCCAATCTTAGGCAGCATGGCGGGAGTCTTGCCCTCCGGAACGCCGTGGACGTCAATCGCGATTAAACCGGAGCCTGTGACGGTATAGGTTGTTTCGCAGCGGAAGCCCCAATCATACACGGGCGGCGCAATGCGGGAGGTCCATTGAACTTGAACGGTCCCTTCATCCAATCGCTCCAAGCGGCAAGCATCGATTCGTTCCGTCAGCTTATCGAGATGCATTTTACGCCAATCGGGCAGGACATACATATCGTTGTCAATCGGCGCCCGCCAGAAGTTGAGTCGCGGTCCTTTGTTCAACAGCTCTCGACCGTTAATTCGGAGCGAGCTAATGCCCGATCGCCGAGAATCGAACGCCACTTTGAAGCCATCGTTCTCTAGAACGATCCTTCGCCCTTCCTCCGTGCAGGACAAGCGCCGAACGAGTCCATTGGCGGCTGACGGGGTCGATTCTTCGTTGCCCTGCTCGCTTCCCGCCGCTTCAAGCGCAAGCTGCGCCCAGGCAATCTCATGACCTCGCTCTCCCCAGATACAGGCGGCAGCAAGGGAGAAGCCAATATTCAGCCAGCGCTCCGCATCGTTCTCTAAGCCGGCAGGCTGCCTATCCGTCCGAACGGGAACATGCAGCTCGACGCTTTCTCCCGGGCCTATATAAGGCAGCGGCAGGACGCCGCTTTGGACCGTACGCCCGTCTACTGTCACGCTCCAGTCTGCATGGAGGTGATCCAGCGATATAAAATCATACCGGTTGGTGATTCGTATCCGATTGTTATCTATATAGTCGACCCTGACAGGCTCGATAATCTTCTTGTATTCAATCAATCCCGGCGACGGCGTTCGATCCGGACGAACGAGGCCATCGATAACGAAATTGCTGTTGTTCGGTTCATCGCCGTAGTCTCCGCCGTAAGCGTAATCGTCTGTGCCGTCGGCCGTCTTCCGGCGAATGCCGTGGTCAATCCATTCCCACACGAAGCCGCCCTGCAATCTCCGATAAGCATCGAAGGTGTCAAAATACGGCTTGAGCCCCCCCGGACCATTCCCCATCGCATGAGCGAATTCACACAGAATATGCGGCTTAGGATGATCGACCAGTTGTCCGAAGCCCTCCATCTTCTCCACGGAAGAATACATCGTGCTCACAACGTCGCACACTTCCGCTTCCCGATCTTCTTCGTAATGAATAAGCCGGGTTGGATCGGCCTCCTTGCACCATGCCGACATCGCCCTGAAGTTGCAGCCGAAGCCGGACTCGTTGCCAAGCGACCAGAACAGGACGGAAGGATGATTCTTATCGCGCTCGACCATACGACGAATCCGGTCAACATACGCTTCCTTCCAAGCGGGATCGTCGCTCAAACGCGAGATATTGCCCAGAGGCTCAAAGCCATGAGTCTCCAAATCCGTTTCTTCCATGACATATAAGCCGTATTCGTCGCAAATATCGTAGAACCGGGGATCGTTCGGATAATGTGCCGTTCTGACCGCATTAATGTTATGCCGCTTCATCATGATTACGTCTTGTTTCATCGTGGACAGCGTGACGGCACGTCCCATATCCGGGTGATGATCGTGCCGATTGACGCCTTTAAGCAGGATGGCCTTGCCATTCACCAGGAACTGGCCGTTCTTCACTTCAATCTTCCGGAAGCCCACTCGCTGCGCAACCGTCTCTACCACATGGCCGTTCTTATCGGCTGCGCTAATGGCCAGATGATACAAGGCTGGCGCTTCCGCGCTCCAAAGCGCCGGCTTCGCGATCGGAATCGCAAATTCGGCAGCAGTATGATGAACAGCATCGCCTGCAGCGACGATCCCATGAACCGCAGAAGCAACAAGCGCACCTTCTTGATCCAATAGATGCAGTCGGACTTCCCCTTGCAGGTCCTCGCCGCTCAGTTCTACCTTGACAGACAGTGTTGCATCGCAATATTGCGCATCCAGTTCGGTAGCGATCCGGTAGTCCGCAATCCGGATAGACGATGGCTCCGAAATCAAATACACATCGCGGAATATGCCGCTCATATACCACATATCCTGATCTTCCAAGTAAGAGCCGTCCGACCATTGATACACCCGAACCGCCATACGGTTGATGCCGGATTTCACAAAGGAAGTCAAATCAAACTCGGACGTCAAGCGGCTTCCTTGACTGTAACCGACGAAAGCGCCGTTGACCCATACGTGAAAGGCGCTGTCGACGCCATCAAACTTGATTGCCACCTTCCTGCCATCCCAATGCGGAGGAAGCTCGAACTCCCGCACATAGCTGCCTGTCGGATTATCGTTAGGCACATGAGGAGGATCGACAGGGAAGGGATAATATAAGTCCGTATAATGCGGATGCCCATAGCCCTTCAGTTGCCAGTGGCTTGGCACTTGAATTTCATCCCAGCCCGCCGTATCGTAACTCTCTTCATAAAACGCCTCCGGCGCCCACTCCGGTCCTTCGGCATAATGAAACTTCCACATGCCGTTCAACGATTTGAACCAAGGGGAGCTCCCCCTGTCATAGCTTAAAGCTCCGGCACGGTCGGAATAAGGAATGAAATAAGCCCGACTCTCCGTACGATTGCGCTCCAGCACCGTAAGATTATCCCAATCGCGTTCTACGTTATCGTTTCGCATGACTGCTTCTCCTCTCGAATCGCTTGCTATCTCTCTAGTTAACTAGCCTTTAATTCCCGTAGTTGCGATTCCACCGACAATATAACGCTGCGCGAAGAAGAATACAGCGAGCGGAGGGATCGAGATCAGACAGGTAATCGCCATAATGGACTGCATGTCGACGCCGAACATGCCCTTGAACTGCGACAATCCGAGCGTAAGCGTGTACTTCGACTGATCGTTAAGGAAAATGAGCGGCCCCAGATAATCGTTCCAGCAGCTCATCACTTGAAACACGCTGACTAGAATGAGCGAAGGCCCCATGAGCGGCACAATGATTCGGACCAGAACGCCTAGCTTACTAGCGCCGTCAATGGTCGCCGCCTCATCCAGTTCACGCGGAAGGGTCAGAATAAACTGTCTGAGCAGGAAGATGAAATAGGCCGACCCGAACCACGATGGAACGATAAGCGGTTTGAGCGTATTAATCCAGCCCAAATAGTTAAACTCCATATACTGCGGAATCATCGTCACTTCCCAAGGAATCATCATGGTCGCAAGTACAACGAGAAACAACGTATTGCGTCCCTTGAATTCGAATCTTGCGAACCCGTAGGCCACAAGGGTACAGGAGACCAACTGGCCTAGCGTAGACAGCAGCGTCACGATGACCGTATTTTTCAGGAACAGGTTGAAGGGCTGTATCGTCCAAGCATCCGCGAAGTTGCTGAATTTCCACACGGAAGGAATCCATTTGGGCGGAAAAAGGTACAGCTCCGATTGCGACTTAAGTGCCGTGGTCACGGCCCAGAACAGAGGAGCAGCGAACAGCAGCGAGCAGAAGATCAATAGCGCATAAACGACGGACCGTTTCATGCCGATTTCCCCTTTCCGCCGGACTTGGATTTCTTCTGCGGCTTGCGCTTCATTTCGCCCTCATAGAACACCCAAGCCTCGGAGGACTTGAATACAAGGAAGGTCAATGTGAGCACAATAAGGAACATGAACCAGGCGTTCGCTGCGGAATAACCCATTTTGTAATATTTGAATGCGTTCTCATACATGTACATCGCGTAGAAGTACGTTGCTTTCATCGGGCCGCCGCCAGTAAGCAGCAACGCGAGCGTCAACTGCTGGAAGGCTGCGATAATCGAAGTAATCAGGTTGAATAGAATGGTCGGACTAAGCATCGGAACCGTAACGCTGAAGAACTGCCTGATCGTGCCCGCTCCGTCTATGGACGCAGATTCGTAGAGATCCTTCGGGATTCCTTTGAGCCCTGCGAGAAAGACGAGCATCATGGAGCCTTGTCCCCACAGGCTGGCGACAACCATCGCAACCAGCGACCATTGGGTATCGTTCAACCAGTCCGGGCCCTGCACGCCGAAGATCGACAGTATATAATTCAGGATGCCGTAATCTCCGCTATACACCCAAGACCAGATCATGGCCAGCGCAACGCCGGAAATGACAGAAGGCAGATAGAAGGCGGTACGAAAAATCGCACTGCCGCGCGTGCTCTGGTTGAGCAGAATAGCAAGTCCCAGCGCAACCGCAATGTTGAGCGGAACAAACAGGGCAGCGAACTTGAGCGTGACGCCGAACGACTTCCAGAATAACGGGTCATCCGTGAACATCGACACGTAATTTCCAAGTCCAATGAAACGCACCTGGCCTACGATCGGCCAATCGTAGAACGAGATAATAAGCGAGAACAACAACGGGCCTAGTGTGAAAACGAGGAATCCGAAGATCCACGGGAAAATGAAGAGGTAGGGCGCAGCCCCACCCCATCTGCGTTTCCTTCTAGGCTTGAAGCTGGCCGCGTTGTTCCCTGCTGTCTGCGGGTAGCTCTGAGCCATCTCCTAACCTTCTTTCTGAAGCTGTAATTTTATTTCAAATAACGCTCGCTATCCTTGACGGCTTGATTCAAAGCTTCCTGCGCATTGCTGCCGTGCATAACCGCTTCTACTGCCGCGGATAGCTGCCTGTTCACTTCATTCCACTTGGCATTCAGCAGGAAGGCCGGTGTATTATCGGAACGCTCCAGCATCGTATAATAAGGCTTGTACAGAGGATCCTGATCCTTCTTGAGCTCATTGACAACGCTTACTCTTACCGGCAAATCGGCTACGCGCATCTTGATGGCTTCATTGGACACATAATATTTGATAAACTCCCAAGCGAGCTCCTTCTGCTTGGAATCCTTGGCAATGGACAGGGCCGATTCGGCCACGACGCCTTTAACCGGCTTGCCCGGGAAAGCCGGCATCTCCACGGTACCTACGTCAATGCCTGCTTGCTTGAACGATTCGAGGGGCCAGATGCCGCTCTCCCACATGCCGATTTTGCCGCCCTTAAAAATATCCTCGCCGCTTTGCTGGCCTTTGCCGCCTGTCAGAACCGCCGATCCGTCCTTCAACATATCGCCAAACAACTGAATGGCATCCGCCGTTTCTTGGCTGTTCATATAGCCGTCAATCGTTGCGCCGTCATCGGAGATATAAGAGCCGCCGTTACTCCACACAAAGCCTTGCAGATCATAGGTGTCATTCTCGGCGCGAACGCCGAAGCCGTACTGCTTCTTCGATTTATCCGTCAGCTTCTTGGCGATGTCCTTAAAGTCATCCCATGTCCAGCCGTCCTTCGGATAAGGAAGCCTCGCGTCATCGAACAGCTTCTTGTTGTAGTAAACGACGCGAGTCGTGAAGCCTGCCGGGATGCCATACAAATTGCCGTCTATGGTCGCGTAATTAAACAGCCCGCTGTAGAAGTCATCCTTGTTCAGCTCCGTATCTCCGTCCGCGAAGCCGTTAAGAGGCTCAAGCGACCGGTGATAGGTTGGAAAATCCCACATGTACATCACATCCGGAGGGTTCGTAGCGCCGAAGCCCGCTGCCAGCTTCTGGTCAAAGCCATCCGCGTAAGCCTCTACTTGAACCTGCGTCCCGGGGTGATCGGCTTCGAATTTCTTCGCGATATCCTGCTCGATCTTGAGCGCATCGCCGGTGTCCCAGGTAGCGAAACGAAGCTTCTTCGCACTTGCGGAGCCCTTGCCGTCCGCAGGCTGCGTCGCGTTGCCGCTCGAGCTTTCATTATTGCCGCCGCAGGCTGCAAGCATAGACATCGCCACTACTGTCGTCAGAATAATAAAGGCACTCTTCTTTTTCATTTCTGGCAGCTCCCCTTATCAGTGAGGTATATAATAATTGAACCGCTTTCATCATACCGAAGATGAAAGCGGTTCAAAACGGATAGCTATTCGAATATTGGCGCGCTTTTGTTCGATTTACGTAGGCCGGTGAGCATCTGTTAGACAGGTATCGTCTTTTTGTTGGGCACGGTATCGACTCGGCGTTTCCCCCGTGCATCGCTTGAACCATTTACTAAAATATTTGCTATCGCCAAGCCCCGTGCGTTCGGCAATCTCCTGCATCGTAAGATGGGTATCTCTCAACAACCCATAGGCCAGCTTGAGCTTCCGTTTATATTGAAATGCGACGAAGCTGTCCCCCACCGCTTTCTTGAACAGGATCGAGAAATGGCTTCGACTGAGCCCGACCTGCCTTGCCACGTCGCTGACCGACCATTCCGCAGACGGGTTATCGTGGAGCAGCTTGACGGCGCGCCAGATAGCCTCGGGCCAATCCGCCTTGGACACGTTGTAGGCTTTCTCCAACTCGGCCTCTTTATGCAGCGCCGACCATGCTTGAAGTCGTTCTTCCACGTTCAAGAGCGGTCCTCTTCTGACCCACTGCAGCTTCGCGAACTTACTTTTTGTCTCCACCAGCAGACTTTCCATCGCATTCAAATTCGACTCCGGCACGATACAGTAGCAGCACTCGTCTCCATAAGGAATAACGGCTCCTGCGCATAGCTGCTGGTCCTCATAAGCGCCTTGTTGCAATAGATCCGGCCAGGAGGAGTCGCAGCCCGAGGTTTTAATCAAATAAATATAGACGGGCTCTCCCTTGAATGACCATTCCTCGCGAGTGAGCTTCTCCATCTCGCCAATAAATTTATCGTGATGGCCGTTCAGCCAAGCATACAGCAAAGTGCTAAGCCGCTCGCCTTGATCGCCTGCACGCTCCTTAGCAGCCGGCGGTTCCGAAGCGGCCATAAGCTCGCTCTGAAACTTCTCGAGCATTTCTTCCAGCTCTTCATCCTCGAAGGCCGTCTTCAGCAAATAGCCCGACGCGCCCAATTTAATTCCCTGCTGAGCGTATTCGAAATCCCGATGGCAGCTAAGCAGGATGATTTTCGTATCGGGAGCGGCCTCCTTGATTTTCCGCGACAATTCAATCCCATCCATCTCGGGCATCACAATATCCGTAATGACGACTTGAGGCCGATGCTCCAGAAAGGCGTCCCAGGCTTTGCGGCCGTTCGGGGCATCCGAAACGACATCCATTCCATACTTCTCCCAAGGAACGGTTGACCGGAGTCCTTTACGGACAATGCTTTCGTCGTCTGCGATTAATACCTTAATCGTCTTGGCTGGTTCCATGCGGGCTCTCCTCCTTCTTGGGCCATTCGATGATGATTGTCGTCCCTTCGCCCTCAATCGATTGCACGGTTAATCCGAACTGCAAGCCAAAATGCAGCTTAAATTTTTGGTCCGCATTTTGCACGCCGAGTCCTCCCCTGCCCTTGGGCTTCGCCGCATTCGGCAAGAGCAGACGCTTCAGCTTTTCTGCCGGGATCCCTGCCCCGTTATCCGATAGGACAAGCAGCAGATGGTTGCCCGCCTCGCGAACCGTTAATCGAATCTCGCCTTTACCGTCCTCGAAGCCATGAAAAAAAATGTTCTCCAACAACGGCTGCAGCGTCATACGAGGGATCAGATAGCGCTTCAACTGCTCGTCGCATTCCAGCTCGTACTTAAAGACGGGACCATAACGAATTTCCTCGATTTTCAGAAAATGCTCGATGATTCGCAGCTCTCTCCCTAACGGAATCAGCTCTTGTGAAATATCCAAATTACCTTCGAGCACCATCGCAAGATGATACAGCATCTGGCGGATGTCCTCTGCTCCCTGCAGCCTCGCTTTCCATTGGATCGAGTTCAGCGTATTGAACAGCAGATGGGGATTGATTTGATAATGGAACGCCTTGAGCTCCGCTTCCTTCTTCAGCCGCTCGCTCTGCTCAATCTCGCCAATTAACGACTGAATCCTGCCAACCATACTATTAAAGCTGATATCCAGACTGCCCAGCTCATCCTTGGCTTCCACCTGCGTCCGCGTATGCAGCTTGCCGATGCTGACCTTCTGCATCGCATCCTTAAGGCGGCGAATCCGTGCGGTAAACCGGGAAGCGAACAAGTATGCCAGCCCAAAAGCCAGCAGACAGGAAGCAATAGCAACGATAAAGGTATTCGACCTTATAATGCCGGAAGAACGATAGAACGATGCGGCCGGCAATCTGGCCTCGATGCTCCACCCGTTCAAGTCAATCGTTTTGTTCCATATGATGTCGCTCGATTGCGAAGCGAAAGACGCTGCCGTTTCGTAGATCGCCCGTCCCTTGGGATCGCTGATTCTAAGATGAGCCTTCGTATCGTTCTCGAACAGCCGGAACATATGAAGCAGCTCTTCGGCATTCTCTTCGATTAAGATTTGACTGCCTCTCAGCGCTCCGTACGGATTATTAATCGGAACAACGAGCCCGAGCACGGGCATCCCGGTATCGGAAGCATCCGTCATTCCGTGATTCTGAGAGTAGAAGCCCAGCCAATACTTGCCCTCATGCGAATTCGGCATCGCTTGCCATGCAGGAATGCTTCCAAGCTTGGATATATCGAGATTATTGTCCCCATAATAATAACCGGAACGAGTAATAATATAGATGCCGATCGTTTGATCGGTTTTAAGCGCTTTCAAGAGTGCTTCAAAATCATTTTTATCCATAATATCTTTATACGTTGCAGGTGCTTGATCTCCAAGATCAACCCGGGCGGGATCAAGTAAATACGAATAAATCGTCTCCGTCGTCTGATTCATTCGGTTCAAATAAGAGCTTGTCTGCTGTTCCAATTGCGCCACGGCGTTCTCGCCATATTTGCCGAACTGTGAATTAATGACCTTCGCGGATTGGTAATAGGACAAGGCGCCTAGCGAAAGCAGCGGAATAATCGTCACAATCAGAAAGCAGACGAGCAACTTGGTGCGAATGCTTCGGTACGGACCTGAGAGAAGGCGGATGTTGAGCTGTTTACGTAAACGATTCATCTTCGTTGTGCCTCCGACCTCTACGAAAGTAATAGGTATTGTAGCATGGACCTCTTTGACCGAACAATGTCACATAAATCCAGTATGTCGGGAATTTCCGGGCCGCAGCTTCGCCATACCCGGATAAGATCGATCCCCTGAACAACAAAAGCACCTCCTCTCGGCCCGTTAAGGCGTCGTGGAAGTGCAGCCGTTCATGAAGTTGTATACTCGTGACCTAGGATAAGGAATACGCTCGACGTCCAGGTAAAAGCGCGATCCCGTAATCCCTGCCCCGTAATCGCGTCGAAATTTTCAGCCATTCCGCTGCGATTCAACATGGCGCAGAACCGGCGCGAGACCTCCTCCGCAAGCTCGCGATCTCCCGCCGCGGCAGCGCCTTCGACAAGCAGCATGGTCGAAGGCGCCCAGATCGGACCTCGCCAATAGCCGTCGGCATGATAGAAGCGACTATTCACGCTCTCTGTCGCCCAGCCATTCGCCGTTAAGAATCGGTTCTCGTCTCTCAACCCTTGGAGCAGCGCAGTACGGATAGGCTCAGGCAGACGTTTTCCCAACAGAATGGGAACAAACAAGAGCAGGCTGTCCCCTTCGGATACCTCATGCGTACCGGACCGGCAGGCCGTAAATCGACCGTCCCGCCAGAAATGGCCGATCATCTTCTCCATTGTGCCCTCGGCAAGCGCTCGCCATTCGCCTGCTTCCTCCTTATGCCCAAGCCGCTCGGCAATCTCGGCTAACACTTCTGCTTGCAGAATAAGAAAGGCCGCTAAATCCGGGCTCTCGACGGGGATGCCATTGTTGAACGCCGTGCTGTTGTCCCAGCCGGAGTCGTTGCCGTGATTGTACTGAGGGATGCCGTCTCCATCCGCATCGCGGTAACGGAACCACCACTTTGTCCATTGGGACAAAGGACCATAAACCTCTCGAAGCTGCGCTTCTTGAATAAAGTCCGTTCGAGCCATCATCCAGGCAAGCGTCCATCCGTGGATTGGCGGTTTGTTGCAATTCCACAGCTCATACTTATCGTTGATGAAATCCGGGATTAGCCCGCTCTCATCCTGACGGTCAAAGAAAATCATAAATTGATCCCAAGCCAGCTTCGGATCATGGCGAACAAGCGCCATTGCATTAAAGCAGTGGTCCCAGCTCCAAATATTCGTCATCCAGTTCTTCGACATATACATGGCAGGACGAGTGAGACAGCCCTCTGCCGGAACGAGGCAAGACCACGTAATATAGGCGGCAAGCGCTCGGCTTTCTTCCCAGCGTTGCGGCAAGGATAAGCTGCGATTCAGCCATTGGTCGAACTCTTCCTTCACCTGCGCGAGCGCAGCGTCGAACGGTTCCCAAGCGGCTCGCGGCTCCCATACCGTCCGGAATTCTTCGATGGCAAATTCGGAGACGCCCGTTAGAGCATCCGGCCGGAAATCAGCGACAACATAAGCGCTTTTGGTCTTGTCCCACGGCACATCCATCTTCAGCTCTCCAACAATAGCAGTCAGCATGAAACGGCATTCATGGGTGAAGCTGTTCACTTCCCAACTGTCAGGCGCTGCTTGAAACGCATAATCGTAGGCGGCCGTACGGAACGTCAAGCGGATTCCGCAGCCATTCGTCCGAACGCGGAATGTCCGGCTGTCCGAGATACAAAGCTCGGCCGTTAAGCCGTGTGCCGATTGCAGCCGGACCCTTTCGGGTGAAGCTTGCGGCTCGAACGGTACGGAATGGCCGCTTTCATCCAGCATATCGATATGGAATGCCTCGCCGAATTTATCGTCGCCGCCGCGCACGGTGCGCAGATACAGACCTTGTCGTCTATCTTGGGCCTCAGGCAGAATTGAGATCGCTAGGAACGATTCTCTTCGACTGAACGGTACTAGATTTAAGTCAAAGTTCATATCAAGTCTCCTTCTCGGAATCGTATGCGCTTTCATTTTACCGAAAGGAGCGTTGCGGCAAAACCGACAGATGTTTTTGAAGGGCAGGGTAATTGTTTCGTAAGCGACTTGATTTGAAGCAGAGGGGGGCGTTTGTTCGATGGAGGGGGTTATTTTGTTCGACTGGGTCGGGTTTACTTGTCCCAATTGGCCAAGGAACGAGAATGGGGATTGGTTATAAGAAATCCGAGTCCTGTTTTCAGCTTTTCCAATTTCGTCTTCGAGGATCGGACCATTTAAGAACAGAAACTGCAGCAGACTCTATCACTCTGAATTGGGATGACATCGGAACTTTTCCAACATGCATTTAATGGAGATTTCAACAATTTATTTCTAATTTACTCCAATTGGAATTTTGATGTGACACCACCTTCAAAATCAGTCTGAAAGCATGGTATAATAAGAAGAAATGGAGTTTATTGTCAAATACCAGAACTGCTTGATCCCCGGAATGATTTCGTCTTCAAACGTATTTTTGGCAGTGAAGAAAACAAGGATGTACTTCTCGCTTTCCTGAATCGTACATTTGCGGAATCCGGCGAAGCTCCTTTAACGGAAATCGTTCTGCTCAAAACCATATACGGATAAAGATGCTCCGCTCGACAAACAGTCCATCTTTGACATTTCGGCGAAGACAATTGAAGGAAAGCTGATTAATATTGAAATGCAGCTTTTCAATAAATACGATATCGAAAAACGGACGCTTTTTTACTGGAGCAAACGTTACTCCAGCCAGTTGCAGGAAGGGCAGACCTACAAGGAACTGAAGAAATGCGTTACCATCAATATTCTGAATGACTCATTCATTCCGAATGAACGTTATCATAATGTGTTTCATTTGAGAGAAAATCATACGGGCCTTGAATTGTCTGATGATATTGAGGTACATTTTATGGAACTGACCAAGTTGGACAATCAAAGCACTCCACTGGAAGGTGGATTGATTAATTGGCTGCTCTTTCTGAAAGGAACCGACAAATCGAGTTGGAAGGTGCTGAAGATGAATGAACCTACATTGAAGAAGGCAATGGATACTCTGGAGTTTCTAAGCCAGGATCGGGAGGCTCGCCGCTTATATGAGGAGAGGCAGAAATACTTGCATGATGAGGCTTCCATGATTGAATGGGCAACAGAAAAAGGAATGTCTGAAGGCTTGGTTAAGGGCGAGAGAAAAAAAGTTATCGAGATTGCCAAGAACATGCTTTCCCTAGGGTTGGATGTTGGCATTGTCGCAAAAGCCAGCGGACTCTCTGAAGCAGAAATCGAATCGCTGAGGCCGATTCAATAATCTTCGCCCATTACTGACCGCCTTTCATCCAAGTGCTGAACAAGACAAAATAATCGCCTTGCCCTTATTTAAAAGGACAAGGCGATTTCTTTTTATCGAGAAACATGATGCTCTGGTGTGATCTCAAAACACTCGAAAGTCCCGATTTTACTCCAAAAAAAATCGACACTGTGACCAAACGTGTGACCACGACTCCAAATCACTAACGTTTCAGGCATAGAAAAAAGCGCTAAACACCCGGAATCTCTTGTGTTTAGCGGCCTTTTTCGATATGGAGCCTAGGGGGATCGAACCCCTGACCTCATCGCTGCCAGCGATGCGCTCTCCCAGCTGAGCTAAGGCCCCGAGACGGCTGTCGGCCTGCCCGTTAAGGCGGCGACAGGATCGATCTTACCACGCCGCGGGGCGCAGTGTCAATCCTTTTTCATCCCATTCCCTTGGCTGGAGCCGCCGGTTAAGGGATGCTTGGATAGCAGCGAGTTCAGTTCCTTCATAAACATGTCGATGTCTTTGAATTGGCGATACACGGAGGCGAACCGGACGTACGCGACTTCGTCGACCGGGTATAGCTGCTCCATTACAAGCTCGCCGATAATGCGGCTCTCGATCTCGGCGTGAGCTGTTGTGCGCAGCTCCTTCTCGACCTCGGAGACGACGACCTCAAGCTGCTCAGCCGGCACGGGACGCTTCTCGCAGGCGCGGATCAGACCGCGCAGCAGCTTCTCGCGGCTAAATTCCTCGCGGCTCCCATCCTTCTTAATGACGATAAGCGGCGTTTCCTCGATCATCTCGAACGTCGTGAATCGGCGGCTGCACCGCTCACATTCGCGCCTGCGGCGAATCGATTTATTTTCGTTGGCCGGTCTCGAGTCGAGCACCTTGGAGCCGGCATAATCACAATATGGACATCTCATCAGGCTAATCCTCCAAGACGCTTTCGCACCGATTTATTTCATCATTTCGCAATATTCCAGCCGTTACCTGTAATGAAGTTCAAAAAAATACACATAATACAGTTACCAACCGCAAGGAGGTGAACGACAATGGCACAAGGTAACAGTAACCAACTGGTTGTACCTCAAGCATCTGCAGCTCTCGACCAACTGAAATATGAAGTTGCTTCGGAGCTTGGTATCGCACTTTCGCAAGACGGTTATTATGGCAACCTTACGACGAAAGAAGCAGGCTCCATCGGGGGCAGCATCACGCGTAAGCTGGTACAAATCGCTGAGCAATCGCTTGCTGGCCGCGCCTAACGCGTAGCAGCTTGGGACAGCCTGCCGAGTCATCCACGATGAATCGGCAGGCTCGTCTCAAGCTTTATTCGTCTATACGGCCGAATTCCGGATACAAGTCCCTGTACTTATTATAATAATAAAAAACGCGTTGTACATAGTGCCGCGTTTCTCCGAACGGCACATTCTTCACCGTCTCGATCTTTCCGTTCCATACGTCGCCGTTCATCCACTTCTTCACGTTGCCGGGACCGGCGTTATAAGCCGCGACAGCCGCCACCCGGTTGCCGTCGAACTGCTTATGTAGATTGCTTAAGTACCATGAGCCAATCTGTATGCTGACATCCGCCCGATGGCGGAGCGTATCCTCCGTCACATTCGAAAAACCCGCCTGCTTAATGACCCAATCCGCCGTGTCCGGCATAATCTGCATCAGCCCAAGCGCGCCTTTCTTGGATTCCTTGCCCGTCGAATAGTTCGTCTCTACCCGGATGATCGCCGCAACAAGCAATGGATCCAATCCATAATCGATCGCGCTGGCGCGTATATCCTCCTGATAATGAATCGGATACATCCAGCGGGCCATCCAGTCCGACTTTACGAATAGAAAGGCAATGAATAAGACGATGAGCAGCAGCAGCACTCTTCGGCGTGCCAAGCGTCTCATGTGTCACCCCTTTCCCGATCGCCCGATTTCATCCCAGAGCTTCGTGACCAACTCGCGCGTCCGCTCCACCGATCCGCTATTGTCAATGACCCAATCCGCCAGCTCCCGCTTACGCTCGATATCCATCTGCAGCCGAATCCGGCTGTCCGCTTCCTCCGCCGTCAGCCCGTTGCGGCTCATGAGCCGCTCCCGCTGCATCGCGGCCGGAACGCAGACGACAATAACGCCCTCGTAGGACGATTGCTGACCCGTCTCATACAGAAGCGGAATATCTGCAATAATAACGGCATCGGCATCTTCCCGTTCCCAACGCTCCATTTGCTCCCGCATTCGCTGCCGGATGGCAGGATGAAGAATCGCCTCCAGCTCGCGGCGCTTGTCCTCCTGACCGAATACGATCTCCCCCAGTGCTTGCCGATTGAGCGTCCCGTCTCCGTGAAGGACGGCTTGTCCGAATCGCTCCGCGACGGCGCGAAGCGCCGGTTCGCCCGGAAGGACGACTTCCCTGGCAACCTGATCGGCATCGACGAGACGCGCGCCCCGTTCGACCAGCATGGCCGCAACGGTGCTCTTGCCGCAGGCGATGCCGCCGGTTAACCCGATTCTCATATCTGTATCCCTCCGACGCTGCAATTAGAACAGCTTTATAATTCCCATTACGATCAGTAGAATGCCCGGCAAAACAGACAGCGCCTGCATGCCTCGCCAGTCGGCATATTTGAAGCCGACGCGAAGCCCCGCCAGCAGAAATACGGCGCTGGACAGCGCTATCGCAACCGCCGTTGTTCCCGGATAAAGCCCGAGCAGCGCAGCGCCCAGCCCCGCGCCGAAAGCGTCGAACGACAGCGCCACTCCGAGCAGCAGCGCCTCGGACGAAGAGATGCTCCCGGAACGGTCGACGTCCGCCACTTGCGGCTTCCGCAAAATTTGAATGACGATGCCAAGCTGCTTCACTTCCAGCGTGACGAGCGTCCGATCCGTTAACGGCTCGGATTCGGCTCCCGCCGAAACGGCCTTGCTCCCGTCGGCCGCGTCTTCTTCATCCGGCTTGCCGTTCCGGCTGCGCCTTTGCTGGACGAGCGCCCAGCCGCCAATTCCCATCAGAATGAACGCCCCGATCATACGCGCCACAACCGGCGACAAATAATGGGTCATCCAGCCGCCGACCGCCATAGACAGCCAAATAATAACGCCCGAGCAGCAGGCAATAATCGCGACCGACAACCCCGGTATTCGAATGCGCCGAAGACCGTACGTAACGCCGACGCCGAAGCCGTCCAGACTGACAGCGAACGACAGCAGCAGCAATGATGCCAAATGCGCGAACAACCGTTGTCCCTCCCCGCAGACGATCGGTTAGCCGCGCGCTCCCGCTCTTAAAGGCGCCGGTCCGTCGAGCGCGCAACGGACAGCGCAAGCCGGACCGGCCTTAAGAGCGGATGAACGGCTGCCGAGCGGCCTCCGCAGATTCTCCTTCCATGAGAAGAAGAAGTCTGCGATATAGCCGCAGCGAACAGCCGTGCGCGGGAACAATCGCCTATGTCGTTAGACCATCTTATGCGGGGAATCGGTTGTCGTGTTACTTTAATGAATTTAATGAATTTTCGGCGAGACGCCTTTCGGCCGCGCCTGTCTGACCGCTTTCTTCGCGGCGGAGCCTGCGGGCTTCGGCTGGCATTGCGGGCATATGTGGGTGCCGCGGCCGCCAAGCACGAATTTCTCCAGCAGCGTGCCGCAGACGGAGCATGGCTCGCCGCCTCGGCCATAGGCCAGAAGCGAATGCTGGAACATGCCCATCTCGCCCTGCCCGTTCACATACGATTTGATCGACGAGCCGCCGGCTTCTACCGCCCTGCCGAGCGTATCGCGAATGGCATCGTACAGGCGGCTCCATTCCGCCGCCTTCAGCGAATCGGCCGTCCGCTCCGGATGAAGCCGCGCCTGGAACAGCGCCTCGTCGACGTAAATGTTGCCCAGCCCGACAACATGCGCTTGATCGAGCAGCAGCGGCTTCAGCTTCGTCGTCCGCTTGGCAAGCGCCCCGCGAAGCGCCGCAAGCGTGAACGTCTCGTCCAGCGGCTCTAATCCAAGCTTATTCAGCGGCGGCATGCTCCATTCCTCGTCCGGCGCGAACAGATCCATCGTACCGAACTGGCGAACATCCTTGTACCTTAGCTCCGTCCCGTCCGTCATATGAAACACGACATGCGTATGCAGCTCGACCGGCTCGTCCTGCTCATAGACGCCGTAGCGCCCTTCCATCCGAAGATGGGACACCAGAATAAGGCCGTCCAATACGATTCGCAAAAATTTGCCCCGCCGCTCCACCGATTGAATCGTCCGCCCGGCTAACGCGGCGGCGAACATCTCGGGCTCGGCGGGTCTTCTTATAATACGCGGCAAGCTCACCGTCACGGCGGCGATCGTCTTGCCCGCGACTAATTGATTAAGCGTCCGGCGGACCGTCTCCACCTCTGGCAATTCCGGCATGATGTATTCACCTCATCGCCTATTATAACGCATCGCGGCTTAGGATGGGCCGCAAAGCGCTATTTAGCCTCATACCAATTGACACCGTAGCTGACGTCCGCCTTCAGCGGCACGTCAAGCTCGATCGCATTCTCCATGACGGAAGGCACAAGCTGCTTCATCGTCTCAAGCTCGTCCTCCGGCACCTCGAACACCAGCTCGTCATGCACTTGCAGCAGCATGCGGCTCTTCAAGCCGCGAGCGCGAAGCTCCGTGTCCATCTTGACCATCGCCAGCTTAATAATGTCGGCGGCCGAGCCCTGGATCGGCGTATTCATCGCCGTTCGCTCCGCGAACGAGCGAAGGTTGAAGTTCGACGCCTTGATCTCGGGCAAATACCGGCGGCGCTCCAGCAGCGTCGTCACGTAGCCGTCGCGGCGGGCGTCCATGACGATATCGTCCATGTACTTGCGCACGCCGCTGAACGTCGCATAATACTGCTCGATGAACTGCGCCGCTTCCTTCCGCGTAATGCCTAAGTTGTTCGACAGGCCGAAGTCGCTGATGCCGTACACGATGCCGAAGTTGACCGCCTTGGCCTGACGGCGCATATTCGAATCGACCGCCTCGGGCGGCACGCCGAATACGTCCGATGCCGTCTTCGTGTGAATGTCCATATCGTGCAGGAACGCTTCCTTCAGGCCCTCGTCGCCGGAAATATGCGCGAGCACGCGCAGCTCGATCTGCGAATAGTCGGCGGCGAGCATATACCAGCCCTGCTCCGACGGGACGAACGCTTTGCGGATCTTGCGGCCTTCCTCCAGACGAATCGGAATGTTTTGCAGGTTCGGATACTGGCTGCTCAGCCGTCCCGTCGCCGCGATCGTCTGGCGGTAGAACGTATGAATATGGCCGGTATTCGGCCGAATTTCCTTCAACAGGCCTTCTACGTAAGTCGACTGCAGCTTGGTCAGTTGCCGATACATCAGAATCGAAGGGATAATATCGTGATACTTGGCCAGCTCCTCCAGCACGTCCGCGTCGGTCGAATAGCCCGTCTTCGTCTTCTTCCTCGCCGGCAGTCCGAGCTTCTCGAACAGCACCTCGCCCAATTGCTTCGGCGAGCCGATATTAAACTCCATGCCGGCCAGCGCATAGATATTGTCCTTCAACTCCACGATGCGGCCCTCAAGCTCCGCGCCAAGCTGCTCGATGACGCCCGCATCGGCCTTGATGCCCTGCAATTCCATACCGGCGAGGACGCGGGACAGCGGCTGCTCCAGCTCGTAATAGAGCTTGTGCATGTCCGTCTTCTCCAGCTCCGCTCGCTGCACTTCCGCAATGCGGCGCACGGCATCCGCCTTGGACGCGACGAACGCATGAAGCGCCTCGGCGTCCGGCAGCTTGAACTTCGCTCCCTTGCCGTAGACGGCCTCGTCGGTCGCGACGCCCGGCAAGCCGTATTTGCCGCACAGCCCGCTAATCGTCTGCGACGAATCGGTCGGATCGAGCAAATAAGCGGCTAGCTGCACGTCGAACGCGATGCCGCCGAGCTTGATGCCGTGCCAAGCGAGCGACAGCTCCGAGCGATGCATGTCGAAGCCGATTTTGGCGGCTTCTCCGGCCGATAGCCATTCGCGCAGAAATCCGAGCGATTCCGCCTTCGCCTCTTCGAACGGAACGACATAGACGGCATCCGCAGTCGCCACGGCGATCGCGACCGTCTCGCTCTGATGCGGGTTGTCGCCGACCACTTCGATGTAAACGCTCTCCGCGGCCGCCAGTCCGCCAGCCAACTGCTTGCACGCTTCCGCGCTGCCCGCAGCCACCGATACGACGCGAAGCTCGGCCGCTTCCGCCGCGCCTTCCGCCGCTTCGCCGCCCAGATCGAGCCGCTCCAGCAGCGACTTGAATTCGAGCTTGCGGAACGCCTCCGCCAGCGCCGGCTTCTCGTAGCCGGCATAAGCCATCTCCGCTTCGCCTTTATCGAGCGGCACCTCGCGGAATATCGTCGCCAGCTTCTTGCTCATTACGGCGTCGTCCTTATGCTGCTCGACCTTCTCCTTCATCTTGCCCTTCAGCTCGCCGGAACGCTCCAGCACCTGCTCGACCGAGCCGTATTCGTGCAGCAGCTTCAGCGCCGTCTTCTCCCCGACGCCCGGAATGCCCGGAATGTTGTCGGACGTATCGCCCATCAGACCCTTCAAGTCGATAATTTGCTGCGGCACAAGACCGTATTTCTCTTGAATTTCCGTTGGCGAATAACGCTCGATCTCGCTGACGCCCTTACGCGTAATCGCGATTGTCACCTTATCCGAAGCAAGCTGCAGCATGTCCTTGTCGCCGGAGACGACGAGCGTCTCCGCACCCTGCTCGTCCGCCATTCGCGTCAGCGTTCCGATAATATCGTCGGCCTCGTAGCCCGACAGCTCGAACTGACTGATGCCGAACGCTTGCAGCAGCTCCTTGATTAGCGGGAACTGCTCGGACAGCTCCGGCGGCGTCTTCTGGCGTCCGCCCTTGTAGTCGCCGTAGCCCTCGTGACGGAATGTGATCTTGCCCGCATCGAAAGCGACGAGCATGTGGGTTGGCTTCTCTTCCTCCAGCAGCTTGAGCAGCATCGTCGTAAAGCCGAAGACGGCGTTGGTATGTAAGCCGCTCGCGTTCGTAAGCGGCGGCATCGCGTAAAAAGCCCGGTTAGCAATACTATTGCCGTCGATCAAGATCCATTTATCCATTGGCGGCATCTCTCCTGCATTTTCAAAGTGTTGGTGCATGCCTTGACTGCCTTCTATCATACCATAAAAAGGACCGCCTTTGCCCGAGCGGCCAAGTCCGCGACAAATCAAAAACACGCCGCGGGCGCGCTGCCCAGGGCGTGTCGGTTCGCAATATTCCCTTATCTCGCGGATACGGACGCGCATCCGTCCTTCGCAGCGCGGGCCCGCTAGTTCAAATCCGGCCGCTTGCCCGTCACGAGATAGACGACGCTTTCGCCGATGTTGGTCGCATGATCCGCAATCCGCTCGATGAAGCGGCCGACGAAGCTGAGCTGCATCGACTGCGAGATCGTCAGCGGATTCTCCAGCATGAGCGAGAACAGCTCGCGCGTAATCTGCTTGTAGAGGGCGTCGACCTGATCGTCGTCCTTCGCCATCTTGTACGCGAGATCGACGTTCTCCTGGACGAACGACTGGATCGATTCGAAAATCATCGTCTGTACGATTTCCGCCATTCGCGGCAGATCGATCAGCGGCTTGATAAGCATCTGGCCTTCCAGCCGCAGCGTCACCTTCGCCACGTCGAGCGACAGGTCGCCCATCCGCTCCAGATCGCTGGCGATTTTGAAGGCGGCGAGAATGCGGCGCAAATCTTTGGCCACCGGCTGCTGCGTCACGATCAGCCTCGCGCCCAGCTCCTCGATCTGCTCTTCCAGCCGATTGATCTCCGGATCGGTCGCAATGACCTTCTTCGCGATATTCGAATCGAGCTGTTTAAGCGACAGCATCGCATCCGCAAGCGCCTGCTCTACCCGGCCTCCCATATCGACGAGCATTTCGTGCAATTGGTCCAAATAATGATCGAATTCTTTGCGCGGCGCCATCTACTTCATCTCCCTTAGCCGAACCGGCCGCTAATATAATCTTCCGTCCGCTGATCGGAAGGATTCGAGAACAGCTTCTCCGTATCGTCGTACTCGACCACTTCGCCGTTGAGAAAAAATACGGTCTGATTCGACACGCGCGCCGCCTGATGCATGTTGTGCGTCACCATGACGATCGTATAGCGGTTTTTCAGCTCCTGAACCAGCTCCTCGATCTTAAGCGTCGAGATCGGATCGAGCGCCGACGTCGCTTCGTCCATGAGCAGAATATCCGGGTTCACCGCAAGCGCTCTGGCGATGCACAGACGCTGCTGTTGACCGCCCGACAGACTGAACGCCGAACGCTTCAAGTAATCCTTCACCTCGTCCCACAGCACGGCGGAACGAAGGCTCGTCTCGACGATTTCGTCCAGCTTCTTCCGATCGCGGATGCCGTGCAGGCGAGGGCCGTATGCAATATTATCATAGATCGATTTGGGAAAAGGATTCGGCTGCTGGAACACCATGCCGACCTTTTTGCGCAGCGTCTCCACGTCTACGTCCCCGGAATAAATGTCGGTGCCCGATATCATAATTTCGCCCTCGATGCGGGTGCCCGGAATCATATCGTTCATCCGGTTCAGCGTCCGCAGCAGCGTCGACTTGCCGCAGCCCGACGGGCCGATGAAGGCCGTGATCGCTTTCTCCGGAATGCGCAGCGATACGTTCTTCAGCGCATGGAAAGCGCCGTAATATAGGTTCATCCGATTAATTTCGATTAAAGATGTCGTCGTCATCGCAGCTTGCATCGCTTGACCTCCTGTAGAACGGAACGCGAACCCGTCCGTTGAATTAAATATGCTTGTTATATTTGTTGCGCAGCAGAATGGCCGAGAAGTTCATGAGCAGCAGCATCACGAGCAGCACGATAATGCCGGCCGCGGCAAGCTCTTGGAACGAGGCTTGCGGACGGGATACCCAGTTGTAGATTTGAATCGGCATGACCGTGAACGAATCCATCGGATTATCCGGCAGGAAGGCGACGAACGTAAGCGCCCCGATCATAACGAGCGGCGCGGTCTCGCCGATTGCGCGCGACATCGCCAGAATGACGCCGGTCAGAATGCCCGATATCGACGACGGCAGCACCGAGCGGGATACGGTTTGCCATTTGGTCGCGCCAAGCGCGAACGAAGCGTCGCGCCGCGACTTCGGCACGGCTCGGATCGCCTCCTGCGCCGAGACGATAATGATCGGCAGCACGAGCAGCGTCATCGTGAACGCGCCGGACAGCAGGCTGCGGCCCAGATGCAGCTCGCGGACGAACAGCGTCAAGCCGAGAATGCCGTAGACGATCGACGGTACGCCGGCAAGCGTGCTTATATTTAACTGAATGATGCGGGTCAGCCTGTTTTTCTTCGCGTATTCTTCCAAATAGATCGCAGCGCCGACGCCCAGCAGGAACGAGAGCGGAGCCATAATCGCCAGCATGTAAAGCGAGCCGACGATCGCCGACTTCATGCCCGCCTCGGTCGCCCGGCGCGACGGGAAGTTGTTGAACAGCTCGGGCTGCAGACGGCCGATGCCGTCCGAGAGGATATCGATCAGCAGCGCCATCAGCGCGAGAACGCCGATCGACGTCGCAATCAGGAACAGCATCCGGAGCACCCAGTCGATCCGGCGGCGGGCGGCGATCTGCTTGCGGTTCGCATCCTCGAAGATGCTGCCTGGCTTGCCCGATCTTGCCTCCGCGCCCGCCTTGACAGTGGCTTTCATATTAATGTTCGCGTTTGCGTTGCTCATCTTAATACTCCTCCCGGAACCGTCTCGCTACATATTGGGCAAGGATATTAAGCAGGAATGTGATGACGAACAGCGTCATGCCTACGGCGAATATCGTTCCATATTCCACGCTGCCGTGAGGCGTGTCGCCAAGGCTTACCTGCACGATATAGGCGGTCATCGTCTGAATGCTTTCCAGCGGATTGCCCGTCAGCTTCGGCGTCGAGCCGGCTGCGACCGTTACGATCATCGTCTCGCCGATTGCGCGGGAGAAGGCCAGAACGGCCGATGCGACGATGCCGGAGAAGGCGGCCGGCACGACGATTTTGAGCGCGACCTCGAATCTAGTTGCGCCAAGGGCGTAGGCGCCGTCGCGCAAGCTGCGCGGCACGGCCGTCATCGCGTCCTCGCTCAAGGAGCACACCATCGGAATAATCATAATGCCGACGACGATACCGGCGCTGAGCGCATTGAACACGCCGGCGTCCGAGAACAGCGAACGGATGACCGGTGTGACGAGACTTAAGGCGAAGTAGCCGTAGACGATCGTCGGAACGCCCGCGAGCACCTCAAGAATCGGCTTTACGATGCGACGCACTCGCTTATGAGCGTATTCGCTCAAATAAATCGCGCTGGCAAGCCCGAGCGGCACGGCAACGAGACAAGCAATAACGGTGATAAGCAACGTACCGCAGATAAGCGGCCATATGCCGAAGCTTTTCGGCTCGATCAGCGGCGACCATTTGGTCCCGGTAATAAAATCGACAAACGGAATTTGTCTGAAGAAGTTGAACGTTTCGCCGATCAGCGTGAAGACGATGCCAATCGTCGTCAGGATCGACAGCGCCGCGCACAGAAACAGCAGCACGGGCATAATCCGATCCATAAGATGAGATTTCCGGTTTCTGAACATGTGCTCCCGGCTCACAGAATGAGGCGTTGGCACGGCATCGCTTCGCATGCTTGTTCTCCCCTTGCCTTTACGATTCTTTAACATCCATCCCGAGAAAAATGTGATGCCCTTGTCAGACACCACATCTTCCTCGTGTACTTTATAAAGGATTGCTTTTATATAACGGCTTCGATTAGCCTTGCAGCTTCGCCGCTTCTTCCGTATATTTCTCGTCCGGCAGCGGAACGTAGCCGACTTCGCTCGCCATGCCGCCAATGTTGTTGATATAGTAATCGGCGAACGCGCTCACTTCGGGACGCTCCATCTCTTTCTTGTTCAGATAGATGAACAGCGGACGGGACAGCGGAGCGTACGTACCGTCTTTGATCGTCTCGACCGACGGCGTAATCGCGCCTTTGCCTGCATCGATCGGAATGACTTTCAGCTTGTCGGCGTTCTCTTCGTAGTAAGCGAAGCCGAAGTAGCCGATTGCGTATTTGCTGCCCTCTACGCCTTGCACGAGCGTGTTGTCGTCTTCGCTGAACGAGATTTGCGAATCGTTGCGGATGCCTTTTTTGCCCAGCACTTCTTCGTTGAAGTAATCGTACGTACCGGAATCGGCGCCCGGGGAATACATGACGATTTTTTCCGCCGGCCATCCCGCGCGAACGTCCGCCCACGTTTTGACCGTCGTGCCCGTTACGAACATTTTGTTCAGCTCGTCAATCGTCAGATGGTCGATAAAATCGTTGTCCTTGCTGACGACGATCGACAGCCCGTCATAAGCGACCTGCAGATCGGTGTATTCGATGCCTTTGTCCTTGCACGCTTGCGCCTCTTCGTCCTTGATTGGACGCGATGCGTCGCTGATTGCCAGCTCGCCTGCGCAGAACCGTTTGAACCCGCCGCCCGTGCCGGATACGCCGACCGTTACGCGAACGTCTTTGTTCATTTTGCCGAACTCTTCGGCTGCCGCTTCCGTCAGCGGATATACCGTACTGGAGCCGTCGATTTCGATCTGGCCGGATAGGCCGACCGCCGCGTCCTCGTCATCCGCTTCTTCGCCCGCGCCCGACGCGCTGTCGCTTTGTCCCGTCGTCTGGCCCGTATCGCCGGAGCCCGTCTCCTTATCGTTGCTGCCGCAAGCCGACAGCATGACGACCAGCACCAGCATCATCAGCATGACCATCCCTTTGAAGCTTTTGTTTTTAAACAATTCAACCACTCCTCATTTCTGTTTCGTGCTGTCGTTAGGAAGCACGTCCTTCTTGGTTCTAATCATACGGGCCGAATGTAAATCCGGTATTGCCCGTATGTTAACTGCATGTAAAAAAATGAACGCTCCGTTCGGATTGTATTAACGCTAAAACGACAAAAGACGGCTTGCGCCGTCTTCCGTCCCTATGAACAAACGATTATTTCAGCTTGCTCAATTGCGATTGGTACCAGCCGTCGGACAATGGAATGTAGCCCACTTCTTTCGACAGCTTCGCGCCGTTCTGCATGTAGAATTGGGAGAACGCCTTTACTTCCGCACGCTCCAGGTCTTTCGTGTTGACGTAGATGAAGATTGGACGGGACAGGAAGTACATGCCGTTGGCGATCGTTTTGGCCGAAGGACCGATTGCGCCTTTATTGTTCTCTTTGTCGATAACGACCGCTTTCAGCTTCGTTTTGTTCTCGACGTAGTAAGCGTAGCCGAAGTAGCCGATTGCATATTTGTCTTTCGCAATCCCTTCGACGAGGACGTTGTCGTCTTCGCTGAACGTCATTTGTTTATCGTTGCGGCTCTGCTTCGATTTGCCGTTTACTTTCTCCGTGAAGAAGTCGAACGTGCCCGAATCGCTGCCCGGCGAGTAAATCTTAATTTCCTCGTTCGGGAATCCGGAGCGGACATCCGCCCATGTTTTTACTTTCGAATCTTTGTCAAAAATTTTTTTCAGCTCGCTGACGGTCAGCTTTTGCGCCCATTTGTTGTCTTTGTTGATCGCAATCGTGATGCCGTCATACGCAACCGTCAATTGGCTGTACGAAATGTTTTTCGATTTGCAAGCCGCCCTTTCGCTGTCCGTGATCGGACGCGATGCATCGGCGATTGCGATTTCGCCTGCGCAGAACCGCTTGAAGCCGCCGCCCGTGCCGGATACGCCGACCGTTACGCGGACATCCTTGTGCAGCTTGCCGAATTCCTCGGCGACCGCTTCCGTAATCGGATACACGGTGCTCGAACCGTCGATTTCGATCGTGCCTTTCAAATTATCCGCCGCGCCGGCTTGAGCCGACAGCAGCAGCGACAAGCAAGCTGCGACAACCGACAGCTTCACCGCCAATTTCTTAAACAAGATGACCACTCCTCGATAAGGTATCGTACATGCTATGTACAAGCTTTATAGTAAAGCCCCTCTGTTAAGAGAAAATTATCTTCATGTGAATATATGGTAAAGAGAAATGAATGCGGGTTCGCTCCCTTGTTTAATTTTTTTTCATCATCGTACCGGCAAGCGCGGACATCCGCTCCTGTACGCTCGCGGACTGAACGTACGCTTGATCGGTCAGCTCGGCAATTTTCCGGCTGCTGTCGCTGTTGTGAGCCGCCGCTTTGAACAGCCGTTCGAAGGCGGCCGCCGCCGTCCATATGTATCGGCTGCTCGCCGTCGTCTCGGCGCGGCTCTGCCCGTTCAATCGGCTCGTCCGCTCGATTGCGCCTTGGATGCCTTTAATCAGGCCGGCAATTTTCTCCGTCGATTGCTTCGTCTCCATCGCCAGCTTGCGCACCTCGTCCGCCACGACCGCGAAGCTTCGCCCGTGCTCGCCGGCTCTCGCCGCCTCGATCGTTGCGTTAACGGCCAGCAAATTGCACGATTCCGCCAATTCCCGGATAAGCAGCGTCACTTGGCCAACGTCGTTCGCCCGGTTCTGCAATTCGTCGAACTGCTGCTCCTGCTCCGCCGCTTGGCCGTTCAGCCGCTCGAAGGCCGCTTTCACTTGATCCAGCTCCGTCTTGCCTTGCAGCGTCATCTCGACCATCTCGCCCGACAACGCGGCTCCCTCGGAGGTCGATACTTTCACCTCCGACACCGCCCGATCGATCGCCGACATCAGCTCGCGCGCCTCGTGCAGCGTCGCCGCTTGCTGCCTCACGGCCGCCTCTTGCACGTCGCGGGAGATGAGGAGCAAATCGCCGACCGTCAGCACGCCGACGAGCGCCTGCCGCTCCGTCACAATGACGCTGTTGTACAGCGTCGCTTCGTCCCTCGTCAGCGCATGTCCGATCAGGCTGGCGGGCGGCGTGTCCGATTCCACGACAAGCGGATTCGCATCCATCAGCTTGGTGACCGGCTTATCGTAATACAGTTCGGCGCCGAATCGCTGGCTCAAATAATAATAAAACCGGTTGCGCATAATTAAGCCGAGCGGCTTGTTGTCCGGCGCAACCACGACCGCGCAGTCGGCTTCCTCGCTGCGCTTGAACCGTTTAAGCATGTCAACGCAGCTACAGTCGGCGTTTACAATTAACGGATTGCGCATATACCGTTTGATTTGCACGGCCTGACCGTTTTCACGCCGCTTCTCCTTGCCGTTTGCTCCGTCAAGCCTATGCCCCGTCGAATGATCCGCAATTGCAGCCGCTTTCGGCTCCGCCGTCTCTGCCTCGTACGTTTGAAACGCCATTCTTACCACTCCCATCCTTTTCTGTATATGGCGTTTACTATAATCGTACTTGTTCAACGGAACTGCACAGTTTTGTTAGGGGAATGTAAACTTTCGACAGCATTCGATTTGTTTCTAACGATTGCAAGCGTTCCGGACACATGATTTGGGCCGTTCGCGCCCATGCTAGTGAAGTGGCTAAAGCCGCGCATCGCATTCTTACGAGCGGAAGGAGCATCCACACCCATGACCACTTCGAAAAACCGCCGCATTAACGCCTGGCACCAGCGCAAGCATAACCAGCATCCGACCCACGGCCGCATCAAATCGTTCGCCGAGCTTGCCGAGGAACCCGGAACGCTTCCGAACGGCGCTGCGGGCGGCTCCGCTTCATTAGCGAGCTCCCAGGGTCCAAGCATGCCCAGCTCGTCGGAAGGCGAATCGATCTAGCCGATTGCTTTCGCTCCACCGTATGATTCTGCATCCGATCGACTACGTCCTGATTGTCGTCATTTCCATTCGTACAACGCAACACCCGATCCCATTGCGATTGCGATTCGCAATACCGTCCGTTAACGAATCGACAAGAGGCCGTTCTGCGCAGCAGCAGAACGGCCTCTTGTTCGTTCATAATCGATTCGATTACAGCACCTTGCTCAAAAAAGACTTCGTTCGCGGCTCTCGCGGTCGCCCCCCATCTCGTGCGTCACGATAACCATCGTCATCCCTTGCGCCGCCAGCTTCTTCATGACGCGTCGAAGGAATGGAACGCATCGGCAGCAGCCTTTTTGACGAGAACCCCTTGCTCCGCGTTATAATAAATGCTGGTGAAATGGATATCAGCAGGCACGGTCATCCACTTTCTCATGATGTAATCTCTTCTCTTGGTGTATCATGGCAATACCGTTTCCATTATAGTGATGATGTTCGACAAAACAATAATAATTCGATACAGCTCGACATTATCCAATATTTCTCGTTCTTATCGTTTGCGCGGGCCGCATATTTCATCCATTTGAAAGGAGACACTTCCGATATGACAATCAAATCGAAAATTCGGAACACGATTCACGACAATGCCGAGCGCTGGGTTGCGATGTCGCTGGACATCGGCGCGCATCCGGAGCTTGGACACGAGGAATTCCGCTCGTCTGCGCTGCTCGCGGACGAGCTGGAGCGGCACGGCTTTACGGTCGAGCGCGGCACGCTCGATATCCCGACCGCATTCGTCGGAACGTACGACTCCGGCAAGCCGGGGCCGGTCGCCGCTTTTCTGTGCGAATACGATGCGCTGCCGGAAATCGGCCACGCGTGCGGCCATCATATTATCGGCGTTATGGGCGTCGCCGCCGCCGTCGGTCTCAAGTCGGTCATACACGAGACAGGCGGATCGATTCGCGTGTACGGCACCCCGGCGGAGGAAACCAAAGGCGCAAAAGTAACGATGGCGCAGGCCGGCTTGTTCGACGACTGCTCGTTCGCGCTTATGGCTCACCCGTATCACGCGTACGAGAAATCGGGCAAGTCGCTCGCGATGGAT
>Ga0160470_100033_pt1 | contig 205436 bp, 174 predicted proteins | sample HID1973I_E11MG_FD_108214 | JGI IMG/M metagenome (GOLD analysis project Ga0160470, IMG submission 108214) | Enriched mosquito-associated microbial communities from UW Madison campus, WI, USA - HID1973I_E11 MG | ecosystem: Host-associated > Arthropoda: Insects > Digestive system > Unclassified ... | reverse complement strand
TCTGCGCAGTGGGCAACCCGGCATGGATGCCGGGTTAGCCGCGCACGGCCATGGATGGCCGATCGCGGCGGGCCCACGGAGCAGGACCGGAGCGAGGGTATGCCGAGCCCGGGCGAGGCACCGGACGAAAGGGGCAAGAGCGTTTGGTTACTTTGCGCCGGGCGGCGTTCCGCTTTTCAAAGTGACTCGCCGTAAGGGCGAAACCAATAGCCGCCGTGACCGCAGGAATGGATATGTACACCAGCAAGAATCTCACCGCCAATCAGGTAGCCATCGCCGGCAGGCCAGCTCCTACAATTTGATTTGGGTGCATCAGGAAGATATCAATCGGCTATGAGGCCGCCATCGCGAGCAAGCTCGGCTCCCACAGCTTGGCGTCGAAGACGTGGTGGCCCCTCCCACGGGAATCACATTTAAATGTGGCGGCCGTGTAGGAGCTGTCGAGTCAAACGAGGCTGCGATCTTTAATGTAGTGATTAACGAATCTGGTGCTTGTGCAATAAACGATAGAACGTAGGCCTGGATATCCCCAGAACTTTGGCGGCGATGCTCAAGTTATCGCTGTGGCGGTTAAGCACATCACACAACGCCTGGCGTTCGGCGCGGGTTTTGTAGTCTTCCAGCGTGCCCATGGGTACAACCTGGGCATGCTGGCTGATCAGCCCCAGGTCCCGCGCCTCGATCTGCCGGCCTTCGGCCAGCACCAGGCCGCGGCGGACACGGTTCGCCAGCTCGCGAACGTTGCCGGGCCAGTCGTGCTTGCCCATGGCGATCAATGCGTCATCGCTGAAACTGCGAGGACGACGGCCGGTTTCATGGCTGTAGAAGTGCGAGAAATGGTTGGCCAGCATCGACAGGTCGCCGTGGCGCTCACGCAGGGGCGCGGTGACGACTTGCAGCACGTTCAAGCGGTAATACAAATCTTCGCGAAAACGTTTCTTTTCGATCGCGGCTTCGAGGTCGACGTGAGTCGCCGCCAGTACCCGCACATCGACTGGAATCTGTTGGCTGCCGCCGACATGCTCGATATGTTTTTCCTGCAGGAAGCGCAACAGGTTGGCTTGCAGCTCAAGCGGCAAATCACCGATTTCATCAAGAAACAAGGTGCCACCGTTGGCCGCTTCGATTCGCCCGATCTTGCGTTGATGGGCACCGGTGAACGCGCCCTTCTCATGGCCGAACAATTCTGACTGGATCAGATGTTCAGGAATCGCGCCGCAATTGATCGCGACGAAAGGTTTGCTGTGACGTTGAGATTGTCGGTGCAGCGTACGGGCAACCAATTCCTTACCCGTCCCGCTCTCGCCACGAATCAATACCGGGGATTCCGTAGGCGCCAACTTGCTCAATAACTTGCGAAGTTCCCGAATAGGTTTGCTGTCGCCCAACAACTCGTGTTCAGGCTGATCAATGTGCACCGTTCCCTGTCCACGAAGCCGCGCCATACCGAATGCCCGTCCCAAGGTCACCTGGACCCGTGACACATCAAACGGCAACGTATGAAAGTCGAAAAACCACTCACAGACGAAGTCTCCTACGTTCTGTAAACGCAGAACCTCCTGATTGAGCACGGCAATCCACTCGGTACCACTGCGGCTTATCAGCTCTTTTACGGCCTCAGGATGATCGAGGTGAAAAGGTTGCAAACGCAGTAGTCCGACATCACAGGTTTTATCGCCGGCATTCTCCAGCGTGCAGCTGTCGACATCCCAGCCCACAGATCGCAAACCCGGCAACAGACGATGGCAATCGTCGCAGGGATCAACTACTAACAAACGTCGTGAGGCAGGCGTTTCGATCATGACTGTTCCTTGACGCCAAATTTGTTGAATTATTAAGAAAAACAGTCATTTGGCGGACCTGGCTGTAACATTAGCAAGAAATTGACGGGCCCTTGTACCGTTTGACTATAGGGTTATCGCTTATTCAGTTATAAGAAACGAATCTGTTAGTTACCTAACGAGTTCAACCTTTCATTAAGCTTTCAATAACGGTCGAATATCGGACTTTCTAAAAGAAAATCGAAATTTCTGCGTGTTGTGTGTGACCCATACCCCGGTTGAGGACATCAGTACAAGTAACCAGCCGCACGGGACGCCCAACCGTCGGCCTATCACTTGATTGGGCATAAGAGAGAGAATCCCATGACCGCCCCGCTCCGTATCAACGAAGCTCTTTTGATTGCCGACCGCGCATTCCAGCCTTTTCAATGCGTCGCCTGGGCCCTGCAAGATGGTAACGGCGAACTCAGCCTGACCGTCATCGACCGCACCAATTCCAGTATAGGTCGCAAGCAGATCCCCAGCAGCGCCTACACCGATCCTGCGCAACTTGAAAGCGTGCTCAAACAAGCGCGTGAAGAATTGAGCCAGGAAGGTTACACGCTGCAATCCTGGTCGATGCCGCACTGAACATTTCAAACAGGCGGATTGCTTTACAGCAATCCGCCTTTTTTTTTGCGTAATTAGTTAGCACGTTCAAACGTTTACCTGCACTTCGCCGCACTTCTTTACTTGTGCCTTAACACTTCAACTACTTGGCACGCTTGCCACTGGTTCGAAAAGACACTGTTCTGGCACACAGCGACCCTCCACCTGTTAGTTATGTCAGTTGTGCACTGGATCATTCAGGCGTTGAATGTTTTCCTTATAAAGTCGCCACCCAACTTCTGGACCCTGACGACTCGCAAGGAGACGCGTGCATGTCTAGCCAGACCGCTTTCGCCTACCCATCATCCCTCAGTGACGCCGGAAGTCTTGATACATCCTTTGGCGGGGCAGGCAAAACCCAGGTGTACTTTGCCGGTAGCCTCTCAAGCATGGCCAACGGCGTCGCGATTGATGCGTGCGGCAGAATATTGGTCGCCGCGAAAGTCACGATGCCCAGCGGCAGCCGCTTTGGTCTGGCGCGCTTGCTTGAGAACGGGTCTGCCGACCTGACGTTTGGCAAACAGGGCAGCGTCATTGGTCAGTTCGAGTACGGATTTGAGGCCATGGCCGGCAAAGTCCTGGTGTTGCCCAACGGGCATGTGTTGCTGGCCGGCCTTCACTACCTTAATGCCAACCGAACCCTCCCCGCCCTCGCCCTCTTTGATCAGCACGGCGCGCCAGTCCAGGCGTTTGGTGACAATGGACGCTGCATCGTGCAACTGCCGGGCAATCTTTCCGTGGGGTTGCGCGACGCCTGGCTGCCGCCGGGAGTGCCTGGCGCCGAAGCCTGTGACGTACGGGTGCAGGAGGACGGTCGAATCGTTCTATTGGCCAATCATCATTTCGAACTGGCCGATCACGCCGGCATGCTGATCCGCTTGAACACCGACGGTTCGTTGGACGCCACGTTCAACGGTCGCGGTTTTGTGGTGGTCAGGCACTTGCTGATGAATACCTGGCTCAGCAGCCTGCTGCTGCAACATGACGGACGGATTCTGGTGGGCGGCGCGATCAACTTTCCCGAAGAAGGACTGCTTGCCCGTTATCTCCCTGACGGGCGCCTCGACGAGTCTTTTGCCGTAGACGGCTTCATGAGTTTCAATTCAGAGGGACGCAGCACGCAAGTCAGCCATATCGTCCAACAGGCAACTGGCGATCTGTATTGCGTGGGCAGTAGGCGTGATCCCATGCGCTGCCTGTCAATGAAACTGCAGGGTAATGGCCACCCGGTCAGTCATTGCAATGGCGGCCATCCTCGGTTGTTGGACATAGGCCACAGCGGTTGCCAATGGATTGCTGCTCACGCTGTTGCAGATGGCCGTGTGCTGACCGTCGGAGCGACAATCGGCGGGGTCGAGGCAGATTTTATTCTGGCTCGGCATCTGCCGGACGGCCAACTGGATGACAGCTTCGGCGACGGCATGGGCTGGGTCCGTACCCGCTTCGGCCGTAGCCTGGATACCGCTACTTCACTGGCCGCGCAGCCTGATGGCTCGATTGTCGTAGGGGGTTATTCCCTGGACGGAAACTACCGGGCCATCGTGGCGCGGTACTTGAACTAGCGAGATAGACTTTTCCTACCCTTGATATTCCGTTCTTCTTACGGCAAGTTGCGCGCTTCTTAAAACAAGGAGCAGCCGATGTCCGGTTCAATGGCCCAGGCGTTCGCGCACAATTTTCTTGGGCACTCGCCCCGCTGGTACAAGGCGAGCATTGCCGGCTTTCTGGTGCTCAACGCACTGGTGTTGTGGACGGTGGGCCCGGTCGCCGCGGGTTGGTTGCTGGTGCTGGAGTTCATTTTCACCCTCGCAATGGCGCTCAAGTGCTATCCCCTGATGCCCGGCGGCTTGCTGTTGATCGAAGCGCTGCTGCTGAAGATGACCACGCCCCAGGCGCTGTATGACGAACTGGTGCACAACTTTCCGGTGATCCTGCTGCTGATGTTCATGGTGGCCGGCATCTACTTCATGAAAGACCTGCTGCTGTTTCTGTTCTCACGGCTGTTACTGGGCGTTCGCTCCAAACCGGCGTTGGCACTGATGTTCTGTTTTCTGTCGGCATTCCTGTCGGCGTTTCTGGATGCCCTCACCGTGACGGCGGTGATCATCAGTGCCGCCGTCGGCTTTTACTCGGTGTATCACCGTGTGGCCTCAGGCAATGATCCCCGCCAGGACAGCGAATACAGTGACGACCGTCACCTGCCAAAACTGCATCACGAAGACCTCGAACAATTCCGCGCGTTTTTGCGCAGCCTGCTGATGCACGGTGCGGTGGGCACTGCGTTGGGTGGCGTGTGCACGCTGGTCGGTGAGCCGCAGAACCTGCTGATCGGCCACGAGATGGGTTGGCACTTTGCCGAGTTCTTTCTGAAGGTTGCCCCGGTTTCATTGCCGGTGCTGGCCGCAGGCCTCGTGACCTGTGTGCTGCTGGAGAAACTGCGCTGGTTCGGCTACGGCACGCTCCTGCCGGACAACGTGCGGGCGGTGCTGGCCGATTACGCCGCACAGGACAATGCCGAACGCACCTCACGCCAGCGTGCAGCGCTGATCGTTCAGGGATTGGCAGCACTGATTCTGATCGCCGGCCTGGCGTTTCACATTGCCGAAGTCGGCCTTATAGGCTTGATGGTGATCGTGCTGATCACGGCCTTCACCGGCATCACCGATGAGCACCGCATCGGCAATGCATTCAAGGACGCCATGCCCTTCACGGCGCTGCTGGTGGTGTTCTTCGCCGTGGTGGCGGTGATCCATGACCAGCAACTGTTCACGCCGCTGATCCAGTGGGTGCTGGCGCTGCCGGCCGACCAGCAACCGGGCATGCTGTTTATCGCCAACGGCTTGCTGTCGGCCATTAGCGATAACGTGTTCGTCGCGACGATCTACATCACCGAAGTGAAGCAAGCGTTCATTTCCGGTCATATGACCCGCGAGCATTTCGAGACATTGGCCATTGCGATCAACACCGGCACCAACCTGCCCAGCGTGGCGACGCCCAATGGTCAGGCGGCGTTCCTGTTTTTGCTGACGTCGGCGATTGCACCGCTGATTCGCCTGTCGTATGGGCGGATGGTGTGGATGGCGCTGCCGTACACGGTGGTGATGGGTACGCTGGGCTGGTATGCGGTGAGTTACTGGTTGTAAACACCTGAAACTGGCCTGACCCCAAACGGTAGGAGCTGCCGCAGGCTGCGATCTTTTGATCCTGCTTTTAGAAGATCAAGATCAAAAGATCGTCCGAACGCGGCCCGAGCCTTCGGCAGCTCCTACAGGGGAACTCCGGGCTTCATGGGTTCAAGGTCAACGAGGGAGGATGTAGCGCTCGATGGCCTGGGCCGCGCCGTCTTCGGTGTTGCTCGCGGTAATGACGTCAGCCTGGCGTTGCACCGTTTCCTGCGCTTGCCCCATGGCGATCGACAAGCCCGCGCGCTGAAACATTGCCGGATCATTGCCGCCATCGCCCATCGCCGCTGTCTGCTCAAGCGGCACGCCCAAATGCCTGGCCAATGTCACCAACGCTGCGCCTTTGTTGGCTTGCATGGCGGTCACGTCCAGATAAATCGGTTGCGAACGCGAGACCTGCGCCTGGCCTTCGACCTTGGGCAACAACAGCGCTTCCAGTTCGATCAGCAGATCCGTGTTGTTGCTGGTGGCGACGATCTTGTCGATGTGTTCCAGATAAGGTTCAAAACTGTCGACCACGACGGGTGGATAGCCCAATCCGCTTTGCTCGTGAGGCACCATCGGCCCGTTCGGGTCCTTCAACAGCCAGTCACCGCCACTGAACACCCAGATTTCGATGTCCGGGCGATCGGCAAACAGCGCCAACGCGGTCAAGGCGGCCGTCGCCGGCAAATGATACGCGGCCAGAATACTGCCGTCCGGATTGACCAGGGTGCCGCCATTGAACGCCGCTGTCGGCAGGTCGACGCCCAGGGCTTCGATTTGCTGCAGCATGGCCTTGGGCGGACGCCCGGTGGCGAGACTGAAATAGATGCCGGCCTCGCGCAACGAACGGACGGCATCGATGGTGCGCTGACTCAAGCTGTGATCGGGCAACAGCAACGTGCCGTCCATGTCACACAGCAGGAACCGGATGGGCGATTGCGTTGCGTCACTCATCCCAGGCTGTGCCAGACGCGACCGTCGCGGGTCAGCAAGTCTTCGGCCGCCGGCGGACCGTCTTCACCCGCTGGGTAACTCTGCACGCTGGCATCCTGTTGCCAGGCATCCAGGAACGGTTGCACGGCGCGCCAGCCATTTTCGATGTTGTCTGCGCGCTGGAACAGGGTCTGATCACCGGTCAGGCAATCGTAGATCAGCGTTTCATAGCCAGTCGACGGCTGCATTTCGAAGAAGTCCTTGTAGGCAAAACCCAGCTCGATATTGGCCATGTTAAGTGCCGGCCCCGGACGCTTGGCCAACAGATCGAACCACATGCCCTCGTTTGGCTGGATCTGGATGCGCAGGTAAGTCGGCTGAAGCTCGTCGACCTCGGTATCGCGAAACTGCGCATAAGGCGCCGGTTTGAAGCAAATGACGATCTCGGTGTCGCGAACGCTCATGCGCTTGCCGGTTCGCAGGTAGAACGGCACACCCACCCAACGCCAGTTGTCGATCATGACCTTGAGTGCTACGTACGTTTCAGTGGTGCTGTCAGGCGCGACATTGCCTTCCTGGCGATAACCCGGCAACGGTTTACCGTCGACCTCGCCGGCGCTGTACTGGCCACGCACCGAGTTGGCGCGGGCGTCTTCGACCGACCAGGGGCGAATGGCGCCGACGACCTTGGCTTTCTCGCCACGGACCGCATCGGCTCCGAAAGCCGCCGGTGGCTCCATGGCCACCATCGCCAACAACTGGAACAGGTGATTGGGCACCATGTCTCGCAGGGCGCCGGTGTGTTCATAAAAACTGCCACGGGTTTCCACGCCAACGGTTTCGGCGGCGGTGATCTGTACGTGGTCGATGTAGTGATTGTTCCAGAACGCTTCGAACAGGCTGTTGGAGAACCGGCTGATCAGAATGTTCTGGACGGTTTCCTTGCCCAGATAGTGATCGATCCGATAGATCTGGTTTTCCGACATCACTTTGAGCAGGCAAGTATTCAACGCTTGCGCGGTGTGCAGGTCGGAGCCGAAAGGCTTTTCGATCACGACGCGCCGGAAGGCGTCGGGGCTTTCTTCCAGCAGTTTCGCAGCGCCGAGCCTGCGCACCACTTCGCTGAAAAAACGTGGCGCGGTGGCCAGATAGAACACCGCGTTGCCAGTGCCGCTGTCGGCAATTTTCGCCGCCAGGGCTTGATAGGTGCTGTCGTCCAGGAAGTCGCCCTGAACGTAGCTGATGCCTTTGGCCAGCTTGGCCCACAGCGCCGGATCAAGGGCGTCATCGCCCTTGCCGACTTTGGTGGCCGCTTCGGTTCGAATGAAATCTTCGAGCTTCTGCGCAAAGGCCTCGTCACTGATGGCGTTGTGGTCAACGCCGATGATCCGCAATCCATCCCCCAGCAGACCATCGCGACTCAGGTTGTACAGCGCCGGCATCAGCAGACGCTTGACCAGGTCGCCGTGAGCACCGAACAGGAACAACGTGGTCGGTGGAGCTGGTTCAGCCTTGGATTTCTTGCGGATCGTGTGGGTCATTTTTTCGAAGTCTCTACGTGGCCGCCAAAACCGAAGCGCTGAGCCGACAGGATCTTGTCGCCAAAAGTGCCTTGGCCGCGGGAACGGTAGCGGGAGAACAGCGAGTTCGACAGCACCGGTACGGGCACCGATTGCTCCATGGCCGCTTCGATGGTCCAGCGACCTTCACCGCTGTCGGCAACCGAACCGGAATAGCCGTCGAGCTTCGGATCGCTGGCCAGGGCATCGGCAGTCAGGTCGAGCAACCAGGACGACACCACGCTGCCACGACGCCAGACTTCGGCAATATCGGCGACGTTCAGGTCGAAACGCTGGTCTTCCGGCAGGTTTTCACTGCCCTTGGTCTTAAGAATGTCGAAGCCTTCGGCGAAGGCCTGCATCATTCCGTACTCGATGCCGTTGTGGATCATCTTCACGAAATGCCCGGAACCTGCAGGGCCGGCATGGATGTAACCGCGCTCGGCACGGTCGTCATCGGACTTGCGGTCCTTGGTACGCGGGATGTCGCCCAAGCCAGGTGCGAGGCTTTCGAACAGCGGATCAAGGCGTTTAACCACCTCGGCTTCACCGCCGATCATCATGCAGTAACCGCGTTCCAGGCCCCAGACGCCGCCGGATGTACCGACGTCAATGTAGTGCAGACCTTTTTCCGACAAGGTTTTCGCCCGGCGGATATCGTCCTTATAGAACGTGTTGCCGCCATCAATGATGGTGTCGCCGGCTTCGAGCAAGTTGCTCAGGGTCTCGATGGTATCTTCGGTCGGCGCGCCGGCCGGCAGCATGATCCAGACCGCACGCGGCTTGGCCAGACCCGCCACCAGTGCCGGCAGGTCGATGACGCCCTTGGAGCCCTCGGCCGCCAGGTTGTCGACAAAGGCGGTATTGCGGTCGTAAACAACGGTGGTATGCCCATTGAGCATCAGGCGCCGCGCAATATTACCGCCCATGCGGCCCAGTCCAATAATCCCGAGTTGCATGTGCTGATGCTCCTTACTGCAAATAATGTGTGTCAAAGGTTATAGCCCAACGCGACCAATGAAGCTTAGTCCAGAGCGATGGCATGAAGTTTCCGGGCATTGTGCCCGATCCAGACTGATAACGTCGGGAAACGTGGAGAAGACACACGGACCGTGAAAAATAAAAAAGTTCCCTTCGCAGGCAAAAGAAATCAAAATTGCCGCCGATAGTGTTTTGCGCCGTTCGTGGAACGGGCAATCACAGTTGATGCATGCCATTCGCGAGGTGAGCAATGGACACAGTAATGACCGCACGTCCTCCCCAAACACTTTACGTGACTATTCGTCGCGACGAACTGCGCCAGCTGCGCGAAGAACGCGAGCTGCTCATGCGTCAGGTCGCTCACCTGCAAGAACGCTTGCAGCAGGCGCTACCGGCAGATTACCTGCCGCCGGTCACGACGAAAAAAGCGCTGCATAACTGATCAAGAGTCCGTCTATGGGACCTCCTGTTCATCCAGTTTGGGGAGTTCGGCAGCGCTCGCTGCCACTCCCCTCCTGTCATCGATGACTGGCACCGCCCGGCATATCGAATCAGCTCACAAACTTTTCACACCCTTTTAGCGATACTTCAGTTTATTGTGGCCGCCCGCTGAGCTCTGTGTGGCCGTCATTCGCTGACGCCGCTGTGTGCCAGTGACCCCGAATTAATAAGCTGGAGCGCTGAATGGCGACGTTTGAACGCAGCAACCCGACTGCGAAAGGTTTTGATTGGGCCGGATTTCTCTGGCTGTTTGTTTTCTTCTGGTACTTCTCCGGTATTACGCAACTGCTGATCCAACTGACGGGCACTTCCGGGTTCACCGGTTTCCGTCAGGCCTTTGTGATGAGTGCGATCTGGCTTGCGCCGATGTTGCTGTTCCCCCGTCAGACACGGGTGATGGCGGCAGTTATCGGTGTGGTGCTGTGGGCCTGTTCCATGGCCAGCCTGGGTTATTTCTTCATCTACCAGCAGGAATTTTCCCAAAGCGTCATCTTCATCATGTTCGAGTCGAACATCTCTGAAGCTGGCGAGTACATGACCCAGTATTTCGCCTGGTGGATGGTTGCGGCGTTTCTTGCCCACACGCTGTTCGCGTACTTCCTGTGGACCCGTCTGCGCCCGGTGTACATGCCCCGTGGCCGCGCGCTGGTCGCAGCAACGGTCATTGTCGTGGCCGTGATCGGTTACCCCCTGGTCAAGCAGACAATGCGCACCGGCAGCCTGGCCGAAGGCTTCGAAAAATTCGAAACCCGCATCGAACCAGCTGTGCCGTGGCAGATGGCAGTGGCTTATCACCGCTACCTCGACACCCTGGCGGGCATGCAGGACATGTTGCACAGCGCCAGCAAGATCCCGCCGCTGAAAAACCTCACCGACGCGTCGGCCAACCAGCCCTCGACACTGGTGCTGGTCATCGGCGAGTCCACCAACCGCCAGCGCATGAGCCTGTACGGTTACCCGAGGGAAACCACCCCGGAACTGGACAAACTCAAGGATCAGCTCGCGGTCTTCGATAACGTCATCACCCCGCGCCCGTACACCATCGAGGCCCTGCAGCAGGTCCTGACCTTCGCCGACGAAGAAAACCCGGCGCTTTACCTGTCAACGCCATCGCTGGTCAGCATGATGAAACAGGCGGGTTACAAGACCTTCTGGATCACCAACCAGCAGACCATGACCAAGCGCAACACCATGTTGACGACCTTCTCCGAGCAGGCCGACGAACAGGTGTACCTGAACAACAACCGTAACCAGAATGCTGCGCAGTACGATGGCGATGTGATCGCGCCGTTCAACAAGGCACTGACCGATGCCGCGCCGCGCAAGCTGATCGTCGTGCATCTGCTCGGTACGCACATGAGCTACCAGTACCGTTATCCGTCGACCTTCGACAAGTTCAAGGACCGCCAAGGCGTGCCGGCCGGTGTCCGCGACGATCAGGTACCGACCTACAACAGCTACGACAACGCGGTGCTGTACAACGATTTCGTGGTGTCGAGCCTGATCAAGGATTACGCCAAAACCGATCCGAACGGCTTCTTGCTCTACCTTTCGGACCACGGTGAAGATGTATTCGATTCGCCGGGTCATAGCACCCTGGGGCGTAACGAAAGCAAACCGACGGCGCCGATGTACACCATCCCGTTCATGGCCTGGGCCTCGCCAAAATGGCGCGAAACCCACGACTGGAACTTTGCCCAGGATTTGAGCCGTCCCTATAGCAGCTCGCACCTGATCCACACCTGGGCGGACATGGCGGGTTTGAATTTCGATGAACTGGATCGCACCAAGAGTCTGGTCAGCGACAGCTTCAAGGCGCGTCCGCTGATGATCGGTAACCCTTACGAGCGTCAACAGCGAGCCTTGATCGACTTCAGCCTGATGAAGCCCAAAGTGGCGGAAGTCGTGCAGAAATAACCCTGAAACACCTGTGAAAAATACCTGTGGGAGCAGAGCTTGCTCGCGATTGCATTGGGTCAGGCGACAACGTTGCTGAATGTGCCGCCCCTATCGCGAGCAAGCTTTGCTCCTACAGGTAATTCTTAAAGTGATATTTATTCTCGTTTAAGACTAAATCTCACCGCCCTCCTTCGTCTTTGAGCAAACGGAAATTTTCCCTCAACGACAAGGAGTCGGCTGCGATGTTCGCGCCTATCACCCGTTCCATGACTTTTACCCTCGGCCTGTGCAGCATTGCCCTGAGCCCGGACCTGCTGGCCGAAAACAATCCGGAAAAGGATCCGGTTGCCGGCACCCTCGAATTGACCTCCACCAGCATCACCGCGCAGGGGCTGGGCAACACCACCGAAAACACCCATTCCTACACCACCGGTGCCATGAGCAGCGCCACCCGCTTGAACCTGTCGATCAAGGAAACACCGCAATCGGTGTCCGTGGTCACGCGCCAGCAGATGGACGATTTCAAACTCGGCACACTGTCCGAAGCCATGAGCCAGACCACCGGTATCGTGGTTCAGCACAATGACTCCGACCGGGTCAACTACTCCTCCCGCGGCTACTCGATCAACAATTTCCAGGTCGACGGGATGTTGAATACCTTCAGTTACATGAAGTCCGATTCCGACACCATCATCTATGACCGCATCGAAGTGGTCCGCGGCGCGACGGGCTTGACCACCGGCGCGGGCGACCCGTCAGCGACCATCAACATGGTGCGCAAACGCCCGACGGCACAATGGGAAGCCAAGACCGGCGTCAGCGCCGGCAGCTATGACGATTACTACAGTTACGTGGATGTCGGCGGTCCGCTGGCGTTCGATGGTCGCCTGCGTGGGCGCAGCGTGCTGGCCTACCGCGACAGTGATTCGTTCCGCGACAAGTACCAGCAGCAACGGGAAGTCGGGTACGGGATTCTCGAAGCGGACCTGACCGACGACACGGTGCTCGCCGTGGGTTACGACTATCAGAACAAGCACGTCCAGGGCACATCATGGGGCACGGTGCCCTACTGGAACGCCGATGGCAGCAAGGCCAACCTCGGACGCTCGACCAACATGGCGACGTCCTGGAGCTCCTGGCCGATCAAGGACAAGACTGCGTTCGCTAACCTGGATCATCAACTGGGTGCTGGCTGGCACCTCAAAGCCGCATACACCCATCGCGAAAGCGACACCGACGGCAAGATCTACTACGCCGGCGGCGGTTTTCCCGAGGCTGATCGCAGCGGCATGATCGCCAACGTCAGCCACATGATCGGCACGCAGAAAATGAAAGCCTACGACTTCAACGTCGCCGGACCTTACTCGCTGTTGGGCCGTGAGCATGAGCTGATGCTCGGTTATGGCGAGGCGGAACGCAGTGATAAAAATCCCTACACCGTCGACGGACCCCGCGCTGACGATTACGAAAACGTGCCCGACTGGAAGTACATGGGCAACATCGAGAAATTCCCCGATACCGTCACGGGCGTGACCGGTTCAACCAGCAGTACCCGTCAGAAAGCCGGTTACCTGGCCACTCGCCTGAGCCTGATGGACGACTTGCACGCAGTGCTTGGCAGTCGGTATGGCAGCTGGAAATCCTCGAGTACAACGAACCGCTACGACGACGATTTACAGTTGAGCGGTTCGGACCATACCAGCCAGCAGCACAATGACATGTGGACACCCTACGCGGGCCTCCTCTACGACCTGACCCCGGAGTACACCGCCTACGTCAGCTACACGGACATTTTCAAGCCGCAGTCCAATCGAGACGCCAACCGCAAGTACCTGGAACCGGTGGTCGGCAGCAACTATGAACTGGGGCTCAAGGGCAGTTTGCTCCAGGAGCAGTTGAACCTCGCCACGGCGCTATTCTGGAGCGATCAGGACAACGTCGCCGAGCTGGATGACTCGGTGCCACCGGATCCGGTGACAGGCGAAGAGTTCTTCAAGGCTGACGGTAAAGGCACCAAAGTCCGGGGCTTCGAAGCCGAACTGTCGGGCGAAGTCATGACGGGCTGGAACATGACAGCCGGTTACACCTACACCCACTCGGTCAACGGCGAGAAAAGCCGAACCAACACCACCGCGCCGTTGAACATGTTCCGGCTCTCCACGGCTTATCACTTGCCGGGCGACTGGCACGCGCTGACCGTAGGCGGTGCGGTGAATTGGCAGAGTGACATCTACCGCGCCGCAAGTCGTCCGATCGGTCGCAACGCTGCGGGCAACATCATCACCGAGCGCACCAACATCCGCCAGGACGCCTACACCCTGGTCAACCTGATGTCGCGCTACGAGTTCGACAAGCACCTGTCGGCCTCGTTGAACGTCAACAACCTGTTCGACAAGAAGTACTACGAGAACGTCGGGTTCTATAACGGCAACTATTGGGGCGACCCGCGCACGGTCACCTTGAGCCTGGACTGGAAGCTGTAAACGATGTTGATTCCCAAATAACAGATTCGGCGGATAATGCCCTTTCAACATTGCTTCATGGATGAAAGGGCACCCGAAATCTGTAGTGGGAGGCACACCATGAAATGTACAACCCTGATCGTTGCAAGTTTGATGATGTTCAGCTCGACAGCGGCGTTGGCTGAGGGTGGCGCGGAACGAATGCGCTATTACTACGAAAGCCTGCGGCTGAGCCAGGAGGCGAATCAGGATCAGCGAACTACGCAAGTGGTACCTGATGATCAAACGGCTCAAGTCACGGAGCACTACAAGCCGTAGCAGGCGAGGCATAAACCTGGGGCCAAGGAACTTTTTGGAGCCAGGGAGCTTTTGTGGCGAGGGAGCTTGCTCCCTCGCCACAATAAGCCCCGCTCACCACTATCGGCGCTGCCCGACTTTTACAACGTCTTGGTCCAGAACAGCATCCGACCATGAGCCGGGTCGAACATGCCTGCAGCAAAACCGAACTTGCCATAGGACGCCTGGGCTACAGCGTTACCTTCCAGCACCTCCAGCGTGATCTTGCAGCAGCCGCGTTGGCGTGCAATATCCTCGACCTTTTGCAACATCTTCTGACTCAGCCCCAACCCGCGAAACTTCTTCACCACCGCGACATCGTGCACGTTGACCAGCGGCCGACAGGCGAACGTCGAAAAACCTTCAAAACAGTTGACCAGTCCCGCCGGCTCACCACCGACGAAGGCCAATACGCTGAATGCATGAGGACGCTTGGCCAGTTCTGCAGGAACCTGCGCCAGCACATCGGCGGGTAACGCGTGACCGCCACCCATCGGGTCTTCGGCATAGGCGTTCAACACCCGCCTGATGGCCTCGGCATGCACCGGATTGTTATAACTGGCCTGAAGCACAAGAATTTCTGCGGATTCCATTTCCACCCTCGATGACACATCAAACAACGGGAACTGACCCTATCAAGGGCGGCGCCTGTATCGCAACTGGATTTGAAGCCACAGGACGGATCACCTCGAACTCGTAGGAGCAAAGCTTGCTCGCGATTTCGGTCGGTTATTCAGAGTCGATGTTGGCAGACAGGACGCCATCGCGAGCAAGCTTTGCTCCCACGAGCGATACATGCGCAGAGGGGGAATTCAATGGCCCCAGATCAACGCCTCGGTCCATCCCAGTTCGGCAAAATCATCAGCCCGCAAGTGCGCCTCGCCCATGCAGAAAAACTCGTCCAGTTGCGGCGGTTCAACCGAGGTGCCACTGAGCATTCCATGCACCTGCCCACGATGATGAATCTGATGCTCAAACAGGTGCGACAACAGGCGTAGCCGGCTTTCATGTTGAGGCGTTTCACGGGCAATGGTCACGATCTTGCTCAGCTCGGCGTCGCGCATTTGCTCGCAGTAAGCGATCAGTCGTCGATCCACCAGCCCTTGCTCATGTTTGAGGCTTTCGGCTGTCGTACAGGGCTCGTCGACCTTGAAAAACACATAACAATCGAGGTGCGGATCATCGCCGCGCAACTCCCGTTCCAGCGCGTCGACGTAAAACCAGTCGCAGGTCAGGATGTGGTTGAGGGTCGCGCTGAGGCTGGGGAAAAAGCTGACTCGCGGTGCATTCAGCTCGACAGGACTCAGCTGCCCCCAGGCCTTGGCCAGTCGATGGTTGGCCCAGGCGTTCTGATACGCCATGGTCAGCAAATGGTGGGACAGTGGTTGAGTCATGCTCACGCCTCCCGGCTGTCAAGCCTCGGCAAAACGTTGCAACTGCATTTCCTTTAGACGACTGAGCGTACGGCGGAAGGGAAACTCCAGATAACCTTCGGTGTACAGCGATTCCATGGGCACCTGTGCTTCGAGGTACAGCGGCACCTTGCGGTCGTAGCACTCGTCCACCAGCGCGATGAAACGCCGCACACCGTCGTCATGCACCGACAGTTGCGGTAACTCGCGGTCGCCCGCCTCCACTCGCTCGACACCGTCTTCAGTGCCCCGGGCGATGCGTCCGGCGCGTTTTTGGGCGCTGAGGTTCGGCACGTCACTCAATAGAATAGCCTTGAAGGTGTCGCACAGGACCATGAAATCCATGGCTGCAAAAGGCTGTTCACACAGGTCCGCGTAACGCGCCCAGAGCACGGTCGGGCTGGCCTGAACGACCTCGAGTGAACGGTAACCGACCTGAATGGGTTCGCTGGAAACCGGCTGACCGGCACTCAACATTTCAAAAACTTCGCTCAGCGCGCCTGGCTGGCCGAACGTTGCGACCCAGTAGCGCTGCAGGCCCGTGCCCGGGTGCAAGCGATGGTCTTGCGCGCCGTCCACGGCAATCACCTGCATGTGCTGCTTGATCGCTTCGATGGCTGGCATGAACCGATCGCGGTTGAAACCGTCCGCGTACAACTGATCCGGCGGCTGGTTGGAGGTGCAGACCACCACCACGCCCTGTTCGAACATCACCTGGAAGAGCCGCCCGAGAATGATCGCGTCACCGATGTCATTGACGAACAGCTCATCAAAGCACAGCACGCGTACTTCCTCGCTCAGTTCGCGGGCGAGTGCTTTCAGCGGGTCGGCGGTGCCACTCAGCTGAAAAGACCGCTGATGCACCCAACCCATGAAATGATGAAAATGCTGGCGTCGGGCAGGCACTCGCAGGCTTTGATAGAACTGATCCATCAACCAGGTCTTGCCCCGCCCCACCGGGCCCCAGAGGTAAACACCGGTGATCGGCGAGCGGCCTTCATGCAAGGCTTCGTAGCATTTCTGCAGCGCCCAGACGGCATGTTCCTGGGCTTCGTCCTGGACGAAACCTTTCTGTTCTATGGCGAGTTGCCAGGCGCTAAGGGGGGAGTCCGGATTCATGGGCGGCAGTATGCCATGACCACTCCACCCGTTTTTTATCCCGTTGAAAAAGTGTCTTGACGAAATATATTACTAGCATCATATTTAATACATGTTGAAGGACATCTAAAACGCATTCCCCTGCCTTTTCTTCAGGAGTACTCCCCATGCATTACAAAGTGTTCGGCCGCAAAACCGGTCTTCGGGTGTCGGAATTGGCGCTGGGCGCCGGTAACTTCGGCACGGGTTGGGGGCACGGCGCAGAGCGTGACGAAGCCAAACGTATTTTTGATGGTTACCTGGAGGCCGGCGGCAACTTCATCGACACCGCCAACGGGTATCAAGGTGGTCAGTCGGAAGGCATGCTCAGCGAGTTTATTGCGGCGGAACGGGATCACCTGGTCATCGCCACTAAATTCACCCTGGGGACTACACCGTCAGCGGGCATTTCCTACACCGGCAACAACCGCAAGAACATGGTCCGGGCCGTCGAGGAAAGCCTGACCCGCCTGAAAACCGATCACCTTGATCTGTTCTGGGCGCACATGAGCGACGGCGTGACGCCGATGGAAGAAATACTGCGCGGCTTTGACGATCTGGTACGCGCCGGCAAGATTCATTACGCCGGGCTGTCGAACTTCCCGGCGTGGCGCATTGCCCGGGCTGATCTGCTGGCGGAAGTGCGCGGCTTTGCTCCGATCGTCGCCCTCCAGGTCGAATACAGCCTGGCGGAACGCACCGCCGAACGCGAGCAACTGCCCATGGCCGAAGCACTGGGCCTGGCCGCCACGTTATGGTCGCCGCTGGGTGGCGGTTTCCTGACCGGCAAGTACCGCAGCAACGACGGCGACAATCGCGCCGCCAAACTGGGCATGCTGATTCACGCCGAAAAAAGCGCCCGCGAAACCCATCTGCTCGACACCCTGCTGTCCGTCGCCGAAGAGTTGTCGGCGAGCCCGACACATGTCGCCATTGCCTGGCTGCGGGAAAAAGCCCGGCAATCGACCACTACGTTGATTCCGATCCTGGGGTCGCGCACCCGCGAGCAGCTGGATGCGACGCTGGGCGCATTGAAGGTGCAACTGAGCGCCGATCAGATGGCGCGGCTGGAGGCTGTCAGTGACGTGCCCAAAGGGGTTCCCCATGAGACGCTGACGGGATCATTTTCACGGTTCAGCGGTGACATTCTGGATTTGCCGAAGATTCCGGTGGCCTGATATCGAGTTACTGGAATTATGTTGAATCTGTGGAAGATGTGGGAACTGTGGGAACTGTGGGAACTGTGGGACTGTAGGAGCTGCCGAGTGAAACGAGGTTGCGATCTTTTGACTTTGGCTTTTAAAAGCAAGATCAAAAGATCGCAGCCTCGTTTCACTCGGCAGCTCCTACACAGCTCCTACACAGCTCCTACATGGCTCCTACACAGCTCCTACACCGTGTGTCGACTAGGATTCGGAGTGTCAGCAGGTTACCGATCAACCTTATGCCTGGCCGCATACAAACACAGCATCTCCATCGCCAACGTTGCTGCGGCCAGCGAGGTGATTTCCGCACTGTCGTAAGCCGGCGCCACCTCGACCACGTCCATTCCCACCAGGTTGATGCCGCGCAAACCACCGAGAATTTCCAGAGCCTGCACCGTGCTCAAGCCACCGCACACCGGCGTCCCCGTGCCCGGCGCAAAAGCCGGGTCGAGGCAATCGATGTCGAACGTCAGGTACACCGGATGATCCCCAACCCGGGCGCGGATCGCTTCGACGATGGCTTCACATCCACGTCGATGCACGTGCCGGGCATCCAGCACTTCAAAACCCATGTGATCGTCGTTCGTGGTGCGCAAACCAATCTGCACCGAGCGCGACGGATCGACCAGGCCTTCCCTGGCGGCGTGCCAGAACATGGTGCCGTGGTCGACACGTTTGCCCTCCTCGTCTGGCCAGGTGTCGCTGTGGGCGTCGAAGTGGATCAACGACAGCGGGCCATGTTTGCGGGCGTGGGCCTTGAGCAGCGGATAGGTGATGAAGTGATCGCCGCCAAACGTCAGCATCGCGCTGCCGGACTCGAGAATATGGTTGGCATGCGCCTCGATGCTTTCAGGCACCGAGTGCGGCGACCCGTAATCGAAGGCGCAATCGCCGAAGTCGACCACCGCCAAATGGTCGAACGGATCGAAGGTCCACGGCCAGTGACGCTCCCAGGCAATCCCGGCAGAGGCAGCGCGAATACCGCGCGGGCCGAAACGCGCACCGGGACGATTACTGGTGGCCGTGTCGAAAGGCACACCGCTGACGGCCACGTCGACACCGCGCAAGTCGCGGCTGTAGCGACGACGCATGAAACTGGTGATGCCGGCGTAGGTACTTTCTGCAGCAGTGCCATAAAGACTGTCGCGAGTCATGGCCTGATCGTTTTTCACAGGGACGTCCATCTAAGGCTCCTTATTATTGGCGGCTACGGAAACTGGTCCACAAGCGGGTGCGCTGACGCATGTCCTTGAGGCTCATGGTCCGGTCGGCGTACAACCGGTCGCGCACATCCGCAGGTGGATAGATATCAGGGTCGCTGCGCACCGCTTCATCCACCAAAGGCGTCGCCGCCTGGTTGGCCGTGGCGAAGAACAGCGTATTGGTCAGCGCCGCGACGGACTCCGGGCGCAGCATGAATTCGATAAACAGGCGGGCCGCTTCCGGGTGGGGGGCGTCCTTGGGGATCGCCAGGTTGTCCTGCCACACGAGGGTGCCTTCTCTGGGAATCCGGTAGGCGATTTCGTAGGGTTTGTTGGCTTTGCGCGCCTGGTCGGCGGCCATGCTGGCGTCACCGTTGTACGACAGCGCCAGGCAGACACTGCCGTTGGCCAGATCATTGATCTGCCGGCCGCTGGCCACGTACAGCACCGAAGGCTGCAGTGTGTGCAACAACGCCTGCGCCGCGTCGAGATCGGACTTGTCAGTGCTGTAGGGATCTTTACCCAGGTAGTGCAACGCCAGGCCAATCACCTCCTGCGGCGAGTCGATGATGGCAATGCCGCAGTCTTTCAGTTTGCTGGCGTACTCCGGTTTGAATAGCAGGTCCAGGCTGTTGAGCGGCACGTTCGGCAAGCGCTGCTGCACAGCTTCGACATTCATCCCAAGTCCCAGCGTGCCCCAGGTGTAGGGAACGCCGTATTGATTGCCAGGGTCCACCACCGCCAGTTTCTCCAAGAGATCCGGGTCAAGATTGGCGTAGCCCTTCAACCCCTCATGAGGAATCGCCTTCAACGCGCCAGCCGCGAGTCCGCGCGCCAGAACACTGGACGACGGCACCACCACGTCGTAGCCGCTGCCGCCGGTGAGCAGCTTGGTTTCCAGCACTTCCGGCGCGTCAAACGTGTCGTAGCGCACGTGTATGCCGGTTTCTTTTTCGAACCGCTGCAGCGTGTCCGGCGCCACGTAATCAGCCCAACTGTAGAGATTGACTACTTGCTCCTGCGCATGTGCCGAGACGGCCATGGCAAGAAAAAGTACCGGCAGACACCGCTTGAACGTGGGAGCCATGACGAACACCTGACCAGAGGAAGTGACCGCAGGATGCAACGTCGGATACATTGGCGAAATACCGGTTTTGTTAACCTGACATTATCGCGGAGTAATGTTTGATGCTCGGTCAACTGCATGATCTCGACCTGCACCTGTTGCGTCTGTTTGTTCGAGTGGTCGAATGCGGCGGCTTTAGTGCTGCCCAAGGTGATCTGGGCCTGAGCCAGTCGAGCATCAGCCAGCAAATGGCCAAACTCGAAACCCGCCTCGGCTATCGGTTGTGCAGTCGCGGTAAAGGAGGTTTCAAGATAACGCCCAAGGGCGAACAACTGCTCAGTGCGACACGCGCGCTCTTTCAATCCATCGAGGCGTTCCGTCATCAATCCAATGGCGTGGCCGGGCGCCTGATCGGCGAAGTCCGTCTGGGAATATCAGAAGCAGTTGACCCGTCCGTGCTGCAAAAGGTGGCAGAGGCGATCCGGCGCTTTCGCGAGCGTGACGAATCGGTGCGCATTGAACTGCTGACGGCGATGCCGGGAGAAATGGAGCGATTGCTGCTGCAACAGCGGCTGGACCTTGCTATCGGCTATTTCTCAATGGCACAAACCGCGTTTGATTACCGCGAACTGTTCAGCGAAACCCAGCACCTGTACTGCGCACCTGGCCACCCGCTGTTCACCGGTGACGCTGAGGAATCGGTGTTGAAGGCCAGTGATCACGTAGATCACCCTTATCGTTTCCTGCGCAATGATGAACCATCCCAGGGCCAGCACTGTTCGGCGCGGTCGGAGCAGGTGGAAGGCACCCTCGCGTTCATCCTTTCCGGTAAACACGTGGGTTACCTGCCGAGTCACTATGCCCGCAGTTGGGAGGACAAGGGGCTGCTGCGAACGGTGCGTGAGGGTGAAATGAGTTTCGACGTGGCGTTTCAACTGGCCCGCCACCGCGCCCAGGTACCGGGGGATGCGCAACAGGCGTTTGAAGAGGATTTGGTGGCGGCGTTTGGTTGAGTGGGGCGATTTGCTGTAGCAGGAGGTGTACCTGAGACAGTGGATTCACCTGTAACAGTGAATTCACCTTTGGCAATGAGTTTACCTGTGGCGAGGGAGCTTGCTCCCGCTGGGCTGCGAAGCGGCCCCCTGCATTTTTTCAGTAATACGATTGGCTGGATTTGCGACTGCTGCGCAGCCGAGCGCGAGCAAGCTCGCTCGCCACAATAAACTCATTTAGCTCGGAGAGCGTGTCCAGCTGCAGATCTTCGAAACGCCTGGTTACTGTTTCTGCAGCTTTCTGGCATCCTGCGCCTCCATTTTCTGACCCGGCCCGCCTGTTGGCACGCATACAACCATGACCGCCTCTGAAAAAGCCCCACCTGCACGAAACAACGACCTGATTTACGGCCTCAACGACCGCCCGCATCTCACCGCGACCATTTTCGCCGCGCTGCAGCACGTGCTGGCGAGTTTTGTCGGCATCATCACCCCGACTTTGATCATGGGCAGCGCCTTGGGCCTGCAAAGTGAAGTGCCCTACCTGATCAGCATGGCGCTGTTCGTGTCGGGCCTGGGGACGTTCGTCCAGGCACGCCGCTTCGGGCCGGTGGGCTCAGGGCTTCTGTGCCTGCAAGGCACCAGCTTCTCGTTCATCAGCGTGATTCTCAGTGCCGGTTTCATGGTCAAGGCCCGTGGCGGCGGCACCGATGAAATCCTCTCGACGATCTTTGGCGTGTGCTTTTTCGCCGCCTTCATCGAAGTCGTGCTGAGCCAGTTCATCGGCAAACTGCGCATGCTCATTACTCCGGTCGTGACCGGTACGATCATCACACTTATGGGCCTGTCGTTGATCAAGGTGGCGATGACGGATATCGCCGGCGGCTTCGGTGCACCGGACCTTGGCGGAGCGCATCACCTGGCCCTTGCCGCCTTGGTGCTAGGCACGATTGTGGTATTGAACCGGGTCGATGTGCCCTTCCTGCGCCTGGGCGCGATTGTCATCGGCCTGACCCTCGGCTATGTCGTGGCCTGGGCAATGGGTGACGTGAGTTTCGCCAGCATGCCCGATGTGCCGTTGATGAGCGTACCGGTGCCGTTCAAGTACGGTTTCAACTTCGATTGGGTGGCGTTCGTGCCCGTGGCGGTGATCTTCCTGGTGTCGCCGCTGGAAGCTGCCGGCGACCTGACGGCCAACTCGATGATTTCCCGGCAACCGGTCAAAGGACCGATCTACATCCGCCGCATCAAGTCCGGCCTGCTTGCCGACGGCCTCAACTCCGCCATGGCGGCCGTGTTCAACAGCATGCCGATGGTCACGTTCGCCCAGAACAATGGTGTGATTCAGCTCACCGGCGTCGCCAGCCGTTATGTGGCGTTCTTCATTGCCGGCCTGCTGGTGATTCTGGGTCTGTTCCCGATGATCGGCGCGGTGCTGCAACTGATGCCAAAACCGGTGCTCGGTGGCGCGGAACTGGTGATGTTCGGCACCGTCGCAGTGGCCGGGATCAAGATCCTCGCCGAAGCCGGCCTGCATCGGCGCAACATGCTGATCGTGGCGATTTCCCTCGGCATGGGCCTGGGGGTCGCGGCCGTTCCAGAGGTGCTGCGCGAACTGCCGATGGCGCTGCACAACATCTTTGAATCGCCGATCACCGTGGGCGCGTTGTGCGCTATCGTGCTGAATATCTTCCTGCCTGAGGAATTCCTCGAACTGGAAGAAGATGATTTCGATCCGGAAGCATCGATCCTGCAGGTCATGGAAAACCCGGACGTCCCCGCCAAAGGTGAACCGGCCACGCCTGCAGCGGTCGCACAGTTGAACCGCTAAAAAGGCTCGAGGGCTGAGCCGGCGGCGGTTCAGCCCTTTTCTTCATGAGAGCCTGTTTATGCGCAGCGTCCACGCCGTCATCCTTTCCCTGCTGTTGCTCTCCCTGAGCGCCTGCGCCCTGTTCCCCAATCGCGATCCGCTGAACATCAATGTCGTCGGCCTGGAACCCCTGCAAAGCCAGGACATGGAAGTGCGCTTCGCGGTGAAAATACGCGTGCAAAACCCCAACGAAAATCCTGTCGACTACAACGGCGTCGCGCTGGACCTGGAGGTCAATGGCCAGCCACTCGCGTCGGGCGTTAGCGATCAGTCGGGTTCCATCGCACGGTTTTCGGAAACCGTCCTGACGGTGCCGGTGAGCGTGTCAGCCTTCTCGGTGCTGCGTCAGACCCTGGGCTTGAGTCAAACCCAGTCGCTGAACAATCTGCCCTATGTGTTGCGCGGAAAACTGGCCGGCGGCTTGTTTGGCACGATGCGATTCGTGGACACGGGCAAGCTCAGCCTGCCGGGTACGACCTCCGGCACCTGGTAAGCCCGACAAAGGAGCCCCATCCAACATGGAACCGACACCCACGCTCTGCACCGAACGCCTGATCCTGCGACCGCTGGAAATGGCTGATGCGCCGGACATCCAGCAACACTTCGCGCACTGGGAGGTTGTTCGTTACCTCAACGCGTTTGTGCCTTGGCCCTATCCGGCAGACGGCGCCCAGACTTATCTGCGTGACATCGCATTGCCGGCGATTGCCGCGGGAAAAGAGTGGCACTGGTCGATTCGCTTGAAATCCGCCCCGGAGCATCTGATCGGGAACATCAGCTTGATGGACGAGCAGGACAACAACCGCGGCTTCTGGCTCGGGCCCCAGTTTCAGGGGCAAGGCTTGATGACCGAAGCAAGCGCCGCCGTGACGGCGTATTGGTTTGAAACCCTGGGTCGCCCGGTGATGCGCGTTCCGAAAGCGGTACCGAACATTGGCTCGCGCAAGCTATCGGAACGGGGTGGAATGCGGCTGATCCATACGGGGACAGGCCGGTTTGTTGGCGGGGAGTTTCCAAAGGAAATCTGGGAGATCACTCGGGAAGAGTGGCTGAACACCTCTATAGACCTGTAGGAGCTGTGTAGGAGCTGTCGAGTGAAACGAGGCTGCGATCTTTTGATCTTAAAAAATCAAAGTCAAAAGATCGCAGCCTCGTTTCACTCGACAGCTCCTACAGATGGGCGGTGCATCAATACACCGTCAATGATTTCCGGTTTTTTTGGCTATACGGTGAAACGGACCCCGGCTTTCGCCCGCTCATCCACCACCAACTCGAACACATCCGGGCGTGCGTAGTGGCCGACCACATCGAAATCGTATCGGGCACGAATCAGGTCATCGGTATCGATTGTCGCCGTCAGCAACCCCGGACCGTCGCGCAAAGGCCCCGCGAGAATATCCCCCATGGGGCCAACAATGAAGCTTCCACCCGAGATCAATGGCCGATCCGCCGGCCAGTTGGCGATGTCCAGCCCCAAGGCTTGAGGCGAATCCTGTACCTGACACGCACTGACAACGAAGCAGCGCCCCTCGTGGGCAATATGACGCATGCTGACCTGCCACATCTCCCGCTCGTCCACCGTCGGTGCACACCAGACTTCCACGCCTTTGGCATACATCGCGGTACGTAACAGCGGCATCATGTTTTCCCAGCACACCACCGCGCCGATCCGCCCGACCTGGCTGTCGATCACCGGCAAGGTCGAGCCATCGCCCTTGCCCCAGATCAACCGCTCGGTGCCGGTGGGCATCAGTTTGCGGTGCCTGGCGACCAACCCGTCCTTGGGATCGAAAGACAGTGCGGTGCAATACAACGTGCTGGCGACTCGCTCAATCACGCCGATCACCAGGTTTGCGCCCGTGCGCGCCGACAAGCCCGCCAGCGCCTCCGTTTCGGCGCCGGGCACTTCGATGGCATTGGCGAAGTAGCGGGCAAACGCCTCACGCCCTTCCGGCAGGCGATAGCCCAGTTGCGTGCCGAAACCCTCACCTTTCGGGTAACCGCCCAGCAAGGCTTCGGGCATGACCACTAGCGCCGCGCCGGCTTCGACGATGGCGTTTTCCCAGGCAAGAATCTGTTCCAGGGTGTCGGCTTTGCCACCGGGCAAAGCGCCGATTTGCAATGCAGCAACGATTGACTGGGGCATGTGGTCTCTCCGAAAGCGGTGGGGTGTTGCTCATTCTCTGGCGTCGCAGGATCATGAATAAAGCCCGACTCACTGCTGAATGATATGAACGCCATGAATATCGCCGCTGTCGATCTCAACCTGCTCAAAGTCTTCGAAGCGTTGCATGAAGAATCCAGTGCCAGCCGCGCGGCACTGCGCCTGGGCGTGACGCAATCGGCCGTCAGCGCCGCGTTGCGTCGGCTGCGCGACGTGTATGGCGACCCCTTGTTCGTCCGCACTGGTCGAGGCTTGGCGCCGACGCTCAGGGCCAACCAGTTGAAGCCCGTCATTAGCGATGCGTTGAACAAATGCCGGCAAAGCCTGGCGATGCTTGACCCTGCGGCCCATGAGTACGAAGGTCGTTCCGTTGCCATCGGCTTGTCCGATGATTTTGAGATCGCCTACGGTCGACGCCTGATCTCGGACATTGCCCGGTGCGCACCGAAGCTGCGGCTGATTTTCCGTCAGACTCATAGCCAGATCGTCGCGCAGGCCTTGATGGACCGCAGCATCGATCTGGCCATTACCGCCGGCGGATTTGCCGAGCGACTGCTCAGTCGCCAGGTGTTGGGTGAAGGGGATTATGCGTGCCTGGTCGACCCCGCCAGTCTTACCGAGGGACAGCACAACCTCAGCCTTGAGGCGTTCGTTGCCCGAGAGCACATTCTGGTGTCGTCGGGCGGCTTTATCGGGATCACGGATGAGGGATTGGCAGCGCTGGGGCTGACTCGCAGGGTGTGCGCATCCACCACGCACTTTGCGGCACTCCCCTTTTTGCTTAAAGGCAGTCAGGCGGTGGCGACCATTCCGACGCACGCCGCGCAGAGCATCGCGGTGCTCAGTGGCCTGGCGCTGCTGCCCTGCCCTCTGGCGTTGCCGCGTTACCCGATCGAACTGGGCTGGCGCACCAGCACGCAGCTCGATCCGGTTGTGTTGAAGGTGCGCGAGGCGATTGTCGCGAGCTTTTCGCGCAGCGCATGATCAAGGTGCACGATCCATTACGGACTTCCGCGATCCCGTAGGAGCTGCCGCAGGCTGCGATCTTTTGATCTTGATGAAATCGCCGAGAAACAAGATCAAAAGATCGCAGCCTGCGGCAGCTCCTACAGGGACAGCGTCAGGCGGGGGTTGTACAGGCGCAGGATTACTTGGCAGCCATCAGCCGGTTCACTTCGCTGCGTACCATGTTCGCGAATTCCGGAGGCGACATGGCGTCGAGTTCGGAACGAACCCACTCCGACCACTTGCCCTTGCGCTTGGCGCGCTCCCCGAACAACCGTGCTGCTTCGCCCTTGGCCTTGCCCAGGTTGCTTTGCCAAAGATCGAACAGACGGGATTTTTCATCTTCAAGCGCGGCGCGCTCGGCAAGGGGTTTGTCGGCCAGATTGAAGCTCATGGGATTTACCTGCTGCGTAAAATAGGCGACATCTTACACTGTAGTCAGAAATCTCCTGCGCTGGATTTTCCGAAGGATCACGGTTTGGCGCAAAATCCCTGCAACTTTTTCCATCGCAGCAGACTCCATTGTTCACTGCCCATTAATCAGTAAGGAGTAACTCAATGGCTCGGAAAACCGCCGCACAAAACGCCGCAGACCAAATCAAGGATCAAGCCTTCAGCGAGTTGCAGGCGCTGATCGAGGAGTCCGACAAACTGCTCAAAAGCAGCGCATCACTGGTCGGAGAAGAAGCCGAGACCCTGCGCGGGCAAATTGCCCAGAAGCTCCAGCAGGCGATGGATTCGGTGACCAACGTTCGTGACCGGACCAAACCCGCCGTCGACGCCACCGAATCCTATATCGGTGGTCACCCATGGCAGACCGTGGCGATCTCCGCCGGTTTCGGTCTGGTAGTGGGCTTGCTGTTAGGCCGTCGTTAAGAGCATTCAGCTTTTGTGACACCTCCCCGTTGGAGCTGTCGGGTGAAACGAGGCTGCGATCTTTTGATCTTTAAAGACAAGGTCAAAAGATCGCAGCCTCGTTTCACTCGACAGCTCCAACGGGGACGCAGCCTGCGCCAGCTGCTACAGCTTTGCGATCGCAGGGCCCCGCGCCATACGCTTCACCCCCCCGCCAGTTCCTGCAATTCCTTCAACGTTTGAACATCCAGTTCGATGCCGTTGGCAGCGGATTTCGCCCGCTGATGGTGACGCCGATCTCCCGGCAACCGCTTGAGCCCCACACCGTGCATCTGTCTGACCAGCTCCTGACTGCGTTCGGCAAAACCCTGCCCCGCAGCCTTGCTCGGGTCGATCACAATCAGCAATTGCCCGGTCCAGGGCGTCTTGGCCCCCGGATGATTCGACCAATCGAATTCGAACGAAAAATTCCCGCCGGTCAGCGCCGCTGCCAACAACTCCACCATCATCGACAATGCTGAACCTTTGTGCCCGCCGAAAGGCAGCAACGCCCCACCCTCCAGAATGGCTTTTGGGTCCTGGGTCGGCTGACCGAGGCTGTCGACCCCCATGCCCGCAGGCAAGCGTTCACCCTTGCGCGCGGCGATCTGCACGTCGCCATGGGCGATGGCGCTGGTTGCCAGGTCGAATACAATCGGATCACCGTCGGCCCGAGGTGCGGCAAAGGCTATCGGGTTAGTACCAAACAAGGGTCGATCCGCACCGTGGGGCACCACGCAGGTCATGCTGTTGACCACGCTCAACGCCACCAGCCCTTCATAGGCAAAAGGCTCCACGTCAGGCCACAAAGCGGCGAAATGATGGGAGTTACGAATGGCCAGCACCGCAATACCCGCGCTACGGGCCTTCTCTACCAACAATGCTCGCGCCGCCGCAAGCGCTGGCTGGGCGAAGCCGTTGTCGGCATCGACCCGGACAAAACCCGACGCCACATCTTCCACCACCGGCACCGCCTGACCATTGACCCAGCCGCTTCGCAGCGTCGACACGTAGCCGGGAATGCGGAAAACGCCATGGCTGTGGGCGCCGTCCCGTTCGGCGCCGGCACAGTTATGCGCCAATGTTCTGGCGACGTCGGCGCTGGTGCCATGCCGCACGAAAATCTGTTCAAGCAGCAGAACAAGGGAATCGAAATCGAGCGTTTGTTTGGCCGAACTAACTGCCAACTCTGGCGATGCGGTCATCTGAAGCTCCGGTTTTATTTTTAGAAAAGGGCAACTTGTCGATTAAGCGCTTTCTTACGGGCTTGCTGTCAAGTTTCAAGCATGCAAACAGTGCCAGCAATATCTACCGCACCCAACATTGTCTCCTGCCCTACGGTTTTCCCTCGACCCAATGACCTGCGATGACTGAAGGCTCGCAGCACTTCGAGGAAACACCATGACGACATCAGCTCTGCCGTATTTTTTCAAGGAGGCAGAACTTGCCTCCACTGCCAAGCAACCGGGCGCCCGAGAAAAAGCCCTGAACTTTTCGCTTGACGATCTCAAATGGTTTTTGCGTGTTCACCTGGCAACCCATATAGCGCGAAAAAACCATACCTCGCCGATGCTCGTTCATCGCCTGCTCCTGACACAAGCCGGTGCGACCGACACCCCTTTGGCCGGGGCGTTTACCATGAGTCGGCCAGACGACGGTGAAGTCGTGCTCTACACCCCGTGGCAAGGCTTGATCAAATTCAAGAACATGGACGAGGCCAAAAGCAAATTGCTGGAATGGCTGGGACAGGAAACCGGCAGGCGGGAGCTGATGCGTTTTCTTTCCCTCGAACAACGCAGCGCTCTACCCGCAACGGTAACGACGGGTATTACCACGCAGGAAATTGATGGCGCGGTGTTTCAGGACCAGGAGACGACCCTCGAGCGCAATCAGGCGCAGAACCTCAAGACCCTGATGGCCGAACTGCTCAAAATGCCGACCTTGCAGTCGATGCTGGACGAAACCCTCAAAATCAGCAGCATCTTGCTCAAGTCATTTCCTACAATGGATCAACGCCTGACCCGTTTGAAAACCTACTTGCGCAATCCTTCAGCCGGGGCCGGCAGCGACAGGCAGCAGGAGACGTCCTCGCTGTCACTGAGCCAGGCACTGTTGCATTTCCACCTCAAAAAGAATTGGCCTATAGGCGATTCCCAAGAGTTTACAAACCCCGCACTCAACTTCAGCACATCCGGCGATAACCTGGCATGGGAAACGGCGATAGAAGAGATCGCAGGTAGTTTCACGTCGCAACTGGACACCCTGCTGGAGACATTCTGGAACACCACAACTCACCATGGACTGTCTCGCTCGACATTGTTTGCCGAGGGTATGCGCGACACCTTTTACACGCGTCTTCTACTCAAGCGTCAACAAGGCAATTTATCGACGCAGGAGTATCAGGACCTGACTGGCGCAAACCACATGAGTGCCGAGTCGGCTTTTCTTGCGAAAACAGTACGCATTACAACGCCTGCCAATCGCTACGCAGACCTGATGTCGACCCTGATACTCGGTGGCAACGCTTCTCGCGGCTTCATTTACACGCAGCACAATGGCATCGAGCCCGTGAAGGATTTGTCCGCGGTGACAAGCACCCTTTTGGAGCGATTGAATAGCGAGGCGCATGAAAACGCGCTGTTAAATTTGATGTCGCTGGGCGATCGCGGCCGATTTGTTGCTATGGCATCGAGTGATCGCGACATTGTCGGCCAACCAATCACCGGTTCGGTGTTTGAACGGTTGATGAACGACATCCTCGGCAAACAACGGGATAACGTGTCCCATTCATTGGGCCTTTACCGAGACAGCGAAGGCGCTCGTGACCCCCATGCCTTGCTCGATCATGCGCTGGATGTTCGTGGGTGGATTGATGATCGACTGCTGGCGATGGAGGCCGATGAACACCTGAGTCGACCCGCGCCTTTACGCTGGTACGCCCAACCAGCGACTGTTGGTGGCGAGTCCGCCCACGCGCAACTCAAAATCATCACCAGCGCCGGAAAGGCCCATGATCAACTTCTCGACGCCCGCCCGGCCATCGCGTCAACCCTCAAAACCGTGGCTGAAGTAGAAACCGCCGTCGCGTCGTCGATTGCAACGCTGAAATCGAGCTTCACCCAAACACTGTCGACCGCATTACGCAGTGAACTGGATCTGCGCACCGTCACCCGTATCCTTGGAGCAACTGAACAGGCAATCATTAAAACGGTGCTTGATCAGCCGGTGCGCTCGCTGCGTGCCAAATTGAACGGCTTTGTGCCAGACGTGTTTTCCCTGGCGCTGAAAGTCAGCGACGCCACGGACCCGTTGAAACTGGCCAGTTGTTTCGCATTGACGGAGCAGGGAGGCCTTGATCCGAGCAAATCGGGCAAATCGGTACTATGGACGCCGGCGTCAGGATTCGAAGCCTTCAGTGGCTTGACACCCCTGATCAGAGCGCTCGAAAAACGCCTCGGGGACAAGGACCTTCGCGACACCCTCCTGGAAAACCTTGGCAGAAGTGAACGACTGCCCGGCAAGGTCTACACCCTCGCGCCGATGCAATTGATCAATACGCATTTTATCGAACACCTCCAGCAAACATTCGTGCATCTGGACAAGACCAGCGTCGCTGATGCACTGGGTTCAAAGCTCCCCGCCGCGGCACTGGCCAACCTCATGGATCGAGTTGCATTGCGCATACCGCTCTCGGGATTGCATCGCGTCACACAAATAGCCCAAAGCCTGGAGACCCTGCAGAAATTGCCGGAGTGGCTAAGTAAAGCGAGCCTCCCGGATCAAAAACTGCACGCCGAATTGCTTCAGCAGTACCTCAACAACGTCACGGATGACCAGGACTATCTCACCGGCATCAGCTCTCTACAACACACCGCACGGCGACACTTGCAAACACAACTCAAGGCAGACACTTACGACGTCGATCCGGACGAAATAGAAGTCCGAATCGACGACGCCAAGATAGCCCAGGTCATCAGCCAAACCCTGACCGAGTTTGCATTGATTCACTTCACCGATCTGGACAAAACCCATTTCAAACTGGTGTCGCGGACCCCAACGGCGGTCCCCGCAGGCATGAACGAGCTGTACATAAAGAATCTGATAAAAAACCTGAAACTTGGCCAGCACCAGCAAAAAATAGTGAAAGACGCGTTGGCGCAAACCCAAGCGGGCGAACCGGACCGCCGCAAGCGTTTCTACACGCAAGTGCCTTGGCAACTGATGCACCATGCCCACGAAGAAAAACTGCAGGGAAGGCTCAGTCAAACCGGATTTGAGCTGATCCAGCAGATTGCCAACATGCCCGATGCCATCGCCCGTGCGGCAGTCGACGACGCAGATGCAATCATCCGCCCTCTTGAACTTGTCGGTGTTGAAAACACCCGGGCGATGACGGTGCCAGGTATCTACCTGATCGGGTCTTCAACCAATAAAGCAGGCCCGCAAATCCTCATTGCTCCTAACAGCTCCGGGCACGGCATCAAGGAATATCGAAACGAGGCGCAACTACTCACCGAACTGAAATCGGGCGGTGGACTGCTCGACTGGGTACTGATGAACCTGCCGCTGGCCAATCAGGCGCTATTTGAAAAAGAAATGGCAAGCACCGGAAAGCGCCTTGCCGGCGTCACGCTGGCGGTCAATCCGTTTAAGGGGCATTGGTTTAAGCAGCTGTTCAACGACACAGCCGATTTGTTGAACCGTTTACTCGGTTTTCAGGGGGATGACAAAAAACAAAGTGAGTGGGCAAGCATCAAGCACTTGTTGGGCGAGGGTCTGCATGCCGCGTTCAGCTACTTCGCCGGAAAACTGGCCTACCCGCTTACCGTGTGGCGCAGCTACAAGGAGATCAAGCAGTCCGCCGAAGATCTGCAGACGCATAAATGGGGGGCCGCTTTAAAGGAGTTCATCAATGGCATGGCCCAGCTCGCCATGTTGCGCGATTCGCAGGACGTTCAATCGACGCCGGTGCCCGTCTTGCCGACATCAACGACTTCAACCACTTCAATGACGCCGTTCAAATGGCAAGACATCAACATCACGGCGCGCGAACGCACGCGCTTGAGCATTCATGAAAGCATCGACATCGATCTGGGCTCGCTGACGCACGACGTCAAGCTTGGGCTCTATGTACATCCGACGACAAAAAAACACTACTGCCCTGTTGAAGGGAAGGTATATCCCGTCGCCGCGCATGGCACGCGCTGGAGAATTGGCGGCGATAAAAAGCGAGGCCCATACTTAAACCAGAACACCTCCAAACAATGGATAGTGGATAAAAAAACAACGCACCCGCGCTTCAATATCTGCAGCCAGTTACAGACTGCATTTAGCGTGTGGGACGGCATGAATGTCGATGCGTGGGGAATGTCTGAAATCCGCATGCTGTTTCCGCAAAAGGCGCGTCAGATAAGCGAGGCGCTGGAACTGGCCACGACCTACGCCTGGAACACCTTTCGCAATCTACAAATGCTGAAGAACGCTGACGACACCGTCACTCCGGTGCATCAGATCGTCATGGACTTTCTGGGTGTCACTGCCCTGCTTCCCGTGCACATTGAGCCGTTGGAAAAAGCGTTGAACGAGGTATTCGCAAGCCTGTTGAAACCCACCCTCACGAAGGTGGACTCCAGTCGATTTGTCGTTGGCAGGGCCGTCACGGGCGGGTCAAACACTTTTGCATTTACTGTCCCGTCTGATAAGAAGCAGAAAATATACCTCGTAGAAAAATTCTTCAAGACGGGGTACTACATTTACAAACCTTATCTTTCTGATCCGAATTTTCCCATAGATACCCATGCCAGAGCGGCAACGCTTCTGCATGAACTTGCGCACATTGCGCTGGACGCGGAGGACATTACGTATCTGGATTCCGGCACACCCTTTGTCGACCTGATTACAACATCGACTACAACAGGCACCGCGATGAAGGAGGCGCTAAGTCAAGTTCAAACCACCGCGCTTTCCATCAAGTCGCCATACACTGAACTGTTCACTGTTTACGATCCTGCGACCCAGCAGCGAGAGGACCTGGGCAATACGTATGAAGAAGATACGACTGATGAAAAAAAACTCGTTCTGGCCTTGACCAAAGCAGAGAACCTGAGCGGCGCCCGGACTGCTTTCAAGAAAGATCCCATGATCCGACTGAAAGTATTACTTGCCAACGCAGACAGCGTTGCCTGGCTAATCACCCAATTGGGACGACAATTGCACACCAGTACCCCGTGAATCATCAAATTCTCGCTACTTTGATGGGTAATTGCCATGACGGTTGTTCTCGCAAGGTGACCTCAAAGGTTAGAATGTGGGAAATCAGGATGAGTCAATGACCGACAGCCCCCTCTGCGAAGCCGAATACGACGCCATTACCGATGCCGCTGCGCATTGGTGCATGCGTTTGCACGCCAGCGACTGCACCGCGCAGGAGCGCCTGGCGTTCGAACAATGGCGGGATGCGCACCCGCTTCATGCGTTCGAGTACGAAGCAATGCTGGAGATCTGGGATGTTGCCGCAGATTTGCCTCGTCCGCAGACCGTCGCGACGCCGGTGGTGCAGCACCTCAGGCCCGCAACGCCGTGGCGCACCTTCGGCATCGCAGCCGCTGTTTGTGCGGTCGCGTTGCCGTTGGCAGCATTTGGCGGCTGGAACCTGGGCTGGCTGCCGAACGCCTACCAGCACGTCGAAGCCAGCGACACGGTTCGTCATGTCACCCTCAGCGATGGCAGCCAGGTGGAGCTGAACCTGGGCACGGAGCTGACGTTCAGTAATTACAAGGACCAGCGCCGGGTGACACTGAAAAAAGGCGAGGCGTTTTTCAGTGTCAGTCACGACACCGCGCACCCGTTTGTCGTGAAAGCGGCGGGCGGCAAGATTCGTGTGACGGGCACTAAATTCAACGTCTGGATGTACGAAGATCAGGTACGCGTGAACCTGATTGAAGGGTCGGTGCTGGTCAGCAGCAACGATGACCTTCCGGGCGATGGTCTGCGGCTCGGGCCAGCGATGCAGGCAAGCTACGGACACGGCGATTACATACCGCGGATCAGCGAGACTTATGACAATGACAACTCATTGGCCTGGCGCAGCGGCAAGCTGGTGCTGGATGACCTGACGCTGTCCGACGCCCTGCCCCTGATCAACCGTTACCTGGCCAAACCGCTGACCGTGGCTGACCACAGTACCGGTTCGATCCGCATTGGCGGCATCTATAACATCAAGGAACTCAACAGTCTGGTGGCGTCTCTGCCCAAGGTATTGCCGGTGTATGTGACGCGCAACAAGGAAGGTAATCCGGTAGTGAACGCCCTTCCGCAGCAAACCCCTAAAAGCTGAAAAACGCAGCCTCGCTTCACTCGATCCTTTGTAGGAGCTGTCGAGTGAAACGAGGCTGCGATCTTTTGATCCTGTCTTTTAATCTTACTGGTGTGCGACCTTACCAGCCGCCTCATCCCGCTCACTGATCGTGCGCACCTGATACTGCGGATCTGCCTTGATCTGCTGCTCGGTAAACGGCATCACACTCATCTGTTTTTTCGAAAACGCCAGCGTCTGGTCCCGTGAATACTTCGAGGCCGGGTCACTGGACAACGAGAATGCGAGCAGTCCCTGCGCCTGCGGCCCTTTGTCGTCAAAGGTCACCACTTGCAGGTAACTCGTCCCGCTGACGACCTCACGCTTGCCGTCGGTCCTGGGCACGCTCTGAATGGCGTTGTAAACACCCAAAGTGCCCGGTCCACCATGGATGGGCGTTTGCTGTCCCCCGCTGCTCACCACCTGAATGTCCCCCCAACGGCTGTCTTTGTTGAGTCCTTGTTTGTCGACGTTTTCAACAGAGGCCAACATCGCCTGCCGAACGGCCTTCACCACTTCAGGCCGATCAATCGCCAGACCACGGGGTGTGTGCTGGGGGTCTTGTGGATCGAACGCCACTCGCCATACATCAGGCATTTCCTGCAACGCTTCCATCACATTCTGGAAGTGGACAAACCCCAGGCCACTGTTCAGATTCGCGTTGCCGTCCCAAGCCTTCAGGCTGACGCACAACGGTGCAAGCACCGGTGCGTCAGTCCCCAGATCCGCCGTGCAGAATTGCAACAAGTCCGGCATCACTTGCGCGGCCAGAAACACCTGATCGTCCATCACCATGTGTTGCAGGTCCGCTGCCGCAATAGGACCAGCCTTGTGCAATGCACCCAGGCGGTCAAGCGCAAACCGTGAGCGCAGCCCCAACGGCTGGCTGTCCTGGCTGATCAGGGGCGAAAAACCGGTCAGTGGTTGCGCCGGGTTAGCCATCCATGCCGAATCGTTGGAATGCTGCACGAAGTCCTTGCGCAACAATTGGGGCAACTGGTCAGCGGCATAGATACCTTTTTGCGCCGCCTGAGGATCAATGTCCCAGGCACATTCGCTTCTGGACCCGTCAAGCACAATCATCTGCAAGCCGGCGCGTGGATCGCTGCACCTGGCCAGCTTTTCTGCATTCACATTCGGCACGACCGACAGGTTCATGTAGATCGTCTGGCCCTTGTCGTCGGCCGCCAGGGTGTTGACCCACGGGATGCCCTGAATCTTGTGCACCGACGCTTGCAACGCCTCAAGGCTGTCCGCCCGGTTCATCTCATACCACTGCTGCAATACCCGGTCGTTTTCCAGGTTGGCGTCGCGCAGGCTATAAGCAAACCGAGTATCCCAGTCGAGTTTGCCGGGCCACTGCACTATCGGGCCGAACTGCGAGCTGTAAACCACATGGGAGATCGGCTGGACCTGTCCATTGGCTTGTTTCACGTTCACCGTCACGGTTTGCTTGGTCATCGGCAATGACTGGCCGTCGAGCAGGTATCGGGTCGGATCCTTGGGGTCGAGCTGCAGACGGTACAGGGTGAAATGTTTGGATGAATCCACCGTGTGGGTCCAGGCCAGGTGCTGGTTGAAACCGATGTTGATCATCGGCAGACCAGGCAGCGCGGCGCCCATCACATCAAGCTTGCCGGGAATGGTCAGGTGCATCTGATAGAAGCGCATCCCGCCGACCCAGGGAAAATGCGGGTTGGCCAGCAACATGCCGCGACCGTTGAAGGAACGCTCGCTGCCGACGGCGACGGCGTTGCTGCCCCGGTCCAGGGCAAAGCGCTGCAGGCGCGTGTCAGCGAGCTGGAATGATTCTGAATGGGCGATGGTCGCGACGGCCTGGGGTGGCGTGGCGCCGGCCAGTGCTTCGGCGAACTGCCCGACACCGCCTTCGACCAACAGGCGTCGGGTCAGTTTGACCAGATCCTGGGCAGTGATGTCGCGCACCCACTCGCCCTGGCACTGCGCTGGCAAGCCTTGCGCGCGGGTTTCTTTAAGGGAGCGGTTGTAGCCCGCGACATAACCTTCAATGAGGTCGCGCACCGCCGGGGTTTGCGCCTGCCAGAAAACGTCAACGGCCTGGGGGGTGTTCAGCCAGGTGAAAAACAGGTCGCTGACCTGATTTTCACGTTCTTCGACCGTGAACTGCTCAGGCCCGAAATAGCGCGAACGCTCGCCATTGACGGTGGTGATTTCGTTGGCGAGCAGACACAGGTTGTCCTGCGCGTAGGCGTACCCGATGCCGTAGCCAAGACCGCGTTCGTTGTCGGCGCGAATGTGCGGCACACCAAACGTGGTGCGACGGATGTCTGCGCGGGTCTGCTCTGACTGGCTGCGGGCGTTCGCTGCAAGGCTCAAACCCACCAATACGGCGGCAAGGCTCAACCGGGTTAACTGCCTGGAAATAATCACGCTCGCTCCTGATTGGAAAAGAGTTACTCCCTGGCCCCGAACGCCAAGCCGCAACTTAAACCCTGTAGCAGCTGGCGAAGCCTGCGTTCGGCTGCATAGCAGTCGCCATCCAGATGAGCGCGGTCTATCCGACATACCGCGAACTAAGGTTTTGCGACTGCTGCGCAGCCGAACGCAGGCTTCGCCAGCTGCTACAGGGTTTGAGTTGCGACTGGAGCGGTTCGGTCAGGTCACATGATTCTAGAAACGAAGTCATCGACAAAAAATTTAGCGCGTGAAACCCCGCACCAAAGGCATCTCACGACTTGCCGACGTGGCGTCGACAAAATTTCTACATTCGAGCCTTCATGATTTGCCAGGCTCATCCGTCTTATTGATTGAGAGCACCAATAATTTCCCGGATCAGGCTCTGAAAAGGAGTTTTTGCATGTACAACTCGCAACTGCCAACGGACGGTAGCACTGCGCCAATGAGTACCAACATTGGCACCGGCGTTTTCGATCAACGTACCGATCGCCATGGCAACGAACGCATCAGGATGCTGCTCAAGAGCTTCGGCCTGCGCACCAGCCTGATTCGCCTGAAAGTCATCGACGCCTTACTCAACGCCGCCGAACACGACCGCACCCTGGGTGTGCGCGGGGTGCACAGCCAGCTGCTGGACCTGGACATCCCCCTGTCGTTTCTCAGCGTGCGCGAAGTGTTGAAACGCTTGTGCAGCGAAGGCGTGATCGAACTGAACAGCGACAAAAGCTACCGCCTGAACCCCCAGGCATTCGCCGCATTGCACGGCGAATAACCGGCTTTCAAGGTGCGTCGCTCAAGGCTTGACCTTGCGACGCATCACGCCGTTCACCACCACCACGATCACCGCCACAGCAATGGCAATGTACTGGAACATTTTTTCAGTGATAACGCCTGTGTTCTGCAAATAGGACAGGCCAAACATGATCGCCAGCACCACCAGCGAAATCAGAATCGAATATTTCAAACGTTGCGACTGTGTCATTGCGAGTTCCTGAACCTGATGAAAATGTATCCGGTTTGTATCCGGTCGCATGCCAAGCCCCTACCGTATTGCGGGGATGGCACGCGGCAAACGGGGTCTCATGTTACAGCCGATGAAGAGTTTTAGCTTTATCACGGCGCTAACCATGAGGATTTTCACATGTTCCGTCGAATCACACGGCTGCTTCCCCTGCTGGCCATTCTGACCCTGAGCGGTTACATCGTTTTCCCCCACGGCGGCGGGCACCACGACCACTATGACCGCGGCGGACCGGGTTATTACCAGCACCGTTAAGCGTTCAGCGTTTCTCACCCTGAGCACCCTTGCCGGTGCTCAGCGGCCAAGCTGACAATATTGTCATCTTGGCCTCATCTGCCTGACAGCCTTGATCTACGATCATCAGTCACTGTCCCTTGTATTAATTCGAAACACTCCTTGAATGCCTGACGGCTTAAAATGGTCAGAATGCATTTTTTTGGCCGCAATTCGAAACGAGATGCCCATGCGAACCCACCTGCGACTGGCTGCCCTGAGCGCCCTGTTCATTTCTTCCCTGGCCCAGGCCGCCGACTTGATCCCGATTGAAGTTCACCGCGATGCAAACTGCGGTTGCTGCAAAAAGTGGATCAGCCATCTGGAAGCCAATGGTTTCAAAGTCGAGGATCACGTCGAAGCCGACATGAGCCAATTCAAGCAACAGCACGGCGTGCCCCCGCGCCTGGCGTCCTGCCATACCGGGCTGATCAACGGCAAATTCGTCGAAGGTCATGTTCCGGCCGATCAGGTTCTAGCCTTGAGCAAGCGCGAAGATCTGCTGGGGGTTGCCGCCCCTGGAATGCCCATGGGTTCGCCAGGCATGGAAATGGACGGCATGAGCGATGCGTATCAGGTGATCGGTCTTAAAAAGGACGGTACGGATGTCGTGGTGGCGGACTATCCCGCCCAGTGATGTTTGGCGCTTACATCGGGCTGTTTTTTGCGGCATTCGGCGCGGCGACCCTGCTGCCTCTGCAATCGGAAGCGGTTCTGGTGGGGTTGTTGCTCAGCGGCAAGTATTGGCTATGGTCACTTCTGGCGGTTGCGACCTTGGGCAATGTCCTGGGCTCGTTGGTGAACTGGTGGCTGGGGCGCGGAATCGAACGCTTTCGCGATCGGCGCTGGTTCCCGGTCAGCCCCCGTCATCTGGAAAAAGCCCGCATTCACTATCAACGCTATGGTCATTGGTCACTGTTGCTCAGTTGGCTGCCTGTCATTGGCGATCCACTCACCTTGGTGGCCGGTGTCATGCGCGAGCCCCTGGGTCGATTCCTGCTGATCGTGACCCTCGCCAAAGGCGCTCGTTACGGGGTGTTGGCCCTGGCGACCCTCGGCTGGATGGGTTGAACGATCTGGCGCGGTCATTGCCTTTGTTTAATGTCGCCCTAATCAAGCCGTTCCAGCATCGGCCGATTTCCACTGGAGTTTACTCATGCCTCTCACCCTTTCGCGCTGGCTGCCCGGCCTTATGTTGACCGCTGCACTGCCCTCCCTCGCCCACGCCGAAGGCCCGGAATACGGGCCCGAGCTGCAAGGGTTCGAGTACCCGTACACGGTCAAGCATTTCGCTTTTGAGTCTCAAGGCCAATCCCTGCAAATGGGATACATGGACGTTGCTGCCGAAGGCAAAACCAACGGCCGCACCGTGGTGCTGATGCACGGCAAAAACTTCTGCGGTGCCACGTGGGACACGTCGATCAAGGCGCTCAGCGAAGCCGGGTATCGGGTTATCGCACCGGATCAAATCGGTTTCTGCACGTCCAGCAAGCCAGAACATTATCAATACACGTTCCAGCAACTGGCGACCAACACGCAACAATTGCTCAAGGCCCTCGGCATCCAGAAAGCCACCTTGCTGGGCCACTCCACCGGCGGCATGCTCGCGACCCGCTACGCCCTGCAATACCCTGAGCAGGTTGAACAGCTGGCGATGGTCAATCCCATTGGTCTGGAAGACTGGAAAGCCCTCGGCGTCCCTTATCGCACCGTCGACCAGTGGAATGAGCGCGAGCTCAAGGTGACGGCGCAAGGCATCCGCGATTACGAGCGCAGCACCTATTACGATGGCCGCTGGAAGCCTGAGTACGACCGCTGGGTAGACATGTACGCGGGTCTGGCCAAAGGTCCGGGCAAAACCCTGGTGGCGTGGAATTCGGCGCTGATCTACGACATGATCTTCACCCAGCCGGTGTATTACGAATTCAAGAACCTGAAGATGCCGACACTGTTGTTGATTGGCACCTCGGACACCACAGCGATTGGCAAGGACATTGCCCCGCCAGAGGTCAAAGCGAAAATCGGCCATTACGATGTGCTCGGCAAACAGGTCGCAAAATTGATACCGCATTCCACGCTGGTGGAATTCCCCGGCATGGGCCACGCACCGCAAATGGAAGAACCGGCAAAATTCCACCAGGCCCTGCTCGCCTGGTTGAACAAAACCAACCCTGTTCGTTGATGAGGTAAGGCTGATGGCTGTGCAGATTGCGGTGATCGATGATTGGCAGGATGTCGCGAGCGGCGTGGTGGACTGGTCAGCGCTGGAAGGTACTGGCGAGGTGCACTTTGTCCATGACTACCCCGCCGACAATGACACCCTGGCCAAACGCCTGGAAACGTTCCAGGTGATCTGTGTGATGCGCGAACGCACCCGCTTCGATGAAGACCTGTTGCGCCGCTTGCCCAACCTCAAGCTGCTGGTGACAGGCGGCATGCGCAATGCCGCGCTGGACATCAAAGCCGCTGGTGCGCTGGGTATTCAGGTGTGCGGCACTGACAGCTACAAGCACGCGGCGCCGGAGCTGACCTGGGCGTTGATCATGGCTGCGACACGCAATCTGGTGAACGAAGCCAACGCCCTGCGCGAAGGCAAATGGCAACAAGGTCTGGGCGGTGATCTGCACGGCAAAACCCTGGGCATTCTAGGCCTGGGCAGTATCGGTCAGCGGGTTGCCCGGTTCGGTCAGGTATTCGGCATGCGGGTGATTGCCTGGAGCGAAAACCTGACCGCAGAACGTGCGGCCGAGGTGGATGTCACCTATGTCAGCAAACAAGAGCTGTTCGAACAGGCCGACGTGTTATCGGTGCATCTGGTACTCAGTGATCGCAGCCGGGGCATCGTCGACGCCCAGGCACTGGACTGGATGAAACCGACCGCGCTGCTGGTCAACACTGCTCGCGGGCCGATTGTCGATGAGACAGCGCTGATCAAGGCGCTGCAAAAGAACCGACTGGCCGGCGCGGCACTGGACGTCTTCGAGCAGGAGCCCCTGCCCGTTCATCATCCGTTCAGAACCCTGGACAATGTACTGGCGACGCCGCATGTCGGGTACGTCAGCCAGCAGAACTATCACCTGTTTTTTTCGCAAATGATCGAAGACATTCAAGCCTGGGCTGCCGGCGCGCCGATTCGATTGCTGAGCTGAAACCGAGTCATCGTTCATCGTCGCAACGCCGCCCGGACCCAGCTCAGCTCCCTCAACGATTCAGCCGCCTTTCAAGGCCACGAAGGCGGCAGTCATATAGGGCACTGTCACTACATCCTTGTCACGCAGTTCAGGCTCGGCAGCGATCAGTGCCCGCAGCCGTTCATCAACCTTTGCCTGCTCCAATGCTGGCAGTGCTGCGATGAAACTGGTCGAGCGCACCCGGTTGAGAATCACATCCTCCGGCGACCCCGTGTGTCCATGGGCGAATTGCTGCTCCTGTAGCGGCCCGAATGCGTCATGGGGAAACGCGTCGCGCCAGGCGCCGGTGTAATACCGTGGCGTATCACCCTCCAGCGCATTGACGATCGCATCCAGCTTCGGCACCCAGCCGATGCGGGCATCACGCTGGTTCCACACCAGGCCCAACTTGCCGCCAGGCTTAAGCACTCGAGCGATTTCGTCCAGGGCATCACGGCTGGCGAACCAGTGAAATGCCTGGGCGCACACCACCACATCCACCGAAGCATCGGGCAATGGCAGGTCCGTTGCCGTACCGCTGACCGCCAGTGCTTGCGGCCAGGCGGCGGACAGTTTTTCCAGCATCTGCGCCACCGGTTCCACGGCAATTACCTGCGCCCCGGTCGCTACCAACCGACCAGTGAACTTGCCAGTACCGGCCCCCAGGTCTATGACAGTGGTGTGCGCATTCAGACCGAGCGTCTGGGTCAGCCAAGCGGTGAGTGGCGGCGGATAATCCGGACGCCCGCGCACGTAAGTCTCGGCAGCGATCTTGTAGCCAGCAGCGGCAGTATGGTGGACGTGATCTTTCATGGCAGCGCTCCAGAACGGCAACGAATGCTAACGAGCATAGCGTCTGGGTTTGAGCTTTCCTTACAGAGATCGCCAGAAAGTATGAACAATTGTTCACGCTGCGGTGTTCTATAGCTATCACCCCTGAGGATTGATCCCCATGAATACTCGTCTTGCCTGGTGCTGCACCCCACTGTTTCTGGCCGTCGCCCTGTCCAGTTCCTTTGCGTTTGCCAACGGCGACGAGGAAGAGCCGGCCAAGCCCAATTGCCCCAAGGGTCAGGTGTGGGACAGCAAGCAGCAAAAATGCCTGATGCAAAACAGCAGCCTGCTGCCGGACGCGGATCGCACCGATTACGCCTATCGCCTGGCCAGGGACGGACGCTACGAGGAAGCCCTGGCGTTGCTGGATACGCTCAAGGAGCCGAACACCGCCAAAGCGCTGAACTATCGCGGATACGCGACGCGCAAACTCGGTCGCACCGACGAAGGCATTGGTTACTACCTGCAATCAGTCAAACTCGACCCTCAGTACGCACAAGTGCGCGAGTACCTTGGCGAGGCGTATGTGATCAAAGGTCGGCTGGATCTGGCGCAGGAGCAGTTGCAGGAAATCAAATCGATTTGCGGCAATACGCGGTGCGAGGAATATCAGGATCTGGCACAGGCCATTAATGGCTCGTCGAAAACCTGATTGCTGAATGCCCCCACCCTGTCGAGTGACGAACTGTGGTGAACACGGCTTATGTGGCGAGGGAGCTTGCTCCCGCTGGGCTGCGAAGCGGCCCCCAAACTACTTGCCCGGTGTGACAGATAAACATTTGTGCAGCGGTTTACGACTGCTGCGCAGCCGAGCGCGAGCAAGCTCGCTCGCCACAGTGTGTGTGTATGTGCAGCTTCTGGAAAAGGGTTTGTAGTGCTCCCGGAGAAAGGCTCAAGCAGGTGTTGGCAGCCATAGCCTGAATCGTGCCCCACCCAGCGGTGATGCCTCGACCGTCAGCGTCCCGCCCTGCGCCTCCAGCGCCCGTCGACTGATCGCCAGCCCCAGGCCAAAGCCGCCTGTGGCGCGGTCGCGGCTGCGGTCGAGGCGATAAAAGGGTTCGAAAATGCGCTCAACCTCGTCGTCGGGGATCCCGATGCCATCGTCATCGACCCAGATTTCACAACCCTGAGCCACGACCTGCACGCTGACCTGAATGCGTTTTTCACAATAGCGCATGGCGTTGCGCAGCAGATTTTGCAGCGCCCGTGCGGTCAGGCGCGGGTCAAGACTGAAGCGTTCGAGTTGCCCGTGAAGCCGCACGTCGATGACGATGTCCGGTGACTCCAGTTCTTCATCGACGCTGCCCAGGACGCTGTCGACGAATTCATCCAGCGAGACGTCGACCTGCTCCGGCAACCGCGCCGGGTTTTGCAGCCGGCTGTAGGACAGCAATTCCAGCACCAGTTCATCCAGCTCACGAATGTGCGCGACCAGCCCTTGCAAGCGTTCACGGCTGGCGGCCGGCATATCGTCGGACAGCGCCAGCGCCAGGCCGAAATCCAGGCGTGTCAGCGGGGTTCGCAATTCATGTGAGACAGCGTTGAGCAAGTCGCGCTGCTGGTTGAGCAAGCTCTCGATATCACTGGCCATCGTGTCAAACACATTCGCCAGGCTGCCAATGTTGGACCTTGATGAAATCCTCGTGCGCTCGCCCAACTGCCCTTTGCCGAAGCGTTCAGCGGTGCCCTTGAGCCGCTCCAGATCGCGCCAGTGCCCACGCAGCCACAGCAGCAGGCAGGCGAGCATGGTCGCGCCGATCAGCACGTTGATGCTCCAGTACAACAGGTTGACGTCCAGCGGGTCCGGCGGCACCACCATTTGCACGGCCATGTGCTGGTTCAACGGCGCCACGGCCAGCGTGCGCCAGCCCCAGTCGCCGATGCGTACGATGTTCTCGCCACGCTGCAAACGCTCCTGTTCCGCTGGGGTGAAATCGTCGGAATCACTGCGCGCCAGGACGATATGCAGCGGCTGAAACTCCTTGTCCATCTCGTTGGCCAGGGCCGGCCATTGCGCCTCGGGTATCGCTTTAAACTGCTTGGCGATGAGTGTCTGCAATCCTCGGGAGTAATCGAGGTTGTAGGTCATGAAGCGCTCATGGAAGAGTTTGATCACCAGGTCGGGGACCAGGTAAATCGCCGCGCTGTACGAAACGATGGTCACCAGGTACAGACGAAACAGAAGTCTGAACATGGCGTCAGCATTCCCACTCGGAGCGGCTGAACAGGTAACCCTTGCCCCACACGGTCTTGATTTTGCGCGCCTCGCCCGCGTTGTCATCGAACTTGCGCCGCAGCTTGGAAATCGCCACGTCCACCGAGCGGTCGGTGCCGTTGAATTCGATACCGCGCAAGCGTTGCAGAATCTGGTCGCGGCTCAGCACCTCGCCGGCATGCCGGGCCAGCACCACCAGCAGGTTGTACTCGCCGCTGGAGAGCTCGAGTAACTGATCGCGCCAGCTCACGGTGCGCTCGGACAAGTCAATGCACAGGTTGCCTATGAGAATGCGGTCATTGGCGGTCTGCGGTTCGCCGAGGCTGCTGCGGCGCAACAACGTGCGCACCCGCGCCAGCAGCACCCGTGGTTCGCAGGGCTTGGTGACGTAGTCGTCGGCGCCCATCTCCAGGCCCAGTACCTGATCGTGGCTGTCGTCGCGGGCGGTGAGCATCAGAATCGGCAGCGTGGCCGAATCAGCGCGCAGCAGGCGGCAGACTTGCAGACCGTCGAGGCCCGGCAGCATCAGGTCGAGGATGACCAGGTCCGGCGGATTGAGTCGCGCACGTTCGCGCACCTGATCACCGCGGCTGATCACGCTCACGGAGTAGCTATTGCGTTCCAGGTAGCTGGCAATCAGTTCGGCGAGCGCGGTGTCGTCTTCGACCAGGAGGATGTTGGGCATGGGGTGTTTCCAGAAAGTGCAGTGGCAAGCAATCGGGCCTCATTGCGGGCAAGCCTTGCTCCCACCGAAGTTCAACCAAAACCTGTGGGAGCAAGGCTTGCCCGCGATGGCGATCTGACAGTCGCGATAAATTTCAAGGAATGCAGGATATACGCCCCCGCGCCCACCTGAGTAAAACCCTTACACAATTTCACACAGCACCTACAAAGCTTCACCGCTACCCTCGCCACCTGCCAGTAGCATGCTGGTGGTTATTTTTGGGGTAATTACATGTCGAAGAATCTGCTCGCCAGGCTCAGCCTGATTGCACTGGCCGTGATGCTCAGCGCCTGTGACAAGTCATCGGTCGCTGAAGAAGCGGCGCCGTTGGCCACCGTTCGCGTCGAGACCATCGAGGCACGGCCGCTGTCGATCAGCAGCGAGTTGAGCGGGCGGATCGTCGCGCCGCGCATCGCCGAAGTCCGCGCGCGCGTCCCCGGGGTCGTGTTGCAGCAAGCCTACCGCGAAGGCACTGACGTGAAAAAAGGCGATGTACTGTTTCGCATCGACCCGGCGCCTTTCAAAGCCGACCTGGACAGCGCCGAGGCGTCCCTGCGCAAAGCCGAGGCCAACGCCTTCCAGGCACGTCTGCAAGAGCAGCGTTATGCCCAACTGATCGAAGGCAACGCCATCAGCGGCCAGGATTACGACAATGCCCGGGCCGCGACCCGGCAAACAGCCGCCGAAGTCGCCGCCAACAAGGCCGCGGTGGAGCGGGCGAAGCTGAACCTTGGCTACGCCACCGTCACAGCGCCGATTTCCGGACGTATCGGACGGGCCCTGGTCACCGAAGGGGCCCTGGTCGGGCAGAACGAAACCACACCGCTGGCACTGATTCAACAGCTGAACCCGATCCACGCCGACCTGACCCAATCCACCCGGGAACTCAACGAGCTGCGCCGCGCCTTCCGTTCCGGCCAGTTGCAGCAAGTCGGCCAGGGCCAGGCCAAAGCCACGCTGATCCAGGACGACGGCAGCCTGTATCCGTTGCCAGGCAAGCTGCTGTTCACTGACATCACTGTTGACCCAGGCACCGGCCAGATCATCCTGCGCAGCGAGTTTCCCAACCCGGACCTTGATTTACTGCCGGGCAGTTTTGTTCGGGTGCGCCTGGAGCAAGCCGTCAATCAGCAGGGCATCAGCGTGCCGCAACGGGCCATCCAGCGTGACAGCGCGGGTATCGCTCAGGTGCTCTTGCTGGATTCCGAACAGCGGGTCGGCCAGCAGCCGATCGAACTCGGTGCGGTGCAGAACGATCGCTGGATCGTCACCGGCGGCCTGAAAGCCGGCGACCGCATCGTCATCGAGGGCCTGCAACACGCGCGTCCCGGTGAAAAAGTGCAGATCGATGACACCCCTCTTCCACTTGCCCAGGTTTCTGGTCAGTAAGCAGGACGCTTTTTTATGCCGCAGTTCTTTATCGATCGCCCGGTGTTCGCCTGGGTGGTCGCCCTGTTTATCCTGCTGGCCGGTGCCCTGGCCATTCCGCAGTTGCCGGTCGCGCAGTACCCCGATGTTGCGCCGCCGCAGGTCGAGATCTATGCCGTGTACCCCGGCGCCTCGGCGCAAACCATCGATGAAAGCGTGGTCAGCCTGATCGAGGAAGAACTCAACGGTGCTGACCATCTGCTGTATTTCGAATCCCAGAGCAGCCTGGGCAGCGCAACGATCAAGGCGACCTTCCAGCCGGGCACCAACCCTGAACTGGCCCAGGTCGATGTACAAAACCGTCTGAAAGTGGTGGAGTCGCGCTTGCCCCAAGCGGTGAATCAGCAGGGCTTGCAGGTGGAAAAAGTCTCCTCCGGCTTCCTGCTGCTGATCACCCTCACCTCCAGTGACGGCAAGCTCGATGAAGTGGCGCTCAGCGACTACCTGGCGCGTAACGTGATGAACGAGATCAAGCGCCTGGACGGTGTCGGCAAAGCGCAACTGTATGGCGCCGAGCGGGCCATGCGCATTTGGATCGACCCGCAGAAACTGATCGGATTCAACCTCACGCCCGCCGACGTCAACGCCGCCATCGTCGCGCAAAACGCTCAGGTTTCCGCCGGTAGCATTGGCGACTTGCCGACCCGCAGCACCCAGGAAATCACCGCGACCATTCTGGTCAAAGGTCAGCTGTCGACGCCGGAAGAGTTCGCCGACATCGTGCTCAAGGCCAATCCCGACGGCTCTACCGTGCGCATCGCCGATGTGGCGCGGGTGGAAATCGGCAGTCAGGAATACCAGTTCGGTACCCGTCTGAACGGCAAGCCATCGACCGCCGTCAGCGTGCAGCTCGCACCTAGCGCCAACGCCTTGAACACCGCGACGCTGGTGCGGGCGAAGATGGATGAACTTTCGCGCTACTTCCCGGCAGGCGTTGAATACAAGATTCCGTACGACACCTCGCCTTTCGTCAAAGTCTCGATCACCAAAGTGGTGTACACCCTCGGCGAGGCGATGCTGCTGGTGTTCGCTGTGATGTTCCTGTTCCTGCAGAACATTCGCTACACGCTGATTCCCACGCTGGTGGTGCCGGTCGCCTTGATGGGGACTTTTGCGACCATGCTGGCGCTCGGGTTTTCGATCAACGTGCTGACCATGTTCGGCATGGTGCTGGCGATCGGCATCCTGGTGGATGACGCGATTGTGGTGGTGGAAAACGTCGAGCGGATCATGGTTACCGAAGGCCTCTCGCCCAAAGAAGCGACGCGCAAGGCAATGAAGCAGATCACCGGCGCGATCATTGGCATCACGCTGGTTCTGGTGGCAGTGTTCATTCCCATGGCGTTCATGCAGGGCTCGGTGGGTGTGATCTATCGTCAGTTTTCCTTGTCGATGGCCACCTCGATTCTGTTCTCGGCATTCCTTGCGCTGACCTTGACCCCTGCATTGTGCGCAACGTTGCTCAAGCCGATCGCCAAGGGTGAACATCATGCCAAGGGAGGCTTCTTCGGCTGGTTCAACCGCGGCTTCGAGCAACTGACCGAGCGCTATCAAGGCTGGGTTGCCTACGCGCTCAAGCGCAGCGGTCGATACCTGTTGATCTATGGCGTGCTGTTGATCGGTCTGGGAGTGATGTTCAGTCGCCTGCCCTCTTCGTTCCTGCCGGTTGAAGATCAGGGCTACACCATCACCGACGTGCAACTGCCGCCGGGTGCGAGCAAGAACCGTACGGTTGAGGTCGTCGAACAAATCGAAGCGCACAACGCCACCGAGCCAGGCGTTGGCGACAGCACGGTGATTCTGGGTTTCAGTTTTTCCGGTAGCGGACAGAACGCCGCGCTGGCGTTTACCACCCTCAAGGACTGGTCCGAACGTGGCAGTGACGACTCGGCGAGTTCGATTGCCGACAGGGCCAACATTGCCCTGAGCCAGATCAAGGACGCCGTTGCATTTGCCGTTCTACCACCTCCGGTCGACGGCCTCGGGACCTCCAGCGGTTTTGAATTCCGCCTGCAGGATCGTGGCGGTCTTGGGCATGCCACGCTGATGCAGGCACGCACCGAGTTGCTGGCAGCCGCCGAGAAGAGCCCGGTCCTGATGAACGTGCGCGAAAGCGCCCTGGCCGAGGCGCCGCAGGTGCAACTGATCGTGGATCGCAAGCAGGCCAATGCGTTGGGCGTGTCGTTTGCCGACATTGGCGACGTACTGTCCACCGCCGTCGGTTCGACCTACGTCAACGACTTCCCCAATCAGGGGCGGATGCAGCGGGTGGTGGTTCAGGCTGAAGGCGATCAGCGCAGTCAGGTGGCCGATTTGCTGAAAATGCATGTGCGAAATAACGCAGGGAAAATGGTGCCGCTGTCGGCATTCGTTCAGGCCAAATGGACCCAGGGGCCGGCGCAATTGACGCGCTACAACGGCTATCCGGCGATCAGCATTTCCGGCGAACCGAAACCCGGTCACAGCACCGGCGAAGCCATGGCGGAAATCGAACGACTGGTCGCTCAAGGCCCCGCCGGGCTGGGTCAGGAATGGACCGGGCTGTCTTTGCAGGAACGCCTGTCCGGCAGTCAGGCGCCGATTTTGCTCGGGCTGTCGCTGCTGATCGTGTTCCTGTGCCTGGCGGCGTTGTACGAGAGCTGGTCGATCCCGACGTCGGTGCTGCTGGTCGTGCCGCTCGGCGTGCTCGGTGCGGTGCTGGCGGTGACGTTGCGCGGGATGCCCAACGACGTGTTCTTCAAGGTCGGGCTGATTACCATCATTGGCCTGTCGGCGAAGAACGCGATCCTGATCATCGAATTCGCCAAGAGTCTGTATGACGAAGGCCACGACTTGATCGACGCGACGCTGCAAGCTGCACGCTTGCGTCTGCGACCGATTGTCATGACGTCACTGGCGTTCATCCTCGGCGTAGTGCCGCTGGCGATTGCCACGGGGGCCAGTTCGGCCAGCCAGCAAGCCATTGGCACCGGGGTCATCGGCGGGATGATCACCGCGACATTGGCGGTGCTGTTTGTGCCGGTGTTTTTTGTGGTGGTGATGAAGCTGGTGCGCAAACGCCACAAGCCAAAATAACACCGTAGATCCCTCGTAGGAGCTGCCGCAGGCTGCGATCTTTTGATCTTGATCTCTAAAGAACAACATCAAAAGATCGCAGCCTGCAGCAGCTCCTACAAAAGCGGAGTTGCGTGCGCTATGGTGCACAGACGCGCCGCCATATTGAGCTCACATGCCCTTCCTCGCCCGTACCCACCCTCGCCTGTCCGCCGCCGCCACCCTCGGCATCGCCGTAGGCATCCTGGCACCGGCCGACTCCATCATCAGTAAAATCCTCTACGGCTGGAACGCCGGCGTCTGGACGTACCTGGTGCTGATGCTCTGGCTTACCTCGCGGGCCAAGGCGACCGATGTGAAGCGCATCGCCGAGATCGAAGATGAAAATGCCGGGCTGGTGCTGTTCGTGGTGTGCATTGCTGCGCTTGCCAGCCTGGCGACCATCACCTTCGAACTGGCCGGCAGCAAGAACCTGGACAGCACCCAAAAACTGATGCACTACGGCTTTACCGCGTTGACCGTCATCGGTTCCTGGCTGCTGATCGGGGTGATCTTCAGCGTGCACTACGCCCGTTTGTTCTACACCTGGGACGGCAAGGACCAGGCATTGCGATTTGCCGAAGGCCTGACGACGCCCAACTACTGGGACTTTTTGTACTTCTCGTTCACCATTGGCGTCGCCGTACAGACGTCTGATGTGGGTGTGGCGACGCGAGGTATGCGCAAGATCGTGCTGGCGCAGTCATTGATCGGGTTTCTGTTCAACACAGCCATTCTCGGGTTTTCGATCAATATCGCGGCGGGCTTGTTTGGGTAAACATACGATGCCTTTTAGGTGCGGGCTCCGGCCGTGCCTGCACAAACGTTCTAGTCACGAAACACCTATCGAGAGTCAAATAGATCGGCCACTCGCCCCACAGGTGCAACATGACTTCCCACAACTGGATCGATCTCGCCCAGGACGCCGACACCGGCATCGAGACCCTGCGCGCGCATTTCGAGGGGCACGCTTACGATCCGCATTGGCATGACAGCTATCTGGTGGGGATCACCGAGCAAGGGGTTCAGCAGTTCAATTGCCGTCGGGCCACCCATCAAAGCACACCGGGCAAGGTCTTTTTGCTGGAGCCTGGCGACATTCACGATGGCGAGGCGCCGAACGTAGACGGCTTCACCTACCGCATACTGTACCTCGACCCGCAGTGGCTGGAGCGCGAACTCGGCTCGCTGTTCGAAAACGCCCCGGACAACGCCCAGTTGAGTTTCGCCACTCCCCTGATCACCGATGTGCGTCTGGCGCAGGCAACCAGCCTGGCATTTCAGAGCTTGCATCACGGCGAGTTGAAAATCGTGCGTCAGACCGCCCTCGACGCATTGCTTGAACGTTTGACCTGCCACCTGCATTGGCGCTCACGTTATGGCGATGATCCGCGCTTGCCTCGGGTTGCACAGAAGGCGCGTGAGTATTTACATGCAAACGCCCACGAAGACATTGGCCTGGAACACCTCGCGGCAGTCACCGGCGTCGACCGTTTTCGCCTGACCCGTGCGTTCAAGGCCGCTTATGGCCTCGCCCCCCACGCGTATCTGGTGCAATTGCGCCTGGCACAAGCACGCCGAATGCTGGCCCGTGGCGTGCAACCAACCACCGTCGCCATGGCGCTCGGGTTTGCCGATCAGAGTCATTTGGGGCGCTGGTTTGTGCGCGCCTACGGGATTACCCCCGCACTGTACCGCAAGCGCTGCTCAAATCTTCCAGACAGATAACCTGCACGGCAGCGAAGATCTGTATCAATGATCTTCGCCGGAGTTTGCCGTGATGTTTTCCTCTTTCCCGACTTTTTTGCCCTTCATGCTGTTTGCTTTCGTGGCGTCGATTACCCCGGGGCCGACCAATATTCTGGTGCTGAGCAACAGTGCGCGATATGGACTGGCAGCGGCCATGCCGATCATTTTCGGCGCGTGCGCCAGCGCTGCGCTGATTGTGCTGTTGGTCGGCACCGGCGCCGGGGCGTCACTGGTTGCCCTGCCCGCGCTGCAAACCGTTATGCGCTGGATCGGCGTGATGTGGTTGAGTTACCTGGCCTGGCAGATTTTCAGCGTCCCGGCCCCACCCCTTGCGGCGCAAAGCGCCGACCGCCGCCTAGGTATGGTGGGTGCCGCCAGCCTGCAACTGATCAACCCCAAGACCTGGATGATGGCGCTCGCGGTTGTGAGTGTTTTTGCCGGTGGCGGTGAACAACGGTGGCTGCATGTGGCCTGGTTGTCGCTGACGTTTTTCCTGATTTCCTTGCCGTGCCTGGGTGCCTGGGCATTGCTGGGCGCAGGCTCGACACGATGGCTGCGCACCCCGCAGTCGTTTCAGTTGTTCAATCGGTGCATGGCGGTGTTGCTGCTGATGTCTGCGTGGCTGAGCGTGTTGGCGTGACCACCACTTGTCGGCCGATATCGACACGGGGGCTTGACGACAGATTGGCAATTGGTGTCTCCTGAAACCGGTTTCAGTGCCATGCACCGAACCTTATAAATCCAATAAGAAGGTTTCAGAACCGTGAACGACTTCTCCGCCGCCCAGCGCAGCCGCGTGACCATGCTTGATGTGGCCGAACACGCCAAGGTCTCCAAGGCCAGCGTCTCGCGCTTCATTGGCGATGACCGTGCACTGCTTTCCGATGCCATTGCCCTGCGCATCGAGCAGGCGATTACCGAATTGGGCTACCGGCCCAACCAGATGGCGCGCGGCCTGAAACGCGGGCGAACCCGCCTGATCGGCATGCTGGTGGCCGATATCCGCAACCCCTATTCAATTGCCGTGATGCACGGGGTGGAAACCGCCTGCCGTCAGCACGGCTACAGCCTGGTGGTGTGCAATACCGACCGCGACGATGAACAGGAACGCCAGCACCTCGCTTTGCTGCGCTCCTACAACATCGAAGGCTTGATTGTGAACACACTGGGCCATCACCGTGATGCATTGCACGAACTGCACCGCGAAATGCCGTTGGTGCTGGTGGATCGAAAAGTCGATCAGCTCGAGAGCGATCTGGTCGGTCTGGACAATCCGGCCGCTGTGGAAATGGCACTGGATCACCTGGAAGCGCGTGGCTATCGCGATGTGTTGCTGGTCACCGAACCTTACGACGGCACCAGTTCGCGGATCGAACGGGTGAACAGTTTCAAGGCGCACACCGCCCGGCGCCCGGCGCTTCGAGGCACCCTTGTTGAAACCGGCGGCGAACTGACTGAACAGTTGAAAACCTTCCTCAATGCCCCTGGCCCAGGGCCGAAAGCACTGTTCTGCGCCAACGGCATTGCAGCGCTGGCCAGCACCCATGCGTTGCGCGAATTGAAGTGCAATCTGTTTGAAGACGTCGGTCTGATCGCCCTTGATGACCTGGATTGGTATCCGTTGGTGGGCAGCGGCATCAGCGCCCTCGCCCAGCCGACGGCGGAGATCGGTGCGAGCGCATTTGAGTGTTTGCTCAAGCGTTTGCGCGGGGATGAAGGCCCGGTGCGGACACTGGATTTTTCGGCGCGATTGATCGTGCGGGGGGCGACGCTTGGGAATTCTCGGTGACACGGATGGCCTCATCGCGAGCGGGCTCACTCCCACATTGATCTGCGAACACAGGACCACTGTAGGAGTGAGCCCGCTCGCGATGAGGGCTCACCGGCACTGAACATCTCTACCCGACCATCCTTTTTTTTGAACAAAAATGAAACCGGTTTCAGAGGTAAAAAAACAATGAACAAACCACCCGTTTCCATCAGCCTCTCCAGCTACGGTGCCGACCTTGTTCGCCAGCGCGGCCAAGGCAGTTTCATCGACATTCTCGCCGCTGCCGGTGCAACGCACATCGAATGGCGCGAAGAGTTGCTGACCGTTGAAGACCCCGCACACCTGGCCGATGCCACTGCGGTCCACCGACTGGAAAGCGTCTATTCGTCGCCCCTGGAGTTGTGGCTGGCCGGCCAATCCAAACCCAACCCCGAGTTGATCACCGCCCTGCAACAGGCACTCGCCTTCGGCGCCAAATGGTTGAAGGTCTCCCTCGGTTACTTCACCGACACCTGCGACCTCCAGGCCTTGAATCAAGCACTGAGCAAAAGCACCGTGCAGTTGCTGGTGGAAAACGATCAGACTCTGCAAGGCGGCCGCATCGAACCCTTTCAACGCTTCTTCGCTGACGTCGAGCAGCACCAGTTGCCGATCAAGATGACCTTCGACATCGGCAACTGGCATTGGCAGGACCAATCGGCCGCCAGCGCTGCACGACTGCTCGGGCGCCATGTCGGTTATGTGCATTGCAAAGCAGTGACACGCCGCACCGACGGCAAACTGGTCGCCATCCCGCCGGCCGCCAGTGACCTGCATGCCTGGGAACAACTGCTGCGGCATATGGACCACGGCGTCATGCGCGCAGCGGAATATCCATTGCAGGGCGATGACCTGGTTCAGTTGACCACCGAGCATGTCGCTGCCCTCGCCCTTCTCGGCCAATCCCGGTTGGAGAGCGCTCATGTCTGAGATCGATATCCTGTCGTTCGGTGAAACCATGGCGATGTTCGTTGCCGAGCAGAGCGGTGAATTGGCCGAGGTCGGTCAATTCCATAAACGCATTGCCGGCGCCGACAGCAACGTGGCCATCGGCTTGTCGCGGTTGGGGTTCAACGTGGCGTGGCTAAGCCGGGTGGGTGACGATTCGCTCGGGCGATTCGTGATCGACACACTGGCCAAAGAGGGCCTGGATTGCAGCCATGTCGCGATCGACAACCTGCACCCCACCGGGTTTCAGCTCAAGTCGCGCACGGAAGATGGCAGCGACCCGGTGGTCGAGTACTTCCGCCGAGGCTCGGCGGCGAGCCATCTGTCAGCGCAATCGATCAAACCGGAATTACTCAACGCTCGGCATCTTCATGCCACCGGCATACCCCCAGCGCTGTCCGCCACCGCTCGGGAAATGTCTGTCGACTTGATGACCCGCATGCGCGAGGCCGGGCGTAGTGTGTCCTTCGACCCGAACCTGCGACCGAGCCTGTGGGCCAGCGAACAGCAGATGATCGCTGAGATCAACCGCCTCGCCGCCCTCGCCCACTGGGTGATGCCGGGTTTGAGCGAAGGTCGCTTGCTGACCGGATTCGAAGACCCGGCCGACATCGCCGCGTTTTACCTGGATCAGGGAGCCGAAGCGGTGGCCATCAAACTTGGGCCGCATGGGGCGTATTACCGCACCCATCTCGATCAGGGATTTGTGGCGGGTGTGCCGGTGGCAACGGTGGTTGATACCGTCGGTGCCGGCGACGGTTTTGCCGTCGGCATGATCAGCGCCCTGCTTGAGAATCACAGCTTCGCCGACGCAGTGAAGCGTGCCAACTGGATTGGTAGCCGGGCGGTGCAGAGTCGGGGGGATATGGAGGGTTTGCCGACGCGAGCCGAGATGTCCGTCGAATTCAAGGCCGTCAATCGCGAGCAAGCTTTGCTCCCACAGGTCTAGCAGGGCCTGCGCACTCTCCCGTAGCAGCAAAGCTTGCTCGCGAAGAGGCCCGCCCAGCCACTGACAATTTCAAACCGTCACCTGTCGCGAAAAAAACAACAAGATCAGGAGCACCACCATGAAAACTGCAACACTCGCCGCCCGCCGCTGGTGGTACATCATGCCCATCGTGTTCATCACCTACAGCCTGGCGTATCTGGACCGCGCCAATTACGGATTCGCTGCCGCCTCCGGCATGGCCGCCGACCTGATGATCACCCCCGGCCTGTCTTCCATGCTCGGCGCGCTGTTCTTCCTCGGTTACTTTTTCTTCCAGGTGCCGGGGGCAATCTACGCGCAAAAACACAGCGTTAAAAAACTGATCTTCGTCAGCCTGATCCTCTGGGGTGGACTGGCGACCTTGACCGGGATCGTCTCCAACGCCTACTGGCTGATCGTCATCCGCTTCATGCTCGGCGTCGTCGAAGCCGCGGTCATGCCGGCGATGCTGGTGTACCTGTGCCACTGGTTCACCCGTGCCGAACGCTCCCGCGCGAACACCTTCCTGATCCTCGGCAACCCGGTGACCATGCTCTGGATGTCGGTGGTATCGGGCTACCTGGTGCAGCATTACAGCTGGCGCTGGATGTTCATTATCGAAGGCTTGCCAGCGGTGCTCTGGGCGTTTATCTGGTGGCGTCTGGCCGATGATCGTCCGGCCCAGGCCAAGTGGCTCACCGATCAGGAAAAACAGGATCTGGAAAGCGCCCTGGCCGCTGAGCAGGTCGGTATCAAAGCGGTGAAGAATTACGCCGAAGCCTTCCGCTCGCCAAAAGTCATCATCCTGGCCTTGCAGTTTTTCTGCTGGAGCATTGGTGTGTACGGGTTTGTGCTGTGGTTGCCGTCGATCCTCAAGGCCGGTGCGCAAATGGACATGATCGAAGCCGGATGGCTCTCGGCGTTGCCTTATCTGGCGGCTGTGATCGCCATGCTGCTGGTGTCCTGGGGCTCGGACAAACTGCAAAAACGTAAACGCTTCGTTTGGCCACCGCTGTTGATCGCCTCGATTGCGTTCTACGGTTCCTACGCCCTGGGCGCGGAACATTTCTGGTGGTCCTACACCTTGTTGGTGATCGCCGGCGCGTGCATGTATGCGCCGTACGGACCGTTTTTTGCCATCGTCCCGGAGATTCTCCCGGCCAACGTGGCGGGTGGCGCCATGGCGTTGATCAACAGCATGGGCGCGCTCGGGTCGTTTGGTGGCTCTTACCTGGTCGGTTATCTGAACAGCTCCACCGGTTCGCCTGGCGCGTCGTACCTGCTGATGAGCGGCGCCTTGATGCTGTCAGTGGTGCTGACGATTTTTCTCAAGCCCGGCGCCAGCGACCGGGAGCAGCCCACAGTCGCGATGACACCCCGCACTGCGGCCCATTCCTGAATTGAAATTGAGATGACAACGATGAAAAAGCAGGTTGTTCTGTACAAGAAACTCTCACCGCTGCTGATGGCGCGTCTGCGCGAACAGACCGAAGTGACGTTGATCGAACGCCTTGACGCCGAGGGTCTCGCTCAGTTGCGCGAAGCCCTGCCCCGGGCGCACGGCTTGCTCGGCGCGAGCTTGAAGCTGGATGCCGAATTGCTCGACCTCGCGCCTGATCTGCAAGCCATCGCCAGCGTCTCCGTAGGCGTCGACAACTACGACATCGACTACCTGACCGAGCGACGAATCCTGCTCAGCAACACGCCCGATGTGCTTACCGAAACCACCGCTGACACCGGTTTTGCTCTCATTTTGGCTACAGCTCGGCGCGTGGTGGAACTGGCCAATGTGGTGCGTGCTGGCGAGTGGACGCGTAATGTCGGCCCGGCACAGTTCGGCACCGATGTGCATGGCAAGACCCTGGGCATCATCGGCATGGGACGGATCGGCGAGGCGCTGGCGCAGCGTGGGCACTGTGGATTTGGCATGCCGGTGATTTATCACAGTCACTCGCCGAAACCGGCGGTAGAACAGCGTTTCGATGCGCAGTACCGGAGCCTGCCTGAACTGCTGCAACAGGCTGATTTCGTCTGCCTGACGTTGCCGCTGACGGCCGAAACCGAAAAGCTTATCGGTGCTGAAGAGTTCGCGCTGATGGGGCCCAAGACGATCTTCATCAACATTTCCCGGGGCAAGGTGGTGGATGAAGCCGCGTTGATCGAGGCACTGCGTGACGGGCAGATTCGTGCGGCCGGTCTGGATGTGTTCGAGCGTGAACCGTTGAATCCAGACTCTCCGCTGTTGCAGTTGAACAATGTCGTGGCCACACCGCACATTGGTTCGGCGACCCATGAAACACGTGAGGCCATGGCCACCTGTGCGGTGGACAATCTGCTGGCGGCATTGGCTGGGGATCGGCCGAAGAATCTGGTGAATGCCGGGGTCTGGAAAGGCTGAAGGTCAAAAGATCGCAGCCTGCGGCAGCTCCTACAGGAATCAGAAATTGTGGATGATTCAATCCTGTAGGAGCTGCCGCAGGCTGCGATCTTTTGTTGTTTTGGTCAGGCCCGCCGCGCCTCCAGCAGGTCCGCCGCACACAATGCTATCCGCTGACACGCATCCGCCAGTTTCAGCCGATCCACCACCAATCCAATCCGGATGTGCCCCGCCGCGCTCGGGCCAAATGCTTCCCCGGCCAGTACGGACACCCCATACCCCTCCAGCAGTCGCTCGGCAAACCGCTGCGCGGTCAAACCGGTCTGGCGCACATCGACCATCACAAACATTCCGCCATCCGGACGGATCGGCCGCAAACCCGCGCATCCGAAAAGGCTCGCGCACACCTGGTCGCGGCGCTGACGGTACTCCTCGCGCATCAGCGTCACCTCCGGCAAGTCCTCATCCAGCGCCAGCTGCGCGGCCTTCTGCACGAACTCCGGAATGCCGAACAGCATGCACAGCGACAGATGCTCCAGGTGATCAGCCAGGGGTTTGGGTCCGATTACCCATCCCACTCGCCAGCCACTCATGGCGTGGGATTTGGACAGGCTGTTGATCGTTGCCGTGCGCTCAGCCATGCCCGGCAGGCTGGCCGGGCTTACGTGCTCGCCCTCGTACAGCAGGTCACTGTAGACCTCGTCACTGATCAGCCACAGGTCATGCCGAATGCACAACGAAGCCAGTTGCTGCCAAATCGCCAAAGGCAAGCTTGCACCCGATGGATTGTTCGGACTGTTGAGCAACATGGCCCGTGTTCCGGGTGTGATCAGTGCCGCAACATCGGCCGGATCAACCCGAAAGCCGTTTTCAGGGCGCACCGCAACGGGCACTACTTTCGCCCCAATGGCACCGAACACGCCTTCGTACGTCACGTACATCGGCTCGGCGACAATCACCTCGTCACCCGGATCGAGCAGGCATTGCGCTACCGAATACACCGCGCACTGAGCGCCCGGCATGACGATGACATGATCAGCACCCACTGCCTGACCACTTCGTAAACGATGACGACGGACAATGCTGTCACGCAACCCTCTACTGCCACGGACTTCGGAATAATGGGTGTCACCCGCCAGCAAGCTCGCGATCGCCGCTTGAACAATGGGTTGGGGGGTATCGAAATCCGGGTCGCCGACTGAAAGCAGCAGTATGTCGACGCCCTGTTCGCGCAATTGCAGTGCGCGATTGTGTAACTGCCAGGCCGCGGCGCCTTCTCCGGCGATGCGTTGGGTCAAGCCTGAATAGCGCATGTGGTTCTCCAATCGCGCGAAATCCTGCTTCAACCCTATCTCAAAACACCAAACGCGCCACTCGCGTATCCATATTCCACGTCAGGCGGCAAAAGCCTGAGGGTATTCAATAAATTTTTTGAAGACAAAAGGCACAATATTCAGAAGGTTCCGACGACTGAAGTCCGCTACCTGTAATTTGTGACAGGTCCCAAGAATTTTTATTCGCGATATAAGGAAACAAGACCGACAGCAGCCTGTGCAGGCCTCTGAAGGACGGCCGCGCGACTAGCGCGCCATTGTGCGACAAAACAATGGTGCAGCGTCGGCGATCATTGATGATAGATGGGAGAGACCCGACATGTACCGTGCCCATTCAGCCACATTCCAGTCAAAGCCCATTCACGGGCATTACCCGCCTCATGAGCCCGAGCAACCGATAGCCATAGTCGCCTCGCAACACCTTGTAATCCACAGGGACAGATTGCTTGTGCGTGGCCGAGTCGAAGTCGTACTCGGCAGCCATATGGCTCCAAGGTACGGTAATCATCAAAGGAAACGGCCTATGCGCACCGACAGACGTCCGTGCCAGCTCCTTTGCCCCCCACTGCACCACGATGCCATCAGCGTCGTCGTATCCTGTGTACTCCTCGATACGAACTTTGGTTGGAAGCGCCGCGTCGGCCCGATCAACCAAACCATCATCGTCGGCCAAAGGCACCTTGCACGACTGCAAGCCGCTGGGCAGCGTACCCAGCGCAACAGGCACCGTAGCGGGTAACGACATTTCACTACGATTACCCGCCTTGTCTATCAGGATGGCCACGGCGTATTGGGTTTTCGAGCCATATTTCCTGACAGCAGCTTCGGGTACCAGCACTTTGCGGTCTGTCGGAAGCAATCTTGAAAGCTCGATGAATTGGGTAATGTCCTCCGTCGGCAATGGCGCTCTATCCAGCCAGGCAACGTGAATCCATACATCGGCTCTATTAGTAGCCTCGGTAAAATCGGGTATTACGCACCAGACACCCGTGTCTTTAATTAAAATTGCATCGGTGATCACGGGTTTTTCAACGATATCGATTACCGCTTTTAGAGGATCCACCCAGAGCGGTCCGGTTCTGTCGATGGTCACCGGGGCCGGTGGGGAGTCTCTTTCGCCCGTAACATTCCAGTTCTTTACACGGTAACGAAATTGAAACTTCCCAGAATAGTCTTGGAAAATAGAAAGCGGGATCACCTTTTTCAGGGGAAAGGATGTATCAGGCAGAGTATCAGGCCCGGGAATATCCTCTGGAGGTCCGATGGGCACCCACTCGGGTGAACTTGAAAGCTGAACCTCCAGTGTTAACACGTTGACCGGCCCTGCAAAAGGAGGCCGGTCATCCCACAATGGAATGGTCACGTTCAACGGTGCGTTGAGTTTGCTGCTGTGGATCAAACCTTCGGTATCCCCGAAAATGATGTCCGTGATGCCAGGAACTTTTAAGTCGACGACAGAAAATTGCTTCCGGTAATTGGCCCGCACCTGCTCAGCCGTTAATTTTTTGAATGAACTTGCCATGTTTATCTCTCCAAAACCGTTTTAGTTGAGCCATGAGCGGGCTAATGACCTTCAAAACTTTTTTGGCAGTTCTAGACACGACTTAATCACTGCAAAGCGCCCTGTCGTCCTGCCCGGCCGCAAGACCTGAGGTGAATTAAGCGCCGGTTTTCAAAAACGCGATACTGTCAAAGTTGACAGGTACCCACACTTTTTTTGCTCGGTGGGAAGGTGTTAACAAGGGGTGAATTGGAGGTTCAAGCGTTCAATTCAAAGCAAAGACTGGGTAACGCATGTGATTCTCCCTGTCGCGTGCGAAGTCCTGGCACAACTCTGTCTCGAATCAGCACACCCAGCATGCTGGCCTGCAAAAAGGCCGGATTCGACGGTGTACAAGGCGTGTGAAACTACTCGTTGACCATCGCATCAGTGATGCTTGTTTAAAACCGCTCAGGATTACTTCATGCAAGCTACAAGACCTTGCGTCATTGCCTACGCATACGCCAGAATCCGCCGGCTTGTGCACCCTGGGGCTGCCCGGTAACTTGATTCGCGTCACTGCCCATCAGTGATCGGGTTTAGCAGCCTGGGGTTGTAAGTAAGGTGCACAAGCTCTTGTCAGTCAGGTAATCCAATGCCTGCACTTGATGGTGGTTGTGCGCAGGGCGCCTTCGGGCGCGCCGGCTTTGCTAGCTTCCCCGGTCTGCTAACCTGCGCACAGCTGCCTCCCTCTCGTTTAGCAGCTGGAGGGCGGCACTCAATTAGAGAAGCCAGCTTATGTACAAAGTTACGCCAAACCCGCCGGACGTTGCTCCAACATCCCCGCACAATCCAGATTCAAACAAACCCGACACTCCCGCTGAACCAGTCCCCCACTGCGACGGCCCTTCCACTGCCGACATCAACGCCACCCCGCGCACACCCAGTACGTTGTTCACTGTCGACCCGCAAGCCACCACCTAAACCCTGATGGTTTTTCTGGTGGAGACGCTGGCCTCGGTTGATGTGATGGTCCATCAGTTGGTCGATCATCTGGACGGTGGCTCGCGCTATGCGCTGCTGGGCATTTCCAACAGCGTCATGGTGGCCGAGATCACGGCCAATCGGGTGCTGGATCAAATCGATCCGCCTGAGTAGAGACCCTCTGCTGGAGCTGCCAGGAGTACTGTTGTGGCGAGGGAGTTTGCTCCCGCTGGGCAGCGAAGCGACACCAAAAATGGCCGGCTACGCAACCGAACGTGAGCAAGCGCCCTCGCCACATTCAGGCAGCACAGTGCCGGCTAGCCGGACAAACCTGTTTAAGTCATGCCGTTGTTCTGGTATTTGATGGAGTCTTTCCCACTGGTAGAAGGATGTCGTCATGAGTTACCGCATACTGGGCCATTCGGGTCTGCAGGTTTCCACGCTCACCCTGGGCACCATGATGTTCGGCGAACAGACCAGTACTGAAGATTCCCTGCGGATCATCGACAAGGCCTGGGACCAGGGCATCAATTTCATCGACACCGCAGACGTTTATACCAATGGCCGCTCCGAGGAAATCGTGGGTGAAGCCATTGCTGGCAATCGCCACGAATGGGTACTCGCGACCAAGGTAGGGTTCGGCCCGGTTGATGGCTTACCGAACCGCAGCGGCCTGAGCCGCAAGCACATTTTCAACGGCATCGACGCCAGCCTGACGCGCCTCGGTACTGATTATGTGGACGTGTACTATCTGCACCGTGAAGACCACAACACACCGCTGGAGGTCACGGTGTCGGCCATTGGTGACCTGATTCGCCAGGGCAAGATTCGCTACTGGGGGCTGTCGAACTACCGTGGCTGGCGCATCGCTGAAGTGATTCGCGTGGCGGATAAACTGGGCGTTGACCGGCCGGTGATCAGTCAGCCGCTGTACAACATCGTCAACCGCCAGGCTGAAGCCGAGCAGATCACGGCGGCGCAAAATTATGGCCTCGGGGTTGTGCCTTACAGCCCGTTGGCGCGCGGCGTGCTCAGCGGTAAATACGCTCCCGATGCGAAACCGGACGCCAACAGCCGCGCCGGACGCGCCGACAAACGCATCCTGGAAACCGAATGGCGCGTGGAATCGCTGCGCATCGCCCAGCAGATCCAGCACTACACTGAGGGTCGCGGCGTCGGCATTGTCGAGTTCGCCATTGCCTGGGTGCTGAACAATGGTGCGGTGACTTCAGCCATTGTCGGACCGAGAACCGAGGAGCAATGGGATGCGTACACCAAGGCGCAGGTGGTGAAGATCACCGCTGAAGATGAGGCGTTTATTGATTCGCTGGTGACGCCGGGGCATGCATCGACACCGGGGTTCAATGATGTGAGCCATTTTGTTTCGGGGCGTGGATCGCGTTCGGCTTGAGATATCCGTAGGAGCTGAGCTTGCTCCGGGCGGCGTTCCGACGATGGCGGTGTGTCAGCCTGAATGGATGTTGGACGGGCTGGCCTCATCGCGAGCAAGCTCGGCTCCCACAGGGTTGTGTACACGAGGGGATGGGGCCAGACAGTCGATTTATGTTGATCAGTTGGTCAATAATTAGCGCCAAAACCACGTATCCTCCGCACCCCCGTTTCACGTTCAACCTCGCGAGGACAAGTTGTCTAAAGGTATCGCTCTATCGGTCACAGCCTCAGTGCTGTTTGCCGTCATGTATTACTACACGTCCCTGCTCACGCCCTTGAGCGGTGTGGAGATTTTTGGCTGGCGCATGCTGCTGACCGTGCCCTGCATGACGGTGTTCATGGTGGTCTCCGGCGAATGGAAACATGTGGTCGGCATCCTCAAGCGTCTTGTCGCACAACCAAAACTGGTCGCCGGCCTGATCGCCTCCTCGGCGCTGGTAGGTGTGCAGCTTTGGCTGTTCATGTGGGCACCGCTCAACGGCTATAGCCTCGACGTGTCGCTGGGCTATTTCCTGCTGCCATTGACCATGGTCCTGACGGGCCGTATTGCCTACGGAGAACGTCTCTCTTACCTGCAAAAGATTGCCGTGTTTTTCGCCTGCCTCGGGGTGGTCAATGAGGTCTATCAGGTCGGTGGTTTTTCCTGGGCAACGTTGCTGGTCGCGATCGGTTACCCCACGTATTTCGTGCTGCGCAAACGCCTGGCGACGGACAATCTTGGCGGGTTATGGCTGGACATGACGCTGACGCTGCCCGTGGCGTTGTGGTTTGTGCAGAGTGGCGAACAGGGATTCGGCGTGTTCGATCAATACCCGTGGCTGTCGTTGCTGATTCCGATGCTCGGAGTGATCAGTGCTTCGGCGCTGGTGGTCTACATCATTGCCAGTCGTCTGCTGCCGTTCAGCCTGTTCGGGTTGCTGAGCTATGTGGAGCCGGTGCTGTTGCTCGGGGTCGCCTTGTTGCTGGGGGAGAGTATCAAGGGCGGGGAATGGTTGACGTACATTCCGATCTGGATGGCGGTGCTAGTGCTGATGTTTGAAGGGTTCAAGCATCTGATGCGACAGCGGCGGCCATAAAGCAAAAGATCGTCCGCACGCGGCCCGAGCCTTCGGCAGCTCCTACAAGTGCGATGCGAATATTGCGGCGAACACGGTCAATGTAGGAGCTGCCGCAGGCTGCGATCTTTTGATTCAAAAAAAACCGGTCAACGACCGGTTTTTCTTATTTGGAACGGATCAATCGGTGGACAGAACACCACGACGAACCTGATCACGTTCGATCGATTCAAACAGCGCCTTGAAGTTGCCCTCACCGAAACCATCATCGCCTTTGCGCTGGATGAATTCGAAGAACACCGGCCCCATCAGGGTTTCCGAGAAGATTTGCAGCAGCAAGCGCTTGTCGCCCGACTCCGAAGAACCGTCCAGCAGAATCCCGCGCATTTGCAGTTGATCAACCGGTTCGCCGTGATTCGGCAAACGGCCTTCGAGCATTTCGTAATACGTCTCTGGCGGCGCGGTCATAAAGCGCATGCCGATCTTCTTCAGGCGATCCCAGGTGTCGATCAGGTTATCGCTGAGGAACGCCACGTGCTGGATGCCCTCCCCGTTGAACTGCATCAGGAATTCTTCGATCTGGCCCGCGCCCTTGGACGACTCTTCGTTCAACGGGATGCGGATCATGCCATCCGGCGCGGTCATGGCTTTGGAGGTCAGGCCGGTGTATTCGCCCTTGATGTCGAAGTAACGAATTTCACGGAAGTTGAACAACTTCTCGTAGAAGTTCGCCCAGTACGCCATGCGACCGCGATACACGTTGTGGGTCAGGTGGTCGATGATCTTCAGGCCCGCTCCTTCCGGATTGCGGTCAACGCCTTCAATGAACACGAAGTCGATGTCGTAGATCGAACTGCCTTCGCCGAAACGGTCGATCAGGTACAACGGTGCACCGCCGATGCCTTTGATCGCGGGCAGGTTCAATTCCATCGGACCGGTCTCGATGTGAATCGGCTGCGCCCCCAGTTCCAGCGCACGACTGTAGGCCTTTTGCGAATCCTTGACCCGGAACGCCATGCCACAGACCGACGGGCCATGCTCGGCCGCGAAGTAGGAAGCCACGCTATGAGGTTCGTTGTTGAGGATCAGGTTGATCGCGCCCTGCCGGTACAGGTGCACGTCTTTGGAGCGGTGGGTCGCGACCTTGGTGAAGCCCATGATCTCGAAGATCGGCTCCAGAGTATTCGGTGTTGGCGATGCGAATTCGATGAACTCGAAGCCCATCAGGCCCATTGGGTTTTCGTATAAATCTGCCATGGTTGGCGCCTCATCATTCTTGTCAATTAACGAACGTTAGTTGCTAGCAATGCTGAGACCGGCGGGTGGCGCGCAGGAGATGCCCCGCACGCTGCGGGCGAGGAAGTCACCGTAGATCAGTTGAAACCCAAAACTCTTCATTGTCGACCCAAGGCTGATGCGGGCGAGGCTTCTGCTGCCAGAAGACGATTATTCTTATATGCGTAACCGGATTCTACACAGCGTAAACATATTTGTCCGCCTTCTCTATCAAATCCCCTTTCGCGCCGGGTGTGCAAGGGGTTTGTTGCACCGGAAAATGGCATCACGTTCTCCGGCGCAAGGGGAAAAGGCCAACTATCATGGGCCTTAGCTGAACTCTTCAGGGAAGTGTGTCGTCGTCCTGCCCGCATTTGAGAGCCCTCTTCCATCGTCCAGGTTTCACAAATGCCATTGACTGTCAGAACCCGTCGTAAACGCGGCGCCCGGATTGTGGTGACCTTACTAAGTGGCCTGCTTCCAGTGCTGTTGGGGGGCGCCATGCTGTACATGCAGGCCCAGCGCGTACTGGAGCAAAGTGCCGCATTGACGGCCGAAGAATCCGTCCGCCAGTTTGAACTGATGCTCGACAACACCGCCCAGGCCGCGCATGTATTGCTGCCGCTGGCTGGCCAACCCTGCAAAAGCGTCACGCTGGCATTACGCGAACAGGTCACACGCCGTCCGTTTGTGCGCTCGACCAATCTGGTAAAGGACAACACGCTTTATTGCAGTTCGCTGTTCGGGGAGATCAACGAACAAATCGACCCCGGCGATTACACCGAAGGCAAACTGTGGCTCATGAACGGCAACCCGGTCACCCCCGGCACTGCGCTGCTGGTGTATCGGCTCAGCGACGGGCAGCGCGGTGCACTGAGCACCCTGGACGGCTATCACCTGAGCAACGTACTGCGGCTGATTGGTCGCAAGACCATACTGTTGCTGCAGGTCGGATCGAACTGGTTATCGGCTGACGAAAAAGTCCATGCAGGCCCTCCTCCCGTTATACCGGTGGCACAAACCACGCTGAATTCCTCGCGCTATGCCTTCACCGTGACGGCGGGGTTTCCTGAAGGTGAAACCTGGCGATACATGCTTGCCCAATACCCGCCGCTGTTCAGTTTGCTGATTTTTTTCGGCGTGGTGTCCGGGTTGATCGGACACGTTCTGCAAAAGCGCTCGACGTCGCCCAGCGTCGAAATGCAACGCGCGCTGGAAGCTGCAGAGTTCATTCCTTACTTTCAACCGGTGGTCCATGGCGACAACAAGAAGTGGTCCGGCGCCGAAGTGTTGATGCGCTGGAAGCATCCAAAGGAAGGCCTGGTACGACCCGATTTGTTCATCCCGTTCGCCGAGCACTCCGGGCTGATCGTGCCGATGACGCGCTCACTGATGCGCCAAACTGCAGCGCTGTTGGCGCCTTTGTCAGGGTCGTTCGAGGCGCCGTTCCATATCGGCATCAATATCACCGCTCGACACTGCAAGGACTTGCAACTGGTTGAGGATTGTCGCGAGTTCCTGGCCAACTTCGCGCCGGGGTCCATCAGCCTGATACTTGAGCTGACCGAACGTGAGCTGATCGAGCCGACGGCCGTCACTCATCAACTGTTCGAACAACTTCACGCGCTTGGCGTGATGATCGCCATCGACGACTTTGGTACCGGCCACTCGAGCCTCGGTTACCTTCGCGAATTCAACGTGGACTTTCTGAAAATCGACCAGAGTTTTGTCGCCATGATCGGTGCCGATGCCCTGTCCCGGCACATCCTGGACAGCATTATCGAGCTCTCGGTCAAGCTCGACCTGAGCATCGTTGCCGAGGGCGTGGAAACCGAGGAGCAAAGTGATTACCTGACTGCCCATGGCGTGAACTATTTGCAAGGTTATCTGTTCGGCCGGCCGATGCCTGGCGAGCAGTTCATTATTAAATTAAGTGACCATTAACTAGCCGCTTAAACACACCCGCCGAGACAACGCACCAAAACGCTTCAAATATTCACTGTTGTTACATGAAGAAAACATCATGATTTACTCTTGGCGCATTAACTACTACACTTTTTGTTGCCTGTGCAAGATTGGCAGGGCGAGCCACTATCACCGGGTCGCTTCAAGGCTCTTGGCTTATAGCTTTGTATGCGGTAGGTATTAGCCAAACACACTATTGGAGTAAAGATATTGTCCAGACTCGCTGAATTTCGTGCAGCTGAAAAGGCCCTTCAAGAGCAGCTCAAACAGCTGGAATCCCTGAAGAATGACGCCGGGCTCAAGAAAGAAATCGAATTCGAAGAGAAGCTCCAGGGCCTGATGAAAACCTACGGCAAGAGCCTGCGCGACATCATCGCCATTCTCGATCCGAACCCGGCAAAATCCGGCCTGCAACAGGCCTCGGCACCAAAAACCCGCCGCGCTCGCGTGGTCAAGGTTTATCAGAACCCGCACACGGGCGAGCTGATTGAAACCAAGGGTGGTAACCACCGCGGTCTGAAAGCATGGAAGGAACAATACGGTGCCGACACCGTTGACGCTTGGCTGCGCGGTTAAAGCATCGACGTGATAAAACAAAGCCCTGCCCTGCAGGGCTTTTTCATGGGCACGATAAAAGACATGGACTAAAGAACGTTAAATCTCTACTGGCCGACTAACTTTCGGCTTAATCCTTTTGGGCATCCAAACATCATCGATCGCGTAACGCGTTGCCCTACGGTTAAAGTTGCAAACTGTTGCGGGTCGCCGCTATTTCTTCCTGACTGGCCTTATAAACATCCGCCTGCCCCGCGTACGAAAGTACATAGGCCTTATCGCCATCCACCGCGGCAACCAATGTTTGCGACAGCACATGCCGCCCGTTTTGTGTGATGGTGCAGGTGGTTTCCAGTGCCGGTAAACGGCTCAAGCGCGTCTCGTGAATCTTGTTGCAAACACTTTGATAACCGCTCTGGAAGAAGTCTTTCTGGACGGCTTTGCGCATCTCCAGCAACACCCCCTCAAGGTTGACCTGATGCCCGCTTTCCACCTGCGTCATGGTCAACTCCATGACCAGTGTCGGCGTACCGCCCTGATCGTTTTTCACTGCACGCTGGCGCGAAACCCTGGACGTTGCATCGTCAGGCACAATGGCTTCGGTTTCCCAACCGATTGGCCAGGTGATCACCGGTGTCTGTGCGTGAACGCAGGTCACGGTGGACAGTGCGCCAAACAAGACGAGGCTCGCTACACGAAATCGGGTCATTGCGTTAAACACTCAGGGGTTGAGCGGTAAAGTCTGAGCTGCGCCCGCCCGTCAGGCAATAGCACACGCTTCGGGTTTGGTGATGTCGCAAGCCTTGCGTATCATTGTTGCCATCCTTAGCCCCACTTATTTCCCGGAGGGCCCATGAGCCTGCACGAATTGAACACCTTCCCTGGCGTCACCGCCCAACCTGATACCGCGACCCAGAAGTTCGTCTTCAACCACACCATGTTGCGGGTCAAGGACATCACCAAATCGCTGGATTTCTACACCCGCATCCTGGGTTTCTCCCTGGTTGAGAAGCGCGACTTCCCGGAAGCTGAATTCAGCCTGTACTTCCTCGCACTGGTCGATAAAAACCAGATCCCGGCCGACGCTGCCGCCCGCACCGAATGGATGAAGTCGATTCCCGGCATTCTGGAACTGACGCACAACCACGGCACCGAGAACGACGCGGATTTCGCTTACCACAATGGCAACACCGACCCGCGTGGGTTTGGCCATATCTGCATTTCGGTGCCGGATATCGTCGCTGCCTGCGAACGTTTTGAAGCGCTGGGTTGCGATTTCCAGAAGCGCCTCAACGACGGCCGCATGAAGAGCTTGGCATTCATCAAGGATCCGGATGCTTATTGGGTCGAGATCATTCAGCCAGCACCGATGTAAACCTCACCGAAGCCCGCTCCCACATTGATCGTTCCCTCGCTCTGCGTGGTAACGCCTCCTGTGACGCTCTGCGTCGCGCTTTTTTGGAACGCGGAGCGTCCCGGGCTGCATTCCTACGCAGAGCGTGGGAACGATCAAAATCAAAAGATCGCAGGCTCCGCCAGCTCCTACAGGGTCGAGCCGCACCTGGTTTTTGTAGGAGCTGGCGAAGACTGCGATCTTTTGATCTAAAAAAAACCCATGATCGCTCATGGGTTTTTTGTGTTTTAAGCCTCGGCGTTTACGCCGGGGCGGACGTGCGGATCAAGTGATCGAACGCGCTAAGTGAAGCCTTTGCGCCCTCGCCCACGGCAATCACGATCTGCTTGTACGGCACCGTCGTCACGTCTCCCGCAGCAAACACACCCGGCGTCGACGTCTCGCCTCGCGCATCAACAATGATCTCGCCACGCGGCGACAGCTCGATGGTGCCCTTGAGCCAATCGGTGTTCGGTAACAGACCGATCTGCACGAAGATGCCTTCCAGTTCTACCGTTCGCAATTCGTCAGTTTGACGATCCTTGTAGCGCAAGCCATTGACCTTCTGACCGTCACCGGTCACTTCCGTGGTTTGCGCACTGGTGATCACCGTCACGTTGGACAGGCTGTGCAATTTGCGCTGCAGGACGGCGTCGGCGCGCAGTTGCACGTCGAACTCCAGCAAGGTCACGTGAGCGACAATACCCGCCAGATCAATGGCCGCTTCGACGCCGGAGTTACCGCCGCCAATCACTGCCACGCGCTTGCCTTTGAACAGCGGACCGTCACAGTGCGGGCAGTACGCCACGCCTTTGTTGCGGTACTGCTGCTCACCCGGGACGTTCATTTCACGCCACCGTGCACCGGTCGCCAGAATCACGGTCCTCGCTTTCAGCGACGCACCACTGGCGAAGTGGACTTCGTGCAGCTCGCCATTCTTGCCCGGGACCAGCTTGTCGGCACGCTGCAGGTTCATGATGTCGACGTCGTATTGCTTGACGTGTTCTTCCAGCGCCACGGCCAGTTTCGGCCCTTCGGTTTCCTGTACGGAAATGAAGTTTTCGATGGCCATGGTGTCCAGCACCTGCCCACCAAAACGCTCCGCAGCGACACCGGTACGAATGCCTTTACGGGCGGCGTAGATCGCGGCCGAAGCACCGGCAGGGCCACCGCCGACCACGAGCACATCGAAGGCTTCTTTGGCGCTGATTTTTTCGGCCTGACGCTCGATACCGCTGGTGTCTATTTTGGCGAGGATTTCTTCCAGGCCCATGCGGCCCTGGCCGAAGTTCACCCCGTTAAGGTAGATACTCGGCACCGCCATGATCTGGCGCTCATCAACTTCAGCCTGGAACAGCGCGCCGTCGATAGCGACGTGGCGGATGTTCGGATTGAGCACCGCCATCAGGTTCAGCGCCTGGACCACGTCCGGGCAGTTCTGGCAGGACAGCGAGAAGTACGTCTCGAAGCTGAACTCGCCCTTGATGGAACGGATCTGTTCGATCACTTCAGCGCTGGCTTTCGATGGGTGGCCACCCACTTGCAGCAGGGCCAGCACCAACGAGGTGAATTCGTGGCCCATGGGGATGCCGGCAAAACGCAGACTGATATCGGCACCCGGGCGGTTGATCGAGAACGATGGTTTGCGCGCATCGTCACCGTTGTCGAGCAACGTAATGTATGTGGAAAGACTGGCAACGTCTTTCAAGAGTTCGAGCATTTCACGGGATTTCGCACCGTCATCGAGGGAGGCAACGATCTCGATCGGCTGGGTGACCCGTTCCAGGTATGACTTCAACTGGGCTTTTAAATTGGCGTCCAACATACGGGCGATTTCCTTTTTTGAATTCGTAAAAAAAAACGCCCGAGCGAATCTCGCCCGGGCGTTTTTGTGGGCGGTGCAGGTTACTTAGGTGCGGGAAACCGCCCTGATAGTGCGTGTCACAGACTTAGATCTTGCCGACCAGGTCCAAAGACGGAGCCAAAGTGGCCTCGCCTTCTTTCCACTTGGCTGGGCAAACCTGGCCTGGGTGAGCAGCGACGTACTGAGCAGCCTTGATTTTGCGCAGCAGTTCGGAAGCGTCACGACCCACACCGCCGTCGTTCAGTTCGACGATTTTGATCTGGCCTTCAGGGTTGATCACGAAGGTGCCACGATCAGCCAGACCGGCGTCTTCGATCAGCACGTCGAAGTTGCGGGAGATGGCGTGGGTCGGGTCGCCGATCATGGTGTACTGGATTTTGCCGATGGCTGGCGAAGTGTTGTGCCAGGCAGCGTGGGCAAAGTGGGTATCGGTGGAAACGCTGTAGATCTCGACGCCCAGCTTCTGGAATGCGTCGTAGTTGTCCGCCAGGTCTTCCAGTTCGGTCGGGCAAACGAAGGTGAAGTCGGCTGGGTAGAAGAACACGACAGACCATTTGCCTTTCAGGTCAGCGTCCGACACTTTTACGAAGTCGCCGTTTTTGAAGGCGTCAGCTTTGAATGGTTTAACTTGGCTGTTGATGATAGGCATCGATGACTCTCCGTCAGGGGTTGAAAAGTTGATGAGATGAATCCTACCTATTCGATTCCCCGATGGCTCATTGGCAAAGCTCATGCTGCTGATTGGTTTTGGCTATTAGCCGACAGTATTAATAGAAGAAATGGGTATCTAGCGCCTTTACGTAGTAGCTGCCGATTCGAACATTTGTGGCGAGGGGATTTAGCGAAACGTCGCACCGCCCCGTTCGGGGGCGCAGTCGTCGCAAAACCGCTGCACGCGGTATACCGACTCACTTGGTCGACTGATTTTGGGGTCGCTTCGCAACCCAACGGGGATGAATCCCCTCACCACAAGAGCCAGATTCAGCAGCTGCTACAGGGTGATGTACAGCGTCAGGGTGCCAGCGACTTTTCCGTGAGCCGCGTCATGCCTGGAAACGGACTCGCTTCCACATAACGCATAGCTGACTTCATGTCCTTCCAGCCGACGTAACTCATCAGCGACTTCAAATCCCATCCACTCTGATGTGCCCACGTGGCAAATCCCCGTCGCAGAGAATGGCTGGTGTAGTGCTCGGCCGAAATGCCCGCGCGCTCCAGCGCCTGACGCAGCAACGGAATCACGCTGTTGGGGTGCAGCCCCTCCTCGCTCAAATGCCCCCAACGGTCGATCCCGCGAAACACCGGCCCCCGCACCAACGCCGCCTCGGTGATCCACTCGATGTACGCCTGCACCGGACACAATCGCTGAAGCGCTGGCGTCTGATACGTCTTGCCCAGGTTTTCGCGATCACCTTTGGTGCGAGGCAGGTACAGGCTGATGCCCGTACCGGCGCTCGCTTGAACGTGCTCGATCTGAATACGGCACAGCTCATCGCTGCGAAAGCCACGCCAGAAGCCCATCAGGATCAGTGCGGTATCACGTCGAGCCCGAAGCAGTGCCGATCGATCGTTTTCGGATCTGGCGGTCTGCGCTTCCTGCTCCAGCCAGGCAATCACCTGCTCGAGATGTTGCAGCTGCAAAGGCTCGGCCTGTTTCTCCTGAGCCGGATGAAGCGCGCGTATGCCTTTGAACACTTTGCGCACGACAGGCGCCTTGGTGGGATCGGCGAACCCCTGACTGTTGTGCCATTGCGCCAGCGCCGATAAACGCAGCTTCAACGTGTTGATCGACAACACGCCGGCATGCGCCACCAGATAACGCGCAACGCTGTCTGCAGTTGCCGGAAGGAAGCCACCCCAGCTGACTTCGAAATGTTCGATGGCCGCGCGATAGCTGCGACGGGTGTTGTCGCGCGTGGCGGCTTGCAGGTATCGATCGAGATCACTCATGGAATGGCCTTGCGCAGAGCTTGTGGGAACAAAGCTTGCTCGCGATTGCGCTGTGTCAGGCACCGCTTGCATTGAAGGACGGACGCCATCGCGAGCAAGCTTTGCTCCTACAGGGGTTTGGTGTACGGAAATAGCGGTGAAAACGCGTCGAAATTCGCTGACACGGGATAATACCAGTATATCCCGCTTCATTAACTTACCTTATTTAACTTTACAATCAGCGTGGTACACTACTGTTTTTAGTGGTATGTACCACAGTACGAAATCGTAGGAGAGCGCATGGCTCGCGGTGGCATCAACAAAGCAGTGGTTCAAACGGCACGCCTGGCAATTCTTGCCCGGGGCGAGCATCCCAGCATCGACGCGGTGCGCATCGAGATGGGCAATACCGGCTCTAAAACCACTATTCATCGTTACCTAAAAGAGCTGGATGACGGCGTAGAACCCACAGAAACCTCGTCCGAACCCATCGACGATGAGCTGACAGCACTGGTTTCTCGCCTTGCGCAGCGCCTCAAGGAACAGGCTCAGGAACCCATCGACCAGGCTCGCGCACAGTTCGATCAGCAAAAGAACGCACTGGACGCGCAGCTGGCTCAGGCTCAGGAAGCCAACACCGAACTGCATCATCAGTACGAGATTCAGACGCTGGCGCTGACACAGGAATCGGACACGCTGCAGAACACCGTGGCCTTGCTGCAAACCGAACAGACCCGCAACGCCGGGCTGGACCAGGCGCTGGCCGATTTCGAATTAAGGTTGCAAGACAAGGATGAGCAGATCCGCTCCCTTGAAGAGAAACACCTGCACGCCCGGGACGCTCTGGAGCACTACCGCAACGCGGTCAAAGAGCAACGCGAGCAGGAGCAGCGACGCCACGAAGGACAGGTGCAACAGGTGCAGATGGAGTTGCGTCAGGCGCAGCAAAGCGCACTGGTACGTCAGGACGAAATTACCCAGCTGCACCGCGACAATGAGCGCCTGCTGACGGAAAACCGCGGAACGTTGCGCGAACTGAGCCTGCTGCAGGAACAGCTCAAGCAAACGCACAGCCGGCAGGATCAGTTGCTCGAACAGGTCAATCGGATCGACACCGAACGCACCCTCCTCCAGGAACGCTTGCGCGCAGCTCTGCTGGAAAGCCAGTCACTCAAACAGAGCGTCGAGGAGCAGTCGCAGGCCAACAAGATGCTGGAGATTGAATTACTCAAGACTCAGGCGAGTCTCGATGAGCGCGTGCGACTGGCGGCTGTCGTTGCGACAGCGCCAGCCACAGCGGAGGCCGATTAACCCGCGACAGGCGTTCGCATGGTGACGAACTCTTCGGCGGCAGTCGGGTGCACCCCGATGGTGTCGTCGAAGTCACGCTTGGTGGCGCCCGCCTTCAGGGCGATTGCCAGGCCCTGGACGATTTCACCCGCGTCCGGACCGACCATGTGACATCCCAGCACCTTGTCGGTCTTGGCATCCACCACCAGTTTCATCAGGGTGCGCTCCTGGCATTCGGTCAGGGTCAGTTTCATCGGACGGAAACGGCTTTCGTAGATCACCACGTCGTGTCCGGCGTCCCGCGCCTCTTCCTCGGTCAAACCGACAGTGCCGATGTTCGGCAAGCTGAACACTGCCGTCGGGATCATTTTGTAATCCACCGGACGATAGTGCTCAGGCTTGAACAGGCGACGCGCAACGGCCATGCCTTCCGCAAGCGCGACGGGGGTCAGCTGCACTCGACCAATTACATCGCCCAGCGCCAGTATCGAAGGCTCAGCCGTCTGATACTGCTCGTCGACTTCGACAAAGCCTTTCTTGTCCAGTTTGACGCCGGTGTTTTCCAGCCCCAGGTTGTCCAGCATCGGACGTCGACCCGTGGCGTAGAAAATACAGTCGGCGTGCAGCTCACGACCGTCCTTGAGGGTCGCTTTCAGGCTGCCGTCGGACTGCTTGTCGATACGCTCGATGTCGGCATTGAATTGCAGATTCATGCCGCGCTTGGTCAGCTCTTCCTGCAAATGCTTGCGCACCGAACCGTCGAAACCGCGCAGGAACAGATCGCCGCGATAGAGCAATGTCGTCTCGGCGCCCAGGCCCTGGAAAATCCCGGCGAATTCAACCGCGATGTACCCACCACCGACGACCAGCACACGCTTGGGCAACTCTTTCAGGAAGAACGCCTGATTGGAGCTGATCGCATGTTCATGCCCTGGGATTTCCGGGATCTGCGGCCAGCCACCGGTGGCAATCAGGATGTTTTTTGCGGTATGGCGCGCGCCATTGATCTCGACGGTATGGGGATCGACGATCTTGGCGTGGCCTTCATGCAAGGTCACGCCACTGTTTACCAGCAGGTTGCGGTAAATCCCGTTCAGGCGATTGATCTCGCGATCCTTGTTGGCGATCAGCGTCGCCCAATCGAAATCAGGCTCGCCCAGTGTCCAGCCAAATCCGGACGATTGCTCGAAGTCATCGGCAAAATGCGCGCCGTAGACCAGCAATTTCTTCGGCACACAGCCGACGTTTACACAGGTGCCACCCAGGTAGCGGCTCTCAGCCACTGCCACTTTCGCGCCAAACCCCGCCGCAAAACGCGCAGCCCGCACACCGCCGGAACCGGCACCAATCACATATAGGTCAAAATCGTAGGCCATCTTCAATCTCCTCGGCAGGCCAACAGCATACCCGCAGACGCCGGCCGGGCAAGCGCAATACACGATTTTGGAACGGACCCGACCGACAAAACCCGCAGCTCCCTGTGTAGGAGCTGTCGAGTGAAACGAGGCTGCGATCTTTTGATCTTAAAAAAAAGTCAAAAGATCGCAGCCTCGTTTCACTCGACAGCTCCTACAACAGCTCCTACAACAGCTCCTACACAGCTCCTACACAGCTTCTACAGGAACGAAAAAGCCACCCGAAGGTGGCTTTTTCACTACAAGCACGTCAGGCGCTATTAATAGGCCTTGCCAGTCTTGTAGAAGTTCTCGAAGCAGAAGTTGGTCGCGTCGATGTAGCCTTCAGCGCCACCGCAGTCAAATCGCTTGCCTTTGAACTTGTAGGCCATCACACAGCCGTTTTGCGCCTGTTTCATCAGCGCGTCGGTGATCTGGATTTCACCGCCCTTGCCTGGCTCGGTCTGTTCGATCAGGTCGAAGATGTCCGGTGTCAGGATATAGCGACCAATGATCGCCAGGTTCGACGGCGCGTCTTCAGGCTTTGGTTTTTCAACCATGCTGTGAACACGGTAGATGTCGTCACGGATCATCTCGCCGGCAATCACACCGTACTTGTGAGTCTCTTGAGGATCGACTTCCTGGATGGCGACGATCGAGCAGCGGAACTGCTTGTACAGCTTGACCATCTGGGTCAGTACGCCATCACCTTCAAGGTTGACGCACAAGTCATCCGCCAGGACCACGGCGAACGGTTCGTCACCGATCAGCGGACGGCCGGTCAGGATGGCATGGCCAAGGCCTTTCATTTCGGTCTGGCGGGTGTAGGAGAACGAGCAGTTGTCGAGCAGTTTGCGGATACCGACCAGGTACTTTTCCTTGTCGGTGCCTTTGATCTGGTTTTCCAGCTCGTAGCTGATATCGAAGTGGTCTTCCAGTGCGCGTTTGCCGCGACCGGTCACGATGGAAATTTCGGTCAACCCAGCGTCCAGGGCTTCTTCAACGCCGTACTGGATCAGTGGCTTGTTTACCACCGGCAGCATTTCTTTGGGCATGGCTTTAGTCGCTGGCAGGAAGCGAGTACCGTAACCGGCTGCTGGGAACAAGCATTTCTTGATCATAAAAGTCCTTGTAAGGGCTGTGTGTACGAGTTTCGGCGCAGTCTAATCAGGCGGCGGGCACCTTACAATGCCCCGCGCTGGCTAACCGATGCCATCATAGAGAAATATTCTGTCGGATAGTTCCGCAAACCGCTTCCGTAGAATGCACCGGCTCCTATAGATAGCAGAGATCGTCCGTTCTGCCTGCACCGGCAATCGGGCAGGCGTCGGATCACCATACGCCGATCGGCACCACCTGAGGGCATTTGGCGCTATCATTGCGCATTGAACCAAGCCAACGAGGCAGATAGATGTCGGAAGCAAAAAGCGTCAACGGGTTCCTGATCAATCAGGCGAAGGACGGACAATGGTGGGTGGCTGGCGCTAATGGCGAAAGCATTGCCGGGCCGTTCCCGACCGAAGCCAGCGCGATTGAAGTGGCATCAGTGTTGCAACTTGAACACCCGACCACCAAACGACGCGGTAAAGACAAGACCTGATTTGAACTCATTCGTGACAAAGCCCTGCACCGTGCAGGGCTTTTTTGTGATGATCCGCAACGAAGTGGCCTTTCGCTATAACCTTTTGATGCCAGCGCTGTCACAGGCTTAGCCCCATTATCCTGACGACGACAACGACATGAATAAATTCTTACCCCTGATCGCACTATTGGCCCTTGGCGGCTGCGCAACATCCGAAACAACCTACCTGAACAACGGGGAACAAGGGCTTGCGATCGATTGCTCCGGGGAAGCCAATTCCTGGGCAACGTGTTACGAGAAAGCCGATGCTTCGTGCGCCGGTACTGGCTATCGAATAGTGGGTACTGACGGCACACCTTCACTCAAGGAAAGCGACAAGACCCTGGGCGTCGATGTCGGCAACTTCAAGAACCGCAGTGTCGTGGTGGTGTGCAAGTAAGGCCCCTGCCCTACATGTGGATTTCGGCGAATTTGATTCCGAGGCCTCGAACGGTCTCGATCAAATCGTCGAGACGACTGAAAGATTCGACTTCGTCGTTTTCGTCGACCAGAAAGTAGCTACGCCCCTCGCTCTTCTTGAAGAAAACGATCCACTCCCCTGAATTGGCCGGGTTCTGAATCACATGCGTGGCAGAAATCAGGCCCTCTGCATGACGTTCCCGTACCTGCTCTCTTTTCATTACTCGACTCCAGAAATGACAATGCCGCCAAAGCGTTGCTTTGACGGCATCAATGCGTGCGGACTGTAGTTTATCAGCCGGATATGCAGGCCGTGGCGGCATTTCGAACATCCCATGGGCGCAACGGCACATTGGAAATTCGCTCGTGCAGCTTGATGCTGCTACCCGAAGAACGATCTTCGATATCAAACACCGCGGCCGGCCCAGAGGTCAGCTTTTGCGGCACGATCACTCGAACACCGTCCTTGTGCGGTTCGATTTGCAGAGCGCCCCGGCTACTGGCCAGCTTCTCGGTCAGGCACTGCGCATACTCCTGGGGCTTCTTGCCTGAGATCACGCTCATGGTCGGCAACGTTTCATTGATCTCCGAAACACTTGCACAACCACCGATCGACAACGCCAATGGCAGAACCAACACACCCCACTTCATACAAAACCTCCGATAAAGACCCTCCGACAGCACAAATGCCGTTTTTCTCCGAGGCTCACTGCGTTTATCGCTCATGGATCTCCAAATAACCGGTTTAATTGTCAAAGTGGACCACGGCGGCCGGATAATAACCTGTTCGGGCTGATAAACTGCGCCCATCGCCCAAGCTATCGTTTTGATTTTGTAGAAAAAGCCCTTCTGGAGGCGCCTCATGAAATTTATCCACCAGCGCGAGCACCTCAACGAAGACGACATCGTCGTCATTCAATGCTCCCAAACCTGCAACATCCGCTTGATGAACGACGCCAACTTTCGTAGCTTCAAAAATGGCGGCCGTCATACTTATCACGGCGGAGCGTTTGACACTTTCCCGGCGCGAATTACTGCACCGAGTACCGGTTTCTGGAACATCACGATCGACACGGTCAGCAACCGGGCCATCAGCGTGACCCGCAAACCGACCCTGACACACTCGATCAAGATCATCCGCCGCTCCAACTCGAAACTGAGTTGAGTAACACTCCCAGACGAAGACAGCAGGAATGACCGTGGCCCAAACGACCAAATACGTCATCAAATACAAACTCAACGGCGAACGCCGTTTCGAGTTTGCACAGCTCGAAAACGGCACGCCGGAAGAAGCCAAGGCCGCGCTGGATGCGATTCACGGCCAAGGCGAAGACGTGATCAGCGACATTAGCGTGAGCAAAGCGCTGTAGGCGCAATGCTTGCTCGCGATCCAGACACCTCGGTGTCACGGATATCGACCTGGTCATCGTTCATCGCGGGCAAGCCTTGCTTCCACAGGCAATGCGGCCGGCGCCTGCCAGAGTTTGACCGCAAGCGCCGGAGTGATCCCGCCGCAAACCCGTCCCAGACTGCCACCTTTAACCCTGCGTTAAGGAGTCAGGATATGTTTGACGAGCGTTCGCTGGATGAATTCGACTGGGACGGTCTGCATCAGCAACTCGACCAGGATGGCTGCGCCGTCATCAAGTCGCTGTTGAGTGATGAGGATTGCCTGAACGTCAGCGCGATGTATTCGCAATTCGAGCCGTTCCGCTCTCAAGTGATGATGGCTCGCCATGGCTTTGGCCGTGGCGAGTACAAGTACTTCAAGTATCCACTGCCTGAACTCGTCAGCGGCTTGCGTCGCGCGCTCTACTCTCGACTAGTGGCGATCGCCAATCACTGGTACGAATGCATGGACCTGCCCACCCAATTCCCTGATCAACACGACGCGTTTATTCAGCGCTGCCACGCCGCTGGTCAGGAACGCCCAACACCCTTATTGCTGCAGTACGGTCCTCAAGACTACAACTGCCTGCACCAGGATGTGTACGGTGAACATGTTTTCCCGCTGCAAGTGGCGATTCTTCTGTCAGAACCGGGTGAAGACTTCACAGGAGGCGAGTTTGTGCTGACCGAACAGCGCCCACGAATGCAGTCGCGCCCGCAAGTCATCGGCCTGAAAAAAGGCGACGGGGTTATCTTTGCTGTCAATCAACGTCCGGTCAAAGGCATCCGTGGTTACTACCGCGTTACCCTGCGCCATGGCGTGAGCCGTCTGCACACTGGAAAACGACACACCCTGGGCATCATCTTTCACGACGCGTTATGAGCCATGAACCCGACTACTTTAGACATGTTCGCCAACGCCGAACCCGAACAACAGCCCAGGCGCGAGCAGATTGGTGAACAGTCCTACGTGCTCAGGGGCTTCGCCCTGCCCTGGCTGGATCGATTACTGCCTGAACTCGATGCGGTGCTGAAGGCTGCGCCTTTCCGGCAGATGGTCACGCCCGGCGGCTTCACCATGTCGGCCGCCATGAGCAGTTGCGGCACCTGGGGCTGGACGACCGACCGCAGTGGCTATCGCTATACCCGGCAAGACCCGCTGAGTGGCGAGCGTTGGCCGGACATGCCCGGGGTGTTTTTTCAGCTGGCCCAGGCAGCAGCGCGAGAAGCCGGATTTGAAGCGTTCGTGCCTGATTCCTGCTTGATCAATCGTTACGTTCCCGGTGCAAAAATGTCATTGCACCAGGACAAGGACGAAACGTCCTACGAGGCGCCCATTGTCTCCGTGTCCCTGGGGTTGCCGGCGATCTTCCTGTTCGGCGGATTTGAACGCAGTGATAAGAGCCAACGAGTGCCGTTGTTGCATGGCGACATTGTGGTTTGGGGTGGTGTCGACCGGTTGCGTTATCACGGCGTTTTGCCTATCAAGGACGGCCAGCACCCGCGACTGGGCGAACAACGGATCAACTTCACGTTTCGTACCGCCCGATGAACATCCGAATTCAACCGCAAGCACCGGAGTGTGGTGGATGGGCCCAGGACTTAGTCTGAATGAAACGTCGCAACGGAGATGACGCAATGACCACTCATTCGACCAGGATCACCATCGAGAACGACCCGCGCTGGGCCGCCGTGGTTGCGCGCGACCCGCGTGCGGACGGCAAATTCGTGTATGCGGTCAAAACTACCGGCGTCTATTGCCGCCCCAGCAGTCTGGCGCGTTTGCCCAATCCGCAAAATGTCGAATTCTTCGACACCGCCGAGCTGGCCCAGGCCGCGGGATATCGCCCCAGCAAACGCGCAGCAAAAGATCAGAGTGAGATTGCCGCGCAACATGCGGCCACGGTCGCCGCTGCCTGCCGGCAGATCGAAGAGGCCGAGGAGCTACCGGCGCTCAGTGACCTGGCGTTAGCAGCAGGGCTCAGCAGCTTTCACTTTCACCGGGTGTTCAAGACCGTGACCGGGCTGACACCCAAGGGATACGCCCGCGCACATCGATCTCGCAAAGTGCGCGAGCATTTGGGCAATGGCGGCTCGGTCACTGAGGCGCTGTATGACGCTGGTTTCAATTCCAACAGCCGGTTTTACGCAGCGGCGGACCATGTACTGGGCATGAAACCCGCTGATTACCGGGCCGCCGGTCGAAACAACGACATCAGGTTTGCCGTCGGCCAGTGTTCGCTGGGGGCGATCCTTGTGGCGCAAAGTGAACGCGGTGTTTGCGCGATCCTGCTGGGCGATGATCCGCATCAACTGGTCTGCGATCTGCAGGACAAATTCCGTCGAGCCAATCTGATTGGCGCCGATCACGCGTTCGAGCAACTGATCGCCAAGGTGGTTGGTTTTATCGAGGCCCCGGCGCTGGGCCTGGACTTGCCGCTGGATCTGCGCGGTACTGCGTTCCAAGAGCGGGTCTGGCTGGCATTGCGCGAGATTCCTGTAGGCAGTACGGCCAGCTATGCCGAAATCGCGCAGCGTATCGGTGCGCCGAAATCCTACCGCGCTGTGGCTCAAGCCTGTGGGGCTAACAGCCTGGCGGTGGCGATTCCTTGCCACCGGGTGGTGCGCAGTGATGGCGATCTTTCAGGGTATCGCTGGGGGGTTGAGCGCAAGCGGCAATTGCTGGAGCGTGAGGGGTGGTAGGTTTTTAAGATCAGAAGATCAGAAGATCAAAAGATCGCAGCCTCGTTTCACTCGACAGCTCCTACACAGCTCCTCAGGTATACGCATAACCCCCTGTAGGAGCTGTCGAGTGAAACGAGGCTGCGATCTTTGGCTTTTGCGATCAGCGATTCACGTCCACTACCACTCTCCCCCGCAACTGACCCGCCAGCAACCGCGGAGCGGCCTCGATCACCTCGTTCAAGCCAATCTCATGGCTGATCAGCGGCAGCAATGCGACGTCCAGATCCCGCGCCAGGCGATTCCAGGCCAGCACACGCCTGGCTGTTGGCTGCGTCACACTATTGATACCGGCCAGGGTGACGCCGCGCAAAATGAACGGTGCAACAGATGCCGGGAAATCCATCCCTTGTGCCAGCCCGCACGCGGCAACCGTTCCGTTGGCTTTGGTGGCGGCGCAGGCATTGGCCAGGGTATGGCTGCCGACTGAATCGATGACCGCCGCCCAGCGTTCCTTGGCCAATGGCTTGCCCGGCTCGGACAATGTGGCACGATCAATGATGTCACTGGCACCCAGTTGCTTGAGGTACTCGTGCTCGGAAATCCGGCCCGTGGACGCAACCACCCGATAGCCCAGCTTGCTCAGCAATGCGATGGCGAAACTGCCTACGCCTCCGTTGGCGCCCGTGACCAGTACTTCGCCCTGTTCCGGCGTCACACCGTTATGTTCCAGCGCCAGGATACTCAGCATCGCCGTGTAGCCCGCCGTGCCAATGGCCATCGCCTGCGCCGCTGTAAACGCCTCGGGCAACGGAATCAGCCAGTCGCCGTTCAGGCGCGCTTTTTGCGCCAATCCACCCCAGTGTCCTTCACCCACACCCCAGCCATTGAGTAAGACGTTATCCCCGACTTTGTAGTCCGGATGCTCGCTGCTTTCGACAGTACCGGCCAGATCGATTCCCGGCACCATCGGGAACTTTCGCACCACCGGACTGCTACCGGTAATCGCCAGGCCATCCTTGAAGTTCAGCGTGCTATACGCCACGCGCACCGTCACATTGCCTTCGGGCAATTGATCCTCGTTGATCGCTTGCAGTGTGGCCTGGTAACCGCTGTCATCTTTGTTGATCAGAATGCCGTTGAACATTGATGCCTCCTGAGAAAACTTGCAGAGTGGGTGCCGTTTAAATAGCACTTGGCACTGTGTTGCCCTACCCGACTTTAAGCCAATCCGGACTTTTATGTGGCGGGCGATGAGTTGGGCTGCCCTTGCGCCAGGCATTAAGATACACATTCGGCTCCACCGCCCTGCCCTGTTAATTCGCCGGAGAGCACACCCCATGAGTCAATGGCCAGACACGCGCATTCTTGACCTGTTAGGCATCGAACTGCCCATCATCCAGGCCCCCATGGCCGGTGCGACCGGCTCGGCCATGGTCATCGCCGCCAGCAACGCCGGTGGTCTGGGCTCGATGCCCGCCGCCATGCTGAGTACCGATCAGTTGCGTGAGGAACTGACGTCCATTCGCCAGCAGACCCAGCGACCGTTCAGCGTCAACTTCTTCTGCCATCAACCTCCCGCACCAGATGACCAGCGCACCCGTGACTGGAAAAACCTGCTGGAACCTTACTATCGCGAACTGGGTATCGACTTCGACGCACCGACGCCGGTGTCCAATCGCGCGCCCTTCGATAACGCCACCTGTGAAGTGATCGAAGCCCTCCGGCCGCCCGTGGTCAGCTTTCATTTCGGCCTGCCCGAAGAATCCTTGCTGGACCGGGTCAAGGCGACCGGGGCGAAAGTGCTGTCCTCGGCCACCACCGTCGAAGAAGCCATCTGGCTTGAGCGTCACGGCTGTGATGCGATCATCGCCATGGGCTATGAAGCCGGCGGCCATCGTGGAATGTTCCTGAGCGATGATCTCAACAGCCAGGTGGGCACCTTTGCGCTCGTGCCACAGATTGTCGACGCGGTGACCGTGCCGGTGATTGCGGCGGGTGGCATCAGCGACGCTCGCGGTGTCGCGGCGGCGTTTCTGCTGGGCGCGTCGGCGGTGCAGGTCGGCACCGCGTACTTGTTTACACCGGAAGCCAAGGTCAGCGCGTCACACCAAAAGGCGCTGCGAACGGCCAAAGAAAGCGAAACCGCCGTCACCAATATTTTCACGGGTCGCCCGGCGCGGGGAATTCTCAATCGGGTAATGCGCGAACTAGGGCCGATCAGCAACAAAGCGCCGGCCTTCCCACTCGCAGGTGGCGCTTTGATGCCATTGCGGGCCAAAGGCGAAGCGGATTTCAGTAACCTATGGGCAGGTCAGGCTTTCACGCTTGGGGTGGAGTTGACCACGGCAGAGCTGACCCGGCGGCTGGCGGAAGAAGGCCTGGCGAAGTTGATTCGTTAGGTCAGGCAACACCTCGCCCCGTGTAGCGGCTGGCGAAGCCTGCGTTCGGCGGCTCTGTGGCGAGGGGATTTATCCCCGTTCGGCTGCGCAGCAGTCGTAAAAATTTGGGGCCACTGCGTGACCCTACGGGGATAAATCCCCTCGCCACAACAGAGGCGAACGCAGGCTTCGCCAGCTGCTTTACGGTTTATCGCCAATCAGATGTATACAATCCCGTTCCGTTTGCAGGCATTTCGCTATATATTTCGCTACATAGCGTTCGCCCACCTCGCTGTACCTGCCCACTACGGAGCCGTTTCATGACCCTTCGCGCCTCACGTTTTGCCCCCACAGCCCTTGCCACCCTTATCGCGGTATTCGCCTTCGGCTCTGCCCAGGCTGACGAAGTTCAGGTGGCCGTCGCGGCCAACTTCACCGCGCCGATTCAGGCCATTGCCGCTGATTTCGAAAAAGACACAGGGCACAAACTGGTGGCTGCTTACGGTGCGACGGGTCAGTTCTACACCCAGATCAAGAATGGCGCGCCGTTCGAAGTGTTCCTCTCGGCAGACGACACCACCCCGCAGAAACTTGAAACCGAAGGCGATACGGTCAAGGGCTCGCGCTTCACCTACGCCATCGGCACGCTGGCGCTGTGGTCGGCCAAGGAAGGTTACGTTGACAGCAAAGGCAAAGTGTTAAGCGACAACCAGTATCAGCACCTGTCCATTGCCAACCCGAAAGCGGCGCCTTACGGACTGGCGGCCACCCAGGTGTTGGCCAAACTGGGCCTGACCGACCAGGTTAAAGGCAAGATCGTTGAAGGCCAGAACATCACTCAGGCCTATCAGTTCGTGTCCACCGGCAACGCCGAACTGGGCTTCGTCGCCCTTTCACAGATCTACAAGGACGGCAAAGTCACGGGCGGTTCGGCCTGGATCGTTCCGGCCGACATGCACGACCCGATCAAGCAGGACGCGGTGATCCTCAACAAAGGCAAGGACAACCCGGCCGCCAAGGCGCTGGTTGAATACCTCAAAGGTCCAAAAGCCGCCGCTCTCATCAAGTCCTACGGTTACCAACTCTAAATGACGCTATCGAGTGCCGACTTCGCCGCGATCTGGCTGACCCTGAAACTCGCGTCGCTGACGACGGTTATCCTGCTGGTGATCGGCACTCCGATCGCGTTATGGCTGTCGCGCACCTCGTCCTGGTTGCGCGGCCCGGTCGGGGCGATCGTCGCCCTGCCGCTGGTCCTGCCACCCACGGTGATTGGCTTTTACTTGTTACTGGCACTGGGCCCGCACGGGTTTATCGGCCAGTTCACCCAGTCACTCGGGCTCGGCACCCTTACCTTCAGTTTTGCCGGGTTGGTCATCGGCTCAGTGCTCTACTCGATGCCCTTCGTGGTTCAACCGCTGCAAAACGCTTTTTCTGCCATCGGCACCCGCCCACTGGAAGTCGCCGCGACGTTGCGCGCCAATCCCTGGGACACGTTTTTCAGCGTGATCCTGCCACTGGCGCGACCCGGTTTTATCACCGCAGCGATACTCGGTTTTGCTCACACCGTGGGTGAATTCGGCGTGGTGTTGATGATCGGCGGCAACATTCCGGACAAGACCCGGGTGGTCTCAGTGCAGATTTACGACCACGTCGAAGCCATGGAATACGCGCAGGCCCATTGGTTGGCCGGAGCCATGTTGGTTTTCTCTTTTGCTGTGTTGCTGGCGCTCTATTCCAGCCGCAAAACCAAAACGGGCTGGAGCTGATCGATGATTCATACGCGCCTTAAACTCCGTTATTCCGGGTTCGCCCTGGACGTGGACCTGCAGTTGCCGGGTCGTGGCGTCACCGCGCTGTATGGGCACTCCGGCTCCGGCAAGACCACCTGCCTGCGCTGCATCGCCGGACTGGAGAAAGCCGATCAGGGCTTTATCCAGGTCAACGATGAAGTCTGGCAGGACAGCGAAAAGCACCTCTTCGTCCCGCCGCATAAGCGCGCGCTGGGCTATGTTTTCCAGGAAGCCAGCCTGTTTCCTCACCTGTCAGTGCTGGCCAATCTGGAGTTTGGTCTCAGACGAATCCCGAAAGCAGAACGCCGGGTCGACATGGCCCACGCCACTGAACTGCTCGGGATCGGCCATCTGCTGGACCGACATCCCCAGCATTTATCAGGCGGCGAACGTCAGCGCATCGGCATTGCTCGTGCTTTGCTCACTAGCCCGAGACTGTTGCTGATGGACGAGCCACTCGCCGCGCTCGACAGCCAGCGAAAAAACGAAATCCTGCCTTACTTGCAGCGGTTGCACGATGAACTGGACATCCCGGTTTTGTACGTCAGCCATTCTCAGGATGAAGTGGCGCGGCTGGCCGACCACATCGTTTTACTCAACGACGGTAAAGCACTGGCCAGCGGCCCGATTGGTGAAACCCTCGCGCGCCTGGACCTGCCGCTGGCAATGGGCGATGACGCCGGCGTGGTGATCGAAGGCCATGTCAGTGCCTATGACGCTGACTACCAACTGCTGACGTTGCAACTGCCGAATACCGACATGAGCATTCGCGTGGCCCACGCGCCCATGGTCCAAGGTCAGGCGTTGCGCTGCAAAGTTCACGCACGGGATGTCAGCCTGAGCCTGCAGAGTGTCGAGCAAAGCAGCATCCTCAATCGCCTGCCCGTCACTGTGATCAGTGAAATGGGTGCGGACAACGCAGCCCACGTGCTGGTGCGCCTGGACGCAGCGGGCACACCTTTGTTGGCACGCATTACGCGTTTTTCCCGAGACCAACTGGCCATACACCCGGGCCAACAACTCTGGGCGCAGATCAAGGCGGTGGCCGTGCTGGCGTAAATCCGCTGGCACGACTGCAAAAGTGCGCGGTCAATGGCTGTAACGGCCCCTGATTTTGTGCCAAGGAAAACCGCCATGCCCGATACCGCGTTGCCTGATGTGCTGCCACCGGACCTGCATTATGTCGACGACACGCAGCCTGGAATCACGCGCAGGAAACTGCGCGGCAAGTTCTGCTATTTCGATCCTTCAGGTCAGCGCATCACTGACCCGGATGAGATCAAACGCATCAACGCCCTCGCAGTCCCACCGGCCTACGTTGATGTGTGGATTTGCGCCGATCCGCGCGGTCATCTGCAAGCCACCGGGCGCGATGCACGCGGGCGCAAGCAATACCGTTACCACGCGCGCTGGCGCGAAGTACGCGACGCGGATAAATACTCGCGCCTGAGGGATTTCGGACGGGCCCTGCCGAAACTGCGCAAGCAGCTTGAGGTGCTGCTGGAGGCTCCAGGCTTCAGTCGCGAGAAAGTCATGGCCACTGTGATTACCTTGCTCGACGCCACCCTGATCAGGGTCGGCAACACCCAATATGCCCGTGACAACCGTTCGTATGGCCTCACCACCCTGCGCAGCCGTCACGTTGAGGTCAATGGCAGCGCCATCCTGTTTCAATTCCGCGGCAAAAGCGGCGTTGAACACCAGATCACCGTGAAAGACCGGCGTCTGGCACGGATCATCAAGCGTTGCCTGGAGATTCCCGGGCAAAACCTGTTTCAGTACCTGGACGAAAATGGCGAGCGCCATACTGTCAGCTCCTCCGACATCAACGCCTACCTGCAAACCCTCACCGGCGCAGATTTCACCGCCAAGGATTACCGCACCTGGGCCGGCAGCGCGCTGGCGTTGTCGGTGTTGCGCGAGTTGCACTGGGAGCCGGAATCGGATGCCAAGCGGCATGTGGTGGAGATGGTGAAGAACGTCGCCAAACAACTGGGCAACACCCCTGCGGTCTGCCGCAAGTGCTACATCCATCCGGCGGTGCTGGACGGATTTCTGCTGGGTGCGCTGGCCGAATTGCCGAAACCCAGGACGCGCAAAGGACTAAGGGCCGAGGAAGTCGGACTGGCGATGTTTCTGGAGCAAATGGTCGAAGCTGCGCAGAACGCTGAACTGCAGTAATCCCTGTAGGAGCTGCCGAAGGCTGCGATCTTTTGATCTTGATCTTCTCCTGTTTAAAAAAAGATGAAGATCAAAAGATCGCAGCCTTCGGCAGCTCCTACAGGAATCTTGAACGATGCTGAATCCTCGTCTAGGCTAGCCAGCTTCTCCTTCCCTTCAGGACGACCTTCGACGTGAACAACTAAGCCTTCCAAAAAATGTTTCCACGACAAGCTGCCAACGGCGCTTGTTGGTCTTTCGACATTTTCCGGAGGTGCCTATGACTCACGTCACGCGTCTGCCTGCACTCGTTTCAATGAACCAACTGGGTTTCAAGTTCGCCAATGGCGAAACCGTTTTCGACGCCTTGACCCTGAGCTTCGACCGCGTTCACACGGCCATCGTCGGCCGAAATGGCATTGGCAAAAGCGTGCTTGCCCGCTTGATTGCCGGATTACTCAAACCCACCTCGGGAACACTGGATGTCCAGGCTGAGGTGGGGTATGTGCCGCAAACATTTTCTCTAAACAATGAGCAAACTGTCGCCCAGGCGACGGGCACTGCAGACGCGCTGATGGCGTTGTCGCGTGTGCGCATGGGCAACGCCTCTGATGAAGATCTCGAGACCCTGGCCGGACGCTGGGATGTGGCGGACCGGCTGCGCTCGCATCTTGACGACGCGGGGCTATTCGACGTTCGGCACGACACCCTGACCCACCTCCTGAGCGGCGGACAACAAGCGCGGATCGCGTTGATCGGCGCGTTTCTCGGGCAGGCACAATTGCTGGTGCTGGATGAACCCACCAATCATCTGGACACGGAAGGACGTCAGTGGCTGAAGCGCAAACTTGCACAATGGCGCGGCGGGTTGATTGTTGTCAGCCATGATCGGGAACTGCTCAATCAGGTTGACCGGATCGTCGAACTCACACCCCTTGGACCGAATGTCTTTGGCGGCAGCTATGAAGCTTTTCAGGCTCAACGAGCGATCGACCACGCGGCGAGTCGCGCAATGCTTGATCGGGCACGCACTGATCGCAAGCGCGAACGGGTACGTTTGCAGCGTGAGCACGACACGGTTCAGCGACACGCTGCCTGCGCCCGTAAAGAGGCTGAAATCGCCAACGTATCAGGATTCGAACGCGCAAAAATGAAGGGCGCGGCCATGGATGCGATGGGGCCCATTCACCGGGCACATAAAGCCCGCAAAAACCTGCTCGATGTTCGGGTATCCGACGCCAACGCCAGAACACTGCTCGATGAGCCCGTCATGGTGTACTTGCCCGGCACGCTGATCCCGACGACCAGGCAAGTACTGACGCTGGTAGACGTGCAGCTGCCTTGGCAGCCAGCAGACGCAGCGCCTTTAAGCCTTTCGCTCGCGGGGCCCGTGCGCATTGTTGTGAGCGGCCCGAACGGTTGCGGCAAGTCGACGTTTTTGCGGGTGCTGGCGGGGGAAATCGAGCCCATTAACGGCAAGTGCAGCACCCACGTGCCCTGCGCTTTTCTGGATCAGCAACTGGCGTTACTGGATGATCAGCGTTCCATCCTGGAACAACTGGCGCTGTTGGATACACCGCTGACAGAAGGCGCATTGCGCAGCCATTTGGCACATTTGCAGCTGGGTGCAAACCACGTCACCCGACCGAGCGGTTTACTCAGTGGCGGAGAACGCTTGAAGGCAGCAATCGCCATTGCGCTGTGGCGGCAAACACCCGCGCAACTGCTGCTACTCGACGAACCGAGCAATCATCTCGACCTGGAATCCATTTCGGCCTTCGAAACAGCGTTGCAGGCGTTTCCCGGAGCAATCGTGGCGGTCTCGCACGATCATCATTTTCTCGCCGCATTGGCACCGACTCATGCCCTCAAGTGGCAGCCGGAAGGTTGGTATTTATCGACGATGGATGACCGCGATCAGACGAACTGAACCGTCATGGTTTTGCACGATTGCAAATGGCTTCTATAGTTGATGTGACAGAAATCAGCTGCGGTGGTGCCATGGAAGACATTTTCGTCGTGAAGCGTTGCAACAAGATCATCATCCATGGCCGCCGAGCCGGGGAAGTGAGTCATCAACCCCCCGACGCTGCTGTCTGGTATCGAATTGCCGATACCCGCACTCGCGGCTTCATCGGTGACGGCTTCGATCTTGAAGAAGACGCCCGGCACGCATGCCAGCAGCTTAATGCCAGGTCCCGCGTGACGGCCCGACAAGGCTGACAGGCGGGTCTATACTGAAAAAAGCTGAAGGAACAGCGTCCCATCGGCAGAAAGCTCGCACCCCGCGGGCTTTTTGCTGCCATTGCCAGGTTTCTTGAACGGAGGTGTTACATGTCCGAAAAAGAGTCCATCACCACCCTGCTCACCTTGCTTGATTCACGCCAGGCGCGTTTGGCTGCGGCGTGCAAGGAAATCGCCGACTGGGTCGATCACCAAGGCGGACACCCGACTGCCCTGCGAATCCGTGATCGCCTCAACGATATCGAGAAAGACACACCGTTGATCCGCAACACACTGTCTTCGCTCAAACCCGTCGACCGGCCGCTGCCACGTTTCAGATAGTCTGATCGGGATACTCGATTCGCGGACATGGCCTGATTCAGGACGCATGAACGGCGGCGTTATCGCCACCGGGTGCGTCCTTGCCTGACTGCTGCGGCAAAATCCGCCTGGCCTCGCGCCGGGATTTTTTTTGCCCCTACCTTTCACGTCGCTTTCACATTGCTTGCCTTACTGTGGCATCACTCCTTTGATGAATCCCCTTGGCCCGCCCGCATGCGGGCCATTTTTTTGCCTTTTTTCGGACCAGCGAACGTCGTCGAGCGCAGAAGGTCAAAACCTTACACGTCACAAGGAGACGTCTAATGGTTACTCACTTCAGCGTCAGCGGGCATCTTGCCTGCGGTCACCAAGGCAAAAACCTGGTTTCAACGCGCGAACTGAACCGGGTGAAATGCAGGAGCTGCCGAAATACCGACGCGTACAAAGATGCACGCAAAGATCAACGCAACTCGGCGCGCCGGGCTGCACGCAAAACCAAAGTCACGCATACCGCCAATGACTGGCGCGCGGCTTGGGTCGAGCGCCTCACCGCGCTGGCCGGACGACAGCGATTGCCTCGCGGATTTACCGGTCAACCTTTCGTTTAGCTTGAAGGTCGGCGGCTGGAACCGGTCATCGGTGTTCAGCCGCCCTTGCTGCAGAGGAAATCCTGATGAACAGTCGATTCCTGCTTTTCGTCATCGTCAGCCTGAGCCCGACCCTTGTCATGGCACAAGGGTGTGACGTGATGACCCGGTCCCAGAGCCCTTCGGTCCCGGTTGTTGAATCCCACACCTGTTACGAATACGAAGGCATGCCGGTGGACGCCATCGACTGGTCATGCAGCAATGAAAGCAAGGAGATGCTCACCAGCACCAAGAAAAAAGTCGAACAATGTGGTGATCATTATCAAGCCACCTGCCTGGCCACACTGACGCAAGAATCCCTGGCGAACCCCCAGTCCATCAGCAAGGACAAAAACAGCCAATCGGTCAACATCCCCGACAATGCCCAAATCACCACGTACTACTACGGGGCCGAGCACTTGAATCAGTCAAAGATCGACTGCGAAACCGGTGGTGGTAGTTGGAAAACCAGATAGAGGCCGATTCATAGGCTGAACATTACAAGGCGGAGCCTACGGGTCGGCAGAGACTTCATCAGAATCTTGTCCATTCGGCTAAACTGCCGAGCAGTTGTGTACTGCAACAATTTTTTGGAACCTACTGGATATGGATATTCAATGAAACACACGAAAACGCTTATCGCTCTGTCGTTCCTCGTCGCTGTAACGCTACTGAGCGGCTGTGCTGCTTCTGTAAAAAGCGGCGGCGCTGAAGCGTTGACTATTGAGGATTCCGCCAAGAAAAACCTGGTGGTGAATATTCAGGGCAACGGTAAGGTTCAGCAAAATGAAGACTGGATTCGTTTAAGGCAAGAATGGAACCAGGCCCTGAAAGATGAGGCTACCCGCGCTGGTTACCGCCTCACGGAGGCTCATGTAGCGGACCCTGCAGTAAAAGAGGGTGTGGGCATCAAGATTAACGTCACTAACTTCCGGTACCTGACACCTGGCGCGCGGTACGCCGCAGGTGTGATGGTTGGCAACGCCTGGATTAACTCAAGCGCGGATTACTCAGATCTGCAGTCCGGACGGTTGATCGGCACCCGCACCTATGACACCTCATCATCTGCATGGGAGGGTGTTATGTCGGCGATGACTCAAGAGCAGGTTGAGGCGATCGCTCAGCAGATAATCAGCGACATCAAGAGTGCAAAGGTAAACTGACATAGTCAGCATCAAATGGCGTAGTCGTAAGGGTCAATGCATGCCTGAGAAACCGATGTAAATTGCAGCCACAGTCACTGCCGCAGACATTGAACGATCTATCCAGGCCCTGAACAAAATGGCTGAACGCCTTTGGGAACAGGGTCGAGAGATCGAGGCGAAAGGCCTCCTTGAGGCTTTGGACTCTTTAAATCGGGCGCTGGACCGGATCAGAATTGGCGAAAATCGCTGGGTTGTGACGCTTCATTGATGATCGCCACGAATCTGAATAAAAGGCTTATCCCATGGCTCACTCACTCAAATACCAGATAACCGAATCTGTTCGCGTCGTAGAGATTGAGGTGGGGAAACTGCTCGATTTAGCAACGATGCTCAAAGACGACGGGAATGATGCCCTGTCGACGGCTGTGTCGGATCAGGCCAACAAATTGCTCGAGGCATCGGTAGCGCTGAGAATCGCGATGGCGGGCTGACTGCTCGAGTCATTTCCAATCCGTCTCCGTTTTTTTGTTTAACCGTCACGTGCTCGTCACACTGCCCAATCACACTGCAATCAGCCAAAAGGATTTGGCCACGTGCAAAAGAAAGCCCGGCCTGGTGCCGGGCTTTCGCGTTTTTCTGCGCTAGAGCAAACGAACCCATTCAAGCGCCTGATTCAGGATCGCTAGCAGGCATGCCGCGAGCCTCCTGTTCATTTTCGTCCTGATCGTTCATCTGTGGGTCGGCGTCCGGGTTAGCGACGCGGCTTGTCGTACCCGCTTCTGGATGCTCACTCGATACCGAGTCAGCGGCAGCAACGTCCGCCATATCCTCATCGACAGGCGACTCATCGTCTGCAGGCAACGGTACCTCTGGATCAGCTCTTCTAGGGTCGTGGCCCGTTTCGTTATCGGTGCCACTCATTACGCCCTTCTGCGAAATATTCCCGGGTGCATTTTCATCAATGTCCATACTCGCTCTCCCTTGTGAAACGCCGATTGTGCGTGCTTAACATTGAGAGACGGCAGAGGATGGTAAGTGCCAGACGATGGACGAACGGCGGCAGGCAAATTCGCGGGAATAAATTACGACCAGAAACGAACAAGGGCTTGCATAAGCTTTCGCCCGCAAACCCTTGTTTTAAGATGGTGCCCGAAGCCGGAATCGAACCGGCACGCCCTTACGAGCGGGGGATTTTAAGTCCCATGCGTCTACCAGTTTCGCCATTCGGGCGGTAGCGCGATAAAGCTGTCTGAAGGCTGGTCAACGACCCTTTCACCGCTCAGATGCTTGTGCAGCAGAGGTGGAAATATATACATCCCGCCCCGGTGAAGCAAGTTCGCATCTGGCATTTTCAAGACTAAATCTTGCCAGGTAACGCAAATAAAAAAGCTCCGTAAATCATCGATCTACGGAGCTTGTTTAAAGTGGAGGCCGAGGTCGGAATCGAACCGGCGTAGGTGGATTTGCAATCCACTGCATAACCATTTTGCTACTCGGCCTCAAACGTTTGATGTCATGTAGCACAACACCCTACGCATACAAACTTGGATTTAGATACAAGATCTAAGCCCTTGAAAACATTGAGCTTTTTAAGCCGTCAGTGCTTTCGATGGCGTGAATTATGGACTGATTTACGGAGGCTGGCAACCCCTTGATTTCAAAAAAAATTATCGAGCCCGGCATTTATTCTGCCGGGCCTTTTTTGCCATATTAACCACGAGCCCGGCAACCGATTTCCACGTCTCCCCTGCTCAACCGCACCGGCCAGACACGCAGGCGCTGTTGCGGATACTCCAGGCACGTGCCGTCCTCAAGACGGTAGTGCTGCTTGTAAATGGGCGAGGCGACCACCAGTTCACCCTTGATATCGGCGATCAAACCGCGACCAATGACGTTGGCCCCGGATTTCGGGTCGTGGTTGTCGATAGCGTAGAGGGTCTTGCCTTGGGCGTCTGGCAGGTAAAACAGCGCGACTTGTGCGCCGTCGAGCCACACCACGACGCCGGAGTTGATGACCAGGTCCTGCTCGCTGCACACCGATTGCCAGACGGCGTCCTGTTCAGACGCCAGAGTGTCATGGGTGCGCAGGCTATTTAATGGGTTCATCAGGCAATCTCCTCGCGGACTGGAATAAGGTTGAGTTCACTGGCCATGATTGGCCGCCGCTGCCCTCGTTCCTCGACAAAGTGGATGTCCGGGTCCGGACGCTTATCGTTGACGAAGGTGCGGAAGCGCTTGAGCTTTTCCGGGCTTTTCAGCGCGTTGGCCCATTCGCATTCATAGCGACTGACCACCAGTTGCATCTGCGATTCGAGTTCATCGCCGAGCCCCAGGCTGTCGTTGATGATCACTTCCTTCAAGTAATCCAGGCCGCCCTCCAGGCTTTCACGCCAGACCGATGTGCGCTGCAGTTTGTCGGCCGTGCGGATGTAGAACATCAGGAAGCGGTCGATGTAGCGGATCAGGGTCGCATCGTCGAGGTCGGTGGCAAACAGCTCGGCGTGGCGCGGGCGCATGCCACCGTTGCCGCATACGTAGAGGTTCCAGCCCTTCTCGGTAGCGATCACGCCAACGTCTTTACTCTGCGCCTCGGCACATTCGCGGGTGCAGCCGGACACGGCGAACTTGAGCTTGTGCGGCGAGCGCAATCCCTTGTAACGATCCTCGATCAACAGCGCCATTTTCACACTGTCCTGAACGCCGTAACGGCACCAGATGCTGCCAACGCATGACTTGACCGTCCGCGTCGATTTACCGTACGCGTGGCCGGTTTCGAATCCCGCCTCAATCAACTCCGCCCAGATGTCCGGCAGTTGATGCAGTTGCGCGCCGAACAGGTCGATTCGCTGGCCGCCGGTGATTTTGGTGTAGAGCTCGTATTTTTTCGCGACTACCCCAATCGCGATCAGCTTGTCCGCAGTAATTTCACCCCCGGCAATTCGCGGCACGACTGAATAGGTACCATTTTTCTGCATGTTGGCCATGAAGGTGTCGTTGGTGTCCTGAAGTGGCACCAGCGACGGATCCATGATGGGCTGGTTCCAGCACGACGCGAGAATCGAGCCCACGGCCGGCTTGCAGACGTCACAACCGGTGTGGCCGCTGCCGTGCTTGGCCAGCAGCTCCTCGAAGGTGATCACCCCTTCCACCCGCACCAGCGCATAGAGTTCCTGGCGGGTGTAGGCAAAGTGTTCGCACAGACTTTTGTCGACACTGACGCCACGCGCGGTCAACTCGTGCTCGAAGACTTGCTTGAGCAACCCGGCACAGCCTCCGCAGCCCGTACAGGCCTTGGTTTGCGACTTGAGTTGGGCCAGATCGGTGCAGCCGCCATCGATGGCAGAGCAGATCGAGCCTTTGGTGACGTTGTGACACGAACACACCGTGGCTGATTGGGGCAATGCGCCCGGTCCAAGCGTTGGCGCCCCCCCGGACGATGGCAGAATCAGGCTGGCCGGCTCCTTTGGCAGTGCAATCGCGTTCTGCATGTACTGCAGCAGCGTGTCGTAATAGCTGTTATCACCCACCAACACAGCGCCGAGTACCTGTTTACCCGTGGCATCCACCACCAGACGTCGATAGCTGGCGGTGCTCTCGTCGATAAATTGAAAGCTGCGCGCGCCCGGAGTAATGCCGTGAGCATCGCCAATGGAGCCCACGTCGACGCCCAAAAGCTTGAGCTTGGTCGACATGTCAGCGCCCATGAACGGTTCGGCGACCTGCTTGCAAAACCGGGCCGCCACACTGCGCGCCATTTGATACCCCGGCGCCACGAGGCCGAACAGGTTGCCGTTCCAGGAGGCACATTCGCCAATGGCGTAAATGTCTGGATCGCTGCTGCAGCACGCGTCGTCGATGACCACCCCGCCGCGAGGCCCGATCTCCAGCGCGCATTGACGAGCCAGTGCGTCTTGCGCACGAATGCCGGCGGAGAACACGATCAGGTCGGTTTCGAGGAATTCATCATTGGCAAAATTCATCCGGTACCGGTATTGCTCGCCGGCGCTGATCGATTGCGTCGCGCGCGACAGGTGCACACCAACGCCCAGCTTCTCGATTTGCGCCTTGAGCGCGAGGCCGCCGTGCTCGTCCAGTTGCACAGGCATCAAGCGCGGAGCGAATTCGACGACATGGGCTTCCAGGCCCAGACTCTTCAGTGCATTGGCTGCCTCAAGCCCGAGAAGTCCCCCTCCCACGACCACACCACGTCGCGCGTTGGCGGCAGCGGCTCGAATCGAGTCAAGATCTTCAAGCGTGCGGTACACCAAGCGTGAATCGTCCTGCGCGCCTTCGATTGATGGCACAAACGGGTACGAACCTGTTGCCAGGATCAGTTTGTCGTAAGTAACCGAGCCTTGGGCGGTAATCACCTCGTGGCGGGCGCGGTCGATCTCAAGAACCGGCACGCCCAGATGCAACGTGATACCCGGGGTCTGGTAAAGCGCGGCATCACTGAGGGCCAGCGACTCAGCGTCCCGCCCGGTGAAATACTCGGAAAGATGCACGCGATCATAGGCGCGCACGGGCTCCTCGCTGAAGACGTGCACCCGGTAATGATTAAGGGCGCCGCGCTCGATCAACTGCTCGACACAGTGATGTCCGACCATGCCATTACCGATCACGATCAGCGTCTGCAACTTGTTCAACGTGGCAACAATGGAGTTCATAGATAGCACCCGGCCAAAGCCCGTCACGGAAAAAAAGCAAAAAAAAACGCCTGAAACCTTTCGGTTCCAGGCGTCTTTGCCTGTTCATTTGCGGCGTTAAACCCGGACGTCTCTGCCCGATCCACCGCTGCTGCCCACGACCTGTGCGGCCAATCGGTCGTCGTTGACCGTGAGGGCTGCCCATTCGAATGTTCTCGCGATGGGCCTGTTCAACGTAATGCAGCGTTTGTGCCAGATCGTTACTACGCCCCTATGCGCGGGCCTAAGCTCGGACAGACGCACTCAGGAAGCCCCGTCCACTGCCATGCCATAGTGCAGCGAACGCCCCGCGGCCTTATAAAAGTGCACGTCGTTACAGGTATTTGAGCCAGGCGATATCCCGACGTCTCGCTTTCAGTTCAGCGAACCAATTGACCGGACGATAGAGCACAATGGCCAAGACTGCGGCGCCCAGCCAGACAGACACTACCGAATCAAAACCGAACCATGCCCCCTGGTTCAATCCAAACAACGCGACGGCCATGATGTACAGCAGCTTCAGGGCGTATAGATGCAGTAAGTAAAAAAACATCGGGGCCGATCCAAATACCGTCAGAGGACGCAGCCAGCGGCTTTTCTGCACGCGCTCGAAACCCACCAACAACAGCAAACCCACACTCAAGGTGAGCGTCACAAACAGCAAAGACGGCGGATATTTGGTGATATTGAAAAAGCTCATTAGTGTCTGCACGCCCGTATCTCCTGCAGCCCAGGGCTTCTCGCCGTAGCCATTGAGCAGGCGCAACGCGATAAAAACGCAAAGCCCGATGACGCCGCATAGCATTAATTGCCATTGACGCTTGTGCGTATCCATTGCTCGGCTGAACCACGGCCCGATGGCGTAGCCAAGACCTATGACGCCTATCCACGGCAGCACCGGGTACGAAGTCCGCAGACGCAACCCCTCACTCAGCTCGATCCAGCCCCGGTCATGAAGAAAGGCCCACGGGATGTGCATCATCGAGCCCACCGGAAAATGAACAGCGTCCAATGCGTTGTGACCGGTGATGATTGCCAGGCTCAGCAACAGCAATAAAGCTCGAGGCAGCCAGACCATCACCGAGAGCGCAATCATGCTCAAACCAATGGCCCAGATCACCTGCAGGTAAATCACCGAGGGTGGAAACTGAAAGGTCCAGGCAAAGTTAACCAAGGTGAACTCAAGCGCCACCAGAAACAGGCCGCGCTTGAACAGAAAGCTGCACACATCAGCCTTGCCCGCGTATTTCTCGCCGTACAACCAGGCGGATAAACCGGTGAGCAATACAAATACGGGAGCGCACAGATGTGCGAGTGTGCGGCTGAGGAACAGTGCAGGCTCGGTCGTGGCAATGTCCATGGGGTCGGACACCTGCCGATGCAGGAAAAAGGTTTCGCGGACATGGTCAAGCAGCATGAGCAAAATCACCATGCCTCTTAACGCATCGATGGACATAAGCCGGCTGTTCGCCTGGCCGGTGGGAAGAGTCGCCGTATTCGTCATGGAGATTTCGCGTTACCAAGGGTTGATAAATGTGTGCCTCAGGCAGAACGCCGCAAAGCTTACATTGTTACCCTATAACATCACTAGCTGAAATTTGAACGCATACCGTTGAATGAAATCCAGGCACAAAGCCCACAAACAAAAACGCCACTCTAAACAAGTGGCGTTTTTGCTGACTGGGGGCATGAGACTCACATCTGGCTGCGGTCCCTGGGGTCTCAGCCCAACAGTATTTGAGGCAAAGAACTCAAGAGGAAAAAGCCTCTGAACCCGCAGGCTGCTTGTACCGATGCGGTTGCTGCCAGGCAAGTTGCGCCTGAACGTGTGCGACAGCATCCAGGACTTTTTGTGCCCAGTTCTCATCCTGCGGATCCACCACGACAACGCGAAAACCATGGTCATGCCCCTCACTGCGCACGCCCTCGGAGTCATCGACATGCAGGTCGATATCGAATGCGGGAGGATATTTCGAGGGAGTGTTCGCTAGCCCATGTGCTGTCAGGGCACGATTATGCAGCACACTGTTGACCACACCATCGACGCGGATGCCATACAGCATGAGCCAACGCTGAATGTAGGAAGGCGTTCGACCGGACGAGGTGTAGACCCAGATACTGCAGCCCTGGCGCCGCAGCTCACGTGTGAGCGATCGTGTTCCCATGCGCAACGGCTCGCCCAGCCAACGGTGAACGCAGGCCGGCAGCCGGCTGTGCTCGACGGCGCTGTGGTCAAGCTGACAAGCCAATGTGTCATCGATATCGAACGAAATACGGATACGCGGACGCTGGACCGAGAGCAATGGGATGGCTTGCCACACACGGCCGATCGCGGCCCGGCATTTTGACAGCGCTAAATACTCGCTCATCAACGGCCTCCCTGAACAATGGCTAGCGGCGTTTCATCCAGGAAAAACTTCTTCGGATCAGGCGCCTGTTCTTCCAGGAACGCTGCATACTTTTTCTTGATCTTGGGTAATTCGTACAGTGCCTTGACGCCGTGCTTGGCGGAGTTGCGTATGACCGATGACGGGTTGAAATAGCCCTCGGCGTTTTCCAGCGTCAGCACGAATGGCGGCAAGCCTGCACGCATGAGCAAATAACTGACGATAAGCGACCCGGTGCGGTTGTTACCTTCAATGAACAACTGCGGCTTGCTGAGGATGCGCACATACACGCCCGCCGCGCGCTTCCACACGGACTCGCTGTGATAGGCGCAATACCAGTTGTACAGATCCTTTATTCCCCCCTCCACATTGTTGAAGAAGTGCTCTTCCGTAGCCGCGAGGTGTTGGGCGTACTCAAGCCGGCGCGACGGGTCTCGGCCGCACAGCACGGTGGCATTGATCTCCAGCATCAGGTTCAGTTGCTGGAGATCAAACAGGTCGACGCCACGTGCGACATAGTCATCAATCAGCGCATAGCCTTCGACAACGTTCTGCAACACCTCGTCGGTCAAGGGATCACGCGGCTCGGTAAAGTGCCGGCTGAGCTCGGCAAAACGGCCCTGCACCTTGCGCAGTGCTCGTTCTATCGCGGGTAAATCAAGACGACGCGTTGCAGACATTGGCGATCCTGCGAATCCGTAAAATAAGAAACTAAACCGAGATGTGTGCCGCTTAGCTGAATTTGCCGCTGATGTAATCCTCGGTCATTTGTTCACGCGGACTGCCGAAGATCTGGGCGGTCGGGCCCATTTCAACCAGGTAGCCGGTGCGCGTGCCCTGTGAAATATCCACCGAGAAAAACGCTGTCGTATCGGCCACGCGGATGGCCTGCTGCATGTTGTGAGTCACCAGGGCGATGGTGTAGTCCTTCTTCAACTCGACCATCAACTCTTCAACCCGGCGAGTAGCGATCGGGTCAAGCGCCGAACACGGCTCATCCAGCAACAGCACTTCCGGTTCAGTGGCAATGGCACGGGCGATACACAGCCGTTGCTGCTGACCGCCAGAGAGCGACAGCCCGCTGACCTTTAGCTTGTCCTTGACCTCATCCCACAACGCAGCGCCCTGCAAGGCGTGCTTGACGCGGTCGCCCAGGTCACCCTTATAGCGATTGAGGCGCAGGCCGAAGGCAACGTTGTCGAAGATGCTCATCGAGAACGGATTCGGCTGTTGGAACACCATGCCGATGTAGCGGCGTACGACCACGGGATCGACGCCCTTGCCGTAAACGTCCTGCCCCAGAAAATGCACATGGCCTTCGAAACGGAACCCTTTGACCAGGTCGTTCATTCGGTTAAGGCTGCGCAGCACGGTGCTTTTACCGCAGCCCGACGGACCGATAAACCCGGTGATCTTGTTTTTTTCAATCGGCACATGGCTGTCACGAACCGCCATGAAGTTGCCGTAGAAAATCTTGTCGAGCTTGCAGTCCATGACCACAGGCGTCTTGGTAACAAACGGAGCGGCTATTTGCGCAGTTGATACGTTCAAAATTCAGTTGCTCCCGTTCTCAATACTTGGGCTTGCCGAAAATACGGCTCAAAATATTCACGACCAGCACGATCATCACCAGCACCAGCGAGGCCGCCCATGCGAGCTCCAGCTGGTTGTCGAAGGGCATGCCGGAGAAGTTGTAAATCAGCACGGCAAGCGATGCCGTCGGATTCATCACCGCCAGGCTGCCGTCGTGGTAGATCCAGTAGTTGCTGAACAGCGCGGTAAACAACAGCGGCGCGGTTTCGCCCGCAGCGCGTGCCACGGCCAGCATCACGCCTGTGAGGATCGCTGGCATGCCGGTCGGCAAGATGATTTTCCAGATCACCTGCGAACGCGTGCAGCCCATGCCGTAGGCGGCATCCTTCATGATCTTGGGCACCATCCTCATCGACTCTTCAGCCGTCAGCACAACGATGGGCAGCATCAGTACCGCCAGTGCCACGCCGCCTGCCGGCGCCGAGTAAGTACCGGTGGTCATCACTACCAGGGCGTAGGCAAACACCCCGGCCAGAATTGAAGGCAGCCCCGTAAGCATCTTGGCGGCAAAGCGCGCGGTGTTTGCCAGCTTGCTGTCGGGCCCCAATTCAGCCAGGAAGATCGCGGCCATGATGCCGACCGGAACCGCGATGGCGGCGGCGATACCGACCATCACGAAGGTGCCTGCCATCGCGTTGCCGAAGCCACCGCCCGTCTCGAAACCGGTGGGCGGCAATTCGGTGAATACCTCCAGGCTCAAGCGTGCCCCACCTCGCATGATCAGCATATACAGCACGGAAATCAGCGGGACGCTGGCCAACACCGCACCGGTCCACACCAGCGTGGTCAACACCAGGCTGCGCAGGGCGCGGCCTTCGAACTTGCGCTGCAGACTCGGCACGGCGGTAATAGGGGACGTGAGGTCAGTCATTATTTATTACCCCGCTGGGCGTAGAGCATGATCATGGAACCGAGGACGTTCACCAGCAGGGTGATGAACATCAGCACCAGTGCGGCGTACATCAACACCTCGATCTCGTTGGGCCCGGCTTCGGGGAAGTTCAGCGCCAACAAGGCAGCCAATGTGTTGGCCGGAGCAAACAGAGAAAGCGAAATGTTGTTGGCGTTGCCCACCAGCATGGCCAGCGCCATGGTTTCACCCAGCGCGCGACCCAGGCCGAGGACCAGGGAGCCGAAAATACCGGTGGCGGCGGATGGCACCATCACCTTGAGAATCGCTTCCCAATGGGTGGTACCCATGCCGTAGGCCGCCTGTTTGGTTTTCATCGGTACGCCGGTCAAGGCGTCCTGCGAAACGGCAGCGATGGTTGGCAGAATCATGATGGCCAGTACCAGCGCCGCAGGCAGCAGTCCCGGACCGCTCAAGGACGTGCTGAAAAAAGGAATCCAACCCAGTTCGCTGTTCAACCACGCCGTAAGGGGGCGGATCGCCGGGATTACCACGTAAATCCCCCACAGGCCATAAACGACGCTGGGGATGGCCGCGAGTAATTCGACGATAGTGCGAAACACCGCTGCCAGCTTCGCCGGCAGGAAATCCTGGGTGAGGAAGATCGCCATGCTGACGCCGAAAACGCCTGCGATCAGCAACGCGATAAAGGCACTGTAAAGCGTGCCCCAAATTGCCGGCAGAATGCCGTACTTGCCTTGGTTTACGTCCCAGACACTGCCGAAAATCACGTCAAAACCGTGTTTTTCCATGCCAGGAAGGGCCTTGCGTCCCACCTCGAAAACCAAGGCAAAGACCAACGCCAGAATCAGAACCACCCCTATTCGCGCAAGCGCACGGAAGGTGCGATCAACCAGGAAGTCCTTCGTGGAAGGCGGCTGGCAGGCCGAACCCGGGTTAACCGGTACGACAAAAGGTGTGTTCATTGGCTAATTCCGGTACAGGGGGAAAACTCCCCCGGCAGGCTGAACGCGCACGCCGAGAGAGGCCTCACGAGCGTTACTGAATGTTGGCGGACGCTTTGCGAACCTGATCAACAACCGATTGCGGCAACGGGATGTAACCCATCGAATCGGCGATTTTCTGCCCCTCGGTCAGGCTGTATTCGACCATTTCGCGCATGGCCTTGGCTTTCGCCGGGTTGCCGTTATCCTTGCGGAAGATCATCCAGGTGTAGGAAGTGATCGGGTAGGACTTGGCACCGTCCGGATCCGGCAGCCAGGCCACCAGGCTTTCCGGCATTTTCACCGCGGCCAAAGCCTCGGCACCGCTTTCGGCGTTCGGCACGACGTAATGACCGGCCTTGTTCTGCAACTGGGCGAAGTCGACCTTGGCCAGCTTGGCGAAGCCGTACTCGATGTAGCCAATGGCGCCCGGGGTTTGGCGCACGGTCGCTGTGACGCCATCGTTTTTCGGCGATTTGATGAATTTGTCACTGGCTGGCCAGTTAACCGTGTTGCCTTCACCCAACGCCTTTTGGAACTCCGGGTTGATCGTTGACAGGTGCTTGGTGAACACCGCAGTGGTGCCGCTGGAGTCTGCACGTACGACGACGGTAATCGGCGTATCAGTCAGCTTCAGGTCCGGGTTGGCGGCGGCGATCTGTGGGTCGTTCCACTTGGTAATCTTGCCCAGGAAGATGTTGGAGTAAACATCCCGTGGCAGCTTCAGGCCCTTGGGGTTGCCTGGCAGATTATAAGCCAGCACGATTTCGCCCGCCGTCATTGGCAGCAACTGCGCGCCTTCGGCAACTTTGGCAATGTCTTCGTCTTTCATCGCCGAATCACTGGCGGCGAAATCGACGGTTTTATTCAGGAAGTCCTGCACACCCGCGCCGCTGCCCTTGGATTGATAATCCACAGTGACACCTTCGGTTTTCTTGCTGAAATCCTTGAACCAGGTGAGGTAGATCGGGGCCGGGAAACTGGCGCCGGAACCGGTCAGACGAACGCTTTCCGCAGCAAAAGTCATCGAGCTGGCACAAAGAGAAACCGCAACGGCGAGTGCAGCAGACTTCATCAAGCTTTTCATTCAGGGAACTCCTTGTGATTTCGGGCTCCCGTACTCTGCAATAGGATTGTTACGCTTTTATGAAACTTGAATGGCAATGTGCGTTTAACCCGCTTTTTGCCACAAAACGAAAAAAGACGCCGAAGCGTCTTCTTAAATTCCAGGCAAAAAAAAGCCACTCTATTGAGTGGCTTTTTCTTTGTATTTGGAGCGGGAAACGAGACTCGAACTCGCGACCCCGACCTTGGCAAGGTCGTGCTCTACCAACTGAGCTATTCCCGCGTCTTGGTGTGGCGCATTCTATAGAATCCAGAAGCCCCGTCAACCCTTTGATTCAAAAAAGTTTTATTTCTTTTCAACCTCGGTCTTCAGATGCGGCCATGCAGCCCGCAAGTACTGGACCATCGACCACAACGTCAGTCCAGCCGATACCAGCAGCAAGCCATACCCCACCAATACCCAGAAGGTGAAGTCTGACGGATTGGCCAGCAGGATCACCAACGCCAACATCTGCGCAGCGGTTTTCCATTTACCCAGGTTCGACACCGCCACATGAGCGCGGGCGCCGAGTTCGGCCATCCACTCACGCAGTGCCGACACGACAATCTCACGACCGATGATGACGGCGGCCGGCAGCGTAAGCCACAAGTTACCGTGTTCTTGCACCAGTAACACCAGCGCAACGGCGACCATCAGCTTATCGGCAACCGGGTCGAGAAAAGCCCCGAACGGGGTGCTTTGCTCCAGACGGCGGGCCAGATAACCATCCAGCCAGTCCGTAGCGGCGGCAAATGCAAAGACCGAAGCGGACGCCATGTAGCTCCACTGGTACGGCAGGTAAAACAACAGAATGAAGATCGGGATGAGCAGGACGCGTAGAACGGTAATCAGATTAGGGATATTCATCGGCACAACTGGCTACGAGGTGAGGTGGCATTCTACTCGCTGTGCAGATTTGCATAAATCAACTCTGCGAGTTTTTTACTGATCCCGGGCGCTTTGGCGATCTCTTCGATGCTGGCACGAGACAGCTCTTGCAATCCACCAAAATGTTTAAGCAAATCGCGCCGACGTGTCGGCCCGACCCCGGCTACGCCTTCAAGCGTAGACGTACGGCGGGTTTTGCCGCGACGTGCGCGGTGCCCGGTAATAGCGAATCGGTGAGCCTCGTCACGAATTTGCTGGATCAGGTGCAGCGCCGGAGAGTCCCCACGCAGGGTGAACTCATGCGCCGCATCATTCAGGTACAAAGTTTCGAAGCCGGCCTTTCGGGTTGCCCCTTTGGCCACACCCAGCAGAATCAGGTCGGGTACCGCCAATTCGTTCAGTACATCACGCGCCATCGACAGCTGACCTTTACCACCGTCCACCAGCAGAATGTCCGGTAATTTGCCCTCCCCGTCCTTCAGCTTGCTGAAGCGACGGGTCAACGCCTGGTGCATGGCGGCGTAGTCATCGCCTGGGGTAACACCTTCAATGTTGTAACGACGGTAATCCGATTTGATCGGACCTTCCGGGCCGAACACCACGCACGACGCCACCGTCGCCTCGCCGCTTGAGTGGCTGATGTCATAGCACTCGAGGCGTTGTGGAGGCTCATCCAGGTTCAGTACTTCTGCCAGCGCATCGAAACGCGCGGCGACATGCTGTCGGTTGGCCAAGCGCGCACCCAGTGCCTGTTCGGCATTGGTCACCGCCAATTGTTGCCAGCGAGCCCGCGTACCCCGCACCCGATGACTGATCGACAGTTCTCGGCCGCGCAATTCTTCAATGGCTGCGATCAGCGTGGGAAAATCCTCATGAACCACGTTGACGATCAACTCGCTCGGCAAGTCGCGTTCCGGGCTGCTGATGAAGTAATGCCCGAGAAAAGCCGCCATGACTTCAGAAACGTCTTCATCAATACCGACTTGAGGGAAGTAGTTCTTGCTGCCCAGAACCCGGCCGCCCCGCACGCTGATCAAATGAACGCAGGCGCCGCCCGGATTGACGAACGCGGCGATCACGTCGACATCACCGGTCCCGCCTTCCATGCTTTGCTGATCCTGAACCCGGCGCAGCAGCGATATCTGGTCCCGCAACTCGGCCGCGCGCTCGAACTCGAGGTTGATCGCCGCCTCTTCCATGGCGGCAGACAATTCGTCGGTCAGCGCATTACTGCGCCCTTCCAGGAACATCACCGAGTGCCGCACGTCCTCAGCGTACACCTCGGGCTCGACCAGTCCGACGCAGGGTGCCTTGCAACGTTTGATCTGGTATTGCAGGCAAGGCCGCGTGCGGTTCTTGTAGTAGCTGTCTTCACACTGACGAACAAAAAACGTCTTCTGCAGCAAGCTCAGACTTTCGCGAATCGCACCGGCGCTGGGATAAGGACCAAAATACTTGCCCTTGGCCTTCTTCGCACCGCGATGGATGCTCAGACGGGGGAATTGACCATCTGAAAGAAAGACATAAGGATAGGATTTGTCGTCCCGCATCAGGATGTTGTAGGGCGGACGCCATTCCTTGATCAGCGTCTGCTCGAGCAACAAAGCTTCGGTTTCGTTAGACGTGATCGTCGTCTCGACCTGCGCGATACGCGCGACCAGTGCTGCTGTCTTGGGGGCGAGACCGGATTTGCGGAAGTAACTGGACAGGCGACTCTTGAGATTCTTGGCTTTGCCGACGTAGAGCAGGCGCGCATCGCTGTCGAACATGCGATACACACCGGGACGCCCACTGACCGTCGACAGAAAAGCGCTTGGATCGAAAATTTCAGTCATTTCAGAGGCTGGCATCAACCATGCCGTGACGAACCGCCAACAGCGTCAACTCGACGTCGCTGCTGATCGAAAGCTTTTCGAAAATGCGGTATCGGTAGGTGTTCACGGTTTTTGGCGACAGGCACAATTTATCGGAGATTATCTGGACTTTCTGGCAACCGACGATCATCAGCGCAATCTGGATTTCTCGCTCGGACAAGGCGTCGAACGGAGAATCGCTGGTGGGCTGAAAAGACTTGATGGCGAGTTGCTGGGCGATCTGTGGACTGATGTAGCGCTGGCCGGCAAATACCAGGCGAATGGCCTGGACCATTTCAGGCAAACCGGCCCCTTTGGTCAGGTAACCCGCTGCACCCGCCTGCAACAGTCGTGTAGGAAACGGATCTTCCTCGCACACGGTGACCGCAACGACTTTGATGTCGGGATGACTGCGCAGCAACTTGCGCGTGGCTTCAAGACCGCCGATACCGGGCATCTTCACATCCATCAGAACCACGTCCGGTTTCAACTCTCGCGCCTTGAGCAGGGACTCTTCCCCTGACTCGGCCTGGCCGACCACTTGCAGGCCATCGATGTCAGCCAGCATTCGTGTAATGCCTGTACGAACGAGATCATGGTCATCGACTACTAGCACCCTAATCAAGCAGACACCTCGCGCAATGGGCTTGTTGGTTGCCGGACACCTTAGCAAAAAGCAACTGGCAGACCTAGCGGCAAGCGCTATATAAAAAGTTTCAATACGTCTTGTAAGGCTTGTCGCATGCGTGCTTCAGAGGTCAACCTGCGGTATGGCGAGCAATGACCGGCAAATCGTGACTAATCAACAGGCACCGCTCGTGCTACACCTCTTGGAGCGCTCAAGCGATAGCAAAGATCAACGGCTGCCGATAGCAATTTCTGATTGAATCCACGTGCCCGCCTCTAGTAAGCTCGGCGCATCCATCGGAGACAGACCATGTTCGACACCCTTGCACAGCTTCGTACCGCCAGCGCCTTGCGCTCGGTTACGGCTGCCCGGGTGAAAGACGTTTGTGCTCCGGTCAGCTTTTATTTTGGGTATTGGTTTAGCCACTAGCGCGCCTGATACCCACACGGCGCCCAGTTTAAACGGGTCGCCACCAGAGAATTCTCAACCCCCGGTCGGCCTCCCGACCGGGGGTTTTGTTTTTTCAGCCCCACACATTTTTAGCGACACACCAGACATCTCGAGGAGTCAGAAAATGAACTACGCCACTTATTACCGTTACGACTTTTTTACCGCCTGGCGATTTACCAGCCTCCGCTCGGGACAGCCTGCCGCCTCCGATCGGTCACCCACAGGTGGCAAGCACACACACGCAGCCAATCCGGCTAATTGTCGAACACCCCACTAGGGCCGAGCGCGCGGGAACGAACCCGCCGCCAGCCCAGGAAGCCCGAACATGAACTCGTCCGTCTCTGCCCTGCCACTGTCCAACTTGAGCCCAGCCAATGAAGCGCTGACCCTGCGTCTGCCCAGCTCGTTGCAGCTCAAACAGCAATTACCCCTCAGCAACACCCTGACCCAGCAAGTCGCCGCCCATCGCGAGGCGATCCGCGCGATTCTCAATGGTGAAGACTCCCGTTTGCTGGTCATCGTCGGCCCTTGCTCGATTCACGACCCTCAGTCAGCCCTGGAATACGCTGCCCATCTCGCGCGCCTGGCGGCCGACGTCAGTGATCAGATGTTGCTCGTCATGCGCGCCTATGTCGAAAAACCCCGCACCACTGTCGGCTGGAAAGGCCTGGCCTACGATCCGCAGCTGGATGGCAGCGACGACATGGCCGGCGGCCTGACCCTGTCGCGCGAACTGATGCTCGAAATGATCCACCTCGGCTTGCCGATTGCCACCGAACTGCTGCAGCCCATGGCGGCCGGCTACTTCGACGACCTGCTCAGTTGGGTTGCCATTGGTGCGCGCACCACCGAATCGCAAATCCATCGGGAAATGGCCAGCGGCCTGAACATGCCGGTAGGCTTCAAGAACGGCACCGATGGCGGAGTCGGTGTCGCCAGTGACGCCATGCGCTCGGCCGCCCATCCGCACCGCCATTTCGGCGTCGACAGCCAAGGGCACCCCGCAATCATCCAGACACCCGGCAACCCGGACACCCATCTGGTATTGCGCGGCGGTCATCGCGGGCCAAACTATGATCGCGACAGCGTTGCTCAAATACACAGCGACCTGACCCGACTCAAGATCCCGGCGCGAATCATGGTCGACTGCAGCCACGCCAATAGCGGCAAAGACCCGCTGCGCCAACCGGCGGTGTTCAACGACGTTCTCGAACAACGCCTGCAAGGCAATCGCTCGCTGATCGGCATGATGATCGAGAGTCACCTGTTCGAAGGATGCCAGCCGCTGAGCGCGTCGCTGCGTTACGGCGTGTCGGTGACGGATGGCTGCCTGGGCTGGAGCGGGACGGAGCAAACGTTGCGCGAGGCGGCAATGAAGCTTCGGGCACCGAGCGAAATTGAATAGGTAGCGAGACTCAAAAATACTGAAGCAAGCGATGAGCCCTGCCCTCTAACATCGCGGGGCAATCATCAACGGCCTGGACACTTTCAGACATCCTTCCGTATAGCTTTCGGGGCAAGGGGTTGAACCGTTGGAACAGACCACCCGGTATCCTGAAGCTGCGGTCGCCGATGCTCAGCTCATCGACCCTTTGTAGTTTCTACGCACTTTTCATTTCGACTGAGACGATATGGATAAAAATTATTTCATCAAGCATTTGTTTTTTGGAGTTTTCTACCTAGCTGTAGTGAGTGCTGTTTGGTTTTTAAATGACGATTTATTCTATAGGAATGCGCTTTGGGTAATTTTCATGGCCCTGAGCACGCTGCTGTACCCTTTTTCCAGATACTTCATACAGGCGACGGCTTACAGATTGAGAGCTCCTGTTTTTTGGAAAAAGGTACTGCTCGTACGGTATGGCCCCACCACTGGGATTGACGCGTTATTTTCATTTGCATGCATGGTGCTAGCCATTCCATTAGGCGGGTGCTACTTCATTTATCTTATTTGCAAAAGAAGAGGCGACCGAAGTCACCTCTCATGATGCAGATTACAAATCTAGAATGTAGCCATTCACGTTATTAACCAACGCATCATCTATTAGCGCACTAGTCAGAGCCATTAATAACGCGAACCCTAGTATTCCGAGCGGGGTCGCCACGGTTAGACCAAACATGAAAGCGATCAGCGCCGAAGCAGCCCTGCCAGCGAGGATGGTCTCTGCTTTGACGAAAAAAGGACGCCAATCACCGCTCTCTGACGATTTTTTTGCTTCGCTAGCGAGATCGGCAAAATCCATGGCATTGCTCACCAGACCTAGGCCTTTACCGAATCTATCAAGAGTTTTCGCCATCATGTCCTTATCCAGGGCATCCAACGCTTTTGCGATCGCTTCCCTGTCTTGAGCGCTAAATTTTTTCGCCAAATTCCCTTGATACTGATCAAATGCCTTAATAGCTTGCTCGGCATTACGAATTGCTTTTCCTTTGGCACTTGCAGCCAAATCCTTCGCTAAAACCGAAGATTTTTCACCGAACTTCTCCGCCACTTCCTTATAAAAGTCAGCAGTGAATTTGATCGCGCTCTTGATTTGTTCAGCCTCATCTGCCCGTTCGGCTAACTCCCCAAAAGCGTCTGCAGTAGCAGTCAGTTTCCTGGCTGACTCCGCTTTTAACAATGCATCGTGATAGCTCAGCCATTTGACTCCCACCGGCGTATTCAACTGTAAATACACCAGTTCATTTAACGCCTCCAACTCCGGCTTGCTTAACGGCGCACTGATCTTCGGATTTGCTGCCGGAAAATTGATGGTTACACCGCCACTCTTGTATGGCGGTGGTGCAACAACCGGCTGAATTTGTTGAATTTTCATTGCTGCCAGGCTCTGCAACATTGCTCGGTAGTGAGTCAAAGCCTGAGTACGCGTCATGCCTTCCAGCGAACCCGATGCCGTGATGAGCTCTGTTTGGAGGAATTCCGGGAGTTGCTGGGCGTGTATGTCCCGCTCCAGCGCAATGATATTGAGTCGCTGATCGTTCAGGGCCGCCCACGAGACATCATCCAAATTGACTGCTGATTCGAGCTTATTTCGCTGCCTAGCTAAATCCGACAGTTTGCCGGCGATTACATCGACAGACAGCGAAAGCGCCTTTAGCTCCAGCGCCGACTTGTACACATTGTCGAACATGGAATAGAGCGCCCGCAGAGCATCTGGATCGGCACTTCCAGAATTTAAGAACTCACGCATCTTCTGGCGTGGCAAAACCTCCATCAGAAAAAATGGGCTCTGTCCGTAGAGATCGTAGATCGTCGGAGCAGTGGAAATGTATCGGAATTTCTTTTCTTCAATCAGGTCCCGTGCGACCTTTTGATCAACCTCTGCAGCCGCTTGGGGAGAAAGCGTCTGTCTCGCTTTTTCTGCAGATTTTCGTTCTTCCAATTCACGTTCTGCATCGGTGAAAAGAGTACTGAAGCGAGCGTTGTATTCGTTATCGATTAATGACTGACTATAGATCGCGTCATTCATGAACTCCGCCATGACGCTTGGAAGTGCTATTTCCCGAATAGTGCCTTCACCACCCTCACCGCGGTGCGGCCCCTCTTGCAGTCCCCACCCACTACCGTTGCCTATATAACCGCCGCCGCCTCCCACCCCGTATGTCTGCTCTCGACCTGCCACAATTCTTAGAGGCTTGATGTGATAAGCCTGCCCTCGGACGAATCCTTCGTCTGCGTCTGCCATTTCGCAATGCTCCATTTTTCACTTAAAAATTGTGGTTCCAGGTTATTTAAGTCCTCCGATTTGGTATGTAATCCCGCCTCGAACACCTCTATTGGACTCTAAAGAGGTCGTCGGCGATGCCGGCTAATGCCACCACGTAGGAGGTACAATTGACGTTCGTCGAGTAGGCCAACGTTCGATGAATCCACGCTCCCGCGATACAGCTGTCTTGCCCCCCGGAAACACCCCGCACCCACCCGCGATTTTTCTCACTCCCCTACTCCGTTTTCACCACAAGACAGCGGCTTTTTCAGACATCCCGCGGCATGACAGTGCATTAGAGTGAGGCGCAGTACACGACCCGAACTTTCGAAAAAAGGGATGAACATGCAACGGAATGCACAGACTCAGTACCCGATCCTGCTGGTCCACGGGCTATTCGGCTTTGATCGGATCGGCACGCTGGAACACTTCCATGACATCAGGCCGGCCCTGCGATTCGCCGGTGCCAGGGTCTTCGTACCTCAGCTGTCGGCGACACACAGCAATGAGGCGCGGGGCGAGCAGCTTTTGGCGCAGATCGAACGGGTGCTGGAAGGCACCGGGCACGACAAAGTCAACTTGATCGGGCATAGCCAAGGCGCGCTGGCGTCACGCTATGCCGCGGCGATCGCGCCACACATCGTCGCCTCGGTCACCTCGGTCAGCGGCCCCAATCAGGGTTCGGAACTGGCCGACTTCCTGCGCAAGGCACTGACCCCTGGCAGCCTGCCGGAACACGTCGCCGAGACCGTCGCCACGTTGTTCGCCGATTTCCTGTCGTTGCTCAGTGGCCAACCGCAAATGCCCCAGAACGCCATTGCAGCACTGAATGCCCTGACCACCGAAGGCGTCGGCGCATTCAATCTGAAATATCCACAGGGGTTGCCGGCGCAGTGGGGTGGCATGGGGCAGCAGAAGGTCGGCGGGGTTCACTACTATTCCTGGAGCGGCACCTTGCAAGGCAGCATTCTCGACGACGGGCTGAACGCGCTTGATCCCCTGCATTTCCTGTCCCGCGCCTTTTCTCACTATTTCACCACCGAAGCCGATCAGAATGATGGCCTCGTCGGGCGCTTCAGCTCTCACCTGGGCAAAGTGATCCGCTCCGACTACCCACTGGATCATCTGGGCACCATTAACCAGACTGCCGGTCGCGCCTGGAAAAGTGTTAATCCGGTAGAGCTGTATGTGGAGCATGCGGAGCGCCTGCGAAAGGCCGGTCTGTGACACCGCAAGGAACTTTGAGAAGAATTAGGCCACTGAATCCGGTACGCTCAGCACTTTACTGAACATCAAATGGAGAGTTTTCCCATGCCTAAAGCTACTGCCCGTCACATCCTGGTTGCCAGCGAAGACAAGTGCAACGAACTGAAGTCCCAAATCGAAGGCGGCGCTGATTTCGCCGAAGTCGCCAAAGCCAACTCCACATGCCCATCGAGCCGCCAGGGCGGTGATCTGGGCTCGTTCGGTCCAGGCCAGATGGTCAAGGAATTCGACACCGTGGTCTTCAGCGCACCGATCAACGTCGTGCAAGGCCCGGTCAAGACCCAGTTTGGCTACCACCTGCTGGAAGTGACCAGTCGCCAGGACTGATCAATCCGCGAAGTCTTTCGCACAACGGCCCGCCTTTTGGTGGGCCGTTGTGTTTGGGGCGTGTAATACGGCTGGCGACGGATGCGCCGCTAGCGTAAAAATTGCGGATATCGACCACCCGGCTTTAAGGCTGACAATGCGACTGGCTTTCCCTACTTTGTTGTTCACTGCCGTAGCCCTGCTGTTGGGCGCTGCCGGTGTGAATGCAGCACCGCAACATGCGCTGACCGTCTACGGCGAACCGGCAAAGTATCCTGCCGGATTCAGTCATTTTGCCTACACCAATGCGCAAGCCCCCAAGGGCGGCACGATGCGCCGTTCGGCAGTGGAAATCGGTCACTTCGACCACATTCTCCCGTACATCGACAAAGGTATCGGCGTCACGCAGATCGACGGCATGCTCTACTCGCCCCTCGCCCAGCGTTCGATGGACGAGCCCTACACCGTGTACGGCCTGGTGGCAGAGAAAATGGAGCGCTCCGAAGACGGTTTGTCCTTGCGCTTCTACCTCAATCCGAAAGCCCGATTTGCCGATGGCAAGCCCATCACCGCAGAAGACGTGCGCTACACCTTCGATTTGCTGATGACCCAGGGCAGCCTGCGTTATCGTTCCCAGTTCGCCGACGTCAAAGGCGTCGAGATCGAATCGCCGCTGACTGTCCGGTTCGATTTCAAAAGCAATGAAAACCGCACCCTGCCGCTGGACATCGCAACCCTGCCGGTATTTCCCGAGCACTGGTGGAAGACCCGTGATTTTGCCGGTGGCGGCGGATACGAAGCGCCACTGGGCAGTGGACCGTACAGGGTCGGCAAGGTCGACTCCGGGCGCAGCATCACCTTCGAGCGCAATGCCGACTGGTGGGGCAAGGACCTGCCGGTCAGCCGTGGCCTCTACAACTTCGATCATTTCAGCATTGAGTATTTCGGCGACACCGACGTAGCGCGTCAGGTCCTGCGCGGCGGCGCTTATGATTACAACCGCGAATTCTCCGCCACGGGTTATTCCATCGGCTACGACAGCCCTGCCCTGAGCGACGGTCGACTGCAGAAAGCGCATTTGGCGACTCAAGCCCCACAACCCAGTCAGGGCTTCGTTTTCAATTTGCAAAACCCGATGTTCCAGGATCGCCGCACGCGCCAGGCGCTGGCCATGCTCTGGGATTTCGAATGGAGTAATCGGCAGATGATGCGCAACCTGTACATCCGCCAGCAGAGCTATTTTTCCAACACCGACCTGGCCGCCCGCCATCTACCGGACGCTGGCGAGCTGGCGATTCTTGAACCCTTGCGCGGGCAAGTGCCGGACGAAGTGTTCACCAAGGTCTTCGAAGCACCGAAAACCGATGGCAGCGGCGTGATACGCGACAAGCAGTTGCAGGCTCTGGAGCTGCTCGAACAGGCCGGATGGAAACCGGACGGCGATCAACTGGTCAATGCCGATGGCAAACCGCTGAGCTTTACCTTCCTGGTCAGCCAGAACGGCATGGATCGCTTGCTCTTGCCCTACAAGCGCACGCTCAAGCAGATCGGCATCGACATGAACATCCGCCGTATCGACGCGTCCCAGTACGTCAACCGCCTGATGAGCCGCGACTACGACATGATCGTTACGGGCTATCCGGTGACCAGTTCACCCGGTGGCGAACTGCTCAATTATTTCGGCTCGGTCTCGGCCAACGATCCCGGCGCCAATAACTACATGGTGCTGAAAAACCCCGCGGTCGACACCCTGATCAACGGCCTGATCCGTGCGACTACCCAGGCCGACATGCTGCGCTACTCCCGCGCACTGGACCGGGTGTTGCAGTGGAATTACTACTGGATCCCCAACTACTACCCGCCGGGATCCTCCACGGTGTGGTGGAATCGTTTCGGCATGCCCAACGAACAGGCGAGTAATGACGAGGCCATCGAAAGCTGGTGGGAAGTGAGCACCACGCCGCTAACCAACCAACAAATGACCGCCGAACGCATTACCCGCGGCAAACCCGGAGGGCCGCATTGATGTGGGCTTATATCGCGCGTCGCCTGCTGCTGATCATCCCGACGCTGGTGATCATTCTTCTGGTCAATTTCGTCATCGTCCAGGCTGCACCGGGCGGCCCGGTCGAACAAGCCATCGCGCACCTGCAGGGCATAGGCGGCGCGAGTGTCAGCGGTGGTTCCGGCGAAACCCTGTCCGGCACCTCGCGCGCCAGTCGCGGGCTCGACCCTCAATTGATCAAGGAGATTGAAAAACAGTACGGCTTCGACAAGCCCGCCCACGAACGCCTGTGGCTGATGCTCACCAGCTACGCCCGCCTGGACTTCGGCAAAAGTTTTTTCCGCGGCGCCACCGTCACCGACCTGATCCTGGAAAAAATGCCAGTGACGATTTCCCTCGGTCTCTGGGCAACGCTGATCACCTACCTGGTGTCGATCCCGCTGGGCATCCGCAAGGCCGTGCGCCACGGTAGCCACTTCGACATCTGGAGCAGCACCGCGATCATCATCGGCTATGCCATGCCGGCGTTTCTGTTCGCGATGTTCCTGATCGTGGTGTTCGCCGGCGGCACCTCGCTGAACTGGTTTCCGGTGCGCGGGCTGGTCTCGGACAACTTCGAGTCACTGTCCACCGTGGGCAAGATCGCCGACTACTTCTGGCACCTGGTGCTGCCCGTCACGGCGCTGGTCATCGGCGGTTTCGCCACCCTGACCATCCTGACCAAGAACTCCTTCCTCAATGAAATCACCCGCCAGTATGTGGTCACTGCCCGCGCCAAGGGCATGAGTGAACGGCGCGTTCTCTACGGCCATGTATTCCGCAACGCCATGCTGCTGGTCGTCTCGGGCATTCCCCAGGCGTTCATCAGCGTGTTCTTCGCCGGTTCGCTGCTGATCGAGGTGATTTTCTCCCTCGATGGCCTTGGCCGCATGAGTTACGAAGCCGCGGTCTCACGGGATTACCCGGTGGTGTTCGGCTCGCTGTTCATCTTTACGCTGTTTGGCCTGCTAATAAAACTGGTCGGCGACCTCTGCTACACCTTGGTCGATCCGCGTATCGATTTCGCCGCGAGGAACGCCTGATGCTCAAGCTCTCGCCGCTGGGTCGCCGGCGCTTCGAACGTTTCAAGAAAAACCGTCGTGGATGGTGGTCTTTGTGGTTGTTCATCGGCCTGTTCCTGCTCACCCTCGGTGGTGAACTGATCGCCAACGACAAACCGCTGGTCGTCAGCTATCAGGGCGAACTGTACTTCCCGGCATTCAAGCGACACACCGAACAGGAGTTCGGCGGACAACTACCGTTCCAGGCCGATTACCGTAGCGACTACGTGAAAAAACTCATCGAGAAAGACGGTGGCTGGATGCTGTTCCCGCCGATTCCGTTCAGCGACGACACGCCCAACTACGACCTGAGCAAACCGGCGCCCAGCCCACCTTCCAGCGTCAACTGGCTGGGCACTGACGATCAGGCGCGCGATGCCTTGGCCCGTGTAATTTTCGGCGCTCGGGTGTCGATTTTGTTCGCGCTGATGCTGACCGTTGTCAGCGCCCTCATCGGGATCGCCGCCGGTGCACTGCAAGGGTACTACGGCGGCTGGGTGGACCTTCTTGGCCAGCGCTTGCTGGAAGTCTGGTCCGGTCTGCCCGTGCTTTATTTGCTGATTATTCTCTCTGGTTTTGTCGAGCCGAATTTCTGGTGGCTACTGGGGATCATGGCGCTGTTTTCCTGGCTGGCCCTGGTCGATGTGGTGCGCGCCGAGTTCCTGCGTGGACGCAATCTGGAATACGTCAAGGCCGCCCGGGCGCTAGGGCTGACTGATCGTAAAGTCATCGTGCGACACATTCTGCCCAACGCGATGAACGCGACCCTGAGCTATCTGCCCTTCATCCTGACCGGCGCGATTTCGACGCTTACGGCGCTGGATTTCCTGGGTTTCGGCATGCCAGCGGGCAGCGCGTCCCTGGGTGAATTGATTGGTCAAGGCAAGCAAAACCTGCAAGCGCCGTGGCTGGGATTGACCGCGTTTTTTACCCTCGCACTGATTTTGTCGTTGCTGGTGTTTATCGGCGAGGCGCTGCGTGATGCCTTTGATCCGCGATCTTGATCCGCGATCTTGATCCACGATCTTGATCCGCGATCTTGATCCGCGATCTTTAGAGACGAACTGTTGATATGAGTAACCTGATCGAAATCCGTGACCTCAGCGTGGCCTTCAGCGGGCAGACCGTGGTGCGCAATCTGAGCCTGGATATTCGCCCCGGCGAATGCCTGGCGCTGGTGGGCGAGTCGGGCTCCGGCAAATCGGTGACCGCGCATTCGATTCTGCAACTGCTGCCCGAAACCGGCACCGAGTCCACCGGCAGCATCCGTTATCGCGGCAAGGAACTGCTCGGCGCCTCGTCGAAAGTACTGCGTGAGCTGCGCGGCAACCGGATCGCGATGATTTTCCAAGAGCCGATGACTTCGCTGAACCCATTGCACACCATCGAAAAACAGATCGGCGAAACCTTGCTGCTGCACAAAGGCCTGACCGGAAAACCGGCACAGGCGCGAATCCTCGAATTGCTCCACCTGGTGGGCATTCAAAAACCCAAGGAGCGTCTCAAAGCCTACCCTCATCAATTGTCCGGTGGCCAACGCCAGCGAGTGATGATCGCCATGGCCCTGGCCTGTGAACCGGAGCTGTTGATCGCCGATGAACCGACCACGGCGCTGGACGTCACCGTGCAGCGCAAGATCCTGTTGCTGCTCAAATCGTTGCAGCAACGCCTCGGCATGTCGCTGTTGCTGATCAGCCATGACCTTAATCTGGTGCGCAGCATCGCCCAGCGCGTGTGCGTGATGAAGGCCGGCGAAATCGTCGAGCAAGCGCCCTGCGAAACACTGTTTACCGAGCCGAAGCATCCCTACAGCTGCGTGCTGCTGAACGCCGAGCCGGAGGGCGAAGCCCTGCCTCGGGACGAGCGCGAGAATGTACTGGAAGTGGACAACCTGAGCGTGAAATTTGCGCTCGCTGGCGGACTGTTCCAGCGCAAGACCTGGCTGCACGCGGTGGATGGCATCAGCCTGAATATTCAGCGAGGCAAGACCCTGGGTATTGTCGGCGAGTCCGGTTCCGGCAAATCGACCCTGGGCCAGGCGATTCTGCGCCTGCTCGACTCCGAAGGCAGCATTCGCTTTCAGGGCGAAGCGCTGGATGGCCTGACGCAAAAGCAGCTGCGGCCATGGCGCAAGAAAATGCAGGTGGTGTTTCAGGACCCCTATGGCAGCCTGAGCCCGCGCATGTCGGTGGCGCAGATCATCAGCGAAGGCCTTGAAGTGCATAGCCAATTGACGGCTGACGAGTGCAAGGCCGAGGTGATACGGGCCCTCGAGGAAGTCGGTCTCGACCCGCAAAGTCGCGATCGCTATCCCCACGAATTCTCGGGCGGTCAACGCCAACGCATCGCCATCGCCCGGGCACTGGTGCTGAAACCGGCGCTGATCCTGCTCGATGAACCGACCTCGGCACTGGACCGCACGGTGCAAAAACAAGTGGTCGCCCTGCTCCGCCAGCTCCAGGAAAAACACGGGCTGACGTACCTGTTCATCAGCCATGACCTGGCGGTGGTGCGGGCACTGGCCCACGACATGATCGTGATCAAGGATGGCAAGGTCGTGGAGCGTGGAGCGAGTCATGAGGTGTTTGAATCGCCGCAACATCCCTATACCAAGGAGCTGCTGGCGGCAGCGCATGTCGGGGCGACATGATTCGGTGCAGGCTTGAGACCGCGTCGCGGCCATCGCGGGCAAGCCTTGCTCCCACAGGGGATTTGTTAACGACTCAGATCACTGTGGGAGCAAGGCTTGCCCGCGATGAGGCCCGAACACACAACACAGATTCTGGACATTTAACCCATGAACCCCACCGAAAGCCTGAAGGACTACCAACGCGTGCGCCTGCTGGCGATCCGTTCGTTGTTCGAGATCATCGAGCAATCCAGCGAAGGCACGGTCATTGTCGATCGCGACGCCAACATCGTCTGGATGAACGAACGTTACGCCCGACGGTTTGGCCTGGAGTCGGCGCAGGTGGCGATCGGCAAACCGTGCGAAAGCGTGATCCCCGGCAGCCTGTTGCGCGAGGTGGTGCGCACCGGCCGACCAATACTGCTCGACATGCAGGACACCCCGAAAGAACCGCTGGTGGTCATGCGCCTGCCGATTCATGACGACACTGGCGAGGTGATCGGCGCCATCGGCTTTGCGCTGTTCGACGAATTGCGCAGTCTGTCGCCGATGCTCAAGCGCTACATGAGCATGCAGGAAGAACTCGCTTCCACGCGATCGCTGCTGCGGGCCCGGCAAACGAAATACAACTTTGCCCACTTCATTGGCACCAGCGCCGCCAGCCTGGAAGTCAAACGCCGCGCCCGACGCAGCGCCAGCGCAGAGTCGCCAGTGTTGCTGCTCGGTGAAACCGGCACGGGCAAAGAGTTGCTCGCGCAGGCCATCCACGGCGCCTCACCACGCGCGCACAAAGCCTTCGTCAGCATCAACAGCGCGGCGATTCCCGAGTCATTGCTGGAGGCCGAGTTCTTCGGCACAGCGCCCGGCGCGTTTACCGGCGCCGATCGCAAAGGCCGCGTCGGCAAGTTGCAACTCGCTCAGGGCGGCACGTTGTTTCTCGATGAAATCGGCGACATGCCGCTGCCCCTGCAAAGCAAACTCCTGCGCGTGCTTCAGGAAAAGGAATTCGAGCCGGTGGGCTCAAACGAGATGATCCAGAGCGATGTGCGCGTGATCGCTGCTACGTCCATGGACCTGGAAGCGGCGATCAAACGCGGCGAATTTCGCGCGGACTTGTATTACCGCCTCAACGTACTGCCGATTCAGGTCCCACCGCTGCGTGATCGCCTCGACGACGTGCCGGCGCTCAGCGAAGCGATCCTCGAAGAACTGCGCAGCCAGCACGAACTCAATGGCGAAGCGCTGGAGCTGTTGGGGCAACACGCCTGGCCGGGGAACATTCGGGAACTGCGCAACGTGCTGGAACGCGCGGCGTTGCTTAGCGATGACTTGATCCTCGACGCGACGGAGATTCGGGCGGCGATTGGCACGTTCAAGCCGGTGGAGCGTGCGGTGGCGCTTAACCTGGAACCGACTCCCCGGGAGACTTTCAGCGAAGCCCGGGAGCGATCTGATCGGCAGATAATTGAAGCCGCCCTCGCGCAATGTGGCGGAAAAGTTGTTGAGGCAGCCGCGCAATTGGGGCTGGGGCGGTCGACGCTGTACAAGAAAATGGTGGCGCTAGGGATCGCAGAATCTCTATAACGAGACACTAATCTCCATTGGTAGATATGACCTCATCGCGGGCAAGCCTTGCTCCCACGGAGCCCTAATTGTGGCTTCTGTGGGAGCAAGGCTTGCCCGCGATGACATTCGCCCTATCACCAAATTTCTCCAATAAGAGACACGCGCTCCATAAAACGCTACTAAATATCGAAAAACTCAATATATTTCAACGTGTTACACGATTGGCACGAAACTCGCTAACACTCTCCGAACAAGCCTCACCCAAAAAAATAACAATCCAGGAGACACACCATGAGTGTGATCATCGCCTTGGCAGCCCTGGCGCTGCTGATGCTGGCTGCTTACCGTGGCTACAGCGTTATCCTCTTTGCCCCCATTGCCGCCCTCTGCGCCGTGCTGCTCACCGACCCTTCCGCCGTCGCGCCTGCCTTTACCGGCGTGTTCATGGAGAAAATGGTCGGCTTCATCAAACTCTATTTCCCGGTGTTCCTGCTCGGCGCCGTCTTCGGCAAGCTAATCGAGTTGTCAGGCTTCTCGCGCTCCATTGTTGCAGCGGCGATCAGCCTGCTGGGAACGCGCCAGGCCATGCTGGTGATCGTGCTGGTCTGCGCGTTGCTGACCTACGGCGGCGTGTCATTGTTTGTGGTGGTGTTTGCCGTCTACCCGTTCGCGGCGGAGATGTTCCGCCAGAGCAATATCCCCAAACGCCTGATCCCGGCCACCATTGCCCTCGGCGCCTTCTCGTTCACCATGGACGCACTGCCCGGCACCCCGCAAATCCAGAACATCATCCCCAGCACCTTCTTCAACACCACCGCGTGGGCGGCCCCGTGGCTGGGTGTGATTGGCACGATCTTCGTGTTCTGCACCGGCATGCTGTTTCTGCAGCGCCAACGCAACAAGGCCCAGCGTGCAGGCGAAGGCTATGGCACCGAACTGCGCAACGAACCGGAAACCGCTGAAGACATCAAGCTGCCGAATCCCTGGATCGCCCTGTCGCCGCTGCTGGCCGTGGGCATCATGAACCTGCTGTTCACCCAGTGGATTCCGCAGTGGTACGGCAAGACCCACAGCCTCGCGTTGCCGGGAATGACCACGCCGGTGACGACCGAAATCGCCAAGCTCACCGCGATCTGGGCGGTTCAGGCCGCGCTGCTGATCGGCATCCTGATGGTGTTGGCGTTCGGCTTTACCGCCATTCGCAGCAAACTGGCCGAAGGCAGCAAGAGCGCGGTCAGTGGTGCATTACTGGCGGCCATGAACACCGCATCGGAATACGGTTTCGGCGCGGTGATCGCGTCCCTGCCGGGCTTTCTGGTGCTGGCCGACTGGCTCAAGAATATTCCCAATCCTTTGGTCAACGAAGCGATCACCGTCACGTTGCTGGCCGGCATCACCGGCTCTGCGTCCGGTGGCATGAGCATCGCCCTGGCGGCGATGTCCGAGCAGTTCATCAGTGCTGCCCACGCCGCCAACATTCCTCTGGAAGTGCTGCACCGGGTGGCCGCAATGGCGAGTGGCGGCATGGACACCCTGCCGCACAACGGCGCGGTGATCACCCTGCTGGCCGTCACAGGCCTGACGCACCGTGAAGCCTACAAAGACATTTTCTGTATTACGCTGATCAAGACCCTGGCGGTTTTTGTGGTGATCGGTACTTTCTACGCCACTGGCATTGTGTGAGGTATTCATGACGACTCTTTCGGGCAAGACTGCACTGGTCACCGGCTCTACCAGCGGCATTGGCCTGGGCATCGCCCTGAGCCTGGCCAAGGCAGGTTGCAATGTGGTTCTCAATGGTTTTGGTGATGCTTCGAAGGTCATCGCAGAGGTACAGCAGTTCGGCAGCAAGGTCGGTCATCATCCCGCCGACGTCAGCGACCCGGCGCAGATTGCCGACATGTTCGCCTACGCCGAGCGTGAATTCGGCGGCGTCGACATTCTGGTGAATAACGCCGGCATTCAGCACGTGGCGGCGGTGGAAGATTTTCCGGTGGAACGCTGGGACGCAATCATCGCCATCAACCTGTCATCGGTATTCCACAGCACCCGCCTGGGCCTGCCGCACATGCGCGCGCAGAACTGGGGCCGCATCATCAACATCGCCTCGGTGCACGGCCAGGTCGGTTCAACCGGCAAGGCAGCCTATGTCGCTGCCAAGCACGGGGTGATCGGCTTGACCAAAGTCGTCGGCCTGGAAACCGCCACGACCCACGTCACCTGCAACGCCATCTGCCCGGGCTGGGTCCTGACGCCGCTGGTGCAGAAGCAGATCGATGATCGCGCGGCCAAAGGGATCGACCCGCAACAGGCGCAGCACGATTTACTGGCCGAGAAGCAGCCGTCGCTGGAGTTCGTCACGCCTTCGCAACTGGGTGAACTGGTGCTGTTCCTGTGCAGCGAAGCGGGCAGCCAGGTGCGTGGTGCGGCCTGGAATATTGATGGCGGCTGGTTGGCGCAGTAACAAGCTACAGGACCGCGTTATTGTTCTTCGCGGGCAAGCCTTGCTCCCACGGGTTGGGGGGAGCTCCCATCAGGCGTTCGACGCGAAACATGTGGGAGCAAGGCTTGCCCGCGATTGGATTTGAATTCAAAACAAGAGGCCCAGCCATGTCCGATATCCTCTGGCAACCCGACGCCAAGCGCATCGGCAAGACTCGCATGGAGGCCTTTCGGCGCTTCATCGCGCAACGACACCACCTGCACATCGACGACTACCCCGCCCTGCATCAATGGTCTATCGATCAGCGGGAAGACTTCTGGCAAGCGATCGTCGACTTTTTTGACATCCGCTTTCATGACCAGCCCGACGCGGTACTGCAGGAAGGCCCACAGATGCCCAGCGCACAGTGGTTTCCGGGCGCCACATTAAATTTTGCCGATCACCTGCTGCGCCGCCGCGACGATGCCGTGGCGGTGATCGCCATTGCTGAAAACGGCCAGCGCGAACAGCTGACCTGGTCCGATCTGGCCGAGCACGTCGCAGGCTTTCAGAACAGCCTGAAGGCTGCCGGTGTCGGCGTCGGTGACCGGGTGGCCGCGTGCATGCCCAATACCTGGCAGACCCTGGTGGCGATGCTCGGCACTACCAGCCTTGGCGCCATCTGGTCATGCTCATCGCCGGATTTCGGCACCCAAGGGGTGATCGACCGTTTTGGTCAGATCGAACCGAAAGTCCTGGTGACCTGCGCCGGTTACCGCTATGCCGGCAAAGAAATCGACCAGACCGCCAAGATCAACGAGATCCTCGAGCGACTGCCATCCCTTCAACAGTTGATCGTGGTGCCTTACGCAAAACCGCAAGCCCAAACCCGGGATTTCCACACCCAGGCCAATGTCATCTTGTGGGACGATTTCTACGATGTGGGCGGCGAGCCGGATTTCGTCCCCGTGCCCTTCGCGCACCCGCTGTACATCCTCTACTCCAGCGGCACCACTGGCGTGCCCAAATGCATCATCCACAGCACCGGTGGCGTGCTGCTGCAGCACGTCAAGGAGCACGGGTTGCACGCCGATCTCGGCGCCGGTGACCGACTGTTCTACTACACCACCTGCGGCTGGATGATGTGGAACTGGCTGGTCTCGGCGCTGGCGGTCGGCAGCGCAGTGGTGCTGTATGACGGCTCGCCGTTTCACCCGGAGCCCGAGCGTTTGATCGACCTGATCGATGACGAGCGCATCAGCGTGTTCGGCACCAGCCCGAAGTTTCTCGCGACCCTGGAAAGCAGTGGCATCAAACCCCGGCAAACCCATGACCTGGGCAGCCTGAAAACCCTGCTCTGCACGGGCTCCGCGCTGTCGCCCCAGAGCTACGACTTCGTCTACCGCGACATCAAGTCAGACCTGTGCCTGGCCTCGATGTCAGGCGGCACCGACATCGTTTCGTGCTTCGTCATCGGCAATCCGCTGCTGCCGGTTCGTCGTGGCGAAATGCAGGGCAAGAGCCTGGGCATGGCGATCGAGGTCTGGAACGACGACGGCCAACCAATCATTGGTGAAAAAGGCGAACTGGTTTGCACGCGCCACTTCCCGGCGATGCCCATCGGTTTGTGGAATGACCCTGACGGCGAAAAACTCCGGGCCTCGTACTTCACCCAGTTCCCCGGCGTCTGGGCCCAAGGCGATTACGCCGAAGAACTGCACCACGGCGGGATGATGATTCATGGGCGCTCGGACGCCGTGCTCAACCCCGGCGGCGTGCGCATCGGTACAGCGGAGATCTATCGTCAGGTGGAAAAAGTCCCCCACGTCATCGACAGCGTGGCCATTGGTCAGCAATGGCAGGACGATGTGCGTGTGGTGCTGTTCGTGAAGTTGCGTGACGGCGTCGAGCTGGACGAAGGGCTTGAGCAGCAGATTTGCCAGGTCATTCGTGCCAACACTACGCCCCGGCATGTGCCGGCAAAAATTCTCGCGGTCACGGACATTCCCCGAACCATCAGCGGCAAAGTGGTCGAGCTGGCCGTGAGGAATGTGGTGCATGGGCAGAAGGTGAAAAACACCGACGCACTGGCCAATCCGGAGGCACTGGAACAGTTTCGCAACCGCCCTGAACTCCAAAGCTGAAAAACACCCCCTGTAGGAGCTGCCGCAGGCTGCGATCTTTTGATCTTAAAAAACAGATCAAAAGATCGCAGCCTGCGGCAGCTCCTACAGGGGGGATATGTATCAGTCCATCAGTCCCCATTCGCCTGTGACTGGCGGTGAGCCGGGTGACGCCTCACTGTGCAACTTCAGGCGTAAGCGCAAGTTGTTCACCGAATCTGCATGTTTCAACGCTTGCGCTTCATCAATTGCCCCCTCGGCGACCAACGCGAACAGCGCGCCATCAAAGGTCTGCATGCCCACATTCGCTGACTTCTCCATGATCCCCTTGAGCTCATCAAACTCATGGCGCCGTATCAAATCCGCAATCGTCGGCGTGCCCAGCATCACCTCCACCGCCGCCCGGCGCTGACCATCGCGGGTGCGCACCAGACGCTGCGAAACGAACGCCTTGAGGTTGTTGCCCAAGTCGTGCAGCAGTTGGGTTCGGCGTTCGTCGGGGAAGAAGTTGATGATGCGGTCCAGCGCCTGATTGGCGTTGTGCGCGTGCAACGTGGAAATGACCAGATGGCCGGTGTCGGCGAACGCCAGCGCATGTTCCATGGTCTCGCGGTCGCGAATTTCGCCGATCAACACCACGTCAGGCGCCTGGCGCAGGGTGTTTTTCAACGCGGCGTGAAAACTGCGCGTATCGACGCCCACCTCACGCTGATTGATGATCGACCGCTTGTGCCGATGGATGTACTCGACCGGGTCTTCAATGGTGATGATATGGCCACTGCTGTGACGATTGCGGTAGTCGATCAACGCCGCGAGCGAGGTCGACTTGCCACAGTCGGTCGCACCGACAAACAGCATAAGGCCTTGTTTCAGCATCACCGTTTCGAGCAGCACCGGCGGTAGCTTAAGGTCTTCAAAGCGTGGAATGTCGAGCTTGATGTTGCGCGCCACGATGGACACATCGTTGCGCTGTTTAAAAATGTTGACCCGAAAGCGACCGATTCCCGGCAAGGAAATCGCCAGGTTCATCTCCAATTCCCGATCGAACTCCAGGCGCTGCTCGGCGTCCATGATGGAGGCGGCAATCGCCGCGACTTCCCCCGGCTTGAATGGCTGGTCGGTCAGGACTTTGAGCGCCCCGTCAAGCCGGGCGCTCGGTGGCGCGCCAGTGGACAGATAAAGGTCGGAACCATTCTGTTGAGCCAATAACGTTAACAGTGCATCGATTTCCATGGCACATTGCACCCGCGAAGCAATCGAGTAAAAAAATGACCTCAATCGGGTCATCCAGCGTCTACCGCCTAGGATAGTAGACGCCGCCTCACCGACTTTAGTGCAGGACTTTTTGATGAACGCATCACCCATCGGCAGCGATGCCCAGGCTTTGATTGCCCGAATGGACTGGACCCGCAGCCCTCTGGGCCCCGCCAGCACCTGGCCGCAGAGCCTGAGAACCGCCGTGGACATCGTGATTCACTCGCCGATGCCCATGCTGCTGCTGTGGGGATCGCAGTTGACGCAGATCTACAATGACGGCTTTGCCCTGTTGGCCGGTAGCAAACACCCGCAGGGTTTCGGACAGCCTACCCACCAGATATGGCCTGAACTTAGAGATTTTACCGACCCGATTTACAGCGCCGTCCTACAAGGACAAGTGCGCACCTACAGCGAGCAGCGCTTCACGTTGCAGCGTGGCGACGGTGAATCCGAATTCTGGCTGGACCTGACCTACAGCCCCATTCGCGATGAAAACGCTCAGGTCGCCGGCATTCTGATCACCGCCATCGAAACCAACGAACGCCGCCGCATTGCGCTGGAACTCGAACAACGTTCCGCCGCCAGCCTCAAAGCCCAGCGCGAAACCGAGGAACGCCTGCAGCTTGCCCTCGCGGCGACCGATGCGGTGGGCACCTGGGACTGGAACATCGGTGACGATCAATTCATCGCCGACACCCACTTTGCCCAACTGCACGGAGTCGACCCGCTACTCGCCAGCCAGTTGCCGATCAGCGAGTACCTTCAGGGCGTGCATCCTGAAGACCGCGCCATGGTCACTCGCGGCATCAAGCACGCCATCACCCACGGCACCGAATACGCCGAGGAATATCGCCTGCTACAGCCTGACGGCCAGGTGCGCTGGGTGTTCGCCCGCGGGCGTTGCTACAAGGACCATCATGGCCGGCCGATCCGCTTCCTGGGTGCAGCACTCGACCTGACCGAACGTAAACAAACCGAACAGGCGCTGCGCCAGAGCCAGACCGAACTGCAGCTGATCATCAACGCCATGCCGATCCTGATCAGTTACGTGGACAGCGAAGAGCGCTTCCGCCTCAATAACGCCGCCTACCTCGACTGGTACGGTCGCACCCCTCAGGAACTGTACGGCCGCACCATCCGCGAAGTGATAGGGGATGAAGCCTACGCCCTGCGCGCCAAGCACATCGCCAAGGCGTTGAACGGCAAGACCTGTCGCTTCAGCATCAAGACCCGACACCGCGACGGCAGCAGCCGCCACGCCTTGACGAACTACCTGCCGCGCCACGGGCCGGACGGCGCCGTGAATGGTTTCTATATTTTCGTGATCGATGAAACCGAGCGCAAAAAGACCGAAGACGCGCTGCTCAATCTCAACGAAACCCTGGAAGAACGTGTCGCCGCGCGAACCCAGCAGCTTGCGGAAGCCAACCAGCGGCTGCAAAACGAGATGATCGAGCGTGAACGCGCCGAGGATGCCTTGCGCCATGCGCAGAAGATGGAAGCGGTCGGCCAGCTGACCGGCGGCATTGCCCATGACTTCAACAATATGCTCACCGGGATCATCGGCAGCCTCGACCTGATGCAGCGCTACATCGCCGAGGGGCGCGCCGCCGAGATCGGCCGTTTTACCGAAGCCGCGGTGTCCTCCGCCAACCGCGCCGCCGCCCTGACCCATCGCCTGCTGGCGTTTTCCAGACGGCAGTCGCTGGACCGCAAACCGTTGAACGCCAACGACCTGATCCACTCCCTGGAAGACCTGCTCAGCCGTACCAAGGGCGACCATATCGAGCTCAGACTGCGACTGGTCGACAACGTCTGGCCCGTCAGCACCGACGTCAGTCAGCTTGAAAACGCGCTGCTCAACCTGGTGATCAACGCACGGGACGCGATGCCCGACGGCGGTGAGCTGCTGATTGAAACCGCCAACGTTTACCTCGACGACAGCGACATCATTACCCTTGAACCAGTCAAGGCCGGTGACTACTTGATGATTGCCGTCAGTGATAACGGCACTGGCATGACGCCGTCCATTCTGGCGAAAGCGTTCGATCCGTTCTTCACCACCAAACCCATCGGTCAGGGCACGGGACTCGGGTTGTCGATGATTTATGGTTTTGCCCAGCAGTCCGGCGGCCATGTCCACCTCGACAGCGTGCCCGATCAGGGCACCTGTGTTCGCCTGTACTTGCCTCGATTGCGAGTCACCGAGCCGGAAAACACGTTGCTACCCTTCACCGGCGAGGCCCCGGCGGCCATTGCTGGCGAAACCGTGGTGCTGGTCGAAGACGATCCGGCGGTGCGCATGCTGGTGCTCGACCTGCTTCGGGAGCTGGGTTATCACGCCCATGAAGCCGAAAATGCGAAAGCTGCCCTGCCGCTGCTGGAGTCCGATTTACGCGTCGATCTGCTGGTGACCGACGTGGGGTTGCCGGGCATGAATGGTCGTCAGCTGGCGGAAATCGCGCGCCAGCACCGGCCAAACCTAAAAGTGCTGTTCATGACGGGTTATGCGGAGAAAGCCGCCGAACGCCAGGGCTTCCTTGAGCAAGGGATGGACATGGTGGCCAAGCCTTTCTCCATTGATCTGCTGGCTAGCAAGATTCGCACGATGATCGGCCAACACGAGTGAGTTAAGGCATAATCGCCGCCCCCGTTGTCAGCACCGTTGCAAGGTACCTGCCCCATGAAAGCTCAAGCCCGCCATATTCTGGTGAAAACCTCGGAAGAAGCCGAGCAGCTCAAACAGCGCATCGCCAAAGGTGAAGCGTTTGATGTACTCGCAAAGAAGTACTCCACCTGCCCGTCCGGCAAGCGCGGCGGCGACCTGGGTGAAGTGCGGCCCGGGCAGATGGTCGGGGTGATCGATGCGGTGATCTTCAAAAAGCCGTTGCGGGTGGTGCATGGGCCGATCAAGAGCAAATTCGGGTATCACCTGGTGCAGGTGTTTTACCGGGATTGAGTGGTTGATACACAAACCACCGTGGGAGCTGTGCCGTTCACGCTTTTGGAATCAACGCCCCCGGCACCTGAATCACCCGACTCGCCAATCGATGCCCGGCCTCGGCCGCTTCCACCGGGCTGCCACCCTTGAGCCGGCTCGCCAGGTACGCGGCACTGAATGAATCCCCCGCAGCCGTGGTGTCCACCACCCGTTCGACCCGCTGCGCCGGCACTTCAAACGACTCCCCTCCACAGCGAATCAAACACGCCTCGGCGCCACGCTTGAGCACAACCTCATGCGTACCGATTTGCTCATAGGCAGCGAACACCGCCTCGGAATCAGAAAAATGAAACAGCGCCTGCTCGTCATCGACGGTCAGCAGCGCCAGGTCCACCTGCGGCAACACACTGCGATAGGCGGCACGCGCCTCCTCCACCGAGGCCCACAAGCGCGGCCGATAGTTGTTGTCGAAAACAATCCGTGCGCCCCGCTGTCGGGCTTCGATCAGCGTTTCCAGCAACTTCTCCCGGCCTTGCACGCCGAGCACCGCCAAGGTGATACCGCTGAAATACAGCACGTCGTAGTCCGGCAATGCCGCCAGGATCGGCGCGGCAGCCGCCGTGGTGAAGCAATCACGGACGGCGGCTTCATTGCGCCAGTAGAGAAAGCGCCGCTCGCCTGCGGCATCAGTCTGGATGCAGTAAAGGCCGGGCAAGCGACCGGGCAAGCGCTGGACCATGCCCAGCCCGATGTTTTCGTCGGTCCAGGTGCGGCACATGGCGTCGCTGAAACTGTCATCGCCCAGGGCGGTGACGTAATCCACCGAACCGCCTGCACCAAGTGCCCGGGACAGGTAAACCGCCGTGTTCAAGGTGTCGCCGCCAAAGCTTTGCTGCAGGCTGCCGTCGGCGCGTTGTTGCAGTTCGATCATGCATTCGCCGATCAGGGCGATGCGTGGGGTGTTGGGGGTGGTCATTGTTGTTTCTCTGAAATTCGATGGAGTCTTGGCGGACGCCATCGCGGGCAAGCCGTGCTCCCACGGGATTTACGCGCCCCTGTGTAGGAGCAAAGCTTGCTCGCGATGGCCGCACCACGGTCTCTAACCTTAAAAACAGGTTTCCATGGTCTCGATGACATTCAACTGCTCATCCACCAGACACCCCACACGCCACTTGTCGAACGTCAGGCAAGGATGCGAAGTACCGAAGGAAATGATGTCACCCACCCGCAATTCGACCCCTGGTGCCACGGTCATGAACGCATGCTGGTCCATCACGGCCGTCACCTTGCAGGCACTCACATCGTCGCCCACTGCTGGCACGACACCCGCCTTGTAACGCAGCAATGGCACCGGCAAACCGGCGTCATAAGCCACGTCGCGCTTGCCCAAAGCAATTACCGCAAACCCTGGTTCGGGCAACGATTGAACATGTGCCCAGATTTCCAGCGCCGGACGCAACCCTTCGTGCAGATCACTGCGCCGGTCGAGCACGCAGCACTGCGCTTCTTTGTAGATGCCATGGTCATGCGCCACGTAGCTACCAGGGCGCAGCACGCTGAGGAAGCGTCCACCGGCGTTCTGCGCTTCGAAAGATTCGGCGATCAGGTCATACCAGGCCGAGCCCGATGCGGTAATGATCGGTTTGGCGATGGCGAAAGCGCCGCTGTTCTGCAACTGCACCGCCAGCCGCACGAGTGATGCGGCGAATTCGCGGATACCTGTCACTGCGTGATCGCCATGAATCACCCCTTCGTAACCCTCGATGCCGGTCAGCGCCAGGGACGGTTGCGCCGCGATGGCTTTGGCCAGTGCGACCACCTCCTCTTCGGTACGGCAACCGCACCGTCCGCCGACCACGCCGTACTCGATCATCACGTTCAATCGCACACCGCGCGACGCGAAGTACGCTCCCAGGTCGGCGACGTTATCCGGGTGATCGACCATGCAATGAAACTCGAAACCCGAGTCCGCCAGCAGGTCGGCAATCAGCGCCATGTTCGGCGTTCCGACCAGTTGATTCGCCATCAACACCCGACGCACGCCATGGGCATACGCTGCGCGGGTTTGCGTGGCGCTGGCCAGGGTGATACCCCAGGCGCCGGCGTCCAGTTGGCGGCGAAACAGTGCCGGCGTCATGCTGGTTTTACCGTGGGGCGCGAGCTCGGCGCCGCTGTCGCTGACGAAGGTCTGCATCCAGCGGATGTTGTGCTCCAGGGCTTCACGGTGCAGTACCAGGGCCGGTAGGCTGACGTCGCGTACCAGGTTGGCGCCAGTATGGGCGAAGCCCTTTTCCACGGCGGCAGTACGTTGGGCAATAGACATGGTCGAACTCCTTGCTTTTCGCGGCTGCAGGCAGCCGCTGTTATTCGTTGATGCGACGGGCCAGGCTGTTGGCGCTGTCGATCAGCACCTGGCGATAGTCGTTGTAATTTTTTTTGGCATCGGCTCGGGGAGCGACGATGCACAGGGTCGCAATCGCCACGCCAGTGGGGTCTTTGACCGGGGCGGCGAAGCAATGGGTAAAGGTGTCGGCAACGCTATCGAAAGAGAAGAAACCGTCGATGTCGGCCTGACGAATTTCCTTGAGAAACTGCTCCAGTGGCAGGCGTTCGCCGTCGGGCAGAATGAAGTCGTCATGGTCGATCAGGTCGACGATTTCCTGATCGCTCAGGTGCGCCAACAGCAGTCGCCCGGACGCGGTCCATGGGATCGGCGCGTTCTCTCCGATATCGGAGGAGATCCGGAAATGCCGCTCGCCCTCCTTCATCAGGGCAACCGTGTACTTACGCCCGTTAAGCAGGCACATCTGCGCAGTTTCACGGGTCTGGGTGACGATTTCCTGCAAGGCGTGATCGGCTTCGCGGGTCAGGTCGAAATGACGCAGGTGCGCCTGCCCGAGGAAGTACAGCTGTCGGCCCAGGTACACGTGACCGTCCTTGCCAACGAGCTCGAGAATCCGCCGTTCGAGCAAGGATGCCACCAGTTCGTAGACCGTGGATTTAGGGCTACCGATACCGCTGGCGATCTCGTTCGGCCGCAGGGGTTTGCCGATTTCCTTGAGGAAATCGAGGATATCGAACGCCCGATCCAGACCGCGAGCCCGGCGTTTGATAGTGTCTTCGGTCATATCATTGGTTCCCATACAAATTCGACCTGTAGGAGCTGCCGCAGGCTGCGATCTTTTGATCTTGCCTCTTGGGTAGCTCCAAAAACGCCAAAAGATCGCAGCCTTAGGCAGCTCCTACAAGAGCCAACTCGGTTCAGGCCTTTTTCTTGTACGCGATGCAGTCGATCTCGACCTTGCAATCGACCATCATGTTCGCCTGCACACACGCCCGGGCCGGGGCGTGCTCGGGTTTGAAGTACTCGGAAAAGACCTTGTTGAAACTCGTGAAATCCCGCGGATCCTCCAGCCACACGCCAGCACGCACCACATCTTCCAGGCCATAACCGGCCTCTTGAAGAATCGCGATCAGGTTCTTCATGGTCTGATGGGTCTGCTCAACAATACCGCCAATAATGATCTCGCCGTTCACCGCAGGCACCTGTCCGGAAACGTGCAGCCAGCCATCGGCTTCAACGGCGCGGGCAAAAGGGCGAGGCTGACCGCCAGCGGCGGTGCTGCCGGTGCCGTAACGAGTAATGCTCATGAGTGTTTCTCCTGATTTGAAAGTGAAGATGTTTGGTTAAACATCAAAAACGCGTGTTCTTGAGAAATTCCGCCAGTCGCGGCGATTGCGGGCGTTCGAACAATTCCTTGGGCGGCCCCTGCTCTTCGATTCGCCCCTGATTCATGAAAACGATCTTGTCCGATACCTCGAACGCAAAGCGCATTTCGTGGGTCACCAGCAGCATGGTCATGCCTTCATCGGCCAGTCCCTTGATCACGTTCAATACTTCGCCCACCAGCTCCGGGTCAAGGGCCGAGGTGACTTCGTCGAACAGCATCAGGCTCGGGTTCATCGCAATCGCCCGGGCGATCGCCACGCGCTGCTGCTGGCCGCCGGACAGTTGACCGGGAAAGTGGTCGCGTCGCTCCAGCAGGCCGACCCGCTCCAGCCATTTCTCTGCCAGTGCTACCGCTTCATCCTTGTGCAGCTTCTTGACCTTGAGCAAACCGAGGGTGACGTTCTGCAGCGCAGTGAGGTGCGGGAACAGGTTGAACTGCTGGAACGCCATCCCGGTCATCGCCCGATGCCGCGCGATGGTTTTTTCCGGGTGGCGCACGCGCTTGCCGTTGACCTCGTCATAACCGATGGACTCACCGTCGAGCACGATCTGCCCGCCCTGGAATTCTTCGAGCATGTTCACGCAGCGCAGCAGTGTGGTCTTGCCCGAGCCACTGGAGCCGATCAGCGTCACGACGTTGCCTCGCTGCATGCTCAGGTCGACGCCCTTGAGCACTTCGAGCTTGCCGTATTGCTTGTGCAGGCCACGAATATCCAGCAGGGGCTGACCGCTCTGCGAGTTGGCGTTGTTTGCGTTTAAGAGCTGAGTCTGAGTCATGGCAAGGCCACCCGCTTTTCAATATGCCGGCCGAGTAACTCGATGCCGTAGTTGATGACGAAAAACAGAAATCCGGCGAACAGGTAAAACTCCAGGGTCATGAACGTGCGGGCGATGATCTGCTGCGTACTGAGCAGCAATTCCGCCACGCCGATCACCGATAACAGAGTCGAGGCCTTGACGATTTCGGTGGACGAATTGACCCAGGTCGGCAGGATCTGCCGCAACGCCTGGGGCAGCAGCACATAGCCGAGGGATTGGTAAAACGTCAGGCCAATGGCCTTTCCCGCTTCCATCTGCCCGCTCGGCAATGCTTGCAGCGCACCGCGCACGATCTCGGCGACATGGGAGCCACAAAACAGCGTCAGCCCCAGGGCCCCGGCCTGAAACGCACTGATTTGCCAGCCCAGTGCCGGTGCCATATAGAAGCAGGCCAGGACCAGCACAAACACCGGTGTACCGCGAATGATGTCGACGTAAAAGCGGAACGGTGCACGCATCCAGAACTTGCCGTAGGTCAGCACCAAGCCGGTGACGATACCGACCAGGGTGCCCAACAGAATGGCCAGCGCCGAAACCTGCACACTGGTCAGAAAACCTTGCCACAGGACTTCCCGCGCCACCCATAACTCATGCAACCAACTTGGAGATTCGTACATGGGGGCCTCCTATCGGCGAATCGCCAGACGCTGCTCGAGGTAACGCAGCATCATGGCAATGAGGTAGCAGGCCGCTACATAGAGCGCAGTGGTCACCATCCAGGTTTCAATCACCCGGTAGCTCTCGACATTGATCTTGCGCGCGTAATAGGTCAGCTCCGGCACCGCAATCGCGGCGGCCAGCGAGGTGTCCTTGAACAGCGAAATGAAGTTGTTCGACAGGGCTGGCAGCACGTTGCGCAGCATCACCGGCACGGTGACGTAGGCCTTGACCTGCCACTCACCCAGACCGATCGCCAACCCCGCTTCGCGCTGGCCTTTGGGAATGCTCAGCAGTCCGCCGCGGAACACCTCAGTCAGGTACGCCCCGGCATACAACGACAGGGTGATGATGAACGACGGAATCTTGTCCAGACGAATGCCCAGGCTTGGCAACGCAAAGTAGATCAACAGAATCAACACCAGAATCGGCGTATTGCGGATCACCGTCACATACACCGACGCCATCACCCGCAGCGCCCGGTGCCTGGACAGCAAGGCAAACGCCATCATCAGGCCGATCACACAACCGATGGCGATCGACACCAGTGCCAGCTCAAGCCCCAGACCGAGCCCTGCCAGCAAGGTGTCGAAATCGCGCCACACGGCGGCAAAATTCAACTGATAGTTCATGGTCAGCAGTACCTTGAGCGGGGCGCTGTTGGGCGCCCCACTCTCACGGGGTCATTTGAATTCGACGGGGAAACCAATGGCCGGTGTCGGCAGATCCACACCGAACCATTGTTTGAATGACGCCGCGTAAGCCGGGAATTCAACGCCGGTCATGGCCTCATGCAAGGTGGTGTTAACGAAGTTCAACCAGTCCTGATCGCCCCGCTTGACCGCACAGGCGTAGGTTTGCGGACTCCAGGCGTAGGCCGGGCTGCGATAGCGACCCTGGTTTTGCACCATCAGGTATTTAACCGACGATTGATCGGTCGCCGCCGCGTCGGCACGGCCGGAGTTCACCGCCTGGTACATCAGGTCCACGCTGTCGTACTGGTCGACCTTGGCCTTGGGCAACGCCTGATGCACCAGCTCTTCGGCGTACACGTTCTGCAGCACCGCCACAGTCACGCTGTCGCCCGCGGCGTTCAAGTCTTCGATTTCCTTGTATTTGCTGTTGGCCGGCAGCAGCAGCCCCACACCTTCGCGGTAGTACGGCAGGGTGAACGCCACCTGCTGGGCACGGCTGGCGGTGACGGTAATGAACTGGCAACTGATGTCGACCTTGTCGGTCAACAGATTGGGAATCCGCGCGTCGGACGATTGCACTACGTACTCAACCTTGCTCGGGTCGTTAAACAAACCCTTGGCGATCATGTGCCCGATGTCGATATCGAAACCCTGCAATTTGCCATCCGCTCCCTGGAAGTGCCACGGCGCATTGGTACTGCCCGTACCCACAATGAGCTTTCCGCGGGCCAGCACGCTATCGAGCTTACCGTCCGCCGCCTGGGCCACACCCACGGCAGCAGCCGAAGCTACAAACAGAAAAACACACGCTTTAAACAAGGAAGGTCGGCGATGCATGGCAAGCACTCCAAGGTGTTGTTTATTCCGCTATAGCGGATAGTGGTTTGTAACAACGGAATAGACAGCAGAAAGTGTGCCACAGGTTATGACGGGAATGTTGAGGAGATTGGAAAGTGTTTTGAATCAAGCAGATGAGGATGGTGGGCTGAACAAGCGTTACCAAAGGCGCAGAGGCTGCGCGCTACCGTGGGCTACAGCAATCGGGTAAATGCGCCACAGTTGCAGTTCTATGGCACAAAATGGAGCGGGAAACGCGTCATGTTGCGGCGTTCAACACGACTTCCAGGCGCGCACGCTCCCACGGAACGCATTTCATGTGAGGGCGGCCATACTTACAACTAGCGAGCGCCGGCATTCCTGTAAACATCTGCGCGCTCCCTCTTGCCCACCGCGATTACGGTCACGACCAACACCTCATCAAATACGCGATAGACCATCCGATACCCGGCACTTCGCAGTTTGCTTTTGTAAGCATTCCCAAGTCCATGCAGCCGGTCTGCAGGAACGTGCGGGTTTACGAGTCGTTCCAGAAGCTTCTTTTTGAATTGGTCTCTCAGGTTTGCACCGAGTTTCTTCCATTCCCTCAATGCTTTTTCAGAGAACTCCAACTCATAGGTCATCAATCGAAACCTTTATGGTCGGGTCGTTTTCACGCTCCTTGCAAAGAGCAATTAACTCCAGATCCTCGAGGCGAGACATCAAGACCTCATACTCTTTAGCTGGGACACAGTAAAAAGCTGGCTCGTTGCGATTGAGGATTGCAACAGGTTGGCCACCGCCGGCGGCAACCGTGCCCATCGGGTTTTTTTTCAGTTCTGAAATACTCGCTACAACCTGCGAAAGCACAAAATGTGGCATGAAGGTGTTCCTTAGAGTGCTTTTGGAAGTGCTAAAAATAGCACTCCCACGCGCATCTGACCTTATGGCTTTTGACATGGAGTCGTGACCGAGACTGGATGGAGTGCAAAAGGTAGCAGCTCACACGCTTCTCAATTTCCGTGTTTGCTATCGTCCCAGTCCTGCAATTGGGTGAGCTCCGCGTCGATTCCTGTAGGAAAAATGCATCAGGCCTGCTTCGCGAGTAGGCACGTTCCCACAATGGATTGCGCTTTCCTGCTCGCGAAGGCTTAATCGGATGCGACCCAAAATCACTCGGCTGCACGAACCAGCAACACTCGCGTCACCCGTCGCTCTTCGACCGCCATGACGGTCATCCGCCAACCTTCCCACTCATGGCTGTCCCCGATCATCGGCAGCCGGTCGAGCGCGCTCACCACCAAACCGGCCAGGGTTTGATAATCCTCGGTCGGTTCCGCGGCGAAACCGGTTCGTTGCCGTACGCGCATCAGGTTCAGCGCGCCGCTGACCATGAACCCGCCCTGCTCCTCAACCACATCCGGGCCTTCGATTTCGCTGGCATCGGGCAACTCGCCGGCAATCGATTCAAGAATGTCGGTCATGGTCAGCACACCCACGAAGTCACCAAATTCATTGACCACAAACGCGATGTGCGTCGAGGCTTTACGCATCTGCTCCAGGGCATTGAGGATCGAATAACTCTCCAGCAAGTTGATGGCCTTGCGCGCCAGGTGCTCAAGGTCGGGCTCGTTGCCGGCCAGATATTCCTTCAACAGTTCCTTCTTGTGCACGAAGCCCAACGGCTCATCGACCGCACCATCGCGGATCAGCGGCAAACGCGAGTAGGACGAATGCATCAGCCGCGTGCGAATCGCGCTGGCATCGTCGGCCAAGTCGATATGATCAACGTCGGCGCGCACGGTCATCAGGCTGCGAATCGGGCGTTCGGCCAGCTGCAGTACGCCACTGATCATCACCCGCTCACGTCGGTCGAACAGCACTTCACTCGGCGCCTCGCCGTTGTCCAGGAGGTCGGCAATCTCGTCATCGACTTCCTCGGCCGCCAGCCTGCGGCCACCGAGCAAACGCATCACCGCATGCGCTGTACGTTCGCGCATTGGGCGCACGCCCTGCATCGAGCGTTTGCGACGAGCCCGGGCGATCTGGTTGAACACCTCGATCAGGATCGAGAAACCGATTGCCGCATACAGGTAGCCCTTGGGAATGTGGAAACCCAGACCTTCAGCAGTCAGCGCGAAGCCGATCATCATCAAGAAGCCAAGGCACAGCATGATCACTGTCGGGTGCGCGTTGACGAAGCGGGTCAGCGGTTTGCTGGCGACAATCATCAGGCCGATGGAAATGATCACGGCGATCATCATCACCGCCAGTTCATCGACCATGCCCACGGCGGTAATCACCGCGTCCAGGGAAAACACCGCATCGAGCACCACAATCTGCGCAACGATCGGCCAGAACAGCGCATAAGCCGCATTGGTCGAGCGCTCGCCGACATGGCCTTCGAGTCGCTCGTGCAATTCCATGGTGGCCTTGAACAGCAGGAACACACCACCGAACAGCATGATCAGGTCTCGTCCGGAGAAGCTCTTATCGAATACTTCGAACAGCGGCTGGGTCAGGGTGACCAGCCAGGAAATACTCGCCAGCAGGCCCAGGCGCATCAACAACGCCAGCGACAAGCCAATGAGACGTGCCCGATCCCGCTGCTCCGGCGGCAGTTTGTCCGCCAGAATGGCGATAAACACCAGGTTATCGATGCCGAGCACCAGCTCCAGCACGATCAACGTCAACAAGCCCAGCCACGCGGTAGGGTCAGCAATCCATTCCATAAAAACGTCTCGATCTCTTCAGTGAATTCAGAATGCCGGACACGGCAAGGCGCCGCGCAGGGGCCGTGGAGCGGCAATATCAAAGAAATTCTGGAGTCGGAAGACGGGATGTTTCGCGTGCATCAGGACCGCGCGGTTGCGCGTGGGGAAAGGGTAACTGGGAGGCTCCGAAACGGTGTTCATGCAAATCCTGAAAGGAAAAAGGTCTTGAAGCGTACACGCGAACGTAACTTCTCCTACAGCCTGAAATCATTACAAAATCTGTAGAACCTGAGGATTTTTGTTGTTTGGGCGGCCGCGTTCGCGAGCAAGCCCGCTCCCACATTGGATTTATGGTGTTCACAGTCCCCCTGTATGAGTGAGCCTGCTCGCGCAGCTTTTAGCGTTGTTTAACCAAATCGATATACCTGACCACCGCCGCCGATTTCTCGAACCGCCGATACACCAACGACAACCACGAACTCGCCTCACAGCCCTTGATCGACCGATACACCACACCCGGCAACCCGACATGCCCGACCACCGACTCCGGCACCACCGCCACGCCCTGCCCCAGGGACACCAGCGCCAGCACCGCCACCAGCCCGCCCGGCTGTGCCCCCAACCTGGGCGCAAACCCGCCAGCGGCAGCGACTTGCAAGGTGCCGCTGATCTGTTCCGGAAGAATGAACGTCTCGCCCTGCAGGTGTTCCGGGCAGATCTCCGTCAGTCGCGCTAGCCATGATTCGTTCGGCAGTGCCAATACGAACCCCTCAGCGTCGAGGCGGATCGCTTCCAGGCCTTCAGGCAATGTCATGGGTGAACGCACGTAACCGATATCGAATCGACCCTCGTCCACCATCGCCGGCAATGACGCCATCGGATGTTCGCGCACGTTCACACTGACGTCGGGGCATGCACTGCTGAAGGCTTGCACTTGTTTCTGCAGCAGGCCCGAGTACACCGCCGAAGCCACGTAGGCGAGTTCGATATGACCAATTTCCCCACGCCCCGCGCGCTGGGCATTTTGCTGGGCGTATTCGAATTGCCGCACCGTCGCCTCGGCTTCGATCACCAGAGCCGCGCCGGCCTCGGTCAGACTGATTTCACGGGTTTGCCGCACGAACAGGCGCGTACCGAGTTCGTTCTCCATGTCCTGGATTTGTCGCGTCAGGGTCGGCGGCGCGATACCCAGTTGCTCGGCGGCGCGGGTGAAGTTGCCTTGCCGGGCAACGGCCAGAAAATAGCGGAAGTGCCGTATGTCCATGAATGCATTAGCTCAAAGGTAATGAAGTCCAGGGGCCTGGCTAACAAAGTCCTTGGTGGGTCACGATAAGCTCATCGGGCAATCACCGTAAAGAGCCCGGATCATGCCCACCAATCTTCGTAATTTCTCCGAAACCTGCGACCTTGCCCAAAAGGCAATCCCGTCATGAGCCGCGTCAGTCCGCGCCTGACGTTATTGACGGCCTCAGGCGTCTGTTCGCTGATTGTCCTCGACACCAACATTGTCGCCGTGACGTTGCCCACCATCGCCAGAGACCTGGGCGCGAATTTCGCGGACATCGAATGGGTGGTCAGCGCCTACATGCTGGCATTTGCCGCGCTGTTATTGCCGGCGGGCAGTATTGCCGACCGCTTCGGGCGACAGAAAACCCTGCTCTGGGGCCTGAGCATTTTCATCCTGGCGTCGATCGGTTGCGGGGCGGCGCCGAACGCGTTGTTCCTGGACATTGCACGGGCCATAAAAGGTGTTGGTGCGGCGCTGCTGTTGACCTCGGCGCTGGCCTCCATCGGCCACGCTTTTCACGATGAAGTGGAGCGAGCCAAAGCGTGGGCATTCTGGGGTGCATGCATGGGCGTGGCGATGACGGCCGCCCCCACCCTGGGTGGTTTGATCACCGAATACATCGGCTGGCGCTGGATTTTCTACCTGAACCTGCCCGTGGGTTTGTTGCTGATGGTGATGGTCTGGCGTGCGATTCCCGAGTCCCGCGACACCCAGTCGGCGCGCCTCGATCCCTGGGGCAGCCTGGCGTTCAGTGCCAGTCTGGCATGCCTGATCTGGGGCCTGATCGAGGCCAACCGGATAGGCTGGAGCAACCCGCTGACCTACGCAAGACTCGTCGGGGGCGCGCTACTGCTGGGCGCGTTCATCGTGATCGAACGGATGCAGCAGCGCCCCATGGTCGACCTGCAACTGTTCAGGCATCCGCGCTTCATCGGCGCGCTGCTGGGCATGTTTGCCTATGCCGGCTGCGCCCAGGTGATGATGACCCTGTTGCCGTTCTACCTGCAAAACGGTCTCGGTTTTTCCGCGATTGCCTCGGGATTGGGGATGTTGCCGTTTGCCGTGACCATGCTGATCTGCCCGAAGATCGGCGCCCGCCTGGCGACGCGATTTGCACCGGCAACCTTGATGGCGACAGGACTGGCGCTGGTCGGCAGCGGCAACCTGCTGAGTGCCTGGGCCGTGTCCAGCGGGGGCTACCTGCCCTTTGCGCTGGCAATCGCCGTCACGGGTGCCGGCGCCGGTCTGCTCAATGGCGACACGCAGAAAAACATCATGGCCTGCGTGCCTCGGGAACGCACCGGCATGGCGTCGGGCATGAGCACCACCATGCGCTTCAGCGCCATCGTGCTGGCCATCGGTGTGTATGGCGCCCTGCTGTCGAGCCATACCGAAGCCTTGCTGCGCGGCCAACTGTCGACACAGGGTGGGCAATGGCTCGATCAGGCGCAGGGCATTGCGTCTCGCGTGGTGGCCGGTGACATGACGGCCGCCATGAGTCTGCTGCCTGAAACCGCTCGCGCGGCAGTCGAACCCATGGCACGTCAGGCGTTCGTCGGTGGCTTCAGTTTGTTGCTGCTGGTCGCCGGTTTGCTGGCATTGCTGGGAGCCCTGGTGGTGGGCACATTGATGCGCAATCCAATTCCGGTGCCGACTCACGTGTCCATGAGCCTGGAATAAACAAGGGAGTCATGGCCTGCGTTGAGTTGTCCTCTCTAAACCCTGAAGACAACTCATCGATCACTGGAGCCCTTCCCATGGCGAAAATCACCATTGCCCAGCAACTGGCTACCACCCTTGAACAGGCCGGAGTCAAACGCATCTGGGGCCTGACGGGCGACAGCCTCAACGGCCTGACCGACGCCCTGCGCACCATGGACAGCATCGAGTGGATGCATGTGCGCCACGAGGAGGTCGCCGCGTTTGCCGCTGGCGCCGAAGCGGCGGTGACCGGGGAACTGGCGGTGTGCGCGGGCAGTTGCGGACCGGGCAATTTGCATTTGATCAACGGGCTGTTCGATTGCCACAGGAACCATGTGCCGGTGCTGGCGATTGCCGCACAGATTCCGTCTTCGGAAGTCGGCCTGAATTACTTTCAGGAAACCCACCCCCAGGAACTGTTCAAGGAATGCAGCCATTTCGTCGAACTGGTGAGCAGCCCGGCCCAGATGCCGCATGTGCTGCACCGGGCCATGCGCAGCGCCCTTCTCAATCGTGGTGTGGCTGTGGTGGTGATTCCTGGTGACGTCGCCTTGCAGGAAGTCGAAGACAACCTGAAGCCCTGGCCGGCCCTCGCGAAACCGCGCACCTTGCCGGCGCCTCACGACCTCGATCGACTGGTTGAATTATTGAGCCAGAGCAAAGCCGTGACGCTGATGTGCGGTGCCGGTTGCGCCGGCGCCCATGATCAAGTGGTGGCACTGGCCGACGCCCTCGGCGCGCCAGTGGTGCACGCGTTGCGCGGCAAGGAGCATGTCGAGTGGGACAACCCGTTCGATGTCGGCATGACCGGTTTGATCGGCTTCAGCTCCGGTTATCACGCGATGCTCAACTGCGACACGCTGGTGATGCTCGGTACGGACTTTCCCTATCGCCAGTTTTACCCGACCGACGCCACCATCATTCAGATCGACCATGACCCGCAAGCGCTTGGGCGCCGCACCACGCTGGATCTCGGAATCGCCGCAGACGTGAGCGAAACCCTGGCGGCGCTGCTTCCGCGTCTGCCGTATCGCGCGGACCGGAGCTTTCTGGAATCCTCGCTCAAGCATTACGAAAAAGCGCGCCAGGGCCTTGATGACCTGGCGCAACCTTCAGCACCCGGCCGGCCGATTCATCCGCAATACCTCACGCGCCTGCTCAGCGAACTGGCCGACGATGATGCGATCTTCACGGCCGATGTCGGCACCCCGACGGTGTGGGCCGCCCGTTATTTGAAAATGAACGGCAAGCGACGCCTGCTCGGTTCGTTCAACCACGGATCGATGGCCAACGCCATGCCTCAAGCCATCGGCGCGCAAGCGGCATTCCCTGATCGCCAGGTGATTTCCTTGTCGGGCGATGGTGGTTTCAGCATGTTGATGGGGGATTTCATTTCCTTGGCGCAGTTGAAGTTGCCGGTAAAAATCATCGTCTACGACAACGCGTCCCTGGGCTTCGTCGCCATGGAAATGAAATCCAGCGGGCTGTTGGATACCGGCACTGATCTGCACAATCCGGACTTTGCGGCGATGGCCAATGCGATGGGCATCCTGGGGATTCGTGTCGAGGAGTCAGAGGACCTGGAGCCGGCATTACGCCGGGCGCTGGCGCATGACGGGCCGGTGCTGGTGGATGTGGTAACCGCAACCCAGGAACTGGCGATGCCGCCCACCATCAAGCTCGAACAGGCCAAGGGGTTCAGTTTGTACATGCTCAAAGCGGTGATGAGCGGGCGTGGGGATGAGGTGATCGAGTTGGCGCGGACCAACCTGTTTCGCTGATAACCGTGTAACGCCCAATCGCGAGCAAGCTTTACTCCCACATCGGTCCTTTGAAAACACACATCCTGTAGGAGCTGCCGAAGGCTGCGATCTTTTGACCTTCATCTTTTTTCACACAGAAGAAGATCAAGATCAAAAGATCGCAGCCTTCGGCAGCCCCTACGATAGATCGCTCGCGAAAAAAGGAGCTAACTCAACCCAAAATCAGTTCATCGATATGCCGGTATTGCGCTTGCAGCTCCGCCGCCAGCAACTTCGCCCGTCCCAACCGAATCGGCCCTCGCTCGATATCGATCAGCACCCCCGGGCATGCCAGCGTCGGCAACATCGACCACGCCTTCAAGCGTCCATCGGTCAGCAGCAACACCCGTTGTTGCTCAGCCGGAAAACGTTTCTGCCGAGCGACCAGCCAACGCCCTGCTTCACCCAGTGCCGCCAGCAAGGGCGTGCCTCCCCCGGCACCTAACCCATCCAGCCAGCTACGCAGACCGCAAGACGCTTTCAACCCTTGCACCTGCCAATTCGGCGCCGCACCACTGGCGGTCAGCAACGCCAACCGCGCTCGCTGGCGATAGGCGTCATCAAACAGTTGGGCCAGCAGACCTTTGGCATCACTCAACGCCTGGTGGCGACGAGTCGAAGCCGAGGCGTCGACGATCACCAGCCATAGTTCATGGGGCGACCGGGTGCGCAGGTGGAACAGGACGTCCTCACGGTGACGCGGACGGCCATTGAGTAAGGTGCCGGGCCAATTGATCGAGCCACTTCGCGCCGCGTGACGTTTGCCCTGCTTGCCGTTATCAAGTCGTCCGGCACGGGGTCTGGCATTCGCCCCCACGTCCGATCGAGGGCGAATGCCTAAGGCTTTTTTGGCCAGCTCGGCACTTCACGTCGGGCGCCGACCGGCAACGCCTCAGCAGGCATTTCACCCCATTGACCCTGGCCTTCGCTCGGCTGCGTGTTCGCGCCGGAGGGTGGCTGGCCGTGTTGCGGGGCCGGCGGGGTGTGCTCACGACGGCGATGGCGCAAGGCGAACTCGGCGACGGCGTCGATATCCTCCTCGGCGATGGCCTTCGCTCCGCGCCAGGCTGCATGGGCACGAGCAGCACGCAACCAGACCAGGTCTGCGCGCAGGCCATCGACGCCGGCAGCGAAGCAGCGCTCGGTAATCTGTGCCAGCGCCTGATCGTCGAGTGGAATACCTGCCAACGCGCTGCGCGCCCGCTCGCACTGTTCCCGCAGGGACTGCTGCTGGCTCTCCCATTGCGCGCAGAAGTGTTGTGGGTCGCTATCAAAATCGAGGCGCCGGCGGATGATCTGGCCGCGCTCGGTCGGCACCGTGTGGCCACTGAGGGCGACGTTCAGGCCGAAGCGGTCAAGCAGTTGCGGGCGCAACTCACCCTCTTCCGGGTTCATGGTGCCGATCAGTACGAACTTCGCCGAATGACGATGGGAAATGCCGTCGCGCTCGATCAGGTTGGTGCCACTGGCCGCGACGTCGAGCAGCAGGTCGACGAGGTGATCGGGCAGCAAATTGACCTCATCGACGTAGAGCACCCCGCCGTCGGCCTTGGCCAATACGCCAGGGGAAAACTGCGCACGACCTTCGCTCAGGGCGGCATCGAGGTCGAGGGTACCGACCAGACGTTCTTCGGTCGCACCGAGGGGTAAGGTGACGAATTGACCGCTGGCCAGTAAGTCCGCCAGACCACGGGCCAGGGTCGATTTGGCCATGCCCCGAGGTCCTTCGATAAGCACGCCGCCGATTTTCGGGTCAATGGCAGTGAGGCAGAGCGCGAGTTTGAGATCGTCAGCGCCGACCACGGCAGAAAGCGGGAAATGGGGGGTGTCGGTCATATCAGGTTCTCATCATGGTCGGTGATTGATCGTTCCTACGCTCCGCGTGGGAATGCCTCAACGGACGCTCCGCGTTCGGCTCTGGATGGGACGCGGAGCGTCCCGGGCTGCATTCCCACGCGGAGCGTAGGAACGATCAGCTACCCATCTTCTTCTATATCGAGCAACAGACTCTCCAGCGCTTCCCGGTACTCCCCCGGTTCCTTCCACATCCCCCGCTGCTGCGCCTCCAGCATCCGCTCGGTCATATCCCGCAGCGCATGAGGATTATGCTCACGAACAAAATCCCGGGTGCCCGGGTCGAGCAGATAGGCGTCGGCCAGCAACGCATACTGATGGTCATCGATCAGCTGCGTAGTGGCGTCGAAGGCGAACAGGTTGTCCACCGTCGCGGCCAGTTCAAACGCACCTTTGTAGCCATGGCGCTTCACGCCGTCGATCCACTTCGGATTCGCCGCCCGGGAGCGAATCACCCGGTTCAGTTCTTCCTTGAGCGTACGAATCTTCGGCAAGTCCAGCTGGCTGTGATCGCCGTGGTAACTGGCGGCCGCTTCACCGCTGAGGCTCTCGACGGCCGCCAGCATGCCGCCCTGGAATTGGTAATAGTCGTTGGAATCGAGCAGGTCGTGCTCGCGGTTGTCCTGGTTCTGCAGCACTGCCTGCACCTGGCTCAAGCGCTGGGCGAATTGGTCTCGAGCGACAGTGCCCTCGTCGGAGCCACCGTAAGCGTAGCCGCCCCAGTTCAGATAAACCTCAGCCAGGTCCTCGCGGCTTTGCCACAAGCGACCGTCGATAGCGCCCTGCACGCCCGCGCCATAAGCGCCGGGTTTGGCACCAAAGATGCGCCAGCCGGCCTGACGTCGAGCCGCGCCTTCGTCCAGGCCCGATTGCAGCAACGCGGTGTGCTCGGCGCGCACCTTGGCCGCCAGTGGATTGAGGTCGTCCGGTTCGTCCAGCGCGGCCACTGCTTGCACGGCGGCGTCGAACAGGCGAATGAGGTTGGCGAAGGCGTCGCGGAAGAAGCCCGAGACCCGCAAGGTCACGTCCACTCGCGGACGATCCAGCAGACTGAGCGGGAGAATCTCGAAGTCGTCGACCCGCTGACTGCCCGTGGCCCACACCGGCCGTACACCCATCAACGCCATGGCCTGGGCGATGTCATCGCCACCGGTACGCATGGTCGCGGTGCCCCAGACCGACAGGCCGAGCTGACGCAAATGGTCGCCGTGGTCTTGCAGGTGTCGCTCGAGAATCAGGTTTGCCGACTGGAAACCAATCCGCCATGCGGTGGTGGTTGGCAGGTTGCGTACATCCACCGAATAGAAATTGCGCCCCGTCGGCAGTACGTCCAGACGACCTCGACTCGGCGCGCCGCTGGGGCCTGCCGGGACGAAGCGGCCGCTCAAGGCGTCGAGTAAGCCGCGCATTTCTGCGGGGCCGCAGGCATCAAGTCGGGGCGCGACCACTTCGCGCAGAGTGTCGAGGATTGCGTTTACTTCAGCCCAGCCGGGAGCCTGTGGGAACGCGCTTTTGTGGAGAGGGGATTTAGCGAAACGTCGCACCGCCCCGTTGGGTCGCGAAGCGGCCCCAGAAAATGGGACTGCTGCGCAGTCCAACGGGGATAAATCCCCTCGCCACAGAAGCTCGTCCCCGCAGGGTTCTGGGGTGGCTAATGTGTTCGAAATCAGTTGAGCGGCGAACAGTTCCAGACGTTCGCGGGTATCGCCTGCCGTGCGCCAGACTTCCTCACAAACGGCTTGCAACTCAGGCGGACGCGGACCGATCCACGGCTCAGCAAGCTCACAATCCAGCGGATCAAACCCCAGCGCAAACGCCTTGGCCAGCGCCCGCAACAGACTCGATTGCGCACCTCGTCCATCGCCCCGGGGTATGCGCAGCAATGCAAGCAAGGTGTCGATGCGCAACCGCCCGGTCGGCGACTCGCCAAAAATGTGCAGGCCATCGCGGATCTGCGATTCCTTCAAGTCGCACAAGTAGGTATCCAGCCGCGGCAACCAGATCGCCGCATCGGCATCGCTGTCGAGCTTTTCGTCCAGTTGCAGCTCACGGTCGATATGGGTATCGCGCACCAGTTGCAGGATGTCGCGCTGCAGCTCCCGCGCCCGACGTGGATCCAGTAGTTGCGCTTCGTAATACTCGTCGGCGAGCAATTCGAGGTTGCGCAGCGGCCCGTAGGTTTCGGCGCGGGTCAACGGCGGCATCAAATGATCGATGATCACCGCTTGAGTACGCCGCTTGGCCTGAGCGCCCTCGCCCGGGTCGTTGACTATGAACGGATAAATGTTCGGCAGCGGACCGAGCAGTGCGTCCGGCCAGCAGTTTTCCGACAGCCCGACGCCCTTGCCCGGCAGCCATTCGAGGTTGCCATGCTTGCCGACGTGAATCACCCCATGGGCGCCGTAGGTGTTGCGCAACCAGAAATAGAACGCCAGGTATCCGTGCGGCGGCACCAGGTCGGGGTCGTGATAGACCGCGCTCGGATCAACCTGATAGCCCCGCGCCGGTTGAATACCGACAAAAGTCAGACCGAAACGCAGGCCGGCGATCATCATTCGGCCGCTGCGGAACATCGGATCATTCTGCGGCGGCCCCCAACGTTCCAGGACAGCTTCTCGGTTGGCGTCGGGCAACGCGTTGAACATCAGCAGATAGTCATCCAGCCCCAGGCTTTGCTGGCACGGACGCTGGTCGATCGTGTCGAGGTCATTGCTGACGCCGCCAAGCAGTTGCTGGATCAGCGCAGTGCCGCTGTCCGGCAGTTCGGCGGGCAACGGATAACCTTCCGTATGCAACGCACGCAGGATATTCAGTGCCGCGGCCGGTGTATCAAGACCCACGCCGTTGCCGATGCGTCCATCCCGGGTCGGGTAGTTGGCCAGAATCAGCGCGATGCGTTTTTCGCCGTTCGGCACCTGCGCCAGATCGATCCAGCGCCGCGCCAGTTCGGCGACAAAATCCATACGCTCAGGTTGCGCCCGGTAGCACACCACGTCCGACTGACTGCGTTCGCTGCGCCACGCCAGGTCCTTGAAGCTGATCGGCCGGCTGATGATTCGCCCGTCGAGTTCGGGCAGCGCAATGTGCATCGCCAGATCCCGCGGGCCGAGGCCTTGTTCACTGGCACGCCATCCGGGCTCGTTGTCTTGGGCACAAATCGCCTGAATAACCGGGATATTACGGCGAAACGGACGCAAATGCGGTGCTTCAGGGCTGGATTGGGCGAAACCGGTGGTGTTGAGAATCACCCCGGCGTCGACTTCATCCAGCCAATCCTCGACCGCCGCCAGGCAGCCGGGCTCTTTCAAACTGGCCAGCGCAATCGGCAACGGGTTCAACCCCGCTGCCTGCAAGCGCTGGCAGAACACATCGATAAACGCGGTGTTCGCTGCCTGTAAATGCGAGCGGTAAAACAGCACAGCGGCGACCGGCTGATCGGCACGCCAATCGGCTTGCCAGTCCTTCAGATCAGCGGGGCTTTTGTGCGGGTGGTAGATGGCCGTGCGCGGCAGGGTTTGCGGCTCAGACCAGGCGTAATCGCGGCCCAGCCAGCGATTGGCCAGGCAGCGGAAAAAGTCCAGCGCATTGCCCAGGCCACCCTGGCGCAAAAACTGCCAGAGCCGGTCACGGTCGACGGCAGCCACGGTGCTCAGGTCGCTGAGCTCCGGGTCGGGGCGATCATCGCCGGGCACCAGGATCAGCTGCACCCCTTGCTCGGACAACTGCACCAGCCGCTCCACGCCATAACGCCAGTAGCCGATGCCGCCGTGCAGCGAGATCAGGATCACCTTGGCGTGGCGCAGCACCTCGTCGACATACAGGTCGACCGAGGCGTGGTTCTGCACCTGCATCGGGTTGGCCAGGCGTACGCTCGGGTAATCGTCGGGCAGCTGCTGCGCCGCTTCGGCGAGCAACGCCAGGCTGGAGTCACCGCTGCACAGGATCACCAGCTCGGCGGGGGTTTGTCCAAGGTCGGCAATGTTGTCATCCGAGACGAAACCGCCGGGCTGAGTCCTGAGCAGGTGCATGGGTTAAACGCTGAGCGCAGCGCGCAATTGCGCTTCAAGTTGAGCAGCGTCCAGCTCCTGGCCGATCAACACCAGACGCGTGGTGCGTGCTTCGTCAGCGCCCCACTGACGGTCGAAGTGCTTGTCGAAACGCGTGCCCACGCCCTGAATCAGCAGGCGCATCGGCTTGTTCGGAATCGCCGCGAACCCTTTGACTCGCAGGATGCCGTGCTTGACCACCAGTTGGGTCAACGCGTCCATCAGCAGGCTTTCGTCGGCTTGCGGCAATTCGATGGAAATGGAGTCGAAAGCGTCGTGATCGTGGTCGTCTTCGCCTTCATGGTGGTGATCGTGATGGCTGTGGCGGCTGTCGATGTGTTCTTCGGAACCGGCGCCTAGGCCAATCAGCACGTCCAGAGGCACGCGACCGCTGCTGGCTTCGATGACCTTGACCGCGGGCGGCAATTCTTCGGCGACTTCGAGGCGCACACGGGCCAGGTCTTCAGGGCTGATCAGGTCAGCCTTGTTGAGGATCACCAGGTCGGCGCTGGCCAGTTGGTCGGCGAACAGTTCGTGCAGCGGGGACTCGTGATCCAGGTTCGGGTCGAGTTTGCGCTGGGCATCGACCTGATCCGGGAAAGCGGCAAAGGTGCCAGCCGCCACGGCCGGGCTGTCGACCACAGTGATCACCGCGTCAACAGTGCAGGCGCTGCGGATTTCCGGCCACTGGAAGGCTTGTACCAGCGGCTTGGGCAATGCCAGGCCGGAGGTTTCAATAAGGATGTGGTCGAGGTCGCCACGACGGGCAACCAGTTCACGCATCACCGGGAAAAATTCTTCCTGGACGGTGCAGCACAGGCAACCGTTGGCCAGTTCGTAGACGCGGCCGTTGGCTTCTTCTTCAGTGCAGCCGATGGCGCACTGCTTGAGGATTTCACCGTCGATGCCCAACTCGCCAAACTCGTTGACGATGACGGCGATGCGCCGGCCCTGGGCGTTGTCGAGCATGTGCCGCAACAAGGTGGTCTTGCCCGAGCCGAGGAAGCCGGTAACGATGGTGACGGGGAGTTTGGCCAGTGTTTTCATCGGATGCCCTTTGGCAAGGTGGCGGGCATGCGGGACGACAATCGCTGCGGCAGGTGCGCGCGCGGAAGAGTTCGCCACCGGATCACCCCGCCCGGTTGTAGTGAGAATCTGTTTCGAGGCAGGTCTCCTGGCTGACGGCGTGCCGGGCAGTTTCGCCTGGCATTCGCTGCGCCTTCCCGCGAACCCGTTGGACAGGGTTTGCAGTGGCGTGGCAGCGAACATCACCGTTCACAGTTGCGGGGGCAGCCGCGGCTTGAACCGCGTTCCCTTCTTAGCTTCGGCAAATGCCGAAGAACCTCGAATGCGCAAGGCTACGCATGGTCTTGGGGCCGGTCAATGTTCGTGAGGCAACACGGCCTCTGTGGTGAGGGAATTTATCCCCGTTGATGATCGTTCCCACGCTCTGCGTGGGAATGCCTCAACGGACGCTCCGCGTTCGGCTCTGGATGGGACGCGGAGCGTCCCGAGCTGCATTCCCACGCAGAGCGTGGGAACGATCAACCCCTCTCATTCGATACCAAGTTGAGAACCCTTGCCAATTGACGCCAAACCCCCGCCCATGCTCTCCTACACGCCTTGTTACGGGTGCCCTTCACAGGGTGAAACGGGAAACCGGTGAATCATGTGCTTTACTCAAGGCCATGTCAGTCCGGTGCTGCCCCCGCAACGGTAAGCGAGTGAAGAATCAAATCCACTGTGCCAGCAGTTCGGCATGGGAAGGTGATTCTTGCAGGTTGAGGCGAAGCCACAGCCCCTCGTGAGCCCGGAGACCGGCCCGCAACACACAGTGATTTTTCACCTTCACTGAATAACAAACCCGCGGTGGGCGGGCGCTGTTGCATCTCTGCGTGCCCGATTCGCAGGGATCTTCCATGCGCTCTATTCACCCGCTGACAGACCAGAGGGAAGCGCCATGTCGACCATCAGCACCACCGGTAGCAACACCGCCAGCAGCACCACGACCCTGACTCAACGCCTGACCGCCGCCGTTTGCGCGTCGATCCTGGGTGCGTTCCTTGTGTATTTTGCCGGGTTCTCCCACATCGAAGCGGTGCACAATGCCGCCCACGATACCCGTCACAGCTCCGCATTCCCGTGCCATTGAGACCTGCCGACATGATCAAGCGTATTGCGCAAACCGCAGGTTTCACCGGGCTGCTGGCCGCCCTGCTGCTGACCCTGCTGCAAAGCTTCTGGGTCGCTCCGCTGATATTGAAGGCCGAGACCTACGAAAAATCAGAGCCTGCTGCCGTCGAAATCCATGAGCATACCGGTGCCGCCATGGCCGCTCATGCCCACGATGCCGAAGCCTGGGAGCCGCAAGACGGCTGGCAGCGAGTGCTGTCCACCACCGGTGGCAACCTGGTTGTAGCGGTTGGTTTCGCCTTGATGCTCGCTGGCCTCTACACCCTGCGTGCGCCCAATAGCACCGCGCAAGGCTTGCTGTGGGGCCTGGCCGGTTACGCCACGTTCGTGCTCGCGCCAACCCTGGGCCTGCCACCTGAATTGCCCGGCACTGCCGCTGCCGACCTGGCGCAACGCCAGATCTGGTGGATCGGCACCGCCGCTTCTACCGCCGTCGGGATTGCACTGATCGTGTTCAGCCGTCACTGGTTGATGAAAGTCCTGGGCGTGGCGATCCTGGCCGTTCCCCACGTGATCGGCGCACCGCAACCGGAAGTGCACTCGATGCTCGCCCCGGAAGCGCTGGAAGCTCAATTCAAAATCGCTTCGCAGTTGACCAACGTCGCGTTCTGGCTGGCCCTGGGCCTGATCAGCGCCTGGTTGTTCCGCCGCAAAGGTGAAGGCCAATACCGCGCATGACCCATGCCAGCACAGCGCCGACGCTCGTCGTCGGTCTGGGCTGCCAACGCGGCTGCCCTGTCAGCACGTTGCGGGCGCTGCTCGATCAGGCCCTGCAGGCTCATCAGATTGAATTTCACCAGATCAAGGCACTTGCCAGCATCGACCTGAAGCGTGATGAACCGGGCCTGATCGAACTCGCCGTACAGCTGGAGCTACCGATCGTGTACTTCAGCAGTGAGCAACTGGCAGGCTATCAAGAGCAACTCAGCCATCATTCGGAAATCGCCTTTGAGCGCACGGGCTGCTATGGCATCGCCGAAAGCGCCGCCCTGGCCCTCGCCGAACAGCTGGCTGACGCACCGGCAAAGCTGCTGATTTCACGACAGAAATACGCCCAGGCCACCCTCGCGTTGGCGTGTGCCGCTTAAAATCCTCGATAATCCCCACCCCGATCATGAGCAATCTTCATCTGAAGGTGTGCCTCGCCCCTTTTTTCACAGGATACGACGATGACTGTCTTCTTCATTGGCGCAGGCCCCGGCGACCCGGAACTGATCACGGTCAAAGGCCAGCGGCTGATTCGCAGCTGTCCTGTAATCATCTATGCAGGATCTCTGGTGCCCGCCGCAGTCTTGGAGGGGCATCACGCCGAAACGGTGGTGAACAGCGCCGAACTGCATCTGGAACAGATCATTGAATTGATCAAAACCGCCCACAGCGAAGGCAAGGATGTGGCGCGGGTGCATTCCGGTGATCCGAGCCTGTATGGCGCCATCGGCGAACAGATCCGCCATTTGCGCGAGCTCGACATCCCGTTTGAAATCATTCCCGGCGTGACAGCAACCGCGGCCTGCGCCGCGCTGTTGGGGGCTGAACTGACACTGCCGGATATTTCCCAAAGCGTGATTCTGACCCGTTATGCCGACAAGACCGTGATGCCCGCTGGCGAAGAACTCGCCAGCCTGGCGCAGCACAAGGCGACCATGGCGATCCATTTGGGGGTCAATCACCTTGAAAAAATCCTCGCCGAATTGCTTCCCCATTACGGCGCCGACTGCCCGATCGCGGTGATCCATCGTGCGACATGGCCGGATCAGGATTGGGTGGTAGGGACGATTGAGGACATTGCCGGGAAGGTTGAGGCGAAGGGATTCAGGCGTACGGCATTGATTCTGGTGGGTCGGGTGCTGGGGAGTGATCAGTTCAGCGAGTCATCGCTGTACCGTGCGGGGCATGCGCATCTCTATAGACCCTGAACCAGGCACAACTTAGTGGCAGCCCCTGAACCAGGCACAAACTAGTGGCTGACCCTGAGCCAGGCACAAACTAGTGGCTGACCCTGAAAAACCTTGTGGCGAGGGGATTTATCCCCGTTCGGCGGCGAAGCCGTCGCGAACCTGCCTGCGAGGTACATCTGAAAGAATGCAAGGGGCCGCTTCGCAGCCCAACGGGGATAAATCCCCTCACCACAGATAAATCCCCTCACCACAGATAAATCCCCTCACCACAGATAAATTCCCTCGCCACAGATAAATTCCCTCGCCACAGACAACAGATCACCCATAAAAAAACGGCACTCACGGGTGCCGTTTTTTCATTTCGCAGCGAACGCCTTATTAGTAGTAGGCGTTTTCTTTCTGCGTGTGGTCGGTCACGTCCCGCACACCTTTGAGCTCGGGAACGCGCTCGAGCAAGGTGCGCTCGATGCCTTCACGCAGGGTAACGTCCGCCTGGCCACAGCCCTGGCAGCCGCCGCCGAACTTGAGAACGGCGATACCGTCGTCAACCACGTCAATCAGGCTGACCTGACCGCCGTGGCTGGCAAGCCCAGGGTTGATCTCGGTCTGCAGGTAGTAGTTGATCCGCTCGTTGATCGGGCTGTCGGCGTTGACCATCGGGACTTTGGCGTTTGGCGCCTTGATGGTCAGCTGGCCGCCCATACGGTCGGTGGCGTAATCGACAACCGCGTCATCCAGGAAGGCTTCGCTGAACGAATCGATGTAGGCGGTGAAGCTTTTCAGCCCCAGGGCGGTGTCTTCAGGTTTTTCTTCGCCCGGCTTGCAGTAAGCAATGCAGGTTTCGGCGTACTGGGTGCCAGGCTGGGTGATAAAGACGCGGATCCCGATACCCGGGGTGTTCTGCTTGGACAGCAGATCAGCCAGGTAATCGTGGGCGGCGTCGGTAATGATAATAGCGGTCATGGAAACTCCTCGCAGGCTTGGGCGCAGTTTACGCCAATCAACGCGCCGCACAAAGTCCTAGTATTTTTGTCGGGAAAGCGTCGGGGCCGCCTCTGGGGCTGTCGAGTCATCAATCCGGGCTTTAAGCCACCGATAGCTGCGTTTTTCCACCCATTCATAACTGGCCCACGAACCCACGCCGATGGCCAGCACACACACGGCAAACATCACATAAGGGTTCACGCCATAACGTTGCGCGATAAAACCACCGGCGGACAGCACCAGCACGTGCATCAGGTACACCGAGTAGGAACAATCGCCCAGCAGTTTCAGCACACGATTGTGTTCGAAGTACCGCTCCAGCGACATGCTCGCCATCACCAGTACCGCGCTGGGCAGGCCCCAGGTCAACAATCGGGGTTGCGGTGTCAGGTGATAGATCGCCAGCAATGCGCCCCCAATACTGAACAGCGGCAACCACAAGCCAGGTTTTATCCAGCCACGACGGTAGATCATGCCGATGGCGATCCCCAGCAAAAACTCATAGACGATGTCGGAACGATAGAACTCACTGATCCAGCCATACCCCGTCCACGCCTGACACACCGCAAACAGCAGCGCCGCAACGATCACCAGCCTGACCTGCAAGCGGAACAACAACGCCCAGGCAAACACCACGTAGAAGAGCATTTCGAAGTTCAGCGTCCAGCCCACATTCAGCGTCGGATAAATCCCGTAGCCGCCGGGATTTTCAGTGGGAATGAACAACAGCGACAGCAGGAAGTGCGACCAGTCGACCGTCTGGTCAGGCAGCACCGGCTGCGCGAATACCACCAACAGCGCCATGAGCACCGTGTACAGCCAGTACGCCGGAACGATGCGAAACAGCCGATACAGCAGGAATCGACCGGGCGGCAGCGATTTGCCCTCGGTGGAGAGAAAAATCACCAGACCACTGATCACGAAAAACACATCGACGCCCACCGCACCTTTGTCGATGAAAAACTGCCCCACCGGGCCACGGGCCTGGAAGTCGAAGAATATCTGCATGAAATGGTGGCAAACCACCGCCCAGGCCGCGAGTGCACGCAATGCCTGCACTGAAATCAACATTGATGGCCCTCCGATCAAAAATCCACCACCCCTGTAGGAGCAAAGCTTGCTCGCGATGACGGTTACACATTTGCAATCAGTGTGACTGTGCAACCGCTATCGCGAGCAAGCTCGGCTCCTACAGGGATCAGCGGTGCCTGATAGATCGGACACCGCTCACCCGTTAAAGGTCGATCAAAGATTCTCGTACCGATTCATATCCAGCACGCCCTCCTCCAGCGGATCGGTTTCGTGCACGTAGCGGCTCAGATCGTGGAAGTAGAACCAGAACTGCGGATGGCTGCGGCGAATCCCCCAACGCTCGACGATTTTCTCGAAGCGATTGGCGTCCTTGGCGTTTTCCATGGCGGCAACGAACGCCGGCACCTGATCGGCGGGAATGTTGAACATGAAATTGGGATAGCTGCTGAGCACGCCCGGGTAGATAGTCAGCGTGTCGAGCCCCGGCTGATAGCGCAGCGATTCACCCAGCAGAAACGCCACGTTGCTGTGCGCGCGGTTGCGCAGCAGGCTGTAGACCGCGCGTTTGCCACTCGCCGCTTCGATTCGCAGCATCGTCGCCTCCGGCAATTGATCGATCACCCTCAAGCCCGCCGCCGGACGAGACGTCAGGGTACTCAAGGCCTGTTCGGCATTCTGCAAATCCACATCGATGTTTGGGCGCGAGCAATAGGCGCCGTTGCATCGGTTGATCGGGTCAGGTCTGGCGTTGAGGTCGCCATAACGGGACAGCAACTGCATCGCAAAGTCGCGTTTGGGATCCTTCTCGTCAAGCTTCAGCGCAGTCTCTTTGTCATCGTCGATGGCCTCGTAATCCAGCCACATCTTGATTTTTCCGCTGTTCTGATACCAGTCATCGAGGTAACCCTCCCGGGAATCGGCCGGCATCAAGCGCAGGAAATTCTGCTCAGCGCCGTTACGAATCAAGTCGAAATACAGCCGCGTCTGCGCCTGATGGCTGACATTGCCGAACACGTCGAAGTTAACTGCCAGCTGATAATAGGTGCGCTCCAGCAACGGGAAGTCGAACAGCCACAGGGTTTGTGGCACGTCGCCGATCAGGCCCTTGTTCACCGAAGCGCTGTCGAAATGCCGGAAGATGCTCAGCAATGCGTTGTCGTTGCCGGCCCACAAGGTCGACCAACTCGGCGCCGGCGCATCGGCGTAGCTGTCGCGACGCAATGCCTCGTACTCGTTACGCTTGTTCCGGTAGTCATGCCAAAGGGTCAACACGCTGCCGACGTCATCGTTCTGACCCGGCATTGCCAGCAGCGGAGTGGCCTGGCCGCGATAGTTCGGGTCGGTGATGTAAAGGTCGTGTTCCGGTGCCTGGAACAAGGCCCAGAAGTTATCGCGAATCACGTCGGTGGCGATCTGCCCACGACAGACTGGCCCACGAATGAACGTGCGCACGAAGTATTCGGCGTTATCGAGCATGAACTGATAGCGCGCCTGCGCCGGAATCGCTTCAAAAGTGGAGAACGGATTGGCGCGACGCTCAGGCCCGTAACCCGGCAAGGCATTGACCTGCCAGTTACCGCTGTAGAACAGGGTTTTGACCCGTGCCATCTTCGCCGCGCTCAACGGGTAGGTGATGTGGGTCTTTTGCACAATGACGCCCTGCACAGGCCACAGGCGGTAATACACCTGAGTCCCCGGATCGTCATTGGGACGGCGCGTCTGGATCAGATCGATGGGCTGGCCCGTCGGCGTGCGCGAGCGCACCCACTGGAAGAAATGCCCCGGCTCACCGTCCTTGAAGTAAACGTGCGCAAGAAACCAGTGCTCGAACAACCACCGCCCCACCAGGCTTTCCCGCGCACCAGGCGCATTGAGCAGGTTCTCCCATTGCACCACTTGTAACGCCTCCTGCGCCGACGGCACCAGGGCTTGTTCATCGATTGGCGCTCCGGAGGCCAGCCAGCGTTGCAGGGTCTGGTATTGCTGGTCAGTCAGGCCCGTGACGGCCAGCGGCATCCCCTCTTTCGGATGAGCGCTGGCGTAACCGTTGAATTCGGCAGGCATGGCACACATGTTTTGCCGATTCATGCCGAGCACGATGTCCTCCGGCAACTTCGCATTGGGCTGCAACGGAGCGTTGTGACCCAATTCCAGCATCCTCGCCATCAACGACGCCTGGCTGGCCTGGCCGTCGAGCACCGGATAAAAGCCCTTCTGCTGCCAGGCGTGTTGACCAAAGGCGTCGTAAAACAGTCGGGTCGGCGCGGCTGCGCTTCTGCGTTCGCCATCGTAGACCGGGGTCTTGGACGCTCCCCGCGCGGCGCCCTCGCCGCTGCCCAGGTTGAGCTGACAAGCGGCGTCATTGCAGGCGTGGCAGGCCACACACTTTTCAGTGAAGATCGGTTGTATGTCCCGACTGTAGGAAATGGCCGGGGATGATGCAGGAGCAATGACTGGACCCTGCGCCTCGGCGCCCCAGCTTAAACACAGCACAATCATGCTGATGGCGACGCGATACGACATGTCCCTGGTCCCGATCATGAAAAAACGCCGCGATTCTACCGGGCTGTGCCCACCACCAACATGAGCGATATTCATGCAAAACCACGGCATGCTCTAAAAGCGCACAGGTTTGCTATGATCCCGGCCCTTCGTAATGGTCTTTCCGAGTAGTCCACATGTCCGATCGTAGTGTTCGCCTTCAAGCTCTCAAGCACGCCCTCAAAGAGCGCATCCTGATTCTCGATGGCGGCATGGGCACGATGATCCAGAGCTACAAGCTCGAGGAGCAGGATTACCGTGGTAAACGCTTTGCCGACTGGCCGAGCGACGTCAAGGGCAACAACGACCTGCTGGTGCTGACCCGCCCGGACGTGATCGGCTCAATTGAAAAGGCTTACCTGGATGCCGGCGCCGACATTCTGGAAACCAACACCTTCAACGCCACCCAGGTTTCCCTGGCCGATTACGGCATGCAAGGCCTGGCGTACGAGTTAAACGTAGAAGGTGCGCGCCTGGCCCGCAAGGTCGCCGACGCCAAGACCCTGGAAACCCCCGACAAGCCGCGCTTTGTGGCCGGCGTGATCGGGCCGACCAGCCGCACCTGCTCGCTGTCGCCCGACGTGAACAACCCCGGCTACCGCAACGTGACCTTCGATGAGTTGGTGGAAAACTACACCGAGGCCGCCAAAGGTCTGATCGAAGGCGGCTCCGACCTGATTCTGATCGAAACCATTTTCGACACCCTCAACGCCAAGGCGGCGATCTTCGCCGTGCAAGGGGTGTTCGAAGAGCTGGGCTTCGAACTGCCGATCATGATTTCCGGCACCATCACCGACGCCTCCGGCCGCACCCTGTCCGGCCAGACCACCGAAGCGTTCTGGAACTCCGTGGCCCACGCCAAGCCGATCTCGGTCGGCCTGAACTGCGCCCTGGGTGCCAGCGAGCTGCGTCCGTACCTGGAAGAACTGTCGAACAAGGCCGGCACTCACGTATCGGCGCACCCGAACGCCGGTCTGCCGAACGAGTTCGGTGAGTACGACGAACTGCCCTCGGAAACCGCCAAAGTCATCGAAGAGTTCGCGCAAAGCGGCTTCCTCAATATCGTCGGCGGTTGCTGCGGCACCACGCCGGGCCACATTGAAGCCATCGCCAAGGCCGTGGCCGGTTACGCGCCGCGCGAGATTCCGGACATTCCCAAGGCCTGCCGCCTCTCGGGTCTGGAACCGTTCACCATCGATCGCAGTTCGCTGTTCGTGAACGTCGGCGAGCGGACCAACATCACCGGTTCCGCCAAATTCGCCCGCCTGATCCGCGAAGACAACTACACCGAAGCCCTGGAAGTCGCCCTGCAACAGGTTGAAGCCGGTGCGCAGATCATCGACATCAACATGGACGAAGGGATGCTCGATTCGAAGAAGGCCATGGTGACCTTCCTCAATCTGATTGCCGGTGAACCGGACATCTCCCGCGTGCCGATCATGATCGACTCCTCGAAATGGGAAGTGATCGAAGCCGGCCTCAAGTGCATCCAGGGCAAGGGCATCGTCAACTCGATCAGCATGAAAGAAGGCGTCGAGCAGTTCATTCACCACGCCAAACGGTGTAAGCGCTACGGCGCCGCCGTGGTGGTGATGGCCTTCGACGAAGCCGGCCAGGCCGACACCGAAGCGCGCAAGAAAGAAATCTGCAAACGCTCCTACGACATTCTGGTCAACGAAGTGGGCTTCCCGCCGGAAGACATCATCTTTGACCCGAACATCTTCGCCGTCGCCACCGGCATTGAAGAACACAACAACTACGCCGTGGACTTCATCAATGCCTGCGCCTACATCCGCGATGAGCTGCCGTATGCGCTGACGTCCGGTGGCGTGTCCAACGTGTCGTTCTCGTTCCGCGGCAACAACCCGGTGCGCGAAGCGATTCACTCGGTGTTCCTGCTGTACGCGATCCGCAACGGCCTGACCATGGGTATCGTCAACGCCGGCCAGCTGGAGATCTACGACCAGATCCCGGCCGAGCTGCGTGACGCCGTGGAAGACGTGGTGCTCAACCGCACCCCGGAAGGCACCGACGCCCTCCTCGCCATTGCCGACAAGTACAAGGGCGACGGCAGCGTCAAGGAAGCTGAGACCGAAGAATGGCGCGGCTGGCCGGTCAACAAGCGTCTGGAACATGCGCTGGTCAAAGGCATCACCACGCACATCGTTGAAGACACTGAAGAGTCGCGCCAATCGTTCGCTCGTCCGATCGAAGTGATCGAAGGCCCGTTGATGTCCGGCATGAACATCGTTGGTGACCTGTTCGGCGCCGGCAAAATGTTTCTCCCGCAAGTGGTGAAATCCGCCCGCGTGATGAAGCAGGCCGTGGCCCACTTGATCCCGTTCATCGAACTGGAAAAAGGCGACAAGCCTGAAGCCAAGGGCAAGATCCTGATGGCCACGGTCAAGGGTGACGTGCACGACATCGGCAAGAACATCGTCGGTGTGGTGTTGGGCTGTAACGGCTATGACATCGTTGACCTCGGTGTGATGGTGCCAGCGGAAAAAATCCTGCAAGTGGCCAAGGAACAGAAGTGCGACATCATCGGCCTGTCCGGTCTGATCACGCCTTCGCTGGATGAAATGGTCCACGTGGCCCGCGAGATGCAGCGCCAGGATTTCCACCTGCCACTGATGATCGGAGGCGCCACCACTTCCAAGGCGCACACGGCGGTGAAGATCGAACCCAAGTACAGCAACGATGCAGTGATCTACGTGACCGACGCCTCGCGCGCAGTGGGCGTGGCGACGCAGTTGCTGTCCAAGGAATTGAAACCGGCGTTCGTCGAGAAAACCCGGCTGGAATACGTCGAGGTTCGCGAGCGTACCGCCAACCGCAGCGCACGCACCGAACGCCTGAGCTACCCGGCCGCCATCGCCAAGAAGCCGCAGTTCGACTGGAGTGCTTATACGCCGGTCAAACCGACCTTCACTGGCGCCAAGGTGCTGGACAACATCGATCTGAAAGTCCTGGCCGAGTACATCGACTGGACACCGTTTTTCATCTCCTGGGACCTGGCCGGCAAGTTCCCGCGCATCCTCACCGATGAAGTGGTCGGTGAAGCCGCTACGTCGCTGTATGCCGACGCACAGGAAATGCTCGCCAAACTGATCGACGAGAAACTCATCAGTGCCCGCGCGGTGTTCGGTTTCTGGCCGGCCAATCAGGTGCGTGACGACGACATTGAAGTCTACGGCGATGACGGCAAGCCGCTGGCCAAGCTGCATCACCTGCGCCAGCAAATCATCAAGACCGACGGCAAGCCAAACTTCTCCCTGGCCGATTTTGTGGCGCCGAAGGACAGCGAAATCACCGACTACGTCGGCGGTTTCATCACCACCGCCGGCATCGGCGCCGAGGAAGTCGCGAAGGCGTATCAGGACGCCGGTGACGATTACAACTCGATTATGGTCAAGGCCCTGGCCGACCGATTGGCCGAGGCGTGCGCCGAGTGGCTGCACCAGCAAGTGCGGAAAGATTATTGGGGTTATGCCAAGGACGAGACGCTGGACAACGAGGCGTTGATCAAAGAGCAATACTCCGGCATCCGCCCTGCTCCGGGCTATCCGGCTTGCCCGGACCACACCGAGAAAGGCACGCTGTTTGCCCTGCTCGACCCCCAAGCCAGCGAAATGCAGGCCGGGCGCAGCGGTGTGTTCCTCACCGAGCACTACGCCATGTTCCCCGCGGCGGCGGTCAGTGGCTGGTACTTCGCGCATCCACAGGCGCAGTACTTCGCCGTGGGCAAGATCGACAAGGATCAGGTGCAGAGTTACACCTCGCGCAAAGGTCAGGAATTGAGCGTGACCGAGCGCTGGCTGGCGCCGAACCTCGGTTACGACAACTGAAGCCCCGGTAATGACGGGGGCGAGCGTGCTCGTCCCCGTCGTGCGGCAAATCCGAATCAGCGCCTGTTAGCACTTGCTGAATCAGGTACGGCGTGAGGGCCCCGGTTGCGGCGTAAGCGTCCCCGGTTGCTCACTCGGATTCGCGAGCGTCTGCAGATCCTGCAAGGCCCTTCGGGTCAGATCGATCAGTCTCTGCCGGCGCAGTTTTTCCGCCTGCCGGCCCATCCCGACGATTTCCACATCGTAATCCTCCCCGCTGACTTCACCGCGCTCTTGACGATCCTCCAGGTCGGACAGTCGCTGCGCACGCTCTTGCGCAACCGCGTCCTCAATGAGGCGAATGTCGTCGGGGTAGCGCTCTCGCAGGTAAGTGGTCCAGTAGTCGCGAGACACCATGCTGTCCAGCAGCGCATCGGAGTGCTCCGCTTCTAGGATGGAAGCACGCGTATCCGTCAACAGTCGCCCTCTTATCGGGGTATCGAACGCCATGTGCAGGGGCTGCCCCGGCAGGTCCAGCCCGTCGGGCCAGCCACTGGCCAACCCTATTCGATAGCGCAATCGCACTTCAGCCCTGTCGCGGTTGAGTGCAGCGGCTTCTGCCAGGACGTCCACCCTGTCCAGCCGGAACAACTGCCGGGACAAATTGACCAACGCCTGGCCTCGCAGCATCGGACGTCCAGGTTCTATGTTTCGCAATGCGTGGTAGACGAACACTCGAACTTCGAGCTCGCTGAACGTCAGGATTCGCCCATCGATGCAGGTGCCGTGAGTTTCGGCGTTCAAAAACAGCAAGTCTCGCAGTTCGGTGTTTTCGGTCGCGGCCTCCATCACATACCACAGTCGCCGTGTGAGGTCGGCGCGGGCATACCTGAATTCATCGGTGTCGCGTAACAGCCTGATCAGCTGAAAGAAGCGCTCGTGGTTCGCTTCTGTCGCCAATTGGTTCCACAGCCTTGTTCTGGCAGTGGCCAGCTCAGGGCCGGTATTGGCGAGCCAGGGTTCCATGGCTTGCGGCGCGATGTCGAGCGCAGCATTGAACACAGGCTCTACAGGTTGAACAGCCGCCTGATCGTCATCGTCATCGTCATCGTCATCGTCATCGTCCCGATCATCATCGTCACTATCGGAGCTATCCGAGTTGTCCGAGCCATCGGGGGGCGTGTCGTTTTCGGTCAGCCGGCGCTGTATCAGCCCCTCCAGCTCCGCTCGCGACATGCCCGCCACATCGCCCAGCCCGTTCGCGTCACAGTAATCCCTGAGTTGTTCGAGAGAGGTCAGCGACAATCCGAAGTGGTCGGACAGATCCGTGCCGGCCAGCAAGCCGTCATGGTTTCCATTGAGCAACGCCGCTGGAAACTCCGAGAGTTCGTTACCACTCAGGTCGAGGGTTCGCAAATGTGGTGCAGCCAACGCGCCGTCGGGCCACTGCACAAGCGTGTTGTGGCTAAGATTCAGTGTTTCGATCCGGCTGAACGATGCCGTACTGAAGCTTTCCAGGCTGTTGTGACTCAGATCAAGCCAACGCAGGCGCTCGCCACCCACCTGTCTATACAAAGGCATCGGGTCGGAAATTTGATTGGCGGCAAGATCCAATCGCTCGAGTCGACCCATGGATTGCACCGCCGCGGGGAGCTCCGTCAGCTCGTTGGAGTTGAGGATCAACCGGTTGACCTGAGGGAAGGCATTCAAAAACCCGTTGGAACCGTGTGCGGTCAGCCCGACGCCGGACAAATCCAGGGTTGTCACATGGGGCAATTGCACCGAGAGTTCCGGCAGATCACCCAGCTGCAAGCCGTTCAGGCTCAGCGTCTGTTCGGGGAACCCCGTGCGATCCAACAGACTCTCCTGCCAAAGCTCACGAATCCGCAACGCTGCCATCGAACGGGTCTCGGAAGACACGAGCGTGCGCGCGGTTCGCACCTCCCGGATGTAGAGCCAGCCATTTAACTGGCGCGTCAGCGATTCATACGTTTGGTGCCACGCGTTGATCTGCGCCTCTATATCAACATCGCTCAGGGCGTCGAGACGTAACTGCGATAGCTTTTCTATCGCTTGTTCCCGGGTCATGACCGGGTTCAAGCCCTGAAGGCGTTGTACCCACCCCTCCCAACCTTCGGCAGCGGCCAGTTGCTCAGGCATCGGCAACAAATGGCGCGCGATTGACCCGCCGTCTTCGGTAGGTGGAAAGCGGGCGGGCACCGGTGCCTGATCAAATCGTTGCAAAGTCCCTTCCGGCAAGCCTTGGGCGATTTCGCTTCGCTGTCGCGCCGCCCGTAGCGAAGTCTCGCCCTGAAGGCTGAAAGCGTTACCCTCCAACTGCGTTTTCATCAGCACGTCGTCGTGAGAAAGCGCGCTCTGTGGCAGCGACGACAGTGAGTTGTCACGTAAATCCAGCGAGGACAACGTGGGCAAATTTTCGGCACCTGTTGGCCAGGACTCCAGCTTCGTCGAGCGTAGATTCAACGTTTTCAGGCGCGTCATCGCGCTGACGTCGAGCTGGGTGAGCGGATTATTCTCCAGGTTGAGGTGTTCGAGGTTTGACAAGCCGTTGAACTGCAACTGAACGGCGGGCGTCACGGTAATAGTGTTTTTGCTCAAATCGAGCTGGGTTAATTCCGGATGAGCACCCGGGAAGATCGGAAGTTCGGTCAAACCTGTCGCACTGATGTCCATCGTTCGCACGCCACCAAACGCCTGGGTAAACCCGCGCACTTGCTCGACAGGCGCATCCAGCCACCCAAGACGAAGCGTTTTGACATGGGAAAACGTGCCCCTTGGCAAGTGCGGCAAGCGGGTAATTTTTAACGTGGACTGAGGTAGCGCCGGTGTTGGCAGTTCAAACACCGCCACATCTGCCGATAATCCGTAGCGCTGGCGAATCGCTCCGCGCCAGCTTTTGATGAGTGTGCTGTACACATCGGCGCTGTAGTCCCACACCTGCAAATTTTTAGGGGTCGCCTGCCTTAATCCTGACCGCGACGCAGGGGTTTGATAGAAAGGCTGAAAAATCTGCGCATGCTCGACAGTGAGCGCTTCAATGGCCGCCAGGCGCGTTTTTGGCGTGTTCCAGACGGCCATGATTTCCGAATGTACCACCCCGCGCTCCATGAAATCGGGCGGTCCCAGCAGGAAGGACAGTTCCCCTCGTGCGTAATCTTCGACCATCAGGTGAATGTCACCCAGGTGCCCCAATGGGCCTGAGTAACCCTGAACATAGTCAAAGGCAGGTTTGAAGGCGTCATAGGTAAACTCGGACCAATCCACTGACAGTCCTGCCCACAGTTTTTCATGCCCCGTATACAGCGAATCAGGCAGCCGGTCGATTTTGGTCCGAAACAAATCCAGCCGCTCGAGGTGCTCGAGTTTCTCGACGTAGGCAGGCCACTCTATCTGGGTGTAGGGGGCTTCGATTTTCAATGATTTCAACTGGGTCAACCCGGACAGATCAACTCCGCTGAACGCCGCGGAATTGTGCCCGGTGTAGTTGATATGCAGTGTTTCCAAGCGCGTCAGGGCATTCAGGCGGGTGGGAAAATCTGCGGCGACCGTTTGAACGTCGAAGGCAAACGTCAGATTGGTCAGTTGCTGCATCTCAGTCACTGCCTTCGGCAGCGAGGAGAGCGGTTGACGCCTGACTCCGGGCCCGCTGAAGTAACTTCCATCACCGCCGATCCGGAGTGTCTGAACATTGGGAAAGCGCCCGAGAAAACCATCGGCATTGCTGTCGTTCAATCCACGACCGGGCAATATCAATTCATGTACATGTGAAAAGTCCGCTTCAAAATTAGGCAATGGCATATCGCACAAAAGGGTCAAACGACCCGCATCCGGCACTTCCGCCGATAGCGGTGCGTTGTGCCAACTGGCTTTAAGGGCTTGAGCGAACTGTTTTTTGTGGTGAAAACCGGCATTGCCGGGCACGCCCACCCATTGATCAAGCGACCAGCTCAACCCATGCCATTCACGCGTACGTGTCTGCAGCACGGTGTAGATTTGCGCCTCGGTCAACCCCTGGTGCTGTCGGATAAAAGCGTCCGCCTGCTGTTCGCCTGGATACAGTGTTTCTACTCGCGTGATTAAGGAAGGCGACATACTTCGCCCACGTCCACTGGCGTAGTAGCCCAGCAGTGTTTCGTTGACGCGCGCTGGCGGTTTGAATGGTTTGGCTGCTGGCTCAAGCACACGTAGCGCGTTGTAGCGATGGACATCAGCGTAGTCAGCGAGTTTTCGTTGCAGTTCGACGCTCTGCCCGACCTCAGGCACACCCAGGCTGGAACGCGCTTCATCGGGCAATGCATGCATAAGGGAGGCGTAAAAATTATCACCCTGTCGTGGCACGCTATTGAGCGGTTCGCCGCGCTCATTGAATGCCTGATAGTGCGGGCCGTTTTTGATCAGGTATTTTTTCTGTGGCGCTGTTTCGTTACCGATGCTGTCCAGCAGCGTTCCCGTATCATTTTCGTCACGGACCTCAAGACGCAAGGAGTCAGGCCAGCCTGGCAAGTTTTCAAGAGAGTGCAGCGCCAGTCTTCGGCTATCGGCGGAGGCAATATTTTCGCTGCGCAGCCCTGCATAGGCCCGCGTTTGGCGTCCTTGCCGCGCATACCAACGCGCCTCCTCCAGCATCCGCAACGGAATCCGCTGCCTGGCGTCCAACCGCCCAGGCTCACCGGGTGCACTGTGGGCCAGGAGGTCCTGCGCAGCGGCCTCGCTAAGTCCAGGGCATTCGCGTTGCAACCGTGCAACCCTCGCATCGACCGGTTCGGCGCCCTTGTAGAGAAGGTCAAATATCGACGGTTGGCGAGTCTGGGCGTAAGCGGAAAATTGCTTGCCGAATTCTATCGGTCGAACGTCTTGAACCCGCGCAGCTTCGCCGCCGAGCAAGTGGGTGATTTCTGACTCGTCCAGCGCAGCGATAATGCGCGCCGGCACGCGCCCGTTCAGGACATCGGCGCGACTGACCTTGATCGGCGGTTTCGTGGCTATTCCCGGTAAATGTCGCCCGGCGCCGTACCTCACCGGCACGCCGGCCAGATCGCTCTTCTCGTACACTTCAAGCACCCGGTTGACCGGCCACCGCGGCATTTCGGTCACCAGCGGCAACACCTGAAAATAGTCAGCATCAACAGGTCTGGCGCCGCTCAATTGTTCAATGACCCGCCCCGCTCTCGCGTCAGCGTTGAAGAGCCGAAGCGCGTCCTTCAACTCAGGAGGCGGCGCGCTGTGGTCCACGTGCATTTTGCGCAGCGTTGCATCGCTCACCCCGCTGACCTCTGCGGCGCGGAGCAGCGCTTCGTCAGAAAATGCCTGGGTGTTGTGTCCCATGCGCCGCAACAGGGTCAGCCGATCCCAGTCCAATGGCCGTTCAAGCGTGTGGCGCCAGGCGCCCAGACCATTACTCTCCAGGACAGGCTGGTAAGCAGCGGGATCGCTCGGATGTTTTATCCGCCATTTATGAATGGCTTCGTCGAAAACGCTTTCGTAAACCTTGTCCTCTATCCGAATGTAGGTTTTGCCGTTGATGACGTGCTGCCCCAACGCATTCGGACCGACACGGGCGTCGAGCCTCGTTGGACTTTCATACGCACCGAGATCGGGCTTCCACAATCGGGTTTCGCCATTGGGCAATGTGACCGAGTGCAAATTCTCGATCACCGGCTCTGGCAAGGCCGCCCGAAACTGGCTGACTCCGGCCCCGACACCCGCCATGACACCGATCATCGCAAGGTTCTCGGCGACGTCCACGAGGTGCGCTTTTGCAGCTCGTTTATCGCCCTCGCTCCACTCGATCGCGCCCTCCATGGTTTCGTACAACAACTGGGCGGCCATCACCCCCATCATCACTTCACCCAGCACCGGAACAAACATGGACACCATGTTCAACCCCAGCAATCCGACTTGCTCAAGCCTGGCCAGCTTTGCCTCTCGAGCCTTGACGTCGACATCGTGGGTGGGCACCGCATGGCTGCGGGCGTCGGCGAGCACTTTGCGGCAATGTTGCTTGTAGAGATAGCTCCAGAGGTCTTCGTTCTCGGTCCAGCCGCCACGCCCTTCGTGAGTGACGGATGACAGCGCGATATAAGGCTCCGGGTGCGGCTCCAGCTTCGCGGGCTTCTTGGGCGGCAGTTCGTTGATTCTGACGAGGGGGGAACCGGGCGTGACGACTTCGATTATTTTCGTCCATGGCGAACGCCAGAGATCACTCGGCTGGTCGTCGGTTTCCTGGGTGAATTGACTGTAGTAATACGGCCGTTGATCGTACGGGACGAATTGGCTGAAGAAGCGCTGATAAGCAGTCGGGGCAGCGAGATCGGTCTGGGCCGGATCCCTCGCCGTGAACAGACGCTTGAACTCTGCTGCGCGTTGCGAGGCGGTGTAACGTTTGAACGGATGCGCCGGATCATGCGGGATATAGACGATCACCTCGTCGGAGTAACTGCGCTTGGCGCAGATAGAGAACGCCACACAGCCGGTCATCCTCTTGCGCATCAAACCGACGTCTTCGAACCAGACTTGTTTTTTGCCCATCCAGGGGTGTATTTCACCGCCGATGACCGACAGGAGCATCGCGTGGTCCCTTGCCTCAATGTCCTGGGTCATCAAGGCTTGTTCGGCCGCGGCCAGCATGGTTGCTTTCTGGCAGGCAATAAACTGCTGTTCGAGGGTTTCTCCGGCCACGGCATCTGCGGCTTGAAAAAAAGACTTCAGGTAGACCTGGTACTTCGCCCCGATATCAAGCCTGCGACAAAGTCCCAGAAAATGCGCGATCGACAGGTCAAGGGTCACCGGCTCGAACGTACCGGACGTGGCGGTTTCCACCACAAAACCGGATGTTTTGTGATAAGCCCCTTCCGCGCACTCGTATCCTTCGAAATTGTGCAATGCCGCTTGCAGCATCGGCAGTTTCATTACCTCGAATGAGGCCAGTTCAATCTCGAAAACGCCAGCGGCCAAGGGTCGCCTGAGGCACAAAAGGGTCTTGTTGACATCGACTTCGACCTTGAACTCGTCCTTCAGCGCGCTGAGCAGCAACGGCTCGGCGAATGCATCGATGTCGATGAAGCTCGACATCGTTTTGTCCAGCGTGGCTTGCGCGACGACACTGGCTTTGAAGCTGACATCGATGATTTTGCGCTGCTGGGGTGTTGCGCTCAGGTACCAGTCCGGTTGGCGTGTTTCAGCATTCTTGAACGCCTGCCGGCGTTGCGGTGAAGCGTCGACAAGCCATTGTGGAATGGTTTTTTCCAGCACCTCGGCATGAATGCTGTCCGTTGCCAATGGCCTTGTTTTTTTACTTGCGTCGTGAGATTTCGAGGACATGAGTCACTCCTTTACGTTGGGAGCGACAGCACACCATTGAGGGCCCACTCATCTGCGGTACATAGTTATTCTCAGGCCCCGAAGGCACCTGGCGGCGAATTGACTATGCTTTGTCACAACACGACTTTCGCAACGAGGGATTTATGGACGATCCGGTCGACAACAAGCCACCGAGCCTTTGGCAGATGCTGCACAGCGTCATGGCTGCGGCATTCGGGGTGCAAAGCGGTAAGAATCGCGCGCGCGACTTCACCCACGGCAAGCCGAGCCACTTTGTCATCCTGGGGATTTTGTTCACGGCGGTGTTTGCGTTGACGCTGTTTGCCATCGTCAAACTGGTGCTGCATCTGGCAGGCGTATGACGCGGCTTTAACGCATCAACGTTTGCAGGGTGAATGGATAGCGGTAGGAGGTCGGCTTGCCTTTCGCGGACAGGCGACGGAAATCGACGCCGTAATCTGTCGATGTCTTCATGGCCAGCAATCGTCGCGCCTGTCTCTTGTCAATCACCTGTAACAGCGAAATCCTTCGATCACGGCCACCGTACTGATTGAGGTCGACCCCCTGATCGAGGTCATGCAACTCCACCAGCGCCCAGCCGCCCAAGGTGAAATGCCCCCCCAACAGCGCGCTCAGGCGCCCGTCGATCCTGGCCTGCAACGCCTCGGGCGAGGTGTTCACCGCGCTGAACAACGCGTCCTTGCCCGGCACGCCCCCCGCCTCCGAAAACGCCTGCATGGCGCCAAACGCCATTTCATCATTAGCTGACCACACCAATGACACCTTCGGATAACGCTGAAACAGCAGCCTGGCCTGTTCATACGCCCGTTCCCGGGTCCAGCCGCTGTAAACCAGTTGGCGCAATCGCACCTCCGGGTGCTCGGCCAAGGCACGCTGCATGCCTTGTTCGCGCAGCTGCGCCGAAGGTGTGATCTTCAAGCCGGAAAACGCCAGCAACTCGATCACGTCGCCGGGCGCAACGGGCGGATGCTGACGAATCAGCTCCTTGAGCATCAGGTAACCGCCCTCCTCGTCGTTGGGCACCAGGCTTCCCAGCAAGTCTGGCCGCTGACCCACCAGGTTTGATTGATTAGACGTCAGCGAGGCGTTGACCATAAACAGCTTCACGCCGCTGCCTTGCGCCAGACGCAGGACTTGCGGGGCAACATACTGTTCGTTGACGAACACCAGGTAGTCTGGACGATGCGCGCCTTGTAGCGCCTGGCGGGCTTGCGCCACCGTCCGCTCGGGCATGCGCTCGGCATAGAGGATTTGCAGGTCGATGCCCAAATCATCGGCGGCCGCCTGCATGAACTGCGTATAGGTGACCCAGAAGGTTTCATCAGTGGCCCCCGGGTTCAGGAACAGCACCGACTCGGCTCGCGCAACCTGACCGCAGACCGCAAGGGTCAGCAGCAGGAAGGTGTAGAAAAATTTGAGCATTGATCGTCCGAGCCCCGAAAATCCGCCGCGCATTATAGCCGGCGGACTCCCGTAAAACGGCGCTCGCTACGGTTTTTGTCCAACAATCGTCGGAACAACGCCCGGACGAGGTCGATTACTGATGACTGACCCAGAAAATGGCAGTGCCCACGACCAGGATAATCAGGAACAAAATGGCCCAGGCATCCACTGTGCTATCGGGTTTCGAAGCTTTGGTAGGGTTGCTCATTGCATCGCCTCTTGTCGGTTTTATCGGTGATTGCACGAAGACTCGATCACAGTTAAGACGATGATTGCCCACACCACAAACGCGGGTTTATCAACAACGATTCTCGTTAGTCGTTTTGGTTCTTTACATATACTCAAACATCACTTTTGCGCATAACTGCAAACTGGTATCTTGCCCCGGCTCCGTTGGGAGTGCGCGGCCGTGCGCGCAGAATTGCCGAGGCAGTATCGGACTTCAGCAAGTCACAACAAGCAGCTGGAACCGACCGGCCCAAGCCTGAGAACAGGACTTATATGTACGTATACGACGAGTACGATCAGCGGATCATCGAGGACCGCGTCAAGCAGTTCCGTGATCAGACCCGACGCTATCTGGCAGGCGAGCTGAGCGAAGAAGAATTCCGCCCCCTGCGCCTGCAAAATGGCCTTTACATCCAGCGTTTCGCGCCGATGTTGCGGGTCGCGGTGCCTTACGGCCAACTGACTTCGCGCCAGACGCGGATGATGGCCAAAATTGCCCGTGACTTCGACAAGGGCTATGCCCACATCAGTACCCGGCAGAACGTGCAGTTCAACTGGCCAGCACTGGAAGATATTCCAGACATCCTGGCTGAACTGGCCACCGTGCAGATGCACGCCATCCAGACCAGCGGCAACTGCCTGCGCAACGTCACCACCGACCAGTTCGCCGGTGTCGCTGCCGACGAATTGATCGATCCGCGCCCCTGGTGCGAGATCGTCCGCCAGTGGACGACGTTCCACCCGGAATTCGCCTACCTGCCGCGCAAGTTCAAGATCGCCATCAACGGGTCGACCTCGGACCGCGCCGCCATCGAAGTCCATGACATCGGCCTTGAGCCGGTGCACAACGCCGCAGGCGAACTGGGTTTCCGCGTTCTGGTCGGTGGTGGCCTGGGCCGTACGCCAGTGGTGGGCGCGTTCATCAACGAATTCCTGCCGTGGCAAGACCTGTTGAGCTACCTCGACGCCATTCTGCGTGTGTACAACCGCTATGGCCGTCGCGACAACAAGTACAAAGCCCGGATCAAGATTCTGGTCAAGGCGCTCACGCCGGAAGTGTTCGCGCAAAAAGTCGACGCGGAAATGGAACACCTTCGCGGTGGCCAGACCACGCTGACCGACGCCGAAGTGCACCGTGTCGCCAAACACTTCGTCGACCCGGACTACAAGTCGCTGGACAACCTGTCCGCCGAACTGGCCGAACTCGACCAGCAGCACCCTGGCTTCGCTCGCTGGCGCACGCGCAACACCCTGGCCCATAAGAAGCCGGGTTATGTCGCCGTGACCCTGTCCCTGAAGCCGACCGGTGTTGCCCCAGGCGATATCACCGACAAGCAGCTCGACGCCGTGGCCGACCTGGCCGATCGTTACAGCTTCGGTCAACTGCGTACGTCCCACGAGCAGAACATCATTCTGGCCGACGTTGAACAGAGCCAACTGTTCGCGATGTGGGGCGAATTGCGCGAGCAAGGTTTCGCCACACCAAACATCGGCTTGCTGACTGACATCATCTGCTGCCCGGGCGGTGATTTCTGCTCCCTGGCCAACGCCAAGTCGATCCCGATCGCGGAATCGATCCAGCGTCGCTTCGACAATCTCGACTACCTGTTCGACATTGGCGAACTGGACTTGAACATCTCCGGTTGCATGAACGCCTGCGGTCACCACCACGTCGGCCACATCGGCATCCTCGGGGTGGACAAGAAAGGCGAAGAGTTCTACCAGGTCTCCCTGGGTGGCAGCGCCAGTCGCGATGCGAGCCTGGGCAAGATCCTCGGCCCGTCCTTCGCCCAGGACGCCATGCCTGACGTGATCGAAAAGCTGATCAACGTGTACGTCGAACAACGTACCGAAGATGAGCGCTTCATCGACACCTATCAACGTATCGGCATCGACCTCTTCAAGGAACGCGTCTATGCAGCGAATAATTAAGAACAACGAAGTCGTCGACGAAACCTGGCACTTGCTGCCCAAGGATTTCAACATCGACGAAATCAGCAATTGCGACGACCTGATCGTCCCGTTGACGCTGTGGCGTGAACACGCCCGGATGCTCAAGGCTCGCGACGGCGGCCTGGGCGTATGGCTGGATGCCGATGAAGAAGCCGAAGAAATCGGTGACGACGTCGACAACTTCCAGGTTATCGCCCTGAACTTCCCCGCCTTCACCGATGGTCGCAACTACTCCAATGCGCGCCTGCTGCGAGACCGTTATGGTTTCAAAGGTGAGTTGCGCGCGATTGGCGATGTGCTGCGCGATCAGCTGTTCTACCTGCGTCGCTGCGGTTTCGACGCCTTTGCATTGCGCGCCGACAAAGACCCGTACGAAGCACTGGAAAGCCTCCAGGACTTCTCGGTGACCTATCAGGCCGCTACCGACGAACCGCTGCCGCTGTTTCGACGCCGCTGATCGTCAAACCTTGAACCCCGTCCGGGGTTCAAGGCCCCCACCCTATTTCGCGTTTAACGGAAACGGTTGTCCCATGGACACCCAGTCCCGGTACAGCCTCGCCCGGTTTTCCAGTGCCAGGAACATCGCAAACGGATTATCGGCATCGGCTTCACTCACCTCGACATCCTGCGCCAGCTGCGCCCACAACGTCTCGGACGCATCGGCTTCACCCAGCAAACGCCAGACCCTCGCCTGAAGCGCCAGGTAATCCACCCGGAAATCTGCCGTCAGACTCAGACCATCCATTATCCTGAGAAAACGGCTCCCTCCTCGTTTATCCGCCAGTCGTTGCCAAATCAATTGCCTGGCGTGTTGTTGTTCTACCGTGCCGATCTGCAACCAATCATTCGCACTCCCATAATTGGGACCCGGCTCGCCTAACCAGAGGTTGATGCCTGTTTGTTGCCGATGCTCCACCAGGCGCACCAGAGTGTCCTCGTCGGTCAACGGATTGCCCTGCAACAGCACGCGCTGCGGTGTGATGGCCTGGTTCAGGATGGCCGGTGGCACCCTGACGATCTGATTGTGCCGCAGGTCCAGCAGGTCCATGTACGGTGCGTCCATGATCCCGATCGGACAGGAGCTGATCTGCGTATTCCTCAGGTTCAACCAGCGCAGGTCTTTCATGCCCACTACCATGGGCGAAACTCCCAGAGGATTGTCGCTCAAATCCAGTCGCTGCAACGTTTTCAACTGACTCAGTTTCGAGGCCATTCGCCCGGTGAATGTAAGGTTCGTGTTCTTGAGGTTCAACGACGTTAACTGTCGTAACTTCAACAGTGAGGGGGGAAAGGTGCTGACAAGATTCCCCCCTTCATCGGGGATGCGAAGGTCGACACTTTCCAGACTCAACGTACGCAGGTTTGGAAAATTCTCCAGGAAACCACTCAAGGTCTCGCGCTCCAACACGTGAAAACCTCGCATCGACAACTCGGTCACATCGTTCAATCTAATATTCAGTGCCGGCAATCGATGGAAGTCCTCGAAATCCAGATCCATCTTGAAGCCGGTCAAATGGCCGCCTGAATAATGCGCCTGTTCCTGTGCGGCGCGCTTTTGCCAAATGGCGATCAGTTCATCCGCCAGCTCCGATCGGGTGTCTCGTTCGTAATGCACTGTTTCCTGGAACAACTCCAGGTTATGCGCCTCGATCTGTGCCGGGGTCATCCCCTGCGCCTCGGCATCACCGGCCTGCAGAAAATCCAGATCCATGTCCTCGACATCATCGGCTGATTCATCAATCCAGCCCGTCAAATCGGTGGTCAGTTGCTGAAATTGCTGCTGTAAACCATCGATATGTGCCTGAGCTCGTGTACCTGCCTGCTGCAGCGCTTCATCGACCTCTGCATTGGAAAATTCAGGGTAAATATCCTTTAACTGCAGCCGCATCATTTCGTGGGTCATGCCTGCAGCCTGAGGCGTATTCGGAAAGCCACCGCCTCTGAGCCCGTAGGACTCAAAGGGGAGTTGACTGTCCATCCTTCCCATCCCGAGCATGAATTGCGACCGGGACAAGGCGTGATCACCGATCTTTAGCCGAAGCTCACTGGCCTGATCCAGCGATGTGAGGCGCAGCGCTGCACGCTCACTGTCAGACAACACGCCGAGAATGGCGCCGTAGAAATCCGTTTGCGTGGCCTTGTCCAGATAGTGGTTGCCCGTCTTGATCAGGCGCCGGATATCCGGGGTATCGAGCGGGCCGGTACGATCGAGCACCCGCCCAATGGCCGATTGCTCAAGGACGTCCACCCGAAGGCCATTCGGCCAGCCCGGGAGGTTTCTGAACGAGTGCAAGGCCAGCGTATCCGACTCAGGGTTGAGCATCGAACGAAGGTACAGGCCCTCATACGCTCGATTGAGCCTGACGTGCTGCTGATACTGACGAGCTTTGCTGTCCAGCCGCTTGAATACGTGCAGTGCTTCTTCAGCCTTCGGTGGTTCCAGAACATTCACACCATAACGATCAAGCATTTGTTCGATGGCGTCTTTGGGCAGGCCCGGGTATTCATGTTGAAACAACTGGACCCACCCATGCTCCGAGTGTTGCAGTACTTCGTATCGGCTGTTGAACAACTCCGGGGGCCCCGCCGCTGCGAGATCCTGGTCGATCTGGAAACGGCTGATCGTATCAGCCAGCAACGGCGTCGGTGGCCGTCCGGTGTGCATCAGGCGCAGCATGTCGTCATCAACCGCGCTGACCTTGCCGATCCGGGCCAGCACTTCATCGCTGAATGTGGCCACCGACGGGCCGACGCCACGCAACAGTTCCACTCGGCTCATGACCGCAAGGTTGGGTTTTGCAACCGGCTCGAGGATGGGCGTAACACTCGGAGCCACTGAAGTATCACCGGCCCCGTGATCGATTTCCCCCACGGCCCCAGCCTCCGCCGCCGCGCCGCCCCCCGAGCCAGACATGCCGATGATTGGCAGTGCATTAAGCAAGCCGAACACCGTGCGTATCACACCGTCTGAACGCTCGCTCGCCGTTTCGCCGTTGATCGCCTGATCCAGCCCATAGCCAGCATCGATAAGTCCCGCCAACGCAAGCAGGCCTTCGCCTCCCGGAACGAACAAGGCCAGCGGACCAAACCGGTTGACCCATTGCACAATCGGCTCGACCACAGCGCTCAAATTGTCGCGATTGACCTGGGCATCGTCACGAATGTTCTTGATGCTGGCCAACGCCGCCTGTTTCGTTGTCAGCACCAGCTGCGCAAACGGGTCGGCGTCTGCGTCGGCGTCATCAAAACAGATGTACTCGGCTGGGTCCCAGTAACCATCGTTGTTGAAGAAGCCCGCCTCTTTGCCCAGCCGATGTTCTTTCGGGTAAATCGCCATACCCTCCAGCGCCGTCAGAACACCGGCGTGAAAGCTACCGTCGATGCGATCTTCCTCGGCAAAGTGCAACGCCAGTGCCTGTTTCGTATCGTCAGCGCTCCCTTGCGCCACCACCCATTGGCGCAGATGCGCAGCATCGGTGAAGTCATGCAGCGGCGACGAGTTGCCGGGGATGTACATCACGAGCCGGGCACTGGACTCACTGCGCAATACCCAAATATCGCTCGCGGTGTATCGATAGAGTCTCAACCGACGTGCCGTGACTGCGCCACCGGCCGGAGTAGGTGCCTGCAGCTGGCTGACCGTCAGGGTGTCCCAGGTTTGATCAGGCGGTAACCCCGCAGCCTGCAGGGCCAGTTCCAGACCTTTTTGCGTCAAACGCCGCTCACTGCGCTGGAGCCAGGCGCTCATGACGAAAGCCGCCTTGATCGAGGTCCTCAAGGCATAAGGCGCAGGCGCCAGCAATACCTCGTCTGACGGCCACGCGCGATCAAGGTATGCGCCGTACAGCTCCTGCAATTCCAGTTCCCATACCCATTGCTTGAAATCAGCTGGCCTGAGGGCCAACTGCGTTTCGGGTCCGTAGGTCTGCGGATCGGTGCGCCGATAAATGCCTTCATAGGTCTGGTGATTGCCGCTGCCTTCGTAGGCGAACTCATCGACTTTTTCCACGATGCGCACCTGCGGACCCACATCGGGTGGGGTGTAGAGGCCGAAGGCTGTTTCACCAAAGCGTCCGTCAGCGACGGTCTGATAGTTCAGCAACAGCACTTGCAGCAAGGATTGTGAGTGCGCGACCCGGCCTTGATGAACTGCGTCCTGAGCAGGGTGCCTGTGGTAATCGTAATCGAGCGTTACCAGCAAGGTGGTCTGAGGGTCGATGCCCTGCCCCCACTTTTCCTTGATCTGCTGCTCACCGAACTGGCCGGGGGTTTGTGGCAGCGCGAGGTCAACGATGTTTTTCAGATCGTCGCGCATAGACGGGGTCGGTGCCGGATGAGGCCCAGCCATTTCATCATTAAAGTGCTTATTCATCGGACACTTCCTCAGCAGGAAGCGGCAGTCCGGGATGTCTCGCGAGGGCTGCAACGGTCAAATTATCGAAAAACTGTACGGTTTCGTTTTTATAGTTTTCGACGATCGCATTCAGGCGCCGGGTCGCGGTTTCGAGTGGTAAGGTGACTTGCGCGTCCAGTTGTGTGAAGGCGTGAGAATTGCGCTGGGTCAGGATGTTGAACGCCTCTTGATGAGTCTGCAGGAGGTATTCGTACCAGAACCTTCGAGCATTGATCGAGGTCATCAGCGCTGAGGAGTGTTCGGCTTTGGCGACCTCTTGATAGGCGCTCTCGAGTTCCTCGGGGGACACGTCGACATCCCGAACGAAATTAATTTCTCTGGGCTGGGCGGGCAGATCCAGGCGCTGCGCCAGCCTCACGCGATAAATCAGGTCGAGCTCCCGTGCCTGCGCGCGACTGAAGGGTCCGGACACCGTGCGACGACCGATCTCGATCATGGCTTGCCGTTCCACCTGCTGCAGTCGAAACAGGCCCCTGACCAGACGCACCATTTCGCCCTCCAGCGTACTGGTTCCAGTGCGAGCGGAAACCACGGCGCGATAACACAACACCCTGACCTCCATATCTCTGAACAACGCCGTAGCGTCCTCGGCGCTGACCCGGCCGACGCGGGCTGCTTGAAACAAGCCGCGCCGCAACGAATCATCTTCGCCAGCCGCTTCCAGCACAGTCCAGACCCGCTGAGTCAATTCGATTTGCTGCAGGTGGTAATCCGCCGAGTCATGCAGCCGAGCGAGCAAATGGAAAAAATCCCGGGATCTGGGGTACAACGACAACGCGTTCCAAAGTGCGTCTTTGCGGGCCAACTCAGAACCGGTCAGTCCACTCATCCAGATCGAACCCCGTCTTGCGACATCCGGTTGCACAGCCGCGAGCTGAAGGTAATCGGCAGCCAGGATTCCCAGGCTGATGCGGTTGGATTGTTGATAGGCGGCGAGCGCCTTGAGGCTCGACGCTGAAAGCGGGTTGCCATCAACGTTTGTGCCAAGGTTCAAGGCGGGCCGTGCCTGGTAAACCGTGTCGGGAATGTGGGCGATGAGGTTGTCGCGCAGGTCCAGTGTCTGCAGTTCGGAAAGGTCGTTGACCCCCGGCCAATCGACAATCTTTGTACCCCGCAGGGCCAGGTGGCGCAGTTGTTTAAGGGCTGCGACCGTGGGCGTTCGTCCAAGCGCCGGGTTGAAACTCAAGTTGAGGGTCTGCAGATGCTCCAGGCCATTGAGCATCGGGATCGAGTCGGGCGTCAGATGTATTTGGTTATCGCTCAAGTCCAGGTGCATAAGCCTGGGCATGGCTACGATAGCCTGGGGAATTCGACTCAGTTCATTGCCGGCCAGGCTCAACGTGCGCAACTGGCGGAAGTTGCGCAGAAAGGCATTCAATCCGGCGCTGGCCCCTACTCTGTCCATCTCCAACGCGCCAACGTGACTGAAATTGCCGACCAGTACCGGGATATCCCCCAAGGCCTGCGCATCGAGACTCAACTTGTAAAGCATTTCAGGGGTGCCTGGCATGAAACTGCCTTCCTTGCGCCAGGCGCGCAAAATCGCTTGAGCGGCTCGCCCCTTGCTGTGTTGAGGCACCCTGCGGCGCGGTCCACCGCTTTCTTGATAGTGCGTCTCGCGATTAACCCAGCGCTGCAGCGTATCGCGCAAAGCCTCGTGTTCCTGGCGCAGGGCTTCAAGGGCCTGGGTGGCTAACACTTCATCGGTGCCCAGGGTCGTCAGAAAATGTTTGATCTGCGCTGGCGAATGACCGGTATAGAGCTCTTCGGCCCGCTGCAGCAGGGCCGGCAAACGCGGCGTCAGCTCACCCGACGGAGGGAGTCCCAATAAAGTAGCTTTGGCGACCAACCGGTCCGCCAGGCCCATAGGCGATCGGTAACCTGCGCGTATCGGCTCGATGCCAATGGCCCCCGCGATGGCATCCCGTCGCTGCAACGCCAGTGCCGTGATTTTTTTCCTCAGCGCCACGCCGCCGTCTGACGCTTCGATCCCCAGTGCTTTACGCGTATCGCCGGGTAAACCCTCCCACAGCGTTTTGAAAAAATGCGCACGGGTGCGTTTCAGCTGCGTAAGCAGCTTTTTGCCACTGCCATCGGACGCTTCAAAACGGTCAGGGTACGCTTCGATGATGAGCTTTTGCGCCGAGTCTTTTGATCCAATGCTGGCCCTTTCATCAGCGTGCACTGCCCATTCAACGATCTCGACAAACACATCGTTTGGCCAGCCTGGCAGATGCTTCAGGGTGTTGAGCACCAATCGATCCGTGTCCAGACCGCTGGACGCGTCCAGGTATAACCCTTCATAAGCACGGTTCAGCCGCACGATCTGCGCATACCGCTTGGCTTCTTCGGCCAGCCGTAGCGGCACTCTGGAGTCTTCGAGCTGCTGCCATTCAGCGGTGTCGGCATTCTGTACCAACTCGTCGGCGACACTGGCCGGCAGTTTGGCAAACGTCTCCAGGACAGGCACAGCTTTCGTTTCTGTAATCACATTGGAGCGTTGATAAAAGCGGTCAACCAGTGACAACCGCTGGCCTTCTGCTCGCGCGGCGATCACGTTGGCCAGTTTTTGCGCCTGAAGCGTTTCGTCAGTCGCCTTGCCAATCAGCGTCGTGCGCTGCGTCGTGTCCAGGCCCTTCAACAACGCTGGATAAAACTGCCCTTTATTAACAAGAGGCTCCGGAATCTTGATTTGCCTGGAGGCCGAAGCCCGCCCGTATTGCTTGATTTCCCCACCGGTGACATCGGTAATGCTCACCTTGGCTTCCGGAGGCCATTTACCCCCGGATGTCAGCAGGTGCAACTGCAGGTCGGCGTCAGCCTGAGGCGCGGAGGCCGGTACGCTCATTTGTTCCATGAAACGGTTGATGGCCTTGTCTGCACGAAAGCGTCGGACCGCGTCGACCAGCGTCGCCATCGGCTTGCTGCGGTCCGGATACAGCTGGCGCAACGCCGATTCGTCGAGGCCATTCATGGCAAGGAGTTGTGATGCCTCAGTGTCCGATATGTCCCCTTCGCCATAACCCAGGCGTCGAAACAACGTGAGCAGATTCCATTGCTGCGGCAACTCGGAATCGTGCAGCCATGCACCCGCGCCATTGGTCTCCATCACCGGTGAATAACGTCCAGATGCGCTTGGGGGCTCGATTTCCCACACGTCGGTGCCTTGAACGGGACGCAGCGCGTACGTATTCGTCCCTGATCGCAAATACTGACGGTCGCGCCACTTTACGAGCCCTTGCTCATCGGGACGGAGGTTGCCCGGCACGACTGTGTGCTGACGGTAAGCTGTCAAGTCGGGCTTCCATAAACGCACGGAACCGGAGCCCACCGGGACTGTTCTCAATCGACTGATAAAATTCGACGATTTGACGGCCTTGTACCCTTTGGCAACCCCCTTTGCAGCGCCGGCCGTTACGGCCATCAGAATCAGGTTTTCGATGACGTCGAACAGATAGTCGGTCGCTTCTTCCTGCTCCCCTCGTGACCAACTGTCGATGCCTTCATAGACTTCTGCCAGCAATTGCAGCCCGGCAATGGCAAACATGACTTCGCCCACCACCGGCACAAAGGCGCTGAAGAACAGCAGCGTGTTGACGCCAATGGTTTTATACGTCTCCAGCCTGGCCAGGCGGGTCTTTTCATCCTCGTCATCCGTGGGCACCACCAGCAATCGCGCGTCGGCGATTACATGGGCCGAGCGCTGGCGAAACAGGGTCTGGAACACATCTTCGGCCAGATCAAACCCTTGAACCGGCACGAAAACACTGTCCTTCGGCAGAGGTGACGTGTTGACCGATAACAGTCGCTTGTCCAGCTCCGCGTAAAAAGCTGGTTGGTCGCTGAGCAGAATGAAACGCATGAAGAACTGGCGAAAATCCGCGGTTCTAAGGCGCCTGCTCAGCTCTGTTTCAAAATCCTTGAACGACGCATATTCTTTCAGCGGGTGCAGAGGGTCACCCGGCAGGTAAACCACGCAGCGGTAATCTTCGTCGGCATGTTCCCCGACAGGGCCAACAAAGAACACGCCTTGCAGTTTTACTCCCAGCAACTCCAACCCTTGATAACCAGGCTTGTTATTACCCAACTTGACCGATGTAGCGGCATCCTTGACCGACTTCAGCAGGTCATAAACATCTGTACTGATATGTTTCTTCATGCAAGCGATATGCATATCAACTTCAAAACGGTCTTTTGCATAGGCCTGATGTTTGATGCGAAATGCGTCCGCCTCCAATACGGTCTTGAGGTGGGCCTGATATTGTTTACCCAAGTCGAGTGTTCGACACAGCTGCGCAAACTCATGGGGCTGGATTGACAGGATTTTGCTGGAACGCCCATTGATGCGTTCCGGAATATAAAGCAACGAGTTGTCGTTATAATTTCCCGAGACCGTCTCGCTGGATTCAAAGTTCTCACAGGCCGCCATCAAAAGATCGCGGTCAATCGGCGTGATCAGCTTCTTCCTCAATCCGAGCAAACTCGACGTAGAACGCACGTGTTGAAACACCACGCCTTCTATATCGAGCGGCTCGCCCAACTTGTCTGACATGGCCTTGGCTAACAAGGGTGCGCAAAAGCGTTCAGGGGACTTCAATTCGCCCACGGCGTCTATCACCGCACCTCGAGTGCGATAACTTGCCAGCAGGCTTTTTCTCAGGGCGGCGCGAACGTCGGAGGGCGACTCAAGCAACCAGAAAGGTGCTTGTTTTTTTATAAGCGAAAAGAAGGCGCCCTGCTGTTCTGGCGTCATATTTTTTAACGCTGCGTTAGTTGTTGTTACCGTCATGCTGGACAACCTTGAATCTGATAAGGACAACCAGACTAACGTTGAGCATTTTCTGATAAAAGCTCGAATAAGCGATAAACTTCAAGGGTAAACAAACAACATTACAACGCTTTAAAATATATAGTTAACGCCCGAATTTAATTCGTGGGTACCCAGTACCTTGTTGCCAAAAACCGGCAACAAGGTACTCGGTGGTTTTTTACCAGAAGCGTTGTTGAGTCAAGCGGCTCCACCAGGACAGCAAGACACGGTCAACCGACCCGCTGGCCGCCATGCCGATGCGCTCCTGCAAACTCTTACGTTCAGCGTAATGCAGGTGGTACAGCTCGGATTTCTTCGCCCGTTCCGAGAGGTATTCGTCGCTGGTCTTGAGTTCGTCCACCAGTTGGTTGTCCATCGCTGCGACGCCCAGCCAGATTTCACCGGTGGCGACTTTATCGATGTCCAGTTGTGGGCGGTAGCGCGAGACAAAGTTCTTGAACAGCTGATGAGTGACGTCCAGGTCTTCCTGGAACTTCTCACGGCCTTTCTCGGTGTTCTCGCCGAACACGGTCAAGGTGCGCTTGTACTCGCCGGCAGTCAGCACTTCGAAGTCGATGTCGTGTTTTCTCAACAGACGATTGACGTTGGGCAACTGCGCGACCACGCCAATGGAACCAAGGATCGCGAAAGGTGCGCTGATGATCTTCTCGCCGATGCACGCCATCATGTAGCCGCCACTGGCTGCGACCTTGTCGATGCACACCGTCAGCGGCACACCCGCGTCACGGATGCGCGCCAGTTGCGAGGAAGCCAGCCCGTAGCTGTGGACCATGCCGCCGCCGCTTTCCAGGCGCAGCACGACTTCGTCCTTGGGCGTGGCCAATGTCAGCAACGCAGTGATTTCGTGGCGCAGGCTTTCAGTGGCGGATGCCTTGATGTCACCGTCGAAATCCAGCACGAACACCCGGGGTTTGGCCTCGGGTTTCTTCTTTTGCTTTTTTTCGGATTTGGCTTCGACCTTGCGCAAGGCCTTGAGCTGATCCTTGTCGAGCAAGGTGCTCTCCAGACGCTCGCGCAACCCTTTGTAAAAATCATTGAGCTTACTGACCTGCAATTGGCCGGCGGTTTTGCGCCGGCCCTTGCTGCGCAACGCCGCGAAACTGGCCAGGACCACCAGAATGGCGACCACCAGTGTCACGGTCTTGGCCAGGAAAACGGCGTACTCGGCAAAAAACTCCACAGGGACTCCTTTAATACTAAGCGCGGCTTAAACAGGCGCGGATGTGTCCAGCATACCCATGCGCTGCGTTGTCGACCAGCCGCGAAACCTATGGCAACAGGCCTGCAACGGGCATTTCAAACAAGCGTATGTTTTTTCATTGACAGCTCATCGCCATCCTCATAACCTCGCCAAACCTTCAACGTAGCGGGATGACGTGGACGTGGGCAGCATCTATCTGATTCGACATGGCCAGGCCTCCTTTGGTGCAGACGACTATGACGTCCTGTCGCCGACCGGTATTCGCCAGGCAGAAATCCTCGGCCAGCACCTGGCTGAGCTCGGTATCAGCTTCGATCGCTGCCTCTCGGGCGACCTGCGCCGCCAGCAACACACGGCCAACAGTGCACTTGAACAGTTCGCCACCGTAGGCTTGCCCGTCCCCATCCTGGAAACCGATGCCGCGTTCAACGAATTCGACGCCGACGCGGTGATCCGTGCCCTGTTGCCGACCATGCTGGAGGATGAACCTGAAGCCCTGCACGTCCTGCGCAATGCCGCGCAAAATCGTGCCGAGTTCCAGCGCATCTTCGCTTTGATCATCGAGCGCTGGCTGGCCGGCACCTATGACACGCCCGGACTCGAAAGCTGGCAGGGGTTCGTCGAGCGCGTGCAAGCGGGTTTGCAGCGCATCCTTGAGCAGGCCGACAACACCCAGAAAATCGCCGTGTTTACCTCCGGCGGCACCATCACCGCCCTGCTCCACCTCATTACGCAAATGCCTGCCCGCCAGGCCTTTGAATTGAACTGGCAAATCGTCAACACCTCGCTCAACCACTTGAAGTTTCGTGGTCGCGAGGTGGCACTGGCTTCCTTCAACAACCATGCACACCTGCAACTGTTGAAGGCCCCGGAACTCATCACGTTTCGTTGAGTCCGGACTATTGTGACCCTGGCTGTAATCACCCAGCTCTAATTACCCAAGAAAGGATCGAACCATGACCTCCGTAGCTGACGCCGTACAAGCAATGAAAGCCAAGTTCAACCCAGCCGCTGCAGCCGGTCTGGACCTGGTATTCGGTTTCCGCATCGACGACACCAAGAACTTCTCGCTGATCGTCAAAGACAGCACCTGCGAACTGCAAGAAGGCGAAAACCCTGACGCCCAGGTTACCCTGGTGATGGACGGCGAGACGCTGGAAGGCATCGTCAGCGGCGAAACTGACGGCATGCAAGCCTTCATGGGCGGCAAACTGCGCGCCGAAGGCGACATGATGCTGGCCATGAAACTGTCCGAGCTGTTCCCGGCCTAAGCACGCCGCTCCCGACCTTCGGGAGCACGTCTGGCTGCAAACGAATCCCGCCCTTCGAGGCGGGATTCGTCGTTTTTCGTCTCCGTAAAAGGGCTGCCTGCGGATTTGCCGTCTATATTCCTTCTGGCCGCTCGCGTCAGACATCGGCCACTTGCCCCCGATCGTATTACGCGGAGCACTGCCATGAGCCCATCTGATGACCACGACGGCATCAACCGCCGACGTGTACTGCAAGGCCTGTCGGCGGGTGCCGTCGGTGCCTGGATCAGCCCGCTATTCGCAGGGAGTAAAACCATGCCTGATGCCCCGGCCGACCTCATTCTCTACAACGGACGCTTGCACACCGTCGATCGCAAGAAACCCCAGGCCAGTGCCGTCGCGATCAAGGACGGACGTTTCGTGGTGGTCGGAAGCGACGCCCAGGCCATGGCCCTGCAAGGTCCCGGCACGCAGATCATCGACCTCCACGGTCGCACGGTGATTCCCGGTCTCAACGACTCGCACCTGCACTTGATCCGAGGAGGGCTCAATTACAACCTTGAACTGCGCTGGGAAGGCGTGCCGTCACTGGTCGACGCCCTGCGCCTGCTCAAGGACCAGGCGGACCGCACACCAACGCCGCAATGGGTGCGGGTGGTCGGTGGCTGGAACGAGTTCCAGTTCGCCGAAAAACGCCTGCCGACGATTGAAGAACTGAACAAAGCCGCACCGGACACCCCCGTATTCGTTCTGCACCTCTACGACCGCGCCCTGCTCAACCGCGCGGCGTTGAAAGTGGTGGGCTACACCCGCGACACCCCGAACCCGCCGGGTGGCGAGATCCAGCGCGACGCCAACGGTGAGCCGACGGGCATGCTGATCGCCCGCCCAAACGCGATGATCCTGTACTCGACCCTCGCCAAAGGCCCGAAACTGCCCCTGGAATATCAGGTCAATTCCACCCGCCAGTTCATGCGCGAACTCAATCGCCTGGGGGTTACCAGCGCCATCGATGCCGGCGGTGGTTATCAGAACTACCCGGACGACTATCAGGTCATCCAGCAACTGGCCAGGGACAAACAACTGACCGTACGCATCGCCTACAACCTGTTCACCCAAAAACCCAAGGAAGAACTGACCGACTTCAAAAACTGGACCAGCACCTCCCGTTACGGTCAGGGAGATGACTTTTTACGACACAACGGCGCCGGGGAGATGCTGGTGTTCTCGGCGGCGGACTTCGAGGACTTCCTCGAACCTCGTCCCGACCTGCCGCAAACCATGGAACAGGAACTGGAACCGGTGGTGCGGCATCTGGTGGAACAACGCTGGCCGTTCCGCCTGCATGCCACTTACAACGAATCCATCAGCCGCATGCTCGACGTCTTCGAGAAGGTCAATCGCGATATACCATTCGATGGTTTGCCGTGGTTCTTCGATCATGCCGAAACCATCACCCCGCAGAACATCGAACGGGTCAAAGCCCTCGGCGGCGGCATAGCGATCCAGGATCGCATGGCGTTTCAGGGCGAGTATTTCGTTGACCGGTACGGCGCCAAAGCGGCCGAGCACACACCTCCCATTGCGCGCATGCTCGCCGAAGGTATTCCGGTCGGCGCCGGCACCGACGCCACGCGGGTATCCAGTTACAACCCGTGGACCTCCCTCTACTGGCTGGTCAGCGGCCGTACCGTAGGTGGCCTGGAGTTGTACCCCCAAGGTTTGAGCCGCGACACGGCGCTGGAGTTGTTCACCCATGGCAGCGCCTGGTTTTCGTCCGAGCAAGGCAAGAAAGGCCAGATCAAAGCCGGGCAACTGGCGGACCTGATCGCGCTGTCGGCCGACTATTTCCACATCGAGGATGAAGCCGTCAAATGGATCGAGTCGGTGCTGACGATAGTGGATGGCAAGATCGTCTACGGTACGGCCGAGTTCGAAAAACTCGGGCCACCGCCAGTGCCGGTCGTGCCGGAATGGTCGCCGGTGGTCAACGTGCCGGGGCACTGGAGACCCCTGGCGCCGATGACGGCGCAGGTTCATCACTGTGTCAGCGCATGTGCGGTGCACGCCCATAGCCATGAACGGGCGCGATTGTCCTCGGCGCCAGTCAGTGATTTTCAAGGATTCTGGGGAGCGTTTGGTTGCTCGTGTTTTGCGTTTTAGGGCATGGATCAAAAGATCGTCAGTTCCTTGTAGGAGCTGTCGAGCGAAGCGAGGCTGCGATCTTTTGATCTTGATTTACCGCTGCAACAACAACGCCACCAACGCCGTCCACCCCGTTTGATGACTCGCCCCCAACCCACGCCCGGTCTCCCCGTGAAAATACTCATGGAACAGCACAAGGTCGGCGCTGGCGGGATCGGCCTGCAATTGTGGATACCCCTGCATCGACGGTCGATTCCCCTCTTCATCACGTAAAAACAACCGGGTGATGCGCTCGCTCAGGCTGTCGGCCACCTCTTCCAGCGACGCCAGAAACCCCGAGCCGGTCGGGTATTCCACAGAAAAATCCTCAGCGTAATAACGATGAAACTCACGCAGTGATTCGATCAGCATGTAGTTGATCGGCATCCACACCGGCCCGCGCCAGTTTGAATTTCCGCCATACAACCGCGACTCGGACTCCGCGGGTTCATACCGGGCGCACAGCTGATGACCGTCGATCTGCAAGCCAAAGGGCTGCTGGGCGAAGGCCTTGGACAATGACCGGATACCGAAAGGCGATAGAAACTCGTCTTCATCCAGCATTCGTCTCAGCAGGTCCTTGGTGCGCTCGCCCCGCAACAGCGCCAGCAGCAGGCGGTTGCCCTCACCCGGTTCGGTCCAGCGCGACACCAGACTCGCCAGGTCCGGCCGGTGGCGCATGAAGCCGAGCAGACGCTCACGCAACCCCGGCAATCCTTCGTGTTCGTGCTGTTCCAGCACCTGCACGGCAAACAGCGGCATCAGGCCGACGATCGAACGTAAGCGCAATGGTTCGTTGATGCCGTCGGGACGGTGCAGCACGTCATAGAAAAATTGATCCTGTTCGTCCCACAAGCCTTCGGCATCCGAGTCGACCCGATTGATCGCCCCGGCGATGTACAGGAAGTGTTCGAAGAACTTCACCGCGATATCCACGTACACACTGTTGCGCTTGGCCAGCTCCAGCGCGATGCGCATCAGGTCCAGCGCATAGGCGGCGACCCACGCCGTGCCATCGGCCTGATCGAGTTGATAGCCGGTCGGTAGCAGCGCCGAGCGGTCGAACAGCGCGATGTTATCCAGCCCCAGAAAGCCGCCCTGGAACAGGTTGCGACCCTCGGCATCCTTGCGGTTGACCCACCAGGAAAAATTCAGCAGCAGCTTGTGGAAGATCCGCTCGAGAAAGTCCATATCGCCAACACCGGTCAGCGCTTTATCTTGCTGATAGACCCGCCAACTGGCCCACGCATGAACCGGCGGATTGGCGTCGTCGAAGCGCCATTCGTAGGCCGGCAGCTGGCCGTTGGGGTGCATGAAGCGGTCTTTCACCAGCAGCAACAATTGATGCTTGGCGAATCCCGGATCGATCAGCGCGAATGCCACCGCCTGGAAACCCAGGTCCCACGAGGCATACCACGGGTATTCCCAAGTATCGGGCATCGAAACAATGTCGAAATTCGACAGGTGCCGCCAATGCTTGTTGCGCAGGTTCGAACGTCCCGGTGGCGGCGCCGGTTGCGCAGGATCGCCATCGAGCCACCGATTGACGTCGAAGTCGTACAGCTGCTTCGACCACAGTAATCCCGCCAGTCCCTGGCGTTGCACATTGCGCGCATCCGGGTCGCTGATGCCGCTTTGCAGGGCCGCGTAAAACCCATCGGCCTCGCTACGCCGGCGTTCAAACAGCGCACCGGCGTTCACCTCGCGTGCCCCGGCTGGCGCGAAACGCACATAGACGCTGCGGGTCTGCGAGCCTTCGAAAGTCAGCGCAAAATGCGCGGCGACCTTTGTTCCCCCATCACGGCGAATCGCGTCTTCACGGCCGTCGACCAGGAAATCATTGATCCCGTCCTTGAACGGCCCCGGTGCCGCTACGCCATCGAGCTTCGCAAAGTTGCTCTGGTTTTCGCAGAACAGCCACTGGCAATCCGTGTCGCCCCAGGCGCTGGCTACGCGGTCGTTCAACAAAGGGTGTCGGGCCAGCACCTGCTGCCCCTGCAGGGTCAGGCCAGGTTTGTGCCCATCGGATTCCCAGCTCCAGGTGTTGCGCGCCCATAGCTGCGGCAGTACGTGCAAGCGGGCCGGCTGATCAGAACGGTTCTGTACCGTGACGCGCATGAAGATGTCGTCGGGCGCCTGCTTCGCGTACTCCACTGTCACGTCGAAATAGCGACCGTCCTCGAAAACACCCGTGTCGAGGATTTCGTACTCGGTGTCGGTCAGGCCACGGCGGCGGTTTTCAGCCAACAGGTCGGCGTAGGGGAATTCGCCCTGAGGGTATTTGTAGAGCATGCGCATGTAGGCATGGCTGGGAACGCCGTCGACGAAAAAGTACAGTTCCTTGACGTCCTCGCCGTGATTGCCTTCGGCGTTGTCCAGGCCAAAAAGCCGTTCCTTGAGAATCGGATCGCGCTCGTTCCACAAGCCCAATCCCAGACACCAACGCTGAGCCTTGTCAGAAAACCCCGCGAGCCCGTCTTCGCCCCAGCGATAGGCCCGACTGCGCGCGTGATCGTGGGGAAAGTAACGCCAGGCATCGCCGTCGGCACTGTAGTCTTCCCGCACCGTGCCCCACTGACGCTCGCTCAAATACGGCCCCCATTCGCGCCAATGCTCGGCCTCACTGCCGGCCAGACGCAGGCCTTCAGGGGTACCGAGAATGTTCGCAGCGGGTTTGGCGGTCATGGGCAGGTCCGTTGGGCGGGAGTCGGATGGAGTGTAGTGCCTGACCAAGCCCGGGAGCTGAACACACCCTGTAGCAACTACGAACCCTGAGTTGAGACTTCTGGTGAAACCCGCTCTATGTAGCAGCTGTGGGAGCAAGGCTTGCCCGCGATTCAGACGACTGGGTTTCCCGGCCGTACGAAATACCGCATTCGCGAGCAAGCTTTGCTCCCACAGCTTCGCCAGCTGCTACAGGGGTTCGACTGGAGATAACCGTTTACACTCTTGCCCACCTCCCACACCGGCCACCCCATGGACATTGAACTCGCCCGCACCTTCCTGGAAATTGTCCGTCACGGCAGCCTCGCGGCGGCGGCAGAAAAACTCCACGTCACCCAGACCGCCATCACCGCACGGGTGCAAAAACTCGAGGGCCAGTTGGGCAGCACGTTGTTTGTGCGCAATCGCGCCGGTGCCCGCCTGACACCTAATGGCGAGGCGTTCGTGGTGTACGCCAACCAACTGGTGGAAACCTGGGAAGCCGCGCGCCGGGATTTGCCGTTGCCCGAGGGCTACCACAACGTGTTGCATATCGGTGGTGAGGTCAGCCTGTGCAACCCGCTGATGCTCAGTTGGGCCGGCGAACTGCGGGAGAAGATCCCCAGCCACGCGCTAAGGCTGGAAATTCGCGACGGTCAAAACCTGTTGCGCCAATTGGAACTGGGCGTCCTGGACGCGGCACTGGTCTTCCAGCCTGAGTATTGGCCACGGCTGCAAGTCGAACAGGTGCTGGAAGAAAAACTCGTCCTTGTGCGTCTGGTCGCCAGGCCCGATCCCTATGTCTACATCGATTGGGGGCCGGATTTTCGCCGCCAGCACGATGCGGCGCTGCCGGACAAGGCCAAGGCAGCATTGAGCTTCAACCTCGGCCCGTTGGCGTTGCAGTTCATTCTGGAACACGGCGGCAGCGGCTATTTTCGTACCCGGGTCGTCCAGAGCTATCTGGAAAACGGCGTGATGGAGAAGGTGCCAAAGGCCCCGGAATTCAACTACCCGACCTACCTGGTGTACTCCCGTGATCGTGATTCGGCAACGTTGCAGCAAGCGTTCGAACTCCTGCGCGAGGTCATCAAGACCGACGATGACTGGTCGCAACGCTGGGACCCGCTGACCTGATGACGGTTAGCACCGGAGCATGGCGTTTGTGGCCTGAAGGTTGGGCAAGCCGAATGGCTGGAATCGGCTAATCTGCTGGTGATAACCATCAGATCAGGTGATTGCAGTGAGGCAGACCACCGATACATTCCGCAGCCGCTACCGAGCCGACATTCACCCGCGCTACAACCCCTGGTTGCACGGCGCCTTCGTGTTGCTGTTCGGCTGCCTGGCCATCGGCGGATTCTGGAGCACCGTGCATCAGGTTCAGCCGCTGGAATGGCTGGCAGTACCAATCGCCCTGCTGTTCTTCAACTTCGGTGTGTACATGGTGCATCGCCACCTGGGGCACCACAAAAAAAGCTTCGCGCGGATGTTTTACGCACGGCACGCCGGCGACCATCACAGCTTTTTTACCCCCGGCCACATGACCTACGACAGTGCCCGGGACTGGCGGGTGATTCTGTTTCCCGCATGGCTGATCGTGGTGCACACAGTCGTCATCACCCTGCCCTTGTGGTGGCTTGTTTCACAGCTCAACGCCAACGTGGCAGGGTTGTTGGGTGGCTGTCTGGTGCTCGGTTACCTCCTGTATGAAGTGTTCCATGCCTGCGAACATTTGCCTCCAGGCAACCCGGTCACGCGCCTGCCGTGGATACGCCAGATGCGCCGCCTGCACGAATTGCATCATCGCCGCGAAGTCATGCAGGAACGCAATTTCAATATCGTTTTTCCGTTGATGGATTACCTGTTTGGCACCCTCTATTGGGAGCCGGAAGACACCACCACAAACTCGACGAGAATCGCCATGACGCACATGCAGCACCAGATCGACATCGCCGGAAACCCGATTGCCGTGCTCGCGTACGCCAGCACGGTGACCCGCTGGCCGGAGTGGCACCCTTCCTCCCTCAATGTCGATGGCCAAAGCGGCCCGCTGCATGCCGGCTCCCGGTTTGAGGAAGACATTCGCGCCGGCGGCCGTGAGGGACATTTGAGCTGGGAGGTCGATGAGTATCTGCCGGGACGTCGCTGGCGCGCTCGGGCTCAAGGTGATCACGGGCTGTCGCTGGTGCTGACCTACGAGTGCGAAGCATCGGGCAGTGACACGCGTTTTGTGCGCACGCTGGAATATCAGTTCAGCGGTCTGGCCATGCGCATGGCCAATCGGCTGGTGCTCAAGCAGCGCATTGATCGCGAGTCTGCGGAGTCCATGCGAGCGTTGCGTGAAATGGCACAAAAACAGCTGGTATCGACAGGAGTCATCGTGTGAGTCGAGCGGTCAGGTTTCGTCATGTGGTGTTGCTGGTCATCGTCGCCATCGCCGCTTTTTTGCTGTTGATGCCAACCAAGGTCAAACCCGTGGCCTGGACACCGCCGCCCGCACCTTCACTCACCAGCGGCATCTATGCTGACAACCAGCGCCTCAAGGGTCTCGAACGGGTAGGCACTGCCAATATCGAAGGGCCGGAAGCCTTGCTGCTGGAGGAAGATTTCCTGATCACCGGCCTGCATGACGGCCGAGTGATCCGCGCCAGTCTTGATGGCAAGACCACCAAGGTACTGGCCGATACCGGCGGACGCCCGTTGGGTCTGGCCCGTCATCCGAATGGCTTGCTGGTGATTGCCGACGGGGTCAAGGGCCTGTTGTCCCTGGACGCTCAGGGGCAATTGATTCCTTTGACCACCACCGCCAACGGCGTGCCCTTCGGTTTCACCGACGACGTGGCCATCGACAAATCCGGGCACTACGCCTACTTCAGCGACGCATCCAGCCGTTTTGGTTACGGCAAGGACGGCGAGGCCATCCTTGAACACGGAGGCGATGGCCGCTTGCTGCGTTATGACTTCCAGACCGGCAAGACGACCGTGCTGCTGGACGCACTGGAGTTTGCCAACGGTGTGACGCTGGGGCCGGACGATGCCTTTGTGCTGGTCAACGAAACCGGTGCTTATCGCATCAGTCGTTACTGGCTGACAGGGCCGAAAGCCGGCACTCACGACCTGTTCATCGATAACCTGCCCGGCCTGCCGGACAACCTGTCGTTCAACGGTCAGTCGCGCTTTTGGGTCGCTCTTTATTCCCCGCGCAATGCCTTGCTGGACGCCACCGCACCGCACCCGTTCGTGCGCAAGATGCTCGTACGGGCGATGATGGTTTTACCTAAGCCCGTCGAGAAGCGGGCGTTCGTTCTGGGACTGGATCTGGACGGCAAGGTGATTGCAAACCTGCAGGATGCGAGCAGTGATAACTATTCGCCGATCACCACTGTGCGTGAGTACGGGGGCTCGTTGTACTTTGGGTCGCTGAAGGCAGATCACATGGCGCGATTGCCGCTGAGCAAGGCGCTGGAGAAGTAATGCAATTGCCGGACGGGAGTGATCCTGCTCCAGCATTTACATCGTCTGACACGGCCTCATCGCGAGCCTGCTCGCGATAGCGGTGGGACATTCAACATCGATGGCGCCCATCACCTCGGGTCGATCTGACCATCACGCACGGCATTGTCGGTTTCTTCACGCACCCGCTCGGGATCGATGGCGGTGACGTCGTCTTCGTCAATCGGCCGTACGCCTTCGTTATCCGGTAGTTCGTCGATGCCCGGTTCGTCTTCCGGGTTAACGGTCGTGCGTCCCGGACTCAACGGTTCGGGATGGGTCGGAATCGGGTCATACCCGCCCTGCTCTTCGCTGGGGAATTTTGGTTCGCTCATAAGGCACCTCGAATGAAGCCGTGAGTGGGACTCTGTTCATTCGAGGTGCTGATATTTGTCCCCGTTCCAATTTTTCAGTCACCGGTCGTCGGTGGCTCGATGTGGCAACTCAGGACGGCGTCTGAAGTTGTTGAACGATCTTGTCCTTGACCTGCAAGCGGCGCTCCTTGAGCTTCTTGAGCGCATCATCACTGGGCGCATCCGACTTCGCAGTCTCGGCTTTGACAACTTCGGCGTCCGCCTGAACATACTTGTTGATCAGTGAATCCAATAAAGGATCATTGGTGCGTTTTTGCTGGACATCTTCCTTTGAAAGCTTGAGATCCTGATAAAGGTCGTGTGGCACCGGCATGGAACACCTCCGTTTGTTAATCGGTGGCAAGTGCGATCAATTGCGCTCACCAACGATCAGAATGGCCTCGGTTGGACGGTTCTGTCGAGGCCGGTGATGTCCGTTCGTCGCCCTGCCGTCAATGGGATAAAACCTTTTTCCACCCAACAGCCTCCACTTAATAACGATCACTGGATCGCCTATAAAAACCTGTGTGGAGAATGACCAATGGACGGATTCACCCTGCGTAACCTCGCCCTGGCCGTAGCCCTGAGCACCAGCATGGGCACGGCGTTCGCCGCTACTTCGAATGATTTCGTCGACAACGCAGCCAAAGGCGGCATCGCGGAAGTCGAAACCAGCAAACTGGCGCTGGAGAAGAGCTCATCAGCTGACATAAAGGCATTCGCCAACATGATGATCACTGATCACACCAAGGCGAACACCCAACTGGAGGCACTGGCGAAAAAGCACGATATCGAGGTGCCGGACACCACGACGTTCGTCAAGCAGGCCAAGGAAAAGATCCTCGAAATGCGTGATGAATCCTTCGATGCGGCCTACGCCAACAATCAGGTCAAGGCCCATGAAGAAACCATCGAGCTGTTCAAGAAAGAAGCCGGCACCGTCACTGACGACAAGGTAAAAGGCGCGACCGAACTCAAGGCGTTTGCGCAGGAAATGTTGCCAGCGCTGGAAAAACACCTGGATATGGCGAAAAAACTGCAAGCCGCGCATCCAAGTAAATAATCGCTGCCCCCCATGAAAAAGGCCGCATCCAGGGATGCGGCCTTTTTTTGTCGATCGACAGCGCTCGACCTAGCCGCCATCGGTATCAATGTCCGCGTCAGTGTCCTCACCGGGTTTGGCCCGATCAGGCTCCGGCTCGAAGCCCGGACTGAACTCGTTGTCGTTTTCGGTATGCTGGTTTTTTTGATCGACCGAGCTGTCGGCACTTTCCGGTTTGGCGGTTTGCTGCTGTTGCCCGGCGTCGCTTGTACCCGGCGTCTGTGGATCAATGGCCGGATCATTTCGATCAACCGCCTGGTCCTGCCCTTGCGTCATTGAATCGTCTTTCATGATCACCTCGTTAAACAGTACAAATGCACAGCTGAAACAGCCGGGCCTTGTAGATTCGAAGCCTTCTCTGACCGCAAGGTTCCGTTGGATAATCACCGGCATCAGCTGGTCACCCCTGCCCAATCACGTCCCCCGGCTGATCACCTATCCTGTAGGCCTGTAGGAGCTGTCGAGAGAAACGAGGCTGCGATCTTCTTGATCTTGCCCTTTGAAAAAAACATTAAAAGATCGCAGCCTTCGACAGCTCCTACACTTAATGTCGTTTGAGATAAAAATTCCTGTGCAAGCGAACAACTATTTTGCACGGCAAATGTCACTGACTTGCGCCGATCAACATTTACGGAATCGGCCAACACTTTCAAGGAGTTCAGGCACATGGCGGCACTGCAGACCAGCACACTCGATGCGATGAAAAACAACCAGGCGCAACTGTTGAACGATTGGACTCATCGCCTCGAAGCCAACGGTGCGACGCGCAACCTTAAAGAGCAGGACCTCAAGCAACAGACCACGGAACTCCTGCACCTGATCGTCTCGGGACTTGAAAGCGGCAACGGCCAAAATGTGGCGGCGCCGGGCTGGGACGAGATCCGTCTGTTTCTCGAAAAGCTCTCCCACAGCCGCGCCCTGCTCGGCCAGGATTCGCACCAGACCGCCAGCTTCATCTTCTCGCTCAAAGGCCCGATGTTTTCGATGCTGCAGAATCACTACCAGGACAACCCTGCGCTGCTGGCCGAACAACTCTGGGAAATCTCCGAACTGCTCGACGCTCTGGGCATGCACACCATCCGCACCTTCCAGAAATCCCGCGAAGCGGTGATCAAGCGTCAGCAGGAAGAACTGCTGGAGCTGTCGACCCCGGTGGTCAAGTTGTGGGATGGCGTTCTCGCGTTGCCGATGATCGGCACCCTCGACTCGCAGCGTACTCAGGTGGTGATGGAATCGCTGTTGCAGCGCATCGTCGACACCGGTTCTGAAATCGCCATTATTGACATCACTGGCGTGCCAACCGTCGATACCCTGGTGGCACAGCATCTGCTCAAAACCGTTACCGCCATTCGCCTGATGGGTGCCGACTGCATCATCAGCGGCGTGCGACCGCAAATCGCCCAAACCATCGTGCACCTGGGGCTGGACCTGCAAGGCGTGGTCACCAAAGCCAACCTGGCCGATGCACTGAAACTGGCCCTTACCCGACTGGGCCTGTCCGTCAACAAGGCGGGCTGAGCCTATGGATCGCATCCCTATTTTGCAGATGGGCGACTTTTTGCTGGTGACCATTCAGGTCGACATGCATGACCAGTTGGCCTTGACGCTTCAGGACGATCTGTCCGAGCGCATCAGCCGAACCTCCGCCCGAGGCGTGTTGATTGATATTTCAGCGCTGGACATGGTCGACTCGTTCATCGGACGGATGATCGGCACCATTTCCGGCTTGTCGAAAATCATGGATGCCCAGACCGTGCTGGTCGGCATGCAGCCCGCCGTCGCCATCACCCTCGTTGAACTGGGGCTGACATTGCCCGGCGTCAGCACCGCACTGAACGTCGAGCGCGGGATGAAACTGCTGCAGGATCGAGTACGCGAGCAATGAACGTGCGCAGCAGCGGCAGCCAACCCATCAACATCGAACAGGACGTCGTCCTGGCGCGCCAGACGGCGCGCAAGCTGGCCACCGAGTGCGGCATGCGCCTGATCGACCTGACCAAACTGGTGACCGCCGTCAGCGAGCTGGCGCGCAACACCATGGTCTATGGCGGTGGCGGCGACATGGACTGGCAGATCCTCGAGGACAACGCCCGCACCGGTCTGCGCCTGGTTTTCCGCGATGAAGGCCCGGGCATTCCCGACCTGAAGCTGGCCATGACCGACGGCTGGACCTCCGGCGGCGGCCTTGGGCTCGGCCTGACAGGGGCGAAACGCCTGGTAGAAGAGTTTGAACTCGAAACCGAGCCTGGCAAGGGCACTCGCATAACGATTACACGATGGGCATGACGATCAGCGGTTCGATGACGCAGGTATTACCCATCGAAGACAGCAGCCAGATCGGCCACGCACGCCGTACCGCCCAGCAACTCGCGGAGAAAAATGGCTTCGACGCGACCGATTGCGGGCGCGTGGCGCTGGTCACCACCGAGCTGGCGAGCAACATTCTCAAGCATGCGACCCGCGGCGAACTGCACTTGCGAATACTGCCCAGGGCCTCAGGCGCCGGTATCGAACTGATCGCGGTGGATCGCGCCGGAGGCTTCGACGTGCACGCCTGCCTGGCCGACGGGTTTTCCACCCGGGGCACTCAGGGCATCGGGCTTGGGGCCGTGTCGCGCCAGACTGAAGTGTTCGACATCTACGCGGATGCCCGGGGCGCCGTGCTGTTGGCACGCCTGTATCCACGCGGCGACAAGGCGCCGGATCAGCGGTTTGGTGTCAGCCAGCACTCACTGCACAACGACCCGGCCTGCGGCGATGTCTGGCACCTGGCGTTTGACGGTCCCTGCATCAGCGCGCTGGTTATAGACGGTCTGGGCCATGGCGAAGACGCCGAACGAGCGGGTCGCGCCGGTGAGAAAGCTTTCGCGCAGGCACCGTTTTCGACGCCGGTGCATCTTGTGGAAGACATCCATCGCGACATGCTCGGCACCCGGGGCGGCGCGCTGGCCATCGCGCAGTTCGACAGCCACCGGGATGCGCTGAGATTCGTCGGTATCGGTAACATTGGCGCCAGCCTGATAGAACCTGGAAAATCACGCGGTCTGGCCTCACACCCCGGCATCGTCGGTGGCCAATATCGAAAGGCGCAACCCTTTGACTATGCTCAAGTGAACGGACAACTATTGATCATGTACAGCGACGGCCTGCAGTCCCGATGGAACCTGCAAGATTACCCCGGCCTGGTGCATCGCCATCCCGCCGTGATTGCGGCCATTCTGCACCGGGATTTTTGCCGGGGACGCGACGACGTCACGGTGTTGGTTATTGCTCTGGAGGCCGCCCATGGCTGATACACCCATGAGTCAGTTGGACGAGCAAACGGCCCTTGTTGCACGCTTGCAAAGCGAAGCCAACGCCCTGCGCGAAGAGCTGGATGAAACCAACCAGGGCGTGCTGGCGCTGTACGCCGAGCTCGACAACCAGGCCGAAGAGCTGCGCCAGGCCTCGGACCTGAAAAGCCGTTTCCTGTCGTACATGAGCCATGAATTCCGCACGCCGCTGGGCTCGATCCTGAGCATCACCGGCCTGTTGACCGACGAGCTCGATGGCCCTTTGAGTGCCGAGCAGCACAAGCAGGTGGCGTTCGTCAGTACCGCGGCGCGGGAACTCAGCGACATGGTGGACGACCTGCTGGACCTGGCGAAGATCGAAGCCGGGCGTATCAGCATTTCCCCGGCCTGGTTCGACATGTTCGACCTGTTTGCGGCCCTGCGCGGCATGTTCCGGCCGATTGTCGACGCCAGCGCCGTGGACCTGATCTTCGAAGAGCCGGTGGGCTTGCCCAGGTTGTATACCGACGACAAGAAACTCGCGCAGATCCTGCGCAACTTCATTTCCAACTCGTTGAAGTTCACCACACGCGGCGAAGTACGGGTTTCCGCGCGGCTCGAGGGCGACGCTCACGTACGCTTTGCGGTCAGCGATACCGGAATAGGTATCGCGCCGGAGCTACATGGCGCATTGTTCGAGGACTTCTCTCAGGTTGACTCCCCCTTGCAGAAACGTCTTCGCGGTACCGGGCTCGGGCTATCCTTGTGCAAACGCTTTGCTGCGTTACTGGGTGGTGAAGTGGGACTCGAAAGCAAACCCGGCGCAGGTTCGACCTTTTTCGTGATCATCCCGCTGGCCATTGCCATGGAGCCTGCCGATGAAACGTGACATCCGCTTGCTGATCGTCGACGACAACGTGGCTACGCGCTATGCCTTGCGCCGGCGCCTGGAAAGCCACGGCTACGAGGTGCTGGAAGCGGGTACGGGTGGCGAGGGGCTGGAACTGATCGACAACGTCGAGCTTGATGCGTTGATCCTCGACGTCAACCTGCCGGACATGAGCGGTTTCGACATCGTGCGCAAACTGCGCTCCGAAAGCGCGACGGCGCTGTTGCCGGTGATACACGTGTCGGCGGCGTCGATCCAGACCGGTGACATCATCACCGGCCTCGACGCCGGCGCCGATGCCTACCTGATTCACCCGGTCGATCCGGATGTACTGCTGGCGACCCTGCGCACTTTGTTGCGGGTGCGCGAAACCGAAAATGCCCTGCGTGAAAGCGAGGCGCGCTTTCGCGAGATCTTCGTCAATGTGTCCGCCCCCATCGCGGTGCTGGATGCACAGCTCAAAGTCCACGAATGCAACCATGCGTTTGCTCAGCTGATTCAGGACAACCTCGATCCAGACACCCTGCGCGAATGCTTCGCGCCGGACCAGGGCGCCGTCATCGACGAGCTGCGCCTGCGTCTGGCTTACGGTGAACGCTGGAGAGGCACCCTGAACATGCGCGTCCACGGCGAAGTCCGTGAGGCCGAATGGCAGATTTCACCTTACCGCACCCCCGAATTGAGCCTGGTGTTCGTCGAAGACGTCACTGAACACCGCCACCGCGAACGCTCGCACCTGGCTCGTCTCGACGACGCCACGACCCAGTTGGCCAAGGAAGTCGCCGAACGCGTGCGCACCGAGGCCCAGTTGCTGCAAGTGCAGAAAATGGATGCCTTGGGCAAGCTGACGGGCGGCATCGCCCACGACTTCAACAACTTGCTGACCGGCATCATCACCAGCCTCGAACTGATCCAGAAACGCGTCGCCGACTCCCGCACCGACAAGGTTCAGTTCTACGCCGAAGCGGCGCTGAACTCGGCCATGAGCGCAGCCTCCCTGACCCATCGCCTGCTGGCCTTCGCCCGTCAACAGCCGCTGGATACCCGGCCCGTGGACATCAACGAGCACGTGCGTTCCCTTGAAGAATTGCTGGCGCGCACCATGGGTGAACGCATTGCCCTGAAGCTGGAGCTGACCTCCAAACCCGCCATCGCGCTGGTCGATCCGATCCAGCTTGAAAGTGCCGTGCTCAATCTGGTGATCAACGCCCGGGATGCGCTGCCACAGGGTGGCAACGTCTGGGTCAGCACCTACGCCGCCTACTCCCACGGCGACCCTAATCTGGCGGATGGTGCCTACGTCGCCCTGTCCGTCCGCGATGACGGGACCGGCATCGACCACAGCGTCATCGACAAGGTGTTCGATCCTTTCTTCACCACCAAGCCTTTAGGCCAGGGCACGGGGCTGGGGCTGTCGACCATCTACGGCTTCGCCCGTCAATCTGGCGGCGATGCCCACATCCGCAGCGTGGCCCGACGTGGCACGGAAGTTACCATCATGCTGCCGGCCAGCTCCGACCCGACCATCAGCAAGGTGGCTCCGACCGTCGTCGACGCTCAGGGTGAGGGTGAACATGTGTTGATCGTCGAGGACATGCCGTCGGTGCGCATGTTCGTGGCAGAAGTGTTGGTGGATGCCGGTTACCGATGCACCCAGGTGGGAGACATCGAAGGCGCGCTGGAACGCTTGCAGAACGACCCGTCCATCGACCTGCTGCTGACCGATGTCGGCCTGCCGCGCATGACCGGCCGGGAGCTGGCGGACGTGGCGCGGGACTGGCGCGAGAAGTTGCCGATCCTGTTCATGACCGGCTACGCGGAAAACGCGATCAATCGTCAGGTATTTCTTGGCGACGGCATGGAAATGCTGGTCAAGCCGTTCCAGATCAGCGAACTGCTGGACAAGGTACGACGCACGATTGATGGTGCCTAAGATCAAAAGATCGCAGCCTGCGGCAGCTCCTACATGGGGCCGGCGTACACTTGTAGGAGCTGCCGCAGGCTGCGATCTTTTGATTCACCCAAGCACCCTGGCCAAAAACGGCGCGGTCTTGCTCTTCTTGCTCCCGGCCACTTTCTTCGGCACCCCCGCCACGACAATTCTCCCGCCCTGATCCCCCGCTCCCGGCCCGATATCAATCACCCAGTCACTCTGCGCAACCACGCGCATTTCGTGCTCGACGACAATCACCGTGTGCCCCGCCGTCACCAGGGTATTCAACTGTTCCATCAACCGGTCAACGTCCCGTGGATGCAGCCCGGTGGTGGGTTCGTCGAGCACGTACAGCGTCGCCCCGCGCTGATTGCGCTGCAACTCGGTGGCCAGCTTGATACGTTGCGCCTCACCGCCTGACAGTTCTGTCGCCGGCTGGCCGAGACGCAGGTAACCCAGGCCGATATCGCGCAGCACCTCCAGCGAACGACGAATCCCCGCTTGCCCGGCGAACACCTCGACCGCTTCGTCCACCGTCAGCTGCAAAACCTGGGCGATGTTCAAACCCTGCCAGGTGATGGCCAGTGTCTCGGGGTTGTAGCGCGCGCCGTGGCAGGTCGGGCATGGCGCATAAACGCTGGGCATGAACAGCAACTCGACACTGACAAAACCTTCGCCTTCACACGTCGGGCACCGGCCCTTGGCAACGTTGAAAGAAAACTGCCCGGCGTCGTAGCCGTGCTCCTGCGCCTCGTCCGTCGCGGCGTAGAGCTTGCGCACGTTGTCGAACAGACCGGTGTACGTCGCCAGGTTCGAGCGTGGGGTGCGGCCGATGGGTTTCTGATCGACCTGCACCAGCCGCTTGATCGACGACAGCCCCGCCGTAACCTGACCGCCGCTGACTTGCGGCGCGTCGTCCTCAAGGCTCGGCTCTGGCGCGTCGTTGTCAGTCACCACACGGCCGAGGTGCGCGCCCACCAGTTCCAGCAATGCCTGGCTGACCAGGCTGGACTTTCCTGAGCCGGAAACACCGGTGACCGAGGTGAAACAGCCCAGCGGAAACTCGACGCTGACGTTGTTCAGGTTGTTGCGGGTGATGCCTTCCAGGCGCAGCCAGTCGGACGGCTTGCGGCTGTCTCGTGGCTGGACGACCTGCGCTGCGAACAAGTAATCACGGGTCTGCGATTCCACTACGTTCGCCAGCCCCGCGGGCGGTCCGCTGTACAGAATGCGACCGCCATGCTCACCCGCCGCGGGGCCGACATCGATCAGCCAGTCGGCGCGGCGCATGGTTTCCAGGTCATGTTCGACCACGAACAAGGTATTGCCGGAGGCTTTCAGGCGTTGCAGTGCTTCGAACAATGCCTCGCCATCCGCCGGGTGCAGGCCGGCAGATGGCTCGTCCAGCACGTAAATCACCCCGAACAATTGCGAGCCCAATTGAGTCGCCAGGCGCAATCGCTGCAACTCGCCGGAAGACAGTGTCGGCGTGCTGCGCTCCAGTGCCAGATACCCCAACCCCAGGTCCGTCAGCGTACTGACCCGCTCCAGCAAATCCTGAGCAATGCGCTGCGCCGCCAGGCGTTTTTCCACGGACAGATTGGGCGTGTGCCGCACATCCGGCGCATTGGCGTGACCACTGGCGCCATGGGCCACACGCTGCTCACGGGCTTCGCGGGTCTGCACGTGCGTCAACACGTCGCCCGCCTCGTCCGCCTGTTCGAGATAGCTGTGCGCCGCCACCGGTTTCAACACCTCGGCGACTTGCAGCAACGGCATCTGCGACAACTCGCCAATGTCGTATCCGGCAAAGGTCACCGACAACGCCTCACGCTTCAGCCGCTTGCCCTCGCACAACGGGCACGGGCTGCCGAGCATGAATTGCGAGACGCGCTTCTTCATCAGTGCGCTTTGAGAGTGGGTGAAGGTATGCAGGATGTAGCGCCGGGCGCCGGTAAACGTGCCCTGGTAACTGGGTTCCATTTTGCGCTTGAGTGCGACTTTGGTTTCTTCAGGCGTGAGGCCGGCGTACACCGGCACCGTCGGCGTTTCTTCAGTGAAGAGAATCCAGTCACGCTGCTTTTTCGGCAGATCGCGCCATGGCTTGTCGACGTCGTACCCCAGGGTCACGAGGATGTCCCGCAGGTTTTGCCCTTGCCAAGCCATGGGCCAAGACGCGACGGCACGCTGGCGGATGGTCAGGCTCGGGTCCGGGACCATCAGCGCTTCGGTGACTTCATAGACCCGGCCAAGGCCGTGGCATTGCGGGCAAGCGCCTTGCGGCGTGTTGGGGGAGAAATCTTCGGCGTACAACATCGGCTGGCCCGGCGGATAACTGCCGGCGCGGGAATAGAGCATGCGTATCAGGCTCGACAGAGTCGTCACGCTGCCCACTGAAGAACGCGTGCTCGGTGTGCCACGCTGTTGCTGCAAGGCCACGGCAGGCGGCAAGCCTTCGATGGAGTCGACATCCGGCACGCCGACCTGATCGATCAGACGTCGCGCATAAGGCGCCACGGATTCGAAATAGCGGCGCTGCGCTTCGGCATAAAGGGTCGAAAACGCCAGGGAGGATTTCCCCGAGCCCGACACGCCGGTGAACACCACCAGGGCGTCACGGGGAATGTCGACATCGACATTCTTGAGGTTGTGCTCCCGGGCACCCCGCACCCTGACCATGCCGGAGGTTGGATTGGAAGTCATAGGCCGCCTTGATCAATTTGGAATGCGATCCCCGTAGGAGCTGCCGAAGGCTGCGATCTTTTGATCTTGATTTTTCGGTTGAGATCGCCAAACCAAGATCAAAACAAGATCAAAACAAGATTAAAACAAGATCAAAAGATCGCAGCCTTCGGCAGCTCCTACAGGGGTATTTATTCAGCCGCTGAGCACGCTGCGCACCATGTGGGTGAGCGCGTCCGGCCCGTAGGGTTTACTCAGCAGAAAGGTATCAGCGCTGAGCTGGTGATTGCGCGAAATGATGTCGCGGGTATGCCCCGACGTGAACAGCACGGCCACCGGTGGCTTCTGCACCTTGGCCCATGCCGCCAGGTCCGAACTCTTGATCAGCCCCGGCATGACCACGTCGGTGAAAATCAGGTCCACCTCCCAACCCTCCAGCAACATCTGCATGGCCGCATCGCCATTGGCCGCCGTCAGGACCGTGTAGCCCTCTTCCTGCAGCAACTCCACCGCTGCGACGCGCACCGCTTCGTTATCCTCGACCACCAGAATGGTTTCATGACCGCCAAGAGAGTGTGTCTCCTGGGTGATCGTTTCACTCTGCGGTGCACGCAGGCTGCGGGGAAAGTACAGCTGCACCCGCGTACCCTGCCCTTCGACGCTGGTCATTTCGATATGACCGCCGCTCTGCTTGACGAAACCGAACACCATGCTCAGCCCAAGCCCCGTGCCCTGGCCGTCGGCCTTGGTGGTGAAGAATGGCTCGAATGCCTGGGCAAGGACGTCAGGCGACATGCCGACGCCGCTGTCGACCACGGCAACACGCACATAGTCACCGGCCACGATGCCCTTGCCGACACAGAACTCGCGATCGAGAACAACGTTCTCGGCGCTTAACTCCAGGATGCCTTCACCCCGCATGGCATCGCGGGCGTTGATCGCCAGGTTGAGGATGGCGTTTTCCAGTTGGTTGCGGTCCACGTGCAGGTACCAGGAATCCAGCGGCGTCCGCACCGCGATCTGCAGGGTTTCTCCGAGCGTGCGCTGCAACAGTTCACCGAGGCTTTCGAAGATCTGTCGGGGGTGATGGACCGCAGGCGACAGCGGCTGGCGGCGGGCAAACGCCAGCAACTGCGAGGACAGTTTGGCCCCGCGTTCTACCGCAACAATCGACGCCTTGACCCGGCGTTGAACGTTGGGATTGTCCGGCTCGTGCCGCGCCAGCAAATGCAGGTTGCCGGCGATCACCTGCAGCAGATTATTAAAATCGTGGGCCACGCCGCCGGTCAGGCCTCCGATGGCTTCGAGCTTCTGCGATTGACGCAGCTGCTCTTCCGCCGCAAGTCGCGCCTCGACCTCTTCTGCCACGCGCTGCTCCAGGTTGCGCGTGAACCGCAGCAAGGATTCTTCAGCGTTCTTGCGCTCGTTGATGTCGATCAGCACACCGGGAAAGCGCAGCGGTTTGCCCTGTTCATCGAACTCGCAACAACCGCTCGCCAATACCCACAGGTAACTGCCGTCGGGGCGACGTACGCGGTATTCGGCGTTGAAGGGTGCACCGCTTTTCACCGCTTGTTCAACCTGGTCCTGAACCCAACTGAAATCGTCCGGGTGAATCCTCGACTCGGCGATGTCCATGGGCAAGTTGACCAGATCCTGGTCAGGCGGGTAGGTGAATGTCCGGGCGAAACGTTCATCACCGGACAGCACGTTGTCCTTGATGTCCCAGACAAACGAGCCCAGCAATGCCCCGGCATTGAGCGCCAGGCGCACCCGCTCGTTGTCGGCGCGATAGGCGTCTTCGGCAGCTTGTCGGCGGCGTTCGGAAATCACATGGTCAGTGGTTTCGACCACCATCGCGATGACGCCGGCAGGACACCCGGCATCATCGGCGACCGGGCTGTAATACAGGTCGAGCCAGACGTCCTCGGGTACACCGTTGCGAAGCAGCACCAGTTCTTTATTGCGATAGGACAAGGTCCCGCCGGCGAGGCAGGTGTCCACCACATGGCGGTTGAAGTCGGCGACTTCCGGCCAGCCCAGCTCCACCGGCGAACCCAGCAGATAAGGATGCCTGCCGCCGGCAAATTCAGAGTACGCATCGTTATAGACCATGTAACCGGCCCGCCCCCAGAGCATCACGATCGGCAATGGCGAGGCGAGCATCATCTGCACCGCACTGCGCAGGCTCTTTGGCCAGGCGTCAAAGCTTCCAAGGTCGGTCAGACTCCAGTCGAAAGCACGAATGCGTCCGGCCATTTCGCCGTTCCATCCGGCACACCCGTGGCTATCGTCTAGAAACTGCATTGACTGACTCTTTTGTCTCTGAAATGACACCTGTTTGCTTCGAGCACTTGGGGCGCCAATGGTTTCATTGAGGTGTGACCGAACGTTCCTTTGTGACCTTGTAGCAGCTGCCGAGGTACGAGGCTGCGTTG